>Ga0207756_100013_pt1 | contig 441381 bp, 425 predicted proteins | sample A23M1SouthBayCA_FD_187748 | JGI IMG/M metagenome (GOLD analysis project Ga0207756, IMG submission 187748) | Aerobic enrichment media microbial communities from Eden Landing Ponds, California, USA - A23 M1 (3) (SPAdes) | ecosystem: Environmental > Aquatic > Marine > Unclassified | place...
GGTTGGATGTCTTTGTCAAGTTGGACACGTTTCATAACGCTATAAGTTGTGTTAATAAGTGACTTTTAAATAGTACAAAGAAAAGTACAAATTAACAACGAGCGAAATGCGAATAGGTTGCTCTAACGACATGGCGCATAAGCTGCGTGCAGGCCAACGTTGATTTAAAAACAAAATGTACTACAGAAATTGAGTAATGCAAAACCGGCAGGGTAGGGCGAGGCACGTCCGCTTAATGCGCTGGTTATATGCAATTTTAGTACTGTGATTACTTTTTAAATAGATAACTTTTCCAAAAGTAGTTGCTACCTGAGGTATCAGTGACAATTGAAACAGCAAAATACTTTTCATTATCACCTTTTGCCGCCGTTAGATAATCATCTGGCAAAATAGGATTGGTAGAAATTATGACTTCCCGAAATTCTCCATTCATGAAATTTTGCTTAGCTGTACTATCTAAATCAACTATTTCAGGTGGTGGAATATGTTTTAAATTTTCTTTTCTAGCGTTTATAAAAGTTAATTCATGATTTTGTTTATCACTTAATTCTTTGATGCTAGTTAATAAAGAATCTTTAGCTTGTCCTTTGAAAACAATAGTTCCTTGATTTGTTTTAAGGTGAACAGATGAATTGGTAACCCAGTAAGAATCCTGCTCACATGAAAGCAGAAAAAAACAAGTTAGTATAATTAGATAGTTTTTCATGAGCTATTGCATATAACCTAGTCTTATACATACCATTCAAATACTATCTATTGTACACATAATATGCAAAATAGCCCATAAAGTAATTTAAGACAGGCTTTTAGTAATATTATGTGTATTAATTAGGGTAGGACTAATATGCATAATATATATTATGTGTACTAAAAGACTTCCTTTTTTTAGCTTATCATACCCATCTCAATGATTTCCTCATCCATCTCGGCGGCTACTTTTTTCACTTCACCAGCGGTCTCCGGATCCACAATGGCAATGAGCCCAATCCCCAGATTAAAGGTCGACCGCATGTCATCTTCGGGAACGTTCCCCAACTCCTGAATCAGCTCAAAAATAGCGGGTCGTTCCCATACATCCCAACCTAACTTAATAGTTAGTTTATCTGGTACTACGCGCTTTGTATTCCCGATAATGCCGCCGCCGGTTATATGTGAAAAGCCGTTTACACCATCTAAATCGCGTAGTTTTCGAATAATAGGGAGGTATGACTTGTGTACAGAAAGCAGGGCATCTCCCACGGTGCTCCCCAGTTCGTCTACATGGTCGGTTACTTCGTATTCCGAAAACAGTACTTTTCGGGCCAAAGAGTAACCGTTGGTATGCAGGCCGGTACTGGGAAATCCCAGTAACACATTTCCTTTTTCAATATCCGAACCGTCAATTACCTTCTCGCGGTCTACCATCCCCACAATGGTTCCCGCCAGGTCAAATTCTCCCTCGCTGTAGATATCCGGCATTTCGGCAGTCTCCCCGCCAATTAACGCTACGCCATTTTCTTTACAGGCCTGAGCAAACCCCTTAACCACCTGGTAACCTACGTCCTGCTCCAGCTTTCCTGTCGAAAAATAATCGAGGAAGAACAGGGGATCCGCTCCACAAACGGCAATATCATTGACGCAATGATTTACTAGGTCTTGGCCAACCGTATCATATTTCTCGGATTTGAATGCAACAATTAGCTTGGTTCCTACCCCGTCTACGCTGCTGACAAATACGGGATCCTCATAACCGTTTAAGTCGGGACGAAAGAAACCGCCGAAGCCACCGATATTCTGTAATACCGCATCACTGTGGGTCCCTTTAACGAGACCTTTTATGGATTCAACCATCTCCTCTCCGGCTTCAATATCAACACCGGCATCTTTGTAGGTAAATTTCTTTTTACTCATTACGGGTAGCTGGGAATTTTATTTCGCTTTTCAAACTGATATGAATATAGCCAACTTGGTTCTCCTTTTTAAGAAATATTTCTCCACATTATCCACCGGAAACCCTTAATAGTATTAAATAAATAATATTTGTAGTACATAGTAGTTACTGTGGAAAAGTGGATAACTTTTTAACACACAATAATTAATTAGGTAAAAGAAGAATGTGGATTATTTTGTGGATAAAAATTGTAATAAAAACAAGTAGTTAGAAGAATTTATTATGAGTTATCCACAATTCACTAAAAAGTGAATGTCAAGGGAAAAATGTTATCGACACAAATATCTTGCTGCATAACTTGTGGAAAATATTATTCTGTTGTTGAAAGCTGTGGAGAAATTTTGTTGGTTTTGGTCGATCTATTTTAAGAAGAAGTTATACACATACTTATCCACAGGGTTATTAACATACATAGATATGAAAATAGTACTTCAAAGGGTATCCGAAGCGAGTGTTTTAGTAAATAATGAGCGCGTTGGTGCGATTGGTCACGGGCTGATGTTACTGGTTGGGGTGCACGAAGATGATACCGAAGAGCAAATGCAGTGGCTGGCCGATAAAACATTAAAGTTGCGTGTCTTTGATGATGACGAGGGGAAAATGAATCTCTCGGTTCAGAATGTTGGCGGCGAAATTTTGGTGGTACCTCAGTTTACATTATATGGAGATTATGAGCAGGGAAATCGACCCAGCTATTTTGAGGCAGCGGGTCCGGATAAAGCAGAGAAACTGTATGAGGAAATGATTTCGTATTTTAAACAGCATTCAGATCTCAATATTGAGAACGGCCGTTTTGGTGCTTATATGGATGTGCAGCTCCGCAACGATGGGCCCGTTACTTTGGTCATGGAACGGTGAAAAATCTGTATAGTTTTAATCGGTATATAGTAGGTGTCATTGTTAATCGTTTTAGGATCTGTTAAAAGCTATATTAATAGACGCTGAAATAGATTGAAGATGACATGATTTTTTAATGGATTAATGAATATGTCCGTAATCTTTCTATTTATAGATGGGGTGGGACTTGGCAAAGCAGGTGATGCGAACCCCTTTACGCAATCTACCTATAGGGGATTTTCTGCGATGGCCGGAGATCAGCAGTTCACTGAAAAAGCCGCCGAGCAAACTAAAACTAACCACTTGTTTAAATTTGTAGATGCCCGTTTAGATGTAGAGGGATTACCACAGAGCGGTACGGGGCAGACGGCCCTGTTTACGGGACAAAATGCTCCCAAAGAAATAGGAAAACACTTCGGCCCCTTTCCGCATTCAGGTATAAAGCCTTTTTTAAAAGAACAGAGTCTATTTATAAAAGCAAAACAACAGGGAAGGTCCTGCAGTTTTATCAATGCTTATCCGGATATTTTTTTTGAAAAGGCGAGAAAGCGTAATCGTTGGAGCTGTACAACCTTAATGACTAAAAGTGCTGATATTAGTCTGAATACCACACAAGAAGTGAAGGAAGGGAAAGCATTAACTGCCGGGTTAACACAACAGGCCTGGCGGGAGCACCTTAATATTGATGTACCCCAAATATCCCCGGAGCAGGCCGCAGATCGTTTGTTGGAACAATCCGAGTATTATGGTCTGTTGTTGCATGAATATTATTTGACTGACAAAGCGGGGCACAGCCAGGAAATGGAGAAAGCTAATCAGTTTTTAGAAACCTATGATCTTTTTTTATGGCATTTGATTAGAAACAAGCCAAGAGATACAACTATAGTTTTGTCCAGCGATCATGGTAACGTGGAAGATTTATCCATTAAAACACATACGCTTAATGCCGTACCGCTTTTTGTATATGGACCCGGGGCCCCTAATTTTGTAGATGCACAACGTATAACGGATGTAACACCCGGCATTTTAGATACTTTAAACAAATAATTAACTGATTAGTCAGTGAATTCGATAATGTCTGCGCGTACCCCTACCATCACTTTGCTATAAATAAACAGGTTTAGGATATCCGTGTCATAGCGTACGTTGGTGAGGGCAAGTCGCTTACCGTCAATAGTACCATTATCTTTTTCATAATTGATCCACAGATCTTCCAGTGCTTCCTTATAAAGCATGCCGGTGCCTTCCACACGTCCGATTGCAAACGTGTTGGTAGTAAATCCGGTAGAATAGCTAAAGCCCAAAACATAAGCCGATTCAGAATAACCTGAAACATTGGTAGCGGTTATGTTGTAGTTGGCCCGTTCCAGGTTTACCTGGGTTTGATTCCCTGAAAGGAAAGCTCCGGATGTGGTACATCCGGAAATAACTAATGCGGTTATGATAGCAACCCCGACGATCGTATTTTTCATGGTATGATTGGTTTAATATGATGAATAATTAAAATCCTTGATGAAGTTATACACCTTGTGAAGGAAGAAATGCAGGAAGAAGGCTACTATGGGTATAGGTGTTTCCCTTACTTATTTGAATTTATTTATATAAAAAAATCCTCCTTTATATAGAATAAAGGAGGATTTAAAAGTTATAAATATGTGGAACAGCTATTATTTATTACTCAACGTATCCTTAATTCTTGCAAATATCTCTTTAATGGAGCCGACGCCGTCAATTTTTTCAACGACGTCCTGTTCTTTATAATAATTTAGTACGGGCTCTGTCTCTTCACGGTATACCGCCAAGCGATTTTTTACTTTTTCGGGAGAATCATCCGAACGACCTTCACCACGACTTAGTATACGATCGATTAGTTCTTTTTCGGGGACTTCCAGCTGTAGAAAGGCATCAAGGGTTTTTCCTTTATTCTCTAAAATTTCATCGAAGGCTTGGGCCTGGGGAACGGTACGAGGAAATCCATCTAAAATATATCCGTCATTGTATTTATCATCATTAAGTTCTTCCTCTACAAGACCTACTACTTTTTCATCGGGAACCAGGTCTCCTTCATCCAAAATGGCTTTTACTTCTTTACCGAGTGGCGTCTCATTTTTTATGGCAGACCGAAAAATTTCGCCGGTAGAAAGATGGGGAATTCTGTATTCTTCACTGATGAGTTTGGCCTGTGTACCCTTGCCGGCGCCGGGAGGACCGAAAATTATGATGCGCATAGTTTTTCATTAAATTAAAATGCTTCCGAATTAAGTGATGATGAAAATAGGGCAATCATCAAGTATATTCAACGGTAAAACGAAAGTTAATGGAGCCTCTGATTTTTAATCTTAGACAAGCTTTTTAATCCCAAATCAATTTGGATGTATGAGTAATTCAAAAAAAATATTACGATCGATTTTAGTAGTGCTGCTACTTCTTGTAGCCCATTCCACGCAGGCACAACAAGAACCTAAATTAGAAGCGGGACCTATGTTGGGGCATGTGGAGATGCAGGAAGCAAATCTGTGGATACAAACGACAAAACCTACCTCCTTTGAGTTGACCTATTGGAGGAAGGGTCAAAAAGAAGCTCCCAAACAAGTATTCAGCAGTTCAACCTTGGCGCTGCAGTCTAATACTGCGCAAATCAAACTCACTGATTTGGATTATGGAACGACCTATCAATATGAGCTAACTATTGATGGGGAAAAGGTTGATTTACCGTATAAAACGGAATTTACGACTCAACAGCTTTGGCAGTGGCGTAAGCCGGCACCGGATTTTTCCGTTGCTATGGGATCCTGCCTTTATATTAACGATTCTGAGTATGACCGTCCGGGAACCCCATATGGCAAGGGAACAAAAATTTTAACGCACATCCATAAACAGGATCCCGATATGATATTGTGGTTGGGAGATAATGTCTATTACCGTGAACCTGATTTTTATTCCAAGGAACGGATGGATTATCGCTATCAGGATGCGCGCAATACCCCGGAGATGCAGCCCCTCTTGGCCAATGCTATCAATTTAGCAACATGGGATGATCATGATTACGGACCCAATAATTCTGATCGATCATACCGCATGCGCCGGGAAGCGTTGGAAATTTTTAGGAGATATTGGGCAAATCCGGGATATGGAACCAGTGAAACGGATGGGGTATTTACCAAATATAAATACAGTGATGTTGAATTTTTTCTGATGGATGATCGCTACCACCGGGCACCAAATCAGCTTAAAAAGGAAGGAAAAGACTTCTTCGGGGATGCACAGCTGCAGTGGTTGATGGACAGCCTGGTAGGCAGTAATGCGACCTTTAAGATTATAGTGGTAGGAAATCAGGTAACCAACAAGATGAACGATCACGAGTCACTGGTGGCCTATGGAGAGGAATATGAGCAGCTCATGAATTTTTTAGTTAAACATGATATTCCGGGCGTTTTATTCCTTTCGGGGGACCGCCATTTTACCGAGATCTTAAAAACAGAGAGGGAGGATTCTTATCCCATTTATGAGTTTACATCATCACCTTTAAGCAGCGGAACCTATGGAAATTTAAACGAATCCGAAGAATATGATAATCCCCAACGCGTGAACGGCACCCTGGTTTATGATGATCAAAACTTTGGGATGATACATGTTAAAGGAGACGAAGATAATCGCCGGTTGGTTCTTGAAACTTATGGATCGGATGGAGAAAAGCTGTGGGATTATACTATCCACGAAAAAGATCTTACAAATAAATAGCTAATAAGCTGCTTATTAATCATTTTTCGTTATATATTGATAAAGGGAGGCTGTCAGTCATTAACAGTCTCCCTTTTTATATATCCATTATTAAATTGTTGGTACTATGACTTGGGAAGAAATTTTTAGTTACATCCGCGACGTTTTAAATATTCAGCTGTTTACGATCAGTGAAGCGCCAGTAACGACGGCTTCCATACTTATATTTTTTCTGCTTCTCACCTTTTTTATTATCGTGGGAATTTTTGCGCGTCGAGCCATAAACCGCAGAATATTCAAGCGTTTCAAAATTGATGAAGGTACGAGTTATACCCTTTCTCGTATCACGCAATATATTATTATCACCATTGGGGTACTTGTTTCCTTTAATTTTGTAGGGATTAACCTGAGTAGCCTTACGGTTATATTTGGACTTCTTTCTGTGGGTATTGGTTTTGGATTGCAGAATGTGACCTCAAATTTTATTTCGGGACTTATTATTCTTTTCGAACGCCCCATCAGCGTAGGCGACCGCGTTGTAGTAAGTGATATCGAGGGTGATATAATAGAGATTAATATACGTTCAACGATGGTGCGGACCGTCAATAATATTTCTATTGTGGTACCCAACTCAGAGTTCGTATCCAAAGATGTTATCAATTATTCGCATGGCGATCCCACCTATCGGCTGGATGTAAATGTCGGGGTTTCGTACGACTCAGACTTGGATACAGTATTAAAAGCACTCAACGAAGTGGCTGCTAATAATAGCAATGTGATGAAAAATCCCGAACCCGAAGTGCACCTCATAGAGTTTGGGGATTCCTCATGGAATATGCAGCTGCGCTCCTGGATACCTAATGTTAAAGACTATCCCAAAATTCGGAATGAACTCAACCAGGCGATCGTGCGAACTTTCCGTAAATACAACATTGTGATTCCATTTCCGCAGCGCGATTTGCATATGCGCAGTTCGGTAAAGTTGCCTATTGATAGCGGTGAGCAAAAATAAAAGTAGCACCACGAGAGCTCGTGATGCTACTTGGATATCAATTAGTAATATGTAAGGGTGAAATTAGTTTTCGATGGGGATGGATTCTTTGTCCATTTCTTGAATCAGGTTCGAAGCATCACCCTGTAAAATAGGTTCAATGCGTTCGAGCTGCGCATCCACTTGTGCTGCCAGTTCTTTGTAAACAGCATATTGCTGCTCAGTAGGTCGGCCATCACCGGTACCAACGGTATTGGCTAACGAAGCCAACTTGTTATTCAGTTTAATGGGATAGTTGAGTACATCCTGAAACGACTCGGCCTTGGTTTGCATGAGCTCACCTTCGGCATCAGAAAGAGTGGTTAGCATGGACTCAACCCGCTTTTGTATCTGTTCATTCTTAGGATTATCTACTTTTATCCCGTTGAGCTCTTCCCGTATTTCACGAATGCGATTGATGGTTTTATGCGTGGTATCCAGCTTGCTGATGATGGTCTGATGCAGATCGAACTGTGCCTCGAAATCATCCTGTGATACATCAATACGCGGATCTTTGGTGATCCCAAAGTTTTGACTCATAATGGTTTGATCATCAACAATCAGTCGAACCTGGTAGGTACCCGGAACGGCCGTTGGTCCGCGGGTAGAACCGGCCCATAAAATTTGTCGCCCTTCGAGGTTGGTAGCCCCGGGATATCGCATATTCCATACAAAGGTATTTTGTCCCTGTTTGGTGGTAAGTACATCAGAGGGCACATCATGTTCTTTTTCGTGAAATTCCTCCGACTCTTTTACTTCTTTACCATCCAGATCTTCTTTGTTAGAAAAGGTTCGAATCACGTCTCCATTGGATTCGGCAAATTGCAGCTTCACTTCCTGATCGGAGATTTCACTGTTGATATTGTAGTGTACTACAACGCCGTCTTCGGGATTTTCGCCCAGCGTTTGTCCGGGATCGGGTTCGGTATGGTTGCCAAACAGGTAGGTTGTTTCTGGTTGATAGAGGTAATAATCGGATTTGGTGACTTGGTCACTAAGCTGGTGTAGCATGGACAGATCGTCCAGCACCCAGAAAGAGCGGCCCTGTGTGGCTACCACAAGGTCTTTGTCCCGCTTGTGTACTGCTAAATCAGTAATGGGTACAGCGGGCAAGTTAAGTTGAAGCGGCTGCCAGAGTGCTCCGTCATTAAATGAAACATATACGCCTGTTTCAGTTCCGGCATAAAGAAGACCTTTTTTGTTTGGATCTTCGCGAATAACGCGCGTGAAATCTTTTTCAGGGATACCGGTTGTAATTTCAGTCCAGCTTTCCCCGAAGTCATCGGTTTTGTAGATCATTGGCTCAAAATCGTCAAACTTATAACGGGTAGCCGCCAGATATGCAGTGCCGGCATCATGGGGAGAGGGCTCGATGATGCTGGCCATGGCTTCGGGCATCCCATTCGGAGTTACCTCGGTCCAGCTGTCGCCGTTATCGCGACTAATATGAATCAGTCCGTCATCTGCTCCGGTCCAAAGCACACCCGGTTCAACCGGCGATTCAGCAAAGGTAAAAATGGTATTATAATATTCGACGCTCGTATCATCCTTGGTAATGGGTCCGCCCGATTGCCCCTGCTTGGACTTATCGTTTCGCGTCAAATCTTCACTGATGGTATCCCAACTCATACCCTCATCATCTGAGCGGTGCACAAACTGCGATGTGGCATATAAGATATCCGGATCGTGTGGAGAGATGTAAATCGGGAAGGTCCATTGAAAGCGATATTTTAGATCTTTTGCACCGGCGCCCATCGGATTATCGGGCCAAACATCGATGCGGTCACTTTGATCAGTAAATTCATTAAATTTATTAAAGTATCCGCCGTAGCTGCCTCCATAGGTCACATTGGGATTTTCCGGGTCGGGTGCAATATAGCCGCTTTCACCACCGGCAACAGGATGCCAGTCGCGTTCGTCAATGCCATAATCGGCTGTACGGCTTTTAATGCCTACAGTACTGTTATCTTGCTGGGCTCCGTAAATGCGATAGGGAAATTCGTTGTCGGTAATTACTTGGTAAAACTGGGCCGTAGCATATTTGTGATAGGATGACCAGCTTTTCCCTTCATTATAGGTGACTTGTCCACCGCCGTCGTCGGCAACAACCATACGGTCACCGTTATTAGGATCGATCCACAGATCATGGTGATCACCGTGCGGCGTACCAATGCGGTCAAACGATTCACCGCCGTCGGTGGATTTATAAAATCCTACATTAAGTACATATACCTCATCTTCGTCTTGGGTATCGGCCACAATGTGGGTGTAATACCAGGCGCGTTGACGAAGATTCCGTTCACTGTTAACGCGATTCCATGTTTTACCGCTATCATCAGAGCGGAACACCCCTCCATGTTCACTTTCAATAATTGTCCAAATGCGAGCGGGATTTACCGGAGATATAGCTACGCCAATTTTACCCATCAGTCCTTTGGGCATGCCCGGACGCTCCGAAATATTTGTCCATGTTTCGCCGCCGTCGGTACTTTTATACAGGCCACTGCCTTCTCCACCGCTCGACATTTTCCAGGGATTACGATAGGCTTCCCAAAGAGAAGCGTATAAAATATTAGGATTGGTAGGATCCACTTCGACATCAACAGCACCCGTGTATCTGTTATGATATAATACTTTTTGCCAACTTTTACCGCCATCCGTGGTTTTATAGACACCACGTTCTTCATTGCCTTCGGTACCAAAGGCGTGACCCATTACTGCTACCCATGCTACGTTCTCATTTTTGGGATGTACCGCAATTTCACCGATGAAATGGGATTCCGGCAAACCGATATGTTCCCAATTTTCACCGCCATCAGTCGTCTTGTACATACCATCACCGGCCGACATATTACCGCGGATGCATGTTTCTCCCATTCCCGCATAAATAACATTACTGTTAGATGGTGCGGCTGTAAGGGCGCCCACAGAACCCGTTTTAAAATCACCGTCTGAGACGTTAGTCCAGTTCTTTCCGCCATCGGTGGTTTTGTAAACCCCGCCACCGGTAAAGCCGGTATAGTAGGTATCCGGCTGGTCGGGATGACCTGTAACAGCTACCGAACGACCACCCCGAAAGGGTCCTATATTCCTATATTCTAAATTTTGCAGATATTGGGATTCGAAGGATACTTCCTCAATTCCTTCAGCTTGATCTAATCCGCCAAAACGCTGTGCTTCGGCAGAGAATGAAATCCCTATAAAGAACAGAGCAATGAAAGCTCTTACACACCATTTGTAATTTTTACGTTGTTGTGACATATATTCCTTTTTTGTGTTGAAGTTGGCTAATCCGATGGTCGAAAAAGCAATGTATAAAAAATTATGAGTGGCGTTAGGTAAAAAAATGTGAAGTGAAGTAAGATACTGCGTTATTGTAAGGTGTAATCTTTCTGCATTATCGTTATTTTCTTGATCTATGAAAACAACCGGATTTGTAGCCAGACGTTATTTATTTTCGCGCAAGCATATCTCGCTGATCTCTACCCTTACCATTATTAGCATTATTGGGGTGACTATTGGCACGGCACTGCTCATTGTTGTGCTTTCGGTCTTCAACGGCTTTTTTGATGTAATTCAGGGGTTACTCCTTCAGAATGACCCCGATCTGCGAATAGAGTCAACTGCTTCAAGCTCCTTCCTTTTTACCGGAGATATGGAGCAGAAGCTTTCTGATATTCCGGAAGTTCAGGCGATGGCGTCTTATGTGGAAGGAAAGGCACTGCTGGCCTTTGAGCGAAGTGATGACAAAGTAGTACAGGTGCAGGGGATAGATCCCGATCAATATTTTGAAGTAAACAACTTTAATGAGAGCATCAATGAGGGTACGCTGGACTTATCTGTTCGTAATAAAAAGCCCGGAATGTTAATTAACGGGCGGGTGATGAATGAGCTAAATCTCAGGGTTGAAGATGATGTGGTTTTGCTAAGTGCGGCAGGAATGCGCAAATCGCTAACCCAATTTTCGCTTCCTCGCAGCTTTAGATTTCAAATTCGGGGAAGTTATTCTCAGGTTCAAATTACCGAAGGGGCGGCTGTCTTTATTGATAAAGAAGCAGCACAGCGACTGTTTGAAATGCGGAAGGCCGTTTCGGGGATTGATTTACGTATATCAAACACCGACGAGGCGGAATCAGTGAAACAAAAATTGCAGGCTACGCTGGGATCCGATTATAAAATATCCACCTGGTATGATTTACAGAAACCTCTCTATGATGTGATGTATCTCGAAAAATGGAGCTCCTATATTATTTTGATGATTATCGTGCTGGTAGCGGTACTTAATATTATCGGATCGCTCACGATGATCGTCATCCAGAAAAACCGGGATATAGGGATACTGTTGACGATGGGTTTTACTCCCTCCGATATCAAAAACATATTTGTCCGGCAGGGATTTTATATTGGTATTATTGGATGTGTTATTGGAGGGGGGATAGGGCTGCTTCTTAGCTGGATGCAACAGCAGTATGGCCTTATAAAGCTTTCTTCGGCCTTTATTATTGATGCCTATCCGGTAAGTATAAGCTATGTAGATGTGAGCATTGTGCTGGCGGGAAGTTTAGTGCTTTGTCTGCTGGCCAGCTGGTATCCCGCAAAAAGAGCTGCGCAGGTAGATCCGGCCGATGCGATCAGGTATGACTAAAATGGCTATTCCTGCAGACCTAACTTTTTGCAAATAGAACTGAGTTGCTCCAACTCTTTGTCGGTAAGCACATCAAACTCCTTTTTGATTCTTGCCAGATGTTTGGGAAAATACTCGGATATGAATTCTTCTCCCTCGTCGGTGAGATGGATGAGCATCGATCGGCGATCTTCGGGATCCTGGTGACGTTCCACCCACCCGCTTTTTTCCAGGTTATCGATCACAAGGGTGATATTGCCGCCGCTTTTGAGAAGTTTCTCTCCAAGCGCTTTTTGGTTTAACGGGCCTAAGTGCAGCAGCGCTTCCAACACCCCAAACTGACTGATGGTTAATCCCACATCACTTAGTTGTCTGTTCAATCGATTATTTAAGGAGTCGGTGGCACGCATTAACTTGATAAATGCGTTTAGCGTTTTTTCTTCTCTTTCACTGCCTTGGTAATGTGTGCCCATTACTTCTAACCTAAATTATTGAATATTAAATAGCGTAGGGTAAAATATATGATATTGAGGCTGGGAAAGCTACTATAGCTCGTAACTAATTGTTACAGGGGCATGGTCGGATAAATCCCATTCCATTTCAATCGTGGCTTCTTTAGCGACCTTCAGCATTTTCGGGCAGCTCATGTGATAATCAATGCGCCAGCCTTTGTTTCGCTCTTTGGATGCCGCGCGATAGCTCCACCAACTGTACAGGTCTTCTTCGTCTTTATGGAGCTTACGATAAACATCCTCAAATCCGGTTTGCAGCAGGCGCGTAACCCATTCCCGTTCCTCAGGTAAAAAACCTGAAGTATTTTTATTTCGCTTGGGGTTGTGTATATCGATTGGTTTGTGACAAATGTTGTAGTCACCACATATTACGATGGGTTTCTCTTTGGATAGAAACTTCTGTGCAAAAGGGAGGAAGTAGTCGAGAAATTCCATCTTCAGATCTTGTCGCTCGTCGCCGGTGGTTCCGCTGGGCGCATAAATGGAAAAGACATATAAGTTTTCAAACTCGGCCATCATCACACGTCCCTCGTTGTCAATCCAGTCCACTCCCATTCCTTTTTTGATGCGGATGGGCTCCTGCTTCGATAAAATGCCCACGCCCGAATACCCTTTCTTTTCTGCGGTATGATAAGCTTCATGATAATTCAGCTTCTTCACAGGGCCTGGAACCTGATGCTCCATAGCGCGCAGTTCCTGTAAGCAGATAATATCTGGATCGGTTTGATCAACCCAATCGGTAAAACCATGGCGGTGTGCCGCGCGAATGCCGTTAACATTGAGAGATGAGATTTTGAGCATGGGGTTGCTAACTAAAGAATACGATTACCTGCTTCTTTCTTCTTACTTAGCCTTCACAATGGCATAATTTCGCTTCCCGACCTTTAGCGTAAACTCGGTATCATCTTTGAAAGTAACGCTGAAACCTTTGTCGGAAACCTTTTCGTCATCGATAGATATCCCGCCTTGCTTGATCAGTCGTTTGGTTTGACCATTACTATCGGTAAAGCCTGCATCCGAAACAATATCTAACAGTCTGACTTCAGTGCCTGACTCATATTCCAAGGTAGGAGCATCTTCGGGTATTTCATCGCCAACAACCGTTTTCTCGAAGTGTTCACGAGCTTCATTTGCGGCTTCTTCCCCGTGGTACATGCGCGTGATGACCAGCGCTAATTCGTGCTTGGTATTGCGCGGATCTTTTTCTGCTTTTTCTTTGTATTTAGGTAGCTCATCTACATCAATATCAGAGAGCAATTCAAACCAGGAATAAATAAGATCATCAGGAATAGACAATACCTTGCCGTACATATCATTGGCATCTTCGGTAATGCCGATGTAGTTATCGTATGATTTCGACATTTTCTTGGTCCCGTCGGTTCCGACCAAGAGAGGCATCATTAGAGCAATTTGAGGCTCTTGCCCGTCATCTTTTTGAAGTTCCCGGCCTACAAGTAAATTAAATTTCTGATCGGTGCCTCCAAGTTCAACATCCGATTGCAGATGTACCGAATCCTGTCCCTGTGCCAGCGGATACAAAAATTCGTGCAGCGAAATGGGTTGGTTGTTCTCGTAGCGCTTAGAGAAATCATCGCGTTCAATCATACGGGCGACCGTTAGTTTTGAGGTCAACTTAATAACGTCCGCAAAGTCCATCTTGCCCAACCACTCCGAGTTATATACGATCGTGGTTTTGTCTTCGTCTAATATCTTCGTAGCCTGGTCGAGATAGGTTTCGGCATTTTCTTCAATTTCTTCGGGTGTAAGGGATGGACGTGTTTCATTTTGCCCGGTAGGATCACCAATCAGGGCAGTAAAGTCCCCGATAATGAGAATAGCCTCGTGACCGAGATCCTGAAATTGGCGCAGTTTGCGCAGGATGACTGAATGCCCCAGGTGGAGATCGGGCCGGGTAGGATCGCAGCCCAGCTTTATCTTAAGGGGTTTGTTTTCTTCTTTTGATTTTTTGAGCTTTTCGACAAGCTCTTCTTCAGGTACAATTTCAACCGTACCTCTTCTAATTACTTCGAGTTGTTCGTCAACAGGTAAAAAGTTCATAAATCGTTAGGAGTTGCTCTGTTCTAAAAAGGGAAAATTTTCAATTGGATTATATTGCTCGAACGTCTTCTGAATAGTCGTTGTAAAATCTTCGGCACCGGGATACACGGTAGCAACCGCATCGTAAGCCCAGGGAGCCAAATAGATAACGTATGGGTAAGTGGCCGAATTTTGACGAGATTCTTCAGAAGGAAAACTGAATCCGGCAAGAATTAATAAGATAGCACTAATAACAATGCCGCTTTTCAAAAAGCCGAATGCAGCGCCTGCAATACGATTAACAAAATTCAGCTTAATAGTTTCTAAAAACTTTTTGCTTAAAAATGCTGCAAGGTGAACAAGGGATAAGGTCCCTACAAAAATAATGATGGCTGAAATAAAGGGGACAAAAGAAGTCCCTTCTTCGAAGAATGGACTGATTGCTGCGCCAACCGGCTCCATATATTGAAAGGTGAGAAAGACTCCTAAAATAATGCCTACAATACTGAGCACTTCCTTGATAATTCCATTCACAAATCCTCGGTAAGCGAAGAACGTTATTGGAATTAAGATCAGGAAATCAATCAGGTTCATCGAGACGGGATTAGGAAAGTTCTTCTTTTACAACCTTACTAACAACAGATCCTTCTGCTTTTCCTTTTAGCTCTTGCATAAGGGCGCCCATAACTTGCCCCATATCAGACATATCCTCGGCGCCCATTTCTTCAATCTTTTCTTTGGCTATATCACGCACTTCCTCCTCAGAGAGCATTTTCGGGAGATAGGAGTTGATGATCTCCAACTCATCTTTTTCGGCATCGGCCAGATCACTGCGGTCTCCTTTTTCAAACTGTTCAATCGATTCCTTTCGCTGCTTAGCGGCCTTCATGAGCACCTCAATTGTTTGCTCGTCAGAGAGTTCTCCTTCACCGCCTTTGCGTTCACTTATTTCCCGTTCCAGTAGTTTAGATTTAAGGGATCTAAGCACACGCAGTTTATCCTGCTCTTTATCTTTCATAGCCTGTTTCAGGTCGGCCATGATTTGATCTTTAATAGCCATAAGTATCGATTTTAAAATTGTTGAGGATCGAATAAGCTCATAAAAAAAGGCTCCACCCACTCATGCGGATGCAACCTTCATATCAAAGAAAGAAAAACTCTTAGTCTTTATTTTCGTTGATAAAGTCCCGCACGTTTTCTTCATCGATGATGGCTTCTTTATAGCCGTATTTATTGTTAGCTGTTTTTTGAGCTACAATAACTTTGGCCATGCGCCGGTCGTCCGACGTTTTTTCTTCTTCTTTGGTTCCGAAAGTTTTCTTCTTAGCCATGATGCTGGTTCTTAGGTATTACTTATTTGATTTCTTTGTGAACGGTATGCTTGCGAAGAACCGGGTTATATTTCTTCAACTCCAGTCGATCGGGAGAATTGCGTCGGTTTTTTGTAGTATGATACCGAGATGTGCCCGGTGCTTCGGTGCATTCTAAAATTACTTGTACTCTGTTTCCTTTTGCCATAATCCTTTTGGTTCTGGTTATCAGTTAGTTGTTATCTGTGATGAATGAAATCAACAACTAATAGCTAACTGTTAACTTACTTAAACGTCTTTAATGAGAGTTCCTTTTTTTCTTGCTTCTTTCAGCACGGCATGGATGCCTTTTTTATTGATTGTACGAAGCGTTTTAGCAGAAACTTTCAGTGTAACCCACTTATCTTCCTCGGGGATATAAAACTTCTTTTTTTGCAGATTCTGCTGAAACTTATGCTTCGTTTTATTATTTGCATTTGAGGAGCGATATCCATTTTGTGCTCCTTTTCCAGTAATGTCATCTTTACGTGCCATGATACGAATAAAACGTTATTTTACATTTCTCAGATAGACTGGAAAAATAGGCTTATTCCCTAAAAAGATCAATGTTTCTTTTAGAGATATTTTTTTCACATATTAAGCCGTTCTGGGGGAACAAAAACAGGAACTTTAGGAAGACTTCTAATAGGGGGTAAATTTGTTTTACGAGCATATCTCGACTTATGTCAATAAAGGCCATCACTTTCTTTGATTTTGCCTATTTATGCCCTATTTTCAGGCGTCTTCATCATTATTTTAAACCCCATTCATACCCACATTTATGGCGAAAACTAAAGGATCAGATTACAAGGCGGAAAATATTCAGGTTTTAGAAGGTCTGGAGGCCGTTCGAAAGCGTCCGGCGATGTACATCGGGGATACCGGTCAGCGCGGACTTCATCACCTTATTAATGAGGTGGTCGACAACTCCATCGATGAGGCCATGGAAGGTCATTGCGATGTAATGGATGTTACCATCAATGAAGACGGTTCTATCACGATTACCGATAATGGTCGTGGGATTCCGGTTGACGAGCATCCCAAAATTAAACTACCTGCCGTTGAGGTTGTACTTACTAAGTTGCACGCCGGTGGTAAGTTTGATAAAAACACTTACAAAGTTTCGGGTGGATTGCACGGTGTTGGTGTTAGTTGTGTAAACGCACTTTCTTCTCACTTTTATGCGGAGATACATCGCGACGGTGAAATTTATGTGATGGAGTTTGAGCATGGGGCAACCGTGCAGCCACTGAAGGTGAAAGGGAAAACCGACAAAACGGGAACAACAATTACGTTTACCCCTGATCCGGAGATTTTCAATCAGACCACTGAGTTTAAGTGGGATATTATCGCAGAGCGGATGCGTGAGTTAGCGTTTTTGAATCCTCAGATTACAATCAATCTTGAGGACAAGCGTGAAGACGATCTCTCCGAAACATTTCACTATGAAGGTGGGGTAAAGGACTTTGTTCAGTATCTTGATGAGGATCGGGAGACTATGATGGAAGAACCGATTCTTATTGAAGGTGAGGTTGATATGGTGCCCGTTGAGTTGGCTATTCAGTATAATGGAAGCTATTCTCAAAACGTGCATTCATACGTTAATAATATTAATACGCGCGAAGGAGGTACTCACATTTCTGGCTTTCGCCGTGCGCTTACCCGTTCCCTGAAGAAGTATGCGAAAGATAATAATCTTATAAAGAGTGATATCAGTGTATCTGGTAGTGATTTCCGTGAAGGAATGACAGCTGTACTGAGTGTTAAGGTTCCTGAGCCGCAATTTGAGGGACAAACCAAAACAAAGCTCGGTAATTCTGAAGTTCAAAGTGCTGTTGAGGTCATCGTTTATGAACAGATGAACGAGTACCTCGAACGTAATCCTAAGATTGCTAAGAAAATTTTAGAAAAGGTTATTCTTGCTGCTGAGGCCCGACAGGCAGCCAAGAAAGCTCGTAAGCTTATTCAGCGCAAAAGCGCCATGAGTGGGGGTGGGCTTCCCGGAAAGTTAGCTGATTGCTCCATTAAAGATCCGAAACAAAGTGAGATTTACCTGGTTGAGGGTGACTCCGCCGGTGGATCTGCAAAGATGGGACGTAATCGTAGCTTTCAGGCGATACTGCCGCTTCGAGGTAAGATTCTTAACACTGAAAAAGCCAAGATCAACCGTATCCTGGAGAATAATGAAATTCAGGCTATGATTACGGCTTTAGGAGCTGGAGTAGGCCACTCTGAAGATGATTTTGATCTCGAAGAATTACGGTATCACAAAATCATTATAATGACGGATGCTGATGTGGATGGTTCCCACATTCGAACATTGTTGCTTACGTTTTTCTATCGATATATGAAACCACTTGTAGAAGGTGGGCATGTATATATTGCAATGCCGCCGCTGTACAAAATTACGGACAGTCAAGGCAATATTGACTATGCATGGGATGAAGAAACCCGGCGCAAGTTGGTGAAAGAGCACCGAAAATCCCGCTATAAATTTGATGTTTCTCGTTATAAGGGACTTGGTGAAATGAATCCCGAGCAGCTTTGGGAAACTACAATGGATCCGGAAACACGAACACTGCAGCAGGTGACGGTAGATAATGCCGCTGCCGCTGATAAGCTGTTCTCAAGGTTAATGGGATCTGATGTACAACCTCGGCGGGAGTTCATTGAACGCAATGCCAAATACGCAACACTCGATATTTAAAAGTGCTTAAGTTTGCTAAATGTTTGAGTGTTCAAGTTCGTAACATCAACGCTGCACTTCAACACTTGAATACCTTCGCACTTAAAATACTTTCAGGAATCTAATTTTAACACTGTACTAAATATTATCCATGGCAAGAGATAAAATTATACCTATTGCGATAGAAGAAGAGATGCAGTCGGCTTATATCGATTACTCGATGTCGGTTATTGTATCTCGTGCCCTTCCCGATGTTCGGGATGGTTTAAAGCCGGTTCACCGACGTATTTTATACGGAATGAGTGAGCTGGGTATGCTTCACAACAGAAATTATAAAAAGAGTGCTCGTATTGTAGGTGAGGTGCTCGGTAAGTATCACCCGCATGGTGACTCGGCTGTTTACGATTCGATTGTTCGAATGGTGCAGGATTTCTCCCTACGCTATCCCTTAGTGGATGGACAAGGAAACTTCGGTTCTATTGATGGTGATTCCGCAGCGGCGATGCGTTATACGGAAGTTCGTATGGAACGTATTGCCGAGGAAATGCTAACGGATATCAACAAAGAGACTGTCGATTTTAACGATAACTTTGATGATACCCTTCAAGAACCAACGGTTCTCCCGGGAATGCTGCCGAATATGCTGCTGAACGGAGCTTCGGGTATTGCGGTGGGGATGGCCACAAATATGGCGCCCCATAATCTGACGGAAACCATTGACGGTATTGTTGCCTATCTGGATAATCCGGATATCGAATGCAAGGAGCTTATGGAACATATTCCTGCTCCTGACTTTCCTACGGGCGGCATCATCTACGGTTATGAAGGAGTAAAGGAAGCCTATGAAACTGGTCGTGGAAAAATTACCCTTCGTGCTCGCTGCACAACCGAAGAGTTGCGTCACGGACGTGAACAAATTGTAATTACTGAAATACCCTACCAGGTCAATAAAACGACCTTGGTACAGAAGATTGCCAAGCTGGCTCAAAACGAAAAAATTGACGAAATTTCTGAGATCCGTGATGAGTCTGATCGTGACGGAATGCGCATTGTGGTAATACTTAAAAGAAATGCCAATACAGGCATTGTGCTCAATCAGCTTTATAAGTATACACAGATGCAGACGACCTTTGGGGTTATTAGTTTGGCGCTTGTGAAAGGGCGACCAAAAGTAATGCCGCTTAAGGAGCTAATTTATCATTATGTAGAGCATCGTGTTGAAGTAATTATTCGACGTACGCTTTATGATCTGGATCAGGCGGAATCGCGTGCACATATTCTTGAAGGTCTTAAGATTGCGCTGGATGATCTTGATGAAGTGATTAAAACAATCCGCGCATCCGATAGTCCGCAAGAAGCAAATGAGGCCCTACGGTCCAAGTTTGCCCTTACGGATATTCAGGCAAAAGCTATTTTGGATATGCGCCTGCAGAAGCTTACCGGACTGGAACGCGATAAAATTGAACTGGAATATAACGATATTGCCGAGAAAATTGAGGACTATCGTGAGATTCTCGCTAACCGTGATCGCCAGAAATCTATTATCAAGGATGAGCTTCTGGAGATTAAAGATCGGTATGGTGATGAGCGCCGCACGCAAATTGTGCACTCTGCCGAGGACTTCAGCGTTGAGGATATGATCGCCGATGAAGATGTGGTTGTGACTATCTCCAACAAAGGCTTTATCAAGCGTATGCCGGTCAGCGGTTACCGCCGACAAAAACGCGGTGGAAAGGGAATGAAAGGAACGACTACCAAAGATGACGAATATGTAGAGCATCTTTTTGTCGCGACCAACCATAATTACATTCTGTTCTTTACGGAAAAAGGACAATGTTACTGGTTGAAAGTCTATGAGATTCCCGAAGGTTCTAGAACTGCACGCGGACGTGCCATTGTTAATCTTATCGATATAGATAAGGATGACTCCATCAAGACATTTGTGCCGGTGAAAACGCTGGATGATGAGGAGTACATCAACAACAATTACATTATCATGGCTACGAAAGAGGGTAAGGTTAAGAAAACGACCCTCGAAGCTTATAGCCGTCCGCGCCGAGATGGAATTATTGCCATCAACATAAATGATGATGATTCATTGCTTGAAGCTGCTCTTACGAATGGTGAAAGCAATATTATTCTTGCCAATAGAAAAGGACGAGCCATTCGTTTCCACGAAGATGAAGTCCGTGATATGGGCCGTAATACTTCCGGAGTTAAAGGGATGGATCTGGGTAACGATAACGAGCTTGTTGATATGGTTGTTATTAAAAATACCCATGGTGCTACCGTTCTGGCGATTTCTGAAAACGGATACGGTAAACGTTCGCTGGTCGAAGATTACCGCGAGCAAAGTCGCGGCGGTAAAGGAGTGATTACGCTTAAGGTTACTAAGAAAACCGGAGAGCTCATTGCTCTTAAAGATGTCTCAGACAAAGATGACCTAATGGTAATCACTGAGGGTGGAAAAGTAATCCGGATGAGTTGTGACGGAATTCGAACGATGGGTAGAAATACGCAAGGTGTTCGAATCATGCGTCTCGATACAGAAGGAAAGATTGCTGCCGTAACCCGCGTCGTCAACGAAGAAGAAGACGAGACCGTGTAGCAGTAAATTATTACTTCTTAAACTTATAAAGTAAGCCCTGTCAGAAGTCGAATTCTGACAGGGCTTTTTATTTTAATCGATTTCTGTAATTCCGGATAAACTTTCTTTCAAGATATTTGCTGATTGGGTTAGCCCTTCTATTTCTTCGTCCGTAAGGTCAGGAGTGATTTTGTCTTTTACACCCTCCAGACCGATTACACTTTGGAGGCTCATACATACATTGTTGATACCGTATTCATTATCCCAAGAGACGCTGACAGGAATGACACTTTTCTCATCTTCCAAGATACCTTCAACGATTCGAGCGATTACAACACCAATAGCAGTATTGGTAAAACCTTTACGATCGATAATTTCATAGGCGGCATTTTTCGATTTTTGAAAAAGGGTGTTGAGGGCCTCTCTGTTATAGGGCTTGTCCATAATCGTATTATGTTCAATTGGCTTGCCACCAATGTTAGCTTGGCTCCAGATCGGTACTTCTGAGTCACCGTGTTCTCCCAGGATATAAGCATGCACTGATCGGGGATCAACGCCATAGTATTCACCAAGGAGGGCACGGAAACGTGCAGTGTCCAAAAGGGTACCTGTTCCAATAATACGATGTGGTTCACGACTGCTTAATTGCTGTGAAACATAAGTCAGAATATCGACCGGATTGGTAGCAATAATAAGAATGGCATTGGGAGCATGTTTGTCCAATTTTGAAATAATATCTTTGAAAACAGCAGCATTTCTGTTTAAGAGTTCAAGTCGCGATTCATCTGGAGATTTTTGTCCCACCCCGGCAGTAACAACAATAACCTGTGTGTGTTTAAGGTCTTCATAACTTCCAGATCGAACCTTAACATTTCCCACCAAAAGCTGACCATGCATTAAGTCCATGGCTTCACCCTCGGCTTTTTCTTTGTTTTGGTCAATTAATATAATTTCACTTGCTATCCGCTGATTGAAGAGGGCATAGGCTGCGGCCACTCCAACATTACCGGTTCCGATAATACCAACTGTTCTTCGCTGTATCATAATCTATTTTAAGATTTTTAAATTCTATGATAGTATTTACTTATCAATCATTTCCTTTAATAAGTTCTGTCTTTTTTCTATTAAAATATCTGGAGAAACTAATTTTACATCTTTCGGAAACTGTAACAGCCATTCATTAATGAAGTCCAAATTATCAAAATAAAACTCGATCCTAAATAAATTAGGTTTAATTTCGTTTTTCTTAAAAATTTTTGTCGGCAGATTGGCCTGAAATCGCTTTAATGCCTTTTTGGATACCTCTACTATTATTTTTTTCGAACTGTCGTCAGATCGGAAAATAAGCCCTTCTACGTCGATTTTACCATATGGGACGAATTCTTCGTCCAAAATTTCAATATCTGACATCCGATCGAGTACAAAGTTTCGGGTATCGTCTCTTTTATGAGAGTGACCTATTACATTCCAGTGGTCGCGATAAAAAACGATAATATAGGGATCGACTTTTCGGGAGGTTATTTCTTCTGTTGATTTCGAATGGTAATCAAAACGAATGGTTTTGTTTTCTGCGATGGCATTACTGATGACATACCAGTCGCCCCCCTCCATCTTTTCTGCGCCAAAATTTAGGTATGGGTCCACAACCGTTCGTTCTTCCAGAGATTCCATAAAGTCGCGCAGTTCATCCGGAACCACTTCTTTAATCTTTAACTCAACCCCTTTGGCATCTTCAATAAGTTTTTGGTCAACCTGGGACTTTACAAAGTTGAGTCCCACCATAATGGTAGCAAGTTCTTTATTTGTGAACATTAGGGGAGGAATTTTATATCCCTGCATAATGCCATAGCCATGGTACTTGTCATGAGTGACAGGGACATTCATTTCTGAAAGAGCATTGAAATCACGAAATACAGTACGGCGACTGATATTAAATTTGTCGGCAATTTTATTTACCGTAATGCGGCTGTTTGATTGTTGAAGCATAAGGATGAGCTTCATTCTGCGCTCGGAACTGTTCATCAATATATAGGGTAATTTTTTAGTAAGGGATGAAGGTCGCAATATAAGTGAAACCGCAGAGATTCTCAGTTAAGAAAAGAAGGGAAGGTTAGGATTTTTCGACGATAATGATAGCTTTGCCGCTATAAAAATCGGAGCCACTGGAGAGGTCAAGACATGTGATATTTATCGGGGCGGAAATATTTTTTAGTTCATCCTCAAAATCTAACCCCTTGTGCAGAACCATCTTTTCCCAAGATAAATGGCTGGTCATTTCAATGAGGTCACCGATTTTAAAAGCGTGCTTTGAGACAAGAATACATTCTTCTTCAAGATGCAAATCCTCTATTGAGCCGTCTACTATACCAATATTATTTAAACTTAAGTTTCGTGCTATTTGCTTGATGGCCAGGCACTTTTTGGTGACCAAATCATTAAGTACGAAATGCTTGTCGGGATGGGTGATGGCTAATGGAAGGCCGGGTAGACCGCCGCCGGTTCCGGTGTCGAGGAATAGTTTGTTTTTTTGAAAGAGTTCCAGTGATGAAAGGAGCAGGGAATGACGGATATGCTCCCAGGTAGTTTCACGTGAAACGTCACGACTAACGAGGTTTACGCGATTATTCCACCAAAGCAGTTTTTCTAAATAGGATTCGAGCTCACTTCGAAATTCTGCAATAAGCTCATCGATCTGCGTAAATGTTCCACGTGGAACGGTTTCTTGAATGATATTATGTTGTTCCACGTGAAACCTATTTACTTTTATTTAGTTGTTTAGATAAACCATTAGTACTGAGATATCACTGGGAGTAACGCCGCTAATTCTGCTGGCTTGACCCAGTGTCTCGGGTTTAATGCGCTCCATTTTTTGCTGACCTTCAGCAGAAAGACTGTTTATTTTGTCATAATTAAGTTCCTCTGGGATGAGGGTGTCTTCCTGTTTTTTCATTTCCTCAACCATTTCAAATTCTTTTTCGATGTATCCGGCATATTTTATCTGAATCTCTACCTGCTCATACACAAGCTCATCAGCAGTGATTTCGTGGGCTTTTGCTTTGAGTTCCGGGTCGGAATCCATCAGGTTAAAGATAGAAAGCTCGGGACGAGGAATAAGGGTTTTTGCTTTAACCGGCTGGGACAGGGTGGAGGTGTCTTGCTCCTTAAGCATCGGGTCCATTTTCTCGGGGTAGACCGTATAGTCCGCGAAAAGATCATGAATCTTATCGATAGCATCTTTTTTTGTTTTGAATTTTTCAAAGCGTTCATCAGAAGCAAGGCCAATTTTATGTCCGAGCTCAGTAAGGCGTAGATCGGCATTATCCTGACGAAGTAAAATACGATGCTCGGCACGAGAGGTGAACATCCGATAGGGTTCTTCGGTACCTTTGGTAATAAGATCATCAATGAGTACGCCAATATATGCTTCGGATCGTTTAAGGATGAATTCTTCTTTACCTTGAACTTTTCGCGCTGCATTGATGCCGGCCATAAGTCCTTGGCAGCCGGCCTCTTCATAGCCGGTAGTACCATTTATTTGTCCGGCGAAAAAGAGTCCTTCTGTAATTTTGGTTTCCATGCTGCGGCGAATTTGATACGGAGGAAAGTAGTCGTATTCAATTGCGTAACCGGGCCGAAGCATTACGGCATCCTCAAATCCCGGGATAGTACGCAGTGCTTTGTACTGGACGTCCTCTGGCAGGGAGGTGGAAAAACCATTTAAATACATTTCGTAAGTATTCCATCCTTCCGGCTCAAGAAATAGCTGATGACTGTCTTTGTCAGAAAAACGATTGATTTTATCTTCAATAGAAGGACAATATCGTGGGCCTGTTGATTCAATAGTACCATTGAACATGGGACTCCGATCGAAGCCGGAGCGCAGCATATCATGGACTTCCTCATTCGTATTGCCGATCCAGCAGGTAAGCTGTTCTTCTCGGGATGGAAGAGACTCCGTCATAAAGGAAAAGGCATTGGGATCTTCATCTCCATACTGAATTTCCAGCTTGTCGTAATTAATTGAGCGACCGTCAATACGAGGAGGCGTTCCTGTTTTAAGTCGACCGACTTCAAAGCCAAGATCTTCAAGGGCCGCAGAAATTCCAATCGACGCTCGTTCACCTGAGCGACCTCCTCCGAAATTAGTGTCGCCGATATGCATTAAGCCATTGCCGAAAGTGCCGGTAGTAAGGATTACGGCATCGGCTTCAAAGACTTGTCCGGTTGAGGTCTTTACCCCCGTTGCTCTTTTCCCGTCGTCAGTGGTTAATACATCTACAACATTATCCTGGCGAAAATGAAGATTCTCTTTCTTCTCGAGCTCTTCTCTCATGGTTTTGCTATAAAGAGCCCGGTCACTCTGGCAACGTGGACTCCACATTGCCGGCCCTTTACTGGTATTTAGAATACGAAATTGTACGCCGGATTTATCTGCGACTTTGCCCATGAGTCCACCCAGGGCATCAATTTCTCGGACTAATTGACCTTTAGCAACGCCGCCGATAGCCGGATTGCAAGACATTTTTGCAATGGCGTCAAGGTTCATAGTTATGAGTAATGTGTTGGCACCAATTTCTGCAGCAGCGCCCGCGGCTTCACTGCCTGCGTGACCGGCTCCAACTACAATGACATCGTATTTTGGGAAAAGAGAATCCATAATATTTCTAAGTGTATGTTTTTATTACACTTATGTTATTAAATATATTGAAGTGATTGTGTTTGTCTCAATCCTTTATTGTTATCGCGATAATATTGAGAGTCTCCAAAAATAAGGGTTTTTGAGCAAAATATTTAGCATCCTCATAAAACGAATCATTCTTGTTCGCCCATAAGATGAGAGGGCTCTTCTTTCTCATCTTCAAGGCTTTCTACAGCTCGATTGATATTTAAGTAAAACTGTTCGGGGCCAATAATATTTTCCAGCCCGGACTTTTTAAATAGATCACGTACCGGTCCTTTGACACCTGTGAAAATCACATCGATGTCACGATTTTTATATTCATCTGCTAATTCTTTAAGAGCGTGAAGTGCACTTGAGTCCACCTTGTTAATTCCGATGGCATCGATTATGACTTGATCCAGTTTTTTACCGCTTTCAATTTCAAGTTCTTCTAATTTTTCTTTCATATGGGGGATATTGGCAAAATACAGGGAGGCATCGATACGGACGATAATTGTGTGGGTTTGCGTAAGGCCTTCGGGATGTCTTTCTAAATCGCGATAGTGATCAGTATCGGGCAGCCGACCAAGCATTACTATATTTGGATAACTGCTACGATGAATCACAATTCCAAGGGATATCAATACCCCAATTCCTATTCCCTCAAGAATACCCAAGGCAAGGGTCGAAAAAAATGTTACCATCATAAGAACAAACTCTCGTTTGCGAACTCTCCAAAGGAATTGTGCTTCTCCCACTTCAACAAGACTGGGAAATGCAGTAATGATGATAGCGGCCAATACCGTTTGAGGCAGATAATAGATAAGGGGAGTTAACAATAAGACCGTTAGTAATACAAGAGTTGCACTTATTAGTAAAGAAATACTTGTTTGGGCTTTATTTTGATCGTTTACCGCTGTTCTTGAAAAGCTGCCTGCAACGGGAAAGGCATGAAAAACTGAACCGATCATATTTGAAAGTCCAATGCTGAATAGTTCCTGGTTTGAGTCAACTTTGTAGTCGGGGTTACGGCGAACCATTGCTTTTGCCAACGCTATAGATTGGGTATAACTCAAAAATGCAATCGCCAATACAGTAGGTAAGAGCTTCCAAAAAGGAAATTCAGAGATATTGGGTAAGACAGGAACGGGATAGCCCTCTTCTACATTGCCTACTGTATTAACGCCCATCTGATCTAATTGAAAAGCCCAAACAAGAAAAATGGAGATTATTACAGTAATAAGTTGAGCAGGAAGGGAAGGATTCCAAATTTTTAATAACAAAATAAATGCAATAGCACTTGCCCCCATGATAAATGTTGGCCAGTGTATGTGGGATAAGTGGGAGGTTAAATCAGCAATTACGCTGATCACATATTTACTTCTCACCAGATCAAGGCCAAATAAATTACCCGCTTGGCTGAAACCAATGATAAAGGCCGCGGCTGAAGTAAATCCGCTGAGGACGGGTTTAGAAATGAAATTCATTAGAAAGCCCAGCCGAAAAACCCCCATAAGGAATTGGGTGATACCAACAAGGAGGGTAAGAGCCAATACTAATTGTATATAACGAGTACTGCCCGTTTCAGCGATACTTCCTACTCCGGTAGCAACAAGAATAGAGACAATGGCAACGGGACCAACCCCCAATTGGCGGGAGGTACCAAAAATGGCATAGATTAATAAAGGAACAATAGAAGCATACAGTCCATAAACGGGAGGGAGTCCCGCCAGCATGGCGTAAGCCATACTTTGAGGAATAAGCAAGATACCAACTGTTAATCCTGCTCGTAAATCTTTCTTAAAATGAGAAAACTGATAATCTCTAAGCCAATCAGTTATGGGAATATACCGATCCAGCAGCGATTTATCGCTGTATTTCATTTTGTAGATTAATCAATATTTAATTGATAATCGTATTTACCAAGGGTCCCAATTTTAGTTAGCAATTAAAAATCTGTTATCATTCCACCCTTAAAGAAGAAACAGATATTATTGATATGAAAACAATTTCCAAAGCCGTCATTCCAGCTGCGGGAAAGGGAACACGGATGCGCCCGCTCACTAATTATTTAACCAAGCCAATGTTACCACTGGGGAAAAAGCCGGTACTGCAGCATATCATCGAAGAACTGAAAGAAGCAGGAATAAATAAGATCGCCGTAGTAGTAAGAAGCGATGATCAAAAGATGATCGAATATTTTGAGGATGATACTGCGGTACAGCTTATCTTTGATGATTCGTTATCGGGACCCGGGGGAGCAATCTTAAAAACAGAGTCGTTTGTAAAAAATGAAGAATTCGTAGTGGTCTTTGCTGATGCTCCCTTGGAAGGTTCGGGAAGATCAAGATATTTAAATGATCTTATATCCCTGAAAAGCAAAGAGGGTGTGATGGGGGCGTTGGCAATTTATCCTATAGGTAAAGAGGAGGCCTCATCAAGGGGAGTGGTAAAGTTTGAAGCAAATAGATCTACAGATGATAAAACAGTACGGTTAACGGATATCATAGAAAAGCCGTCAGTTATACCAGAAGACCCATGGGCAACGGCTTGTCGATATGTATTAGATAATAAGATTTTTGATATCCTTAAACGAACAACACCTGATAAAAATAATGAACTGCAGCTTACACCGGCTATTAGAAAAATGATTCAAAATGAAGACATCGTGTTGGGATATCCGTTACCAGACGGAATAAGCCGTCATGATACGGGCAATTTTGAAGGATACTTTGAGGCATTTAGGGCATTTACCTGAACCCAAAAGAATTATTTTAAAGTAGTTCTTCCTGAACTAACCATGTATGACAATCCCGAACAGATTTTTCAACTGGAGGAATGCTATATCCCAATTCCTTTATTGCTTTTTCACTGGAATAGACCACATTTCGTGTCATGAGTTTTGCAAGTTCTGGGGTAAGATCAGGTTCATTTCCTGTTAAATATGAAACACCGGCCTGAAAATAAGCTGCCAGCTTGAGAATAGGGGCGGGAATTGTTTTCGGTTGTGCAGAAAGGCCAGATACTTCTGCAATGATAGATACAAACTCTGCAAAGGTACAGTTATGGCCTCCTAAAATATAGTTTTCTCCATCACGTCCATTTTCGACTGCAGAAATATGTGCTTTTGCAACTTCTTTAACATGAGCCACACTCATATTGCCACGCGTAACGCCCGGCAGATTATTATCCTGCAAAGCAAAAAACAGGCGTCCCCAGTTGTTGGTATCATGCGGACCTACAACCATCGCCGGATTCATAATTACAACTTTCATGCCCTGGTTGCGAGCTTTTAGAGCTTCACGTTCGGAAAGCCATTTGGTACGTTCATAGTTAACCCAGGAGTCTCCACCGAGTTGAGGACTTTCTTCGGTAATGGTCCCGTCCATAGTACCCCAAGCTGAGACGCTTGATGTGTGGATAAAAGTTGACACTGTTTTATCGGAAGAGGCCCGGACCATATTTTTGGTTCCGGTAACATTAATCTCGGTTTGGCGGTCATTATTTTGGGACCACATGTTTGTATCCCCGGCCAGGTGAAAGATAACATCAGTATGACGGGGAATCGCGTTTTGAAGAGAAGAAAGATCAGTAATAGAACCTTCAACTAATGTAACAGGCAGCTGTTTTATGGTTGATAAATCTGATTGAGCGCGATGTAAAGCAGTGACATCCCAATCCTTATCAACAAGTTGTTTAACTAAGTTGATACCAATAAAGCCGGTGCCGCCCGTAACAAATGCACTCTTTGCCATAAATGTTGTTCTGCGTTAAAGTGATTGTTCAAGTCATGGCAGATACAATATTGGTTTGAATATGAGCCAAAGGTGAAGGAATCCCAAAATAAAAAGTCCTAAACTGTATTAGAGTTTAGGACTAAATAGAAAGAGAATAGCAATATTATTGATCTTTATGCCAATCCAGAAATTCAACAATCGCCCGCCAAACAGCTTCCATTTTCGTTTCGGCCTCAGATTCGAAGGTGGTGTCATCATCAACGACAACCATGCAAGCTTTATCCTTGATAAGCACGGAATAGCTCAGATCATCCTCGATTTTTATGACAACCGGCATAAGCCATTTCCAGGCCAGATGAAACTTCATGTCTTCAAGTTGCAGAAATGCTAATGGGATGTCTTTTACATCATCCTGGTCTATTTTAATGGTTGATCCCATCAGATCTTCGATCAGGCGATTGCCCTTATTAATTTCTTCTTGGGTCATAACAGTATTTTTGGTTCTTAAATATTTACAACTCTAAAATACAGAAAATTAAAAAGGGTACAACGTTAATTAGGAGACTAATGACACGGGTTCGCTTACAAAGCTGCAACTGCTTCCTTTTTTCGATGTTTTCTTGAAAGATAATGAAAATGTTGTGCCCTTTTCTGTAGAGTTGATATTGTGGTCAGCCTCAAGTTGTTTTAAAAGGGTATTAACAAGTTGAAAGCCAAGTGAACCATTTTGAGAAATTGACGAAATGTGATCAGGCAAGCCCTTTCCGTCATCAGAAATGGTTAGCGTAAGCACTTGGTCGTCGTTTTTAGATAAATCTATAGAAATTTGGCCTGTATCTTTTGTAGTAAAAGCATGCTGTAAGGCATTGGTCACTAGTTCGTTAATGATTAAGCAGGCCGGTACCGCCTGATTAATATTAATAGTAACTGGAGAAAGGTTGAGGTCAAAATCGATCGTCGGTAACTGATCATATATATCGTGCAAATTTTCGATCAGTTGTCTTATACTTTTGTCGAAGCGTAACTGGGTAAGGCTATTTGATTGATATAACAGTTCATGAATGGATCCAATGGTCTGGATGCGAGTTATGCCAGAAACCAGTTTCTCTTTTAGGAGGATATTATCCTCTTCATAAACTTGTAGCTGGATGAGTCCTGATATAATAGCCAAGTTGTTTTTTACCCGATGATGGACTTCAGATAAAAGTACTTCTTTTTCTTTCAAGGAGTGTTCGAGCTTGGCTTGGGTTTCTTTTTGACCGGTAATATTAGTGGCACTTGTAATGAGAAGTTTTTTGCCGTCAGTTTGAAGAATATGGGTATTAATGAGTAACGTTTTAGGATTGCCGGATTTATCGAAAACCTTCCATTCCTCATTCGGTAAGGGCATCCCTTCCATTAGTTGTCGAAAGTTGTATTGACCTTTTGCGAAATCTTCTTCACTAAGTAGCTTGGTAAAATGTTGACCGACAATTTCTTCTTTTTGATAACCAAAGATATCAACAAAGGCACTATTTACGCTATCAAAAATACCATTCTGGGCAACGACCATGATAGCTACATCAATGGTTTCCAAAATGGAATTAGTATATTTATGGTTTTGCTGCAGTTCTTTGTCTTTGAGGTAAAGCAATCCGTATAGGCCCGATGATGCAACCGTAACAAAGATGAGACCTTTAAAAATCTGTATGTTTAGAAGACTTATGGATTTATCACCGATGCTTGCAGTAATAAATTCAGATCCTATTATCCATCCATAGCCAAATAGCAGAAGAATTGCTGCAATGGCTTCGCTACTCAGCAGGATTCTATAAATCCTCATATTTAATAGACTATTATATTTTATGTAAACTACAATAGTTTATCGGCCAAAAGATGGAAATATTAATCTATTGAGGATTGCTAATTTCTTTAATTTGTGTTTTCGATATCATATAGAATAGAACTGAAAGAGTTAATTATGTGATTATTTTTTTCAGTAACTATTTGCAAAATTAATCGTCATACAATTGAGCAGATTTTGAAGGATTCGATTCTGCTGTGATATATGTTTCTGCTAAATGGATGATTCCAAGGAAAAAGAATTTCAATTAATACAGGATATTTTGGACGGTCAGCAAGATCGTTACAGGATACTTGTTGACAGGTATGCTTCGATGGTATTTAGTATCGTTGGCAACTTTGTGAATCGAAAGGCTGACAGGGAAGAATTAGCCCAGCAAATTTTTGTGAAGGCTTATGAACGGTTGGACTCTTTTAAAAAACAGTCAAAGTTTTCTTCTTGGCTTTACACTTTGGCAAGAAATCACTGTTTGGACTACGCTAAAAATATCAGGCGATCAAATAAGGAGTTCGGGGAGATGGAATCCCATGAGCTTGAAGCAAATATGAAAGTAGAAGATCTTCCCAATGATGATATTGAAAGACAGGAACAGGGGGCGATACTGGAAAAAGCCCTCTCAGAAATAAAACCGATTTATGCAGAGGCGTTTTTAATGAAGTATCGTGATAACATGACATACAAAGCTATGGCAAAGCGATTAGATGCCAATGAAGGAGCACTGAAAGTCCGCGTGCATAGAGCACGCAAGGAGCTGAAAGAGTATATCAACCAATATAATTAGGAACCCATGAATATGGACAAGGAAGAAATACTGCGTAAATACCTGGATGGTGAACTATCCGGTGAGGAGGAGCGGGAAGCCCTTCATACGATAGCAGAAGACCCACAGATGCGGGAAATGCTTTCTTTTGAAAGATCTGTCCGTAATACTGTTAACAGTACAGAAATCTATGAGCAGCCGGAAGTGCCCGAGGGATTTACAGAGCGGGTAATGCATAGCATTGAGCAAGCAGAAGCGGGTCAACCCGAATCAAGCACCTCGCTAACAGAAGAGGTTAAAAGCTGGATCCAAAGTTTATGGAAACCAAAGCAGATACATTTGCGACCGGTGTATGGTGCTGTTGCGGCAATGATTTTGATGATTGCTATAGTGATGCCCTTTTATTTCACTGATAATAGAGAGCTGCCTCCCGTAAATAACAATATGCAAGAATCGATACAGCAAGTTGCCCAAAGTCAAAGTCAGGTGTGGGTGCGCTTTGTATATATAGATGAAAATGCACAATCCATAGAAGTTGCCGGTGATTTTAACGGCTGGGAGCCTGTACCGCTTGACAAGCAGGAGGTAAACGGTGAGCAGGTTTGGACAGGATTGGTTTCAATGAGCAGAGGAGAGCACCGTTATATGTTTGTGAAGGATGGAGAAAAATGGGTAACGGATCCAATGGCGCCTATGCAGCGCGAAGATGGATTTGGCAATAAAAATGCAGTGATATACTTATGAGAATAGGTCTCATTATTGTGATGTTATTAATTTCTATATCGCATGAAATATTAGCCCAGGATTGGCAGACTGTTTTTTCTGTTGACTCAAGGATAGGGTATTCGACGAATACCTATTTAAATCCCTATTATGGGGAGTGGGATCGCGCTGAAAGTAGTTCTTTTGGAGTGCTCTCGGGAATTGGGCAAAGCACATGGTTTGGGGACCAGGACATGGTTGAATTAACAGGAGTTGCTGTCTTGGAACCTTTCTTTTCTGGGTTAAATACGTGGAAGGGAGGTTTAGCGCTGGGTAGATATCAACACCAATTTAGTCATTCGGTAAGTGGAGGAATAGAAGTGGGAGGCAGTTATTTCAATGCCTCTTACAGCCGAAGCATGTTTTGGGCCCAACCTACAATAACATGGTCTCCCACACCATTCACCCAGCTTAAAATGAAAGCGGGTTCGAATTTTCGTTCTTACCAGGATTATATGGTTGACAGTGTATCGACCTCTATTAATGATCGCTCTGACTTATATGCTCTTGAGTTTGAAACCTGGCCCAATTTCAACTGGCAAATATCTTCGGGCCTGTATGGCAACCTCGATTCCTTTCCGAATATACAGCAGGGATTTAGTTCGTTTGTAGCTGCCAGCCGTATCTTTAAAAGAGGTTCCAAAGTTAGATTTAAAGTTGGTCTTGAACAGTATCAAAATGAACAAACCGTGACTACCGGTGGAGGTGGTGGGGGATTTCCACCTGCTGGGGGCGGGCCACCGGGTACAACAACAGAAACTATAGAGGAAACAAATCGCATATTTCGGCTGGGGATTGAAGGCAGTATTCCTATTAGCCAACAACTGACCGCTTTTGTGAGCGCAGAAGGGTTACGTTATAACACAACAGCTACCGATCAAAATATTACTGATCTGCAGGTGTCCGGTGGAATTAGGTTGACTTTACAGCCTAAATCCAGAAGTGAGAAAGGAAAAGTAACACCGGACTGGAATAATAGAGGAGAGACGCAGCGTGTAGAGATTTCCTATTCAGGTGATGGGCGTATTTACTTGGTGGGGGATTTTAATAACTGGTCACGTCCGGGTATTCCGCTTATGAATATTGAGAAGAATCAATACAGAGCCGAACTGGAGCTGGATGCAGGTTCTTACGAATATAAAGTGTTAACTATTGAGGATGGAGAAGAAAGCTGGATTAAGTTTTCCAGCGAGACGTATACCGTTGAAGATGGATTTGGCGGACAAAATGCACTGCTATTAGTTCAATAATTTAAATGAAACGAATATGATGAAGTTTTTAAATATACATATAAAGGTTTTCGCACTTTTGGTGTTTGTCTGTGCCTATTTGGGTATTCCTGATACAGCCCTTGCCCAAACAGAGGCGCTGGACAAACTGGTAGAGCGAGCAAATAAAACGGGAATAGAGCAATCTGTAATTGAAGATCTCAAGGCAAGAAAAGAGGCAAGAGGGTTAAGTAATGAACAGTTTGCAAATATGATTGAACCTGCGGTGCAACTTGCTGAGAACGATTTGCCGGCAAACCATGTGTTGCAAAAAGCGTTGGAAGGATTATCAAAGGGAGTACCCGATGCGAGAATTGTTCCTTATATAAATAGAATGGCCAATGCTACTCGTCAGGCAGCTGGAGTCGTTGATCCGTGGATGGCAAAACCGGAAGTTAAGAGAGTATTGGGAGAGCAAAAGAACTCGATGCCGGGCCAAAGTATGCGAAACAGGCTTATAGAGTCATCCTCTCGAGCTATAACTCAAAATATTCCGCCAGAGAATATTAACCAGCTTTTAACTGATATAGGCAATAAGTCGGTGTTGTCTAAAACAAATGGAGCTAATATTATTTCAGCGATGGATATTGTTTCGGATTTGCCTATGCGAGAGCAGCCCGAGCTGACGCGATCATTTATTGTCCGGGCGTTAAAGGGAGGGTTTGAATCCGGTGAATTTCAAAAGTTGCCCATGGCTTTAAATATGGCACAGAAGCGCTCCCAGATTCCGGCATCTAACATTATGAGAGGGGTTGGGAATCAGTTAAATAAGGGAGTTCCGGCGCGAGATATTTTGAAAAACTTGTTTGATGGAAAGATAGGGGGCGGCCCGCCCGGTGATATTCCCAGGGGAATGGAAGATAACCCAGGAAAAGGGAATAGGGGCAACAATGCGGGGAATGGTTAATTTGTTTCCTAAAATACCTGCGTGGACTTTCTTGTCACAAGGAGTTCACATTGACCTCTTGTCTTTAGAAAAGGGATAATATGTTCCAATATATTATCACCCTCTCGTAATTATGGTTATTGCCCTCTAATTAAATATTGGATGTAAACTTATAGGGGATAGAAGGGATAAAATAATGAAGCAGATTGGAAATTTGTTGAATTGGGAATCATTAATATTTCGTAATTAAGCAGTAATTGGTGAGTATAAGAGATAGATTATAATTTCATATTGCCTGATATAGACAATATGTTTATTAAAAGAGTAAGTATTAGAATTAATCATATAGCATTGACTTAATGTTAAAACTTTCTAATGTTGCGATAACATTGTCATAAATTGAAAAATTATGGTCGGTTACGGGGAATTATTACAGACAATCGGGGCGATGGTGATTTTTTCGCTGATATTACTTAGTGCCACCAGCATGATTCAGCGAAATACCTACATGCAGATTGAGGGAGAGCTGGAGCAGGAGGTTATTGCGTTAGCGCAAGATATTATTGAAGAGGGACGTACGAAAGAATTTGATGAAGTTTCCGTTGACGCAGCTGCTCCTCCCGCAGATATTCCCGGTGATTTTGCAACTCCTTCTACTATGGGACCAGAAGCTAATGATGACCAAAATGGGGATGGAAAAGTGAGTCGCCATGAGTTTGATGATTTTGACGATTATCATGATTGGGATGATGTGATAGAAACGGAGCATGGAGAGTTTAATATTCGGGCAGAAGTTTTTTATGTGGATGAGACGAATTACGACTCAACGAATACACAAACGACGTTTAAGAAACTACGGGTGTATATTACCAGCAAATACTTGAATCGGCAAAGTTCCGGCAATCTTACATTATATAGTCTGGAATTTGTTAGAAATTACTACGCTGATTAGCGGGGGATAGTGTTATGAATATAGGTTTGGTTACAAGTTATGTTATTGGAGGAATGCTTTTGATAGGGATTCTTGCTATGAATATGTCCTTGTCCAGTAGTTCAACAGAGTTAACGCTTACACAAACGACTCGTGAGAAGGCAAAGGGGGTAAAGGAGTTCATAACGCATGATATCCAAAAGATGGGATATAATCGGGAAGGTAAAACAACTCCCATACTTGAGGTTGGAGAAAGCAATAAAATTGTGTTTTACAGTAATATTGATGATACGGAAAGTAATCAGAATACAGATGTAGAAAAAGTCACGTGGGAATTTCCAGGAGCCCCTTTGGATAAAGGAAACCCAAACGCTTACGAGTTAGTACGGACGGTTGAGCATCTTGATACTGGAAATATTGAAAAGACCCCGATTCGCTTGGGAGTTACTAATTTTGAAATTAAATATTTTGATGAGTATGGCAAGTCGCTTAGTCATGCGATGAGCCCTCCCCTGTCATCCTCAGAATTGACAAATGTAGTTCAGTTGTATATCACCCTAGAACTACAAAGTTCAGCTAAAATAAATCAAAATACGGGTGCAGGTGGCTTTGTGCGTACAATCTGGGAAAAGCGTTTTTCCCCGCCGAATTTAGAAGATATTTAATAATAATTAAGAGGTGTTATTATGGGACGAGCAATGTTAATAATATGTGCCGGCATGTTGGTTGCGCTCGGCATTGTAGCAATGGGAACGTCAAGTCAGGGCAAACTGATGACGGAAAAAACAGTTGAGTATGCCCAAAAAACACAGGCACTGAATGCGGCACATACAGCTATTCAAATTGTGACGCAGGAGATCAATAAAAAAGGCATCGAAAACATGGATCAGCAGTATGTTGATGATAGAAACAGCAGCAATTCGTGGACTCCTTCGACAGTTAGTGGTGCTGATATTGTGCTCTCAATAGAGTTTTTAAATAGTGACTGGGAAACCAATCCTTATTTCGAAGAAGATAAGTTGCGAGTAATTTCTAAAGCAACGATTGATAATGAATATGAGTCCAATGTGAAAAGTGTATACGTAGTAGCCCCCTTTAGTAATCTAGTGCCCGACTTTGCCGGCGCCCTTCAGCTGCCTACCGGCTATGGTTCATTATCCGTGGATGGTAATGCACATGATATTAAAGGTACAGACCCTGATTGTAGTGAATCGAGGCCACCAATTGCAGTAAATAATTCGCAAACAAAAGATGGGTTGCAAAGCCATGACTTAAATCTGGATGGTGATATTGCAGTGGATAATCAGTTAGATTATGAACCTACCGATGAACTCATTGCGCGACTTGAAAATTCGGAGAATGCAACTACGGTCAACTCCGATTATAGTGACAATTTGGGAACAGCTGATAATCCCGGAGTCTTTTTTATCGATGGGAATGTTAAACTTACGGGACAGCAAAGTGAAGGTTATGGGATTATGGTTATCAAAGATAGCGCCCATATGGATTATGAGGATGAAGATGGAAATACTCTTAGTATCAGAGGTAATTTTGAATTTAACGGCTTGGTTATTTTTGAGAATGCTCAGCTTTTCGATGGAAGCGGGACCCCTACTATAAATGGTTCCGTATTGGTGGGTGATACCGATCCGGATGATACTAATGAAATAGATGTAGATTTAAGCGGTAATATTTCAATAAATTACACGTGTGCCGGAGAAAAATACGCTAAGATGGGAGCTGCTAATACAGTAAAGCAGAATAAATATACTCGTGTGGTTTCATCCGAAGAGACAAGCCTTGTGAAAAATTAGGGTTGCCTTCTTAATAAATGCTACATAATGTGGGCACTGCCGATGCCTTTAAGATCAGCTTTTTGGAAAGAGAGCTTAAACCTGGCCCCCTCTTCTATAGATTCATAAGAGTAATCGGCACCAAGCTGTTGGGCAAGGGTGTTGATGAGCTGTAAGCCCAGTGTTTTATTATTCATAACTTTGTCAAAGTCAGGGGGGATTCCTTTGCCATTATCTTTGATAGACAATGTTACTGCTTCTTTATCCTCTCTGGCTGAAACCGTAATCTTACCTTCCTGAGTGTCATCCTCAAAAGCATGTTTTAAGATATTCGTAATCACTTCGTTTACAATTAGGGAAGAGGGGATGGCTTGGTTGATATTTAGTGTTATAGAATCAACCTCAAAATGTACATCAAGTTTAAAATCAGTTTGGAACGTTTCTGATATATTATTCACTAATTTTCTCAGGTTGTCACCGAAATCAAGATTTGAAAAACTTTCAGACTGATAGAGCAGCTCATGTATTGAGCCCATCGTTTGGATTCGTGCTACGCTATCAAAAAGTCTTTCCCTGAACTTTTGATTATCCTCATCAAATGCCTGAAGCTGCATCATCCCGGCAACTACTGCCAGATTGTTCTTCACCCGATGATGAATTTCAAGTAGCAGTGTTTCTTTTTCTTTGAGTGACTTACGGAGCTGCCTTTCATCCTTTTTCCGTTCTGTAATATCTCTTCCCACACAAACCCAGTAAAGAGAGTTTTCAGGACCTTGAACAGGTGTCATAGAAACCCGAATCCAGAATTCTTCCCCATCTTTTTTATAGTTTATAAATTCAGCATCGCAGGATTCCCAGCTATCCATATGCTGCCCCAGTTTTTTTCGTTCTTGTGGGTCGGTTTTGGGCCCATTAAGCATATGCAGGGTTTTTCCTTTGGCATTTTCTGGGGAGTAGCCGGTCATTTTTGAGAAGGCATCATTGACGTATAATATTTCGCGGCCTGGGGGATTACTGGCTTGCCCTTCAATAATAGCAACAGATTCTTTAGTACTTGCAATGGCAGATTCAAAAAGTTGAAGCCATTTACGTTCTTCCCGTTGCCGGGTGATGTCCTGCATAGCACCGATAATACGTGTGGCATTGCTGTCGTCGTCGGTGACAACAAAAGCGCGATCATAAATATATTTATAGGAACCGTCTGCTGCCTCAAAGCGGTATTCTAACTGAAGGCGTTCGGTATTGTTATGTATGGCCTCATCAAGTTGATCAAGAATGTCTTCTCGATCATTGGGATGTAATTTATTACGCCACCAATCGGCAATATCTTGAACCTCTGTTTTCTCATATCCAAACATGTCGTAGAAATTCTGATTGTATACGATAGTGTCGCTCTCCAAATCGAGGTCCCAAATGGTGTCGCTTGTAGCTTTTGATACAATTTCGTAGCGTTCAACGCTTTTACGGAGTTCTCTTTGATGTTTAATTTGTTCGGTAACATCTTTTTGTATACCGATAAAACCATCACAATGGCCATTGCTATCAAAGATGGGATCAAGGGTTAAGTCAAACCAATACTTGTCGCCACTTTTAGAGTAGTTGAGAACAATTTCTTGGAGAGGTGCTTGTTTTTTAAAGGCCTCTGATATGCGTTTCATCTTTTGCGGATTATTATCAGGTCCTCTGACAATATTGCCGGGAGATTTTCCAATGACTTCATCAAATTCATACCCAAGCATATCCTCAAAAGCACTATTAACCCAGGTAATGCATTCATTGGGATCAGTCATGAAAATGACATCCGTAGTTTTGGATGCTACCAAGGCGAGCTCTTCGAGTTTTTCCTCATACTCTTTTCGTTCGGTGATATCCTGAAGCGATCCAATCATTCGTATGGCATCACCATTTTCGTCCCGAATAATAAAGCCCCTTTCAAAAACGGTGGCATAAGATCCATCCTGCTTTTTAAAACGGTATTCCTGCTCCCATTTTGACTTAGAAGAATGAAGGATGTCACTTAAACTTTTTTCTGCGTCTGGGAGATCTTCAGGATGTACATTTTGAGCCCAGTATTCAATGGAATAGGTGCCTTCTTCAATATCATAGATAAACTTGTCATGATAACTGTCATCCCAGTAGAGAATATCTTCTTTTAGATCCCAGTCGTAGACAACATCGTCGGTTGCCTTGGTTACATATTCATACAGCTCCAGGTTTTCTTGTAGTTTTTGCTTACGTTGAATACTCTCTGTAACATCACGTGAATTTGCTACAAATCCATTTACAGCTGGATTGTTGAGCATATTTGTTACAATACTTTCAATCCATCGCCATTCACCATCTGACTTTTTGAATTGAAAAGGGGCGAGTTCTACTCTTTTTTTCTGCTTTAGGCTTTCCAGAGCGTTTGCAACTCGCTGTTGATCATTTTCATGAATATAATCGAGAGCATTTGTTCCAATGAACTCCTCAGGTGGTATTCCAAGTATAGCATTCGAGGTAGGGGCCACATATTTATAGTTGCCTTCAGGATCAAGAATAGCAATTAAGTCTGAACCTTCTTGTACTAATGACCGGAACCGCTTTTCGCTTAGTGCAAGTTTCTTTTCTGTTTCAAGACGGTCGGTAATATCATTGGCCACAACCATTTTGGCTTTTTGGCCATTAAAGGTAACAAGGGTACTACGGATGTTTGCCTGGATTTTTGTACCATCCTTTTTTTGATGAGTATGTATGCCGCTTTCATGGATTCCCTCGACTGATAATGAATTTTCCAGCGTATGTTCCAAATGGGGTATTTCATTTTTGGGACGAATATCCTTGATTGTCATCGACAAAAATTCTTCCCTGCTATATCCATAATGGTCAATGGCATTCTGATTTACATCAATAAATTGTAGTGTTTGTATATCATATATCCACTTGGGAAGGGGACTCAAATCAAAAAGCTCTCGATACTGTCTTTCTGACTGGCGAAGAGATTGATTAATACGGTTACGTTCAATGCTGTATGAAATGCTTTTATAAAGAAGAAACGGATTAAGTTCATCTTTCAACAAGTAGTCGGCAATACCCATGCTCAATGTCTTAAGGCCGAACTCCTTGTTTTCATAACCGGTGAGAACGATGACGGGTATTTGGCCGGATAATTCTGCAATATTGTGTACCAGTGATTCTCCGCTGGCGTCGGGCAATGTCAGGTCCAGTAATATGACGTCAAATATATCAGACTCCGCGAGGATCTTTTTTGCATCAGAGAAATTGGAAACATGAGTGATTTCTGGATATCCGGCCTCTTCGTGTAGATACTCTTGGATAAGCACAAAATCACCGTGGTTGTCCTCGATAACTAAAAGTTGCAGGTCTTGTTCTAATGCGGTCATGGTCTACTGACTATTTTGCTTTGCTGGGTAGCTGTACAATGGAAATCCAAAAGTTTTCAATAGTAGATATCACTTCTATAAATTTATTGACCTCTACCGGTTTGGTGATGTAACAGTTGGAATGGTTTTGATACGATTTATTGATGTCATTTTGATCCGAAGAAGTGGTAAGCATAATAACGGGAATATGTTTAAGTGAATCCGATGTTTTGATATGCTTTAATACTTCGTGGCCGTTGACTTTGGGCAGGTTAATATCCAACAATACTAAGTTTGGCTCTTCGGCATCCTCATACCCTTCATTTTTTTCCAGGTATTGTATAGCTTCCCAACCATCCTTAACGACGGATAGAGAATTGGCAACCTTTCCTTCTTCAAGGGCCTCAGTGGTTAGCACGATATCTCCTTCATTATCTTCAACTAAAAGTATGTGTATTGGATCCATAGTTATACGGAGTCACTGTTTTTCTTTACAATATGATGTTTGCCGATCGTAAACGTAAATGTGCTTCCCTGTTCTTGATTTGACTCTATCCATATGTTGCCGCCGTGTTGTTCGACAATTTTTTTACTGATCGCCAACCCCATGCCATTTCCGGGGAATTTGTCGCGTGTGTGCAGTCGTTTAAAGACGGCAAAAACCTGATCGTGGTACCTTGGTTCTATACCAATACCATTATCTGATATTTCAAACTGCCAACAGGTGTTCTTTTCTTTTGCCTTAACTGTAATTAAAGGCCGTTGCCCGTTTGGCTGATATTTAAGGGCATTTGTCAATAAGTTCTGGAAAAGTATTTTAATGGAAACAGGAACCAAATGCATCGTGGGCAGATCGCCGATTGAAATGTGGGCTTGCGTCTTTTTGATATCAGTAGCCAGATTTTTGAGAATACCATCGACCAACTGGTTTAAATCAGTTTTTTCTATGGTAGTGTATTTTCTGCCAATACGCGAGTATTGTAATAGGTCATCAATGTTATCCCCCATCCGTTTGGCGCCATCTACCGCATGATGGATATATGTATGTGCTTTATCGTCGAGCTGTTTGCCGTATTTGTTTTTTAGTAATTCCATGAAGCTGCGTACCATACGAAGCGGTTCTTTGAGATCGTGAGAGACAGTATAGGCAAACCGCTCCAGCTCCTTGTTTTTAGCATTAAGGTTTTCCACCGAATCTTCCAGTTTATTCTTCAGATGTTCTTGTTTCTCAAAAGCAGATTGTAATCCGTTAAATAATTTTGGTATCAGAAATACGGCAGTACCACTCAAAAATACGAGGTTCGAAGAAACCGCAATCCAGGAATCGAGCGGATATTCTTTTTCTAAAATAGAGCTGGCAAACCCGTAATGAAGGGCAACCCCAAAGTAGATACAGATGAGCGTATTTAGTAATAACGTTAAATACCCATACCGTTGATCAAGGCTGACCAATACAAAGACAGTAATGGCAAAGAGATATAATAGGCCGGGACCCGTAGAACCGAGATAGTGAAGCATTACAACGGAGGTAGAATATAGGGCACCGTTGAAGATAATTTTTCGGGCAAAAACAGAAATGCCGGGCATAAAAGCTACAGCTAAAATCGAACCAAGGGTAATAAAGTCAGACAGTAGCATTCCGGTCAGGGAAAACTTGTAAGCCATGTAAATGCCGGGTACCAACACAATTATACTCAAGGGGATTAAAAAAACGACCGTAGTTGCGAAGAGATGGTTTTTCCAGTAATACGTTGAGCTTTGCGGAATGGCAGGAACCGTACAATTACTATATATAAAAGATCTATATGTGATCCAGAGTTTTTTCAACAGCTGTGTAGTATTTAGTGCCTGGTCAGTTATATAGTGAAACCTAAGTTCTTGTAGTATATGCTGAAATATAAACGGCGGGGTTTGCCATTAAGCCTATAAAGGGTTGTATTATTACACCGGTTTACGGATTGTAAAATAAAACGTACTTCCTTTTCCTTCTTTTGACTTCACCCAAATTTCGCCACCGTGTTTTTCTATAATTTTCTTTGATACCGATAATCCAATTCCCGTTCCTGCATATTCATCCTGGGTATGTAGGCGTTGGAAAATAGTAAAAATATTGTCCTGAAACTCTTCCTTTATGCCAATACCATTATCAGTAACGGAGAACTGCCAGTATTTATCGGTCTCTTTTGATGCAATCTTAATCACAGGTTTTGTGCTCGGGCGATGGTATTTGAGAGCGTTGTTAATGAGGTTTTGAAAAACCTGTTGGATTGGAGTTTTAGAAGCTTCAATAACCGGGAGATCACCGAAAGTTATTTCAGCATCGTTCTCCTCAATAATGGATTGTTCTGCCTTAATGATTTCTTTTATCAGATCATTTGAGTCTATTTGGTCCCGTTCAAAATCATTATTATTCATCCTTGAGTAATTAAGCAGGTCCAGGATAATGCGTCGCATTCGATAAGCGCCATCAACGGCAAAATCAATATACTGTTGCGCTTTTTCATCGAGTTGGTCTCCGTACTTTTGTTCCAGGCGTTCAAGGAAGCTTGAGACCATGCGAAGGGGTTCCTGGAGGTCGTGTGATGCCACGTAAGCAAACTGTTCTAACTCCTCATTGGCAGCTGTTAAATCTTCGGCGTGTTCTTCCAACTCCTGGTTTAGTTGTTTAAGTTGCTCGTGATTTTCTTTTTGTTCGGTGATATCAGTAAGAGAGCCAACTATGGCTATAGTTTTCCCATTTTCTACCACCGGAGCTTCATTAACGCGGACCCATATTTTTTTGCCATCCCTCTTTTGTAGCTGTAATGAATAGGCGGGTTGGATTTCTGCGGTTTCAATTGCTCGCTGGGTATGTTTAAATCCTTCTTTATTTTTAGGATGGTCTGTGATGAATTCGGTCCATCGCTGCTTGGCTTCTTCAGGAGGATAGCCCAGAAACTCTTGTGCTTGTGGACTTACATAATTAAGCACGTGATCGGTATCGTGCCGGTAAAACATGTTGGTGCTATGTTCTACCACGCTACGAAATTTTAGTTCTATTTCTTTACGAGCAGTTATGTTCTGGGTACTTCCAAATATTCGTATACAGTTTCCGTTTCGGAACTCGGGTTCCCCTACAGCACGGATCCAACGCTCATTGTTTTGGGCAGTGATTATTTTTAGCTCAACATCAAAAGGGTTTCCCTTTTCAATAGCTTGTTCAACAGCATCCAATATTCGCTGACGATGCTCTCCCTTTTTATAAAATTCAATGGCTGTTTCTAAATTGGGATTAAAGTCATCTGACACTTCATGAAGTTTTTTGATAGCATCAGACCAGAAAAGCTCTTCATTAACTAAGTCAAGCTCCCAGTGGCCAATATCTGCTATTTTATAGGCTTTATCGCGCTGACGTTCGGCTTCTTTTTCTTTAGATATATCTACCATGAGGCCGCGCAGGCGATCAGGCTTTCCATTTGTTGAAATGACAGTTACATAATCCCGAAGCCATACGACTTCGTCATTAGCATCAAACATGCGATATTCAAAGGAGTGGTCGACTCCTTGTTGGGTCTTATGATGACAATAATTTATGGCCTTCTGGCGATCATCGGGATGGATATGTTCTTGCCAGAAATTAGGGTTGCTAAGCCACTCTTCGGGAGTAAATCCCAACATTTCTTTAGACTGTGGACTTATATAACAAAATTCAAAAGTATCCGCATCGGCTTCCCATACAATACCGTTAACGGATTGTAATAATGACTCATACCGAGTGTGAGTTTTCTCAAGCTCGACACGTAGTTCTTGCTGTTCTTTGTAACGGACTGTTTCACGAAGGACTGCAGGCCCCAGCCGGTTCTGGTTTTGCTTTGATATATAATCTGATGCTCCCTCGAGTATAGTCTCCATAGCTTTTTCTTCATCAGGAGAATCGGATATTACAATAAAGGGCAGGTGGGGCTGATTGTCTCGAACGAGGGTTAGCGCTTCAGGGATGGTTAGTGAGGGGTGGGGGAAAGAACTTATAATTAGGTCGGGGGGATTATTTTCGAGCCGATCAGTGAGCTGGGCTTCCCTGCTAATAACATCCAGCTGCACTGTTATCTTGATTTCATCCAGCTCTGACTGAATGAGGTTAATATCGCTCTTATCCTTCCCGAAAAGTAAAATTTGGGATACCCCGCTCATATTCAATGCCCCTTTTTAGAAACCCAGCCTTATTAACAAATCTTAAAATCCTTTAATATGATTATAAAACACAAATGGAATTTGTCCAAATTATTTAAGGTCGTCAGCAGATAAAGTATTAATCTTGGTAGGTATACTATCAGCTGAAACAAAAGTATGGAAAACCAAGAAGGGCTTAATTATTAATATCAAGTAATTATGATCACAAACGGTCTTTAGGGATAAAGGCGAATTTTGCTTCATCCGCAAAAAATGAGGTGCAAAACCAAAGGAAGTACTGCGAGCTATTTGTTAGCTTGCCGCTTTCAGCTGAAGCGTTTTGGGAATAAAAAATTATCGTTCGGAGAGTCTGTTAGGCCTCAACAAGATTGCTGGTTGCGTGTTTATTTTTTGCATGGTATTGATCAATGGCCTTAAAGACTTTAACCATCGCTTCTTCGGTATATATACCGCTGGCATAAATATTTTTCTTCCCGTTCGAAAAAATCAGGAATGTTGTTCTTGAGAACTGCCCAAAACGTTCTTTGACTTTATAAAATCCCTTGTAGCGATCTGTCTGATAATATTTTTTGAAGCTTTGTTCTGTATTCATGATATAATGTTCTCGGTATGGGAGTGCTGCTTGGGTTGTGGGGTTTGGGTACAGTTAAACATAAAAATGGCTGACCTTAATAAAGTACAAAGAGGTAAATGCCCCTTCACAGTGTCGTGGCTAACCTCTAATAGATAATAAGCACATTATTTCATTAAGGGAAATTAATGTTTGTAAATAATTGCCTTTATTTAATTTAGTGGAGCATTCATTGGTAGGATTAGATCTTGCTGGCGGCGAGAATCAAAGGTGAGGATGTTTCAACAGCGACAATATTTCTAAGAAAGGACGACATTGCCTTTCGTTGATGTTTGAAACGGTTACATATTAGAATGGGCTCCCGTAACTTTTTTATTGAATGTAAATGAAATTGCAAATCCATCTTCCGTATGAGCTTCATACTCTGCCTGTAACTGTTTAAGTAACATATTTACAATGGTAAGTCCTAAGGTTTCAGAATTGTCAAAGGAAGACTGATCAAACCCCCTGCCATTATCGCTGTAATAAACGTTATAGGTATTATTGTCACTTTCAGTGATTGTTAGGTTGATAAAACCCTCTTTTTTGTCATCAAAAGCATATTTAAGAGAGTTTGTCAACAGTTCGTTAAGTAGCATTCCCAGGGGGATAATTTCATTGATGTTCATATCTATATCGTCAATGTCAAGATTGATATCTATCTCATCCTTAATCTGCAGAGTATTAGTTATTGTATTGACTAGATTAGAGATATAGTCTTTGACGTTAACCTGCGAGAAGCTGGAGGCTTGGTATAAAAGTTCATGAACTTTCGCAATAGAATGAATACGGTTGATACTTCTTTCTAAGGGAAGGCGTGAAAAGTCTTCTACAGATAATTCATCCAGCTCTAAGCTAAGGATGCCGGAAATAATAGCTAAGTTATTCTTCACGCGGTGATGAACCTCTTGTAGCAATACGATATTTTCTTTTTCCGCTTCCACACGATCAGTAATATTAATTGCACTACCGATTACATAAGGGTTTTCATTCAGGTTAATTCGGCTCCCATTCATGTAATAATGGTGCTCCTTGTCATCCCCACCAATTAATACGGTTTCAAGTTCGGCATACCCCTCCTTAAATGCTTTTCCAATCAGCCTTTTGGCTTTATTTTGTTCTCTTGGAGCAACCAGTGTTAGAGCGTTGGTTTCTTGCAGTTCCTCTGCGGTTAAGTCGAAGAGCCGCTCAACATTTTTGTTGGTTCTCGCAAATGTCAGATCCTTTCCAACCATATAAAACAGCCCCGGGATACTGTCCAAAATATCATTAAGAAGAGAAACCTGTCTGCTGATACTTTGTTCTAACTCTTTTTGATTAGTAACATCCAATAAAATAGTATCCCATTGAATGGTGCCGTCTTTGAGCTTTTTAGGGGTGCCACGTCCGTGAATCCATTTCTGTTTGCCACTGGGGGTCTCTATTCTCCATTTTTGATCCCAAGGTGTCAGCTGTTCAGCCGATTCTTGAACGGACTGTCTTACCATATCAATATGCTCATCAACAATTTGTTTCCATAGCAACTCAGATGATTCCATTACTTGTTGCTGGGTTACTTCATGTAAATCTTCAACCCCTTCGCTTGCAAACATAAATTCATCGCTGCCATCAGGATACAATCGATATCGATGTACCATACCATCGATGTTATTAGCAATATTCCTCAGCTGTGCTTCTTTTTCCTGAAGTTCTTGCTGCGTTTGTTTTCGTTGGCTGACATCCTTGAAATATACTGACAAGCCTTCTTCAGAAGGATAGGCACTAACATCGAGCCACATCTGCTGGGGCGGATAAAATGCCTCAAAATGTACGGTTACTTGTTCTTCTACGGCTTTATGATATTGATCGTAGAAATCAAGCTCCACGGCCTCTTCAAATTCATCCCAAAGAACTTTTCCAATAATATCTTTTTTAGGTGTATCAAGAATCTGTTCGGCTTTGGTATTCCAGTAGGTAACCACCCAGTTGTTATCCATTGCAAAAAAGCCATCGTCAATACGTTCGAGAATGCGGGATTTTTCTTCTTCTGCTTTCTTTTGTTCCGTAATATCTTGAACAATACCGTGCAGTTGTTTGACCTCTCCACTGTTATCGGTTTTGGGGATGCCCTTTATATGAACATATTTTTCATTTCCTTTTTCCGTTTGAATCCAGGTATCATAACGGTACGGTGTTTTTTCGTTGATAGCTCTTTCTACTTTATCAGATAAAAAACTATCTCCAGAGCTATATAGTTGAAGCAATTCTTTATAAGGAGGTTCGCCCTTGTTGGGATCCCGGTCCATGATAGAAAACATTGTAGGAGACCACGTTACGCTGTTTTTTTCGATATCAAAAAACCAATCACCAATTTTTCCGATTTTTTGAGCTTCATCTAACCGATCACGCTCGCGTTTAAGCTGTTGTTCTGTTTCGATTTGCTCAGTAATGTTTTCTTGTATAGAGAAGAACTGTATAACGTCTCCATTTTCGTCGGTAATGGGAGTAACATCCATTTTCAACCAGTAGAGCTGCCCGTCTTTGGTATAATTTCGTATTACTTCAGAAAATGATTGACGGTTATTAATTTTGCGAGCAATACGCTTAATAGCTTCAGGATCAGTTTCCGGACCTTGTAATAGATTTCCGGGATTTTTACCTATTACCTCTTCTTTGGTATAACCGGTAATTTTTGTGAAAGCTTTATTTACCCATTCGATTCGTTCATCCGGATCGGTGATAATCACCATGTTTTTGGTCTGTTGTGCTACCCTTGACAGCTTATTGAGTTCGTGTTGCTGTTCTTTTAGGTCTGTTATATCCGTTAAGGACCCTATAATTTCTGTTGTCTTTCCATGTTCCACTACAGGAGACTCATTGACCCGAACCCATATTTTTTTTCCGTCTTTTCGTTGCAATTGAAGTTCATAGGGTTGCTGGGTCTCTCCCGTTTGTATCGCTTTTTTCGTATTTTCCAACCCTTCTTCATTTTTTGGATGGTCAGTTAAAAAATCGGTCCATTCTTGCTTGGCCTGCTCGGGAGGACATCCTAAAAACTGTTCTGATTGGGGACTTACATATGTAAGTTTATGGTCGGTATCGTGCCGATAGAACATGATAGTACTGTGTTCTATCACTTGCTGGTAATCTTGTAAGGTTTTTTGTGTTTGTTGCTTTGTTTTGCGCTGTGCCGTAATATCTTGCGTGCTGCCGAAGATTCGCATACACTGCCCATCTTCTATTTTAGGTTCCCCAATGACCTTAACCCACCGCAAATTACCTTTGGCTGTAATAATTTGGGATTCAACCGAAAATGGTTCGCCTTCTTCAACAGCTTTGTTAACAGCCTTTCGTACTTTCGTACGAGGTTCTCCTTCTTTATAAAAAGAGAGGGCAGCCTCTAAATTTGGTTCATAATCCAATACAACTTCGTGGAGCCGCTTTAGCTGGTCAGACCAGTGGAGATCTTGATTTAAGATATCAAGTTCCCAATGGCCAATATTCGCCAGCTGATAGGCTTGTTTTTTATGTACTTCGTCCATTAAGAAATCTTCTAATTAAATAGCAGCGTTCCCCAAAATTGGATTTGCGTCTATTTATAGTTCTGTTGCTTGTACCATAATAGATTTTGCCTTTAAATCCAATGGGTGGCATTAGAATAACCACTGATAGCCTACTTTAATTCACTGTAAAGGATTGCAGGATTGATGAAGGTAAGTATGATAAGTCGCAGATATTGAATGTCAATAAAAAAGGCCTGCAAAGTTAATTGCAGGCCTTGCCTTGAGGGCAATACAACGACTCCTTCAGAAGAAGCAGTTGTAATTAGTTTTGGGACAACTGAATCGTTCCTAATTCATTAGTTTGATCGACCGTTACGTCAACACCGGTCGTATCTTTGGATTGATAGTTTTCGTTTGTCGGATCGACCGAAACAGTATAGGAGCCTTCTTCGAGACCGATGAGTTTGAATGAACCGTCAGCGGTATCCGCTTTTGTGGAAGAAAGCGTATCAGAATCTGCAATTGTATAAACAAACGGTTCTGCATCGGCAGGTTCTACGGTTCCGGCGATATTTCCGGTAATTGCTTCGTTAGATGCTTTTATTACGGGCTTTAACAGGTAATCAATACCGGACTGTTCGTTTCCACGTTCGACCACAGAACGACCTGCTTCAAAATCAAGTAACAGGGTATAAGTAATATCCGGCTGGATTTCTGCATTTACATTTAGCTTAATGCCGGTCTCATCTCCTCCAGGAATAAACAGGTCATTTTCAGTGCCATCGATAACTACGCTGTGACCGTCGCGACTTAAAATCAGTCGAATTTGTTCATATGTTCCGGCGGGTAGTTCTTTTGAGCCAAGTACAGTGGTGGCTCCGTTGGTCAACTCAAGCAGGTCATAAGATTGTTGGGGACTGCTTATTTCTACCCATCCGGTATCGGTATCGGCATTATTAACTTCCACACGTTCAATGAATACATTGACTTCTTCATAATTAGCGGGAGCATCGTGCATTTTTACTTCCATGGTTCCCGTTTCGCCCGTTGTCCCGGTTCCCGATCCGTCACATCCGACCAGAACAATAGACAGCGTTAACATAAGTGCTAATGGTATACTAAGTAGTTTCTGGTGTATCATAATATTTAGGGGTTAATTGAAAACTGAAGAGTTAAACAATGGCTTTATGTTTTATTTCGTCCATATGACGACCGCCACGGTAAATCGTTACAAAGAAATTTTATTTACTCTCTAAGTTATTGCTGTAGAGATTGGAAATGCTAAAACCCCACCCTAAACACTAACTATTATTAATATTAGTAAATTTTAATATTCTGGTTTGGATAGATATCAGTTCTAACTATCTTGTGGTCAAGACGTTAGTGTTGCTCAAGGAGTTGGCTAATGCAGGTTGAGACTGATTGGTCAAGATTGACAGGGATAATTGCTTTATCATTTAGGAGTTAATGGTGGGGCAAAGTCTATTTATAAAAAGTATTTAGGAGTACGTTAACTTTTTAAATCGGGTAGTATTAGATGGGGTATCTAAACAGAAAGGAATTTGAATATTCCATTGTATTGAGAGTATTCTCATATACAATGGGAATAATGTTATTATTGGTCATAGAAGCGGATGCACGCGTATCTGATTCTACAAATGTGAAATCGGTGTCTAAAGTATTGGTTGATGCCAATGAAGATGGAGAATTGGATTTGCTGGACCAGTATGTTAGGGTTGCTGGTCGGGCATCGGTGGGCTCATCAGTATTCAGCGAACAGAACCTGATGATGTATATGCAGGATTCCAAGTCGGGCATACTCGTATTTTCAAATACGCAAAGGAAAGATATTGCCGAGGGTGATAGTTTAATTGTAGCGGGTAGACTGCAACTCTATTATGGGAATCCAGAAATAGTGGTTGATACGATAAGAGTGGTTAAAGCTGATTTGCAAAGTCCAACCCCGATTTCCCTCCGGGATGCCTTTGAATATCCCAAACAATATTTGGGTATGCTTGTGGAGGGAGAAGCTGTTATAACGCGTAAAAACATCAGCTCCGATTATACCACGTTAACCATATCTGCTTCAGATACGTCTCAATCATCCCTGACTATATATGTAAATGATAGTCACAGATATCGGGATAATTTTGATTTCAATACGCTGCGCGTTGGTGACTATATTGAAGTAACCGGTATCATGGATACCTACACATTCCAGGAGTCGGGCAATACGATATATGAAGTACTCCCTCGCACTCCCGATGACTTTGAATATGCCGGGATTCCCCAACGATATATTATGTACTTGCTGTGGGGAGGAGGAATTGTCATCCTATTGATTGGGGGATGGGTGTGGTTGCTAAGAAATCAAGTTCGTTCCCAAACAAGGGATTTGCAGCAAGCACTTGAGGATAGAGAACTTCTGATGCGAGAAATCCATCACCGAGTGAAGAATAATCTCTCGATGATCTCCGGGCTCTTGGATTTACAAATGGATACCACCAGCTTTAATGAAGTAAAAAACAGCTTGGAGAATAGTAAGTCTCGCATACATTCGATGGCTTTAATACACGATAAACTCTATCAAACCGAATCATATCAATCGGTACGCCTTGATAACTATCTCCGGGAACTGGTTGAGGCTATTCATAAAACATTCTCTGATAAGCAGAACAATGTTGACTTGCATTTTTCTCTTGACCCATTAGAAATAACTATCGATAAGGCGGTAACCTGTGGGTTATTGGTTAATGAGTTGGTTGTGAATGCATATAAACATGCTTTTGATGCTGCAGGTCAAGGAAAGCTGAAAGTAAAACTTGAGAAACATCAGGATAAGGCTACACTGATTATAGCAGATAACGGGCCCGGATTACCTGATGATTTTGGTGCTGGTACTGACAGTCTGGGAGCGATGCTTATTGATACCTTTGCCGCCCAGCTTGAGGCCGAAGTAGATATCAACGGCGAAAATGGGAGTACATTTACATTCCATTTCCCATTGAACTAATAGAAAGAGGAAGACTTCTGCTTTCCCAAAACAAAAAAGCCCTTAGCTCGCAAAAGAGCTAAGGGCTTATGTCGAAGCGATCCGGACGAGATTCGAACTCGCGACCTCCTGCGTGACAGTCAAAAAATATAGCTATTCCAAGGTTTTCCATACTATGCCAATCTGTTATGTAGTATTAAGATAATTTCTTGTATTTCATGGAGTTAGGGTATATCTTAGATTTAAAACTAGTCCAGACTATTAGAGATGGTTTGGATATATTCCTAGTACCATTCTAGTACCAGAATAATATACTCTGTTATGCCTAAAAAAAGATTGACTGAACAATTCTTGCGTAACCTAAAGCCCCAGGAAAAGCGTGTTGAGTATTATGATCAACATTTAATTAAAGATGGGCAACTAAAAAAGAAGGGAGTGAAGGGGTTTTTAGTTCGTCTTACAAAGGCTGGTAATAAATATTTCTATTATAACTACTGGCACAATGGAAAATCAAAAAAGTATAAGATTGGAACTTATCCCGACATTGGGGTATCTAAGGCAAGAGAGATTGCCCGAGATCTTTCCTTTCAAGTTGACAAGGGATTAGATCCACAGGCCGAAAAAAAGAAACGTAAACAGGCACCCGATCCCAGGACGTTTAAGGAGATATCAGAAGAGTTTAAAGAAAAGTATTTGCCCACCTTAAAGAAGAAGACCCGTGAGGAATACACTCGGATTATTGATGTAGAGTTAGTACCCAAGCTTGGTAAACACCCTATAAAAGAAATAAGTCGTAAACAGATTATAAGCCTTTTAGACGGTAAGGCCTATGGTAAAAGTCCTGCACCGGTGATGGCTAATAGAATTAGAGCTCGTCTTTCAAAGATTTATAGCTTTGCCATTGATAGAGGACTTGCTGAAGCTAATCCGGTAAGTAATATTTCAAAGTACAAAAAAACTAAAGCTGGTGGAAAAGTAGAGAAAAAGCGAAACCGTTACTACAACCCTGATGAAATACAGGAACTTTGGAAGTATTTTGATAACTGGAATGAACCCACAGGATCAGTTTTAAAAATGTTGCTTATAACCGGTCAACGGAAAACAGAAACGATGAACATGAAATGGGATGATATCCGAAAGGGCGTTTGGACAATACCGGCAGAACTTGCAAAGAACAGTGAGCAGCACCTTGTTCCTCTTTCAGATATGGCCTTGCAGATTATTGAAGAGCTAAGACCGATGACTGGTAAAAGTGACTATGTATTCTGCTCACCACAAGGAAATAATGAGCCAATAAAATGGCTTACCAGAGTACGTAAACACATCCAGGATAATTCTGATGTGCCGGACTTTCGGCCACATGATCTTAGGCGTACAGTTGCTACTTATATGGCGAAATTAGGTGTTGATCGAACGGTATTGGGAAAGATCCTTAATCACAAAGGTTTGGCTGGGGATGATCAGGTGACGGCCATTTATGATAGGCATGGATATATGGATGAGAAACGTGAGGCGTTAAATAATTGGGCATATAAACTCCAGCGTATCATTGATGATAAAAAGGAAAATCAATAAGAAGAGGCTAATAAGTATTTTAAAAAATTTTTATGCGGAAAGAAGTCATGAGTAATTCAAAACAGTGGAATAAGATTCTATTTAATAAAAGTGGATGCGAGAAGGTATCTGGTTATGTAAAGAAATTAGTAGATCTTGTTAATGAGCTACCATATAACTCAAGATCGAATACCGAGACTTATGAAGATTTCCTACTAGATGATGAATTTATGTTTTCAGTTTTTGCGGAAGTGAAAAAGCTAAATATAGATGAAAGGAATCAGTTAGTTAAAGGTGGTTTACTCAAACCTAACATACTACCATATGTACATTACGATATTTACTTAACCGAAAAATCCTTTATTAAAGACCTCCCAGAGAGTTCGGTAGAATTTTACCAGAGAGATGATTATGACTTCGATCAATATCCTTACCCCTTTCAGGATTATATCTTTGAAAGTGGTAGAGATAGTATGAATGAACTTTATGAAGCTTATAACAAAGATTCATATGCTGATTTAAAAGAAATATACGCAGATCTTAGAGAGGATTTAAGGCAACAAAATCTGATGTTATATACTGATATTTTAAACAGTGTTGGGGCCAAACCATTTCCCGATAACAAAGAAATGAGGGATCAAGTTGAAACCTTATCAAATATACTGCTTTGGTTATATGGAGGGGGAGGATTAGGAGAAGGTTTTATGTACTTAATCGATAAGTCCCTAACTGTAGTTCCAACTGTAGAAGACAACACTAATTACTCTTCTCATGAACTATTTAATAAGCACCGATTAAATGGGGCAAAAATCTATTTTAGAATTTACCTAATAGAACATCTTTTAAAAATGAAAAAATTTAAGTTCACAGGAAATCGAGTGGGGCTTAATTATTTTCTAGAGGATTATGAAGATATGAGAGAAGGAAATATTAAAGCAAAAATTGAAAAGCATAGTATTAGTATTAAACCTGATAAAGATGAAGTTTATTTATTTTATAGTAAGATCAGACCTAAAGGAGTTAGAATTGCTTTCTATGAAATGGAAAACTTTCTTAAAGATTTAAATCTTAATTCCAAAGATTATTATAAGACTGATACACCAGAGAATTTTGATAAAGCATACCGTGATTGGTATGAAAAAATCATGAAAGAAAACTCAGACTTTCTTAACAAAGGAAGTCAACTTCATGATTTTTGGAAGTCCACTTCTCGTTAACCCCACCAATTTTCCGATACATTGTAAATAGTTCCAATCGAAACCAAATAACTATTTACAATGGATAAACTTATAAGACCCAAAAAATTAGCAAATAAGTTAGGAATATGTCTATCTACGCTTTATGAGCGTATGAAGGAGCCAGACTTCCCCAGAAAGGTTCGCATCTCATCTCAAGCTGTTGGCTTCAGAGAGTCAGAAATTATGGAGTGGATGGAAGAGAATACTGAATCCCATCCTTCAGACAAAAATCTTTCGATATGAGTCAACAGTCCAAAAATGTATTTGTTGACATATCATTGTGGAGTCATAAATGGTTTGATGAGTTACCTCTCGTATATCAAATGGCTTATTTACTACTATATGCCGAGACAGATAACGTGGGGGTTTGGAAACCACATTTTCGAGAACTCAATTTTCGTTTAAAAGAAAGAGTAGACCCAGATGATTTCTTGAAAAGGATAAATGCTTATTCCACTCGTATTGAAAAGCTTGAAAATGGTGATTGGTGGCTGATTAATTATTTAAAGTTGCAGGTTAAGACGCTTACCCCAAATAATCCGCCTCATGTAAGTTATATCGAGTTATTAATAAAACATGGTTTGTTAATAAGATATGCGAGGGATAACCCACAATTCGTGAATTACGAGAAGGTTTATGAGATTGAAAGCTATGAATCTATTGAAGATGATGAAGAAAGGTTAAAGACAAAAAAGTCTTTCCTATATCTAAAAAAGAAGCGTCTTATAAGACCCTTAAAAGAGGCTTGTGAGACTCTTGGGTTATCTCCAGCAAAGGACCATCAGAGACCCTCGAAAGATTCTAAGGATAAGGAAGAGGAAAAAGAGGCTAATACGGGATGGGATGAGGAAAAGTTAGAGGAACAGCTACAGGAAAAGGAGTTCCCCGCTATTTCATCTAATGGTGCAGATCCTAACTCTGATATTTTTGGTGATTCTTCTCTCTAAATAATAACAATATAGCTGTCTTTAATTTTCAATTAGTCATGAAGAGAAAGAGCGAAGATGTCCATAATTGTACTTACTGAGGAGATAGTAAAAGTTTCAGAAGAAAAAATCTTGATAAATAATACCAGGTCACTTCCACCCTTAAAGAAAGAAAAAACCTAAGACTTTAATATTGATTCAAGCATGGATTATGACATTGATTAATGATTGCAAGCCATTGGGTATGTGGCACATATCAATATCGCTTACGCTTTTTGATATGCTTACCTACCCGGCTTGCCTATTCACAGCTTGCCTCCGGCAACTGTTCAAAGAAAAAGTATCAGCCCGAATAGTGGCCCTCTCTTTTAAAAAACGTGAACTCCAGGAATAGAAATACATTGGTTTTTATGAGTAAGAAAATACGGTATACCCCTTCAGTATCACTTGACGAGTCAGAACGCAAATGGATTAAAAAACAAGCTGAAAAAGAAGGGATTTCTTATACGAATTATATGCGGAAGGTGGTGCTATGCGAGTTACCGCAATCCGAAATTCCTTATCACAGGAAAGACCGAGAATTAAATTTTAGCAATGGGGTATCGCATGCCGAAATGAGAAAGGTGTTGGACCACGAACTACCGAAGTGGGGAAACAACTTAAATCAAATTGCTCGCAAGTTGAATGAAGGGGCTCCGGCAGATGATAAAATGTTTGAGTTAATGGGAGATATCCGAAGGCATATCAACAAAATTGGCAGAAAAATATTACGAGGGTTAGGATAAATTATGGTTGGCAAAAAGATTAGTGAAGGGTATCACTTTTATGAATGTTTGCGATACAATGCTAAAGACAAAAACAAAGAAGGAGGCCGAAAGTGTGAGTGGGTAGAATATCGAAATGTTGCCTTCAATAATTATGGTGATGTTGCTTATCAAATGAGGAAAACTGCGGAGCAGAAATATCGAAAAGATGCAAAGGATCCGCTATACCATTACATGATTTCTTGGGATAAGAAGGACAGCCCAACAAAGGAGCAAAAGCTGGAAGTGGCCGACCGTTGGCTAAAACGTATGGGGCTTGAAGAGCATCAAGTGCAAATTGCTTCGCATGTTGATAAACCATACCCACATATACACTTAGCCATTAACCGAGTTCATCCAGAAAACCATCGGTCTTGGGATACGAATAATGACTATCAACGAGGAGAAACAATTATTAAGGAGTTAGAGCAGGAGTTTGGGTGGAAGATTGTACCGGGAAAACATCATCCACAATTTGGAATTGAGTTCGATAGCAGAGCCCCAGAGTCATGGGAGATTCACCGAGAGCAACGATTGAAAAAACAGGCCGTATCAATAGGGCTCGAACCCGATGATATTGATGGCCGGGGAATCCTGCAAAAATGCGAGGATATCAAAGATGAGCTTTACCGGGTGCTGGATAACAAAGAAGGATTTCAAGCGCTTGATGAGGTGCTCGACAAGCAAGGATTGTGGATCGAAGCCAAAGGGCAAGGAGCCGTGATCAGCGATGGACAGTACTACCGGAAGGCCAGCGATCTTGATGGGCAAGGGCAGTTCTCCGGACCAAAGCTGGAAGAAGCATTTGAGGAGACCCTGAAAGTATATATCCGCCGCCGAGAACAAAACATGAGTCGGGACGAAGGTATTCGTCTTGCTGTAGGTTGGAAGGAATCTCTCGACCGCAAAGAGCAACGGGCCCTGGAGCGGCTATTTGCTAGTAAGATGCCCCGGCTTAAGAAGCGAATCCAAGAAGTTGAGGGTATGAATCGGGTGTATAAAGAAAAGATGGGAGAACTTTCAAAGCGAATTGATGGAGAGATTGATTTGGCGTTTAGAAGGCCGAAAATGGCGCGTAAAAAAATCAAAGAGCTTTTAGCATCCCAACACAACCCCTCTGATCGTTACCGTGAGGTACAGGAGGTTCTTTATGAGGCTCCAGGGCAGTTTGGGGAGGTTGTTGATGAGCAGGCTATTACCAGCATTGCTATTGCCTTTCGCGAAGCCGAAGAAACCCAAGGTGAGTTCGGACATATCTTTACAGGACTGGACAAAGAGGCCCGCGAAGAAGATATCGAACGGCTAAAAGCTAAACTTGCTGAGAAGCGATCTCAACTTGGGAACATCAAAAGCCGATTAGCTGGCAAAGCCGAAGATTATGTGGCAGAATCGGAGGCCGGAGAAGATCTCGTAAATATCTACAACAAATCGCTGAGCGTGTACCGAGCAACAATGGCGATACAGAATTTCTTTATGAAAGAACGACTCGTCGGACGAAACGAGCTGTTAGATAGGGCTATGGGAAGTGCCCTTGCCGATATTAACGACTCGATAGATCGAGCTTACGACAATCCCTTAGAGGTGAAACAGTTCTTTAGCGAAATCGCGTGGAACGATTATCACGACCGAGAGCAGGGGATTAATCATGTTGAGGAGCTATTTAAGAACCCTGAAACGTATGGGGAGCTCAAGGACCAAGGCGAAATTAAGTACTTAAAAGGAGCATTGGAACGCCCGGCGGAAGTGCGGGAGGAATTTAATGGATTCTTAGCAGACTTGGGGGATATCGGAGCCGAAGATGAGCAGACAGGGAAAACCGTATGGGATGGCCAATGGTTCAGGCTCACCGAAGGAGAATCATTAACAGTGAATTTTGGAAGGTATGCTGATAGTGAAAAAGATCTTTGTGATATCCTTAAAGGTAACAACAAATATGTAAATGATGTCAGAGATCACCCCCTACCAGCTCCTGTTAAAGACATTATTGCTATGCGATCCCAAGGAGCGTCTATTGATGAAATCTTTGAAATACATAGCGAGTTCTTGCGCAGGCAGGGCGAGGCGAAAGATCTCATCGAATACTTCAAGAGATTACCAGAAGCATATAACATGAATAACAATCTTGTAGGTGGGCTTACAGTTGCAAGAGAGCTGAACCGATGGGTTGGCCGAGCCGCCAGTGGTACTCCAGCGGGCCGAGCCATATTTAAATTGGGTGGCATGGCTTTGAAGCTTTCGGCAAGCCTTGGCCGCATGATTACCAAACCTACAAAAACGGCAAGAGAAGGTATTCGTGCGGTTATAAAAGACAGCGTAAGTATTACCAAAGTTCAAAGTTTGGAGCATCAGCGTTCTAACGAGAACGAACGAGGAGATTTTAGTCGATAGGCGTAATGCATGTATTGCAATACACTACAAATAATACACTTAATACAAATATGATATAATGAATTGTATAGCTATTACAAATCAAAAAGGCGGGGTGGCCAAAACCACCACGGCCGTAAATCTTGCAGCTGGTCTGCACCAGCTGGGGAAAGCAGTACTGTTGATTGATTCCGATCCTCAGGCCAACGCGACCTCCCATTTGGGGATCGATCGCAAACGGCTGAAAAAGACCTTGGATAACTTGTTCTATGAATCCGATCTGGATATTTCCGAGGTCCTTATCTCACGCAACGGATTTGCCGGGCTGGACGTGCTTCCGGCCGGGGAACCGCTGGCCTACGCCGAGCAGAAACTCAGCGGTGTGCCGGTCAAAGAGAAGCTGCTTGCCGAGCGATTGGCCAAAATCGACAGAGATTACGACTATATCATCATCGATTGTCCGCCAAATTTGGGTTTTCTGACGATGAATGCTTTGGTGGCAGCCACGGATATGCTTGTGGTCATCAAACCGGAGTATTTCGCCTTAGACGGATTGATGCGAATTTCGAAAAAAGCGGAACTCATAAAGGAGCGAATCAACCCGAAGCTCAACCTTTCAGGATATTTATTGGCTAACTACGATGGCCGCAAAAATCAGCATAAGGCGATCCGAAAAGCAGTAAAAGAAAAGTTTCCGGGTAAGGTATTTCAAACAGTCATCCGAACGAACGCCCGGCTGAGTAATGCTATGTCTCAGGGACAAACAATTTTTGAGTGCCCCAGATGTGGATTTATCTTTTCAATTATTAATACTTAGGTATTTTCTTATATCCATCCATTTTTAAAACTTTATTATAAAATATATCTGCAACGACTGATATTGGGCAGGACAGACGTTTAAAGTTATTTGTTTTCCAGCCATTAGTTTTGGCTAAATCAGCATGTCTTTCAATACATGAAAGTAGATAACTTGTTGCTACTCTTTTATGGGGTTTTTCCTTGGTGAGAAAAGAGGTTGTGTCTTTCATTTTTGCCCAAATCATAAAATTAATTTGAGCTGTAGAAAAGTTATCCTGAAGGGAGGTTATAACCTTATAGGTTTTTTTACCTGGATTGTAGGGTATATGATGTTTATCAAGCCAATAGATAAGAAATTCTAACACCTCAGCATAAGAAATTTCTTTCCAAAAGGAATCTATTTGATATAACCACTCATCTATCCGCTCAGAATTTTCCAGAGCTTTTTCCAAATGGATGATTTCGTCTATAATGGAGTCTCTTGTAATTTGGAAAGTGGGTTGCCAAGAAACCCTAAAGATATCAGGGTTATTGATAGTTCCATTTACAAATTCGAAGGCATTTAAATCACTATCGGGATGTATTGAGATAATTTTTTTATAAAACAGCGTATTAAGTATAGATATCGTTAACTCTTTTGTTGGTGCTAACTTATTTTCAAAGGAATTGACGGGCCTAATTTTTTGGTATTCTTCATCAGCACCTTCTCGCAGCAGGGAAATTAGATATATAGCATCCTGAAGATCTATTCTATCTGAAGCTATTATGGGTTTTTCATGAACCTGGTAATGTTTTCTTATTAGTTCCTTTTTTTCATTTACTAGCTTCTCTTGCCTTATTTCTCGTTCTATATTTTCTTTTTCTCTACATTTTGAGCAAAGTTCTTGATCTATAACCGATTTCAAATAAAAAATTTTAGTGCTTTTCCATTTATGGGCTATCCATCCGATCTGTTGGCGATCTCGTTTTAGTTCACTTCGGCTTAGATACCTTTTATGCTTTCCACATCTGGGGCACTCAAAAATTGTTGAAAGACAGGAACAGTGTTTATTGATCCTTTTTCTAAGATCATAACTACTAATGCTATACTCTTTGGCTAAATCAGGTACCTTTTCACTAAATTCGCCCTCTTCATTTAACTTCCAATATCTGTAAAATATTTCTAAGGTAAGCTCATCATCAGTTCTAGCTTCTAAAGTGAAGATATCTCTCATAGCCTAACTTTTTATTATTAAAGTTGAGCTATAATGTAAGATGAATAGGTGCGTTTTACTTTTAGCCGCAAATTTAGGAAAAGCAAGGATAAAGGTAGACCAAACTGGGCAATACGCTTTAATAGCCTCACAAGGCTTTAAGAGAATGTTAAAATCAAATTTTATAATTAAATGTCACAAAAAAATGTTATTTGAATAGTCGAAATTTTGTGCGAGAGAAAAAATAGTTTTAGTAGCAAACAGGTCTAAATCGCATTTATATCCAGAGTATTCAATTTTTGAGTTGAGTTTAAGATATAGTCTCAATAAATCCATATTTATAATGTACATGGCGCTTTCAAATGAATATCAAAAAGCTATCGGACAGGTCTTTGATAAGGGATCTGAAGTATTCGGAATTCCGGAAAAATTTAACCGCTGGCTAACATCTTCCATCAAAGCGTTAGGAAATAATACGCCGATCAGCTAGCTGGATTCACCGGAAGGGGGGGGCAGTCAGTCCTAGATATGCTCGGCCGCCTGGAACACGGTACTCACTCGTGATTAATAGGTTATGTTCCGACCTATCTCATTCTCGCTTTTTCCTACGGTTCAAGAAGTGTTGCTAAACCTCTTGCTGGCTCATTTGTTCATTTTGTTGTAGGCTCTTCTCTACTTTCCAAAGCACTATAAGAGCGTCCAAGGCATCTCTGGTCGTTGCATCAGCGGGTAGCTGATCGACCGCACTCACAATATGTGCTTTAGTTATGTTCATCGTTTTTCCTTCTCATTTGTTAATATTGGAAATAGGGTTGAATTTAAAAACTGAGTAATGGAATATCTTAAATAAGAAGAGTTAGACAAATTATCTGCAGGATCATTGCCAATTACAGAAGGAGATGGGAGAACACTGGAAACAGCTTATAATTGGATAAAATAAGGCAATTTGAAGCGCCAAGTTTAGAACGTCTGATTATAGCTCTCACTTTAAAAGCACTGGGGGTTTTTGTTTTGGGACTTAAAAAATCAAACATTTACAATCAAAGATGATCAGGAAATAGATTATTTGACGGTTAATGCGATGAAGAAAGGAGAGGTAAGGGAGTTTACCTTCTATTTTGATCTGACCAATTTAAGATAGAAAGGTGAGACAAGGTGCGTCCGCTTAATACGTGGGTTAGCAGGCTAGTATTCTAAGACACTTTTAATGAGAAGTTTCCTAAAATCAGACTTTATTTTATCAGGCATTGAATGAAATTTATAACTGGATATATCGGACCTAACTTGTTGTAACCATTTACCAGATTTATTATTAAATACCTTTCTAAGTGAATCGATATTTTTTGAGTCATTATAATACTTTGAATTAGCTAGTTTATTTAAACTTTGAGTTAGTCTAAGTGATTGGGTAGCAAGGCTATCACTTGCATATAAAGACAATGATACGCTAGCTAAATTTACTTCATCAATTTTTTCTGAAAACTTCTGTTTGGGTTCATCGCTTTCTATAATAATAAAACATTCAACAACAGAGTTTATAAATTCTTCAGACTTTTCTCTAAGTACTTTCACCTCTTCTTGGGCATTCTGTCTGCTAATACTATTGGTTAAAGCTTCCGCATTTTTTTGTGTGCTTTGATACCCAAAATATCCAGTTATTAAGGCACCTACCGCTGTGGCAAATATTCCAATTGCAGCAACTGTTAGTGAAAGTTTTGTATTTTGAGAAGCCATTTTTATAAGGGTAAATTGGAATTGATTGAACTTTTTAGTTTAACTTGCTAACGACCTTGCGCATAAGGGCGTGCAAAGTCGCGTTGAATTTGATTAAAATGCACTACGGAAACTGACCAAAGTGAAACCGGCAGCCAACGGCGGTCCCCCTTAATGCACGGGTTATACCGCCAATATATTTCTATTGTGCACCAATAATGTCATATAAACCAGTTCTTGCTCGATCCCACCACTCTTTGTTATCTAAGGAAATCAAGTTTAGGGCTTTAATATACAGAGCGACTGCTTGCTCCTTATTTCCTAATTCGTCATGACATTCAGCTTGCATAACAAAAGCTTCATTTCTTTTGCGACGTAACTTATTTGCTCTTTCTTCAAGAGGAATTAATGGTTTCAATTTTCTATATGGATAATCCTTTCTTGTATCATAAGATGCCCCATAGTAAGGTTCGAGGCCAGCTGCTAATATGTTTGAAAGCCAGTTAGCATTCTTTGCATAGGATTCTAAAACAGGTAAAGCTTCTTCCCAATTACCAGCTTGGAAAAGATCTAATGATTTAGATTCTAACTTAGAAACGCTCTGAACTGTAGGAACTCCTATTTCTTCTATCTTTTTATTTATTTCCGTCAGATCGAATGGATCTTCAGCTTTGGTTTCTTTCTCTTGAGCAAATGAAATTTGGGCAACTAAAAAGAGTGAAAAAAATGTAAGAACTGTTTTCTTCATGATGAATAACTAATTGATTTTTATTTGTTTAAAAATTGTGCGGAATAACGACATCCTATGTTCAAAGTAGCGTAGATATTATTTAAAAATGTACTACGGAAACTGACAAAATCGAAACTGGCAACCAACGGCGAGGCACGTCCCACTTAATGCGCGGGTTATACCCACTTTATTGAGTAAGGAATTAATCCAGATATACTAGTCCGTTTCAAGTTCGATGTTTAATGTTTTGGAAGGGAAATCAAAGTAATACTTTCCAGCAGGCAAACCTTTTTCTTGAGGCCATTCTTCACCGTTGAAATTTACGGTCCAATAGTTCCAGTTAATCTCATGTTCTACGAGTGCCCCGACTTCAGTATTTCTTTTTGTATATAAAACTTTAATACCACTTTCTGGGTCCCAAGCTTCAATTCTTATTTCTTGTTTATTTAGTCTTGTTAGTAAAGCTCTAAAGTCTTCAGTTTCACTAGTAATTACCTGACCGGGTTCTAAGTCGACTTTTCCAAATTCAGAATATAACTGTTCCATTCTCTTACTATTTAGTTTTTATTTTTTCTAAAATGAACTTTTGTGTTGTTCATTGCAGGCTGGTTTCCATTTCTTAATAAGGTCTTCCTCTTCTGATTTTCGAACCTTTTCATTATTGCTACTTGTATGAGTGTGGATGTGGGTAGCACCATTTTTTTTGATGCAAGAATCTTCATCATGATTAGCTAAACGATCTTTAAGACTATCTGTTTGCCCTATGTAAACAGCAACCCAAGTGTTGGGTTTAGTTTGTTTGGCAAAAATATAATTACCAGGCTCGTCTTTGAAATTTGAATCCTTGCTTGCTATCCAATACTTGTATTCATTACCAGATTCACCTTCCCAGATAATTGTTTTTGATTCACTCATGATAAAAGAATTTGATTATATTTGTATGTGTAAATAACCAACGCTTTTTAGGCTAAAAACTATTATAAGGTTTATAAATTAATTTCCGAATTTATAAGTGGGTATAACGACTTTGCGCTTAACCAGCGTGCGGATTGATGTTGATTTGGCAACTAGCGAAAGATGAGCCTTAAAGCCAAGGGCGGCAAAGAATAGGCGAGGCACGTCCGCGTTAAAGCGCGGATTAGGTGTTTTCTTTTACTTCAAATTCTACTTCTCCTGCTTTTGACCATTTATCTTTTGAAGACCAACCCCATATCGCTGGAATACTTGGTGTTAATTCAAATTTGTTGGTATAGGTCTCACTTTCTAAATCTTTGAATGTTAATGAAACATTTAGACTAGGAATATTCTCTTTTTGTTGAGTTTCAGTGAGGATTAGCAAGTAAATATAAATAGAGTAAAGTGTAATATATTCGCTTGGTATCCTTAATAAAGTTGGTTCTTTGACCATTTGAGCAGGAAGTAAATATCTAATCTCACTAGGTTCAAAGTTTTCTCTGTTTAAAATTGATAAGTAGTCAAGATCTGAAGAATGGATTCGTAAATAGGCGTCTTCAGACAAAGCGAATTTAAACTTATTACCATCATCTAATTCCTTCAGAACGTTTATAAAATTTTTTATATCGAAATCCCAAGAAATTTCTACTTCTTTTGCAACGCCAAAACCTACATTAAAACACTCTATTTTGACATTGAAATATGATTTTGTTGATGGTGCTGAGTGTACATCTTTTTCTGGTTTCTCTATTTCATTTTTACTCCAAAATAATGGAACCCCTTTGTTGGGATTGAACCAATAAATAAAAAAATGGTTTTTGGGGAAGGTTAATTCAGGAATTAATGAACTTTTCCGTTGTTTGCGCATCTCATTAATCGTCAATAACGTAGCTATTGCTGTAATCAAAGCAGCAATAGCTGCAAATCCTGAAATCCATATTTGCATGCTACAATACATTTATTTGAAGTTGGGTAATCGGAAACACCTAACGACCCTGCGCATAAGCTGCGTGCAGGCCAATATTGTTTTAAAAACAAAATGTACTACAGATATTGAGAAACTAAAAATCGGCCGGGAAGGGCGAGGCGCGTCCGCTTAATGCGCTGGTTATGCCCACAATTTACTGTGGCTTGAAAGGTGAATTCTTTTCTAACTCCTCGCTTATTTTTTCATATTCATCAATTAACTTTTCGGTTTGTTTTAACTCAGAGAAATGTAGTTTTTCAAGTTCATTGAACAACCAATTGTAAAGCTCGTCAGTAGTATTTTTATATCGATATAGAATTGCGCGAATATTAATCTCGTCTGGAGATTCTGATATAAATTTCTTTGCAGATTTCGTCCAGCCATCAAATTTCAATAAGTCTTTTTTTAACAATTTTATATCACTGCTTTCAGAGTTTTGTTCAAGGTCAATAGTGATTTTAGTTTGAAATTCGGGTATACGGTAGTGACAAAAGTAATTTCTTAGTTCTTCTAAGAATTTAACTTCTTTATTTTTTTCTAAAATCTTTTTCTATTCTCTTATCGTACTTTTTTAATAATTCGTCTTTTTGAAAAGACTTATTCATAAAATTTCGGGCATGAGCTACTAATGATTTTACGGAGACTATAAAATTGTGAAAGAGTCTCACAAACTCTCTTAGTTTTGTATCTCTTCTTTCCGAATATCTTTTAGAAACTAATTCAGCTGCAAAGTCAACATCTTTAAATTGATTTAATATCTCCTCTAGTTCTTTAAAGTTTTCTTGATAGATGTATACAGAATTTTTGAGCCCTTTAATCTCGTTTAAAATTTGATGGCCCGGAGAATCTTCGATCTCTTGAATTTTATTATGAGCTTTTCTGAATAGTTTTATGTATTCACTCATAGTTAAATTGATGAATTAGTTTGTGGGTATAACGACATTGCGCATAACCGGCAGGCGCCAGAATGTCGAAATTATTTAAAATGAAAGATTAACTAATAAATGCAAGGGAGGCAACCAAATGGCGAGGCCTGTCCGCGTTAATGCGCGGGTTATAGGGCTAAGTCGGTGGTTTAGAACTCCGATATAAAACGCCTTCAACCAGCTGTTCTGGAGGTGCTTTAAATTCAAATTCCTTTATTTGGTAACCAGAACCATCTTCTATTTTGGTAACTGGCATTTCGAACCCAAAATAACCAGTATTGAATTCGTAACCAGCCTTAAGTACCCAAGCTAATGTTCCATGCTCATCTTGTTCATAAGACAAAACGCTAGCTGGTATATTTATGTGTTCATATATCCATTTATACTCAAACTTTAGCTCAGTTCTCACAAAATTACCATCTATTAAGTAAAAAATATGGTTTTGTTCACGAATGAATTCTAATCGATTCTCTCCGCTATCTTTATTTCCTTGGATGTTAGCATACGTTTTGCAAATGTCATTAAGTGAAACTAGATCTTTTTTGTTAAACGAAAATATTTTTTCATTTAAATCAAAGTCATCACCACTACTTTGATATTCTTCAACAATATCAAATTTCTTTATATCTGTACCTGAGAAGTGAATTTCAACTTTACTGAGTGGTTCTATATCAAAGCTTTCGAAGTCAAAGTACATCTCAAAAAAATCCAGAGGGATGTTTTCAGCTTCGAGCTCTTTGATTGTAACTAACCTAATTCTATTTCCAGACTGACTTGCCTTTTCAATTACACTTTCTGTAAATCCTTCTCGCGAAACACAAATTAAATGTTGTGCTCCCACATCATCTAGTTTTTGTTGCCAACCTCGAAAATCATTAGCAGCAGGTTTACTTTCCCTGTCCTGTACTTCCACTATTGTAACTGTTTCCCTTGGTGGTTGACCAGTTGTGATTACAACATCACATTGAGTAGTTGCTCCTTTTTGAGAAGTAAGAATTGGCATTTGAACATCATGCTCAACTTTTGCATCTGGATTTATGGATCTTTCAATTAGTTGAACTAATCTTTCTAAATAAGTGCCATCTTTACTCATCGATAGTAGCCTTTTAATACGAAATTCAAGGTAGCCAATATTATAGCCCTATAACGACATGGCGCATAAGCTCCGTGCAGGCCAACGGTTGATTTAAAAACAAAATGTACTACAGAAATTGAGTAAACCAAAACCGGCAGGGAAGGGCGAGGCACGTCCGCTTAATGCGCTGGTTATAGGCCGCTTTTTATTATTGATTAAAGTAACCATTTTCTCCCAATGGTGACCAAAAAGAATATCTAACGTTTTTATACTTTCTCTTTTCTTCTGGAATTTGCATTACGCATTGGGCTACTATTGACGGTTTCAAATTTTTATCACTTAAGAATGCAATAGTATTTTCAAATACTAAGACCAAGTTATTAAAAACAACAGGTAATAATTCGGAAAGTGCTATTCGTTCTAACTTACTACCTCTATATTTTGCCAATTCGATAGTAGGAGTAAGCACGTTAGAATCAGGTTGTAACTCAAAATCAGTTACTGTTACAAAATTCAATCGATGATCTAATGCATTTCTTAAATTCCGAACTAATCTCATAAAATCTAAAGTTGAACTGATGTATTTTACAAAAGGATCATCCTGACCGTATTTTTCTTTAAGTATTTTGCAAAATTTGGGGAAATGGGATTGATTAGTTAAATCAGAATCAGGATAAAAAATTGTTATGATTTCCATAAGTGTTTGCTCGATATGATCCGCCTTTTGGAAAATAGTTTTGCAGCGTGTTTCAACATTTCCAATCGATGGTATTGAATAGTCAATCGCCTTTTTAGTTTTCGTTTGGTATTCCTCGGATAACTTTTCTTCCTCCTCGATATACTCTTGAATTTCATTTTCGAGAGTTGTCATTTCTTGCAAAATTTCAAACGATAATGACAATGCTTTTTCTATTTCTACATTTTCATCAAAAAATTCGGTTTGAAATAATGTTTTTGCTGTAAGAATTGTCCTCCCAATCAATTCAGAATCAGAACCTTGATCAATGACTTTTCTCTGAATATTATTTGGCAAACTAATATTTGTACGTTCTGGATCTACATCATCTGCCCGAAAGTACTCATAAATAGATTTTTCCTTAACAATAATTAGGCGTTCATCAACTTCAAACATTTCATTGATCGCACCATCTTCTTGACTCCCAATTTCAAATTGTCCACCAGAGTCTCTTATTTTGTCAATATCTTGATTCTCAGACATCTCTATTTTTTTTCAATGATTTAAGGCCTATAACGACACTACGCATAACCGGCAGGCGCCGGAGTGTCGGATTAGTTTTAAAACGAAAGATTAACTAATAAATGGAATGGGAGCAAGGTAATGGCGAGGCCTGTCCGAGTTAATGCGCGGGTTATACCTCTGTTGCCCCAATTTGTGATAGAAATTGTTCAGTATTTCGAAAAAGATATCTATTGGGCAAGGGTGAGTTTATTTTATAATTGTCGTCGCTTGCTAATCTCCATTCTTTTCTTTTGATCATTCGATTTATTTCTGTCTTATCAAATACATACCCAGATTTATTGGAATCTAGCAAAACTAGGAAGTAATTAATTTCAAGTTCATTTAAAAAGTCTATGTATTTTTTTCCTACTCCCCAGAAGGGTTTATCTGATCGACTAATTTTAATGATCATAAAACCTTTATCATGACGGAAATAATTAGAACGTCGAAATACTGATTTGAAGAGTTTGTAACTTTTATCACCAGGTTGTGGACGTGTTGCACCTATTGCTTTCGTAAATTCTTTAATCTCTTGTCCCATAACTTCAATTATTTAATTTTTGATCAGCTATCTTTTCAAGCTCCTCACAGCAACAATCGAGAATAAGCTTTAATCCATCAGAAGTTTTTTTCCATTTTATATCCGGCTTTTCACCATGTGTTGGACATACTGCATCACTGAGAGCTTTTTCAGTATCTTTCTTTATTTCTTCCTCGATGTTGAAATCATTTGGATTTAGATTAAAATCGCCTTCTTGATTTATCATAAAATTCTCCCTTTTGAATTTTGATTAAATATTTGGGTTAAGAGGTATAACGACCTGGCGCATAAGGTACGCACGACAAAATGTTGAATTGATAAATAATGAACGAGAAGCTAAAAAGCCAAAAGCTTGCAGGATAGGCGAGGTGCGTCCCCTTAATGCGCGGGTTAGTGTGCTGAGTTATGTTTTCATTTCATTATTTCTAATCAAAAGGTCTTCAGCAAATTTTATGATTTCCTTTGCTTTTTCTCTGTCAAAATGTAAAACCTGCTTATGAGCTGTTACATTTCTATGCTCTCTTATCTCCTTAATCATTTCAATATCTGTTTCTGTTATTAGATCATGCTTTTTTGCCATCTCTAAAATCAAGTCAATTCTATGTTCTGGCAATTTTATATCCTTTTCTCTTAATAAACGATATAAATGAATTTTAATAACCTTGAATGTTTCTAAAACTGAGTGAGCATAATGCTGGTCATCAAATAGCTTTCTGGCATTTTCTAAGTCTTTAATTACTAAGTCTTCGAAACGTTCTTGTTCTCTTTCTTTTCGATATTCTTTGTACTTCTTTGCTAAATATCTTGAGATAATAGCACCTAAAGCAGCCGATGTGACAGATATAAAAACTGAAATTACTTCAATTATTGATTCATTTATATCTTCAATTAAACTTAAACCTTTTGTTATGGGATAAATTAGAAGGAATATAAAAGGAAGGAATACGAATAACGCGAATGCGAAATAACTAAAATTTTCAATCCAAACTAATATTTTAGCGTCAGCATATTTGGTGCTATTTAAAAAATACGGCACCAAATATAAATTGAGACATAAGAAAAAAGCTAGGGTTACATAAAAGAAGTAGTTTGCTAAATTGAGTTCAAATAAACCAAAATTAAAACTTATTTGGGCTAGCTCTTCCTGAAAACTACTCAATGATATTATTATGGCTACATACCCAATAATAATATCATACCTATCTTTTAAGTCTTCCATCTTAATGATTAATTCTTAGCACACTAACGATTGGTGCATAATCGGCACAACAGGATCTTGATGAATAGTAGATTCTGAAATTGTTTCCCCAAAAGCAAAGCACGCAATATTGGGGTGAGTTGCGTCCGAGTTTATGCGCGGGTTAGTGTGCTATATTTTACCAAGTTGTTTAAGTAAAAACTTAACCATTTGCCCATTTTTGTTATCTCCCGCAAAAATTCTACCATCAGGGCTGTTCAAAATTTCCAGTTCATCAGTAAGTAACTTCATTGAACCATTTTCTACATAAACTAATCTTGAGTCAATTAGCTCACCTATTATTTCTTTTTTATTTATGTTATTGTCTTCAAGGAAGTCATTAAAATCTGAATCATTTTCGAGGTCTATCTCTTCATTCCGGCCCAACATTGTCAAGATGATCTGTTGATTGACATCAATTTCTACTGGTTTCCACCGTTCAGATTTTAGTTCTAACTTAAGTTCTTCCTTTGAGAGTTCGTGAAAATAAAGTTGCCATCCACTACTTTCTTCATCAATTCTTTCATCTCTGCAAGCAATGAAAGGATGAGCTTGTTCAGTATTAAAATCATCACCAAATATTTGTGCCCCTAGTTCATATTTATACGATAATTTTGTCCATATAAGCTCCAATAAATCTTTGATTGGATTTCCAGTTGAAGTGGTAAGTATGTGCCAATAAAACGGCACATATTTAAATGGTATACCGAAAGGCATGCCATTATTCTTAATGACGCTAATATCATTACAAATTAATAGATTAGGAAAGGTGGCTGGGCTAAAGTTTTTTAAAGGACCTTCTTCCAGAAGTTTTTCTATTTTGTTTACAAAACCCTTTCTGAGTTCAAATTCATTTTTGTACCCATAATAACCGAAAACAATTCTGACTGGTAATTTAGCTTCTGAAAGTAACGTCTGATATGATAGCTGCTCTCTTGAAGTATAATTAGGTAATTCGCAATATTTTGGTGGAGGTTTTGAATTCAATAAGCGATATGCATCATAAAAAAGAGATATTTCACCATCTTCTAGATTGTCTGGTTGATTAATTTTGAAAACAGAATGAAGATTTTCATGAGCATCTATTATATCGTTCGCATATAGCTTTTTCTTAACTTGTATTACTGCAATAACCTGATCTATATGATACTTGTATTGATCCGTGAAATTTATTTTCTCCCCTTCGCCAACTACTAGCATGCAGTCTATTTCATCACTCAGTTTATTTTCATCGTTGTATATAAAACTTTGGCGAACGACTCTCAGATTTAGTCCTTTAAAAACAGATTTTTCCAAAATTTCAGATGTCAGTCCTTCAAAGATATTGCCGATTGTAGGACGATGAGTTATATCTGAATCATTTTCGTCAATTTCCTCAAGTGATATCTCCTTAAATTTATTGAGTAACTGAGAAACTGTTTCAATCATTGGTTTTAGACTTAATAGCACACTAACGACATTGCGCATAACCGGCAGGCACCGGAATGTCGAATCAGTTTTAAAACGAAAGATTAACTAATAACTGGTAGGGAGGCAAGGAGATGGCGAGGCCTGTCCACGTTAATGCGCTGGTTAGCCATCTTTTTCTTTCAGTTGTTCTAATATAAAATAAGATATATAAGTACCGATATTCAGATATTCATAGAAAGTATTCATTCTCCTAGCAAATCTTTCATCTCGAGTTAAAAATTCATTTGTATAAGCAGCATGCTGAGAATTACTCATAAATGCTCGAAAGTTCTTTTCTTTTTCGAGCTTATTATCAGGCCAATAGTCAACAATATTTAGAAAGTTAAACATCACATTAATTTTAACGAATGTGTCATCTTCTACATAATCAGTAATTTACACGTGGAGATCATGTTATAATGATATGGAAGTAAAAAACAAGGACGCTTTCACACGCCCTTGTTTATATTATGTTCTCGACTATTATCAAGTGATTAGCTTTCTTCTATCAGTTTTCCGGGCTGTATCCATGTTAACCCGATTTGATCGAGTGTATCATTTGGATCAGGGGTCCACTGCCCATGATTGATTCCTACCATGCCGGTTCCCCAGGCATTATGGATGAAAACATCCGTCAAACCATCAATCACGGGATTATTCATAGGATCGGCGACATCGGTTCCCAGCCGGTGGAAATCACCCACTACAAAATGATCACCTGATCCTAAATTCCATCGGCGATTAAAACGGCTTTTCAAACGCCTTACCACTTTCATAGCGCCATCTTGCCAGGCAATTATGCCAATCCCCCACTCATCATCCCGGTGAAGCACAGCATCTTTGCCTGAACGGAACCGGCCGGAGTAGGTACGATCAGATGACTTAAGCTCCATAGCATGATCAGTATCGCCATCTTTATGCTCGATAGTATCGTCCGTCATCCATTGTATCCGGAAACGACCACCGCTCCATTTCAGTATGCCGGCCCAATTGCCCGAGCGGATAAAGATCTCATCCCGGCCATCACCATCAAAATCACCGACCACATGCCAGTCATCTCCGCCCAGATTCCAACCATCTACCCAATCATGCTGAATACGGGCAAGGCGCAGCCTGTTAATTCGTTCATCCCACTGGAAGAGGCCCAGCCAATTGGGACTACGAATCGCAATCTCATCACGATCAGAACGGCTAAAGCGGCCTGCGAATTCACTGTTATCGCTTCCAAGATTCCAACCACCGATCCAGTCATGATGGATGCGCAGCAGCTGTAGTTTTTCATCAATGAGCTTCATGACACCTGCCCATTCGGGACTTCGAATGTAAATTTCTGCCTGTCCATCTCCATCCAGGTCGGCCATATGCTCCCAGTTATCTTCACCTAAGTTCCAATCATCAATCCAATCATGTTGCACGGTAAGACTGCGGAAACGACCATATCGCCACTTGAGAACGCCCGCCCAGTCATTGCTGCGGATATAAATTTCATCCCGTCCGTCACCATCCAGATCAGCGACAAGCTCTCTATCACCACCACCTAAATTCCAGCCACCGATCCAGCCATTCTGGTGACGGGAAACCAGCCATTGGGCCTGACGATGGGTCAGCAAAGCAGCGGCATCATCATTGCGAATAAAGATTTCCTCACCCGTTTGACTGGAATCCGGTGTAAACCGACCGGCTAAAGCCCGGTCCTTTTCACTCACTGTCCATCCAACTTGTGGATTTCCATCGATTCGCAGCGAAAAGTGACATTCATCACCATCCGTTCGGATGTTGGTAATATGTAATCCTGAATTACGAGCACCGTAGAGATCGCTATTGGGCGTTGTTGCGGGAGTAAAGGTATCCTGTCCATGCTGATTGAACAGTTTTCCTGACAAGTCTTTATGACCAGTCCAATCCACGTAGTTTGGATCAGGATCATCAGCAAATTCGGGATCAAAAAATGGAGCTTCCCGAAGTAACCATGTGCTTGGAATGCCTAAGCGGTTATTAATATGCGTAATGAGCAGTCCTTCTTCTGGCAGTCCACCATCAGGACGCCAAACTTCATTACCTGTAGATTTGCGATACTCTAACAGAAAGTATTCGTGAGGAGTATTGTCAGGGTCGGGTACAATTTTATAGGCTTCTCCCGTGGTAGTGTAAGGCTCCAGCGATAAATTGCGTGTAGCCACGTTGGGACCTTCAATTACTTCTTTGTAGCTAAGCCATCCGAGCCGTTCCTTGATAGCACTGCATACTTCTGACATGCGGCCGGGTGGGGTATTATCGCCAAGCAGATCCCAATAACCGGTACAACCCTGTGGACCGTAAAGGTCACCAAACTCCAGAAAATTATGCCCATATTCGTGGCACAACGTTCCCCACCAACCACGGCCGACTTTCGCGGGTGCATCTGGTGGCGACCAGGTGTTTAAGGAATAGGAAATGTGCGTGCGATCTCCAATTAGATAGGTTTCCCCATCTACCGAGTGCGTAATAGAACCATAGTGGGCACTGGCATGCGTATTGTAATTCTGAACTAAGACTACAGAGGGAATCCACCGCTTGCCATCCTTCATTAGCTCTCCGCCGGCTTCCCAAACAGCTTCGGCATTAGCCGTTATACAACGACGTATGATCTCTGTCCAGTGTTGCACATTATCACCATCCGGGGGTGTGATTGATGGTACAAGTGGTTGACCAGAGCTGTCGCGGGGCGTATCCAATCCAAATGCAAGATTACCGTAGGACAATGTATTCCAGTAGTTACAAAGAAATTCTGAGATTCCGGGATCGAGGGCTCCGTTTCCTTCATCCAGAAAAGCTAATGCATCTGATGAGCTGGTTGCTGAATAGCTGCCCGGACGATCCGAGGCCGGCATATCCAGATTAAAAAAAAGGGCCACTGAGTTCCATTCCGGGATGCAGGCCTCTCCTCCGGTAGGAATCCGCGGGACAGGCAGATCATCTATTACATCCAAGATACCCGGTTTTTTCTCTAGATCGAATTCAGGATCCCCTTCAAAATCTGGCAATAAATGGCGCTCGTATGGTTTCTGCTGGGATCGTTTTAAATGAACTGGCTCTGCAGTTTGGAACCGGTGCTTAAATGGAACAGGGTTTAGCTTCTGATCTGGTACAGAACTGATTGTTGGTGTAAGCCGGTTGCCTAAACGTCTGAATTTGCACATAACAAACCTCTCTCTTTTTATTGGGTTTAGTAAGTTAGAATATGCTATAGATCTCCATTACATAGGTATGACTACTGAGAAAGCAAACCCTTACAAAATTTTTAATTTTAGAAATGCCGAATTTACAGGGGTGTTGGGAACAGTGGCAGTATCCCAATAGTCTCTGGGCTGTCCTGCCAAAACCTTGACATATGAGTTTTTTGGATATTGCTACTTGCGAGGAGTAGACAATTAATCAGTGGCATCCAAAACGTTTGAAATCAAAAAGAAAGCATTGGTTAGAAATTCTCATATAATTGAGTTTGGCCAATAATTCCAACAACACTTGCTCTCTGATGGCTAACGACATTGCGCATAACCTGCGCACGGATTGATATTGAAGTAGCAACTAACGAAAGAAGAGACGTAAAACCAAGAGCAGCAAAGAATAGGCGAGGTGCGTCCGCGTTAATGCGTATTCTAAGACTAAGTCAACTCATTTTATTGCCTCGTGTTGATGAATTTTTACGTATGGGGTGCCCCGATCAATAACGGCAAAGACCCGATACAGTAACTTACAGATGACGGCATTTCTCACGCTTTGAGGATGTTTTCCTTCGGCGCATTTGCGTTTGTAATACTCTCTCAGCTCCGGGTCATATTGGATGGCCGAGTGCACGCCATTCCCTAACAACGACTTTAGCCGTTGGCACCGCCACTGGCCACTTGGTCAGGACTCTTTTTCTGGCCCGACTGTTTGGGAAATGGGGCACTGCCCGCAAAACAGGCCAGTTGTCGAGCATTATCAAACCGGGTAAATCCTTCCGTATAGACCAGCAGCCAACCGGCAATAATAGGTCCGATGCCGGGAATGCTTACCAGTAGATCATATTGGCCTTCGGTGGTATTGTATCGGTGGAGGAGCCCGTTAATGGTGCGATCGACTTGCTTTAATAACCTAGTCAATTGATCGTTTTGCGCCTGCATCTGATCATTTATTTCACTCAGATCCGCTACCTGGCCGGTTAGGGTGTTTGCTTTGATGCCATTGGTTAGGGCTGTCCGCATTTTCACCAGCTTTTCCCGCCATATCAGCCAACTGCGTAACTCCAGCAGCGCCTTGGATGGCAGGCGACTGGGAGCCAGGCGATCTCGAAAACGCCACAGGTATTCCGCCAGGCGGCGGGCATCGATAGGATCAGACTTTCCCCGGCGAATGCCCAACGAGAGCTGAACCTGAGCCGCCGAAACCATGACATAACAAATCCGGGCTTGCTCTAAAATCGTAGCTAATAACAGTCCGTACGGCCCGGTATGCTCAAAGCAGACGATGATCTCTTCTATGCAGATCTTTCCCCGCTTCCATTGGGCTATCATCTTGTGGATCCCCTTTGGGGTGTTTGCAGCTTGGTCGGTTATGAGTTCAGTATTTTGGGCGTCATTTATGTGCCAATCCAACCGCTGTTTTCCAATATCGATACCTATATAATAGCTGGCTTCCATGAGATTTTCTCCTATATTTATAAGTGGATAGATTGTCCGCTCACTGGATAAGACCAGCCACTATTACCTTTACGAGCCCGTTGGGCTTACATTCTAACTAGTGCCTTCTGGTCTGGAAGCCTGCCGGGGACTCATACGCATGATAGCTCGAAAGCTAGCGGGTTAGCTAGGTCACCCCGGCAGGTCCAGTTGGCGGATTATACCACCAAAGTAAGTCATTTTTTGGTAGGAGTAATCTAAAGGCGGGTTAGGTATACAATTAATTTTTTATTTCTGATTCTTCTATTAAATCATTTTGAATTTTGTGTATAACTATCTTTTCCAATTCACTGTTATCTTTAAAATATCTATTAAAATTGCGATTACAGATTGGACATTTTCCATAGTGAAGGATGCAATTATCATCAGGGCAGAAAGGAGTAAAATTAGTTGGAGAATATTTGTCATCATAGTTCAACTCATATTCCCATTTGTATAAAATATTGTCAAACTCATCTTCAGTATAATTGAGGAATTTGGGTTCTTGTTCGGAATTTAATTCTTCAATTTTATTATTAAACCAAGCCCAGATAAAAAGTAGTCCAATACCTGAAAGGAAAATTAATGTTATACCCCAAATTGGTATTTCAAATGTCCACCCCACAAATGAAAAGGCTCCTAAAAATATACTTTTAATAAAATTCCATAAAAAGTTTACAAGCTGAGTACCCGATAGCCAATCTAGTATTTTCAGGATAGCTGTTCCTATAACAATTGATCCTGTACCTACAACCCAACGATTTTGCCAAAAACTTTTCTTACTCTCTTTGCTCAACGTGAAACAAATTTTGATTTATGATTTGTATACCTAACCTAGACTTATACATACCATTCAAATACTATCTATTGTATGTATAATATGCAATAATCCAGATTAGAGGATTTGGGAGGTGATCTTAGCAATATTATGTGTATCAGTTAGGTTAGGGCTAATACACATAACATATATGCATAATATACATTATCTGTATCGGCATCAGGTTACTTGTTCAAGTAACTCTTCCGAATTATTCTTTACGCTATTGACGGCTTTGCTTACCTGGTAATAATCGATAGCGTCATCCGGAAAGGGATTGAGCAGATTTTTTAACGCCTTGGTGTTGTGGTTGTCAGGATCCAGCCACTCGTCCCACTCTCCTTTAAGTAGCATTACTGGCATACGATCATGTAGATCTTTCATCTTTTCATTGGCATCAGTAGTAATGATGCTATAGGTAGGTATTTTCTCCCCCTCTGGGGACTCCCAAACGTTATAGAGGCCCGCAAAGGCAAACATGGGCTCATGGGTTGGGTAGATATAGAAAGGCGTTTTATTCCCCTTTTCTCCTTTCCATTCATAGAACCCACTGGCCGGAATCAGGCACCGATAGCGCTCGAAGGATCGCTTGAAGGATTTCTTCGTATCTACGGATTCGGCCCGAGCATTGATCATGCTGTAACCTACTTTTTTCTCCTTTGCCCAGAATGGCAACAGTCCCCACCGGAACTGTTGGATAGTGCGCTGGCCTTCTCGGTTTTGGCCGACCACCGGCATGTTATGGCTCGGGGCCACGTTGTAATTCGGTCCGTACTCCTCCACCTCGTCCATGACAGCATCAAACCATGCCTCGAGGTTTTCATCACTTTCAATAAGGGTATATCGTCCACACATAACAGAGGGATTTGTTATTGTTGCAGGGCTGCATTGTACAATCCAGTTTGTAATATCAGCAATTCGAATCCATTACTCAATATATCGCCTATGGCTACCTGTTATCTTGTGGGCGTCCTCCTCGGGATTATTGGTTCCAACCAGTATAGCAGGATACATTAACATGAAAAAAATGTTGAATTAATAATCCATTTATTCGTAATATACATGAAAAAATATATGGAAAGAAGTGTAAGGGTAATACTATGCAAACCGTCCTTAAAGAAAAGGTGAATGTCGATGCGGTGTTTCGCAGCTTTAAAGATAACAGCAAAACCACCCATAGCGGATGGGAGCATAAACGCATCGAGCCCAGATACGTCAAGCGGAAAAACCGGGAGGTTCTCAAAGTCCAAGAAGTGCGTCAGTCCTATGGTCAGCGGAAGGGCAAACGCCTGCAAGTCCACTTCGTCATCCACTGCGAAGGCGATCGATATTTTCACCTTGTCTACGATGCCGACAAGATAATCTGGATCCTGCTTTACGAGTTTGACGACCAGATGCTCTTCGATGAAAAAGAGGTGAACGTTGAAATTCAGTGGGATGGATTATCCGGATCAAAGGAGTAGACGGTTTTCAAACCTTGCCAAAAAACTTGTCCCTATTCCTCGGATTAATGGATCATGGGTTGATTGTACGTCGGGTTGGAATGAGATACAACCCTACCCAAAATTATGTTTTTAATATTTTTTTGTAAGGAATAGGTTTCCCGGAGGTCTTACTACCAGATAAGCCGTTGAACAATATCAAGAGAGAGTTACATTGAGCCTGCCCGGAGGGGCGGGCTTTTTGTATTTACGCTATTTCTATCAAAGAGAAATAAAGCTATCGGTTGGTACCCACATGTTTACCAGTCTAGCTAAGGGCATATTTGTTTCCGACCTGCCGGTAGAAGCAATTTTTCAAAAAATTTTGTAAGGATTGGTCCGCTTATCGGTCTTACATAACCCAACATGCTCAATGTTGGCTAACATAAGGGACAATAATGTTCTGAATACGGACAACGGTACATCTAATTACGTTGGCATAACATATGTATGGACATTCGATAGTTGTTAGTGAAGAGTAAATAATAGGTAACGAAGCTGGGGGTAACAGTGATATGAAGGACCGACTATTTCATGCTTTGAGAAAACAACTTGAATACAAAGTGTCTTTTGTCACGGATGTGGGTACACCCTATAAAGATGTGGCAAACGAGCTGGAAATCTTTGATTTCAATTATAAGGGGCAACAGTGTCAGCTGATTTTGAACGGAGATATCACGTTAAAAACACAACAGCAAGAGAAGGAAATAGGCTCATACCATGAGTTGATCGATGGACTTAGATGTTCCACTACCAACCCTCGATCACCTGTTGGCGTTAAATAGTGGTAGCACGTAGAGCGGTCGAAAGAAACTACTGGCGTCTAGAAATTTAAAGTAGCATTGGACCATATTCGACTACTTGTAGAACGTCGGGATGGGCATACTATGGCAGAGAGGAGCAGCATACGGGGACTCCATGTTATCTATAAATGACACAGCCAGCTGCTTCCAACTGGGAATATGTTAGGGACAAAATACCTATCTTTGGATTTGTAATTCTTTTACGAAATATTGCCAAAAAGCAGACAGGTAACACGATTAGGATTGGGGCCCCATTTATGGAGATTAGAAACGTAGACCAATTTTTTCATGGTAACCCCATCCCGATGTGGATTTATGATCCAGAGGACTATTCAATTCGGGACGTCAACCAGGCCATGATTGACACTTATGGGTATTCGCGGGAAGAGATGCTCTCCTTTACCTTGTTTGACCTACGCCCGGAAGATGAGGTGCCAAAGTTAAAGCAATACCTGTCGGAAATAGATAACGAGCGCGTAGGCGATGAGGGCGTCTGGAAGCATCAAAAGAAGAACGGCGAATTTATCTATGCTCGAGTCGTTCGGAACCCAGTAAAGTTAGCGGATGCTGACCGAGACTACCAGTTGGCTATGTATAAAGATCTTACCGGTGAGCTGAATGCGCACCTGAGTAATGATATGCTCTTCAAGCACAGCTTGGATGGGATAATGTTGACCAAGCCTGACGGGGAGATTTTGCAGGCCAATCCAGCAGCATGCAGGATATTGGGGATGAGCGAGCAAGAAATTATCGAGCGCGGCCGAGAGGGAATTGTTGCGAAAGATGAAAAATTGGAGAAGGCCTTAAAGCAACGATCCGAAACGGGGCAGTTTACCGGTGAACTTAACTACATTCACAAGGATGGCCACAAAATACCGGTGGAACTCACCTCTTCAATTTTTGTGAATTATGCCGGGGAAAAGCGCACCAGTCTTATGTTTCGGGATATCAGTGATCGAAAGGAACAGCAGCAAGCCTTGCAAGACGAGAAGGAGTTTACTGAGGCGGTCTTAAAGAGCCTGCCGGGGCTATTTTATGTGTTGAATCAAGAGGGAGAGATAGTACGATTTAATGATCATGCTGTTGACGTATTTGGTATACCTGCTGACGACATAATTGGAGGAACCCCTGCTAATTTTGTCCATGAATCCGATCAGGAAAAGATCCCGGAAGAAATTCGAGCTGTTTTGGAGGAAGGATATCGTGAATTTGAAATAACCTTAAATACGGCCGGCGGAAACACAGCTATCTACCAGTTCAATGCAGAGCGTGTGGAGCAGAATGGTCAAGTATTAATTATTGGCACGGGCTTAGACATCACGAAGAAAAAAGAGCTTGAAGAGAAGCTCAATTCATTATTGCAAGAAGAACATGCTCAACGCAAAAAGGCCGAAGCGGATCGGGATAAACTCAAGGAGATGTTTGAAGAGGCTCCATCCCCTAAATGCTTGGTGGAAGGGCCGGAGCTGCGCTATGTGATTGCCAACAGAGCATATCGGCAAGTGGTGGGACAAGACGATATTATAGGGAAGCGAGTCGTCGATGTAGCACCTGAAGTCGCCCAGCAAGGCTATATTGATCTTTTGGAGGAGGTCTACCGAACCGGGGAGCCTTATATAGGCTATGAAGAGCCCGTACAGATAGACAAAGAACACGAGGATTCGAAGCAAGAATATATCTTTAATCTTCTGTTTGCTCCCCTCTTTGATGAAGAAGGGGAAGTCTATGGTATTTTTATTGAGGCTCTGGATTTCAGCGAACAGATTGCCTACCAACAGCAGCTGAAAGAATCCCTTCAAGAAAAAGAAACCCTTTTGGCTGAAATCCATCACCGGGTAAAGAACAACCTGGCTATCGTGACAAGTATGATGCAGCTGCAGGCGATGGAAACGGAGGATATGGACCTGCAGGGAGCACTACGATCTGCCCAGCAACGCATCCAAACCATTGCCACGATTCACGAATTGTTATATGGTTCGGAAAGTCTTTCTCACTTAAACTTTGGAGAAAATGTTAAGCAGTTGATCCATAGTCTGAAGGATATCTATAGCAACGAAAAACAGATTGCCGTGGACCTATACGTTGAGGATATCCCGATGAATATCAACCAGGCCATTCCCTGTGCCTTGATGGTGAATGAAGTGGTCACGAATGCCTACAAACATGCGTTTGCTCACCAAAAAGAAGGAGAAATCGCCGTGGACCTACATGAACGGGATGGAAAGGTAGTCGTTGAGATCACTGATAATGGCGTAGGAATCCCCGACGATTTTATGGAAGGCGATTCGTCGAGTATTGGGGTGACGTTAATTGCCCTGCTGAAAACGCAACTGGAAGGGGACATTCAGTTTGCCAAGAACAATGGTACAACATTCAGGTTGGAATTCGAGAAGGCCGATGTGAAAGGCATTGGGAGCAGCATAATAGAAAATGTATAATATATTTTTTGCTTCTTATGGCGCTTTCATAATGAACACTGGTTTTGAACCGTAAAGGTCATAAGTGGTGGCATATTGGGAAAATGGAAGTCTGATTCCTCATCTTTTTCCGAAATCTCAAAATTTCATTTTTGCATACTTAAGCACACCAGCCAAAGTGTTCTTTGATATTCGTTTCATGGTAGTAATTAAGCTTTTTTAGGAACAATTATCTTGTGAAAGATCATAGGTTCAGAAGATGTCTGACTTTGGGAGAGGACTATAATTATTGCAAAAGTTGTTGCAAGCAAAGTGAAGTATTCTATCAATTTTTCGAGCATATATTTATGAATATATGCTCGAACTGTCAAAAAAATACGTATTCAACATTACTTATTAAGGCGTTTCAGTATGAAAGTTAAATAATTACAATAGTATGCTTGCATTTGATTAAATCATTTTTTTAGTTGAACAAACGATTGTGCAAAAAGATAAAAGTATGAGTAAAGATATTTCCATTAAATTTATATCTGAAAAATCGGGATTTGATCCTTCTACAGTTTCACGGGTAATAAATGGAAATGCCAGGGAATACAGAATTAGTAAAGAGACAGAAGAAAAGATTTTAAGGGTAGCTAAAAAATATGATTACAAGGCTAACCCAGTTGCTGTTAATCTTAGAGTTAAGAAAAGTCACACAATCGGGTTAGTGATACCCACCCTTGAGAATCCATTTTTTGTGAATATTACCAGCTTATTAAATAAAGAGCTTTCTAAAATGGGATATAACATCATTTTGACGGAAAGTTATGATGATGTTGAAACGGAAGGTGAAATGATTAAACAACTGTTGGAGCGTAATATTGATGGTTTATTAATTATCCCTTGTGAAGAAGCAGACCAGAATGCAGGAACCATTGAGGAGGCTTTTCAAGACGGTGTGCCTATTTTGTGTATTGATCGATATATAAATAACTCTTCAGTTCCTTACATAATTACTGATAATGAGAAAGCGGCTTATGACGGAACCGAATTTTTGATTGAAAGAGGACATAAACAGTTGGCGTGTATACAGGGATTAAAAAATGCAACGCCTACAATTGACCGGAAAAAAGGTTTTGAGAATGCGGTTGCGGATTATAATATGGAACCTTTCTATATCGGAGGAAATGCATTTAGCGTTGAGTGTGGATATAAAGAGGCCTTGAAAATAATTGATGAAGTTGGGAATCCGGATGCAATTTTTGCTATGAGTAGTACCATTGCATTGGGTGTAATGGAAGCTGTTGAAGAAAGGGGATTAAATATCCCAGAGGATATTTCCTTAATAGGATTTGATAACAATGTGTTTCTTGATTACCTGTCGACACCATTAACTACTATTGCTCAGCCTATCCATCAGATAAGTGAGTTAGCGGTGGGTGCTTTGATTGATCATATTGAAGGAACAATAGATTTAAAGGATTGGGAAAGTAAAATGTTGAGTACAGAGATTATTTTAAGAAAATCAGTTGCATAACATAAAGGACTTTTTTAACGGTTGCACAAACGTTTGTGCAAATAATTCTAAATCAAATCAGGGAAGAGATGAGGAAAATAATCTTAGTATTAGGGATAATGTTACTGTGGAATTCCCACCTTTTAGCTCAGACGGTATCAGGTGTGGTTACCGATCAAGCTGATGGTGAAGTGCTGCCCGGTGTTAATATCATCGTCAAAGGCACTAGCCTGGGAACTTCTACAGGGATGGAAGGAGCTTATGATCTGAATGTAAATAGTTTACAAGACACCCTTGTATTTTCTTTCGTGGGATATGAAACGCAGGAAGTCCCTATAAATGGAAGAGAGCAGATTGATATAGAAATGGTCCAGCAGACTTTTGAAGGACAAGAGATTGTAGTTAGTGGTTATCAGATTCAAAATACGGCTGATGTAACCGGTTCCATTTCTGTAGTTGAACCGGAGGCGTTACAAAATAGGACGGTTAGTAATCCGATTAAATCAATGCAAGGTCAGGTGCCTGGGCTTTATGTAAATACCAGTGGTGATCCTACGGGTGCAACAGAGGTACGTATTCGTGGTGTGAGCACACTTAACAACAATGATCCTCTGTATGTAATTGATGGTGTACCAACAAAACAAAGTGCTTTTGAGGTGCTAAACCCGAATGATATTGAATCGATACAGGTATTGAAGGATGCTCCTTCGGCTGCTATTTATGGTGCTCGTGCATCGAATGGAGTAATACTTGTAACGACTAAAAAAAGTAAGGCAAATACGTTTGAAGTAAATTATAGTTCGCAGGTTACTCTTTCTCAGTATGCCACTAAACCTGATGTTCTTGATGCTGAGGGACGTGCTCGTGCACAGTGGAGAGCTGCTGTAAATGATGGATTGGATCCGGACCAAATACCGGATGTCAATTATGATTGGACTCGGAATCAAGATGGTTCAGCGACACTTAATGGTGTCTCATTTCCGGATATGATAACAAATGGTTATCCAACCTCAGATACTAATTGGTACGATGTCATCTCGGAGCGAGGAGTACAGCAAGAACATAATATTTCGATTTCTTCTGGTAGTGAAAGAGGAGGTGCTCGAATGTCGGTGCGTTATTATCAGGATGATTATATCCTCAAACACAGGGATTACGAAAAGTTTACTGCCCGTATTAATTCCAGTTATAAATTTAATGAGGGTAAAATTGAGATCGGGGAAAATCTCTCATTTTCAAATGGTTTAAATAAAGGATTACATGATCCTGGACCGCTGGGACAAGCACTTAATGTGCGGCCTTTATTACCCGTTTATACAACAGGTGGGGAATATAGTGGTCCACCAACAGGAGCGTTTGTGGATAATACGAATCCTCTTATGGAGTTAGATTATAATAAGTGGGATCAGACCTCAAGGTTAAATTTGTTTGGTAATATATATGCAAACTTTGAGGTTCTCGAGAATCTATCTATTAATACAAATTTCGGAATTGATTGGGGTAATAGCCACTACCGGGATATTCAGAGAACATATTCTACCGGATATTTGAGTCGAGATGTTAACTCACTAATGAATTCAAAAAGTGAGGATTTTGCCTGGAATTTCAATGCTACGGCCCAGTATGATTTTGAATATGAGGATCATAATGCGACGATATTAGCTGGTACAGAGGCGACTAAGAATACCTTTTCCCAAAATGCCAGTACCCGAGAGGGATTTGCAATTGAGACACTGGATTATTTTGTAGAAAATGCTGGAAGTGGTAGCCAGTTTGTAAGTGGTTCTCGCACTGGATTTTCCCTACTGTCATTTTTCGGTAAGGTTGACTATTCATTTAATAACAAGTATCTGGCTTCTGCCACCTTACGCTATGACGGTTCTTCAAAATTTGGTAATGAAAATCGGTATGGGGCATTTCCATCATTTACTCTTGGGTGGAGGCTAGCCAATGAAGCATTTATAAGTGATAACCTTCCTTTTATATCCAGCCTAAAGTTGCGTGTTGGATGGGGACAAACCGGTAATCAGGAGATTTCAAATATAGCTCGATTTACCTTGTTTGAACCAAGTTATGGTAGTGAAAGAATGCTATTACCGCCCTGGGCACGTGGTTATGATTATGCAAACTACGGTACGGCCTATGATCTTTTTGGTAATGATACTGGTTCGCTGCCGTCGGGTTTTAGAAGAATTCAAACCGGTAATGATGAGCTTAAGTGGGAGGCAACCACCGAGACTAATATCGGTTTGGATTATGGGCTGTGGGATCAGAAGATAGCTGGTTCGCTAGACTATTTTATGCGAAATACCAGTGATATTTTGATATCTCCCGCATTTATTGCTGTGGAGGGAGAAGGTAGCAGTAGGTTTATTAATGGTGCATCTGTTGAAACTAGGGGATGGGAAGCGGCTATTACTTATCGTGGTGGAGGAAATAGCTTTAACTATACGGTACGAGCTAATGTCGGCCACTTTAATGATGAGATTACAGACCTTCCTTCTGATGTTGTAGACTCTTATCCCGGTAATTCGGAGAAAACCATTTTGGGTGAATCTATGAATTCTATATTCGGCTACGTTGCAGATGGTATTTTTAGAACCCAGCAAGAAGTAAATAATCATGCGGACCAGCCGGGTAAAGGATTGGGAAGAATCCGTTATAAAGATCTTAATGGTGATGGCCAGATCACACCTTTGGATCAGGATTATTTAGGGACATCGAGTGCAAACTATGAATTTGGCCTCAACTTGAAGGCAAATTATAAGCGATTCGATGCTGAAATATTCTTACAAGGAGTAGCCGGTCGTGATGTGATAGATGAACGAAAGGAGCGAACTGATTTTACCTCCCTATGGGCGGGTACAAATTATGGGTCGCGTACACTTGATGCATGGACGCCACAAAATTCCGATTCGGACATTCCGGCATTAACATTGGCTGATAATAACGATGAGGGTCGTATATCAACTTATTTCTTAGCAGATGGTTCGTATTTGAAGATGCGTAGAGTAAGTGTTGGATATACGGTTCAAGACTTCTCAGTGTTCAGCCGATTGCGGGTGTATGTAGCGGGAGAAAACCTGCTGACAATAAAAGATAACTCAGGGGATGATGCATTTACGTCTCCCGATCCGGAGAATCCTACCTCTAACTATCCAAGACCTCGTAAAGTTTCACTTGGACTTAACGTCTCCTTTTAATTCTTAAAGCGATTCTACTATGTATACTTTAAAAAATAGTTTAATACTTGTTCTGATTGGATTTCTTGTAGTCTCCTGTAGTGATTTTTTGAACTTTCAACCGAAGGGAAACCTGAGTGAAGAAGATTTAAACACTCCTGAAAATGTTGATAAGCTAACAACTGCAGCCTATGCTGCGCTGGGAAATGACCATTGGTTCGTTCCCTACTCTCACATGTGGGCTTTCGGATCAGTGCGTTCAGATGATGCTTATAAAGGGGGGTTGGGAACGTCGGATATTGGAGACTTCCACAGAATGGAGCTTCTGTCTACTATTCGTACTGATATGGTTCGTTCCAATCAACTATGGGAGCGTTTATATAAAGGCGTGGACCGTGCGAATACAGCACTGAAAAGGCTGAATAACGTAAGTGAATCTGAATTACCGGTAAAAACACAACGCCAGGCGGAAATGAGGTTCATTAGGGGGCACTTCCACTTTGTGCTTAAAACATTGTATAAGCGGATACCCTATATCGATGAAACCATTCCTGTTGATAGTCTTGGGAGTATATCAAACAGACAGTACTCCAATAATGAGTTGTGGAATAAGATTGCTGAGGACTTTCAGTTTGCGGTAGACAATTTGCCGATGCCTGCTCAGGTTGGAGCTGTAGGTCGTGCAGATCAGCTTGACGCTAAAGCGTACTTAGCAAAAGTCCGATTGTACCAGGCATATGAGCAGAATGAAAATCATCAAGTAGTTAATATAAATACAGGTCATTTAGAAGAAGTACTGAGACTTACAAATGATATAATGACTGCAGGTAATCACGATTTGTTTGATGATTTTGCTCAAAACTTCTTATGGGAGTATGAAAATGGACAGGAGTCACTTTTTTCTGTTCAACGATCTCGTGATGATGGTACTCCTGATGGTCGTATGAATAGAGCGGTATCGCTGCTTTATCCAATGTATGATGCGTATGGTTGCTGTTCCTTTAGTCGTCCAAGCCAAACTTTGGTTAACGCATTTCAAACTACACAAGATGGATTGCCGGATTTTGATGGCTATAACAATGATGAAATGGATGAAGAACAGGATTTTCAAAACAATACTTTTGATCCGCGATTAGATCATACCGTTGGACTCCCTGGCCATCCTTATAAGTATCAGAATGATATTATTTATGATGTTGCTGACTTTACACGGGCAACACAAGTGTATGGTCCGTTTTCAACGATGAAAGCTATACAGCAAGTAGGTTGCCCTTGTCTTGTACGTTCTGGGGGGTCTGGATTTTCAGCCAGTTCCAAAAATAATGACATTATAAAATATAATGATGTATTACTCTGGCGTGCAGAAGCATTGATAGAGTTAGGTCGACACGACGAAGCTCTTCCAATAATCAATGATATACGCTCTCGGGCTCAGGCAAGTACTGGCCGATTGGTTGATGATAATGGAGATCCCTATTCCAATTATCATATAGAAACCTATCAGGATGGGGTTAACATTAACTGGACGCAAGAAAATGCTCGCCGAGCTTTACGCTGGGAACGTAGGTTAGAGTTTGCGATGGAAGGGATGCGTTTCTTTGATCTTGTGCGCTGGGGTATAGCTGATGAGACCATGAACGAGTATTTCAACGTTGAGGAAAATCGCCGAGTGTATCTCAGTAATGGTCAATTTACTGAAGGTCAGCATGAGTATTTGCCTATACCTGAGCAGCAGATTGACTTTAGTGAGGGAGTTTATGAGCAAAATACTGGCTATTAATTAATTCGATAAATAAACGGGTGCTCGGGGTTTTATGGTGCCTGAGCACCTATTTTTAAGAAGAGGTAGAAACAATAATAAAGTAGTATATAACATGAATGAAATAGTTGTTATAGGAAGTACAAATGTGGATATGGTTGTGAAAACAGAAAAATTTCCAGAGGTAGGAGAGACCATACTGGGAGGTAAATTCAATAAATATTTTGGAGGTAAAGGGGCTAATCAAGCTGTAGCAGCAGCTCGATTGGGCGGAAATGTAAACTTTATTTGTAAAACAGGAGATGATGAGTTTGGTGAAAGTTCCAAGAGAAAATTCAAAAAAGAAGGCCTTGAAACCGGGCAAATACTGACCGCAAAAAAGGCTGCAACCGGGGTTGCATTGATAACAGTTAATAGTTCTGGAGATAATAAAATTGTAGTAGCTCCGGGAGCCAATTCAAAATTCAGCCCCAATGACATATTAGAACTTGAAGAGGTTATTGAAGAAGCAAGATTTATTGTTTTGCAACTTGAAATTCCATTAGAGACGATCGGAACAATTATTGAGCGAGCAAAAAATTATGACACAAAAGTTATTCTCAATCCTGCACCTGCTGATATGTTGCCTGATGAATACTATCGGGATCTGTTTTTGATAACACCTAACGAAACTGAAACTAAGCAGCTGACTGGGGTAAGTGTTGATAATACGGATGATGCATTGCGAGCGTCAGAGGCTTTTCATGAGAAAGGAGTACAAAATGTGGTGATTACTCTAGGTGCTCAAGGGGCATTCGTCTCAACTGATACCTTCACGGGGATTGTCGAGACTCCAAAAGTTGATGCTGAAGACACTACCGCTGCCGGTGACGTTTTTAATGGAGCGCTATCAGTCGCTCTAACAAAGCAAAAGGGATGGTCTGAAGCTGTAGAATATGCCTGTAAGGCAGCAGCTTTATCTGTAACAAAAGACGGAGCACAAGACTCCGCTCCGTACGAAATACAGCTTAAAGAGTTTGAAGCAGAAATGAATTGATATTGAACCATACAATTAAAATTAACTAAAAGGGGATACTATGTTTATTGTTGACACTTATTTTGTTGCAGTCGTTTTATGTGTTATAACCATGATCTGTTGGGGATCGTGGGCTAACACTCAAAAGATGGCTGAAAAATCTTGGCCCTTTCAGCTATATTACTGGGATTATACGGTTGGGGTCCTGCTTTTCTCAGTTATATTTGGGTTAACCTTAGGTAGTATGGGAGAGGAAGGGCGAAGCTTCCTGGCAGATTTAGCCCAGGCAGATTTGGATGCAATGGGGTGGGCATTCCTTGGCGGAGTCGTTTTTAATCTAGCAAATATCTTGTTGGTAGTTGCTATTGATTTAGCAGGTATGGCTGTAGCTTTTCCGATAGGAATTGGAATTGCACTGGTGTTGGGAGTATTCATCAATTATATAGCTTCCCCTGTAGGTGATCCTCTTTTATTGTTTACCGGAGTGGGACTAGTTACAGTTGCTATTATCTTAGATGCTCTGGCATATAACCGAGTAAGGAAAACACATAGTACAATAAAAGGTATTGTGGTTTCTGTGCTTTGTGGTGTACTTATGGGGCTGTTCTATCGCTTTGTTGCGGCAGGAATGTCATTAGATTACACTAATCCAGAACCCGGATTGATGACACCTTATGGAGCCGTATTTATTTTCTCGGTTGGTGTATTCCTCTCTAATTTTATTTGGAATACTTATTTCATGTATAAGCCGGTATCTGGAGAGCCAGTTACCTATAAACAGTATTTAAAAGATGGCAATGCAAAACTTCACTTGGTCGGTATTTTAGGTGGAGCTATTTGGTTTATCGGGATGGGCTTTAATTTACTTGCCCCGGAAAAAGCTGGGTTTGCAATTTCTTATGGATTGGGACAGGGCGCTACAATGGTAGCTGCTGCCTGGGGAGTCTTTGTGTGGAAAGAGTTTGATGATGCCCCCAAAGGGACTAATAAGCTTATAGGTATGATGTTTCTGCTGTTTATAGTAGGATTAGCTTTAATCATTGTGAGCCGTACCTAATGTAACCTTGAGAAGTGATGAAATATCATATTTAAATATTGACATAGTAAGATGATTATGACAGACAGAATAAAAATTTTAGCTATTGGGTTAGTGTGTTTAATAATAATACCGATACAGTCAGTAGCTCAGAATAAAGCTGTACCGGTTATATATGATACTGATATGGGGCCAATGACCGATGATGTCGGAGCAATTGCTATGCTTCATGCTTTGGCTGATAAGGGAGAGGCCGAAATTCTGGCCACTATCGCTAGCAATCGGCATCCAACCATTGCTCAGGTTATTGATGTTTTTAATACCTACTATGGTCGGCCCAATATACCAATCGGGGTTCCGAAAGGGGTAGCTGTAGAAATTAAGGATGCTCCCGAGGTTTGTTGTTATGGCGGATGGACAAATTACATAGTTCAAAATTATCCCACTGATATTCGTTCAAATGAGGTAGTTCCCGGTGCAGTAGAAGTATATCGAAAAGTGCTTAGCGAGCAGCCCGATAACAGCGTGACAATTGTTACCGTGGGGTTTATGACTAACCTTTCTGATCTACTAGTTTCGGGACCGGATGAGTATTCTGATCTAAATGGAGAAGATCTGGTAAAAACTAAAGTAAAGGAGTTGGTGAGTATGGCTGGAACTTTTTCGGGTTCAGTTACTGATCCTCAAGGGCCAGACAAGGAGTATAATCTTTATATGGATGCTCGTGCTTCTAAACATGTTTTTGAAGAATGGCCCACCGAAATCATTTTTAGTGGATTTGCTCTTGGGGCAAAGGTGAGATCGGGTGGTCCTATAATTAAAAGTTCCGATATGAATCATAGTCCTATACAAGATGTCATGCGCATGGTTTCGTCTGGAAGTAGTGGTGGTAGTTTTGATCAGACAGCGATACTTGCGGCAGTATATGGGGCGGAGACATACTTTGATGTTGTCTCTGGTAGAATAACAGTTGATTGGGATGGTTCGAACGGCTGGGATTCAAGTGGTAATGGGCACTACTATTTAAAAGAGAAAAAGGAAGGATTTAGAGATGCTGAAGAAAAAATTAATGAGTTGCTCATGCATCAGCCAACGAGATAGCGTTTTTACAAAAGGGATATTTGAAAATTTAACAACTCTAAAATTGAGATACTATGAAGAAACTAGTTCAACTTGTTTATTTAGGCTTATGTATATTTTTACTTGCCCCGGTGGCAAATGCACAGGACAAGGAGCCAGTTCGTATCATTTATGATGCGGATATGGGACCGATGATTGATGATGTGGGAGGGCTGGCAGTATTACATGCATTGGCTGACAAAGGAGAAGCTAAAATTCTTGCCACGATTGCAAGTAATAGGCATCCAACTATTGCCCAAACATTTGATGTGTTGAACACCTATTATGGCCATCCCAATATACCTATCGGGGTTCCTAGGGGACCAGCGGTTGAAATCAAGGATGTGCCCGAATTTCCTATTCTTGGTGGATGGACAAATTACATAGTCCAAAATTATCCACATGACGTTCGTTCAAATGATGTGGTCCCGGGAGCAACAGATCTTTACAGAAGAGTCTTAAGTGAGCAACCCGATAACAGTGTAGTTATTGTAACAGTTGGCTTTATGACGCCCCTTGCTGACTTGTTGGCTTCGGTCCCAGATGAATATTCAGATCTGAATGGGAAAGAATTGATCGAAAAGAAAGTAAAAAGAGTGGTAAGCATGGCAGGAGCATTTCCCGATGGACGCGAGTATAATTTATATAAAGATATGCGTGCGTCGAAGTTTGCCTTTGAAAACTGGCCCACAGAAATCATTTATAGTGGTTTTGAAATAGGTAAAAAGGTACAAACGGGTTATGAAATCATTCAGAATGATGAGATCCAGAATAATCCGGTAAGGGATGTCTATAGGATGAAAATTGACAAGAACAGAAGCAGTTTTGACCAGACGGCGGTACTTGTGGGAGTTAGAGGGGTTGATCCGTATTACGAGTTGGTAGAAGGAAAAATTACGGTGAATTGGGATGGTTCCAACGGCTGGAATTCCAATGGTAAAGGACAGTACTATCTCGTGGAAAAGCAGGACCCACAGCAGGTCGCTGATTTAATTGATGAGTTGATGCAGTATGTGCCGGATAGGTACTCAAAATAGTATCTACTACATAAAATAACGTTTTTAATCAAAAACAGGGATATAGTTATGAGGGGAAGGATAAAAGGGATCTTTAAATCATTTTTAACAGTATTATTAGTTCTAATTACACTACCACTTATTGCTCAAGATCATTCAAAAGTTATCGTTGATGCAGATATGGGGCAGCTTAATGATGACGCTGTGGCATTATTTATGCTCATTCAGTCTGATACGGTCGACGTGATGGGGGTAACTATCGTTTCAGGAAATTCCTGGATGGAAGCAGAAACAGCCTATGCACTCAAACAGTTAGAACTTATAGATAGGGCTGACATACCAGTTTATCAGGGTGCAGCTATTCCTTTAATGGGAAATCGAAAACCTTGGTTGGATGCTGAAGAACGATTATGGGGGAATGTAGAATATTTGGGGGCATATGGAAAAGAACGTCCAGAATCGTATTTAGAACTTTCCGAAGAACCTTACGGCGGATATCCCGAAACAAAACCCGAAGAACAGCATGCCGTAGACTTTATTGTGGAAACCGTAAAAGAAAATCCGCATGAGATCACCTTATTTGTGTTAGGACCTGCAACAAATGTTGCTTTGGCTATCCGAAAAAACCCGGAAATTGTACCACTTGTAAAGGAGGTTATTTACATGGGAGGAGCCTATGATGTGCCGGGTAATACGACTCCGGCTGCTGAGTTTAACTGGTGGTTTGATCCAGAAGCAGTATATATCACACTTCGTGCTCCTTTTAAGAAGCAGACGATAGTACCGCTAGACATTTCTGAAGAGGTGTACTATACAAAAGATCATTATAATCGCATTGCTAATGGTCCCGAGACCCCCATCGTTCAAATGTTTCGCGACCAACATGGCCCATGGTTCAAAAATAATCCAGATGCAAAATCGTATGTCTGGGATGCATTAACTGCGGCTATTTTTCTAAAGCCAGATATAGCTACAGACCTTGAAGAACGCTATGTAGATATGGATGTCAATTATGGTCCTAATTACGGACGATCCATGGGTTACGATGAGCGCCGACGCCGTGACTTTTCAAATCCAAAAGATTACCCAGCTGGTACTGAGAAGGCACAGATCCTTATGGATATAGATCGGGAAATGTTCTGGGATTTTTATATCGATTTAATGACCCGCCCAATTAAGTAGTTTGAATATAAAATAATATGAATAGAGTATATTATGAAGAAAGTTGTATTAACGATTGGTTGTATACTGGTGCTAATTTCTGATATGGTTGCGCAGGAAAGGCATATGCTTATCGATACCGATACTGCATCTGATGATGCTGTAGCGCTGGTTATTGCCATGAAACATAAAGATGTGAATATTGAAGCAATAACCACGGTATCGGGGAATGTCCCAGTAGAACAGAGTACCCAAAATGCATTGTATACGGCTGAACTGGCTGATAGTGATGCGGATATCTATCAGGGATTGGGGAAGCCATTAATAAGACCTTTAAAAACAGCCCAGTATACCCACGGCGATGATGGGATGGGTGACTTGGGAATGGATTTGAGTGGTCGAACACCGGCTGGAAAAAATGCTATCGATATTATCATTGATACCATTAACGAATACCCCGGAAAAATTGAACTCGTAACTTTGGGCCCACTAACAAATATTGCAGCAGCCTTAATTAAAGAGCCGGGTATTGCTGAAAAGGTGAAATCGTGTACGATTATGGGTGGGGTTGGCATTGGTTATGGCAATGTAACCCCTGTTTCGGAATACAATATTTGGACTGATCCCGATGCTGCACAAATTGTTTTTCAGTCGGGAATGCCAATTACAATGGTAGGTTGGGATATTTCGAGAAAATACGCTGTTATTGATGATGAAAATGTTAAGGAAATTAGGGCTATTGATACGCCGTTGGCTCATTTCTCTGTAGATATTCAAAAAACACTAACCGATGTTGCTCAGAAGGATATGAAACTGGCGGGATTTGATTTGCCTGATCCCATAGCGATGTCTATCGCCTTGGATCCCACGGTAGCTACAGATGTACAAAATTTATATGTCGAAGTAGATTTATCTGATGGTATTACCAGGGGACAGACCATTGTCGATCATCTGGGGGTGACTGATAAAGATCCAAACGTTAATGTGGTGCTAAAGGCAGACCGGGAAAAATTTCTAGACATGTACTATTCCAGCATTAAATAGAAATTCTTAAAGAAGACCATAGGCTCAAGTTGTCAAATATTAATTGTAGTAGTTTTTGATAATGGAAGGGAAAGAACTTCATAAAATTATTGACTTTCTTCGTAATTCCGAGCAGTTGAAAACTACGTACCGCTCCGGGAACACCTCTGATGGTCGCAGAGAAAGTGTAGCGGACCATACTTGGCGTCTTTGCCTTATGGCATTAAGCCTTGAGGACTATTTTCCGGAAGTAAATATATCCCATGTAATAAAAATTTGTATTGTTCATGATTTGGGCGAAGCTATTAACGGTGATATTCCTGCCCCATTCCAAGATGATTCCATTGATAAGTCAGAAAGTGAACGAAATGATTTATTACGGTTAACAAGTAGCTTGCCCCAAGATATCAAGCAGAAGCTGGTCAGTTTATGGGATGAATATGAAGAGGCCTCGACGGTCGAAGCTAAAACGGCAAAAGCTCTTGACAAGTTGGAGACAATCATTCAGCATAATCAGGGTATAAATTCTCCAGATTTTGACTATGCTTTTAACCTGTCGTATGGACAAGAGTATACCTCAAAACATCCAATCCTTTCTACATTGCGCAAACTATTAGATGAGGAAACGCTTAAGCGGGCCTCTAAATCCAAGGAAAAAGGTTGATATGAATTTTAAAAGCATAAAAAGTTCTCGAGCTGTTTCTTTTGTACTGATATTTTCGAGCTTATTGTTATTGGTCCAATGCGGAAATTATGATAAGAGTGGCCGCCAAAACGTGGACTTAGTAATTAAAAATGGCCAGACTATCACCATGAATGCTGACCGGGAGATATTGGATCAAGGGGTAGTGGTAGTAAAGGATAATGAGATTGTAGCTGTAGGTGCAGATAGTATTGCTGACGAATACGCCGCTGAGACGATTATTGATGCCGATGGGGGTATTGTGATGCCTGGATTGATAAATACGCATACCCATGTTTCAATGTCCGTTTTTAGATCGCTGGCTGATGATGTGCCTGACCGTCTTAACCGATATATATTTCCCCTAGAAAGCAAGCTGGTAAGTCGTGATATGGTTCGAATAGGCGCACAGCTAGGTAATATTGAGATGCTCCAAGGTGGTGTAACTACCTATGCTGATATGTATTATTTTGAGGATGAAGTAGCAAAAACAGTAGACGAAATAGGCATGCGTGGAGTATTGGGAGAAACAGTTATTCAATTTCCAGTAGCTGATGCAGAAAATGCTCAAGAGGGAATTAAATATGCCCTAAACTTTATTGACCAGTATAAGGATCATCCAAGGATTACGCCTGCATTTGCTCCGCATGCGCCTTATACCAATACCACTGAGACACTTCAAAAGGTTACAGAACTGTCTCAGAAGCATGATGTTCCAGTGATGATACATTTGGCAGAATCGGATCAGGAAAGCAAGGAGATAGCTGAACGCAGTGGAGGTAAGTCGCCGGTTGAATATATGGCAGATATTGGTGCTCTAACATCGAATTTAGTAGGAGCTCATGTAATTAACGCTGATGCTAATGATTTGGACCTGTTGAAAAAGAATAATGTTGGAGTAGCACATAATATGAGTGCCAATGTAAAATCTGCAAAAGGAGTAGCTCCCGTTTTGGAAATGCTTGAGAAGGATATTCGAGTTGGGTTGGGAACTGACGGGCCAATGTCTGGCAATACTTTAAGCACGTTGGATGAATTTAGCCAGGTAGCCAAAGTTCATAAACTTGTAAATGAAGACCGTTCAGTGATGCCTCCAATAAATGTTGTTGAAATGGCTACGATTGGTGCTGCTCGAGCGTTGCACATGGAAGAAAAAATCGGATCACTTGAAAAAGGTAAATTGGCAGATATAATCGTAGTGGAGACGAAATCACCAAATATGATTCCTATCTATAATTTATATTCTGCTTTGGTTTATTCTGCATATCCAACAAATGTTAAGCACACTATTGTGGATGGTAAGCTCTTAATGAAAAACAGAAAAATGCTTACTATTGATGAAGATTCTGTGAGGAGCTCGGCACTTAATTTTGCTGAAAAGGTTCGCCAGACAGTAATAGAAATGGATGAGGTGGTTCAATAAAAGATACTCAAAGAGTTTGAGAAATATTTATTAGCTATATAACAGCAATTTTATTTATCAATAGTCGTAAAACGAAGTAAGTAGTCTTTTTTTGGTAATTCTTCATAGCCGTAAGCTAGCGAATTTGCTTTACTATTTTGATTTGTAACTATAATTTGCACAGCAAATAATAGGTAGGATTCAAAAGTTTGCTCATAATTTGAGCAAAGCTTAAGAATAGAGAAGATCCTAAACCTAGTACCATTCTAGTACCAGAATAAATATGTAGCTAATATTGGGAGGGGCTTTATAAAACAAAAAAGCCGCTAACTCTTTGCGAGCAAGCGGCTTAGTGTGTTGCGATCCGGACGAGATTCGAACTCGCGACCTCCTGCGTGACAGGCAGGCGTTCTAACCAGCTGAACTACCGGACCAAATGAGAGCCCAAATATAACGACCTTTTACCTCCTATGTCAAGCATAATTTATGCAATTTTTGTTCTTTTGATTCACATAGGGATTTTATTACTATAGGAAAAAATTAAGCCAATTTATTTTATGTATCAGCCCACATTTGTAGAGGTTTCCCACGATATTAGTGTTGAGGTAATGCCTACTTATTTAGAAGAAGAATCAAGCCCTGTTGTTGATAAACATGTATTTGCTTACTTCGTAACTATTCGAAATATGGGAAACCAGCCGGTACAATTGCTGCGAAGGCATTGGGAAATAAAAGACTCCGGGGGACAAGATCATGAGGTGGATGGAGCAGGTGTAATTGGGTTACAACCTACCATTGAGCCGGACGCCGAGCATGAATACAATAGCTTTTGTGTGCTAAAATCGTATCGCGGTAGTATGCGCGGGTATTATACTATGGAGCGTAAGGATGGGAAATTAATTAAAGTGCGAATACCGGAGTTCTTACTTACATCACACCTATTGAACTAAATAAAAAGGAGGACCGCAAGTATCAGTTACGGCCCTCCGTCGGGATGGTGATGGGATGTATTAGGGATACATCATATCTAACTGTTTAGTTCCTTTTCTATTGCCCTTAAAATCTCATCGCTTTGGGGTTTAACATCACTTCGATAGCGATGAACCAGATTTCCGTTCTTGTCAATAAGAAATTTTTCAAAATTCCACTTTATTTCGCCGGTAAAGTCAGGATTTTCAGCGGTCGTCAAGTAGGAAAACAAGGGATGCTGATCATCTCCTTTAACAGATACCTTTGAGAACATTGGAAAACTTACATCATAATTCACCTTACAAAACTGTTTAATCTCTTCGTCCGTTCCCGGTTCCTGTCCACCGAAGTTATTAGCGGGAAACCCCAATATGACAAGCCCATCATCACTGTACTTTTCATATAATGTTTGAAGACCTTCATATTGCGGCGTATAGCCACACTCGGAAGCGGTGTTGACGATTAACAAAACTTTTCCTTCATATTTATTTAATGATGTTTCTTCTCCGTCAATGTTTGTAGTTTTGAACTTGTAAACGGAATCTGTAGTTGTGGTATCAGTTGAATGTAAAGACATTGATAATAGTATTATTAAGAGTCCTACGGTTTTCATAGATTTTGCATACTTATTTAATGGGTGGTTTATATGAAATGTAAAGCTACAATAAAGAATTCCCTTATTTTTGAAAAAAGATATAAAGGATTAATCTCCTACGTATCAGTTTTATTTATTCTGATGGCTGTAAATACAGTACCCTTACAGGCACAGATGTTCTCAGTGGGCGAAACAACATCTAACTATAACCGCCCCATGTCTGAATTATTTATAGGGATGGGACCCATAGATGCTAATTTTAAGGGGAGTCCCGGTGTAGACGGTGCGGGAGCTTTTGAATACAGTGGACCAGTGATCTCAATAGGATATAATACCCCAGGAGTGAATTTATATCTTTCCACGGGGGGTAAGGTTACGGGAGTAGAGGACAGGTCATATTTTCATACCGGCGGGAATTATAATTTTGGGCTTAGCCTGTATCGAAGTCCAAAGGTAAGTGTTAGGGTTCCTCTCCGTATTACGTCCCAATACACAAATATTACAAGTGATAGATCTTGGATATATTCAACTGCAAGCAGATTTCAATTTGGAATGATTGCGGTTGGAGGTGGACTTAAGGGAATGTGGAAACCGGCCAAGAATATACAAGTTCAAGCTGGGGCAATTCCCACATATGGATTTTCGTTTGCTACAGGTGGATCGGTAGGTGGATCAATAGGAACGGTTACAGCCCATGGAAAGCTATATTTTGATCGTTTGTTTAACGATAAGGGATTATCGATTGGATATAAATATGACTTTCGCAGTTATGATATCGAAGATGATATCTATGATTACGACTTGAAAGGGCATAGTTTTGAAATAGGAATTACGTTTTAAGCTGATGAAAACTGAAAAATTGCTTTTAGAACTTGAGGAGCTAGTTGAACAACTGGGCTATACCATTCGAAAGGAAAAAGGAACATTTCGAGGGGATTCTTGTGTGATGGAGGGACAAAAATTAGTGGTTCTAAATAAAAAGAAGCCCGAGCAGCAACAGGTGGGATTATTGGCTCGTGTTCTTAAGAATAAAGATCAGGAATTAGCAGATATTTATATAAAACCGGTGATTCGAAAGCAGCTTGAAGAGCTTTGGAGTCGATTTGAGAAGTACAAGGACAGCGAAATTGAAGAAATGGATATTGATATTTAGACGATGGAGTTAACATTTTTGGGTACCGGAACTTCGATGGGCGTACCAACAGCTGGTGGATTTGGGAAAGAGCAAATCGATGGTGATCCACGCAATATTCGCTGGCGATGTTCAGCGTGGATACGAACCGAAGAAACCTCAATTGTAATTGATACCGGACCCGAATTCCGACTGCAAACCATTCGTGCCGGACTTTCGGAAATTGACTTGGTGCTTATTACGCATGAGCATATGGATCATATTGCAGGACTTGATGACCTGCGGCCATTCTGTTATAAGCAGGATCAAACCATCCCCGTATATGGCAGTTCTACTTGTTTAGATGCTATTCGCCGTCGCTTTGAGTATATGTTTGGTCCCAACCGTTATCCCGGAGCAACGGATATCGACCTGCAGGAAATTAGTGAGACGATGACTTTTCGAGATTTAGAAATTACCCCGCTTCCTGCTATCCATGGCAAAGTTACAGTGTTGGGCTACCGGGTGAATGATGTGTCTTATATTACGGATGTCAAAAAGCTGCCGGATGCAACGAAAGAAAGCATTCGAGGCTCAAAAATAATGGTGCTAGACGGATTGCGGTGGAAGCCGGAGCATCCTACTCATATGACCATTCCTGAAGCGGTGGATATTGCCAACGAGCTTGATATCCCCCAAACGTATCTCTGTCATATGAACTCCTATGTAAATCATGAGGAATCCAATAAGCGACTTCCTGATCATGTTCGCTTAGCCTATGATCAGCTGACTCTTACTATTGATTGATAAGGACTCCTCTAATTATACAAATCGCTTTAGGTCGTCGTCCTTTCGAAGCTTATTGACCACCTTTTTAACTCCCTGAGAACTGTCCAGATCACAAACTAAAATGGCACTATCCGTTTCTACCACCGCAAGATTTTCAACGCCGACAAGTGCAATCATTTTGCCACTTTCACTTTGGATAAGATTATTCTTTGCATCAGCGGTGGCAGATGTATCGGTTTGTATGACGTTACCGTTCTCATCTTTTGATCTCAAATCGTAAACGGCCCGCCAGCTTCCTACATCATTCCACTCAAATGAGCCGGGGACAACAAAGACACTATCCGATTGTTCCATAATTCCATAGTCGATAGAAATGGAGGTGCAGTCGTAATAAAATTCATTAATAGCCTCTTTTTGATTATCCGTTCCCACCGAAGACTTTAGTTTTTCCACTTCATCAAAGATAGTGGGCAGATGCTGTTTGAACTTCTCGAGAATTGTTGATGCCTTCCAAATAAACATCCCACTATTCCATAAGAAATTACCCGACTTAACAAACTCTTCTGCGGTATCGAGATCTGGTTTTTCGCGAAACTGCTTCACCGTTTTAACTTGGTGGCCTTCAATATTTTCGGAGGTATCCTCATCAAACTCAATATACCCGTAACCGGTTTCGGGATGATTGGGTTTAATGCCAATCGTAACAAGGGCACCGGGTTCCCGGGCTTTGGTCCGAGCTGTTTCCAAAATGGATAAAAATGTCTCGGGCTTGCCAATTAAGTGGTCCGCGGGCAGGACAACCATCGTTCCATTGGGATCTTTCTCCTGGATAAGCGTGGCAGCCGCAGCGACACAGGGAGCGGTATTTTTACCCACCGGTTCGCCCACGATATTATTGGCCGGTATATCCGGGAGCTGCTCTTGTACCAAATCTACATACTTGTCGTTGGTTATAACCCAGACACGGTCGGCGGAAACCAGGGGTTTGATCCGGTCAACAGTATCCTGCAGCATGGTGCGGGCGCCGAAAATATTCAAAAATTGTTTAGGGCGATTCTCAGTACTGCGCGGCCAGAATCGGGTGCCCGATCCACCGGCCATAATTACGGCATGTAACATAAAAGTAAATGGACGTTAGTGTTGATGAATTTGGATAGGGAAGGTATCGAAAATCCGAATAAGTGTGAAGAATTTTGTCTGAACTATTATGTCTTCAAACGGTAACGGTGTATTCTTCGTCGAGGTGATGCTTGTTGATCAGATAAATAATTTCCCGGGCGGATTCTTCAAAGGCTGTACCGGGATAGTGCTCTACAATTCTTTCGGCGGCAAAAATGGCTTCAAGATATTGTTTGTTTACTACCTTCATCCGAGCCTTTTGTAAGATAGGCATTGCCTCATGTGATCCGCAGGCTGTGATAAGCCCGGTAATGAGAAAAATGATGGTTGTTTCGGGATTATTCATTGATATACAACGTGGTAGTTAATTGGTGCGCTCAGCTTTTGATGTAGGGAAATCAGCTCTGCTGAGCGTAAAACTAAACGAGGAACTGACATTGGGAGTACTTTCAATAAACAGCTCTTCATTATGAGCCTGTATGATATGCTTTACAATAGCCAGTCCCAAGCCGGTGCCTTCGCCGTCCTCTCGAGAGCGAGACTTATCTACGCGAAAGAACCGCTCGGTTACACGTTCAATATGCTGCTGACTAATTCCAATACCGGTATCCTTTACATATACTAATACGCGGCTTTCATCTTCTGCCCACTGTTTTATACCAACGGTTACTTTACCCCCTTCAACATTATATTTAATAGCATTGTCTATTAAGTTTATAAGTACTTGTTTAATTTGGTTGGCGTCGGCCCTGACGATGTAATCTTTCGGGATGTCTGTTTTGAGTAATACTTCAGCTTTTTCGGCTTTATATTGCAGGTTATTAACGATCTCCATGATCGTCTCTTTGAGATTTATATTTTGGATATCCGATTTTAATTCCCCGGTCTCAAGCTTGGAGATCTCCATCAGGTCTCTGGTGAGATAAATAAGGCGATTGACGTTTCTCATTGCCTTTTCAAGGAACTTTTTGTTAACCTCTTCATCATCTATTGCACCGTTTAGCAGGGTTTCGATAAATCCCTGGATTGCAAATATCGGTGTTTTAAGCTCATGCGATATATCCCCGATAAACTCTTTGCGATAATTCTCAATTCTGTTGAGGCGCTGAATTTCACGCTCAACGGTTTTACTGGCTCGTACTGACTGCTTGATCAGGTAGTCGAGCTCATCGTGATTTTTTGTTTGAAGTTCCTCGTAATCCCGGAAGCGTTTCTTCAGGATGTTTTTGTTTATTTGGTCGAGGACTTTCAGGCGGTGAAATTGCTGCTTATATGTTACGAAGTATACGATTACTCCTGATAACAGGAACATTCCACCGCCAAGAAGAAATGATTTTGGCAATGTAGTGTCTAACAAAAAATGAGCTGCAATACCTACGACGATGCCAATGAACAGTGCTGAATACAGGGCACTGCGAAATGCAAGGAGGGATGATTTTTGGAAAGGTTTTTTCCTCATTCTTTAAATTTATAACCGACTCCTTTAACCGTTTCAATATATTCGCTGCCGATCTTCTCACGAATTTTTCGGATGTGGACATCAACTGTGCGATCAACGACATAAACATTGTTACCCCAAACTTGGTCAAGCAATGTTTGCCGATCTAAAACTTTGCCTTTTCGGCTTGCTAAAAAGTAGAGAAGCTCAAACTCTTTGCGTGGCATTTGAAACTCCTCATCACCTTTAGTAACTATATATCGATCTTTGTCGATGACGATATCATGTACCTCAATCTTATCCGTCATTTGACTGGTTTCCTCAAACCGGCGTAAGACAGCATTAATCCGTGATATCAATTTAGTGGTACTGATCGGTTTGGTAATATAGTCGTCTCCTCCCTTATCTAAACCCTCAACTTCCGTTTTTTCATCACCGCGGGCCGTCAGAAAAATGATGGGAATATGCTTGAGGTTTTTATCGGCGCGCATGCGTTCTACCACTTCCATACCGTCCATCTTGGGCATCATGATATCCAGCAGGACAAGGCTGGGGTTATGTTTCCGGGCCATCTCCATACCCTCTTTGCCATCTTTGGCTTTTATGACATCATACCCTTCTTTCTTAAGGTTATACTCGATTAAATCAAGAAGATCCTGTTCATCGTCGACTACTAAGATGGTTTGTTTGTCAGGCACGGCTGAAATATTTATTGCTATCTAAAATTAAGGTAAGAAAAACATTACTGATAAATTAAGATGCAATAGTACGAAGCCCCGTCCGCAATTGAAACAGCAACCCTGTTAAATAATTGTTATTTCTTTTGGGATGATGGAGCTTTTTATAATTTTGAGGCAATCAATTTATGGGACATTGCTCTAAATAATAGCTTTATTTAACAGAGTTCTTGATTGGCTATTAGTTCCACACGTTTATCGATGGCACAAACTAAATTGTTATGAAAATACTAATTGTTGGTGCAGGTCAGGTGGGTATGAGTGTAATGGAAGATCTCATTGATAATCATGAAATCGCAATGATTGATAAAGACGCCAGCAATCTGGATCGCATACCTTTTGAAGTTAATGTGACTGCAGGAAATGGACTTGAGGAAGAGGTATTAAAATCAGCGGATATAGATGAGGCTGAAATTGTACTATCAACGACCTCCGAAGATCGCACCAACGTTCTTATTGGAAGTATGTCAAAGCTTTTAACAGATTGTTTTACCATTGCACGGGTATCTGATCCATCTTTTGCAAACATCTGGAAAACACGAGAGGGTGCATTTGGTATTGATGCCATGGTTGACCGCTCAAATTTAACAGCAAAGCAAATCACTGATCTTCTTTGGTTTCAGTCCACTCGGCAAGAATCAATTAATGAAGAGTTGTACTGCCAGGGGAAAGTTAAGATGTCGGAATTTAGACTAGAAAGTGGCAGTGAACTGATTGAAAAAACAGTTCAGCAAAGTGACAAATATTCGGAAATTAATATTGCTGGAATTTTTAGGGATAGTGATTTTATACTGGTATCGACGGATACAGTATTTGAAGAAGGAGATCGCATTATGGTGTTTGGCTCTCCCCAAAAGGTGGATGAATTTGGAATATCAATCGCATCGAAGGAGATTGAACCGGTGCAAGATACGTTTGATATTCTCGGTGGTGGAGATGTTGGTTACCAAACGGCTTTGTTATTGGAGGATACGCCGTTGAGCATACGTATCTTTGAAAAGAATCCGAAACGGGCTCAGTTCCTTTCCGAGCACCTGTCCCAGGCCATGGTGCTACAGGCAGATATAACCGAGCGTTCGATTTGGGAAGAAGAAAACATTCCTGAATCTGATATCATATTGGTAAGTACAGATAATGATGCCACAAACATATTGGCAACGTTGATAGGAAAGGAATATGAAACCCGACGATTAGTAAGTGTTGTTCATGAACAGCAGTATTTATCGCTTTTTGAATCATTAGATATTACGCGGATTGTCCATCCTAGAGAAGTTGTTGCGTCCAGCATAACCAGCTATATACAAGATAGTTATACAGCAAACGTAACGGAGTTGGAGCATGATATTGGAGAGGTGTTTGAAATAAAAATTGATGCAAAAAGCCAAATTTTAGACAAAACTATATCGGAATTAAAAGAAAGTTTTGACCAGCCATTCGCTGTTGGGGCAATAGTTCGCCATAACCATTCTGTTATACCTTCGTCGGATACAATCGTCAAATTGGGAGATAAGTTAGTTATTCTGACAACGGGTAAGGCTGAAGATATTGTGGAAAAATTATGAGAAAGCAGGTTGATATTTTTTGTGTCTTAAGCCTGTTCGGGGCTATTTTAAAATGGCTTGCAGTACCACTAAGCGTGCCATTTGTGTATTCATTATTTGGGCAGGAAAACCCTCTTGTTTTTATTATTCCAATCGGGGTGTCTTTAATTATTGGGTTTTTATTGCAGCGACTTGATACTAATCCCAAACTTGGGTTGCGTGAAACTTTTTTCCTGGTATCACTAACGTGGCTAGGTGTTACATTGGTTGGCGGACTTCCCTATTTCCTGGCCGGCAAAGGAACGATAGCTGCTCCCATTAATGCCTTGTTTGAAAGCATGAGTGGCTTTACAACTACGGGTGCTACCGTGATGGCTTCCATTTCATTTGATACCCACAGCCCTGAAATCATGCTGTGGCGTCAAATCACACAGTGGCTGGGCGGTATGGGGATCATCGTACTTGGGATAGCTATACTTCCTCGTTTATCCGTGGGTGGTTCAGAATTAATCGAGGCAGAAGCCCCGGGAACACAGTTCGATCGTATTACGCCCCGGATTGTAGAAACAGCAAGGATTTTATGGTTGCTCTATGTTATTCTTACAATAACACTCGGCGGCTTACTTTATGGATCTCATCTACTTGGATTTTCCCCTGAAATGGATCTTTATAATGCCGTAGCACATGCATTGACGACCATGCCCACCGGTGGTTTTTCACCTGAGGCTGAAAGTATAGCTGCCTTTTCATCGACAGTACAATGGATAATTATTCCATTCATGTTTATGGCAGGCGTTAACTTTGCCTTAATGTGGATGGCGTTTACCGGTAATCCCCGAAAACTGTATAAAGATACTGAATTTCTTTTTTACAGTTTCATCCTCATTGTCACAGGTGGAATAATTTATGTAATGATTGCTGGTGATATTTTTAATAATCCAGAGGATGCTATACGCCATAGTTTATTTCAAGTACTGACTTTTGTAACTACGACCGGATATGCGAGTTATGATTTTAATACATGGAACTCGATGGCAAAAACAATGTTGTTTATGATGATGTTTATCGGAGGCTGTGCTGGAAGTACCGGTGGAGGAATTAAGGTTTTTCGCTGGATTGTGACAATAAAAACATTCTTTAAGCAGCTTTTTACAACCATCTATCCACGTGCAGTTCAAACGATCCGTGTTAGCAATAATATTATCAAAGATGCGACTGCTCGGCGTGTTACAATTATGATTTTGCTGTATATATTTACCTTTTTGATAGGAGCTTTGATTATAGAGATAGAATCGTACCGTATTGGTTTAGAGCTGGAGACCTTGGAAATTATGAGCGCATCCGCGGCGTGTATAGGAAATATTGGCCCAGGATTTGGGGTTGTAGGACCAATGGATAACTATCTTATCTTTTCGCCGCTTTCCAAAATGGTGATGGTCTTTTTGATGTGGGCCGGACGTCTCGAACTATTTACCCTCTTTGTAATATTTATTCCCAAATATTGGAGAAATTAGAACAGTATTATTTGTCCATCTGTGAGAGTGCCTTTTTGACCAGTTTTTGCACGTTACCATCAAAGTCTTCCCCCTTGGCAGCAAGCTCGATCGACTCTTCGGCATCTCGCTTTTTAAAGCCAAGCGATTGTAGCGCAGAAACCGCTTCCTCTTTTACGTTGCTATTGATGGATGTCGTACCGTCGGGAGAATAGGTGGCATCTACCATCTCAGAAATTTTATCCTTTAGTTCAAGGATCATTCGTTGGGCCGTTTTCTTGCCGATACCCTTAATTTTTGACAGAGCAGACTTGTCTTCTTGAACAATAGCACCCGTAATTTCCCGGGCGGGAAGGCCGGAAAGAATTGTGAGCCCAAGTTTAGGGCCAACCCCTTTTACCGTGATCAAGAGTTCAAAAAGATCCTTTTCATTTTGATTGGCAAAACCAAATAGCCGCTGATCGTTATCGGTTACGTGGTGATAAACCAGTAATTCCACCTCATCGCCTGTAGCCGGAAGCTCATCATAGGTTTGATTGGATATTTCAAGCAGGTAGCCCACATCACGGACATCAACAATAACTTGATCAGGAGACTTATCGTGGATAATACCTTTTAGATATGCAATCATGAAAAATGGAAACGTTTTATTTAACTCTGTCGGGATTATTTTCTACGAAATCAGCCCAGCTTGACTTACTGTTATTCTGATGCGTTTTCTTTTGGGATTCGGGGGCTTGCCGGTTAAAACTGTTTTGCTTCATCAAGTGACACCATGCTACGGCCAGTGCATCAGTGGCATCTTTGGACAACTTCTCATCGGGCAGACTAACGGTTTTTCTCAGCATAAATGCTACTTGTTCCTTGCTGGCGTTGCCGTTGCCTGTAATGGATTTCTTTACTTGTTTGGGGTAATACTCCGTGACCCCAATATCCTGATTGGTGATAGCTAACATGGCTGCTGCTTGCGCCCGACCCAGTTTGAGCATGGCCAGTGGATCTACCCCATAAATAGGTGTTTCTACGGCGCAGGTATCGGGATTAAAAGAGGAAATAATATTGGAGACTTCCTCGAAAATATACTGAAGCCGATCGGAATGATCGTCCATATGGGCCATCTTCAGTACATCGCATCGTAGGGCAACCAGTTTGTTATCCTCTTCAGTGAGGATAGCGTAGCCCGTATTGCGCGAACCGGGATCGATACCAAGAATGACGTCAGCCATAACTAAATCCGTTAGGTTGATTTATTTAAATATAACAGATTTATGCTGGATTCCTCATGCCCCAAATAGTATTGGCTGTAAACGCTATTCAAAAGTTTCAAAGGTGTCGATCCGCTCAAAATAACTGGTGGCAGCTTCTTTAACTTTGGGAGCCAACAGGATTGTGGATACCATCGTAGGGATCGCCATCAGGGCAAACATGCCGTCGATTAAGTCAATTACGGCGCCGATTGAAGCAACCGAACCAAAAATGATAGATCCAACATAGAAATAGTTGTACCAGTGCTGTTTATCTGCTCCAATTAGATAGCCCAGGCATTTGGTCCCGTAATAGGAGTAGGTGAGCATTGAGCTGATGGCAAAAAATACCACACAGATGACCAGTAAGTACGTACCAAACTCTGGAAGCGCTTCATTAAAAGCATTAAGGGTAAGTGTTACTCCGTTAGCTTCGGTTGATTTCCAAACGCCGGTGACCAGAATGGCGAGGGCAGTCATGGTACAGGTGATAATCGTATCAATAGCAGGACCGAGCATGGCGACCAATCCCTCGCGGACGGGCTCTTTGGTTTTAGCCGCGCCGTGGGCCAGGGCTTCGGTACCGAGTCCGGCCTCGTTAGAGAATACGCCACGTTGAATTCCAATAACAATAAGGGATCCGACCGCACCCCCCATAACGGATTTACCGGTAAAGGCATCGGTAACAATTAGGCCGAGATAATGAGGAATTTCTGTTATGTGAGCAGCCAGGATAGCGATTACGCATCCCACATAAATCACAACCATGGCAGGAACCAGTTTGGAGGTCACTTTTCCAATACGGGTAATACCACCGAAAATAACGATAGAGACCAATACAACCAGTACAAGACCGGTGATCAAGTCGCCCCCAATATGTGCGTTAGCGGTAACCCATCCTTGGGGAATATAGATACTGTCTCGTAATATCTGTGTCAGCTGGTTAGCTTGAAAAATGGGTAATGGACCAAAAATACCGGCTAATGCAAATAATCCGGCCAATGGTTTAAAAATATATGTCCAGTTGTCTCCCCATTTCTTTTCGAGACCTTCACGGATAACATACATGGGGCCCCCTTGCACTTTCCCTTCGGAATCTTCCCCGCGATACAAGATGGCCAGGGTACAGGTGAAAAATTTAGTGGCCATACCTACAAAAGCGCTAACCCACATCCAGAAGAGAGCACCGGGACCGCCCATAAAAATAGCTACTGCCACACCGCTTATATTACCCATTCCAACCGTTGCAGCAAGAGCACTGGACAGTGCTTCGAAGTGGGTGATATCGCCGGGGTCATCGGGGTCATCATACCGACCTCGAAGAATATTAAGTGCGTGTTTAAAATGCTTAAAGGGGGCAAAACGAGAATAAATCAGAAAAAAAAGCCCGCCGCCTACCAGTAGGTAAACAAGCGGCATGCCCCACATAAAACTCGAAAAAGCGCTAAGTGCCTGTTCTATAAATTTCAAACTATAAGCCGGTTTAATTAATATTTTGGAGGGTGAATATACTAATTCGTTCGGGTAAAGAAGATAAAATCAGTAGCTGGAGGGTCAACTTTTGCATTTCGTAACAATTTGGCGATCTGTGCTCGGTGATGTTGGCCGTGAATAATCACATGATATAGAATATCAGCGAGGGAAGTGTCGTAGGGGGTACCTTTTGAGTTGGAATAGGAGATCATTTTATCCAAGCTATCTCTGTGAGTACTAATCAATTTCTTCCATTGTTGATTGAGAGTCTTGAGTTGTTGCAATGCTTCGGGTAGCCCGTAATCCGGCCAAATGGCAATATCTTCCAGTGATTCGCCTTTAATGCGATTTATCCACATTTGTTGTGATCCTGCAATATGGGCAAAATATTCAACGGCTTTCTCGGCCCCTTCAAAATCGAGATTATCTTGAAGACTCAACAAAACTTGTTCGTTGGCCCAGTTATCGTACTCAAATAATCGAAAAAGACGATCTGCTGATTCCATGATCTTAGGTTTTATTGAATGTACTCAACGAAGGTTGAGCATATCAGAAATGATAATATAATACAAATTTTGAAGTAGTTGGGAGCCATCCTATTTTAGTTGCTTGATAATATTAAATAAATAACGGTACAGCTATGCTGCTTGCTCTCGATATTGGCAATAGCAATATTGTAATTGGTGCTTCATCAAACGGTAAATGGAATCACCAGTGGCGCATCCAGACCGATACCGATAAGACGGCCGATGAATATGTGGTGCTTTTCAATAGTCTGTTTAGTGAAGCGGAACTTGGATTCAGTGATTTCAATCGGATTATAATTAGCAGTGTGGTACCTCAGCTTACTCAGACGATCAGCGAGGTTTTTGAGAAAAAATCTCATACGGAGGCATTAATTCTAGATGGAGAAGTTGAGACAGGGCTTAAGATTAAGCGTGTAAATCGCAAGAGCGTGGGTGCAGATCTTATTGCGGATGCAGTTGGTGCTTATGAATTATTTAAGGATGATTGCATTATAGTAGATTTTGGGACAGCAACTACGGTGATGGCGGTGAAGGCCCCCGGAGAATTTATCGGCGGATCAATTTCTGCGGGGCTAAAAGTGACTATAGATGCCTTGGTAGGAAAAACTGCTCAGCTTTCGCAGATTCCATTGGAACCTCCAAAGCAGGTTATTGGTGGTAGCACGATGGAAGCCATGCAGTCGGGGCTGGTGCTGGGGCACTTATGCATGATAGAAGGATTAATCGATCGGATGCAAAGCCAGTTGGGTGAATCGGCAAAAGTAATTGCTACCGGAGGGCTATCAGAAAAGATAGCTGAGCATACCGATTATTTTGATGTCATCGATCCCATGCTAACACTGGACGGTTTGCGCATCATTATGGAAAGGCAGTAAAGTAATGGCAAACGAAAAATCCAGATGACAAAAAGGAACGTATGGTTTTATTAATAGTATAAAACCGTTTGTCTTTTTGCTTCTCTCTTTTGCCTCCTCAAACTCCAAAAAAACTCGAAATACCATTTAGGATAAACTGTACACCGATGGCCATGGCGATAAAGCCCATCATCCGGGTAATGGCATTCATTCCGGTGGGACCGATATATCTTGCAGAAAAAGGCGCCAGCCGTAATACACCGTACGAAATAAGGGCTACCACCACAATGGCTGCACTTGTAATAACTAAGTCAATGAAACCTTCTGCCTGGGAAGCCAATCCGATGACAACAGCAATACTGCCCGGTCCCGAGAGCATAGGCATTGCCATTGGACTAAAGGAGATATCCTCTTTTTCTTTAGCAGCTTCTTGCGCTTCATCTGATATCTTTTTCTCTGACACGTCGGGATTTAACATTGCATAGGCAGCACGTAAAATAATAAGTCCGCCTGCAATGCGGATTCCCGGCAGGCTGATACCGAAAAAGCTCATAATATAGGTCCCGATTAATAGAAAAATAATCAGCACCAAGAACATGTAAAAAGATGATTTCTTGGCAACATAGATCCGTTCGGTATCAGTATTGCGATCAGTTAGGGAAAGAAATACCGGCATGGCCGCCAGAGGATTTGCAACCGATATGATGGAAGTAAAGGCGGCAATAAAAAGGGCGACCGATCCTGATATGTACGATGTAAAAATGTCGCTTTGACTCAAAAATTCTTCAAACATAAGTGCCAAAGATAAAAAATGGGAGGTAAAAGTTGAACAGTTTTTATCATGAAGATTGCTTTCCAAATGTTTAATTTAACCTTAGATTTAGGCTCCAAATATTAAGTGTTTAATAGATTATTGATGAAGAAAAAAGAAGTACGGAATTACGAATCACTTGTAAATGCAACCCGCAAGATTGTAGATCGCGGAGATACATCGCGCGAGCATAAACTGCAACGGATCTGTGAGTTGTTGGCTGAAAATGTAGAAGCTTTTGACTGGGTTGGATTTTATCTTGTTGACCCCGACGCAGATCGGGAGCTGGTACTTGGCCCGTATGTGGGTGAAGAAACCGATCATACACGCATTCCGTTTGGAAAAGGCATATGTGGTCAGGCTGCTGAAACTAATGAGACGTTTGTAGTTCAAGATGTGAGCAAGGAGGACAACTATCTGGCATGTAGCGTGCATGTAAAAGCAGAGATTGTTGTTCCGGTTAAAAAGGATGGAGAATTTGTTGCAGAGCTGGACATTGATTCACACACGAAGGATTCTATGACCGAAGATCATCGTGAGATGCTGGAGAGGATTTGTGAGATTGTCTCTTCATTGTTCTAACAAAAATGAATAAATCAATTATGAAATATTTAACAGCTATCATTGTTGGAATTTTTTTGATAACAAATATGGGCGCTGCCCAAAATACCGACGAAGTCCCACAGCTGGCGAAACCGGTAGAAACGGGGGAAAACTATAAGGTATATGGCAGTGAATTTCCGGATGACGCCCGGTTTTTTGCACCCGGGTATTTGGTACGTAATGCTGATATTTTTAAAGGAGATAAGGTGGCTACAAAGGGAACTATAAAACAAGTTTGCCAAAAGAAGGGATGCTTTTTTATGCTCTCTGCCGGCGATCAAAAAATACGCGTGACTTTTAAAGATTATAGGTTTTTTATCCCTACCGATGCGGTTGGATCAAAAGTGCAGCTGACGGGGACCTTCAAGGTTAAGCCGCTTACCGAAGATCAGGCGAAGCATTATGCCGAAGATGCGGGTGAAGATCCGGTCAACGTAGAAATAACAGAGAGAGAGTATAATATTGTGGCAACCTCAGTAAAGATATTTGATTTATAAGAAGAGCCTGTCTTTATTAAACGGATTCCAACAAGTAAGCGATATTATACTGCTTTACGTAAGTTTGTGATACTTGTGTTAATTAAAATCGAATTATGATACGTACATCGTTACTAGGGATACTCATTTTAAGTCTTTTGTGGAGCGCCTGTAGTTCATCCGATAAGGTAAGTCGAACCACTTCTAGCACTACAGCTTCGTATAGAATTAATAAGGATGTAGCTGCTGATCGTCTTAGTAAGAGCTTGCAGTATCAAACGGTATCTTTAGAGGATACTTCAGAAATAAATTTTAAAGCATACGAAGATTTTATTGATTTTCTGGGTGAAAAATATCCGGGTATCCACAACAATATTGAACGTGAACGTATCGGTCAGTACAGTTTGCTTTACAAATGGGAGGGGAGTAACAGTGGACTAAAACCGGCCATGATGATAGGGCATTATGATGTAGTACCGGTAAAATATGGGGATGATACTTTATGGGAATACCCGCCGTTTGCCGGTGAAATCGAAGACGGTTTCGTATGGGGGCGTGGTGCCCTCGATGATAAGAGTGGGGTAATGTCAACAATGGAGGCGGTGGAATATTTGATAGAGCAGGGGTTCCAGCCGGAGCGTACCTTTTACATTGCCCTGCATCACGATGAAGAGGTGGGCGGAGTTCGTGGAGCGCAGCAAATAGCAGAACATTTAAAAGAACAGGATATAGAATTGGCTTATTTGGTTGATGAGGGTTTGCCCATTGCCGAAGAAATTATCGAGAATGTAGAGGTTCCTCTGGCAATGATCGGAGTGGCTTCCAAAGGATCCATTAATATTGAGCTTAGATATACCCAGGATGGGGGGCATTCATCGATGCCGACGCGTTCTTCGGTAATTGGAACACTTAGCAGGGCGGTTAATCGTATTGAGCGTAAGCCTATGAAAGCAAGCTATCGCGGACTAATTGTTGATACCTTTGAACCGCTTATTCCCTATATGACATATACTCAACGGTTGGCATTTAATAATACTTGGTTGTTCAGGGGAATCATCAAAAGGAAGCTAAGCCAAAATCCTGCTACAAATGCAGCGTTGCGTACTACTGCAGCCAAGACAATATTTGAGGCTGGATTCAAAGAAAATGTATTACCTGTAGAAGGAAAGGTTATTATCAACTTCAGGATACATCCGAATGATAACGTTGAAGATGTGGTAGCATACGTACGCGATAGAATTAATAATGATAATATAGAAGTTCGCGTATTAGATCGGGCACTTAACCCATCTCCGGTATCAAGTACGCAGGCTGCACCGTATCAAATGTTGAAAAAGACCATTGAGGAGTCATTTAGCCAGGTACTAGTTTCTCCCTCACTATTTATTGCTGCCAGTGATGCCCGGCATTTTCATGATTTGACGTCTAATATTTATCGTTTTCGTCCCATCCGGGCCCGCCATGAAGACCGTTCCAGGGTTCATGGCATTGATGAACGCATAAGCATAGATAATTATATCGAGATGGTAGAGTTTCAAATACGTTTAATTAAAAATGGAGCATCAGAATTGTAGGTGTACTGTTTGGGAAGTCCTAAGATTTTTACCGTACCTTACAGATAAGCCCGTTGTGGGCTTTGATATATCCGGCGCGCAGGATATCAAACCCATGTTCCCAGGCGTAAAGTCCCATCTGTTGAATATCCATAAGCTCCCGGTAACCGTAATTCATATAGTCGCTCATTACGGTATAAAATGCTTTACTCCGCAACTGATTTCGAGGAGTAGTGAGGATGGCATAGCCATTCGGTTTTAGGAAACGGCGGTGCATCTCAAAGGCCTCATGCTTGTACTCATCCGGGAAGTGTTCAATCAGTCCAATACTAACCACAATATCGAACTCCTTGCCATATTTTAGGTTTCGGATATCCTCGACCACAAAATCGATATTCATATCCTCTTTATAGTAGACCTTATGGTTGCCGGTGGCGGGATTATTGCCCAAAAATGGATATTGCGCGGGGAATTTACCATAGCGGTCGGTTTTGCAAAACTCATCGTAATCTACCAAAACCGCATGTCCGCCCGGGTATTGGGCCATGAGTTGCATGGCTTCGTATCCGTCGGCCGCACCTAAAAAGAGCACTTCGGGGTTTTCCACGTCGAGATCTTCAAAGAGAGCCCGTTTGCCTCGTGGGTCCCATATGGCATCTTCTACGCGGTGTACCTTATTCCATACTAAAAGTTGCACGAGTTCTTCGAGCGCTTCGCCTGCCCCATGAATATCCATGCTCATTAGGTTTTTCCAGATAGCTGAACGTGCTTGCTGCTTTTCTTCAGGTACGTCTTTGATAAATAGCTGATGAAAGGACTTGTTGAAATGCTTCCATCCTTCTTTAACGCTCATACGATCACCGTGCTCTTCCTCCCACTTCTTTTTGCCCTCGGCCCATTTGTCCACTTTGTAGGGTCTGTTGACCTTCTCCCAGCTCAGGCTTGACCAATCGGTAAGACTGACGTCTTCAAAAACATCGGGTGGTGTATCGCGGAGATCACGAACATGGGTAGCCAGCCGTTTAAAATACCCAACCTCATGTTCGGGATGTTTTGTGGTAGTTTGGGCGGATTCATCCATAGTGACGGCAATTATTTGTGATTATATTTTTATTATAATCAACCGAGGGATGAAAATCATAAGTTAAATTATTTGGCTATAGGATAGGAGGATTTGTACGCTCGTAACAATCATTGGTGATTAACGTGAGCAGTTTGTTGGATAAATTTTAATAACAAGGAATGAAAAATGAGACGACTTCTATTAACTCTTCTGGGTTCACTTTTACTTTTTTCGGCAGCTACGGCACAAGCACCATGGCCTGATTCAACGGCGCTCGATTCGTACATGGATGGGTTGGTTAATTCTTATATGCAAGAAAATGATATTGCAGGTGCTACCGTGGGTATTGTCAAAGATGGAGAACCGGTGTTTCTCAAAGGATACGGCCATGCTGATCTTGAAATGGATAAGAAGGTAAATCCCGACAACACGCTTTTTCGTATCGGCTCGATATCAAAAATGTTTGTGTGGACGGCGGTAATGCAGCTCGCAGAGCAGGGAAAGCTGGACCTCGACGAGGATATCAATAAGTATATAGAGGATTTTCAGATTCCGGACACCTTTGAAGAGCCAATTACACTAAACCATCTGATGACTCACACAGCTGGGTTTGAAGAATATTTTATCGGACTTTTTGCAAGAGATACTACTAGGCTTCGTCCGTTGGGCGAAATTCTTTCCGATGAAATGCCGGCGCGTGTTCGTCCACCGGCCGAATATTCATCGTACTCAAATCACGGTACGGGCATGGCTGCCTACATCGTTGAGCAAGTGTCGGGACAATCGTTCGAGGAATATGTTGAGGAGCATATTTTATCACCGCTTAATATGAACAGAACGACCTTTCGCCAGCCTGTTCCCGATCACCTGGAAGAATATCTTTCAAACGGATACTCTTTTGAAGGCGGAGAGTTTAGGAAGAAGAATTTTGAGTACGTACCACTGGGTCCCGTTGGGGCCGCCAGTGCTACGGCAGCAGATATGATCAATTTTATGCAGGCGCATCTGCAATATGGTCAGTTGGACGATAGCGCTATTCTGGACTCAACCACTGCCCGGGAGATGCAGCGTCCAGCTTTTCGGCATCATCCCAAAGTCAACCCAATGTGGCACGGGTTTATTGATATGAGTCAAAATGGGGTAGAGATAATCGGTCACGGTGGTGACACGTTTTGGTTCCATTCGTCCATGGCCTTGTTTCCTGAGCACGACCTCGGATTGTTTATCTCATTTAACAGTGCTGGTGGAAGTGGGACGTATGGAGATGTACTTCGCGACTTTGTGGATCACTATTTTCCCGAGAGGAATCTTTCGTCCGATACATTACAGATGAGTCAGGAAGAGCTTAACAGGTTTGCCGGGAACTATCGGGCGAATCGCTATCCGCATAAACGATTTACCTACGTGATGGCTCTGTTGGGATCCAGTACCGTGGATGTTGCTAGTGATGATACTTTGAAAACAATGGATGACGGGAAGACAAAATTCTGGATACCAGTTGACAGTCTCACCTTCCGAAACACAGAAAGCTCCAATGTTATTGCTTTTGAGGAGAATGAAAATGGAAAGATAACGCACATGTTCCGCGACAATTTGCCTATCATGGCGTTCGAAAAAGTTCCGTTTATATCGAGTCAAAAGCTGCACTTTACACTTTTCGGCTTGGCAGGCGGAGCATTATTGCTGACGCTTATTTATTGGCCGCTGGCATTCGGTATCCGCAGAAGGTATCAGCCAGAGTCCTATGCAAAACAGCCCATCAGTTTTGATAAGAAGACCACAGCGTGGTGTAATGCATTAGTCATATTAATCTTTTTTGTGTGGATAGGAGTAGCGATTAGTGGTAGCAGTGGCAGGGCTATCGCTTATGGGATTTCGACTTCATTAAAGGTTGCATTTGCCCTGCCACTCATTTCGATGGTGTTAACTGTAGCAATGGGATATTACACCTTTAAAATATGGCGACAAAGTGAAAGCGGAATTTGGAGCCGCATTTGGTACAGCCTACTATTTCTGTTCTCGGTTATGATGTTGTGGCAACTTAACTACTGGAACCTGTTGGGGTTTCAGTTTTAATTTGATTCAACCCATATAAATTAAATTTCAAGGTTATGTTGGTCGTTGTTCAATAATCCGGTAGCACTGATGGTTGGTTGAGGAAAAGCTCATAACTTCTTTAGCAATGTTATATCCAGTCTATTTCAAGGCTGTACGTTCATACTTTGTGGCAGGGCTGTGATCGTCCATTTGTTATATCGTGATTTTAAGACGGTGTCGAAGAGTTAATGGAATCTATTAAAAACCGGTTCTATCTATTATTCAGTGTTTTGTGCTACGTTGATGACCGCCGTCCCCATCGTGAGGATATCATCCTTGGCCACAGGCCAGGTAACGCGGAAACTTCCGTCCGGCAGTGCGACAAGTCCCTGCGTTTCTCCACCATTTATAAAACGTTCAGAACGTGGGCAGGTCTTGCGATTTGAGATTTTGTTATTCCTGCTGAACGTTTGCCCACCATCATATGAGATGGCAATATAGTGCTGAAAGCAGTCGCCTTCTGAATCATTACGCCGATCGTTCCAGGTGACGGCTACAACCCCATCATTATTAACAGCAGTCATGGCTGTGCTGTGATTTGAATTAAATCCGCCGTCGTTTACACGGTTCGGTTCACTCCAAGTCCGTCCACCATCCCGGGAGTGAACAGCCACTACCTGCAGGTGACCATCAATAATAGTGGTCCACGCGGTGTAAGTACTTCCATCAAACTTGCCTCCCGTTTTGTCCACTGCAAGGGAGGGAGCTTCGAGCCCTTTGGATGTTAATCGTTGATCCCCGGCAGTGTTGCCATATACCAATTTTTCACCAATATGATGAGGTCCCGACCATGTTTCTCCCTGATCATCAGAGATTAGAAGTAACCGTTCACCGCGAGCGATTCCCTCGCTTCTGGATTTGTATCCGTGATAGACCAGGTATGGAAGAAGTACTGTTCCATTATTCCGTACTACTAAATCTGTTGGTGTATTAATGTTTTGATTATCGGAAGAGATGATCGTGGTTTCGCTGAAACTTTGTGCACCATCAAGCGAGCGGTTTGTCACAAGAACATGCTGTCTTTCTTTGGTATCGATTGTTTTTGCTGCCGCGTAGATGGGAAGCGTTGAGCGATCAGATTTTTGAGCGGCCGCAATCCACTGCCGATCATGGGTTAACTCTTTATCAACATGCACGGGCTCAGACCACGTACGACCACCGTCAGTAGAATGCCAGACGGTGAAGGTTGGTGTTATAGTCGTAAAGTATGCTCGTCCATTGCCATCAAAGGCAAGCATCGGATCGCCACCGGGGAATACACCATTATTTCCATTTTTCACGTTTTGCCATGTCGAACCGCCATCCCATGTTGCATAAACGATTGAGGAATCAGTGGATGTGGACACGGCAGAAGCGAGCATATTATCGGGATTTGTGGGATTTGCCGCTAAGAACGTTTCAACCAGTGGAAAGGGCGGTTGGTCTGCAATTTGTTTAACCTCGCTAACAGTGATAGAACTGTGAGAGCTGCTGCTTTGAGCGTGGGCCAGCGTTATTGTAGCGATTCCAACTACTACGATGAGCAAGAATAATTTGCGGAATATCATATTAACGGGAAATAAGAGTTGAATAGATTGTGAAACATCAACCTAACAATCGTCTTTGGCGTGGTGTACTAACGAAATCTTAAAAATGTTAATGAAATGTTAACGGGTGGAGGTAAGGAATTAACTTTTATAAATTTTAAAAAAGCGAAGTTGAATAGATGATTAGATATGGTCTTCTCTCCCCAAAAGATATATCTGGTTATTGCGCTCACGCTACTGGCCCTTGTTGGTATTCTCGTAGTTCAATTTTTTTGGGTTGATGCTGCAGTTGATGCAGAGAAAAGTCAGTTTGACCGAGAGTTTTCTGTCATTGCCCAAGATCTAAGAAGTGATATAGAATCGGACTCGCTGCTTCAAAAGCCGATACTAACCTATATTTCGGAAGCCCCGGGTCAGCACCCCGATAGCCTCTCTGAAGAAAAAAATGCATTCAAAGCGCATCTGCGTACTACAATCGATTCTGTTTTCAACCGGAACAAGATGGATATTGAATATGAGTTTGGACTTGTATTACATGAACCCGGCTGCAGGGACGGAGCCGAACAAGAAGAGGTCTTGTTTAGCACGATGTCTGCCCAAAACTCTGATCCCATCCTAAATACCAAGTACAAAACCTGCAACTGTGTGCTGAATGATCAGGCACATATTAACTTCTACTTCCCCAACAAAAGTTTCTTTATTGCCAAACAGATAGGATGGATGCTTGGGCTCTCTATTCTCTGTATTCTAATTGTTGTGGGATGTTTTGTCTTTACTATTATGACGATACGTCGGCAAAAGCGACTGGCTGAAATGAAGAATGATTTTATCAATAATATGACGCATGAGTTTAAGACCCCCATATTCTCAATATCGCTGGCCTCCAAAGCGATTAGAAAGATCGAGGAGATTCAAGAATCCCCCAAATTAAAGAAGTATCTCAACTTAATTGACGATGAAAACAAGCGGCTCAAAGATCAGGTCAACAAGGTGTTGCAAATGGCGCTGGTCGATGCCAGTGAATCGCGCCTTAATAAAGAAGAAGTGGATATCCACCGAGTTATCAAAGACGTTGCCAGCAGTTTTGACCTGAAGTTGGAAGAACAGGGTGGGGCCATTAATTTCCAGCTTAATGCGGACAAGCACTTGATCAAAGCGGACGAGACGCATCTTTCCAATATCTTTCGGAGCCTAATTGATAACGCCATTAAATATTCTGAGGAGCAGCCCGAAATAGTGATATCCACTCGGGACAAGGAAGACGGCGTTTGCTTTAGCATTGCGGATAACGGAATAGGGATGGATTCCCAAACCCAGGAGCATATTTTTGATAAGTTTTATCGTGCGCAGTCGGGGGACCGCCATGACGTGAAGGGATTTGGTCTGGGCCTCAGCTATGTGAAAAATATTGTAGAAGCGCATCAGGGCTGGATCAAACTCAAAAGTAAAGTTAACAAGGGGAGTACGTTTACCATTTTTCTGCCCGCTTAATATTCCGTGTTATGAGTAATCAGCTGTTACTTGTAGAGGATGATGAAAATTTGGGATACATCCTCAAAGAATACCTACAGATGAATGAGTTTGCTGTTGACTGGGCAAAAGACGGGGAGGAGGGATTGTCTGACGTAAAAAGTAACGATTATGATCTCTGTATCTTGGATATCATGATGCCGAAAAAGGATGGGTTCACGTTGGCCAAAGAAATAAAAGATCTCAATAAAGAGTTGCCGTTTATTTTTCTGACGGCTAAAACGCTGAAAGTTGACAAGCTAAAGGGATTTGATCTGGGAGCCGATGACTATATCGTAAAGCCGGTGGATGAAGAACTGCTAATTGCCCGAATTAGAGCCGTCTTAAATCGCTTTGACGATGATCCGTCGGCCGATACAGGCACATATACCGTTGGCGACTATACGTTTGAGGTGGACAAAAGAAGGTTGGTAAATGGTGATCAAGAACAATCATTAACACCTCGGGAGGCCGACTTACTAAGCTTGTTTTGCGAGAGAAAGGGAGAGCTATTGACCCGAAAACATGCACTGAAAGAAATATGGGGCGAAAAAAACTACTTCAACCGACGTATTATGGATGTCTATATTTCAAAGCTTCGAAAGTATTTGTCCGATGACCCTGATGTGGAAATAAAAAATGTGCACAGCAAGGGATTTATCCTCTCTGATTGATTCCCCTTCTTTACGTCATCATTTCTTATAGTGGAGTATTCTTATAATATATATTAGCCCCCATAATTTAAGTTTCGTTAACGTTTTTAAGGTTTTGTTAGCGCAATTTAACCTCTCGTTAACTCACACTTCGGTCATATATGCGTATGATCAAGTGAATAATAATGAGTAACCAAACGGAGGTTAATTATGAAGACGATCAAAATGATAAGCCTGCTTTTTATAGCTTTTTTCACACTGGCGATTACGGCAACAGATTTAATAGATGAAAAGGGCAGTTGTTCAGTTCCTGACTCTAAATTGGAGCAACTGCCTGACTTTAAGATGGAGCTGCTCGACTCTGGAAAAACATTCGACAGCAACGAGCTCAACGGCAATTATGTGCTTGTTGATGTATGGGCGCCAAGTTGCGGAGTATGTGTTGACCATGTTCCAAAACTTCAAAAGCTGAACAAAAAATATAGTGACGCAAACTTTGAGATCATAAGTATTGCACTAAGCAGCAAAGAAAAGGTTCAGAAGTTTCGTCAAGAAAAATATCCGATGCCCTGGAAACACGGTTTGGCAGAGAGAAGCAGAGATGGCAAAATAGTTCAGGCTTTGGAAGTCAAAAGCACTCCTACCTATTATTTAGTATCACCTGAAGGAGATGTGCTTGCTGATAATGAGGACTTTAAGGAAGAAGGCAGCTTCACTGGTATTATTGATCAATATCTGTGAAGCAAAGATAACAACCAGCAAACTACCCTGGCAAGGTTAACTCCTTGTCGGGGTTACTTTCTATAGCCACTTCAGCACATCATTTTTAGGTTTTTCCACCTGTACATAGCTTTCGAAAATCTCGCTGAGGCTGGCATCTTTTTGCAGTTCCTTGCGGGTTTCCGAATCGAGGTAGGCAATAATTTTTTGATTATGGAGGATGGCGATATCGTCGCAAAGGTTTTCAACAATCTCCAGAATATGACTGGTGATAATAATGGTAACTCCTTTTTGTTGCAGGCGATTAAGAATGGTTTTCATTCGTCCGATTGAAATCACATCGATACTTTCAAAAGGTTCATCCAAAAACAAAATTTCAGGATCACTCAGGATAGCTGCACAGAAGGATAGTTTCTTCCGACTTCCGGCGGATAGTTTGTTAATTTTTGCATGCTCAAATTCAGTAAGGCCTAAATATTCCAGCAGAGAATCCATTTTGTGTTGACGTGTTTTGGAGTCGACCTCATAAATATCACAGATGTAGTGTAGGAAATCGTGGCTGGAAAAGTGTTCAAAAAGAAGGGGCGGCTGAAGTACTGAGGCCACCTCATGTTTAATCATAAGCTCATTTTGCTCATTAAGTTCACGGCTGTTTATAACAATTTTGCCTTCATCGTAATCAAGTAGCCCGGTCAAGATGCCAATCAGCGTACTTTTGCCGGCGCCATTGGGTCCGATGAGTCCAAAAATATTTCCCTGTGGAACAGATAAATCAAAGTCTGTCAGTACGTCCGTATCCCCATACGATTTTTGAAGTCCGGAAATTTGTATAGCTTGATTCATGGTTAAAATAGTCGGGTGTTAAACTTATTGACCGGAATTGGCCCACACTTTATGTAGAATATGTCTGTTAAAGGCACGTACTAACAGATCCATGTCGCGCCAAAGATAAATTCCGATAGCTATGATTAATGCTCCCATTACCCAAAGTCGATAAACCTGGTATTCTCCCAACGGTGCAAAAACAGCATATCCGAGTCCAAAAATTAAGAACATCATCATAAAGGTGACTTTTTGGGAAATGATGGGATGCTTGAAGCTAAAGGAGGAATAATTTACTTGTTGGTAATAATAAAATGATGCCCAAAGAAATACGAGTGTAAAGCAAACAAAGAAGAAGGTGTTGGCAACATAGATTTCAATAACTGATCCCAATTGTGGTAAATAGATAATTTCAGCGGTTGTAATCAGATAAAATATGAGTAGGGGAACAACAATAATCCCTAAAAAGCGCTCTTTGAGCTGCTTTTCAAATGAGACGGGAAACTGTTTGTGAAGCAGGAACTCTTTGTTTTCATAGCCAAACATGTTGGCCATTCCCATAGCAAGAAGTGCTACGGGGATGGCGGCCAGCATTATAGGAATAAGCAGGGCGCTGTAATAACTATTGCCCAACTGCAGCAGAAGGGGAATATATACGGCGGGAATAAGTGCGATAGTTAGTAGCTGCAAACGGTTGTACGAGTGAGAAAATACATAATAGTAAAACTTACCGGCATTGTGTCCCAGCCATTTTTTTAGATAGTACCACCGCTTATTACGCTTAAATATATTTCGCTCTCTTACTGGTTTTTGTAATCCTTCTCGTGTTTTGAAAAAGTGATCTCTAAAGATCATGAAAATAAGCAGGGCACTGAATCCATAAATGGCCGATGCCGTAGGCAGGTTATAGGAACCGGTGGCCGTGTATTGCAGCAGCCCGCCGGGAGTATAAAAAAGGTATTTGTTGATGATTTCTATACTGGGCAGGTAATGAACGATGATTTGTTCAAACTGGCGTGAGATAATCGCAATCGCTTGTATTGTGCCAAAAATCAGGAAGAGTGCACTAAAGACGATGATCTTAAAACGCTTTTCAACAATTTTGAGAAAACGGTGTTTAATGGAATATATAACCGCGTAATTGAGCAGGACTACCGTAATGACAACCGGGATGTACATCAGGTTTTGAATCTGCATCAGCAAGAAAGCCAGCCAGGTGAAATTGTAGATGAGGTTGAGTGGGTGAAAAAAGCCTAATAAGTTGAGATGCCAACTTAGCTTTTTTACGGGGTATCCGTAGGCCAGGAGCTTTCGGTTCTCTTGCATATTGAGTAGCCGAGTGCTGGTGAAGGAAAAGTGGAGAATCCACAGAACATTGGCGAAAATAAGGATTATGAGCTGATGAATTTGGTCAGTGAGCCAGGGTAGTTGACTGGTGACCATGGGATTTTGATCAAATAGAACAATAACCAGGGCGGAGCCGAGAAGGTTGGAGAAGAGGATCAGCAGGAAAATAATATATCCTATTACCAGAAAGCTCTGAAAGTTTGTGAGCCTGTTTAAAAACGCAGACCAATTAAGATATATAAGCTTACGCAGCATGATCCATAGATGAATTCAACAGTTCTGTAATGTTCAAAATAGCATTTCGGGAATCAAGCTGACAATATTATCTTTTAACGTTGTTTAAATCCTGAAGGAAATGACGATATGACTTCAAAAAATACGCTCAAATATATTTTTATAGCTGTGGTTGTAGTGTTGGCATCGCTGGCCTTGGCTGATGCACTCGGGTACTTCAATCCGAAACCTTATACAGCTGTATCACACGGCTCACATGTGCATTATGTGCCTAATGATCGGGATCCCGGTGTATCTATTGATAAATTTCCACAGCAAGAACCGGGACCCCGCGAAAAGATAACGCCCACCGGGCAAATAGTGCCAATAGATCAGTAGTTTGTTACTGCCCCTTCTTTTAGAAATTAATTAGATTAGCCTTCCTTTACCTTTGGGTGACTAAGAAAATTGACGGTGGATCGTTGGTGTAGTTTGAGTGGCTGAAAATGACAGGCCGACAAAACAATCAAAAAAATTAGTTCTTATAGATTATAAGAGCGAAGATACAGTCAATTTGACCCCATTTAGTAATATTTCACGCATATACTAAGTGTAAGTGGTTTTGTTAATGAATTGGTTTGATATTACAAATATTTACATTTATGGTTTAAATGAATTCAAAGTATCATCAAGATGCTTTTTAATTTTCTTTCATCAATACTAATCAAATAAGCATAACTATGACTTATTTAAAAGAGAACAATTTACTAATGCTTGTCTTATCACTATGTATAGGATTGGCAATGATCGTGGGCTGCGAAGGCCCAGAAGGGCCACAGGGTCCTGCAGGTCCAGAAGGTCCAGAAGGTCCAGAAGGTGAACAAGGGCCACAGGGCGAAGAGGGTACAGCTAATGTTATTTACTCGGACTGGATGACTCCAGATTCGTGGGAACCCGTTGAATTTTTTGGGGATTCGGTTCGCTATGGTGATCTAATAGCCCCGGATCTTAGTCAAGAGATTGTAGATAGCGGAGAGGTAAATGTATATGCTAACTTTATAAATGCTGATTTTGTCTACAAACTTCCCATCGATGCAGATATGGCTGGAGTTGGGACTAGTTTGAATTTTAAGATTAAACCGGACACCGTAAGACTGATACATTTTGACCCTGATAATCCAAACACGGATCCAGGATCATACCCATCTGGTAATAAGTTTCGTTACGTCTTGATTCCGGGTGGACAATCGGCCAGTAGTTCAACAAAAGCCAAAGGAACCGAGATTCAGGATATGTCTTACCAAGAGCTTAAAGAACATTTCGACATTCCTGATGAAGGATCGGGAGTAATACGAAACGCTAGGATAAAATAGTTACTGCTTAAAAAGTAATGCATTGAAAGGCTGTGCTTCAAAGTGAAGCACAGCCTTTTTTATTTGGAAGATTGGAACAATTATAGGACTATAGGACATCCTCCAAATACTGCCCGGTATAGCTTTCCTTAACCTCGGTGATCTCTTCAGGTGTACCAGTGGCAACTATTTGTCCGCCTGCAAAGCCGCCTTCTGGGCCAATATCAATGATATGGTCGGCACATTTAATGACGTCTAAGTTGTGCTCGATAATGATAACGGTGTGACCATTATTGACCAGCTCGTTGAAGGAATCGAGCAGTTTGGCAATATCTTCGTAATGTAGCCCCGTCGTGGGTTCATCAAAGAAATAGAGCGTGCTGTCTCCGGCTGACTTGCTGAGAAACTTGGCCAGCTTCACGCGCTGTGCTTCTCCACCGGAAAGGGTCGGGGCACTTTGACCGAGTTTGAGGTAGCCGAGCCCTACATCTTCAAGCGTTTGCAGTTTGTTGGTGATCCGTTCCTCATCCACAAAAAACTCGATGGCTTCTGAGACTGACATATTTAACACGTCGTGAATATTTTTGCCGCGATATTTAACTTGCAGAACATCTTTGCGATATCGCTTGCCGCCGCATTCCTCGCAGGTTAACTCAATGTCGGCCATAAACTGCATCTCAATTTTCTGGATGCCTTCGCCCTGGCAGGCTTCGCAACGTCCGCCGGGCACGTTAAAGGAAAAATGCCCCGGTTCGTAGCCCATAATTTTTGATTGACGTGTATTGGCAAAAAGGTCACGAATGCCGTCAAATGCTTTGGTATAGGTGGCGGGGTTGGAACGCGATGACCTGCCAATGGGGGACTGGTCAACCATTTCAACTGAGTCAATATAGTTTGTTCCGGTAACTTTACGATGGTGACCGATTTTATCGTTGTATGTGCCCATCTGGTTTTGAATAGCCGCATACAGCGTATCGTGAACCAGGGTGGACTTACCGGACCCGCTTACTCCGGTTACACAGATAAGTTTTTCGAGAGGGAATTCAACGTCAAGACTTTTGAGGTTGTTCTCCATGGCCCCTTCAAGCTTGATTGTTTTTCCGCTCCCCTTTCTACGTTTTTCGGGTACGGGAATTTCTTTTCGTCCGCTAATATATTTGCCGGTGAGGGTGTTGGCTTCTAACAGATTATCATACGAACCGCTGTAGACAACCTCTCCGCCGTGTATGCCTGCAAAAGGACCAATATCTATGATATTGTCGGCCGCCTTTATCATCTCGGGATCGTGTTCTACAACCAGTACCGTATTGCCGATATCACGGAGTGATTTTAAAATGTTTATTAAGCGATCATTGTCCCGCGGATGCAATCCGATAGTAGGTTCATCCAGCACATAAAGGCTCCCAATCAGCGAGCTGCCTAGCGAATTTGCAAGGCTGATGCGCTGAGTCTCACCACCGCTTAATGTTTTGGCTAATCGATTTAATGTAAGATAACTGAGTCCAACTTCATCAAGATATTTGAGTCGTTTACGGATTTCAAAGAGGACCTGTTCGGCCACTTCCTTTTCAAACTCCGTAAGCTCCAGGTTTTCGAAGAAATCCCGGGCGTGGCCAATCGTCATTTCGGCAACCTGGCCAATGTGTTTATCGTTTACTTTTACATATAACGCATCTTTTCGCACCCGATAGCCTTTACAGTCGGGGCATCGGCTGTATCCGCGATAGCGCGAATAGAATACGCGCATATGCACTTTGTACGATTGGCTTTTGACGTCCTCAAAAAACGGACGAATACCAATATATTCGTCTTTACCTTCCCATATAATTTCTTTGACCTCCTCATCAAGTTCTTGGTAAGGAGTATCAATAGGCAGGCTGTATCGCGCTGAAACTTTGATGAGGTCGCGAAGATGACGACTGAACTTTTCACCGCTATAGGGAGCAATAGCTCCGTTACGGATCGTTTCTTCGGGATCGGGAATAACCAGGTTCTCATCGATGCCCGAAACTTTACCAAACCCTTCACATTTATCACAGGCTCCAAACGGATTGTTAAACGAAAACATCTGTGGTTTGGGCTCAGTGAACTCCATACCGTCACGTTCAAACCGCTCGCTGAAATTTAGTTCTTTCCCATCGCGAATTTTAACCGAGCAGCGCCCACTGCCTTCCTGAAAAGCTGTTTCCAGGGATCCTGCGATCCGTGTTCGTGTATCCTCATCATCTTTTAAGATCAAGCGATCTACCAGAACCCGATAGTTCTCTGCATTGATATCATCCGGGTCTACATCATCCGTTGTAAGATCTAAAATGCTTTCGTCGTCGATATGGAGCAGTCGCGGGTAGCCTTTCTCTTTTAATACCCGTAGCTCGTCTTCAAGCCCCTTTTCTTCATGCTCAGGGATAGAAAACAGCACATAAAATTTTGTTGCTTCGTCAAACTGGTTATACAGTTCTTCAATAGCTGTTTTGGTACTGTCTTTATGAACCTCTTTTCCGGATTTTGGGGATATGGTACGACCAACACGTGCATAAAGCAGTCGCATATAATCGTAAATCTCGGTAGTGGTACCGACCGTAGAACGCGGATTCGAAGAAGTGGTTTTCTGCTGAATAGCCATGGCCGGAGAAATACCCTGCATGAAATCAACATCGGGCTTATCCATGCGCTCCAGAAATTGCCGCGCGTAACTGGAAAGGCTCTCCACATAACGGCGCTGTCCCTCGGCGTAAATAGTATCAAAAGCCAGGCTCGATTTCCCCGAACCGCTGACGCCGGTAACCACCGTCATCTCGTTCCGTGGAATTTCTACATCAATATCTTTGAGGTTATGAACGCGAGCCCCTTTGACAATAATAGGGCGATCTTCGTCGGTTTGTGATTGGTCTTTATCGGAGATCGTTTCGGTCTGAGACATTCAGTTATTTTTGCGTTTTTATAAACGGGTAAAGGTACGAATTTTATGACAAAAAGTGAGGTTTTATTCCATAGGAGACAATCATTCAAAACATACCTGATTACAAATACGTTCGTTTATGATGACTCGAACAAATGATACAAAAGAGGATCCGCCATCAGTTTCGGGACTTCTGATATTGGAAGGGGTAGTCCTTTTTATAGGCTTGCCATTGCTGGAGTTTTTGGGAATAAATCCACTCCCTAAACTGGTGTTGCTTGTTTTGGTTGCCTTGTATTGCGGATACATGCTTTGGCGGGATACTACATTTGGCAAAGGAATGTTTCGAAGGTCTGATGCTAATCAGACCAGTAAAGCGATACTTCTTCGCTTGCTGATTATTGCACCGACATTATTAGGATTAGTTTGGTTTTTGCACCCTGAACAATTGTTTGCTTTTCCAAGAGAGCAGCCTTGGATATGGATGCTCGTGATGGTGTTATATCCGATTGTTTCGGCATTGCCTCAGGAGTTTATTTATCGCACGTTTTTCTTCCATCGATATAAAGGTGCATTCTATTTCAAGAACAGTGATGTTCTATTGAGCGCATTGGTATTTTCTTTTCTGCACATGGTATATGGGAACTGGATAGCAATAGGACTCAGTTTTGGCGGCGGTATATTATTCGGGCTCACTTATAAACGAACACAATCCCTGTTTTGGGTTACGGCGGAGCATGTTTTATACGGCTGGCTGGTTTTTACGCTGGGCCTGGGAAATTATTTTTATGAGGGTTTTTAATACTTTCAATCAATCATGAAAATTGGTCTTGTCTCCAATGATAGTCACATAGAAGAGAGGGATATTCCAAAGTATTATTTGTTGGAGTCCAACCTCAAATAGTTTTTTACCTCACTCTTCTTGATTTGTTTGTTGTTTTTTAGATTGAAGAATAGAATATATAAAGCAGAAGGCAGCTGTCAGAAATAATGCTATAGTAGTCCAGCTTTTAATCTCAAATTCATCGAGATCTAAAAAGCTGAACAGGTAGTTATTGGATAAGAAGAAGGCAATCATCATTAGCCAGCTTCCCATAATCAGCCAGAGATCTCTCGAAAAATTCTTGTTGTTTATTATATTTATGGCCATGGTCTGAGTAAGGTTATTATAAAAAGGTAGTTTATTTTTCCCAGTCAGATTCCTCGAGCTCAAATAGTTCATCAACAGGGACTTCAAGTACCGAGGCCAACTTAAAAGCCAGGGCCGCAGAGGGAATGAATCGCTTAGTTTCGATCGCATAAATAGTTTGTCGCGTGACTCCAACTTTTTCAGCCAGTGCCGATTGGGATAAGTCATTCCGTGCCCGCTCTACTTTAATATTATTATTCATAATCTTCGGGTACGGCAGGTTTGGCACTCATTTTTTTCATCTTTTTGGTAATCAAGAAGATGATAACTTGCACCTCCAAGACGTATATCGCACTCATTTCAGATTTGATACCGAACAGCAGCAATGCCAAAATAAGTATCATCGAAATAAAAAAGGTGAAGTGTATCGCTTCCATACGTAATTTCAGCAAATACTCATCAATCACTTTGTCCCGAGAAAGAGCGTATAGAATAAGTCCGATGAGTGAGAGGATGGCAAAGACTTCATAAAAATAATCTGAGAAAAATGTAATTCCCCAAAAGGTGAATTCACTGGGTGGTGGTATTTCAATCTTACCTGCTGCATCATTATAGCCATCAATATACCCTCGCATAAAGCTGGCCCATACCGTTAGGAGGAATAAAGTTAGTCCGATTTTTTTAAAGTAATTGGGAAGAAGTCGTAGTTTCATTTGATGATTTTCTCATTGATGTTCAACCTTAATGTAAATTATAGTTTACATAATGACAAATATAATTATGGTTTTTGGTTGAGGTATTATTGTGGTGTATGGCCGATAAATTATTTGCGGATGGAATACTGTTGCGCAATATCTATATTTGGGTTTGCAAATCCGTATTAAATGAATACCCCAGAAAATGAGTCTTGATGTATCTCCCCAACAGTTTAAGCGCTGGATCGATGAAGCCGGTAAACTGGTAGCATCCCACTATCAAGAGCATAGTGAGGCGAAGGTTTTTGCCGGCAAAAGTCCTGCCGAAGTGCAGGAGCTTCTGGGTGAATCTTTGCCGGATGATCCGCAAGATATGGCCTCCCTGCTTGATGAAGTGGGTGAAAAGATATTAAGCACGATTACCAATAGCGCCGGTCCGCGTTACTTTGGATACATCACGGGCGGAGGAAATCAGGTGGCGGTGTTGGCAGAGATGATCAAGGCATCGCTTAACCAGAATAATTTAAAGTGGCACTCATCGCCGGTTAGCACTGAGCTGGAGCGACTGGTGATGCGTTGGGTTGCGGAGTTTATTGGCTATCCGACGAGTAGTGCGGGAGTGTTGCTCAGCGGTGGATCAGTGGCAAATTTTAATTGTTTGGCTGTAGCACGTACAATCAAGGCACCGGTTGATATATCGGATGAGGGGATCTATGGCTCCCAGCCGATGACGGTATATGTTTCGGAGGAAGGGCATTCCAGCTTTGACAAAGCGATGGATATGCTGGGATTGGGTAAGAAGTATCTGCGCAAGATTCCGGTTGATGATAAGTTTCGTATTGATCCTGATCAGTTGGAGGAACAAATTCGGACCGATAAAAATGCGGGACTGCATCCCATTTGTGTTATTGGAGTGGCGGGTACGACCAATACAGGTGCCGTAGATAACCTGAATGCCGTAGCCGATATATGTCAGCGCTACGACCTGTGGTACCATGTTGATGCGGCCTATGGAGGACCAGCTGCTAAAGTTGAGCGGACCAGTGATTTATTTTTGGGAATTGAGCGCGCCGATTCGGTGGTAGTTAATCCCCATAAATGGCTATATGTCCCTTTCGAAGCGGGCGGTGCCCTAGTCAAAAATCCGGATCATCTTCGAAAGACGTTCAGCACCATTCCCGATTATCTGAAATCTGACGAGCAAAATGGTGGTCGCACTGATTTGATGGAGTACAACCTTCCGCTTACTAAGGAGTTCAAGGCTTTAAAGGTTTGGATGACAATAAAGGCGTTTGGTGCTGCTCGTTTGCGCGAAGAAATAGCTTCTGATATCAATAAGGCTCAGTATTTGTCGGAGCTCGTAGAGTCGGAGGAAAACCTGGAACTTATGGCCCCTGCTCCACTATCAATTGTTTGTTTTCGATATAATCCCGGCAGGATGGGTAAGTCGTCTCTCAATAACTTGAATGATCAAATTATACAAACAATTGAGGCAGACGGACGTGTTTTTCTAACAGGTACGAAAATACATGGAAAAACGGCACTTCGGGTTTGTTTTATTAATCCTCGTACCGAGAAAGAAGATATACAATTACTGCAAAAGGTGGTTTTGGAAATTGGCAGTGAGTTGATGGAAAAAAGGGTTTAAACGGGAAATGGAAAGAGTAAAAATTTAATATTGATGAGGATATGTTGCCTATAAATACAGTCATATCACTAACTTAGAAGGCGTTATTGCAGGGGGTGTTATTTTTGACATGCGGGTTATTTTCGTTACCTTTTTTAAATGTTTTTACAGCCACTTTTTTCGTGTTTTAGTAAAAGAATCATCTACACATAACCAAACAATTAGTACACATTAGTTTATGGATTTATTTGATAAGCTTGAGTCCAGACCAAGCCCATTAGGGGAATTTACTTCGGATGGATACGGATATTATACCTACCCCAAACTTGAAGGTCCGCTCGGTCCTGTCATGAAGTTTAATGGTGAGGATGTTATTGTCTGGAGCATTAATGATTATTTGGGTATTGGAAGTAATGAAGAAGTAAAAGAATATGATGCGCAAATCGCTCAGGATTACAGTTTAAGTAGTCCGATGGGCGCCCGCCTGATGACGGGTAATTCTACTGAACACGAGAAGCTGGAAGAAGAGCTTGCCGACTTTGTTCATAAGGATGATGCTTTTCTACTTAATTATGGTTACCAGGGCATTATGAGCGTTATACACGCGCTGGTAGATCGCAACGATGTTCTTATTTATGATGAGCTGAGCCATGCTTGCATTGTGGATGGAAAACAGCTGGCTATGGCAGAAAAGTATGTGTTTAAGCATAATGATATTGATAGTTTTAAGACGCAATTAGAACGTGCCCACCGTAAGAAAAAGGATGATGGAGCAGTTCTGGTGGTAACAGAAGGCGCTTTTGGTATGACCGGTGATCTGGGCATTTTAAACGAAATGATTGCGCTTAAAGAAGAGTATCCATTCCGTTTGCTTGTTGATGATGCCCATGGAGTAGGAACGATGGGCGAAGACGGTTCTGGTACGGGAACACATCTGGGCTGCCATGATGGGATTGATCTCTATTTTGGAACTTTCGCTAAAGCATTTGCCCTGATTGGTGCTTTTGTTGCTACCGATGAACGTGTTGTAGAATTTCTGAAAGCAAATGTAAGAAGTCAGGTTTTTGCGAAGTCGGTACCGATGCCAATTGTGAAATCTGCGCGCAAGCGACTCGAGATGATTCGTAATAATCCACAGTGGAGAGAAAAGTTGTGGGAAAATACGAATATGCTGCGCGGCGGACTCAGGGATATGGGCTATAATGTATTGCCTGCCGAATGTCCGGTAACGCCTGTTTTAACAAAAGGAAGTACCGACCTCTGTCAGCTTATCATGCGTAAGATGCGAGAGGAGCACGGTATTTTTGTAAGCGGTGTGGCATATCCGGTTGTTCCAAAAGGGACGGTGTTAATTCGTTTGATACCGACTGCTGCTCATACCAAAGAGCATATTGAGAAAACACTCAATGGTTTTGAGGAAATTAAGGATATGGTATTTGCTGAAGCAAAAAAGCAGAAAAAGAAGATGACTGCTTAACTTGTTACCAGTATTGATATTTTTAAAAGCCCTGTCCATTAGCCGGTGGGGCTTTTTTATTTCTTGTTTTTAGCATCAATAGCATGATTTATTGGTGGGCATTATGGGCAACGCCGTAATGCTTCTTGTTCCATTATAAATAAAAAAGGACGAGCCTGACCCCGTCCTCTTTTATAGTATTTAATTTATTATGCTACTTCGATATTAAGAAAAGAGCTTCTTGATCAGGCCAATAACCCCATCTTTCTGATCTTTGGGAGAATCGCCCTTCTTACCACCGCTGAGCTTATCATAGCTTGGCCGCGGTAATTGAAGTTCATTATCCTTTTTCTTTTTGCCTCGTCCATTATTGCTGCCGCGCTTGGATCGGTTATCACGTTTACCACCTCGTGACTTTTTCTTTTTCTTCTTCTGTTTCTTTCGTTCTTCAAGCTTTTGCTTAACCTTATCAGGGAGCGGCAGTTCTTTGGGCGCTTGTCCCAGACTGTTTTCTAATTCATTTATATCACTGCGATCCTGTTTGGAAACCAGCGAGACGATCCTTGAAGCAGTCCCCGAGCCGACTAAATTAGCGCGGTAGCGATACTCATTGGGATCGTTGGGTACGTCATAGTTGATTACTTGTGTAACTCGATCTAACCCAAGTTCAGCGGCTGGGATATCGGCAACCAAGAGGTATTGTACGTCACCGTTACTGAAGTTAGCAAATCGCTGCGATTGCTTTTCATCTGAAAGCTTGCCGTGCAGACTTGTAGCTTTCATGTCATTTTTGCGCAGCGTTCTATAGAGACGATCTGTTCCACGTTTTGAGGCTGTGAAAATAACGCAGTTATCATGAGGCGTATCCTCAAGATGGGCCATCAAGGTCGTTATTTTCATGCGATTAGGCACATAGATGTACCCTTGTGAAAGATTTTGGTCAACTTTGGGAGGTTCTGTCAACATACCCGGTGTTTCATCAAAGCCGATTGCAATGGGATCTTCAGTATGCTGTTTTGTAAGCTCTTTGACATCATCATTAACCTCATTAGAATAGACGAGGGTCTGATAATCGCTGAGTACACGTTTTAAAATGTTCTGGATTTTGTCCTGTAGGTTCAGAGCCACCATTTCGTCAGCGGCATCAATAACTACTAATCCAACGTGTCGGAATATAAATCTCAGATCTTGGCAGACATCCAGCAAAGGACCGGGATTGCCAACAATAACTTCCACTTCACTTTGAATAGCCTCTTTTTGTTCTTCGAGGTCCGTATCCATATCGATGGAAGCGCACTCAATTTGAGCGTGATACCCCATGGCCCAAACCAATTCGTCAATTTGTTGAGATTCCTCGGGATTGGGTGTTAATACTAGTACCGAGGTACCGTCTTTATCTTCTCTTTTGTTAACTTGCTCAAGTGCAGGTATAACAAATGAAGCAATTTTGCTGCTTCCTGGTTCGGCTTTTATAAGTGCATCATTGCCTTCCAGTACAGCTGGGATTACTTTTTCTTGTAATTCAGTAAGTTCAGTATAATTAATGTCTTGAAGCCCGCTCATTATATTGGGGCTCAACGTCATTTCTTCAAACTTCAACGTTCTAACCTTTCATTTTATTAATGTTTGTTCTTCATGCATTCGCTTCAAAACCAAGCGATGCGTATCAATAGCAGAATATACAAAACTTATGCCGTTTGCTCATCTGATTTCGTTGTTTCTTGATAGCCTTTTTTAAACAGCGGATCAACATAAAGTTCGTGACGGCTCTTCTTTATGTAAACGAGTGATCCCCCTAACATTATTGCCACTCCCATCAATCCAAGAATACCCGCTTCGGGCCCAAAAGAACCGCCGGTAAAAAAATCAGCCCCGGATTGCTGAATCTGGAGCATAGAAAATTCGATATTTTTACCGCTCACGGGAAAGCCGAGAATACCAGCCATTACAAAATTCCAGCTAAAATGAAGACCGACAGATAAGCCCAAACTACCGGTTAGAACGTATGGGATAGCCAAGACAATACCGGCTAAAATAATATTGAACGTAGAGATAAACGAGGCGTTGGGATTAAAAAAGTGCATGAAGCCAAAGAGAGAAGAAGTGAGCATAATTGCTGTAACAAGGGCGCCATTTAATCCGAAACCGGGGTACTTTAATCCCTCGGTGAGATTGAGAAGTTGGTAACCCCGCGAAAGCAATTCTTCATGAAAGCCCACCATCAGCATAGCCCCAAAGAAGCTGATAATGCCCGCAAGAAAAGGGGTCTCCAATTCTGATTGCCAACCATATTTAATGATAGTGATCCAGCCCAGCGACCATTGAATAAGAAATATAGAGCTTATGGAAACAGTTGCAATCAGGCATCCCGTAAAAAAGTCTTTCATCCATTCTTTGTTGAAGTTAATCCCGTAATTAAAGAAAGAGCGTTTATCCAACAATCTTGCTGCAAGCCAGACACTTAGGATGATTCCCACAAATTGAGGAATGGTAGTATATATCATTAGCGGATCATCCAACATTTGTTGCACGCCCAGAATGCCAAAACCAACGAACAGAAACATGAAAATGAATTGGATTAACAGTCGCCATCCGGCTCTGAGGCGCTTTTCGTTCTCATTAATAAAGATGTTCATAGAGAAAAAGAAACATTAGTAGTTTAAATTCGGTTACCTTAGTATAAAGGCAACATAATCTACGTGAAAAGCTAAAGGAAGTCATACATTTATGAGTGATCGATTTGTTTTAGAGGCATCCAAAGAGGAAGTCGAAGAACTATTTGGTATATCAACGGCACGAGATGATTTTTTTAAGCCGAATTATAATATAACGCCCGGCTCGCTTATTCCGGTGGTATATAAAGAGGATGGAGAACGAAAAGTCTATAATTTTCGCTGGGGATTGATTCCGCCTGACGCTGAAGAAGAGATTGAGGGTAATGACAATTTTGTTGTTCCGGCTGAAGAACTTGAAGAGGATGAATGGCTTACGGAATGCATAGAGCGGTGCCGTTGTCTAATTCCTGCTAACGGATTTTACAAGTGGAAGTTTAGCGAAAAGAAAAGCACGCCTTTTTATATTCGGTTGCTCTCTAATGAGCTGACAGCCATAGCCGGGATATATTCTGTTTGGGAATCCTCGGCAGGGCGTGATGTGTATTCCTGCGCAATGCTTACGACGGAGGCCAATACGCTCATTCAGCCGGTTGATGATCGGATGCCTATTTTTGTGCATCCTGATGACCATGAGCAATGGTTGGGAGAGGGTGAATTAAGTGAATCAGAGTTGGAGGAAGTTATGAATGGCTACGCCATGACCGAATTGACGGTCAATCGTGTGTCTGAAGATGTTAATGATCCCGAAAATAACAGTCCTGAGCTTATTCAGCCGATTCCGAAATAGGAAAAAGACCGAGGGATGATCCAAGCAGTTGACGAATTTATTGTTCGCCTTCTTTATAAATTCGCATGGTGGGATATGCCAGCTCAATGTTATCGTGTTCATCAAACTTATCCAGAATATCTTCCCAGATAGCCTCCCCGAGACTCCGTCGCCGCCGGGGATTGGAGAGGTGGCGAATTGTCAGATTAATACCGCTGTCGCGCACATCCGTATAGACCGTAGGGGTTAGGTAACGATAATGGATGAGATACGATTTCTTGGCCCGGCTCACTTGGTTTTGGGCTTCTTTCACGTAATCCTTTAGGTGTTTGTCGGTAACATCCTGAAGAATGTGTTTTGCTTTCTTCCAGTCACTTTCAAAGGTGACGAGCACCTGTAGCTCGTTCCAGATGAATTCAAAATCGCTGGTATAATTGGCCAGCGAATCATCAAACACCAGATGATTGGGTACGTGGATAACGCGACCGGTGCTTTGATCGGCATGTACCCAGTTGCCAATTTCCAACAAGGTAAATTTAAAAACACGAATATCAATTACATCTCCTTTGACATCCCCAACCTGAATGCGATCTCCAACATCAAAAGGTTTGCGCCACAGCAAGAATATCCATCCGGCAAAATCAGTGACGGGGCCTCTCAGCGCAATGGCTAAACCGGCAGAAAGTAGCCCTAAAAAGGTGGCCAGTGATTGCAATCCTTCAAACCAAATGCGCCCCACGACCAAAAATCCAATGAAGACGGCGATGTAGGTCATATTTTTACGCCATTTATACTGGGTTTTGGCATCCGGTAATTTTCTGTTGATGATGCGTATAGCGATAATGCGAACCAGCCAAATTACAAAGATGGCCATGATAGAAAGAACAACCTGGTAGGTAATACCGGGCGAATTCTGAATAAACTCTTGTACTCTATTTGGAAAGTCTGGCACGGCTAATTAATTAGGAGATGAAATATTTATTAATTCAAATAGTTATTATAGGTGCATTACAACTAAATTTCTATTATATCTTCATTGGAAAGAAAAGGAATTTTGAATAACTTTACGGGTCTGAAAATCACCGTTACATAGTTTATACTCATGCTTTATACAATTATACTTTCGATAATTACTCTTGTCAGTGTTCTTTTGGTAATTGTAATTCTCTTGCAACCGGGTCAGGGACAAGGAATTTCCGGCGGTTTAGCAGGAGGTCAAGCAGGCGGGCAGGGTCTTGGCGCTCGTCGCACAGCCGATCTTTTGTCAAAATCAACGACCGTACTGGGTACGGCTTTGCTGGTGCTAAGCGTACTGGCGAACTTTGCTATTGAACGAGGCGGTACAACCGAAAGTGCAGTACAGCAAAGTGGTGTTGAAGTTCCGGCACAACAGGGTAATGGGTTGAATGATGCATCCCAAACGCCATCAGCAGTACCTGAATTGCCCCAGAACCAAGGTGGCAATAACGGTGGTGGAGATAACGGAGGAAGCTCAGGAGATGATAACTAACTCCTGACCAAGTAAGGATTTTACAGCCCGATTTCCGAAGAGGAGATCGGGTTTTGTTATTGGCTGTTCATAATTTCAGATAGGAGCCGATGTGATTTTAGCCGCTGGTCGTGATCATAAATATAGGTGGCAGTCATAATTTCATCGGCTCCCGTTCTGTTTACGAAATCAGAAAGCTCTTCTCTCACCGTTTCTTTGCTCCCCACGAATGTGTATTTCAACATCTGCTCTACCGCCATCTTCGTAGGTAAATTCCAGACTGTATTCATATCGTCAACAGGGGGCGGCATGGGATCTCGGTTGCCGGTGACTACGCCCATGAACATCTGCTTTAGGGATGTAGATAAAAAATTAGCCTGCTCATCCGTATCAGCTACAACAATATTAACACAGGGCATTACGTAAGGTTCATCAAGCTGCTTAGAGGGTTCAAACTTCTCGCGGTACACCTGCAGTGCTGCATGCAGCTGCTGGGGTGAAAAGTGGCTGGCAAATACATAAGGTAATCCCAGGGCAGCCGCCAGGTGTGCACTGTCTGTACTTGATCCTAAGATCCATATCGGCACTTCGGTTCCTTCTCCGGGAATAGCGCGTACATCAGCCGAGCTGTTATCCGGAGAAAAATATTGCTGCAGTTGTTTTATGTTTTGAGGAAATTGTTGTACCTGCTGCATGCGGTCGGGACGAATAGCCTGCGCTGTTTTTTGATCGGTGCCGGGCGCACGTCCAAGTCCTAGATCAATGCGATTAGGATAGAGCGTAGCCAGTGTGCCGTAGTGCTCGGCAATAATCAAAGGAGAATGATTTGGGAGCATTACACCACCTGAGCCTATGCGCAACGATTCGGTAGCTTCTGCTACATGTCCCAGCAGAACTGAAGTGGCCGAGCTGGCAATATTTTCCATATTATGATGTTCAGCCATCCAAAATCGGGTATAGCCCCAGTCTTCTGCATGGCGGGCTAAATTCCGGCTGTTGTTAATGGCATCAGCGGGGGATTGTCCTTCGGTAATAACAGCTAAATCTAAAATGGAATACGTTACGTCAGAGAAGGGGTTTTTACTCATGATTTACTTAAAAGCTTTAAAAATTAAAACTGAGAAATGTCACTTAGAGGGTAGGTTTATAACTCTTTAGTATGCTCAATCTTAACGGAATCAAAATGAGTGGCAGGAAAGCGAACGGTCCAGATACCGCGTAAATCACCCATTGAGAAACCAGTAGCCTGATCTTTGGGATACAGCTCCTGAATCGTAGCCAGGTTTTCTTTGCTGATGTCTTCATTGACCTTACCGTGACAGTTCAGACAGAGAGAATTGGTAATAGTGATTGGGGCATGAAAGGTGATTCTGTTTTCATCGGCATAGGTAACGGGTTGTAACTTGTCACCAGATTTTAACTTGTCAATATACTGTTTGATGACTTCAGCTTCGAGTGAGTCGGCGGTATTGTATGGGTTGCGCGGCTTATGGCTGGCACGACGGATGCTTACATCATGATGTTTGGAAAGGGAATCGGTAAGGGGAATGGCCTCTACATTACAAAACTGCAGGGCATGTTCTACGCCTCCTTCTGCAATAGCATTTTTGAGATTTGAGCTTAAAGTTTGAAACGTTGCTTTTGCAATTTGTTGCCCCTCATTAACGACAGCCGTTGTGTCGTAGGAAATCGACTGTTCCTTTTCTTGTTGTAATTCATGCTGACAACCAAATCCCATGGCTAAAACAAAAGCTATTAATATACCATATCGCATAATGAGTAGGGCTTAGGTTTATGAGGATATCACCTGTAATCTAATAGAAAAGTAGCTGCTCTGCTATTCAATGTTAATAATTTGTCCGGTGATGAGTGTTTTCAGGCTTTTTTCGAAGCCGTTGACGACGTGCTCCATTTTGGCAGGTGTATGACCGGGAAAGAAGTCACCGAGCGCATCAGCGGAATCTTCGACCAGAGCAGGACTTACGGCATTGATGCGAAATCCTTTCTGCAGGAATTCTCCGTAAGCGCCGGTTACAAATCCATTGACTGCGCCATTGATTGTGCTTAGGATGGTTCCCTGTGGAATAGGATCGTCAGAAAGAATACCGGATGTCAGCGTAACACTGCCACCCTCATTCAGGTAATCCAGAGCCGCAAGTGCTACATTTATCTGTCCCATCATTTTGCTCCGAACCCCTTTCAAAAAGTCCTCATTATTAGAACTAGGTAACGGTTTTACAGGTGCCGATCCCGCCGTGACAATTACGGCATCCACGGATCCTGTTTCTACAAAGAGGTTTTGAATGGATTCAGGGTTGGTAATATCCACCTGTACGTCGCCAGAACTTCTACCGGCAATAATTAGCTCGTTTTCAGTCTCAAGTCGATTTGCTACTTTCGATCCAATCGTGCCGGTTCCACCTATCAGTAAGATTTTCATAACCACTAATAAATTTATTAAAATGTTTCTATAAGATATCCTTAGGATGGATATTTTTAGATCCAAAGGAAAATATATTCTTCAAATAGGTGAGATAGGAAGAGTTTATTATATATAAAAATATACCTCCTTTGATTGGAAATTACTTTCCGATACAAAACCGCGAAAAAATGGAATCCAAAATATCTTCAGTGGTAATTTCGCCGGTAATGGTTCCCAGGTCTTTGAGAGCGGATCGCAAATCAATGGAAAGGAAGTCACCGGTCATGCCCTGATCGAGCGCTTTTAAAGCACTGCGCACATTTTCTTGTGCATTTTGAAGTGCATCGCGATGTCGGCTGGAGGTGACCAGCAGGCTTGATGAGTCATACTCTTTATTTTCGAGTGCCCGCTGCTTCATCAACTTTTTGAGTTCGTCAATTTTTTCGCCTTCCAGCGCCGATATCTTCAAGTCGTAATCCATGCGTTCGTCCTCAATATCCAGTGCAATATCATTTTTGGTGCCGATAAGTACGAAGGGGGTATCACCGGCACTTTTTTGAAAGCGGGCAATATCTTCACGCTCTTCTGGGGTTACCTCCTGCGATAAGTCCTTAAGATAAACCGCCAGATCAGCTTTTTCGAAAGCTTCTTGTGATCGTCTAACGCCCTCGGCTTCAATGACATCCTCAGTATCACGAAGGCCGGCTGTGTCGGTGAGTTTAAAACGAAGTCCGTCATAGCTCCAATCCACGTCGATGGTATCACGCGTAGTGCCCGCAATATCAGTTACAATCGCACGCTCTTTGCCAACCAGAGTATTTAGCAGGGTAGATTTGCCGGCATTGGGCAGTCCGATAAAAACAGTTCGCACACCGTGTTTAACTAAGCGCCCAGTTTCGTAGGTGGCCAGCAGATTATCTATCTCTTCATCCAATTCTTTTAGAAGTCGCTCCAGTTCTTCTTTGTCAGCAAATTCGACGTCTTCTTCCACAAAATCGAGCTCGAGTTCTACCATGGCCGTCGCATCAATAATCTGTTGTCGGAATTGTTTGATGTGTTCGCCGAGTTGCCCTTCGAGTTGCTGGTGAGCGGCATCCATCGCCTTTTGGCTTTTAGCGTGGATGAGATCGGCAACAGCTTCGGCTTGACTGAGTTCCATTTTGCCATTCAGAAAAGCCCGCTGGGTAAACTCTCCCGGTTCAGCGGAGCGGATGCCAAGTGCCAGCATGGCTTCTAAGACAGCTTGGGTAACGAGGACACCACCGTGACATGAAATCTCAACTGTTTCTTCCCCGGTGTATGATTTTGGTGAGTGAAACAGTGTAGCTAACACTTCATCTACTACGTTATCGTCTTGATCTATAATATTACCAAAATGTACCGTATGGGATTCCTGTTCGGTGAGATCTTTACCGCTAAACGCTTCATTAACTTTGGCAATTGCATTCTTTCCCGATACACGGATTACCGCAATACCTCCTTCGCCTACAGGGGTGGCAATGGCCGCAATAGGTTCTTTCTGGTTGATTTGGCGCTGTTCTTTTGTATCGGGAGTGGATTCCTGTTTTGTCATAGCAATAAATATAAGGGGTTTTGTGCCTTATATCATTCAAATAAAAAACCCTGTCAAAGTACTGTACTCTGACAGGGTTAAGGGAAAAATATTCTGAATTATTACTCTACATCGCCCATTAACTTTTGTACAAATGGACTTGCAATCAGGGCAATGACTCCACCACCGCCTACAATCATGGCTACCCACCAGAAGAGGCTGGTTTCAGAGAGAACTTCAAGCTGGCCGGCCATAAGACCTGCAAAAAGGTTTCCTACGGCGGCTGCCACAAACCAGATTCCCATCATTTGACTGACGCGAGATGGAGGTGCCAGCTTTGTCATGGATGAAAGTCCTACAGGTGACAGACAAAGTTCACCGGCTGTATGAAGGAAATAGGTGACTACCAGCCAGGCAGGGCTAACTGGGTTTGCTTCAGTGGCATTGGCAGCACCCCATGAAAGGACAAAGAATCCGGCAGCGAGGCCAAAGAGTCCCAAACCAAATTTAACAGGGATGGATGGATTAGCATTACGAGCCGCTAACCAAGTCCACATAAACCCAAAAATAGGTGCAAAAACAACAATGAAAAAGGGATTAATAAGTTGTAGCGTACTGGCAGGTGTTTCCCATCCGATACCAATGCGCTGTATGAGCCACCAAAGGAAGATAAGAATACCAACCGAAGAGACAGCAACGACACCTTTTGCAAAGCTCCATAAGTCATCTCGTTTATATACCCGGTAAACTACATATAATATTGGAATAGCAATTAGGGCAGTAATTAACAATGCTACCCCGCCATCAAGCCAGGCAATGTCACCAATGTTTCGGTTAGTGAGGTCTTTGGCAAAGAGATTCAGAGAAGAACCGGCCTGCTCAAATCCACTCCAAAAAAGCGCTGCAAGTAGAAATAGCCAAAAGATGACTCCCAGTTTCTTTTGTTCTTCTTTGTTGTGCCCGCCAAAGAAGATAATGTATCCAAAAAAGATAACAGTAATGGCAACGGCCGCCCCACCAAGGTATTCAGCAAGTGTCTGTAGCGTAATGTTAATGACACCGGAACTCATTAAGAAGGTGAAAGCGATAATGCCCGCAGCTACTGCCGAGATGGTAGCATAAAATTTACGACTGCGTGCTTGGAGAACTTCTTCACTTTCCCCGGTTTTTAGGTTTCCGGCATTTCCTAGGAATTTATAGCCGTACTTGTAAGAGATCAGTCCGAGCACCATGCCGAAGCCGGCCAGAGAGAATCCCCAGTGCCAGTTGTAGCCTTCGCCTAAAACACCGCAAAGTAAAGGACCTAAGATGGCACCAAAGTTAATCCCCATATAAAAGATGGAGAATCCGGCATCGCGTCGGGCTCCGCCCTCAGGATAGAGGTCTCCAACCATTGAGCTTACGTTGGGCTTAAGCAGTCCGGTACCAATTACAATAAGTGCCAAGCCGAGATAGAAAAATTCAATCCATGGAACAGCCATGCTAAAGTGTCCGGCGGCAATAATAACACCACCTACAAAAACAGCTTTACGTTGTCCCCAAAGTTTGTCAGCGACCCATCCACCGGGCAGTGAAAGTACGTAGACGAAAAAAGTATAAAGTCCGTATATAGCTGTAGCTTTACCAACACTGAACCCTAGTCCGGGATTCGCGGTCATCGTTTCTGCTGTCATATACAGAACGAGCAATGCCCGCATTCCATAGTAACTGAAGCGTTCCCAAAGCTCAGTAAAGAATAGCGTTGACAGCCCCCGCGGATGACCAAAAAAGTCATTTTGTTGGGCGGCGTCTACCGTCCCTGTTTGTTCGTTTGCCATTGAAACTGGTATTTATTTAGAATTGCAATTCCCAATAATACAATTGATTTACGCCGTGCATGATAATTAAACCGACATAGTGAAGCAACTTTAAAGTTGTTCAGTTGTACAGCAAGGTAGTCTGAGGTGTTTTCACTGTTTTAAATGGTACGCAATGCCTATTAAATTTATTACATTGCCCAAAAATTCGAAGTAAAAAACAGTGGTGATGAGTACAGATAAAGGCGTTGTCAAAAATATTAAAGCACCAACGGGAACGGATCTGCAGTGCAAGGGTTGGCACCAAGAGGCCGCCCTACGCATGCTGATGAATAACCTTGATCCGGATGTAGCTGAAAAGCCGGATGAGCTGATTGTCTATGGCGGAAGCGGCAAGGCGGCGCGTAACTGGGAGAGCTATCACAAAATTGTTGAAACGCTGAAACGACTTGAAAATGACGAGACGCTTTTAGTACAAAGCGGTAAGCCCGTGGGCGTATTTCGAACCCACGAAGAAGCCCCACGCGTGCTTATTGCCAATTCCCACTTGGTTCCAAACTGGGCAAGTTGGGATGAGTTTCGTGATCTGGAAAAGAAGGGGCTTACAATGTACGGTCAGATGACGGCCGGTTCGTGGATTTATATTGGTACGCAGGGAATTTTGCAGGGCACATACGAAACTTTTGCGGAATGCGCCCGCCAGAAGTTTGACGGCACGCTCGAAGGACAGCTTTTAGTTACGGCCGGACTTGGTGGCATGGGCGGTGCGCAACCGCTGGCGGCCACGATGAACGGGGCAGTGTGTATCGCCATAGAGGTAGAGGAAAGCCATATAGATCGCCGTATTGAAACCGGTTATTGTGATATAAAATGTACCAATTTGGATGAGGCTCTCGATAAGGCTCTGGATGCCAAAGAAAAAGGGGAAGCCTTATCTATTGGGCTGCTGGGCAATGTGGCTGAGGTTCTGCCTAAAATGCTTGAAAAGGATGTGATTCCCGATGTGTTGACGGATCAGACTGCAGCTCATGACCTTCATCTTGGATATATTCCGGCTGGAATGTCGGTCGAAGAGGCCGCTGAAGAACGTGACCTAAATCCCGACATGTATCAGGAGGCTGTGCTCGACTCGATGGTAACCCACGTAGAAACGATGCTGAAAATGCAGGAAAAAGGAGCTATAACCTTTGATTATGGCAATAATTTGCGGGGACAGGTGGCCGATCATCGTGGTATGGAGGAGGCCTTTAATTTCCCCGGATTTGTACCTGCTTTTGTACGTCCGCTGTTCTGCAGAGGATCGGGTCCGTTTCGATGGGCAGCGCTGTCCGGTAATCCCGAAGATATTTATACGACTGACCAGGCAGTATTAGAGACTTTTCCTGAAAAAGAAGCCCTTCACCGCTGGATTCATAAAGCGCAGGATCAGGTGCAGTTTCAGGGGTTGCCATCTCGTATCTGCTGGCTGGAATACGGAGAACGCGCCGAAATGGGTGCCAAGTTTAACTGGCTTGTTAAAAACAACAAAGTAGATGCCCCGCTTGTTATTGGTCGAGACCACTTGGATACTGGCTCGGTTGCATCACCCAACCGCGAAACCGAGGGCATGAAAGACGGCTCCGATGCTATAGCCGATTGGCCATTATTGAATGCTATGATCAATACGGCAAGTGGAGCAAGTTGGGTTTCTTTGCATCACGGTGGAGGTGTAGGTATTGGCTACTCGATTCACGCCGGAATGGTTTGTGTGGCTGATGGAACAGAATCAGCCGATGAACGTCTCGAACGTGTATTGACCAATGATCCCGGGAGTGGCGTAATGCGTCATGCGGATGCCGGTTATGATGAAGCTGTTAAAACGGCCAAAGAGCGTGGCGTAGATCTTCCGATGGTGGAGTAATTGATGCAGAACTCTATACCCAAGCGCATACTTCCTGTCATTGTTTTTGCCCAATTTGCCGGCACTTCGCTCTGGTTTGCAGGCAATGCCGTTATTCCTGACTTAGTGCAAGAGCTGCATCTTACGGAGATGGCTGTCGGATATATCACTTCGGCTGTACAATTTGGTTTTATTTCTGGGACGCTGGTCTTTGCTTTTCTCAGTGTTGCGGACCGTATTTCGCCGAGCAAGGTGTTTTTGTGGTGTGCGATATTAGGTGCCAGCGGGAATGCACTAACAGTTTACAGTGGCACATTTACACTGTTGATGCTCAGCCGGTTTGCCACGGGTTTCTTTTTAGCGGGTATTTATCCGGTGGGGATGAAGATCGCTTCAGACTGGCACAAAGAAGGGCTGGGAAAAGCATTGGGCTATTTAGTTGGCGCGCTGGTATTAGGTACGGCTTTTCCACATCTGATTAAGTATTTCAGTGCTGACTTGCCGTGGAAGATCATTCTCTTCGCCACCTCGTGGTTTGCTACCATTGGGGGCGTGGTTCTTTACTTTGCAGTTCCTGATGGACCCTACCAGGGAGATAAGGGGGCATTTAAACCTTCTGCCATAATTCAACTATTTAAAAACAAGAACTTTCGCTCGGCAGCTTTCGGATACTTTGGACACATGTGGGAACTCTATGCTTTTTGGGCTTTTGTCCCCCTCATGGTTGCTTATTATAGTTCAGTTAATGGAGACATATATGGACAGACCTCGCTTTGGGCTTTTGCGATCATCGGTATCGGAGGCATAAGTTGCGCAATAGGCGGACATTGGTCCGTTAAATCAAACAGTAAAACAGTGGCTTTGATATCATTAGTTGGTTCGGGACTTTGCTGTTTGTTGGCACCCTTGATGTTCGACCTTCCGTTTTATCTTTTTGTCGGACTCTTACTGGTATGGGGGCTTTTCGTCGTGTCCGATTCTCCGCAGTTTTCAACGCTTGTGGCACAATCATCAGATTCAAAGTATGTGGCTACAGGACTAACGATTGTCAACAGTATTGGTTTTGCTATTACTATCATCAGTATTCAACTAATTAATGCGATGTGGGCTCAATGGCAAAGCCCAGTGGTATTTTTAGTGTTGGGAGTAGGGCCGTTGTTGGGGGCTATATCTATTATGCGATATGAATTAATACCACACCGTGAAACTCCATAGTTAAAGAAACGTGCAATAAGATCTAAGGATCAACGAATCTATTACCTATGGAAGCACTACTGATTATTATAGGCGCGTTATTTATTCTTGCCGGACTTATCGGGTCATTTCTTCCTGTAGTTCCGGGCACGCCGGTAGCCTATTGTGGCTTACTGATTTTACAATTGGCCACCCAACCATTCTCAGCTACGTTTTTAATTGTCTGGGTTCTGATTGTTGCTGCCATCATGATTTTAGACAATGTGATTCCTGCCTATGGGACAAAAAAATTCGGCGGATCGCCTTATGGGATCTGGGGTAGCCTACTGGGCATGGTTGTTGGGATCTTTTTCTTTCCTCCATTGGGTATTATTGTTGGGCCGCTTATAGGGGCTTTTGTCGGAGAACTTATTGGCGGAAGAACCTCTGATCGGGCACTAAAATCAGCTCTTGGATCATTTGCCGGGTTATTGGTCAATACGTTGATGAAAGTGATCGCCAGCGGAATAATGGGTTATTATTTTGTAATAAATGTCTTTTGATTAACCGGGCTTTCGAAAAATAATTACCCTGTCAGCAGGGAAATTCACCGAGGCGTTCCAGTAATCGGCCAGCCAGCGAAAGGTGTCTTTGGTGTAAAATGTGACGTGGGTTATATCGAGCCGATAGTGCCAATCGGCAAAAAAGGAGACATCATCTTCAGCAATTTTGGTCATTATACCTAAATATCCGCCGGGACGCAGGCAATCCCACAGTCGTTGTAATTCTTTACCGGGATGAAAGAGGTGTTCCACTACTTCTGTAGCAGTAATAAAGTCATAGGTTTCATCAAATACAGAGGGATCGTCATCATAAAAAGAGTCATAGATTGACATCTCATGACCTGCTTCCTCAAACATTAGATTTAGTGTGGGACCAGGCCCAGATCCAAAGTCGAGCCCCTTGCTTTCTGGTTTCAATAGCTCGTTTAGCGGATTAAAAAGCTGACCCAGAAAATTGCGGTACCCTTCATCCTCGGGATCATTTTCGTGGGTTTCATATCGCTCAAATTCCTCATCGGTTGAGGGACGGTCTTTGGGTGGAGCAAAGATTAGCCGGCAATTTGGACACCGGTAATAATCAATGGCATAGTGATCCGACTGATCTCGATAAAAAAGTTGAACGCTGGTTCCATTGCATAATATACAAGAAGATATACCCATATAGAGATAGTTCTGATTTAGTTCTTTTTGTGGAAGATACAAATTACAGCCCCCTTTCTTTTTATCAAGACTGGAGAAAACTCAGGAGAATCAAAAAGGTGTATTGGTAACATATAGATAGCTGCAATAATTTTTATATATTAAATGAATGAACGTTCATTCATAGTTGTTATATTCTCCAGCAGTAAGAAAAATCTATTAAAATGACAGATAAAAATACCGACAAGCGTTCCGCTTTGTTATCAGCCACACTAGACTTGGTAAGCAATCATGGGTTTCATAATACCCCAATGGCTAAAATTGCCAAGCTTGCTGATGTCTCAGCGGGGACCATCTATAATTACTTTAGTAATAAACAGGACCTTGTAGATAGTCTTTACCTGCACATCAAAGATGAGTTTACCAATGCTGCGTTTCAGGGTTATGAAGAAGAAATGCCTGTTAAGGAAGGGGTTAAGCTGATTTGGTTTAATATGATTGAGTACAAGGTCTCAAATCCAAAGCAGGCAAACTTTCTATCTCAGTGTGAGAACTCACAGATTGTATCAGCTTCAGTGCGTGAACAGGCACTACAACATCTGCAACCACTGCTAGATCTTTGGGAGCGCGGCCAAGCAGAAGAGATAATACGGGATGTTTCTCCCTACCTGCTTTATGCCTATGCCGTCTATCCACTGTCATTTTTTGTAGCAGTTAAGAAACGAGATGAATTTCACCTAACACAAGAAATGCAACAACACTCTTTTGAGATGGCCTGGAGTGCCATCACAACAAAATAACAGAACAAATATTTGAACTTTAAAAGTATCATATGAATAAAGTAATAAAACTAGCAAACAGACCAGTTGGAAAGCCGGAGTTATCGGATTTTAATTTTGAAGAAATCAATAAACCAACTCCTTCAGAAGGAGAACTGCTATTGGAAGCCAAATATGTATCGGTAGATCCATATTTGCGTGGTCGAATGAGTGAAGCGGAATCCTATGTAGAACCATTTGAGCTGGACAAACCTATTAGTTCGGCTATCGTAGCAAAGGTAGTTTCAACTAAGAATAAAGAATTTAATGAAGGGGACTATGTGTCGGGCGAGCTGGATTGGAAGGAACTCCAATTATCGGATGGAAAAGAACTACGGAAATTGGATCCTGATGGGGCCCCGCTTTCTGCGAATCTCGGAATATTGGGAATGACCGGCATTACAGCCTATATAGGATTAACAGAAATAGGCGAATTAAAAGAAGGAGAAACATTAGTTGTTTCCGGTGCCGCAGGTGCTGTAGGCAGTGTTGTGGGACAGATTGGAAAGATCAAAAATTGTCATGTTGTAGGTATCGCTGGCTCGGATGAAAAAGTTGAGTTGTTAAAAACAAAGTTCGGCTTTGATGAAGGAATCAACTACAAAAAGACAGAAAATATGGGGGAAGCTATTGCTAAAGCAAGTCCCGATGGCGTTGATGTGTACTTCGACAATGTTGGCGGGCGTATCTCTGATGGTGTGTATCAAAATATGAATGATTTTGGCCGGGTAATAAACTGTGGCGCAATTGCCCTGTATAATGCTACCCAAATGCCGACCGGCCCCCGAGTGGAACCAATGCTGGTCCAAAAGCGGCTTACTATGCGAGGTTTTATTGTAGGAGACCATCAAGATAAGTTTGGCAAAGCAGTAAAACAGCTGGCAGGATGGTTAGCAGAAGGAAAGCTAGAGTATTCAGAAACAATAGTAGAAGGCTTTGAAAATATTCCCCAAGCCTTTTTGGATCTATTTGAAGGGAAGAATCAAGGAAAAATGATCGTTAAAGTTTAAACCATATCATATACAGAATGCAAAATTTCGACTTTTACAATCCGACAAAAATATTATTTGGTGAAGGAAAAATTGAAACCATAACCGAAGAAATTCCAGATGATGCCAAAGTGCTGATGACGTACGGCGGTGGAAGTATCAAGCGAAATGGTATCTATGAGCAGGTGATCGAAGCACTATCCGGTTTTGAAGTTGTTGAATTTGGCGGTATTCCCCCGAATCCCGAATACGAAGTGCTTTTGGAAGCATTAGACGTTATTAAGGATGAAGATATAGACTTCATGTTGGCCGTTGGCGGTGGATCGGTTATTGACGGCACCAAGTTCCTGTCTGCAGCGGCACTGTATGATGGGGATGAACCTTGGGAGCTCTTATCGGACCCCATTCGCGTGGAAGAAGGTTTACCCTTTGGGACGGTCTTAACGCTTCCCGCGACGGCATCTGAGATGAATTCCGGTGCTGTGGTATCGCGTGAAGAGACCAAAGAAAAATTAGCGATGGGCGGTCCAGGACTGTTCCCAAAGTTTTCGGTATTGGATCCCACTGCTGTTAGAACCGTACCCGAGAGACAGTTAGCAAATGGGATCACGGATGCGTTTACGCACGTACTCGAGCAATATATGACGTACCCTGCAGGAGGACATCTGCAGGATCGTTTTGCCGAAAGCATTATGCAGACTCTTATTGAGGTGGCTCCAAAGGTTATGGAAGACCCGTCTGATTATGAGGCCGCCTCTAACTTTATGTGGAGCTGTACGATGGCATTGAATGGATTAATCCAAAAGGGAGTACCCACTGACTGGGCCGTGCATGCAATGGGACACGAACTTACTGCTTTGTATGGAATAGACCATGCGCGCACACTTGCCATCATTGCTCCCCGCCATTACGAAGAGAACTTTGGTCACAAAAAAGAGAAGCTAGCTCAATATGGAGAGCGCGTTTGGAATATTACTGATGGGGATACCGATACAAAAGCAACCAAAGCTATTGAAAAGACCGAGTCCTTTTTTCATTCCCTCAATATAGATACAAAACTCTCTGATTATACTGATGATTACGAAGAGACTGCCCAGATCATAGCAGAACGCTTTAAAGAACGCGGATGGACCGGGTTGGGCGAGCATAAGGAGTTAGGTCCTGATCAGGTGAAAACCATTGTGGAAAAGAGCTACTAGCATTTAAATAAATACAAGATCAAATTAAGTAAAAGTAATATTACTATGGACATTTTATTTGTATTAACATCGCACGATGAATTGGGAGATACTGGCAAGAAGACCGGTTTTTGGGTCGAAGAATTTGCCAGTCCCTATTATACCCTTTTAGATGAGGGGGCAAATATAACACTGGCGACTCCCAAAGGTGGGGCTGCTCCTGTTGATCCTCAAAGTGAAGCCGACGATGCCCAGACAGAAGCAACAGAACGATTTTATAACGATGAGGAAACAAAGCAAAAAATTAACAACACAAAGCGTATTTTGGAGATAGACGCAGATGATTTTGATGCGGTATTTTATCCTGGTGGTCATGGTCCGCTTTGGGATCTGGCCGAGGATGAAGAATCTATCTCACTCATTGAAGCCTTTAATGCCCAGGAGAAACCCGTTTCATTTGTTTGCCATGCACCGGCTGCATTGAAGAATGTGAAAGGAACAGATGGAGATCCCTTGGTTAACGGTAAGAAGGTAACCGGCTTTTCCAATGATGAGGAAGCCGCCGTTGGTCTTACTGAGGTTGTTCCATTCCTGGTTGAGGATATGCTGGTTAAGAATGGAGCTGATTACAATAAAGCCGAAAGTTGGTCTCCTTATGCTGTAGAAGATGGGAATCTTATCACCGGACAAAATCCTGCCTCATCAGAATTGGTAGCTAAAAAATTGTTGGGGAAGATCTAGCATAATCACTCAAGGCAAAAATAAAGAGGGACAGTGCTTAAATTGTACTGTCCTTTTTTTGTGAGAAAGTACATACTAAGTCCTCAATGGAATACTAATATGAAGAAAACTTAAGTGTATGCCGAGATCGCAAGTTGGGCAACTGCCGTGTATACCCTATCTTCGGGAAAATAAAAGCAATATGGCATTCAGATGATTACGCTACAAAACCTATACTCAGATTTATCCGAAAGCATTGAAAGTTTTAAGCAAAATCCTGAATCGCTACGTGCCTCTCGTGATATCGTGGAACAGGCGTTGGACCGAGATGAACCGATGTATGGAATTAACACGGGCTTTGGCGCCTTGGCGAACAAACGTGTAAGTGAAGAACAGCTTGAGCAGCTCCAGCGCAATCTAATCCTGTCCCATTCTGTAGGGGTGGGAGAACTCATTCCCAAAGATATTTCTCGATTAATGCTGCAGCTTAAAATTCACGCGCTGGGATTGGGTAATTCAGGAATATCCGAGAAGACCTTTGATCGGCTAATCTATTTCTCGGATCACGACCTGATTCCCGCTATGCCTGAAAAGGGAAGTGTAGGCGCTTCTGGTGATCTAGCCCCGCTGGCACATATGTCGCTTCCGTTACTGGGTTATGGATTGTTTTGGAATGAGGATGGTACCGATACAATTCCTGCAGAAGAGGTCTTAAATGATCATGATTTGGAACCTATTAACCTCCAGCCTAAAGACGGGCTATCGCTGATCAATGGTACGCAACAGATGGGCGCGTATGGATCGTATGTTTTGGAAAAATCGTTGAACATATTGAAAGCTGCTGATCTGATTGCGGCCATGAGTTTGGAGGCGCTGCAGGGTAGCATCAAACCGTTTGATGAGCGCATTCACGAAATTCGGCCGCATAATGGGCAACAAGAAGTAGCCCGAAATGTACGAGCGCTTTTGGTAGAAAGTGAGATTTTGGAGTCGCACCGTGATTGTGGAAAAGTTCAGGATCCGTACTGTTTGCGTTGCGTCCCGCAGGTGCACGGTGCCAGCCGTGACGGATTACGTTATTGTCAAAAAACAATTGAAACCGAGTTGAATTCGGTAACGGATAATCCCCTCGTTTTTGAAAATGGCGATATCATCAGCGGAGGGAATTTCCATGGACAGCCATTGGCTCTGGCGCTTGATCATGCTAAGATTGCGTTGGCAGAACTGGCCAGCATTTCCGAGCGTCGGACCTACTTGTTGCTCGAAGGCCATGATGGGTTACCGGAACTACTGATGGAAGAGACAGGCATTAATTCCGGATTCATGATTCCGCAATACACCTCGGCATCGCTGGTGTCAGAAAATAAAGTCTTATGCCATCCTTCATCGGTCGATTCCATTCCTACAAGTTTGGGACAGGAAGACCATGTGAGTATGGGGAGTATTAGCGCGTTAAAGTTGCTTGAGGTGTACCAAAATGTAGAGCAGGTGCTGGCTATTGAATTATTTACGGCGGCACAGGCACTCGACTTCCGCAAACCGCTGAAGCCGGGGAAGGGCGTGGAAATTGCGCATAAGTTTGTGCGTGATGCCATTCCTCATGCGGAGGAAGATCATTATTTTAAAGACGATATCAGCAAGGCGGTAGAGGTGTTACAGAGCCGAAGTATGGTAGAAGAAGTCGAAAAGGAACTAACTCAGCTGGTATAAGTTCTAAACTGATAGGTGTAAAGAAAGATGCGCTGCCCGCATTCTACAATACGAGTACAACGATTTTAGTGTACCACTTTCAAATCCTCAAAATCAATAAGTAGATTAACAGGTCGAGGGAAGGAAATTACGTAGGCATCTTTATGAAAGTCAGTCATAATTTGTTGGATATTTGATGCATCCTTGATTTCGGTTAAGACCCCAATCAACACTTCATAGTATTGCTTGCGCTTGATGATGAAAATCTTTTCTTCAGCATCTTGCACCGAGTTCACTAACATATTCACGGTATGATCTCTAACACGTTGAGCAGTTGGCAAATTATAGGAAGCAAAGATTTGTACGTAATGTCCGGCCGGTAATAGTTCGGCCGCACCGGTTTTTTGATTGACTGGGATAGAATTGATTTGGCCTTCCATATTTGCAAAAGCCATTTCAAGGTCATCCAAACGCTGCTCAAGGAGATTCATGCGTATTTTTAGAGAATCGATTTCTGCTCTGTTATCACCAATGGCACTGTTGAATCCCCGGTGATCTTCTCGGTTCTCTTTATCTATTTTATCGATCTTGTCAGTCAAAGCCTGAATGCGGTCGGCTTGTGCCATGAGTGTATTATAATCTGAACGGTTCAGATCCATGGGAAATGGTTTCCACGATGGATGAATAGCACTTGGTTTTCCAAAGTTAAGGCGGATGCCAGCGGTTAGCGAATTAATCAGATCGGCCCCCCATCCTTCGGTCTCGTTATCCATTTCATTTGATCCGATATGGTAATCGTAGTGGGTGAATAGATCTATGGTATTTGATAATTTATAAGCGATGCCGGCTCCGAGATTATAGCTCGAGTTATGGTTATAGATTTTTTCATTCGGGTCGCGGTAGTTGTATAGGTCATACCCCACACCCGCCGTTAAAAAGGGATTAATTCGCTCAGTGATTAAGTTAATCATCAAGAGTTGATTGAGGTTAATGATGTTTCTGAATGAGATCATATTCATTTGTGTCTCAAACGGATAATCAAATCCTTTAATCTGGGTCCGTTGATAACCGAGCTCGAGCGACCAAGCTGGGGTTAAGGCGTATTGTAGGCCCCCGCCAAAAGAATAGGTGTCTTTGGTATTAGTGCTGAAGTTGCTTGAGAGAAAATATTCCCCCCGATTGGTATCGCCGAGACTTGCTCCCCCATTGAAGGTGAGGCTGATCTTGCGAAATTCATATCCAAAATAGTCTTGTGCAAAACCGAGTGCTGGAATGATTGCAAAAATACACAAGACCAGAAATCCCTTTTTAATTGATAATGTCATAATATACTCCCTTTTGAGCCGTATTCTATAGATTTGCGGAACTGCTTGACTGTCGTGTTTTTAGATACTTTTACTCTCTGTTATTTTTCAAACTCTAAAAAATCTACGCAGAATCCCTTATTAAGTCATGTTTGAATCTTCTAATTATTGGGAGGAATAATTATTATCGTGTGGGTGATAGCGAGAAATAAAAGTTATTGTTAATTAAGCTAAAAGGTATGCCAATACTTAGAAACATCGGGTTTTTAGCAACGTGCAAAGATGAAGGCGGGCAGGGAGAGATTCATCCCATAAAAAATGCAGCAATCGCCTGGCAAGATGATACCATCTCTTGGGTGGGAACCGAGTCTGATTTACCTTCGGAGTATAAAGATGAGGAAGCGTTTGATGCGAAGGAGAAAACGGTCATCCCGGGCCTTATAGATTGTCATACACATCTGGCATTCGGGGGATGGCGTCCCGATGAGTTTGCTATGCGGGTACAAGGGAAAAGCTATCTTGAAATTGCTAAGGCTGGCGGTGGTATTCTGTCAACGGTTAAGGAGACGCGAAAGGCCAGCGAGGATGAGCTTTATGAAAAAGCAGCTGGTTTTTTAAAAGAGATGGCCAAACATGGAGTTACCACAGTTGAATGTAAAAGCGGATATGGATTGACGGTGAAGGATGAGCTAAAAACACTGCGCGTGTATCAGCGACTGGCTGAGGGTCAGTCAATACAGATTGTTGGCACTTTTTTAGGTGCGCATACCATACCACCGGAATATAAAGACAAGCGACAAGCATATATCGATTTGGTGATAGAAAAGATGATTCCGGAAGTGGCTGAGCAAGAGCTGGCAGAGTTTTGTGATATCTTCGCCGAGGAGTCGGCTTTTACGATTGAGGAATCGCGCCGTATCCTTACAAATGCACAAGCAGCGGGACTAACGCCCAAGCTGCATGCTGATCAGTTAACCTCTTGCGGTGGAGCGGAATTGGCCGCGGAGATGGATGCAGCCAGCGCAGACCACCTTGAAAAGATTTCTGACGCAGGAATTGAGGCAATGGCCAATGCTGGTGTTGTGGGGGTAACGCTTCCATTAGCTTCTTTATATACCCAGGAGGAACCGCTCAACTGCCGGAAGTTAGTGGATGGTGGTGTAGAAGTAGCAGTTGCTACAGATTTTAACCCGGGTTCGGCGCCCAGCTTTGACCTTCCGCTGGCCATGATGTTGGCCTGTAATCAGGGACGAATGAGTCCGGCAGAGGTATTGAAAGGAGCTACAATCTATGCAGCCAAGGCGATTAAGAAAGATATTCGGGTGGGTTCTATCGAAAAGGGCAAATTAGCTGACTTTGCTATTATTGATGCACCCAATCCCGATTTCTGGATGTATCATTATAAGGGGGCACAATGTTTAAGAAGTTTTAAAAAGGGACGAAAACTTATTTAGGAGTTTGAATAAATATCGTCGACATAGATGCCACGAAATTTTAACGCTGAAAGAAGAAACGGAACGGTTTTGTTCTGTGATATTCGCAATTTTACCCATTTGTTTGAAGCGGAAGATCCGCTGAAGGCTGTCGCTTTTGCAAATTCCGTATTGGCTGAGCTGGGAACGGTAGTCGAGCGGGGCGGCGGTGCTGTAGACCGATTTACTGGAGATGGGTTTCTGGCACATTTTGGAGTGACCCAAGATGATGATGCTCATATTGAAAGTGCCTGTAATGTAGCTATTGAAATGCGAGGGGCATTACAAGAAATAAATGCGCAACGGTATATAGATGTGGAGAGCGTAGTGTCTATTGGGGTTGGTATCCACAGTGGAGAGGTGGCATATGGCGAAATTAAGACCGATCACATTAATCAGAAAACTGTGCTTGGCGATGTAGTGAATACCGCGGCTCGTATTGAAGAATTGACCAAGTATTTTTCGGTGGATATTTTGTTGTCGGAATTTAGCTATAAGAGGGTTAGCAAAGATTTTAATTTTAAAAAAATGCCAGCTCGAAAGTTGAGTGGAAAGAAAAATAAAGTTATTACGCATTGGTTACTGCCGATGAATTAGGAATAAAAGTGTTTTTATAAGATGGATATTACAGTAGAAGATGGGAGTCAGATAAGTGAAAAAGCAGTTGAGGAACTAAAGAAGCACGCGGATATGATCGAGTGTGAGTGTCCAGCAAAGCTGATGGAGATTTTAGAGCAGGTACGGGAATTTACGAGATATACCGAGGAGTGTATCGAGAAGTATCCCGAGGATAAAACAACACATAAGTGGCTCAAATCTTCATCGATGAATATTGATCAGTTGCTATCGACAACACTTATCCAGTTGGCTCGCTATGAGGGGTTTATTAATGAGGACAATGAAATAGTCGAGCGGGAAGCGGCTCAATAACTGGAAAAATATATTTAAAATAGGGATTCCCCTACATTGTTTTTGGAACTTCCAACGGTTGTAAGTCGTAGAAATACGACATTTATTAAACTTATATAGTGGAGGAAGTTATGGCACCAAAAACAATGCGAAAAATGAAAAATGCTGTTTCATGGTTTGAGATTCCCGCCAAGAAATTGAGTAGAGCAAAGAGGTTCTATGAGTCTATCCTTGATATAAAGATGGAGGATATGGAGATAGATGATGACCTTAAGATGACCATGTTTCCAGTTAAGGAAGGAGGGGTTGGTGGAGCAATCTGTGAACAAAAGAAGTTTTATAAACCCAGCCATGAAGGATCTTTGGTTTATATCAGTGCTAACCCTGACCTACAAAAAGTGCTGGATAAAGTGGAACGAAATAGGGGCAAGATCATCCAGAAAAAGACGATCATAACTGATGAGTATGGTTATATGGCTATTATTGAGGATACGGAAGGTAATCGCGTAGCCTTACATTCTGAACATTAAATTGTAATATCCAAAAGTCTGGATTGGAAAATGCTGTCGACAAAATGTTGACAGCGTTTTTTATTAAAGAAATTGTCTCGTTAGTATATAGCGATATCAATAGTTAAAAGGACGATTGTTTTGGTTGCTACGATACTCTTTTTTGTTGCCGGACTTATATTGCTTATTGGCGGAGCTGAACTGTTGGTGCGCGGGGCATCTGAGCTGGCCGGCCGTTTGGGGATGACGCCGCTGGTGATTGGATTAACAGTGGTAGCTTTTGGCACCAGTGCTCCGGAACTGGCCATTAGTTTGCAGTCGGGAATAGCCGGGGAAGATGCTCTTCTTTTAGGGAATGTAATTGGCAGCAATATTTTTAACATACTGTTTATTTTAGGTATTTCAGCTATTCTTATCCCATTAGTTGTGTCCAAAAATCTAATTAAACTTGATGTCCCCCTGATGATTGGGGCTTCAATTATGCTTTATTTTTTCGCCTGGGATGGGGTGATAAGTCGAATTGAGGGAGGGATCCTCTTTGTTTCCTTATTGAGTTATATTGGATATTTGGTTTATGATGCTCGAAGGCAATACCACACGAAGTCAAAGGAGAAAAATGCACAGGTTGAGGCATCAAGTCGCTATTGGGTGTGGGATATTCTATTTGTTCTTTTCGGTTTTATCCTCTTAGTGGTTGGCGCACGATGGCTGGTTAACGGGGCTGTAACTTTCGCTGAATATCTGGGAGTAAGTAGTCTTGTTGTTGGACTAACCATTGTTGCCGCAGGAACTTCACTGCCCGAAATAGCTACGTCGGTATTGGCAAGTATAAAAGGAGAACGTGATTTGGCTGTTGGTAATATAGTTGGCAGCAATTTGTTTAATATAATGTGCATTGTTGGTTTAACGGCCATCGTATTACCGGATGGCATTACAGTACAGCCGGGGGTGGTGGGGTTTGATATCCCTGTGATGATTGCAGCATCAATTGTATGCTTACCCATTTTTATTACGGGTAAGTTGATCAGCCGTTTGGAGGGTATTTTCTTTTTGGGATACTATATTTCTTTCACAGTATATTTGATTTTAACAGCTACCGAACATCATTTGCTGTCCTATTTTAATGCTGCCATGGGATGGTTTGTGTTGCCCATGACATTAATGACGGGACTTTTTATGTTGGTCAGAGAATGGAAAAACGGAACAAAAAAGATTTAAAATGTCATTATTAAAACAAGTGTCGGTAAGTGTCCCAAAAACAAGGGATGATGATCCGAGAATTGGTCAATTAATTGAATCTGATCTCAGTAAGAATGATACCCCACGGGCCGTTATTATTGGGTTTCCGTCAGATAAGGGAGTAACCATAAATGGTGGACGTGCCGGCGCAGCGGATGCTCCCGAGGCTATTCGGAAACAGTTATATAAAATGACGCCAAACTCTGAAAATCATGATGCTTTTGTAGAGTTAATAGGTAATATGCGGGATGTTGGGGATCTAAACATTCGCTATGAGGTGGAGGAGGATCAGCAGAATTTAGGTAAGGTATTGGCAAGTTATTTAGAGCAGGGAGTAATTCCCATTATTCTTGGCGGCGGTCACGAAACCGCTTTTGGTCACTTTGCCGGATATGCAGAAGCAGGATTGAAAACAGCAATCTTTAATTTAGATGCCCATACCGATGTGCGTCCGCTAAAAGAGGGGCAAGCACATTCTGGCTCTCCCTTTCGTCAGGCTATAGAACATGAGAGTGAATGCGCCGAAATGTATTTAGTGACAGGATTACAGCCACAATCTGTGGCAAAATCCCATCTGCGGTATATAAAAAACAGCGGTGGTGAATATATGTTCAGAGATGAAACAAACATCACCTCCATTTCGGGATTATTTCATCAGCATGAGAGTGATCGACTCATGGTCACGTTTGACATGGATGCTGTTGATCAATCGCAGGCTCCGGGCGTAAGTGCCCCTTGTTCAAATGGGTTGCCTTCCGATCTGTGGGTCACAGCGGCATATTTGGCCGGACGAAATAAGCAGGTTACCTCTTTTGATTTGTCAGAAGTAAATCCACGTCATGACAGAGATAATCAAACGGCCAAGCTGGCTGCGCTTACAATCTGGAATTTTCTGTTGGGCCTAAGTGAGCGAGAGTAGAGTTCGGTTTATAGGGATTGCTCTAATTTAGATAGGATTGAAGGTTCGTAAATAAATCGGCTGTAAACATTAAGTGTTTATTCTGATTATCTTATCAGAATAATTTAGCAATTATGGAACCTTTGCATAGGTATATCTGGTTTGTGCCTATCGGTTAAATAAACTAGAAAAAGGCAAAGGAGGTCCATGTACAAATTATACCAAGAGCAGCTATTAGATACTTCAACAGATCAGCTTTGGCAGTTTATATCGCATCCGGCGAACCTCAATAAAATTACGCCTCCTGAGCTTGACTTTACGATTATCAGTGAGGTTCCGGATACAATGTATAATGGCTTGCTTATCGAATATGATGTAAAGCTTCCTTTGTTAGGGGAATCGGAATGGATTACAGAGATCAAGCATATTATCCCCGGCAAAGAGTTTGTTGATGAGCAGCGGATAGGTCCCTACCGATTTTGGTACCACCATCACAAAATTGAAGAGATGGAAACGGGAGTAAAAATGATCGATCAAGTAAATTATGTGCCTCCCTATGGAATATTGGGAAGAATTGTAAATACCTTACTGATTAGAAGTAAGCTGCGTGATATTTTTGACTATCGAAAAGAGGTGCTTCATCAGCGGTATAACAATTGACCCCAGCCTATGAAAGAAGTAAGTGTCATCCCGAACTTGTTTCGGGAATCTGTTAACGATAGGTGCTGAAACAAGTTCAGCATGATATTCCGCCTAGGGCCGAATCTTGATATCGATTTTCTCCGTGGGATCCTGCTCCTGATTCCGGATTGCCAATTGCTGAATTACATTATTGGAAAGTTCCACAAACTTTTGCGCTGATTTCGTTTCCATATCACCCAGTACAATAGGTTTGCCATCGTCACTGCTTTCGCGGACTTTCTGTTCCAGTGGAATTTCGCCCAGGAAGTTGGTGCCCATACGATCCGCCAGATTACGAACACCGTGTTTACCAAAGATATAGTATTTCTTATCCGGCATATCTTCAGGTATGAAATAGGCCATATTTTCAACCATGCCCAATACCGGCACGTTTACCTTCTTAAACATAGCCACACCTTTTCGGGCATCATCAAGGGCAACATCCTGCGGGGTAGAAACAATAACAGCTCCGGTCAGGGGAACGGTTTGTACGAGTGTCAACTGGATATCACCGGTTCCCGGCGGAAGATCCAATACCATATAATCCAGTTCGCCCCACTCTACTTCATTCATAAATTGCTTGACGGCACTGGTTACCATGGGCCCGCGCCAGATCATGGCTTGATCCGGGTCAACGAGCATACCCATTGATAAAAAACGCACCCCATATTTTTCTTTGGGTATAAGCTTCTTTTGAGTCGTAATATTAGGTCGTCCGTGGGCATCCATCATCGTGGGAATACTGGGACCGTAGATATCCGTATCCAACAGTCCAACTTTTGCACCGGTACGCGCTAATCCGCAAGCGAGATTAACGGCTACCGTAGATTTGCCTACGCCCCCCTTGCCAGAAGCAACTGCGATAATATTTTTAACGCCTGAAAGAACTTCCTCATCGCCTTGTTCCTGCTGCTGTTCTTTTTTCTTGCGATGACCTTGACCCGGGAATTCGCCCTTGTCCTCGTTATTGCGGAATTTCGAGATATTCACCGCCGTCGTTATATCAAGCACGGCATCCTTATCCACAAATTTCCGAATCGCATCCTCACACATCTCTTTAAGATTGGATTCCAGCTTGGGATCTTTTTCCGGTAGATCAATGGTGAAGGTGATGAATGAATCCTGAACAATAAGATCCTCGATCATGTCGAGAGTGACCAGATCTTTCTCCATCTCAGGATGCATTACATGGGTAAGTGCCGTACGTACTTGTTGCTTGTTAATGGCCATTGGCTAAAAAGTGTTCTGTTGTCGCTAATTTTTTCAGTCTTGAAAGATAAGGATTTCTTCCCAGATGCTAAACGCTGATTGGCTAAAAAGAATTCGGTCCAATGGCACGTGTATCTCACTTATTAGGGAAAGGCTATATGACTAACAATTCCGCGGAGTTGCGAACATCAGGCTAAAAAACCATGAAGTCTGCCTAAAGCAGATTTGTTTTATCCTTAGCCAATGAAATTATAGCTAGGAACATTATTCCAATAATGGGCATTCCGCAAAGAGGATTATCAAAGCAAATGGGTGTTCAATTACGATTCTCTATTCTATTGCGAAATCCGTATTTTGGGCGACTGTAAGTTTGGAACTGAAAGAAATGTAATGCTACCATGTTAAAACGAACGCCTTTTTACAATCTTCACGAACAAGCCGGAGCAAAACTTATCGACTTTGGCGGATTTGAAATGCCCGTGCAGTACGACAGTATCCGTAAAGAACATAACGCCGTGCGCGAGAAGGTGGGTATGTTTGACGTCTCACATATGGGTGAGTTTTATGTGACGGGTGAAGAGGCGCTGGATTTAATACAGTATGTAACAATCAATGATGCCTCAAAATTGGTGCCCGGCAAGGCTCAGTATTCGGCTATGTGTTACGAAGACGGGGGCATCGTTGACGACCTTTTAGTATATATGCTGGAGGAAAATGAATATATCTTGGTGGTGAATGCTTCGAACATCGAGAAAGATTTTGAGTGGATTGATGAGAATAACTCCTTTGATGCCGATCTGAGTAATCTTTCAGATGACACTTGTTTGTTGGCAGTACAGGGACCTAAATCCGTAGAAACGCTGCAAAAGCTGACAGATACTGATCTTTCGGCCATAAAATTTTATACCTTTGAGCTGGGGACTTTGGCAGGCTATGATGATGTGACTCTTTCGGCTACGGGTTATACCGGCGAAAAGGGATTTGAGCTTTACTTTAATAAAGATCACGTTGATCCCGAAGGTATCTGGAATGCGATTATGGAGGCAGGCGAAGAATTCGGTATTGAGCCCTGCGGACTTGGCGCCCGTGATACGTTGCGCCTGGAGAAGGGTTTTGCGCTTTACGGCAATGATATTACCAAAGATACGCATCCGCTTGAAGCACGCATGGGTTGGCTAACTAAGTTAGATAAGGGGGACTTTATAGGTCGTGAGGCTCTTCTTAAAGCAAAAGAGGAAGGGCTTTCACGTAAATTGGTGGGTCTTACTATTGATGATAAACGTTCTATTCCGCGAAAAGACTATCCAATTTTTAATGATGAGGATGATGAGATCGGCTTTATAACCAGTGGTTCCCGTTCTATTACGCTGGGCACTAATATTGCTATGGGATATGTGGATGTTAGTCACGCAGATGAGGGAGCATCAGTTTTTGTAGAAATCCGAAACAAAAAAGCCGAGGCTACAGTAACAAAACCACCGTTTGTAAAATAAAGGTGGTTGCAGAAAGGAATAGTTACTAATATATCAATTGGGATAAACAGAGATCAGGATATTACTTATAGCATATGAAAAATCAAATTGACGTGTTTTCGTCGGCTCACTCTTTTAAGGAAGAAGATATTCGGGACAAGACTGTGGTGATGATTGATGTACTGCGAGCCAGTTCAACGATGGTCACAGCATTGCAAAATGGTGCGAAGGGTGTTATTGCAGTTGAGGATATGGACGACGCCAGCAAAATTTCGCATAATCTGGATCCCAAAAGTTTTTTGATGAGTGGGGAAAAAAACGGAGTAACTATTGAAGGATATGATTTAGGTAATTCCCCACTGGAACATACCAGAGAGGTGGTAAATGGAAAGACGATTATCCTGAATACTACGAATGGTACAAAGGCGATTCGTCGCTGCAGCTTAGCGGACCAAATTATTGTGGGTTCGTTTTTGAACCTGGATGCCGTCGCTGACTATTTGCAGAATATTGATGAAGAGGTGCTGCTGGTTTGTGCCGGATGGCGGGGGCGGCTGTCACTGGAGGATATTCTTTGTGCCGGGAATATTATTTACGAACTTTGTGGAGGTGATTTGCCAGATGAGGCCAGAGACGGAGCAAAAGTTGCTTTTGGTCTTTATGAAAAATTTAGTGATGATATAGAAAAGAGCATCAAATCATCGAATTATGCGATACGCCTCAAAGATATTGTAAGTAAAGAGGACCTTGAGTATTGCTGTCAACGCAGTATTACGGATATTTTACCGGCACTTAATGAAGGAATCATTACAGATATAAATGGCTAAGAAAAGTAGTTCAGATAGTTTTTTGGGAGGCCTTTCGGAATCCCGAAAAATGGAAATACTGGGGATTTTAGTGATGGCCGTCGGAGGCCTGCTTGGGTTTAGTATTGTTACGTACAATCCTGCAGATTATACGCTCATCCAATCACTGTCGACGGATAGTTTATTTGCTTTGGATCAAGGTCCGGCCCTGCGCATCCAAAATGGATTAGGTGTTATTGGGGCTTACTTAGCGCACTTTTTTGTCCACCTTCTTTTCGGTTATATGAGTATTATCATGCCGCTAATCATCGTGGGATACGGGTGGTTTATTTTCAGAAATCGAGATATAGGTCTGATGCTGTGGCCAACGGCTTACGGCATCTGGAGTATGGTGTTATTGTCAGCTGTTTTAGGATGGCTCAACACCAATTATGACTGGGTTGAATCTGTATGGAATGGTTCGGCTGGTTTTTACATAGCTCGCATTCTGCAAAATATTACAGGTATCGGGTCTATTATTATTCTCTCGGTATTGTTGCTAACGACCTTGCTGGCACTGCTCGATCGCGACCTCCAACACACCGTGGAGCGAGTAAAAGAATGGATTGATAATATTAAGGCCTCGTATGCCGACTGGAAAGAACGACGCCGCCAGAAGAAAGAGCAAAAAAGAAAACGAAAGCAACAGGAAGCTGAGCAGAAAGAGATTGAAAAGCAACGGCAGGCCGAACAGCAGATGCGTAAAAAATCACAAAAATCAGAGCAACAACAGGCTGAGCCCCAACCTCAAACGAAGACTAAACCTGAAGAAGAGGAGCCGGAACCCCGATCTATTGATGATATTGTAGAAGAGTCGCAGAAACGCGATCGGGAACGAATGCGTCAGCAGAAAGAAGAAGTAAAATCACTGGATCAGCGTCCCCGGGCGGATATAGAAAAGAAGAAAATTGCCGAGGACGAGGAAGACGATGTGGATATTTCGGTATACGTCGGTGAGGGGGATGAACAGGCCGATGAGAAAGAGCTCGATAAGCAGAATAAGGATAAAGCCAAGGAGGTCCCCAAGGTTCGCTACAAGTTCCCGACGATAGATCTGCTGGATTCACCCCCGAATGAAGGAAATGAGGTTGATCTCGAGGAGATCAAAGAGAACAAGCGCATTATCCTCGATAAGCTGAAGCGACACAATATTGAGATTCGCAGCATTAACGCGATTGTGGGTCCCACGGTTACCCTTTATGAGCTTGATCCCGCACCGGATGTCAAGATTAGTAAGATTGAGAGCTATGCGAATGACCTGAAAATGGCTACGGCGGCGAAGGGACTACGTATTATGGCCCCTATTCCCGGACGCTCAGCGGTAGGAATTGAGGTACCCAATGGATCGCGTGAAACTGTATTTATTAAGTCAGTCATTAATACGAAAAAGTTCGTGGAAAGTGATTATGAGCTTCCGGTGGCCTTTGGTAAGACCATCGAGAACGAAGTATTTATGGTTGATCTGACAAAGATGCCGCACTTGCTTATTGCCGGTGCCACGGGATCGGGTAAAACAGTGGGTATCAATACAATTATTACATGTCTGCTGTACAAATGCCATCCCGATGATCTGAAATTTGTAATGATTGATCCCAAGAAAATTGAGCTCTCGCTGTTTCAAAAAATTGAAAAACACTTTTTAGCCACACTGCCTGGTGCCGAAGAACCTATCATCACGGATACCTCTGCAGCGAAAGAAACGCTCGAAAGTCTGACCAAAGAGATGGATGAGCGCTACGACTTGCTCAAAGATGGGATGGTCCGCGATATTCGAGCATATAACGAAAAATTTGACAACGGGGAGCTTGATGAGGATGAAGGACACCGCCATTTGCCCTATATTGTGGTGCTTATTGATGAGCTTGCAGATTTAATGATGACGGCCGGAAAAGATATTGAGGAACCGATTGCCCGATTGGCTCAGCTTGCTCGTGCCGTTGGTATTCATCTTGTTGTGGCAACACAGCGTCCGTCGGTGAATGTGGTTACCGGAACGATAAAGGCGAACTTCCCGGCACGTATCGCGTACCAGGTGGCCTCAAAAGTAGACTCGCGTACTATTCTTGATACCGGTGGCGCCGATCAGCTTATTGGTCGGGGGGATATGTTGTTTACCAACGGTGGCGGTATGACCCGAATCCAGAATGCTTTTGTATCCACTGAGGAGGTGGAAGAAATTACTGATTTCATTGGAAATCAACGAGGATACAATAATAAGTATGAACTACCTGTTTTAGAAGATGAAACCTCAGCAAGTGGTGACATCCCTGATCCACTGGATGACATTGATGAACTTTTTGAGGCAGCTGCGAAAGTTATTGTACTGCACCAGCAGGGATCGGTATCACTGTTGCAGCGTAAGCTTAAGATCGGCTATAATCGTGCCGGACGAATTGTTGATCAGCTCTATAATGCCGGTATTGTTGGCCCTTACCAGGGCAGTACGGCGCGTGATGTGTTAGTTGACGATGAAGAAGAATTAGAAGAATTATTAGATGATCTGGAAGAATTTGACCGATAAAGTAACTGTAGTTCTCATTATAATAATTATTGGGTTGGGGTTGCCCTCGTTGGCTTTGGGACAGGAGTCCTATTTCTCAGACTTAAAACAAACGTTTGAGGATGGGGCTATTTTTAAGGCTGATTTCCATCATCAGACCGTGGATTCCTACACTCAGGATACAGTTGCCAGTAATGGACATATTTGGGTTGGGAGTCAGCAGTACAGAGTAGAGTCTGATAATAAATCGGTTGTTGTAGATGGAGAAACATCTACGGTGTATGATGAGGATAGAAATCGTGTTATCATCAGCAAATATGAGCCGGAAGATGATGACTTTGCGCCTTCGCGAATTTTGAACGGTGTTGACTCCACATTTACTGTAGAGACCCAGGAAAAGCGAGAAGGTAATATTTATATATTATTGTCTTCTGATGATCCTTTTGCAATATACCAGAAGGTCGAAATTTTTCTATCCAAAGGTCTGCTGCCGAAAAAAATTAAAGCGATAGATCCGGCTAATAATGTAATTACCACGACCTTTTCTGAAGGGGAGTTTATGGATCCAAAGGAAGGGATGTTTACTCTTAGCTATCCTGAGAGTGCCGAAAAAGTTGACATGCGAAACTAACTTACTGTTAGATATTAATGTATAAAAAAATAATTAAGATCGGGCTCGCACTATCACTGGGAGCCCTTTTTCTGTGGTTGGCTTTTCGTAATGTGCAGCTGCAAGAAGTATGGGAGTATTCGAAGAATATCCAGTTTGGATGGTTGTTCCCCTTCGCAATTACAGCTCTGTTCAGTCATATCTTTAGAGCAGAGCGTTGGCGCCTGTTTATTGAACAGGATAAGGAAGAGCTTGATCGCATTACCTTGATCTCTGGGGTGTTGGTTGGATATATGATGAATCTTGTTGGGCCGCGTTTTGGAGAGGTTTCCCGTCCGGTGTATGTAGGCAAAAAGGAGGGATTGAGCAGTTCGAAATTAATGGGCACAATTGTCTTGGAGCGTGTGATTGATATTGCAGTCATGGCATTTCTTATGGTTGTGGTATCGGTATATGTTATTGCCGACCTTAACTTGCTGCGACAGATTTTTGGGGATGAAACCATCAATTTTCTCACCAATGAATCGAGCTTGCTCACTTATTTATGGGTAGCGTTTTTATTGGCAGCTGTTATTGGCATTGGTTTCCTGTTGATCAAGTTTATAGTCTATCTTGGGTCCAGGTTTGAAGTTCTCCGAAGCTGGATTTTTAAAGCCAAAAGGGCCTTTATTATGTTTAGGAATGGACTGCTGGCAGCACGTGATGTAGAGCGATGGTGGCTATTTATTCTTTATACGGTTTTAATTTGGTTGTGCTATACATTGATGACCTACATTCCATTTTGGATGTTTGATATGCAGGAGGCATATAGTCTGGATATGCTGGATGCGCTTGTGATTACTGTTATTTCTGCCATAGGTATTGCTATCCCGTCGCCCGGAGGATTGGGAACCTATCACTATTTTGTAAAACAGTCGCTATTGGTATTGTTTGCTGTACCGGCAGTTACCGGTATCGCTTACGCAACGGTTACACATTGCGTGATGGTGTTATTCGTTTCAAGTATAACACCCATATTTTTGTTTATTGATAAGCTTCGATCCACCAAGGCAGGAGAACCGGTCGTATAGGTTATCCAAATAATATTTTCAGGACTTTTTGCTATAAGGTAGACCCTGTAGCAATTCTCTTATTCTTTTTTCGTTATTCGAAACAGATGCACCGTAACCGGGTATAAAATGACCTTAATTGAGACATTAATCGTTGCTAAAAAATTAGTACCTTTAACACTGATTTTAGAGCTTATAGCAAGAAAAATTATATGAAAGGGATATCAGCAATAGCATTTATTATCATAACCGTTTTGGCGGCTAACCCTCTGATTGCCCAACAGCAACAGGATACGGAATCATCAATGCTGCCGGAGATCGATCCACAGGATATTGAAATACGAAGTCAGTTTCAGGCCCGTTTCCCCGGGTTGCGCCGACAACCTATTTTGGGGTTTGATCCCAATCCGCGAGTATATCAGATAGATCCTAATCGTACCCCCTTTATGGAAACGCATGAGCAGGTTGTAGCAAATCTTCCGGTAAGCCAACTCTCCCGCCCCGAACCACCAGCTTATCTTTCTTTTCCCTATGCGTCAGCCCAGAATCTTTACAGCCGATTAGGCTTTGGAAGTTTTGTAAGTCCCGAGGCGGAATTTTGGGGGGTAAAGCGTTTTAATAGTAAAAGTTATATCGGTGGCGACTTTGATTACTCTTCTTCTGATGGACACTTGGATAATCAAAACAGCAGTTTTCGCTTTTTTGATGCCAATGCAGAATATGCCACAAAGCTGAATAGAAAAAGTCAGCTGACAGTAAATGGGGGGTTCAAAACGAGCTTTAATAACATGTTTGACCTGCCTGCTACTACTATCCCGGCCAATGCTCGAAAAGAGTATAATGGGTTTAATTTAGGAACAGAATTTCAGCATTTTAAAAATACCATTACCGGTTGGAAAGCAAGTGCCGGTATTCGTTATTACAATATAAATCTGAAAAATGCGGATGCGTCATCCGGAAAGAGTGAAGAGCGAGTGTATAATCTATCGTTAGCTAAAAGATGGGCCGGTGGAAGCACTGATGAGACGTTTACTGCCAAGGTTGGTGCTAAAGGCGGGAATTATGAAAATGCCATCGCCCAAGACTCCTGGCTTACCGCTCAGGGTGGTCTGGTGTATGAGCGACAATTTAATTATACAACTGATATTACGGTAGATGCCAGTATCTATTATGCGCAAAATAATGTTGAGGAAAAAATATATGTGGGTCCTGAGGTTACGGTAGAGCATCCATTGCTGGATATACTGACAGTAAAAGTTACGGCCGGGGCCCAGCCATATCTAAAGACATTAGAGCAGCGGCACACAGAGAATCGATTTTTGACCGTGGAGAATACACTCCGGCACTCCTATCGCATGTATGCAAAAGGGGAAGCCAGTTTAGAATACACCGATCAGGGAGAGTTTAACTTTGGGTTCCAATACGAGGATATATCAGACTACCCTATTTCCCTTCGTTCCAATAACGGACTGTCCGGCAATCCTGTTTATGGGTTTTACGAGATGCAGCATCGTGATGCTTACAAAGTGTCAGCGTATGCGAGTGTGGTGCATCAGATAATACCTGAAAAATTACAAGTGAATGGGAAGGTCTACTTGCGTTCTCCTAAACTTAAGGGGGGCGGACGTATACCATTTGAGGAAAAAATCGGGGTTAATTCTGGATTAATGGTACGACCCTTTGATGGCATTACTTTCGAAGCGTGGGCTGATTATGTAGGTTCACGGAGAACCTTTCAAACTGATGAAAAGCTGGATGGTTTTTTATTGCTTGGTGGTCGGGCAGACGTACAAATTACAGAGCGGTTTGGAGCCTACATCAAGTTGGTAAATATATTAAGTCAGGACTACGAAGTTTGGCAAGGATATAATGAGCGACCGTTTCAGGCGTATGGCGGGGTAACAGTAAAGTTATAATGGGAATGGATAAAAAGTTTATCAAAGCTTTTTCTGAGGTTATACGTGAAGAGATAGCCCGGAAAAATGACGTATATCTCGAAGGCGTTGGCCGATTCGAGTTTGAACATCAGAAACAATTTCAAAAACAGTATGACAGCGGCCGGGTTGTGATGATGCCGCCCAAGGATACCATCACTTTTATTCCGGAAAACTAATTGGGGATATGACTATTGATAAGGAACAACTGATATCACTTCTTGAAGAAAAAACAGGACTGGAACGTGAACAAGTTGAGACACAGCTTTCGGAGTTGATAGGCCGGATCCAAAAGGCAGCTGAGGAAAATAAAACGTTTGAGGTCGAAGGGTTTGGTACGTTTAGTATGGAGGACGGAAGCTTGCAATTTGAGCCAGAGGATACTCTTGAGACGGAAATCAATAATAAGTACGCAGGTATGAAGCCCATAGAACTTATTGGAGCGTTTAAGGAGCCCGAAAGTGATGAGGAGGTTCCTGAAGTAAATATGAGTGAGGCAGGATCTGATGATATCGATACGGAAGATAAGTGGGCTTTTGATGCTGATGCAACTGAAAAAGAGAAAGGAAAACAAGAAGTAAAAACGACGGCTTCTGATAAAGAGTTGGATGAGGAAGAGCCGGAAACAGAGAAGGTTACAGGGGCAGAAGAGGTAGTAAAAGAAGAAGAGCAACAAGACGCAGCAGAAGTTTTCGACGCTGTTTTTGGAACAACTGCCGAGGAGCCGGAAAAACAGCAATCCGCAAAAGAACCGGAGCCTGCTGAGGATATTGAAAAAGAAGAGCCCAGAGATCCTATTGGAACTATTATAGTTGCTGTAGTAGTGGTATTGGTTATAGGTGTTGGCGGATGGCTAATTTATGATTTCGGGTTATCCGGAATGACTAATAATGAAATGTCAACAACATCCCCTCAGCCTACCGAGACGGTAGCCCCTACTGATGATAATACAAAATCAGAAGAACAGCCGGATCAAGGTGAAGAGGGTATGGAACCTGAGCAGTCGCAAGCAGTATCAACAGGAGAAGAAGATGCAGAATCGACCTCGACTACCCGGCAGCAAAATGGTTATGGATTGATGGGGGAACCCAATCAGGCTATTGCCAATGGTTATACGATTGTGGTACATTCTCTTCGTGACCAACAGCAAGCGGAGCAAAATCGTCAGCAACTACAGGAGGCCGGGTATCGTGCATTGATAAGCCAGGCTCAAGTAGAGGGATCTACTTATTATCGTGTGGGTATTGGTCAGTTTGAGACAGTTAGTGATGCCCAGCAGGCAATCGGTGATATTCCAAAGCGATATCGGGACAATAATTTCATAAAAAGAATTCAATAACAGACTCGTAACTAAATAAAACTATGCAAGCGTTATTCTTTTTGCTCATACAAGCACAAACTGATACTGTAGCCGCTGATACGTTAAGTATGGCTGCAGAACAGGAACAAATGTCAATGTTTGAACTGCTGGCAGAAGGCGGGGTGCTTATGATTCCGCTGTTTATTTTGTCGATCGTAGCGGTATACGTTATTGCCGAACGCTGGCGCTCACTGAATAATGCCCGAATAGAAATCGATGGCTTTTTACGCACCGTTGAGAGCATGTTAAAAGATGGCGACCGACAGCGTGCGCTTACTTACTGTGATGGGATAGACAAGCCGTTGGCACGAATTCTTAAGGCAGGTATCCGCAGATTGGGACGCCCCATTAGAGATATTGAAGATGCTATCGGTAATGCCGGCAAAAAGGAAATTTATCACCTTGAAAAACGAATGAACTGGTTGGCTACGATAGCGGGTGTTGCCCCGCTGGTAGGATTTACGGGAACGGTTACCGGCATGATTGAAGCCTTTATGGACATACAATCGTTGCAGGGTAATGTAAACCCAAGTGTATTAGCCGGCGGTATCTGGGAGGCATTAATAACTACGGCAACAGGATTGATCGTAGGTATTATTGCCTATGGATTTTATAACTTCTTGTTGGGTAAAATCAATCGCATGGTTCACGAGCTCGAAAATGCATCAGCAGATTTTATCGACTTATTGCAGGCACCATCAAACAAGAAAGAAAAAGAGCGTGAGAAGGTAGGATAATGGACTTTAGAAAAGATGATGACCGTATGGAGCCGCTGACGCTGTTTTCACAGTCGTCACTGACAGATATTGTATTGTTGCTCCTGATTTTCTTCCTGTTGACTTCGTCGTTTGTTACGAACTTTGGAATTAAGGTGGATATCCCGAAAGCAGAAACCGGGGCACAGACCGAAGCCCAGTTTATTACCGTTGCCGTAACCAAGGACGGGCAGTTTTATGTTGATGGTAAGCCTACAAGTAGTGGAATGTTGGCGTCAGCACTGCGCGAGGCCAGAGGAAACAATACCCAGGCTACACTTGTTTTAAGAGCAGACAAAGATGCCATCATTGATAATGCGGTACGCGTGATGAATATTGCCAAAGCACTGGATCTAAAAATTGTGATGGCAACAGAGCAGGCAACACGGTAAGACCGAACACCCTTATGGAGCAACCTGTATTCAATAACGAAGAAGATCGTTTTGCCTTGGCCATAACGGGTGGGGTACATGTGGCCCTGGTTATCGTTTTTTTGCTTTATACCTTTTCTATCGAGTCGAATGTACGACCCTCTTTTATTGAGGTAGAGTTTGGGGAGTTTAAAACGGGAACGCCTGCAGAATATGCCGAGCAGCAGGCCGAACAGGTGGCCACCCGTCCTAATCCTTCTGAGACAGAACCCGAAAACCCAGAGCCAGAAGAACCGGAGCCGGTTGAAGAACAGCAGGAATCTACCGAAGAAACGACGAAACCGGTAGATGCCCCCGACCAAACTGAAGAAATTGAGGAGGAACCGATTGAAACACCGGAAACCGATAAAGTAGATCCGCAGGAGGACACCGAAACCGACGAGCCTAAAGAAGTAACCATTCCGCCGAAGACAGAAGAAGACGAAGTACAGCAAGAGGGTGCAGAAAGCAGCGGTGATGAACAAGGGAATACCGGAGAGCTTAATGCTGATCAGGGTACCGGTAATGAGCAGGAGAAGTCTGCACCCTACGAACTTAACTGGGAGGGAGATATTGAGCGAAATCCCATGGTACAGCCCTTACCCGATAATACAACCGACGCCGAAGCAACAATTACCATTCGTTTTGAGGTGAAACCGGATGGTTCTATCGGGAGAATTGTACCTCTCAAAAAAATGAATCCTGAACTGGAACGGGAAGTAATGCGAACCCTGCGCAGTTGGCGTTTTTCCCAGCTTCCTTCAGGAGTGCCTCAGCAATCACAATGGGGGACGATCACCTTCCGTTTTGTGTTAGAATAAGTCCCTATATAAGTATTGCGTTGGAGTATGGGACTAATATTTTAGCCTAAGTCGAGACCACTTTAAGCATCAAAATAAATTCTTAGATTGGATAGGTGGGATTCGATTTCAATTCAGTTCGTATTATTGAATAGATTATGAAATTTTTTACTTCGCAAATCAGCTACTTCCTTTCAAACCGCAATACCAAGGTAAATATAAAGCGGTTATTTCGATTCTTGGGAGCGCTTTCGGCTTTGATTATTGCGTACAGCATTATTTTTCACTTCATCATGTTGTATGAAGGACAGCAGCACAGCTGGGTAACCGGGTTTTATTGGACACTTACGGTGATGTCCACACTGGGCTTTGGGGATATTACTTTCACCAGTGATTTAGGCAGAGCGTTTTCAGTTATTGTGTTATTGTCAGGAATGATTTCACTGCTAATACTACTCCCCTTTACCTTCATCGAATTTTTCTATGCTCCCTGGCTCGAAGCACAATCGAAAGCACGGGCCCCTCGTGAATTGCCCGAGGATACCAAAAACCATGTGATCATCACGCATTTCGATCCCATCACAAAATCGCTGATCGAGAAATTGGACCAATATAATTATGAATATGTTCTCTTGGTTACTGATTTACCCAAAGCGCTGGAGCTGTATGATGAAGGCTATCGGGTTGTATTTGGGGATCTGGATGACCCCGAGACCTATAAGCAACTTCGTGTAGAACAAGCGGCTATGGTGGTTTCTATTGGAACGGATATGGTTAATTCTAACATCAGTAATACCGTTCGTGAACTGGATGAGGATGTAACAATCGTGACCACGGCAAATTCTGCTGATTCGGTGGATCTGTTGAAAATGGCCGGTGCAGACCATGTTATTCAGCTGGGACAAATGATGGGGAAAACGCTCTCGCGTAGAACTATAAGTCAGGATTCACGTGTGCATGTAGTGGGACGTTTTGAAGAATTAGTGATAGCCGAAGCCACTGCTGATGGCACTCCTCTGGTTGGAAAAACAATAGCCCAAAGTAACCTTCGCGAAGAGTTGAACGTTAATGTCGTGGGAGTATGGGAGCGCGGTAATTTTATTAAGCCAACACCGGATACATTAATTAATAAAGAAAGTGTTTTGCTTTTGGCGGGTTCGGTAGAGCAGCTGCGTAGTTACGATGAATATATGGCAATCTATGGGTCCAATGATAAGCCTGTCATTATTGTAGGCGCCGGACGGGTGGGACGTGGAACGGCAGAAGCATTTGAAGAGCGGGGAATGGATTACCGTGTCATTGAAAAAGATCCTGACCGTGTATGTGATAATGATAAATATATTTTAGGAGGTGGCGAGGATATTGATATTCTGAAAAAAGCAGGTATCGAAGAGGCCCCCTGTATTATTATGACGACTCACGACGACGATATGAATGTCTATCTGACTATTTATGCCCGAAGGCTACGTCCTGATATTCAAATTATAAGTCGGGCCACCCTGCAACGCAACGTATCGACGCTACACAGAGCCGGAGCAGATTTTGTAATGTCTTACGCCACGATGGGTGCCAATGTGATATTTAATATTCTCGAGCGTAACGATGTGGTTATGATTGCGGAGGGACTGAATGTGTTTAACCTGGAAACGCCGAAATCATTAGTTGGCAAAACTCTTTTAGAATCCAATATTCGAAAGGGTACCGGATGCAGCGTATTATCCATTAAGCAAAATGGACAACAGAAAATCAATCCACATCCAGAGACCAAACTAAACCCCGACAGTGAGTTAGTTTTAATTGGAAGTGTAGAACAGGAAAGCCAGTTTATGAATCTTTATTTCGAAGAACGATAAGTAATTAGCCACCTAACAGTATCTGTTAAGAGATTAGGCAGAGATCCAAAATATCTTTTAGTCGCGGGGTTAAACTCTCAATCCATTATTTTGAGGTTAATAGTAAGACTCAACCCTCATTCGCACGTAATTCCTTTTTTGCTTACGAACGCTTTTCTTTTAATTCCTCAATGGCTTTGATAAGTGGATCAACACTTCCTCTTTTAAGTCGGTTATTTACTGCTTGAGGGGTGATGTCAAGATGCTTAGCGATCATTTTTTGTGTTATATCAGCATCGATCATCATTTTCATGACCTCTTTCTCAGCCTCATTACGCTTTCTGTGTTGCATTTGTTTTCGATTTAAAAGTTGTTTATTTATAAATTGAATATTTGTTTATTCACATAATGTGAACTTATAAAATGTAGACATTAATACAAAGTGAATGAAATATTAGAACGTATTAAAGAGGCATATCATTTAGAGACAGATGCAGAAGTTGCCGATTTTTTAGATATCAAGCCAAGTACCCTAAGCATGCAGAAGAACAGGGGAAGGTTAGATCTCGAGAGAATAATTGAGAGATGTAGTGACTTAAATAAAAATTGGTTGCTGGATGGGGAAGGCAGGAAAAGAACAGTTGATGGGGCTTATACGCAAACGCCTATTCCAATTTATACCTCTTTGGATATAAAAGATCTGAAGCCGGATTTTAAAAACAGTCCAAAAGCGGGAGACATTTATACTGATATTTCCAATGGGCTTGGTGGACTTTCGGAAAGGGACAATTTGATAGGTTACGTTAACTCCGGAAATGAGATGGCCCCAATAATAAAAGAGAACGATATTGCTGTCATCAACCTTGATGAAGAGCCTGTTCATGATGAAATATTTCTCATTGCTTCCTCCCATGAAGCTTCGTTACGACGTCTCCAAAAGGAACAGAATAAGTTAATTGCGGAATCCCAAAATGGGAAGGGAACCCCTATCGATATTGACGTAGATGAACCCCACCGGTGTATTGGGAAGTTACTTTGGGTGATACGAAGAGTACAGTAATGCCATAATATAGTTGATTCTAGAATTGGGTTTTTGCTCAAGAAATACGGTCAGAAGTTCTGGGAAACAACCTTTCTCAACATGCTATGTTATTCTTTGCATGGTTGAAAGTTGGTAATTTAGCCAAGCTATGATGGTTTTATGGTTTAGTTTGCTTCGTCCGATATTGGGATCTTAATTTCTTTGCCAAAGGGATGTACCATTGTTCAAATGGTTTGTTTATACTTTATTCCGCATTATAACTATTAAACTAAAAGCATCGGATTGTGAATAATATTACAGCCTTTATCATCATTGTTACTTGTGTATTCTTATTTGGATCTTCGATAGGTTATGGACAATCTGATACAGTGAGTAAAGAAAATCAGATTAAAGCCGCTGTTAGTCCTGCACCAGATGGCATGAAAGAGGGAGCCAAGGTTTTGGGATACGGAGAATCCGGAAAGCTTACTACCTTGAGAGAGGGATCAAACCAGTTGATTTGCATTGCAGATAATCCTCAACAGGATAATTTTCATGTAGCTTGTTATCATAAGGACTTAGATCCGTTCATGAGAAGAGGTCGCGAACTAAAAGCCAAAGGGTTGTCTCGAGAGAAAGTGGATAGCATTCGTTATAAAGAAATTGAAGAGGGGGAAATTGCGTTGCCGCAAAAACCGATGGCGCTGTATTCGTTGACGGGATCTAAGAATGGATTTGATTACAAAACCGGGATGGTAAAAAATGTTTCATCGCTTTACGTGATTTATATTCCATATGCTACAGAGGAGTCTACCGGATTGCCGAAAAAGCCTGCCAGCAAGGGCGCTCCCTGGATTATGGAGCCGGGCACACCGTGGGCACATATCATGGTTATGACTGGCAAAAATGCATATAAATAATAGTTCTTAAAAAGAATGACCCATCTGCCAAATAGGCAAACAAATTTAGTCTTGCTATAAAACCATTAGATATTTTTAAGGTGGTTGATTTTTTAAACTCAGATCATGAGTATTAGTAAGCAGTAAAGACAGTCAAGGAGAGACAACAAAATTTAGTTTTAGGTAATTAGGCTAGTATGGGTCAGTTGTTCACAAGATGTGCTACTTGTATAATAGTTGTGTTTTCGTGTTTATTCCTCCTCGGAGTAAATGAGTACGATCCAGATCCCTTGACGTATGAAGTACAGCCGGGCGATACCTTATATGAAATTGCGGCTGATTTCGGCAATTTTATCTGGTGGATTGATATCTACAAGGCAAATGAAGATAAGATTGATAATCCAAGATTTATTTATCCCGGCCAAGAGTTAGAGATTCCCATCTATATTACCCAGGATTTCCGGCTTCCTGTAACAACCGATGAGGTTGACAGAGTGTTAGCAATGAGTAAGAAGTTCGAGCGTCAAGAGAAGAATAAAAAGCTTAAAAAGTTCCGAAAAGCCTTTAATAAATTAGTTGATAAGGGAGAAAAAAAAGAGAGGAATGTTTCCAGGGTAGATGGATATGAGGGACTGGGACTTGGCGGAATGGTACTGGACGAAACACGAAGCAAGATGGGTCGAAACTTTTACTCCATCTTTTACAAGCACTGGGAGGATCCCAAGAATGTCAGGAATTTTACCATTACCATTTCAGAACAGCCAACGCCTTCACGCGGTACAATGATACAGATCGAAATTGATAATCAACTGGTTTTCAGGAATCGGCTTGAGCCGCGTTACTACAAAACAGAAAAAGCAGCAAAGCAAGCTGTATCATTGTGCAAAAGAAGATTGGTTCAACAAGCATCTATTCAAAATGAATTTGCGGGGTATTAATCCATGAAGAAGTATAGATATATATCTGGTCTTTTATCGTTGCTTGTAGGGATTGCGTTATTTCTTCCACAAATGACACAAGCGCAGGACTTTGTGTATGAGCCGAAAAATCCTGCCTTTGGAGGCAGTCCGGTTAATTATAGCTGGATGCTCAATTCTGCCAATCAGCAAAACAAGTTTCAGGGCAGTGGGTCCAGTTTTAGAAGAGATCCGTTGGCAAATTTTGAGCAGTCGCTTCAGCGTCAGGTGTTGTCACAATTGACCCGACAAATTATTGGTGATCGCTTTGGCGAAGGAGGTATTGATCTAAACGAACAGAGCACGTACGAATTTGGAGAGTTTAACATCCGCATAAATCCGGGACCCGATGGGGTACAGATTAATATACAGAACATATTATCGGGTGAGTCGACGAGCATTACCATCCCCTCGGGTTTTGCCGGTAGCAACTTTGGAGGAAATTAACGTGAAAGTATTAACACAAGTAAGAATGGAAATGCACAAAGAATTTAGGAGCTGAATCAAATAAGGAAGGCAGCACCAGGGAGTCTTCTCCAACCAAAAGGTTAGGAGAAGGGAGGATCTCTGATGCCGCCCATTGAAGAACATTAAAAGATCCTAATATAACAATATGTGGTCTCTTCTTCAATAGGCTTCGCCTTCCGCACTGTTCGCTCCTATGAGGTTCGGGAATAAGCCTCCGAATCATATTCCGGTGATCGGAATAATAGTTGGCTTGTTAATTCAACTAATCTGAATAAAAACATAGGGGTAACCTATTATGAAGAAGTTAACAACACTACTTTTCGTTTTGGTGTTTGCCAGTTCTATGGCATTCGCACAGAACGACGCGACGGTAGATCAAAGCGGTAATAATAACAACGCTGCGGTAGATCAGACTCATACTTCTGGAGATATAAATGAAGCTATGGTCGATCAAGTGGGTGACCAAAACGCAGTTGAAGGCTTAAATCAATATGGTGCTGGAAACTGGTATGGAGTCACTCAGGAGGGTAATAACAACCTTGTGAAGTCTCACCCAGAACAAGGTGGCCAAGGCGGTTATGCAAGCTATGATGGCTATATCGAAGTTCTGCAAACCAACGATGGAAACCGAGTTTGGGATGCTGATCAGGCAGGGTCTAGCAATAGTGCCTACATTACCCAAGATGGTAATGATGATGCCAATATTGAAGCTCAGGTCAGTATTGAAGGTTCAGGTAACACCATTGACATTGACCAGATGAGTGGTTCCAACGCAGTTGGTGTCTTTAGTGATAATGGACCTGGCGCTTACCAAGAGGGTTCAGGTAACTACATGGATATCGACCAGAGTGGTAGTGCTGCAGCCGGAACTGAGAGTAAGATGGTAGCTGGAGCCGACGATACTTTCTTCCGTGGTTCTGTTGAAGACGGTCAAGGTCTGGTTCAGGTTGGTCAAGGTAATGAGATGTTTATTGATCAATCCGGATCCAGTACTGTTGAATTTGTCGTACAAGACGGATCCTCCAACATGACAGATATTATGCAGACTGGGAATGGCCATACTGCTGATGTTTGGCAAACTGGAAGTACCAACACAGCTACTATCACTCAGAACTAATAAAGGCTCTTAGGTGATTATAGGAAAGGGAATCATTCCCTTTCCTATCAATCACTCTTTAACAAAAGGTTTCAAAAAAAACAATTACATATTATGAAGAAACTAACAACGCTTTTATTTGTTCTGGTGTTTGCCAGTTCCATGGCGTTTGCGCAGCACGATGCGTCTGTTTCCCAGAGTGGAAACAGTAACAACGCTATGGTTGACCAAGACGGCAACAAAGGTTCAAACAATGCGACAATAACACAGGTCCAGGGAAATAATGAGGCTACTATTACCCAACATGGTAATAATCCCGGTGATAGTCCGTATGGTTCTACGGCCTACACCAACAACGTTCTTTTGGACCAAAGTAACGGTAGCGAAGCTACTGTTGATCAGACCGGTCGAGACTATGTAGCTCTTGAGCAGGCTGATGGGTCCATTGCCGACATCAACCAGGATTATGGCGAAGGTCATGCTATCCTCGGTTTTGGTGGTGAAGGGACGAAAGCCTATCAAGAGAACAGTGAACTCTATGTTGAACAGCAAGGTACATTAGAGCTGGGATCAACAGGAGTACGACGTCTTGGAAGTGAGCTCCGTATCGAACAGTATGGCTCTGACTGGGTTAATATCAAGCAGAGAGATGGAGCTTTTGCTAAGATCCTGCAAGATGTAGGAGCAAATGATGCTTTCGTCAGACAAGACGGTGATTCAGATATCTATCTGGAACAAAATGGATCAAGTGGTTCCAGTTCTTATGCCAATATTGATCAGCTCGGTGACGGCCACTCCGTAAATGGTCTGTCCGGAAGCGGCAGTTATGCTCTTCAGGGAGGCCAGGGAGGCCATACGCTGAATGTTGACCAAGATGGTGCTTTCGGTGCTGCCGGTAACACTGCGGCTGTTTCTCAGCTTGGCTGGGGCAATACCGCAAATATTACGCAAACTGGTAGTGCCAACAGTGCTACTGTAAGTCAAAACTAAGATAGCTTTTTATCAGTGATTAGGCGGGGAGAGTTATTCTCCCCGGTAATCACAAAAATTTAATTTATCACTTTAGAATAAGCTCTCTATTTAATTAAAGGGTACAAATCAAAAAAGATAGTATTATGAAAAAACTAACAACACTACTTTTTGTTCTGGTATTTGCCAGTTCAATGGCGTTTGCACAGAATAACGATGCAACGACTAATCAAACTGGTGATGATAATCAGGTTACTATAGATCAAAATAACTATAGTAGCGGTGCAGGTCATCAGGCAACTGTTACACAAGATGGAGATGAAAATGTCGCTGATATACTATCACAAGGTGGCGTTGGATCCAATCTTGTTACTGTTGAACAGGTTGGCGATGAAAATGGCGCTACAGTTGACCAATATTGGGGTGGAAACGAAGCTAATATTTCCCAAGAAGGTAACTTGAATTCAGCATTTGTAAGCCACAGGGGATCATGGAAGTCCTCCGCAAGCATTACCCAAGATGGTAATGGTAATACAGCTGATATTCTTGATGATGGTACGCCAAGTGATGCACTTGAAGGAAACGAAGCATCTGTCTCACAGTATGGAGATAATAATGATGCTAATATTAATCAATATGCTTCCTTTAATGGTGCTTCACAATGGGTGGCCGGTAATACCAATACAGTTACACAAACACAACATAGCTCCGATAACTCTCAGCGAGTTGAAATAGAAGGAGATAACAATATGTACACCGTAACTCAGGAAGGCGGTACATTGAATAGTCTTTATGTCAATTCACGAGGAACCGGTCCCGGTGCAAACTCTAGTGATGCTACCAATTCAACATTCACAGCAACGCAAAATGGTAGTGGAAACCTTGTTAGTGGTTCTATGGGTGGAGATAATAACTCATTAACCATTACCCAAAATGGAAGCAATAACATGATTGATGGTGGATCCGGATTCTGGCAAGCACAAGGTTTCACTATTGATGGAGATAATAACGTTGCTTCTATTTCTCAGAATAGTAGTGGAAATAGTGCTACGTTGAGCATAATGGGCAACGGTAACTCTGCTACTATCAGTCAAAATTAAATATTGAAATTACCGACCGGAGAGGATGGAAGACTCCTCTCCCGGTTTTCATTGATGGTTATATAATAAGTCAATGTTAATCTTAGCCAGTATATTATGAAGAAGTTATTCGCGATAACAGTGTTAGTGCTTTTCGCAGCAACCATGGGCTATGCACAAAATGATGCTGAAACCCAACAGTTAGGAGATGATAATGAGGCTGCAATTACCCAGGTAGGTGATAATGATGCAACGGTATACCAAGGAACTCAAAAATATGCATCAAGTCCTGCGGCAGTAGCAGAAGAGAATGAAGCTACAATTACGCAAGATGGTGCTTTTGAAGCCTTTGTTATTCAGGGTGATGCCGGTACCGCTATCAATTCCTCAAGTTCTATAAATCAGTCCGGAACGGATGGCTATGCAGCCATTTTACAGGGGGTTTATAGCGGAGGAACTGCGGTATCCACCAAAGCTTCAGTAGAGCAAAAGAAGAGTGGAAATACCGCTCAAATTCGTCAGGGCCTGGCAGGTAGTACCGAAGGCGGTAGTGCGACTGTCACTCAGAATGGAGCAGGCAATACCGGTATAATCTATCAAGGGGTTCAAGCACAATCATTTTCATTGGATAATACTGCTTCCATAACTCAGAATGGTGATAACAATGCATCTACGACCGTCTTACAGGGATCCATGTTATCCGACGCGGGACCTGGTGCCGGAGCAGGTACAGCTGAAGGTAATGACGCCACAGTAATTCAAAATGGCAGTAATAATGGAAGTGCTGATGGTGTTCGGATAAACCAGGGTATTAATGGAGGAATGGCTTTTGATAATACCGGATTTATACTACAAAACGGAAATAGCAATGATGCATTAATTAATCAGGGGGTTGGGATTAATATCGGATCACAAAACAGTGAGGCGAGTATTTATCAATACTCTGACAACAATAGTGCAACGGTTAATCAACAGGGTCTACTTAACACGGCGAATGTCACGCAGAATTAAATGATTTAGATGGTTTTAGAACCACTCCTAAACATACCAGCTTCGTTCTATGACTGTTGGAGATTGAATCTTCTCCATCAGTTTTCTACACTACAAAAAATAAAATTACTAATATAGATTGCACAATTGATACAACATAAATCTGTTACAGCGTGTATACTATTACTTTTCATCGTGATGACCTTAGGTGCATGTACTACTGCACTGCAACCATTGGAAACCGAAAGGGTAAAGCCCGGAATTAACAGTAAGGTTCATGAAAGCCTGAAAGAGATGCCGGAACCTCAAAGTAAAGTAGTTGCGGCCGTTTATAGATTCCGCGATCAAACCGGCCAATATAAGCCCTCTGAGAGGGTTGCAAGTTGGTCTACGGCTGTTACGCAGGGAGCCACTTCTATACTTATAAAATCGATGGAAGACTCCGGTTGGTTTACTCCCATTGAACGCGAAGGAGTTTCCAATTTATTGAATGAACGTCAAATCATTCAAAAGACACGGCAAAAGAATAATCAGAGTGGCCAACTTTCGCCGTTGCTGTTTGCCGGAGTGTTATTAGAGGGAGGTATTATCGGTTATGATACTAATGTTATTACCGGAGGTGGTGGAGCTCGTTTGCTTGGAACCGGGGCGTCCGGACAGTTTCGAAAAGACCAGGTTACCATTTATTTACGAGCGGTATCAACAAAAACCGGCCGGGTGCTTGAGACGGTTCATACTACCAAGTCCATAATTTCGCAGGAACTGCAAAGCGGTGTTTTTCGCTATATAGATACCAATAGGCTGTTAGAGACTGAGGCCGGATTTACATATAACGAGCCCCCATTAATGGCCGTTACTGAAGCGATCGACGAAGCAGTAAAATTACTCATCATCAGAGGTGAAAACCAGGGACTTTGGAGTGCCCGGGATACCACTGCATTTAATGATTATGAAGAAAAATACAAGAGCATCAAGGAATGGGAGGAACGCGAAAAAACCAACTACTTTGGCTTGTATGATAACGACAAGCTACGATCGGGTTTAGATGTTTCCGCAAACTTTTTGGTTGGCAGTCATATAGGCAGCTATAAGGCAGCTAACGAAGAGATAGGTGCTTCTATAAAAGCCGAATACTTTTTCAGTCCACAGCTTTCGCTGAAGGGAAATATTGAACGTTCGAGTGTGGGAGCACAAAAGGCATTTTCAGAGCCTTATACAGCGTTCGATTTAACAGTTAATGGATATTTCACCCCTAATTCAAAATTTTCACCATTTGTTGGGGTAGGGGCCGGAAATATCACTTATGACAGTAAACCAGATTTTTCGAGTAGAGGATATTTCCCGACGGTATCGGCCGAAGCGGGATTGGATTACCGGATATCAGAACGAATTGGAGTGCATGTAGGATTTAATTATCGATATTTGATTAGGGATGGTCTTGATGGAGTAAGTAAAGGTACTATACATGATCAAATGTGGAACGTAAGTACCGGTGTAAGTTATTCACCAAAGTTTTTACAGTAAACTGTCAAAAAATGACGCTCACTTTGAGTAAAAATATTCATAACACACAAGGAGGCTCGCTATGAAGTTACAGAAAACACTAATTTTCGCGATTGTATGTTGCTTGGCTGTTTTTTCGCAAACACAAGCTCAGGATAAAAAGGAAAGAAGTCCGGTATCAATCGATCAGGTTGAGAATCCCGGAATTGAGCACAATGAAGCCCTAAAAAGCTTTGGGTTGTTTCACAACTTTGCTGTTGCAGGTCCGACTGATGGTTTGTTTGATGGCATATCATCGGAAGGCAATTACGCTTCCATAACGCAGTATGGCAGTAATAATGTTTCGAGTCTGACCCAAACTGGCAATAGCAATATTGGAAATATCCTAATTGGAAGCCCCGGAAACCGCGTCAGTGGTAATATAACGAATGTAACGCAAGAGGGGGACAGGTTGATATCCGTTGTAAATGTTCAGGGAAACAGCAATATACTTAACTTTACTCAGGACGGAAATTCCATGGGAGCATCTATCAATATGTTAGGTGATGGGGCAAATATAAAAGCTGAACAAGTCCCTACGATGTCTGGATCTGAGTTTTTATTTCAAAAAGGATCAATGCCCGTTTTCAAAGTGAAATCCAATACACGAAATCAACGCCTAATAATTGAATAACTATAAATTTGTGAAATTTAATATTCTTCAAATGTACATAAATAAGAGTTTACTATTTGTTGTCTGTGTTTCCTTGCTTGTAGGTTGTTCTAAGGAAACGATCTCTCCCGAAACTTTCGGAAATATAGAAGGGAAAATATTAGATAGTGAGAACAGTGATGGAATTCCGAGCGTGAATATTACCACAACACCGGCTACCAATTCCATTTTAACAGATAATAACGGGTCTTTTGTTATATCCGAAGTACCAACAGGTACGTATACCATCAATGCCGATAAAAAAGGCTATGAGTCGAATAGCGTAAGTGTAAAGGTGAGTGAAAACAAGACAGCATCGGCGCAGATGTATCTGGATGAGGATGCAGATAATAATAGTTCGGAAAATTTATCTGCCGAGGTTACATCGTGGAATGATAGAGTAGAAGGTGATACTACTTTTGTTGAAGTAGAATATAAAGTGAAAAATAACGGTGAGGACGCTAAAATTAATGAGTACGAAATTTATTTTGAAGTACTAACAAATGGCGGTTCTGCTTTTTATCACGAAGTGCGCGATACAAGTTTGGCAGCTGGTGAGCAAAATATTGGCAGTTTTGAAAAGTATATTCGTCAAAACCAAACAGATACCGTTCTGGTAAGTGATACATATGCAGAGTAAGTAGCTGGATGGTTTTATATAGTTAGATCGGAGTGACTGTGTTATCTTTTTAATATGAAAAACCCGCGTAAAAAATATTGGTTCTATAGGGTTGTTTCTGTTGTTGTACTGGCAGTGCTGGTATTCCTATTGAAACATGACCTGAAACGGCTTATTGATACTGCTCCCTTGTCACCTTCAACTCCGGAAACACAGCAGTTAACTCCCCCGGATTCATATTTTTTTTCTCCGGACAGTAGCATTCCGGATAATGGGACCCTAAGTGATTTGGATTATATTGATAAACCAACGGTACCATTATATCAGTATTCTGAAATCCTTGAACCGAATATTCAGAAGAATATTGACACCTCTGGAATTACGGTTGAAAGGATTGCGCTTAAAAAACCAGAGAAAGAGGAGGGAACTGGGGTGATTCAACAGGAGCAATCAGGTACGGATGTATTTTCGGATCTTCCTGATATAGCCAACGAAATTGGTTTCAGCTGGATAGCCAATAATCACTGGGAGGCAATTAATTTTAATTTAACAAGGTCGAAGAATCGTAAGCCGTCAACAAGAATTGTTCAAGTGAATAATAATATAAGTTATCACGATGTTGGACTGAATAACGATTTGGATGATCAAGCCGTTAGCAGTTTTGGTAATAGGCGCATAGTAACCCATATTGGAAATTTCAATTATACGAGCCAAACATTGTATAATACATATAATTCTGATTTGATTGTCAGCTCGATAGGGGATTACAATTCAACTGTTCAGAACGTTTTTAATGCATATAATGCACGGCTTACGGTAACCCAGAACGGGTCATTTAACAGAGTAAAACAAGATATTTATTCTAGAGACGTTTTTGGTACGTTTAACCAAACTGAAAGCCAAGTACGGCAATCCGGCAGTTATAATTTGTTCAGGTCGCAACAAGTTGGTGTATCAAATACCATAAAGACGATACAGCGGGGTAGTTTTAACAATGTTGATATTACTCAGCGTGGGAACCATAACTCCGCGCAGGTACATCAGTCCGGGCAGGGTAATACTGTGACTATTAATCAGAATTGAGGCGACGAAAGGGGGGCAGTAACACCTCCCCACTAAGCCCTACCAAAGCAGGTTAATTAAAAGAGAGTAAAACGGCTCCGCCCGAAGTTCGTGCAGACACTTTTGGCCCACCGCCATTCAATTTGCCATCTATTTCATTATTCTCCATATCTCCCGAAAAGTTATTGAATGTTCCTTGGACAAAAGTGCCCTTCAACTGCAAGTCAACACCGATGTTTTTTGGGATAGTAATATTCACATTTCCACCACTTGTTTTAAGATCAACCCATTGATCTATAGAGGTAAGATGGGCTTTTATATTGCCACCGCTTGTTGCTGCCTTAACACTTCCACTAATATCTGAAAGCGTAACATGTCCCCCGCTTGTTTTGGCTTGTAGTGTGCCGCTTACAGTGTTGGCGGTAATGTGTCCGCCGCTTGTTCGAACATCTAAATCACCTTCAATGTTGGATATATTAATATGTCCGCCGGATGTTTTAGCTTCTACATTTCCCTTTAGGTTTGCCAGATTTAGATGCCCTCCGCTTGTGGCAATCGTTTGATCTCCTTCAAGGTTCTTTGCCTCAATGTGTCCTCCGCTTGTTTTGAGATTAGTTCTCATCTCCTTTGGGGTAAGTATCACAAATGAAATAGACGGGCGATCGTTATTCCATGACGACCAGCCACTATTCTTTTTATGTTTGGCAATTGCTTTTATAGAGTTCCCGGATTGTGAAATGTCAATCTCCCATTTGTCAAGATCAATGTCGCTTGGTGTAAGGTTATTGCCATCCTTTCGGACGTACATCTCAACACGAACCGTATTCGAATTTGAACCCTCAACGGTGATATGTCCCCCCGAGGTACGGGTCTGAAGTTCTCCGGGTGTGTTGATATTAAATTCTTCAACGCGGTAAGGGTCATCCTGGTCGAATGATTCGGGATTAACTGAAGCAAATGAGATACCCATTAAAATAAGACTGAAAATGAGTGAAAATGTCAATGCAATTAAAACTTTGGATAAGTATATATTTCGGGCAGTCATAAGTCCTCCTTGTTTTATTTATGAAGTCGCGTTTTGGCTATACGCTATTCATTCCCAAAGTGTTTCACACTGTGGGATTTCTGATGGGTTTTGAGGTAGGAGAGCTGCTATCAATTCATTATTTTCAGACAGCTTAGAAAAAGGATAAAATGAAAGTTACTTATGAAGTTACCATTTGTACTTGCCAAGCGGTTTGTGGCGGGAGAATCATTTGACCAGGCGATGCCTAAAGTTAAAGCGCTGAATGAAAAAGAAATAAAAGTAACGCTCGACTTGCTGGGTGAAAATGTGGAAGACCGGCAAACTGCAGATGAGACCGTCGAGAATTATATTAAGCTTTTGAATGATATCAACGAGTCGGAATTAGATAGTACGATATCAATCAAGCTTACCATGATGGGGCTGGATATCGACCGTAACTACTGCAGAGATAATTTGTTCAAATTACTCGATGTTGCCCGTGAGAACGATCAGTTTGTTCGTATTGACATGGAGGGTTCTGACTATACGCAGATGACCATTGATATTTTTAAGGAAGCCTTTCAGGAATATGGCAAGCATGTGGGAATTGTAATCCAGGCCTATCTACATCGTACGAAAGAGGACATCGAAGAACTGGCTGAAATTGGGGCTGATGTACGACTTTGTAAGGGGGCTTATAAAGAGCCTAAAGATATTGCCCTGCAAAATATGGATGATATCCGCGAAGCATTCAAAGAGTATGCTGAGGTCTTATTGGATAAGACACCCTATCCGCGTATTGCAACTCATGATGATGAACTGATAAGCTGGACTAAAGAATATACCCAGGCAAACGATATAGGAAAATCCCGGTTCGAGTTTCAGATGTTGTATGGGTTGCGTCAGGAAACGATGGAAGAGTTTGCGGCTAAAAACTTCAATGCACGTATTTATGTGCCCTTTGGTACCATGTGGTTTCCCTATTTCAAGCGCCGCCTGATGGAACGAAAAGAGAACATCTGGTTCGTCCTCTCCACATTATTTCAGAAATAATATGGGGATCTCACCTGAGGTGCATCGGTATATACTTGCCGTCCTGTTTTTAATAACAGGCATACTCCATTTTGTAAAGCCGAAGCTCTTTACCAACATTATGCCTGACTATATTCCTTATCACCTTGCAATGGTATATATCAGTGGCGTAGCAGAGATTATTGGTGGATTGGGAATCCTGTTTGAGAAGACACAATTATGGGCGGGATGGGGGTTAATTCTGCTGTTGATTGCTGTATTCCCTGCAAATATCAATATGGCAGTCGAATCTATTCAGAAATCGGGTTACGCTTCACTATTCAGTATTGTAACGATCCTTCGCTTGCCGCTACAATTTGTGCTGATTTACTGGGTGTATTGGGCATGTCTTAGGTAGAAGTTAAAAGCAAGAAGTAGAAAAAAGAAAACTTTCACTTCTTGCTTCTGACAACGTTATATTTATTTCATGATAAACTACAAACGGCTTAATAAAAATCTACTTCCAATTTTAATTGGTGGTGGGTTACTCTTCATTCCACTGGTCGGTGACTTTCACATTGAGTCAGCCATACTTATCTCTTTAGTGGGATGCTTTTGGGGCGGAATTAAGGCAAGCAATCAATCCTTGGAAAACGATTTTTATGCTGCCCTCAGAATTATCGGGTATTTATTTTTGGTGGGTTTGCCATTGCTTGCAAATGCTTTTTTTACAGGCTGTTTTAGTATACACGGACTGGCATTTTGGATACTCTTTCCCGCCCCTAGTGTGTTTTTTGGATATGCAATTGGACGACTAATTCGCAACTCCGGATTGCCATACGCCAAGACGATAACGATTGGGGTGCTTTTATTTATTGGAGTGGGCATTTTATTAATTGAATTGATGACCTTTCCGCAGGTTTATTTCTTTAATCATGTATGGGGCGGTTGGCCTGGTCCCATTTATGATGAGATTGTGAAAGTAAATATAGCAACGGTCTTTTTTCGAACCCTAACCTTGTTATGGGTTATTCTTCTGTGGCATATTCCGACCTTGGATAAGAGTCGATATGCGAAATGGATTGTGGGTGTTTCAGCGATCGTGATTTTTATGGGTTATACACAGCTAACGGAGGTTGGTATTCATTCTCCACGTTGGTACCTGCAGAAGGAATTGGGCGGGCATCAATCGACAGAACACTTTGAGCTGTATTACGATCAAGATCTTTACAGTAATTATGAAATCGATTTGCTAGCAAAAGAGCACGAGTTTTATTTTGACCAGATTTCGAGTCAGCTTGCATTGCCTGAGCGAGATTCTTCGAATAAAATCGAAAGCTATTTGTACGGGCATCCCTGGCAAAAGAAGCAGTTGGTGGGCGCCAAGTTCACCAGCTATGTACCGGTGTGGCTGGAGCAGGACCAGCTGCATATTGCCAAGCAGCAAATTCGGTCAAGTCTTAAGCATGAGCTTGTACATGTCATGGCCAAAGAGTTTGGAAATTGGTTTAACGCCAGCTGGAGTATCGGGTTAATTGAGGGTATTGCTGTAGCTATTGCCGGAGGTTCCTCATCGACATCGACCATTCATCAAATGGTAGTATCTGAAAAGCCATATCCTTCTGCAAAAGAATTGGAAAAAGCGTTTTCGTTTTGGGGATTCTACGGTGGACGTTCGGGTGCAAATTATACCACCAGCGGATCGTTTGTACAATATTTGATGGAGAATTATCCAGTAGAATCCTTAAAAAAAGCTTATCGGAGCGGAAGTTTGCAACGAGCGTATCAAGTAGATTGGCAAACATTGGTGAATGAATGGCATGCGATGTTGGATACGGTTGAAGTGGATTCTTTAGATCAACAGGTTGCACGTCGTATTTTTGGTATGCGATCGCTTTTTGAGAAAGAGTGTCCGCATATAGTTTCTGACTTTGCTGCTGCCCATGATAATTATCGTTTCTCTATGGCAAACCAAGATACGGTACAGGCATTGAAGTTTTTAGATCAGGCTTTGGTTGAGGGGGATAGCGCTGAACCAATAAAAACAGAATGGAGCTATCGTAATTTGGTGGGCGGGCAGTCTCTAAAAGTACGTCAGGCCGCAACAATGAGTGATACCACGGTAGATTTACAGCTTCTTTATGCGGATGCCTTTGCCATGGTTGGAAATTGGGAAATGGCAGATCGACATCTTTCAGAAGGTCAAAAGTTGTTTGAGGGAAATCCGGACTCGCTGCTAAAACCGGCGTTGGAAACGCGGAGTAATCAGCGCCAATGGGAAATATATCGGGAGATGACCTATAACAACACTCTGCCTGATTCTGCTTCGTTTGATGAAGCACTATACCGGACAAAGATTCGAAGTGTCCGCAAAGCAATTGAACAGGAGCGGTGGGATGAGATGCAACTGTATGCAGCTCTGCTACTGGGGAAATCACTGCAGCGAAAATATTTTGATGACTACCAGCAGTTGATCCATCACCTTGCGTTTCAAAATGATATGAATTTGGTTGAACAGCTCATTGAGCAGCTAAGAGAATTGCCACTGCGAAATCGCTATCGTGATCGATTGCAACAAGAGGGGGAGTGGATGCAGTTTTTCGAAACGGGAAGAGAAAATGGGAGTTATGATTAAATATTTATTGATTTAGTATAGTCTGAAAGAAAATATAAAAGGCAAAACACCGATATGAAGGAGTATACGCTATCTTTTTGGGAAGCGAATATGTACTCATTGTTAGTTTATATTCCTATTATCCTAGGATACTACATCCCCTATGGGTTTCTTTATGGATGGTCATCCTTTGGAGTAGATATCATTCAGGGAATTGGTAATCCGTTGTTCTTTTTAATTATTATTTTTTTGGGAATTGCTCTACATGAACTTATTCACGCTTTAAGCTGGTGGTGGATGGATGATATTCCATGGGAGAAGATTCATTTTGGATTTAAGTGGATGGTGTTGACGCCTTATGTTCACTGTCCCGAACCAATAGAAGTAAGGAATTATCGCTGGGGGGTAGCAATGCCAGGTATTATATTAGGTGTAATCCCCTACGCATTTGCCCTTATCTTCCAGAATGGGTTGCTGCTGGGATTTGGGTTCTTTTTTACTCTTGCGGCCAGCGGGGATATATTAATTTTGTGGTTACTGCGTGATGTCAGATCCGGTAAAAAAGTCCAAGATCACCCTGATCTCATTGGTTGTAAAGTTTTTAAATAAAAGACAAAGTATTTCAACGTTATGAGTAATCGAAAATTTGTAGATCACTCAAATTATAAACAGTATCCTGTTGAGGAGATGCGTCAACGTGCTCGTTCGTTTTACGAAGATATGAAACGGCGTAGGACAGTACGTGATTTTTCGAGCAGAGAAGTTCCGATAGAGGTAATCAAGGATTGTATTCGGGCAGCGGGAAGAGCCCCCAATGGGGCAAACAAACAGCCTTGGCATTTTGCAGTAGTTAGTGATCCTGAATTAAAAAAAGAAATTCGAGAGGCTGCGGAGAAAGAGGAGCAAGAATTTTATGAGCGCAGAGCTACAGATGAATGGCTGGACGCCCTGGCCCCTCTCGGTACTGATGCTGAAAAACCTTTTCTGGAAGAAGCCCCCTATCTTATTGCCATATTTTCTGAAAGTTATGGAATTAGCGAGGAGGGTGAAAAAGAAACCCATTATTATGTGAAAGAATCAGTTGGAATTGCTACCGGAATGTTGATTACAGCTATTCACAAAGCCGGTTTGGCTTCCCTTACTCATACTCCAAGTCCCATGGGGTTTTTGAACGAGATTTTGGACCGTCCCGAAAATGAGCGCCCATTTCTTCTTTTAGTGGTAGGATATCCCAAAGAGAATGTAAAAGTTCCGGATATCAGTAAAAAATCATTGGATGAGATCGCAAGCTTTCATTAATAAAAGAATAGGTAGTGAGGACTTTCTTTCCCTGTAATGGTCGATTTTAATAAAGTCAGAATAAAAAATATATTGGAATAGAGAATTTATTAGACCACACTGAAATAGTTCTTAACGCTCAAAAAAAATAAATCATTGTCTGAAGCTAATAATACGCTTTTAGAACGGTATACATTGGCACTGGATGGGGCCGATATAGGCATTTGGGACTGGGTGGATATTGATAAAAAAGAACAGTGGTGGTCATCTGAGTTTTATAATTTATTGGGATACGAAGAGGAAGAGATTGAAGCCAATATTGATAATTTCAGATCACTCGTGCATCCCGATGATGAGGAAAAGGCATTTGGTGCTCTGGAGAATCATTTAAGCGCCGGTACCGGTGACTCCATAACATTAGAATATCGATTACAGACTAAGTCCGGAGAATACAGATGGTTTCAGGGTTCGGCGAAGGCCACCTATGATAAGGATGGAAATCCGATTCGTATGGCCGGAAGTATTATCGATATTAATAATCGCAAAGAGGCAGAGCTAAACTTGGAAGAGGAGCATAATCTGCTTCGTACTATTATTGATAATATTCCGGCATGTGTTTATGTAAAGGATATGGACGGTCGCAAAATAATAGCAAATCGGTCCGAGTATGAGTTGTGGGGCTTTGACCGGGAAGAGCAGATCTTGGGAAAAAGAGATTCGGATTTGAACAAGGAAGGGATTGCAGCGCTCTCGGAAAATGAGGACCGGCAGGTTTTGGAAACCGGTGAACCTATTATTGATAAGGATGCCTACACCGAAATTGATGGGAAAGAGTATGTGCTGCTGGTTTCTAAAATCCCTTTGAAAGACAGCAATCGAAATATCGTGGGATTGGTTGGTATCAGTAATGATATTACCGAGCGCAAGAAGATGGAGGATAAACTGCGTGAACGAAATCAGCAACTTGAAAAGCTGAATAATATGACGAATAAAATTTATTCAGTTGTTGGTCACGATCTTAAGACTCCGCTGTCATCTATTTTGGGTTTATCTGATTTATTGCTTAGTGAAACGGATGATGAAGAGGCTTTGAAAGAAAACTTGAGTATTATTCGACAGTCAGCACTAAAGATGTCTGACCTATTAGGGGATCTGCTGAATTGGGCGCGCATCCAAACAGATGATCTATCCCTAAATAAAAAGGAGTTTTCAATATGTGAAACAGTACGGGATACGATTGAACTACTTGCGATTATTGCCGAGCAGAAGGGTATTGATTTACAGTTTAGCAGTGAGCAATCATTTCAGGTTTATGCTGATAAACAACTGATTGCGACGATTATCCGAAACTTTATTTCAAATGCACTTAAATTTTCTGATGAAGGAGATATAATAGAAGTGAGTGTAAATCATGCTGAAGAGTACTGGAAGGTGTCTGTTAAGGATGAGGGAATGGGTATGTCTGAGGAATACGTCGAGCGGCTTTTTCATGAGCGGAAGCATCCCCAAAAAGAAGGAACTCAAAATGAAAAGGGAAGTGGTATTGGATTGAAACTTTGCAAAGAGCTGGCCGAGCGGCATGGTGGACAGATATCGGTCAAAAGTGAACTGGGCAAAGGATCCACATTTACCTTACGTATTCCATATGGTTAGCATCCCCAGTAAATAATCATGCAAAACGATCTGCCAGACGGTTTATTAGGTACCCACTTTCCTTTAGTGCCTGTGAGGCAAACTTGCCAAAGAAATCGGTAACAGATTCGAACTCTTTGATGAAGCCTTCCTTGTCGTCATTTTTGACCATTTGTGCCAGTTTCTCGTTGTGTTCAATGAATTTAAGCAGCAGCTCCCGGCGCTCTTCATTGGCGAAAACAATATCTGCATAGAGTTCTGCACTCTGGGCAAAAATACGTCCTGTCATCATCAGTTCGGCGCGGTAGATGGGAGAAGAGTAATCGAGAATATCCTGTGGTTTTAGGTCATAGGTTTTCATAAAAGAGCCGTGGGTGAGTGCCACAAAGTGACGCAACCCCTGTACCATGTGCATTACGTGATCGTGCTTTTCGGCATCGGCCTCAACTACACGCATGCCCCATAGCTTGGATTGTTCGATTACCCACTCCGACGATTCGGCATTGCGTGCCGGACAAACAACCATTAGCTGCTTGGAGAGGTTATCGACATCGGGACCATGCATGGGGTGTAATCCCAGAACAGGGCCGTCGTGAGCTTGTTTCATCGCCTCAATAGGTTCAGTCTTATTGCTGGTAAAATCTGCGAGAATAGTTTCTGAGCTTAGCTTAGGTGCCAATCGCTCAATGACCTTAACCGTTACGTTAATGGGGACAGCGACGATGGCTAAGTCAAGTTTGGGGGCAATTTCTTCGAGTTCGTGCCAGTTATGTTTATCGATCTTATAAACATGATGTCCTGATTGATGTGCGATGCGGGCGTATAGGCTTCCCATTCCTCCTTTTGCTCCTACAATAAGAATGTGTTTGGGCTCTTCGGTAGCGCGCGGGAATTCATTAGAAGATTGGCTGGCTCGCGAGGAAGCCATGATCATTCGCAAAAAATCTTCAGCCCAGTCGGGATCAAGATTATGATCGCTGGCCATCTCACGAAATTTTTTTGTCTTTTCATCTTCCCGTTTGGGAGCAAAGATAGGTAACTGGTTTTTTATCTTTTTATCGATAACCTCGTGCACAATTTCCCTGCGCTCGGCCAGAAGTTCAAGGAGTTTGGAATCAATTTCATCAATGCGATTACGTTGTGGTCCGAGTTTCTTTTCTTTTGGAGTCATAAACTATTGATATGAAAAACTACAGTATTGTGCTTAATACGTCTTAGCAACTAAAGCTGGCTAAAATACAAATTTATCTTTCGTGAAATAAATTTATCGGTAGATTAAAGAAAGAGTCGGAGGTTAGAAATTAAATGGAAGCTTTACTGTTAATTGCCCGAAAAATATGGGATTTTAACAGAATGATTTAGCGCTATTTTCGTTTTATTACAATGTGAATAGAAAGGATTTAAAAGGTTATTTAATACTATATGTCCCATTTTGATTTACAATCTCCCTGGCCGCCGGCCGGGGATCAGCCCGAAGCTATTGAACAGTTGGTAGAGGGTGTTGAAAACGGCGATAAGTACCAGACGTTACTTGGAATTACCGGTTCGGGGAAAACTCGTACTGTATCGGGTGTGATTGATGAAGTCGAACGCCCTACGCTGGTAATGAGTCATAACAAAACACTGGCTGCACAGCTGTATCGCGAGCTCAGTGATTTTTTCCCGGATAACCGGGTTGAGTTTTTTATCTCCTATTACGATTACTATCAGCCGGAGGCCTATCTTTCCTCGCAGGACAAATACATCGAAAAAGATCTGTCGATTAATGATGAGATTCAGCGGCTTCGACTTCGTGCTACGAGTTCCCTGCTATCGGGTCGAAGAGACGTAATTATCGTCTCTTCGGTAAGCTGTATATATGGTATTGGTTCTCCCTCTGAGTATGAAAAGCTTATTATTAACTTGGAGACCGGTACGGAGGTCCCACGGAATAAGTTGTTGTATGATTTGGTGGACTTGCACTATACCCGGAATGACAGAGAATTTGAGCGCGGTACCTTTCGGGTGCGCGGAGACGTCGTAGATCTTTATCCTGCCTATGCAGAGCATGGATTGCGCATCTCATTCTGGGGCGATGAAATTGAAAAGATGGAAATTGTCGATCCGGAAAGCGGTGATGTACTGGATAATGTGGATGAATTTCGCATTTATCCTGCATCACACTATGTAACGACTGAAGATCGACTTCAGGAAGCCATTGAGCAAATTCGGGATGAGCTGCACTGGCGTATTGGGACTCTTAATGATGAAGGAAAGCATCTCGAGGCTAAACGGCTGGAACAGCGAACCCTCTTTGATATCGAAATGATGCAGGAAATTGGATACTGTTCCGGTATTGAAAATTACTCCCGTTACCTGAGTAATCGTAAGCCGGGCGAACGTCCATACTGCTTGTTCGATTATTTTCCGGATGATTTTCTGCTGGTTGTGGATGAGAGTCACCAGACAGTTCCGCAAATTTCGGCTATGTACGGTGGTGACCGATCCCGTAAAATTGATTTGGTAGAACATGGGTTTCGATTGCCTTCGGCAATGGATAATCGTCCTCTTACATTTGAAGAGTGGGAAGAGGTTACCAATCAGGCTATCTTTGTGAGTGCTACGCCCAGTGATTATGAGCTTGAAAAGAGTGGTGGCGTGGTTGTAGAGCAAATTGTACGTCCAACTGGATTGATGGAGCCTGAAATTGAAGTGCGTCCTCTTGATAATCAGATTGATGACCTTCTTGAGCAGATTCAAGAACGTGTCAAAAAAGGCCATCGGGTATTATGCATTACGTTGACAAAACGACTGAGTGAAGAGTTAAGTGAGTATCTGAAAAGTGTCGGCATATCGGCGGCTTATATGCATAGTGAACTCAATGCGATGGAACGTGTAGAGGTGCTGTTCAAATTCCGTCGCGGCGATTTTGATGTACTGGTTGGGATTAACTTGCTTCGAGAGGGAATTGATATTCCTGAACTCAGCCTGGTCGCTATTCTTGATGCCGATAAAGAAGGATTTCTGCGCTCTGAAACCTCGCTGTTTCAGATTATCGGTCGAGCGGCGCGAAATGTTGAAGGGAAAGCCATCCTCTATGCTGATAAAATCACTGATAGCATGCAGACGGTGATTGACGAAACCGAGCGTCGTCGTAAGATACAGAAAGAGTACAATGAAGAGCATGGCATTGAGCCAAAAACTATCGAGAAAGAATTGAAACCGCTTGTTGATCCGGCATTGATTTCGAACAAAGATTTTGATCTCGATGATAAAGATACAGACGGCCAAGATCCGCTTGAAGTAGTGAAAGTGGCTGATGAGGGGATTAAGTACAAAGCAAACCCGGCCATGAACGAAGTGACTTTTGATAACAAAGAGGAATTCCTTGAATATCTTCAAGATTCGATGTACACGGCTGCACAAAATATGGAGTTCGAAGAGGCAGCCCGTATTCGCGATCAAATAGAACAGCTTAAAAACGAGTTAGATTAAAAATTATTAAGCGTGAGAATTAATTCCCACGCCAGCAATGAATAACCAAACATGAGTACCTTAGCATATCTCAAGAGTTTTTTTAAGGATAAAGATGTTGCCTCGGTTACCCCAACGTCACGTTTTTGCGTGAAAAGGGTCTGTCAGCCGATCGATTTTAAGGAAGATAATACTGTCGTCGAATACGGCGCCGGGGCGGGCGTATTTTCCCATTATTTGCTTGATCAGATGACGCCCAATTCACAACTGCATCTCTTTGAAACCAATGAGATATTATTTGAAAAACTGCAGCAGATCGATGATTCTCGGGCCATGTTTTACGATCAGAGCGTGGAATACGTATCTGATTTATTGCCGGAAGATATCATCGGGCGCGTCGATTTTATTATCTCCGGTATTCCATTTTCTTTTTTGGATGAGAAAGTTAAATCGTCCATTCTCGACCAGAGTTTTAAAATGTTGCGCGATGGCGGGGAGTTTTTGGCCTACCAAACATCGGGACATCTTGAAGATCCACTCCGTGATACCTTCGGCAACGTGAAAACCTCGTGGGAGTGGCGTAATATTCCACCTATGACAGTCTATGAGGCCGTAAAAAGATAGGATTTTTGTGCCAGGTAGCTAATTTTCATTTCTATAAATGGGATTTCCTCCACAGGTTGAAATGAAATCACCTCGTGCAAATCTAAGTATTCACTCAAATAAAGTGATAGACTTTTAATTCTATATTGAAGATTAATCTGAGAAGATGCTCTATCAGGAGTTAAAATCTAAAAAAGCCATTCCACCCGCACTAAAGGGATAGAATGGCTTCACATTTATTAACTGAGAATAAAGATCAGACCAATAAAATCAACGCATAAGGAGAAGAAGGCTATTCTTCTTCGTCAGCATTTTGAGCTTCTTCTTTAGCAGCAGCTTTTGCTTCTGCCTCACGGTTTAGCTCACGAACCTCATCTCGGTTCTGATCTTTCTCTTTAATACGAGCAGACTTACCTTGTCGGTCGCGCAGATAATAGAGCTTGGAGCGTTTAATATCACCTTGACGCTTCAGCTCAATTTTGGCAATAAAAGGAGAATGAAGTGGAAAAATACGCTCCACTCCAATATTTCCTGCGGAAATTTTGCGCACCATAAATGTTTGGTTAGCACCGCTTCCGCGTCGAGAGATTACGAGTCCTTCAAACTTCTGGATTCGCTCTTTGTCGCCTTCGCGGACGCGATAGTGCACAACAACGGTATCCCCAGTTTTAAACTCGGGATACTCATCGTCAATTAATGTCTGTTCTGCTAATTTTAACTTATCCATAATGTTACCTTACTACTGTTCGTTTCGAAATTTCTTATAAATATCCGGACGTACTTCCTTCGTACGCTCAAGCGACTGTTGACGTCGCCATTCCTTTACTTTTTGATGATCACCTGATCGCAGCACTTTCGGCACTTTCATCCCCTCAAATTCAGCGGGACGCGTATACACAGGACCTTCCAGTAAGTTCTCATTTTGGAAAGAGTCCGTAAGAGCACTTTCAGAGTCGCCTAAAACGCCGGGCAATACCCGTACGATGGAATCAACCATCACAAGAGCCGGCAGTTCGCCGCCCGAAAGCACATAATCGCCAATGCTGTATGTTTTGGTGATTAATGAATCTATTACACGCTGATCGACACCTTTGTAATGACCGCATAGAAAGATGAGATTTTTATCAGTAGACAGCCTGTTGGCGTCTTCCTGCTCAAACGGTATTCCGTTTGGAGCGGTAAATATAGTCTCATCGTAATCCCGTTGGCTTTGCAGATGCTCAATACATGAAAAAATAGGCTGTGGTGTTAAAACCATGCCGGCACCGCCGCCGTAAGGATAATCATCTACTTTATTATGCTTGTCCTCGGTATAGTCACGCAGATCATGAGTATGGATTTCAACCAACCCTTCATCTTGAGCATTACCCACAATACTGTGTTTTAGAGGGCTCTTCAAAAGCTGTGGAACGGCCGATATGATATCAATGCGCATCATACTATATACCTTTCAGTTGGTCCAGATTTCTGCATTGAATTTGTTTTGATTCCTCATCAATGTCGGCAACATACTCATCCACAATAGGGATGAGTAATTCCTCTTGCTCATTTGTAACTACCTGTAGTATCGGATGTGCCGGGTTTTCCAGCATTTCTTCAACTGTACCAATGGATTTTCCCTCACTTAATATTGTAAAAGAGGTTAGATCCACCGGCAAAGCATCCGTATCAAGCAGAGATTCGACGATCTCGCGATCAGCAAAGACCGAAGCGTTTTTAAGGTTTTCGGCCTGGGTGCGATCCGCTACGTGTTCAAATTTTACAAAGAACGAAAGCCGGTTGTTTTTTTCTTGGACCCGAACCGACTCAATTCGAGCGGGGACTAAATCCCCTCTGGCCGTTTCAAGACGAGCCAGATCAATAGCATCAAAAAGTGTTGGCGCGTAAACTTCGGGAATGATTAATACTTCTCCCTGTACGCCGTGTGATCGGGAAATATACCCGATCTTTTCGTACTGGTTTTCAATTGGTTCCAGCATAGCTTGGCTGGTGGACTCCACTTAATAGTGGGATCCACCTACTTAGCTTATTTAACTATTTTCTTTCTTGTCATCCAAAGCACGTTGAACGGTTACCCGATCTTCGTCTTCAGGGACAAAGCCTTCAAGCTCATCAAGAGGGGTATTTTCGATATGTTCGATAGCCTCTTTGGCTAACATATCAGTAGATACCTGTCCTTCTGCTTTTGATTCTTCTTCATCCTCATCCGCAGTATCTTCGGTATCTTCCTCTTCATCGTCATCAGAAGCTTCAACCTGTTCCTCTTTGGTATCTTCTTCCTTGGCTTCAGCCTCTTCTTCAGTAGAATCGTCCTCGTCAGACTCCTCTTCCTGAGCTTCGACTTCCTCAGTCTCATCTTCATCAGCGGCCTCTTCTACCTCTTCGTCGGCCGGTTCTTCTTGTACCTCGGCCTCTTGCTGATCTTCCTCTTCAGCTACTTCTGCTTCTTCATCAGTTTCAGCTTTTGCTTCCTCTTCTTCATCAGACTCCTCATCCTCATCAGAAGCAAGTGCTTCTTGTTTGGCTTTCTCTTTGGCAGCTTCTTCAGCTTTCTTTTTAAGCTGCTTTTGGAATTCCTTCTCTTCTGCTTCCAAGAGTGCCTGCTGACGTTCTTTGCGTGTAGGAACTTCTTTTTCCTTTTCTTCGCGTTTTTCACGCCATTCAGCAAGAGCTTCTTCAATTTCTTCTTCCGATTTACCCCAGCGAATCAGATGCATTTCGTACATGATCCCTTCATTCTTGAAAATAGAACGAACGGTATCAGTGGGCTGGGCTCCTTGCTTTAACCAGTGAAGAGCACGCTCACGATCTAAATCAAGCTGATTCTTGGGGGTTACATTATCAAAACGACCTAAGTCTTCAATAATACGACCATCTCTGGGTTTGCGGTTATCCGCAACAACAATGTGATGGATGGGCCGCTTTTTTCGACCTCTACGTTGTAATCTTATTCTTAACAATGGATTATCTCCTTAGTTATAATTTTAAATTTGCGTTGATTTCAAATAGAGGATATTGTCGGAATCTTGCGCAATATATTTTTATAAAAGATGCCGAGCTGGGCTAAACAGTCGGCATCAATGGTGTTAACCAAATGGTAAATTTCCTCTCATTCCCTTCATGCCTTGCATTAATTTACCCATCTTACCCATGCCAGAGAACGACTTCATCATCTTCTTCATCTGCTCAAACTGCTTTAGCAGATCATTGATATCCGAAACGCGTGTTCCGGAACCTTTGGCAATACGTCGCTTTCGAGTGGCATTTAAAATATCCGGATTGTGTTTCTCTTCCGGAGTCATTGAGCAAATAATTGCTTCTATTGGCTTGAAGGAATCTTCATCAATTTCTGTATCAGATTCTTGCAGGGCTTTGCCGGCTCCCGGAATCATTCCTACGAGATCCGAAATATTACCCATGCTTTTAACTTGCTGCAGCTGCTGATAAAAGTCGTCGAGATCAAACTCATCAGACTTAATTTTCTTTTGCAGCTTTTGTGCTTTTTCTTCATCAAATTCTTTCTGCGCCTTTTCCACAAGTGATACAACATCACCCATACCGAGAATACGCTTCGACATCCGCTCGGGATAGAAGGGGGAAAGGGCATCCAGCTTTTCGCCGGTACTCACAAACTTGATCGGTTTTTGGACCACATTCTTGATTGAAAGGGCCGCCCCGCCGCGGGTATCACCGTCAAGCTTGGTCAATACTACGCCATCATAATTGATAACTTCGTTAAATTCTTTTGCTGTATTAACAGCGTCTTGTCCTGTCATAGAGTCAACAATGAACAATGTTTCATGTGGCTCTACAGCTTCTTTAATTTCAGCCACTTCGTTCATCATCTTCTCATCTACATGCATGCGCCCGGCCGTATCAATAATAACAGTATCAAGAGCCAGGCTTTTGGCCATGGAAACAGCTTCTTTTGCAGCACGAACCGCATCTTTCTGGTCAATAGAATAGACCGGAACGTCGATCTGGTTGGCCAGCGTCTTAAGCTGGTCAATGGCAGCCGGACGATAAACGTCTGCTGCCGCTAAAATAGGATTGCGGTTGTTTTCCTGCTTCAGATAACGAGCCAGCTTGGCGCTGAAGGTCGTTTTACCGGAACCTTGCAGTCCGGCAATCAAAATAACCGTAGGTGGTGTGTGTGCGACAGAGATATCCACACGCTCTTGACCTAAAATATCGGTCAGCTCATCATGTACAATCTTGGTAAACTGCTGACCGGGATTGACGGCCGTAAGCACATCTTCGCCCATTGCCCGTTCTTTGACCTTGTTCGTGAACTTTTTGGCAACGTCGTAGTTCACATCGGCATCAAGCAGGGCCCGACGTATTTCTCTCACCGTCTCCGCAATGTTGACGTCGGTGATCTGAGCTTCTCCTTTCAGCTTTTGAAAGGCGCTATCTAATTTTGATGAGAGATCTTGAAACATGTGTTCGTAATTATCTGATCTTTAAAGCTTTTCATGTATTCCCGAATAGAGCATGGGAATAAGAGTCCCGCAAAATAAGGACATTTTTTTGTGTTATCAACAGAATTATTTGTTTGAAATAATGGTGAGGATATAGAGAAAATGTGTAATGACAGTTTTTATATTTCTTTTATTATCTTCCCACAGAAATCTATTGAATTCTAAGAAATTGAGGATCGTAACTTATGGCTGACGAACAAGGATATGGACTGCTTAAGGGAAAGAAAGGATTGATTTTTGGCGCACTGGATGAGCGCAGTATAGCGTGGAGAATCGCTTTAGCCTGTAAACGAGAGGGGGCCGAGTTCTCATTATCCAATGCCCCGGTAGCTCTTCGCTTTGGAGATCTTGATGAATTATCCGAAAAAACAGGAGCAGAAGTGTTCCCTTGTGATGTGACCAACGAAGATGAAATTGAAGAGTTGATGGAGAATGTAAAAGAGGAGCATGGCCAGATTGATTTTATGCTTCATGCTATTGGGATGTCCCCCAATGTGCGCAAAAAACAAGATTATAAAGAGTTGAATTACCAGTGGATGCAGCAAACGATGGATATTTCAGCTATTTCGCTGCATAAGGTAATCCGCTATGCCGATGAGGCTGATATTCTTGCTGACGGCGGAAGCATTGTTGCGCTTTCGTACATAGGTGCACATCGTATATTCTCTAAATACAGCGATATGAACGACGCCAAGGCACTGCTTGAAAGTATCGCTCGTAATTACGGCAGCCGTTTGGCCGATCGAGGCATCCGCGTTAATACGGTTTCGCAGGCACCAACTAAAACTTCGGCAGGCAAAGGTATCAAGGGATTTGATGGAATGTATACTTTCGCCGATAAGATAGCCCCCATGGGTAATCCGACGGCCGATGAATGTGCGGATTACTGTGTAACACTGTTCTCCGATCTGACCCGAAAAGTGACAATGCAGAACCTTTATCACGATGGTGGATTTGTTACGTCCGGTATTGACGAGCAGATGATTAATGATCTCGCAAAAATATATGCCGATGATGAAGGTGATGAGTAACGCTTAATTTCTCTTTTCAATTTGCGATTCAATGCCCGATACTTTTAAGGTGTCGGGCATTCTTTATTTGAAAGTTTTTGTGCTGCTTTTAGTACGGAGTTGAATATGATAAAAACCCACCATCCCCTTTCTCCCCCTCAAAGGAGGCAACTTATTGTTTTTTGTGAGTAGTGAGATGAGAAAGAATTAAATTATAAAGAGCACTAATTATTTTTAGCTTTCGATCATCTCAGGGAAGAGTTGTTACTTTGCTTTTTTGTTGTTGGAAGGCTCAGTTATGTGGTTATTGGAATTTCTTTAAAAAATGTATCCGGATTTTAATCTTTTCACGAAAAGCAGTTAATTACCAACGGTTTTAATTCTAAAAAATAATAGAATCGATGAAGCGACTGTTTGTATTAGCTTTAACTCTTTTATTCACTGCGGCCACCGGATTATCCCAGGACCTTCCCACAATAAATGAGAAAACACAGGGACTTGAAAAAGAGGAGGGGTATTTTACCTATTACTGGGATGATAAAGCCGGTAAAATTTGGCTGGAGGTCGATAGGTTTGATGAGGAATTTTTATACGTTAATTCTCTGACGGCAGGTATCGGTTCTAATGATATTGGACTTGACCGCAATCAGCTGGGTGATGACCGTATTGTCAAGCTTGAGCGTCGCGGCCCCAAGATTTTGATGGTTCAGCCTAACTATTCTTATCGAGCGATCACGGATAATCTCAAAGAAAAGGAGTCGGTGCGCGATGCCTTTGCCCGATCAGTACTGTGGGGATTTGAAATTGCTGCTCAGAATGAAGATGCAGTACTTGTAGATGCCACGGCTTTTTTGTTGCGTGATGCACATGGCGTTAGCGAGCGTTTACAGCAGCGTAACGAAGGGAATTTCAGCATAGATAAAAGTCGGTCGGCGTTGTATCGCGAGGCCACTATGAACTTTCCAAAGAATACCGAATTTGAGGCAACGCTGACGTTTACAGGCAATAATCCCGGGGGGCAGGTTCGCTCGGTGACGCCAACATCAGATGCGATCACTGTACGTCAGCATCATTCTTTTGTAGAGTTGCCGGATGATAACTTTAAACCCCGAAAGTTTGATCCCCGAGCGGGATATTTTGGTATCAGCTACCAAGATTATAGCACGCCGATTAGCGAGTCACTGACTAAGCGATTTATTACAAAGCATCGCCTGAAGAAGAAAAATCCAGGTGCAAAGATGAGCGAGCCGGTGGAGCCCATCGTTTATTATCTCGATCCCGGAACGCCGGAGCCTATCCGTGGGGCCCTGCTCGATGGTGCACGTTGGTGGAATGAGGCTTTTGAAGCGGCTGGATATAAGGATGCATTTCGTGTAGAAATATTGCCCGACAGCGCCCATCCCATGGATGTGCGCTATAATATGATTAACTGGGTGCATCGTTCTACGCGAGGTTGGTCATATGGCACATCGGTAGTAGATCCCCGCACTGGAGAGATAATTAAAGGACACGTGCTGCTTGGATCGCTTCGCGTACGGCAGGATTATCTGATTGCTGAGGGACTATTATCACCATATAAAGAGGGCAAGACTTATGATGAGAATAATAATCCTATGCTGGATGTGGCCTTGGCTAGGATTCGACAGCTTTCAGCGCATGAGGTGGGGCATACGATCGGGTTAGCTCATAACTTTGCGGCAAGTACAAATAACCGTGCTTCGGTTATGGACTATCCGGCTCCCAAAGTAAGGATCACGCAAGACAGCACACTTGATTTATCTGACGCTTACGATACGGGTATTGGCGAATGGGACAAGGTGGCCGTGAAATATGGTTATAAGGATGTATCGAACGTGCCAAGTGAAGAGGCAGCTTTAAACAATGTGATTGAAGAGGCTATCGATGAAGGATTACTGTATATCTCGGATGCGGATGCACGTCCGGCGGGAGGAGCACATCCGAAAGCCCATTTATGGGATAATGGCGAGAATGCGGTGGATCAGCTCCATCATATAATGGATGTCAGAAAGATTGCATTGGAGAACTTTTCGGAGTCAAATATTCCCAAAGGAATCCCTATGGCGGAGCTTGAAGATGTGTTAGTACCAATTTATTTATACCACCGCTATCAAATTGATGGTACAGTTAAGCTAATAGGCGGGCAAAATTACAGCTACAACTTGCGCGGTGATGATCAACCGGGTCCTGAGCCCGTGCCGGATTCTACGCAGCGATCGGCTTTGGATGCCATGCTCAACACTTTATCAGCCAAGCAGCTGGCTATGCCGGAACGCATTGTTGAACTGATACCACCGCGTCCCATTGGCTACTATGATTCTCGTGAATTATTTAATAGTCACACCGATCCGACGTTTGATTCCATTGGAGCGGCCGAAACAGCGGCTGGAATGTCAGCGAAATTGTTGTTCAACACTGAGCGTGCAGCAAGATTAGTAAGTGCTGAGGCTCGTGATGCCGATAACTTGGGACTTGCCGATATGCTTGATACGGTAATTGGTCAGACGTGGAAACAACCGTTCAAGAAGGGTTATAAAGGAGCAGTACAGAATACGATAAATCATGTGGTTCTTTACCAGATGATGAATTTGGCAGCGGATGAAAATGCTTCTTCGCAAGTGCGCGCAGTGACAAACTTCAAGCTTGAGGCTTTGCGTGAATGGATGCGAAATGAGGCAGAGAACAAGGCTGAAAATGAGCAGCGTATCGCTTCTCTGCTTTATGGCTACCGAACATTACAGCAATTTAAGGACAAGGGTGAGATGTTTATGCCGACAACACCATTAAGTCCACCGCCGGGCTCACCTATTGGCAGTGATGATAGAATATTTATGCAATGTAGTTTTCGTAGATGATTGAACCGAATGAATTACTCAGCGCCTATGCCAACGGTATTTTCCCGATGGCGGATTCCCGGGATGATGAGGAAGCAAAATGGTATACCTCGAGCCGACGAGGAGTAATACCAATAGATGATTTCCGGGTTTCCTCAAACGTACGACGTATAGTTCGAAATAACCATTACCATATCAAGTTTGATTATAATTTTCGCCAGGTTATGGAAGCCTGTGCCGACCGTGATTCAACCTGGATATCCCATGAGATTATTGAGTCATACTGTAATTTGCATGAATTAGGTCATGCTCATTCGGTAAGTGTGTATAATAAAAAATGGGAGCTCATTGGTGGACAGTATGGGGTGTCGCTGGGAGCAGCCTTTTTTGGAGAGTCGCTTTTTGGGTGGGCAAAAGAAGCCTCAAAAGTAGCATTGTATTGGACACATCAGGCATTAAAACAGGGAGGTTTTGAACTATGGGATACCCAATTTTGGACGGAGCACCTGGCACGGTTCGGATGTGTTGAAATATCAGCTGAGGAGTATGACGAAAAGTTAGAATCGGCGTTGAAAAAGGATGCAATGTTTGAGGCTGTAAAAACAAAAGTTAAATAAAAAACCCTCAGAATTTTGAAGATCCTGAGGATTTTTTAAAGTAGGATAAATTGATTAAGCTTTTAAAGAAGCTGCTTCGTGTACTTCACGCACTTTCTTTTTGATACCTTCTGGATCAAGCTCAACCTCGTGGTGAAGTTCTTCCTGCGTGCCGTGTTCAACAATGCGATCGGGGACTCCCATAATAGTCGTTGGAATGTGATGGGGTTTGTCAGCTAAGTATTCAGTTACTGCACTTCCGAAACCTCCTAATTTGGTGCCATCTTCAATAGTGATAATGCGTTCGTAAGTGTGGCAGATCTCGTCAATTAAGTCGGTATCGAGCGGCTTGGCAAAGCGCATGTTAAAATGTCCGACGTTAATACCTTCTTCGGAAAGATCATCAGCGACTTCCATTACATAGTTGCCGAAGGGACCAAAACTCAAAATGGCAACTTCGTCCCCGTCGCGCAGCTTTTGTCCTTTTCCAATTTCCATATTCTTAAATCCTTCTGGATAGTCCATGCCGGTTGCTCGTCCCCGTGGATAGCGAATTGCCCAGGCACACTCATCATACTTAGAGGCTGTATACATCATATCGCGAAGTTCTTCCTCATTCATCGGGGAAGAAACAATCATATTTGGTACGTTACGTAGGTACGAAATGTCATATAGGCCGTGATGTGTCGGTCCGTCGGCACCAACGAGTCCTGCGCGGTCGATACAAAAGACAACGGGTAATTTCTGAATAGCTACATCATGAATTACTTGATCGTAGGCCCGCTGGAGGAAAGTTGAGTAAATGGCAGCAAATGCCTTTTTACCTTCTGCTGCCAATCCGGCTGCAAAGGTAATGGAGTGTTGTTCTGCAATGCCCACATCAAAAGCACGGTCGGGATATTTATTCATCAGCGGCCATAGGCTCGATCCACTGGGCATGGCGGGTGTAATACCCACAATGTCCTCATCTTCATCAGCAAGTTCGACGATTGCCTCACCAAAAACGTGCTGGTATTTTGGGGGTTTGGGATCAGTGTCAGGATCAATCTGCTTGCCTGTAATTTTATCGAAGGGACTACTTTGTGCGTGCCATTTGGTTTGCTCACGCTCGGCGGGTGCAAAACCCTTTCCTTTAACGGTAACGGCATGTAAAAGCTTTGGACCCGGAATATCTTTTAAGTCTTCTAAATGCCGACGCATAGCATCCACATTGTGTCCGTCAACAGGACCATAGTATTTAAAACCTAATGCCTGGAATAATCCGCCGGGCGTAATAGCTGTAGAGATAGCCTTTTCAAGGCGGGACGCAACATTACGCATCTTTTCGCCGGCCGATTTAAAATGACCGAGCATATCATAAATTTCGTCGCGCAGCTTGTTAAATGTCTTGCTGGTCGTAATATCTGTTAAGTATTCTTTCATTGCTCCCACATTGGGATCAATCGACATATTATTGTCGTTCAGGATGACCAGGATATCAGAATTCATGGCGCCGGCATTATTCATGGCTTCGTAGGCAAGTCCACCGGTCATTGCTCCATCACCAATTATAGAGACGACCTTTTGGCCGGATTGATCAAGGTCGCGGGATACAGCCATTCCAAGACCGGCTGAAATAGAAGTACTCGAGTGGCCTACACCAAAGGTATCGTATTTACTTTCGCTGCGCTTAGGGAAGCCGGAAAGTCCGCCATATTTGCGGTTAGTATGGAAGTTATCACGACGCCCGGTAAGAATTTTATGCCCATATGCTTGATGACCTACATCCCAAACCAATAAGTCTTCAGGAGTATCATATACATAATGAAGAGCCACCGTCATTTCTACCACTCCCAAGCTGGCTCCAAAGTGCCCGCCGTGAATAGATACGATATCTATAATAAAATCCCGGAGCTCATCACATACATCTACAAGTTGCTCGGGGTCCAGTTTTTTAAGATCATCAGGCGAATCAATTTCTGCTAAGAGAGGGCCAGGAGTTACTTTTTCAAATTCCATACTTATTTATTCTTTTTCGTTATCATCGGTATGTTGATCCGCTACTTTCTTGATACGTAGTTCGGCTTCTTCAAGTGTTTCTGTGCAAATTTTAGATAGTTTGATTCCTTCTTCGTAGAGATCAATGGACTTTTCCAGTGAAATAGACTCGTCTTCAAGTTGATTAACGATGTCTTCCAGTCTTTGTAAAGCCTCTTCGAAGCTTGGTCGTTCCTTTTCGGCCATAAAAATTACTTAAGGATAAATAGATGCTTTCTCAAACCATATAAATAAAAAGTTTTAGTGATCAGATTCCAACTCTTTTTCTTATACGATGGAATGATGATTGGGGGTATATAAAATTTTAAGCGTGTTTAATGCTTATAGATGTTTTTGCCATCGGAATAAAGTTGTAGGGCTCCTTCCAGGCTGGTATAGTATACGGTAGGAATATACCGTTGTAACCTGATAGATGCCTGGGCATGCGGATGCCCAAACCGGTTATGTTTTGCCAGTGAGACAACACCTATCTGAGGAGTAGTTGATTTAAGTAGGGAAGAGCCAGAGCTGGTTTTGCTGCCATGATGGCCAACTTTGAGGAAGTCTGTATTCATCATTTTAGGATAATTTGTCAAGAGATTCTCTTCTTGCTTGTGTTCAGCATCCCCCATGAAAAGGAATTCCGTGTCTCCATAAATGAGTTCAATAACCAGCGAGCGATTGTTGACGTTTGATTGAGAGACAGATTCCTGGGGACCGTAAATGAATACCTTTATTGCCGGATCAATGAAGATCTGCTCACCGGCGTGTAGGGATTTGATAGGAATCCCATGATCAAAAGCCTTTTGATTGTATGTTTTGTAAAGTGTTGAATTATAGTCTGTTCCTGAGTTATAAATCGTATCAACTGGGACAGAATCAATAATTTCAAGAATGCCACCGATATGATCTGCATGGGGATGGGAAAGAAAAATGGCATCCAGCTTATTGATGCCCTCTTCTTTCAGGTGGGGTATGATAATATACTTTGCACTATTGTAATCAGGTTGCCAGCGACCAACATCAATTAGGAAATGCTTGTTGTTTGGAGTGGTAACGAGCGCGGCATCACCTTGTCCTACATCAAAAAACGTAAGGCTTAGCGTAGCAGGATGAAGTTTGTTAATAGTCCGGCTTCCCTGATGAAGGCAACAGATTAATAAAAGTAGGATTAAAAACTTCCACCGAAGTTTGGGAATGCGAAGAGAGGCAATTAAAAATATGATGCCAATCCATATTCCGAAAAATAGCAGGCTGTCAACGTGAACTTGAACCCAGCTCCATGATAGGTTGGCAGCAATGTCTACAAACTGATGCAACCATTGCAAGAATATATCTACGGGATAATTCAGGGTTTGGGCTAAGTCTGGTGCAAAAGGGTTGAGCAAAAGTACGGCCAACCCAAAAGGTACGACGATTCCCAGAAAAGGAATGACAAATGCATTTGCCAGAGGTCCTATGAGAGAAAATTCCCCAAAGTAGTAGGCAAGTAAGGGGAAAAGACCAATTTGAACAATAAATGAAATAATGATGATCATGAGAGGCTTGCCGTACCAGCGGAAACGAATCCAGTCAGGCAACCATCTTTGAATAACAGGTGCGGTTAAAAGAATAATATAAACGGCCCCAAAAGAGAGCTGGAATCCGATAGAAAACAGCTCTGACGGGTTGATTAGCAAAATAATAAGTGCTGCGACAGCTGTCAGATTCTTAGAGTCACGCACTTTATGGAACAGTTTGCCATAAGCTAATAGTATGCCTACTAATGAAGCTCTGGTTACAGAGGGAGAAAAATTTGTAAGCCCGGCGTAAAGAAATAGTATGATAATAAGCAGGGTAATCCCGATTTGTTTCCCATATTTGAATGTCCAAAAGAAGGGAATTACCAGCCAGAAAGGAAACAGAAGAAATCCTACATGCAAGCCTGATACGGCCATGATGTGGGAAAGTCCGGCCCGAGAAAATGAGATTTTTTCTTCTCGTGCCAGCTCGTTTTTATACCCGATTAACAGTGCCTTGGCCAGCGGAGAACTTTGGTTACTGAAGTTGGCATCGATAGTATTGAGTACGTGTTTTCTGAAAAAGCTCCACCGCCAAATACTATGGACTGGAGTTGTAGAGATGATTTGTTGCATTCCTACTTGGCTGTAGATGTCTTGAGAGGCAAGATATAGTTTGTAGTTAAACTGAGAGGGATTCCGTTTTTCTTCAAGTGGATACACAGTACCATCGAAAGTTATCCTATTTCCCAGCTTAAAGTTGGAGGGGAGATCAATATCGGCGGGATCGAGTACAGCGCGTAACTGATATGATTTATCCCAGATAAGACTATCAGGAAAAATGGTGGTATCTATATTAACATCGACCTGAAATTTGCCGGTACTGGTTTGTTTAAGCTGCTGGATGGTCCCGCTAAATCTAAGTTCTTCCCAAGTGTAGGCATTAATAACTTTGGCCTTTTCGGGGCGATCACGATAATCCCAGAAAGAATGCCATGTGCCACCGAAGCTAACAATGATTCCTAAATATGATAGGATAACAAGAGTATAGATATGATTATTTAAAGTTTTGCGGAAAGCAATTTCCGATATTAAGTACAGTAAAGCAGCCACTCCAAAAATAAGTGCCCAACCAGATAGCGTGGGATCAACCTGATAATCCACAATGATCCCCAGTGCCAGTAAAAGTGCAATCCTGACTGCAGGATAGGATGCGAAAGGAAATTGATATGTTTGATGAATACCCACATTAGTATGACCGATAAGCAGGTTAAACCTTACAGCTATTAAATGATGTTATAACTAATTGAGGAGCTTTGAAATGAGATCTGCGGTGCTTATAATTTTGCAACTGTGAAATATTAACTAAAGGACATATTGATATGGGATTAGGGAAAAAATTTATTGGTTTGTTGGCTATTGTGCTTGTTGTAGGATGTACGCAATCAGATGGCCAGCAGGAACAGCAACAGAAGAAGGATTGGGCATTGGCATTGCATGGTGGGGCGGGTGCTATTTCTGAAGATCGTCCCGATTCGGTTAAGCAGGCTTATTTTGATGATTTGGATGAAGCACTGACAATTGGAGAGGATATCTTATCAAATGGTGGTTCTGCTGAAGATGCAGTGGAAAAGGTCATTAACTATATGGAGGATAATCCTCGTTTTAATGCCGGTAAAGGTGCTGTGTTTACACATGACGGTGAACACGAGCTGGATGCCGCATTTATGATTGGAAATACGCGTGAGGCCGGAGCCGTAACGGGCGTCAAAACGGTAAAGAACCCTATCACTCTTGCCCGAAAGGTGATGGAGACTTCTGAACATGTGATGTTTGCTACGGAAGGAGCCGAAAGATACGCAGATAAGGTAGGAGTGGAACGAGTAGATCAAGACTATTTTTATACTGAATCTCGATATAAAGCTTTGCAGCGAGCTTTGGAACAAGAGAAAGAAGATGATGGCAAGCAGTCGAGTCTTGTTCCCTATGAAGATAAAACCGCATTATATGCCGACGGAGAAAAGTTTGGTACGGTCGGTTGTGTGGCTGTTGATAAGAATGGACAAATTGTTGCGGGAACGTCAACGGGCGGAATGACGAATAAGAAGTTCGGTCGTGTGGGCGATGTGCCTATCATCGGTAGTGGGACTTATGCCAGCGATTTAGTGGCGGTTTCAATGACCGGCTGGGGTGAAAAAATTATGCGCGCTGTATCCGGACATACGGTAAGTGCATATATGAAGTACAAGCCTGCAACATTGGAGGAAGCCGGGGACTATTTGCTACAGGATGTACTGAATCCCGGAGAGGCCGGAATGATTGCAGTAGATAAGTATGGAAATATTTATATGGATATGAATACCAACGGCATGTTCCGCGGAAGTTCGGATTCAGAAGGGAATCGAGAAGTAGCTATTTGGGATTAGAAGTAGAGAGTGTTGAAGTGTTGGAGTAATTTTATACTCCAACACTTTGCACCTCAGCACTTATTAAATCCCGTTATGGAATTCCTCGCGCAATTCTTGGATGTAAATGCCAATGTCATTGCGGAGTGTAAAGAGTTGTTCGTGAAAGTAATAATACTTCTTTTGGGTGATGTACGAGCTTTCCTTTAGATCACGCTGTAAAATCATCAGAGCATCATTGGAACAATACAGCGCTTTTTTGGTGTAGGCGATATTGCCGCCGAGAAAGTTGCGATCAAATCCAAAACTGTATCCGCCGGCAATTTTGGCTCCTATTTTTAAAACATTGCCGATGAATTCATTAAAATCGGGCGTAATATTCTTGGGGTTAATGGTTTCGGCCCATTGAAGTACGGTGGCTGCCAGGGTGCGAGATGTGTTGTATATGTAGAGCGTATCGATTGATCCCATATTCGACATTGCAAAGTCGTCACTGAGTTCTTTCCATTCTTCACCGGCGTCAAAGTCATTATACTCGTCGTCTTCCTCAAGAAAGAAATCGTCCTCAAAATCGTCAAACAAATAGTCTTCCCACTCTTCTTCGCCCTCATCGTCATCATCGATCTCTTCGTCGTCTTCGCCGGGGAAATAGGCTTCGTCGATGAGCAGTTCTTCTTCAATAAAGGCGTCCACTGCATCAAACTCGTCTGAGCTCTCCTGCAGAAGCTTTAGCCACCGAGGAATGTCGCCGGAGTGTTCAGGAATAATGAACTTTCGCAGCCGGGAACTCTTTCGTTCAATTTCATTCAGGTGAGATGCCCATTGATGCTCATCCCAAATATCATCATTAAAATCACCGTTAAACATAGGATTAAGGTTGGGTGATAGGGGATTGTTTGCTTACATCCTCTTTTTAAAAATAGATTCTCTGTAAATTAACGCTTTTCAAATTAAAATTGATATAAATTTTTGCCGGTAACTTTTCCGACTTAAAAAAGTAAGTTCTCTTATTTTATCGAGCGTTGAACTGAATCGGAATAGTTATAAACATATCCACAGCTTCACCATTGCGTTTGCCTGGTACGAATCTGACAGCATAGATGGCTTCACGAGCAGCTTTTTTGTACTGGGAGTATTTATCTTTTTCAAATGAAACTTGCTCTACCTTGCCCTCCTTGTCAACCAATATGTTGGCTTCTAATGTTATGGTTGATGTCTGTTTTGAGGTATTTGAAGGGTATTTTAACTGCTGATAAAGAGCTTCTAATCCACCGATAATAGCAGGAGTGGTTTCGGTGACCACTTTTACATTTTCTTTGGTTACTTCCGGTGAAGACTTAGTCTTATTTGAGGTACTACAGCTCAATAGCAGAATTGAAAAACCAATCAGAAAAATTCGGCTGTAGGGATATGACATTAGAGCTGAATTTTATGGTTAGGGTATTAAAGTTGTTGTAGCACTCCGGTGATTACCTCAGTCATGTCTGGTTCCGCTTCACCGGCAGCTTCCAATACTTTCTCAATATCAACAGGTTCAAGGGCGTCGGGAAAGCATTCATCGGTAATCACTGAAATGCCAAGGACATCCATACCCATATGAACGGCAGCAATAACTTCCGGGACGGTGCTCATGCCAACTACATCAGCACCAATGTTTCGAAGAAATCGGTATTCAGCTTTTGTTTCCATCGTTGGACCGCTAAGGGCTAAATAAACCCCCTCATGCATTTTAATTCCCTTTTCCAAGGCTACTTTTTCTGCCACTTCCCGCAAGTCTTTTGTATATGGGTCACTCATGTCGGGAAAACGCGGACCGAGCTCATCATCATTGGGGCCGATCAGGGGATTATCCCCAAACATATTGATATGGTCGTTAATAAGCATGATGTCACCGCGGGAATAGTTGGGATTCATTCCGCCACAGGCATTGCTGACGATGAGTGTTTTGGCACCCAGAGCATTGAGCACGCGAGGGGGGAAGGCAATTTGTTGCATGGAGTAGCCTTCGTAATAGTGAAAGCGCCCCTGCATAGCCACGACCTTTTTGCCATTGAGAGATCCAAAAAGGAGTTTTCCGGCATGGCCTTCTACTGTTGAGTCGGGAAAGTGTGGGATGTCTGAATAGGAAATACTGTCAACAACATCGATTTCATCGGCCAATCGACCAAGACCAGTTCCGAGGATGATTAAATAATCCGGTTGTTCGTCAGTTTGCTTTTTAAGAAAGGAAAGGGCTTCATCACGTTTTCTTCGAAATTCTTCAACGGTATCTCTTTGCATAAATACAGTAAGCTTAATGGTTCAAAAAGGTTACAGAAAATATAAAAAGCCTACGTAGATAGGAAATGACAATTACTGGTAAGTACTATTATAGTAGATATGAAATGTCCTGAAAGTTAGTCAAGCTCGTCAATTAAATCATCAATATTTTCGCTACCGGGGGGCATGCTTTGGCCCTCGTCATCGAGCTGTTTATCATCTTCATCAAAGAGAGCTTTGCTACGGCGATTGGCCTGTTTGCTAAGTTTTTCAGAAAACTCATCTTCTTCGGCGGGTAGATCAAAAAGAGCTGCCTCATCTTTGGAAAACTGTTCCAGTGATTCCTGAGCCATTTCCAGGTAGGATCGGATACCGCTAATAATTTCTTTTCGTCGATCAAGCAATCGGATGATACTTTGCCGTACTTGTTGTCGCTGCTGGGTGGCTTCGCGAATAATAGATTCAGCCTCCATTTCGGCTTTTTCAATTTTGTTACGGGCGTCTTTACGGGCTCCTGTCAGTTTTTGTTCTGCTGACTCTTTTGCGGTTTGCAGCGTTTCGTGAAGGGCCTCTTCAACACGCTCGTAATGCTTGAGTTTTTCTTCGAGCTCGTCGATACGGGTTTCGAGCTCACGGTTTTTCGCCACCATGTGTTCCCACTCATTCGACATCAGGTTTAGAAACGCCTGTACTTCATCTTTGTCGTAGCCACGCAGCGACTTGTCAAATTCCTGCTGTTTTATTTCGAGAGCTGTTAATTTCATAATAGGTATTGGCTGTCTGTCAAATAAAGTGGTTAGTTTAACATGCTATTCCCGCAGCATGTTCCGCAAATTATTTTCGTTGTTACCATTAGATTCTGATTTTTCCGATACATTCTCGGAGTCATCAAACTCTATGCTTTCTTTTGGCGCTTCAATTTGTTTTGATGAATCTTCCTCTTGTAAACTTTCAGTGGAATCCTCATCAGTAATTATTGCCTCAAGGTTTTGAATACGGCGCTGTGTATCTTTTTTATGTTCCATGAACGCACGTGCCAGGCGGTTGAATTCCTCTTCGGGTACTCCGCTCTTCTTTCGGTTGATCCATGTTTTAATAAGTCCAAAGGTCTTTGCGGCCAAAAATCCCACTAAAGCAAAGGCACCAATTGACCCTACCAGTGCTACTACCATTTCTTCAAAACTCATAGCTAAACCTTTTCTTTTTGTTGAAGATCATTTGTAAGGGTGCTGTCCGAGGATGAAGTTTCAACGTGACGATAGTTTGGTTCTTTATCGTCATCCTCTTCTTCATCAGCTACGATAGCCTCAAGATTTTGAACGCGTTTTTGCATCTCTTTTTTGTGTTGTTCAAATGCATGGTGAAGTTCTTCCAGTTCCTCTTTATTCGTGGTGTCGGTCCCACAATGGCGATTATCCATCCACTTTTTCAGCAATCCTGTGACACAACTTATCGCAACAATAGCTACAATAAATTCTGGTCCACTCATGATTTATTACGCTTTTTATTTGCAATATTAGAAACTTCTTGTTTGTTCTCTTCAACGGTTGAGCCTTCGTCAATTTCAATTTCTTCCATCCCTCGGCCTGCCCCGGTAGAAAAGTCATCAGGTTCCCCGGCAGCAATGGCTTCGAGGTTTTCGATCCGACCTTTTAAGGAGTTAACCAGTTTTCGGAGGTCTTCGACCTCTTCCTCATTCTGTCGGCTTTTATTCATCATCGTCATCTTGTTTTTTTGATATTCAATGATAAATCCCCCTATGATTGCCACCAGCGGTATAAGTACCCAGATCCATGCTGCCATAATAAGCGTTATTTTAGTTAGCCTTTTGTAATGTACTAAATCTCAATAAGATTGAAAGGTTTTATAACGATATTTTTGATCAGTAGTTACGTTCGCCAAATATAGCACGGCCCACCCTCAGCATGGTAGAACCTTCTTGTATGGCAATTTCCAGATCATTTGTCATACCCATAGAAAGCTCATCGAGCTGTACATTGCCTGATTCATAGCTGCGATGTTCATCTCTTATTTTTTTGAGCATCTTAAATTCGGGGCGCACTTTTTCCACTTCTTCAGGGTCAACGAACGTTGCCATCCCCATGAGTCCGCGTACCCGTACATGGTCAAGGCCTTGTGCATATTCGAGGATCTCTTTTAGATCTCCGGGTTCGCAGCCACTTTTTTGTTCTTCCCCGCTGATATTAATTTGTATCAAGGTGTTAATGACACGGTCAATACGTGATGCTCGTTTTTCAATTTCGCGTAAATACTTGCTCTTTTCGATAGAGTGGATCCAGTTTACCCGCTCAACCATGTATTTTATTTTGTTGGTCTGAAGGTTGCCCACCATATGCCACTGTATTTCTTCATTCTCATAATCATCCATTTTATCTTGCAATTCCTTAGCCCGGTTTTCACCAAAATGGATTTGGCCGCACTTATAGGCTGATTTAATATCCTCAAGGGGTTTTGTTTTGCTAACGGCAACAAGTGTTATTTCATCCGCATCGCGACCTGCGCTTTTACAAGCTTGGGTTATTCTGTTTTGAAGTTCCTTAATATTATTACAAATGTCTTCGGGCATAAACGTCCGGTTTTCAGGTATATTTAAATTAAGCTAAATATTGATATTGATTGATAAACAACCATATATCACTTTAAAAATAAGCTTTTAAGAAAGGTATTAAAATGGTATTTTGTGAGTCTGAATTAAAGAATCGAATGTAAATTGATAGTTCACACACTGAGTATTTTTTATTTCGACTCTGATATATTTTTACATCGCCTCAGGTGCTGTAGAACCGCAACTTTAAAGCACGGAGGCCGATAACCCAAATGAATATTCAGGTTCGGCATATATCCACCTTCCTAAATCAGTGGGCTCCGCCCAGCACAAAACTCGACTACGATAATGTAGGTCTGCTTGTCGGCGACCCGCACCAGCAAGTGTCAAGAATTCTCACCTGTTTAGATGTCACGCTTGATGTTGTTGATGAAGCGATTGCAAATAATTGCGATCTGATTGTTGCACACCATCCTCTTATTTTTAAAAGTATTGATCGGATCAATCCTACCAATGAGCAGGGTAAAATTATTTTTAAGCTCATTAAGAATGATATAGGATTGATTGCTGCCCACACTAACCTCGATGCAGCTCTCGATGGAGTTTCTTTTGTATTGGCCAAAGAGCTGGGACTTGAAAACCTGAAGTTCCTCGATAACAGCTACAATATCAGTCGGAAAATTGTACTGACAACCGGTCATTCCGATAGTGATTCTGTGCTTAAATTATTGAACTATTATTCGGCTGAGGAAGCGCATTATTATAAGGTGGAAGGAAAAAAAGACCACCAGTACACCTATGAGGCAATTATTGACGAACACCATGTTGCTGATTTAGAGAAAGAGCTTGAAAAGAACGGGCTGTTACATCATGGCAATTTTCAAGTAATGGATGTTGCCAGCCCGTCGAAAAATGTAGGTATGGGGGTCGTTGGTTTTTATCGGGATAAGGGATTGACCCAAGAGCAGTTTCTGGATACGATAGCCAAGGAGCTTGATGTGAAAGCCGTTCGCTTTTCGGGGTCCGTTGATCGTATCAAAAAAGTGGCTGTTTGTGGCGGCGCGGGTGTTTCGCTTGCCGGAAATGCTATTGCCGAAGGAGCTCAGGCGTTTGTTACCGCCGATATAAAATATCATGATTATTTTACTGATACAGAGAATTTTTTACTGGTCGATGTAGGCCATTATGAAAGTGAAGTGCCGGTGGTGGCGGCTCTTCAGCAAGAACTTACTGAGGCATTTGAAGACCTGGAAGTTCTTGAAACCGAAGTAATCACCAATCCAATGCAGGTATATTTGCCTGATGTTAAACAAAATCCGCAGGAATAAACGACGTAATCTAATTTATGGAAGAAGTACTACAACAATTAGCAAATCTTCAATATATCGACAGCAGAATAGACGAGCTTAAGCAGCTGCGTGGCGATTTGCCGGAAGAGATTCTGGATATTGAAACGGACATTAATCGGCTGGAAGCGAAAATCAGTCGCCTTGAGGAAGAGAAGAAAGAGCTGAAAGTTGAAAGAGATAACCTCGAGCTCGAGATCAAGGATGCTGAGAACAAGATGGAAAAGTATGAAGAACAGCAGATGTCGGTGCGTAACAATCGCGAATATGATGCGCTGACGAAAGAGATTGAATCACAAAAGCAAGTGATCGAAAACTCAGAGTCTCGCTTAGAAGAGATAGAGAAACGTCTTGAAGAGATTGATCCTGAGATGGATGAGCTTCAAGAAAAGCTTGATGATGTTAAATCGCTGCACGAAGAGAAGAAAGAAAATCTAAAAGAGGTAAAGAAGGATACCCAGAAAGAGGAAGACATGCTTTTAGAGAAGCGTGAGGAAGTAGAAGAAAACATCGACGAGCGCTATCTAAAAAGCTATAAGCGTCTCCGTGATGGGCTTTCAAATGGCTTGGCAGTTGTACCTATGGAACGGGGAGCAGCATTGGGTATGGCTCTACCTCCGCAGACCCAAGTTGAAGTTCGCAAAAAGAATAAGATTATCATTGATGAAAACAGCGGTCGTATTGTAGTGCATCCCTCATTTTTTGAAAATGCCAAGGAAGAGCTTACGCTGTAGAACGTTTTTTATAGTCTGACTGTTTTTATAGATGTACAGCATTTTATACGATGTTGTGCATCTTTTTCGTTTGTAGATAGATTTCGGTTCTTTAATGTTATGGAAGGAACTATTGGGATGATCGGGTAATCGCCCACCCTAGGTGGGAGGAAAGTCCGAACACCAACGAGCACCGTGCTTCCTAACGGGAAGATCCCGAGTCTTCGGGATAGCCAGTGCCACAGAAAATAGACTACCTTCCCGATTCGTTGGGAGGGAAAAGGTGAAAAGGTGAAGTAAGAGCTCACCGCTCCGGTGGTAACATTCGGAGGCAGGGCAAACCTCACGGGGTGCAAGCTCATGCAGGCTGTGCGCCGCTCGTCGCAATACAGCCGGGTAGAGTGCTCGAGCCCCAAAGTGATTTGGGGACCAGATAAATGATTGCCATCCCGATACCGTCGGGATACAGAATTCGGCTTACAGATCATCCCGAGTAAATATATCAAAAGGCCGTCCGAGAGGATGGCCTTTTGTCTTTTGGGAGACGAAGACAAATATCTAAATGTTAATCTCGAAAGATTACTTTTTTCAAAACTACTATATTAGCTCAACTACTATAATACTGGGCGGGATCTTGTTGATAAAACTCCCTGAGTTGGCTGTAGAGTTGTGGATAATTGCTCTTAAGCCCCTTTGGTTTCTCAAAAAAGAGTTCTGTGACAACGGCAAAAAATTCTGCAGGATTGGTAGCGCCATAGTCATCAATAAGAGTCTGCTGGTTTTGTTCAATAGTCTTTAGAAATTGCCGGTATTCTTTACCCAGAATTCGGGCCCAGGATAAAAAATGCGAGTCGCCATAATCCTGTTCTATCTGATCCGTAGCTCCATACTCATAGTCCAACTGATGAGCAAATTCATGGAATACCAAGTTTTGTCCGTCGTGAATATCAGATGCACCTTGCTGAACTTCGTTCCAGGCTAACACAACATAGCCATGCGACCAAGCTTCGCCATGGCGTTGTTCAAAACCCTCTTCGACAAAAATTCCGTTATTCCGCTGTTTTACTTTAGCTACGTATTCTTTGGGATATACGAGCACCGACCGTAAATCTTCATAAAAGTAAGAGAGATCTTCGGTTCCCAGTAAGAGTATAGAGGCCTGGGCAGCAATGCTTATTCTAATCTCATCTGTGATTTCAAGGCTGGCACATCCTTCGAAACGCTTTTCGTCCAGGAAAATTTGTGTCAGTCCAATCAGCTTTTTCTGTAGTTTATCGGGTAGAGAATGATAGTACGGGACGTTCTTTTCTAATATCGCAAGCCGGTCATCTGGAAGCCCCTTTTTGAGGAGACGTTTTCGCCGCCATTTTTTAAACCCGAACATGGCAAACCAGGTTACATGTTAACTTTGTAGGTGCCTTTGTACTTGCGTTCCAGTTCGCGTCTGGTATCTCGTTCTTTGATGTCTTCGCGCTTGTCATGTTTTTGTTTACCGCGTGCTATACCGAGCAGGATTTTTGCATATCCTTTTTTGAAATAAAGTTTGAGAGGTACAATAGTGTATCCCTTCTGAGAAACTGCTTTATCAAGATCGGCAATTTCTCTTTTGTTTAGAAGCAGTTTGCGCTCACGTCTTTCGTCGTGATTGGTATAGGAAGCTTCTTTATATGGTTTTATATACATATCCCGTAACCAAACCTCCCCATCTTTCAGGTATGCAAAAGATTCACTAAGGCTGGCATTACCCTCACGAAGTGATTTTACCTCACTTCCCCGTAATACGATACCGGCTTCGTAGGTTTCCTCAATATGATAATCGTGCCGTGCCTTGCGGTTTTTTATAGTTGGGTTGGAGTTGTTGGACATGCTTATTGTTTGATTGATATACTTTTATTGAGAATGTATCATTATGTTAATATAAGCTTTAGCCAGACCGTGTAAAAGCAGATGACAAAAGTGAAAAGAAAGGTAATTCTCGTTCACATTTGCCACTTTACTTCTGCCGTTTTCTAATAATCAAATCCCAGTTCATTCAACTCTGAAATAATATCGTTGCCGGGTGATTTATCTGGCATAGTGTTGTATATACCCATTATTTGTCGGATCTCCTGTCGAGCCTTTTCGTTGTTAGGATTTAGTTTGAGCACCTCTATAAATTGTTCCAGTGCAGAAGTCATTCGGTCACGCATGGTGCTGTCTTCCGGTCCCCGGTACTCTAGGTACAGACCGTAATTAAGATAGGTCTTTTCTTTAAGTCGGGGCAAATCCGCATCTGTTTGTTCAGGGTTAGCATTTTCTAAGATATCTAACGCCTGGGTATAATTGTCTTCAGCGATGAGTTGATTCACCCGATCAGAGATATTTTCAGGAGTCTCATTTGAGCATGAAATAAAAAGTAGAGCAATGATTGAAAGGAATAGGTAACGCATCAAAATAGAAGGATTAGGTTTTGCGGTTAAAAGGGGTAAAGATAACGATTATTAGATCAAATACAGTGGATTGGGGCTAATGCAGAGTACGAAAATAGCCATACTGAGCCAGCCCAAGAATTTACGGGTGGGATCAAGTTCACGTTCGCGCAGGGCCGGCGGATGCTCAATGCCCACAAAATAGGCGATAAAAAATGACCAGACGACCCAGATTAATGAACCGGATGTGGTGATGTTGCCCACAACTAAAAACAGATAAAGTGCGGTGGCTGCTAACGAGGTCATCCAGACAGGTAAAGTCCAGTTGATATCGTCGCGGAAGGCTTTGCGGAGCAGCATCATTAATACGCCGCCCCAAATTGCCCAGCTTAACAAACCGTAACTGGAATCAAATTCTCCAAGAGATAGATGGATGAATGGGATGGCTTCGATTCCACCAAGCGTAACAAGCACGGCAAAAAAGATACGTGCTACAGTTTTGTGTTTTTCAAACCCTATTAGCGAGTACAAAATATGTCCTCCATCGAGCTGACCAATAGGTGTTAGGTTAAGTGCCGTAAAGAAGAGTCCCAGCCATCCCGCAAATAAAAAGGGATAGTGATACATTTCCCACATGGGCGGTACATTTTCAAATAATGAAGCCAGGAAGCTGTAGAGCAGCGTATCTCCAACAATTAAGACATTACCGTTTGTTTCTTGCGGCGGGTTGTCGGGAAAGACCCCATATTGGGCTACGTATTCTTTGACTGCTTCGTGACCAGCAAAATTTTGTATAAAAGAAGGATCGGGCAATGTCGAAAATCCGTACAGCAAGACTCCCAAAGACACGATAAACCCAGCTAATGGGCCGGCGGCTCCAACATCAAACATTTTATAGGTGTCGTTAATCTTTTGTTTGATGCGGATGACTGCGCCGACCGTGCCAATACCTAATGGGATGGGAATAAAATAGGGCAGCGTTACTTTAATATGATGATAGAGTGCTGCAAAGTAATGGCCGAATTCATGCACCCCCAGAAATCCTAAAAGGAGGCCGGCGAAAAGGAGGCCGCGGTAAAAGTCGGGTAGGGTTGGGAGGGCAAGAGGAAACAATGAGGGTTCGAAACCTACAAAGCCTGCTCCTGCAAGTGAAACAGTAAGAACGGTGATTAAAAATAAAGCCAGATGTTTGGTTACCGTTTGGGAATCAAGGTCGCGCTGCATGGTTTCCCAAATGGTAGGTTTGGCAGTAAAGTCACTTATTTGAAATCTTGTAGTCTCAGTGGTGGGTTTGTTATCCAAAGGTGCTGCTATGTTTTAGGATTTTCTTGCTATAGGCATAGTCATACATCGAGCGCCGCCCCGACCACGACAGAGTTCGTGGCCTAAAAAGCTGATGGCAATTTTTTTGTCTGTAGGATCAAAGGGGATGTTATTGTATTCCTCGATAAATTCGTATTGATTCATCAGTTGATAACCATGTTCCTTCAACTCATTAAAAGTGTTAGTGTTTCGTTCATATCCAACTATGACGCCGGGTGCTATTGCAAAAACGTTAGCACCGTCAGTCCATTGTTCACGAAATTGATTGGTACGCTGACTCCCTCCGCAATTAATGAACGTTAAGTTACGATCCAACAGTTCCTCAAGGGCATCTTTTAATGAAGGTTTAGATTCCGAAATGATAGTTCCGTTTTGTGATCGCAGAGCAACCACGTTATTACTGCGTTCGGTAATCGCCGGAGGAAAAACTACGCATTCGGTTTCACTGGCAAAGGTGAAAATAGTATCCAGATGCATGGAGGAGCGTTGCTTGGGAATATCAACGGCAAGAACATGGTCAATGCCTCGCTCTAACAATCCCTCGGTAGCATTCATTAATCCGCTAAATGAGGTGCGTTCACTCATGCCTATAAGCACTACCTTATCAGAAGCAACAAGAACGTCGCCCCCCTCAATAGATTCTTGATCTGAAATTTTTATGGTCTTCTCTTTAATATCCTGAAATAACGGGTGAAACTTAATTAGTGTTTCCATAAGCACTGCTTCCCGAACGCGTGCTTTTTTAGCAGGACGTGACAAAAGAATGCTTTCATTTACCACAGCAGCCAGGTCCCGAGTAAATAAAAGGTTCGGAGTTGGATGCATATTAAAGTTGGGGATGGAGGGAGTGGCACCGTCGATCACAAAGCGCAGCAGTTCATTAGCTGTAAGATCATGTAAGCTTTGTTCAATGGCTTTTAGGTTTTCTTCTGGTAGTCGCTTGATCAGCTGCTCAATAAAGTATTTTCGAGCAGCCTCTGTATTCAGAGCTTGGCCAAACAGATCCGTAATTTCATGAATTTCGCCATCTTCGGGCATGGCAGTTTTAAAAACTTTTAGCATGTCTAGATGCTCCTTGCGTGCGTCACTTTCAAAAATGATATCATCAAAAAGAAGTTCATCTTTGAGCTCGGGATTAACCAGTGAAACTTCTTTGCCGGGAGTATGGACAATAACGTTTTTTAATAATCCGGTTTCGGAGGTAACGGATAACTTCATGAATATTTTTTATTAAGTAGATTAAAAAGTTGGCCGATAAGGATATTACTCATGGCCAAATATACGTGTTGAACAGGCAATATTTAAATTGAGATTTAGGTAGATAATCCAAAAACTTTTTCTCTATTTTAATCGCACGATTTTAAGGTTAAAGCTGTTTCAAACAGTAATTAGATGGTAAATAGAATTTATTCCCCAGTATAATGTCAGCTAAGAAGTCAGAAATAGAATCTCTTGTTTATTTGTTGGATGATCCGGATCCATATGTGAAGTCGCAAGTTCGCAGTCGCTTATTTGAACTTGGGGAAACGGCGGTTCCGCTGCTTGATCAACAAAAAAGTGAGACCACTGATGCCGAATCACGGGAACTCATTAATGAGATTATTCAGCATATTACCTTTGGAAGCGTAGAGCAGGATTTTATGGACGTACTCGAGGGCGGGCTCTCGAGTATGAAACAGCTGGAAAGCGCCGTGTTTATCTTGTCTCGATTTGATAACCCCACGCTGCGCGAAAGAGAATACAAGAAAAAGCTCGATCGATTTGCTGATATTATTGCCGATGATGTTCGGTACTCGTTGAGTGAGACACAGAAAATGCATAGAGTTCTAAACTTTGTGTTTGAGGAGTTGGAGTTTAGCGGCAGTACGAATGACTATTATAATCCGCACAACTCCTATATGAATCGTGTGATCGATCGGCGGGAGGGGTTGCCTATTTCGTTGGCTCTCATTGTGTTATTTATTGCGCGTCGTCTGGATCTTCCATTTTATGGAATCAACATGCCGATCCACTTCATGATGAAGTATAAAACGGCGAACGAAGAAATCTTGATTGATCCCTTTGACCATGGGAAAGTCGTTACCTATGATCAATGTTATTACTTTTTGAAGCAGAATGGAGTAGAACCCCGCACTGCACATTTTCAAAACAGCAGTGAAGAGGATATTCTTTCTCGATGTATTCGAAATCTCATTAAAAGTTATGAGAAAAGGGATAAGCTGGATACAGCAGAAGGTTTGAAGAAACTATTGAATACGGTAGAGATAATGGTCGGTGAATAACAAGATTGATGGCATTCAATCTGTTTTAAATTTTGAACTCTATAAATAATTGATGATTTTACAAGGCGCCTTTTTAGGCGTCTCTCTTGATGAATAGTGGAGGCCCTACCTTGATCGGTGGGGTCTTTCTTTTTTTGCCCATTCTTTAAAAGCAGTTGTTTTAGAGTTTAAATCCAAAGGCATCTTTCTCTTCGTTGGTAAACTCAAAAGGATTTATTTGTTCTGCCAGATCATAAAAAGAGATTGCTTCTTCTTTATTTCCGCTAAACTTGTGGATATCACCGGCCAGTTTATAAAGCATCGGATTTGCAGGTGCGTGATCCATCAGCTCTTTTAGCTTAGGTATAGCCCCGTCGAGATCTTTGTTTTCAACAAGGATAGCAAGACGATATAAATCGGCGCGCAGCGAATCATTTTGTGGTTTAAGTTGACTGAGATAGTGTGTACACCGCGAATAGATATTACGGTTGAAATAAAAACGCACCAGTTGGTAGATGAGAGGTGCGGGAATATCAATGTTGTTGAGCTTGTCTTCGAGATGACGCATTATTTCGCGCTCCTCCATCACCATAAAGAGGTGTACGAGCTTACAAAGTGTTTCCTCGTCGTGCTGGGTATTCAGGATTTCTGTTTTTAACTCATCGGTAAAAAGCTGTTCGAAATACTGTTGGATTTTTGGTTCCGGGAACAATGGATTTACCAGATCGTCAAGGGCCAACAGCTGATCGAATGTGCTGAGTGACTTCAATTCATCCTCAGAAAAAACATCAATATTCCATTTTTCATTAAAATAGGACACATTTTTCCAGTATTGTTCGCTTTCTGTATCCAGATCCAGGGAAAATGTGGTAGTGCCGAAGTGGTGTTTTAGCTGGATGTGTGGAGCAATACCGACTTTGAAATCTTTGGAACGCGCTTGGAAACATAGGTCAATATCCTCGAAAAATGCCAGTTGGAAGGCCTCATCCATCCTCAAATTTGCCTCCGCGCGCAACATCATACAAAAACTGTCGAGATATTCTGCACGAATGAGATCAGAATCTTCTTCTTGTACGTTCTGAGTAGATTGATCTGGATTCAACGTTTTGTTTGTCGTAGGGCCTACAATAGCATACTTGGGGTGAGACTCCATCAAGTCCCGAAGCTGGGATATAGCGTCATCGACAAACTCAATATCGTTATGGATGATACAGGCATAATCTCCATTTATTTTCTCCATAGCTTGATTCACGGAGGCGGCAAAGCCCACGTTCTTTTTGTTGGTGATCACCCGGCAATTTAAAAAGTTCTTTTCTTTGAGTTCATCCAAATAATCGTGCGTGTTATCCAAGCTGGCGTTGTCAACTACAATGAGCTCGAGTTCAGACGTATCGCAATGCTCTGAAACCGAAAGCAGACAGTGTTCAAGGGCAGGTTTGCCGTAAGTGGTTGTCGGAATAATGAGGCTCACGATAACATCATCTGGATCCGATGGCTGATGTGTTTTGGGAGCTGTTTCTTGCTGCTGTTCTTTCTCCTGCTTTTGCTTCTTTTGATATTTTGAAACCTGGTGCTTGAGTTCCGAGGCCTCTACATATCGGCGCTTTTTTTCAAGGATTTCGATTTTGAGGTTGCGTGCCCCACTGTGGCTTGGATTGTGTTCCAATACCTCTTCGATAAGCTCCAGGGCCGAATTAAATCGCCCATCCTGTTTCATCTGCACTGCGTCGTTAAGCAGGTCGTTATCATATGATTTTTTTGATTTCGCGGGGAGCTCTTGGATGGTATCAAGGACCGCTTCTCGCATTTTTCCGCCGTAGTCGGCGCGACGAAGCAGGGTTAATAGCAGTTCTTGACGAAGGATAAAGTCGGGTTCCGTGGCTTCAAAAAGGCTGCTTGGAGAAAACCAGCTTTTGGTACTTTTGATCGACGAAACATCACCAAGCCGTGCTGCAAGCTCAAGACCGTGGAATTCTTTTAGATATGGATTAAAGAACCGGTTGCCTGTTGAAAGGGCTGATAAATCCCAGATAAAAGAACCGTTTTGGGGCCAGTTCTTTTGCTGAATAAGATCAATCCACTTTTTATAACTGGTTGGTAGTTTTTGGTTTTGAAGTGCCAGTACACTATCGGTTGATTCGGTAAGCTGTTCTAGCCGGAGGCTTAGTTGTTCAATATCAATTTCAGCAATTGTCTGTGGAGCCCAGAAAAGTCGACCGTTCCGCTGAGATAAAATTTCATTAAGTGAATTGCCTAATCCCGCCGGTTTATCATGGGTAAAATAGAAGGTTTGTTCGTGTTGGTAGTAATCAAGAACTGATTGTATAACTTCATTACTGTTGTCGGTAGATCCGTCATCAACAATAAAAAGTTCAAAGGGTATTCCCGAAATTTCATAGAGTGATGTTAGGGTAGACTCGATAACATCACGATGATTTTGCACAACGATGGATACCGTAAGCAGCGGCTTTTTTGCCATAAGAAGCAACCCGAAATTGATTGTTAGTTCGTTGAAATATACGAGGTGAGAGATAAAAGGCGAAAAGTATTCAATTGGATATGCAGGTTAGAAAATGAAAAGTTTGAGAAACGACTCATTTTACTGTATATATTTTTTTATACTGATTTAAAAATTATATAAATAATCCAAAATTAGTTTCTATGGATCTTATTAGAAAAGAAGTTCTGGTTGTAATTACTACTGTAGCTATAATCAGTCTGCAAGGGTGTGGACCGCTAGAAGCGGTATCTGGCGATCGGTCAAAGACATACGAGGAGGATTTTGATACAATGGTGGAAACGGTAGAGAGGGCTATTCGAGGTCGGTCGTTGGAGGTTAATTATAGTCGAAAGTCGGACAACGGGAATCGATATTTTGTAACATTCCATTCTACTGCCTATATCAACACTCAGACCCAGCCCAGTGATGAAGGGGAAATAATTATTGAGCGCATTGATGATAACAAAACGAAGATTACAATAAACAATCCAGAATATGAGCCTACAGTTCCCAGTCATCACCGAGAAAAGTATGATAAAGAATTATTAGAAGAGATTGATAAAATATTGGAACAGGAATAATAGCTGTTTAATGATCTCCGGTTCTTAGAAATTCTTTGTAACAAATGGGGTCTAAAAACCTCTTTATAGATTGCGGGCTGTAGTATGTTGTGGCAATTCTTAGTTAATAAGAAAAATAATTTAGGGCGTAATAATGACCACTGAGGATGATTCGCGCATTTCCAGTGAGGGAATGGATAAAAAAATCAAAAAAAATAGCTGGGATAAAAAGCAGCTGGGATTATTGATCGGTGGGATAGCTCTTATCGCCGTGTTTGTGTATAGCCTTGTTTTTATGGATACTCGCGCTACCCTGAATGTGGATAGGGAAACCATACGCATCAGCACGGTTCAACAAGATTCTTTTCAGGAGTTTATTCATGTTACGGGTACGGTACAACCCATTCAAACAATGTATTTAGATGCAGTAGAAGGTGGAGTGGTTGAGAAAGTTTATAAAGAGTCTGGTGCAAGGGTAGAGCAGGGGGATACGATTGTTGTTCTCTCCAATTCTGACTTACGTCTTAATGTTTTGCAACAAACCTCTGCTATTTATGATCAGATTAACCAGACACGCAATTCGCGTCTTAACATTGAGCAGAATACACTGAGTTTGAAAGAGCGATTGGCTCAGGCAGAAAATCAGCTAGAAATAATAGAGTCGAATTATGAGCGTGAAAAGAAACTATTCGAACAAAGTCTTATAGCCGAGCAACAGTTTTCTGAAACACAAGAAAATTATGAGTATCAGCAAAAGCGGTACGATTTGATCTATGAATCATTTAAGCAGGATTCCATAAAATCGAGTCAACAGCTTCGGCAAATCGATCAGTCGCTGGATCGTATGTGGACGAGTTTAGAGGCCGTTCAAAATATCTTAGATCGCTTGGTGGTGACGGCCCCCATATCGGGCCAGTTATCTACTATTGAGCTTAATCCCGGACAATCCATTGCATCAAGTGAGCGAATTGGACAAGTCGATATTTTAGATAATTACAAGGTGCGCGTGCTAATAGATGAATATCACCTCTCGAGAGTTACAACAGGCTTGAAAGGAAGGTTTGATTATAATGGACAGACACATCACCTTGAGATTGCCAAGGTATATCCCGTTGTGGAAAATGGCCAGTTTAAGGTAGATATGGAGTTTGCGGATCAGAGCCCCGGTGATCTTACTCGTGGACAAACGCTTCGCATTCAACTTATGCTTGGGGAATCGGGAACGACATTAGTAATGGATAGAGGGGGGTTTTATCAGAAAACCGGTGGTAACTGGGTATATAAAATAACGGAAGAAGGCAATAAAGCGATAAGGAAAGACATTCAGCTTGGGCGCCAAAATCCCGATTATTTTGAAGTGTTATCCGGACTTGACCAAGGAGATCGCGTAATTACTTCTGATTACAGTTCTTTCGGTGAAAATGAAGTACTAAACATAGAGTAGCCATGTCAACATTCGAAACTTTAATGCGTTAGACTATGATCAAGACAAATAATCTTAGAAAGGTGTATACCACTGATGAGGTTGAAACGACAGCACTTAATGGTATAGATTTGCAAATAAAAGAGGGAGATTTTTGTGCTATTATGGGTCCTTCGGGATGCGGCAAATCAACTCTATTAAATATTTTGGGGCTGCTCGATAATCCCACAGAAGGGACGTACCAATTTCTGAGTTATGAGGTTTCTAATAAGTCAGAGCGTGAACGGGCCCGCCTCCGGAAGGGAAATGTCGGTTTTGTATTTCAGAGTTTTAACCTGATTGATGAACTAACTGTTTTTGAAAATGTAGCGCTTCCATTACTGTATCTGGGGATACCTGAAGGTGAGCGCAAAGAAAAGGCAGAATCTGCTATCGATCGTATGAATATGATGCATCGACGCAATCATTTTCCGCAGCAGCTTTCCGGCGGACAGCAGCAGCGCGTAGCTATAGCTCGAGCGGTTGTTGCGAATGCAAAATTAATTCTTGCTGATGAGCCTACCGGAAATCTGGACTCTGACCACGGAGATGAAGTGATGAAACTACTGTCTGAGCTTAACGATCAGGGTACAACAATTGTGATGGTGACCCACTCCCCACACGATGCCGGCTATGCTGAGCGCACGATAAATCTCTTTGATGGACAGATAGTACAGGAAGAAGTCGAGGAAGATTTTCACGTGTAATATGCATCGGGATTTGTATTAATCTCACAATTGGAACCTTGCGACCAAGTTTATCCTTAATACACTGATACAAACGTTTAGAAGGATATAACAAGTTATTCAAATTGTGAAGATATTAATCAGTTTTATCAGATGGGTAGGATGTTGGGTGTTGTTAACTTTTTTGATTGGTATTTTTAATGTTGATGCCCGTTCCGCATCTCCGCCCGATTCGGTATCTCTTCAACAAATACAACATAGCACATCTACGATTAATTCTGTAACCAGCTTGTTGATTCAACAAGAGGGTCAGCAGTTAGCCGAATTCTACTTTGAAGGGATGCAGGAGGGGGAACCAACGAATATTAAATCTGCATCAAAGAGTATTATTTCACTGTTGGTGGGCATAGCTGTTGAAGAAGGATATATTAAAGGCGTTAACCAACCGATCAAGGAATACTTCGAAGCTTATTTTCAAGCTAATTCTGGTTCTGTAAAGGAAACGATTACAATTAAAGATTTGCTGACGATGAGATCCGGGCTGGAAACTACCAGCTTTCACAACTATGGGCGATGGGTCATAAGTGATAACTGGATTAAGTTTGCATTGGATCAGCCGCTGGAAAAACAACCCGGTGGTGATATGGCCTACAGTACCGGAACATCACATTTGTTGTCGGTAATCTTAAGTAGGGCCACCGGAATAAGTACCCGGGCTTTTGCCGAAAAATATCTGTTTTCTCCTATGAATATAGAAGTTGGGGGATGGGATCGCGATCCACAAGGATATTATATGGGCGGAAATAACATGGCACTAACTCCTGCTGATATGCTTAAGATTGGGCAATTAATGTTAAATAAAGGCCTTTATAAGGGGCAGCGCATTGTCTCGAAAGATTGGATTGAAAATTCTTTAAAAACCTATACTCGCAGTAATTTTAACCCCTACGATTATGGATATATGTGGTGGAACAAACCAGTCGGTAGCTATAAGGTTTACTTCGCCTGGGGTTTTGGCGGTCAATACATTTTTATAATTCCTGAGCTTAATGCCACTGTTGTGTTGACCGGCGCACTGGAAAATGCTACTCAGTCTCGCAGCTATAAAGAGCCCGTTTTTAGACTTTTGGAGGAAAAGATTATTTCCTACCTGCAGTCTTCAAAATAATGCATTGTTAAATTGTCTTAAATTGAGGTTAATTTTGTAACAAATAGGGGGCTTTTTACTCTTCTATTATATCATTAGTGATATTATTGAGAGGCAATTAGGTTTTAGATACTGAGAAAGGGTATGATTAAAAATTATTTGAAGGTTGCTCTTCGTAATTTGGGTAAGCGAAGAGGATTTACATTCATTAATGTATTGGGACTGGCAGTAGGTATCGCCAGTTGCTTACTTATTGCAGCCTATGTGTTGCATGAGCTTAGTTATGATAAGTATCACGAAAAGTCTGAACGCATATATCGGGTAACGCAAACAACACAAACCTCTTCGAAGAATGAATCCGGTGCTACAACGCCTTTTCCGGTAGCTCCGACACTGCAAAGTGATTTTCCGGGACAGATAGATAAAACGGTTCGCTTTTTTGATATGCAGGAAGAGGTGCGAACGATTATAAATGCCCAGACCGAAGAGTCATTTCGCGTGGATCATTTCTACGTGGTAGATTCTACTTTTTTCGATGTTTTTTCTGCTGATCTTGTTCGCGGGAATCCCCAAACAGCCCTTGATGACCCGATGTCAGCGGTCGTTACTGAAGAGCAGGCTCGCCGTTTTTTTGGGGATGAAAATCCTATTGGCAAACAGGTGACGTTTAAAGGGGTGAAGGACTTTACGATAACCGGGGTGATGAAGGCTTTGCCTAAAACCTCACACTTCCAGGTTGATATGTTAGTATCGTTTAACAGCTTACCTGAGTTATATGGTACTCGTGAGTTTATGGAGCGCTGGTTCTGGAATCCCTGCTGGACCTACGTGTTACTTAAAGATGATACTACCCCACAGGAGTTGGAAGCCCAACTTGCTGGTTTTGTCGATAAAAACTATGCCGATCGCGAAGAGGGGGAAACAATTACGTTGAGTTTGCAATCCCTTACTGATATTCATCTTTATTCTAATCTGGATCAGGAGATGGAAGCAAATGGCTCTATTTTTTATGTGTATTTGTTTACGGCGGTGGCTGCTTTGATCTTGGTTATAGCGGCTATCAACTTTATGAATCTGAGTACGGCCCGAGCTACTGAAAGAGCCCGAGAAGTTGGAATGCGAAAAGTGCTCGGTGCACAGCGAAAGCAACTTTTTGGACAATTTATGGGAGAGTCGATGCTGATGACGGGATTGGCATATGTGGCAGCACTCTTTTTGGTCTATTTGTCATTCCCTTGGTTTAATAAACTTTTGGGTATTTCATTAGGAGTCGAAGGGCTATACAGTTGGAAGATAACTGCGGGACTGCTGATTTTATTTTTTGTGGTGGCATTGCTTTCGGGCTTATACCCGGCGTTATATCTATCCGGGTTTAACCCTACATCCATTATGCATGGCTCCAAGGGAACACAGGGAGAGGCCAGAGAAAAACTACTGCGAAAGGGATTAGTAGTATTTCAATTTACCCTTTCTGTAGTTTTAATTATTGGTACTGTTATTGTCTATTTGCAGTTGCAACACCTGCAGAATAAAAAAGTGGGTTTTGATAAAGAGCAGGTTGTAGTAATGCCGATTACACAGACGCTTATTGCCTGGGAGTTTGATCAGTTTAAAGAAAAGGCGCTTAAAAGTTCCCATATTATCGGCATTACGGGGATGAGTAAGGTTTTGGGATCTGAGAGCCAATTTTATTCAAAATATTCGCCGGCGAACCAGTCCGATGCCCCACCTACCAATATGATACTCCATGTAAAGCACGATTTTCTCGAGACATATAATATCCAGTTACTGGCCGGGCGCAGCTTTTCCCGTGACTATCCCGCTGATACTGAGAATACTATTTTGATTAACAAATCCATGTTGAATCAAATTGATGCTGAAACCCCGCGCGACGCATTGGGAACTCGATTTTATTATACAACTGCAGAAGATGAGCGCGAACCTTTCGAAGTGATTGGCGTTGTTGATGATTTTAATTATACGTCCATTAAGAAAAAAATATCACCGCTGGTGATTAACTTGGTGAAAGAAGGGCGTCCAACTGTTAGGAATATCGAATTTGCTACAGCAAAATTGGCCCCGGGAAGTATTAAAAATGGGATAGATGATCTTAGAAAAGTCTGGAAAGAAGTCAATCATATAGATCCATTTACATATTTTTTTCAGGATGAAAAGCTGCAGGAAATTTATGAGTCAGAAAAACAGATGAGCAGTGTATCGGGCTTCTTTACGTTGCTATGTATATTGGTTGCGTGCCTGGGCCTTTTTGGTCTTGCTTCTTATACGGCATCGCGACGAACAAAAGAGATCGGCATACGAAAAACGCTGGGTGCAACTGTTCCCAATATCGTAGCCCTACTGTCGAAGGATTACTTAAAGCTCATCGTAATTTCAAATATTATAGCTTGGCCGGTTATTTATTATCTGGCGGTGCAATGGCTACAGGAGTTTCCCCACCGAATAGAACTGGGATGGAATCTCGCGGCTATTTTTGCATCAGTGGGTTTTACTACAATTATTATCGGTCTCTTGACTGTTAGTTATCAATCCCTGCGTGCGGCGCTTATTAATCCTGTTGAAAGCATCCAACAAGGATAGTAGCAGGATCTCTTTCTTTTTTCTTTTGCAGTAGCGATTATCCCTCAAAAAATGTAAAATATATCTTGATTGCCTATAAAAGCACAAAATAAGAAGAGAGGTAGCTATGAAGGAGAATAAGATAAAGAACAAAGGTCAGGGTACGATATTTGATAATAATGCACTCGAGTTGATGACCAAAGCACCAGTGTCTGTATCAGCTACAATTTATATCAGCATTGTTATCGGATTACTATATATCGGCTATATAAGAGGGATAGCGACTTCGCTTGGAACCGTGGTGGCCTTGTTTTTGGGAGCTATCTTTTTTTGGACTTTCTTTGAATACCTTTTCCATCGGTATATCAATCATCTCGATGAGTATTTTCCGGATTCGAAAGTTGCCCATACAATAGCTCATACCATTCATGGAATTCATCATGAGTATCCGCGAGATAAGGAACGACTGATGATGCCGCCCATCCCCGGATTGCTTATTGTGGGATTACTTTACCTGGCTTTTTCTCTGGTATTGGGGGAGGGGGTCTATCTTTTTATGCCCGGATTTATGACCGGTTATCTGATGTATGCTTCGGTGCATATTTCTGTACATAAGAGAAAAGTGCCAAGGGTGCTTAAAACACAATATAGGCACCACGCCTTGCATCATTATAAATATCCGGATAAGGCTTTTGGTGTTTCTACAACGTTTTGGGATCGTGTTTTTGGAACCATGCCGCCGGAAAAGTAAATTCAAAAGAACGGTTTGTGATACTACTCCGTTGAAGAAGGTAGACGGAGGTAATGCTATACCAAAATTTTTCGCATGGGAATCCGCAAATATCATCTTGGTTGTACCGGTTGGAGCCTTAAAGATTGGGTTGGCAACTTTTTTACCGACGATGCCAAGCCGGATGACTTTTTAAAACAATATTCCTCGGTTTTTAATGCTGTAGAGGGTAATACTACGTTTTATAATGTTCCTTCAAAAGAGACTCTGACGAAATGGAAAAAGGCAACCCCCGATGGATTTAAATTCTGCTTCAAGTTTCATCGGTCGATTACCCACGAGAAACGATTGGAAAATGCTGGGCAGGATATTCTGAGCTTCATAGAAACTTTTGACCCCATTGCTGACCGGCTGGGACCGTTTCATATTCAATTGCCACCTAACTTTTCACCGGAAGAGTTTGCACGGTTAGAAAGTATCGTTGGGCTTTTGCCCAGTTCCTACCACTATGCGGTAGAAGTACGCCATCCCGATTTCTTTAACCACGGCCGCCAGGAGCATCGTTTAAATCGATTACTCAAGAGTTACAGCATTGATCGCGTAATTTTTGATACGCGAAAATTACATACTATGAAATCTGAAGAATCCTCAGTGTTGGAGGCAAAGAAAAAGAAGCCTAATGTACCGGTGCGGTTTGATAATACAGCAGCACGTCCCTTTGTGCGTTTTGTGGGGTCTAACGACCCTGTAGGGAATGAACCCTATTTGAAAGAGTGGGCCATTGTGGTCGCCGACTGGATTAAAGAGGGATTGCATCCCTATGTATTCATCCATACGCCGGATAAAGTAAGTCAGCCTAAAAACGCTCGGCGGTTTCACCAACTATTGTCTGATTTGGTTGAAATTGATCCCATGCCCGCGTGGCCCATCGATCGGCAAAGCAAGCAGATGAATCTGTTTTAATCTATTAGAAATAACAGAATTTCGTGGAGCATGTCCTAATAGAGGGGTGATATATGCCCGAAATTTCCTTATCTTTACAGGCTTTTGAATATCCAACCCTGAGATTTTTTCATGTCCAAGACCGATACCAAAACCAAACAGCAGCAAGAAATTATAGAAGAGGCCAAGCGCAGGCGTACGTTTGCGATTATTTCGCACCCCGATGCGGGTAAAACAACGCTCACCGAAAAGCTTCTGCTGTATGGTGGAGCTATCCACGAAGCGGGATCCATCCGCCAGCGTAAGGCCAACCGTTATGCAGCATCCGACTGGATGGCTATTGAAAAAGAGCGTGGTATTTCGGTAACCTCATCGGTACTGCGATTCGAAAAAGACGGCATTAAATTTAACCTGTTGGATACCCCGGGTCACAAAGACTTTTCCGAAGACACCCTGCGAACACTTGTTGCGGCCGATACGGCGCTGATGGTTATTGACGTGGCCAAGGGGGTTGAGGAGCAGACTGAAAAGCTTTTTGAAGTCTGTAAGATGCGTGAAATCCCCATTATTACCTTTGTAAATAAGTGTGATCGACCCGGACTGGAACCGTTGGAAGTCATCAGCAATATTGAAAACCAGTTGGGCATTGAACCTATACCCGCATCCTGGCCATTGGGATATGGTCGAGATTTTCAGGGCATTTATGATCTGATCGGCAAGAAATTGCATCTACAGAAAAAAGAAGAACATGGGGCGAAAAAGGCTGAGACCGAATTATACGATCTGGAAGAGGGCGTTGAAGAAGCACGCCTCTCTGATTTTGACAAGGAGAAGTTTCGTGAAGAGGTGATGCTGACCGAAGATATGATGGAGATGATGGATGATGAGGCTTTTGCGAATGGAAAAGCGACCCCCGTCTTTTTCGGTTCGGCGCTTAACAACTTTGGGTTGGATGTATTTTTGGATTACTTCTCAGAGCTGGCAAATCCTCCGCAGCCGTACCAAGATGAAAATGGGGAAGGCCGAGATCTCGACCGCGGGTTTTCTGGATTTGTCTTCAAGATGCAGGCTAATATGAACCCTGATCACCGAGACTGTGCAGCCTTTATTCGTATTACGTCCGGCAAATTTGAACGCGGACTCCAGGTGACTGAAAGCAATACCGGCAACAAGGTAAAAATGTCTACTCCGCATACACTGATGGGTGACGAACGGAATATTTTGGAAGAAGCCTATCCCGGAGATGTCGTATCGCTATTTAATCCCGGTTCGTTTCGTATTGGCACAACGATCTACAGTGATGACCCTGTAAAGTTTGATGTGATCCCACTCTTTACGCCCGAACACTTTATGAAAGTTTCCACCAAGGATCCTTTCAAACGAAAACAGTTGCGCGAGGGACTTAAGCAGCTGGCCGAAGAGGGGGTTGTGCACGTATTTGAGGTGCCCAACGGCGTTGGCAATGAGTTGCTGCTGGGAACTGTTGGTGCCCTGCAGTTTGATGTGGTAAAACACCGTATGTCTACGGAATATAATACTGAGTTGCATATGAACTCGGTTTCGTATCACGCGGCGCGCTGGCTGAGTGATGATCAAGAGGTTAGTGATAAGCTGGAGAGTAGCTATTCAACACATGTGACAACGGATATGGAAGGGAACCCTATCGTATTATTTGATAGTGGTTATGCGCTAAACCAAGCTGAGGAAAAGGTAGGTGCTGAAAACCTCTTCAAGTTCAAGCAAAGCTGATAATGGTAATGAGATTTTGAGTAGTGAGATATGAGGTTCTCACTACTCAATACTCACGATTAATAACCTAAATTACTTTCCTCCGTTTGCCTGCAGATCTTGAATACAAGCTTCATCAAGAGAAGGAACATCTCCACTTATATTCTGGAAGATATCACCGGTTCGTACTGAAGGTGCCATCAAGCATTCATCGTTTGTGCAATGAGCGCTGCTCTCCGTTTTGTGATCGGACTGTGTAGGTGTACCGTTGCCAACTAGTCCCATGTTATGGCCAACTTCGTGGCGCAATACTGTATTTTCAACCTGTTGTTCGCTAGGACTTGTAGGGTCAGAACTGCTTATATTGTCAATTGTTTCTCCAAATAGAGCCATTGAGGTATTCCAGTAAGCGATACCTAACACATTATCTTGTTTAGCAAACTTCCCATCGACAACCACAATATAGGCGTGGAGCGTATTGCTATTGGCTTCGGTATAATTGTCACGTTCCTCGTCTTCAATGGTGGTAATCATGTCTGTAGAATAGGGGCCATCGCCTCTGGCAGGTATTCTGTTGGTGTTAATAGTTATACTGTTTTTATTGAGCCTATTGCTTAAGAAGGATTCTAAGCTACTTATAGCTTGTTCTGTCGGTTCGTATCCTTCCATATAATCAAGTTCTATTTCGAGATGGCTATAAGAATTACTTTGTAAAAAAGCTTCGGCCGATTCTCCGGTTCCAGCTTTGCTGTTAAACTCCTCTTGTGGCGGATCGCCCGGATCCGTGCTGGAATCAGAACAGTTGTTGACGAATACTGCCAGTGAAAAGCAAAGGATAAAAAGTGATAAGCGCTTAAATGATTTCATAATAAAGGTGTTGGTATAAAATTAAGTTTCGTTGATAGATATCAGATCCGGTCGTTCTTAATATGCTTTCTCTTAGAATTTGTACAATGTCTATGTTCCTCCGTTGGCCTGTAAATCAGCGATGCAATTGGCGTCAAGAGGAGTAATTTCCTCATCCCCAACTGTATTTCCGATGAGATCGGTCGTTTGTGTAGCATAATACATCAAACATTGATCGTTGTCGCAGTGGTTCCCATGATCTTGATCTCTGTGTGGTTCCTGCATCTCCGTTCCTGAGTTGGGAATATCAACAAGTCCGAAAAGGTGTCCGAATTCATGTCGAAATGAAATAGCTTCTACCCGGTAGCGAGAGATCGAGCCGGGGCCACTACTGGCTTCATCATAAGCAGGGCCAAAGAAGGCATTTGACGTATTGTAATAAGCAATGCCCATCAAATCCCGTTCACTGTAATTTCCATCTACAATCATGAAATAGGCTGCCAGTGTATTTCCCTGTGAAAATGTCGAACGTTCTTCGGATTCAATGTTTCGAACGTCATTGGCACTGTAAGAATCTTGATTTCGGGAGTCAATTCGGGTTGGTTCTTTGATTGTAATCGAATTTTTATGCAGGCGTTGCTCAAAAAATGCTTTCAAGCTGTCGATTGCTTTCTCATTCGGCTCATAGCCAGGCATGTAATCCACTTCTACAACCAGGTCAGTAAAGTTGGAGTCTGCAAGAAAATCATTAGCCGACGTACCGGGATTTTGAATATGGGAATAGGATTGTTCAGGCTCACCGTTTTCGGGTCCGGTTGAGTCCAGGCACGATTGGAAAATAAATGCGACAAAAATTGCTATAATAAGTGCCGGTAAGTACGATCGGTTTCTTTTCATAAAATATTATAGAGTGAACAGTTAACAATTTGTGAACACTTTTTTTAAATGGATCTGCAACTAAAAAGTTTCAACAATAAATATGGATGATACAGATCAAATAATTGATAGGTTAGATCTAACTCCCCATCCCGAAGGTGGTTATTACAGGGAAACCTATAGAAGTGAACTAAACGTGAGCGTATCGAATGATGCGAAACGGTCCGCAGGAACAGGGATCTATTTTTTACTTACGGAGGGAGTTTTGTCTGATTGGCACCGCGTGCGATGGGATGAACTCTGGCATTTTTATGCAGGTGATACACTGGTTCTGGAAGTCATTGACCAAGACGGAAAATTATATGAAGCAAAGCTTGGTGAAACTTTTGGTCAAGATGTTGAATTACAGCAGTTGGTTCCACATGATTGTTGGCAACGTGCTTACAGCTTGGGGAACTATTCACTTGTGGGATGTACGGTAAGTCCCGGGTTTGAGTTTGAAGATTTTGAGATGATAGAGCCTAAAAAATTAGCTCAAAAATATCCTGATATTTCGGATGAAATTTTACACAATCCAATATAAGAAAGCGAGTTTAGTATTATGCTTTTACATCCCAAAGAATTGTAGAGTAAAACCTTATATCTCTCGTCTATAATTCTTAAATTAGAGCGCTTTTAAAAAGTGATCGAATGATTGATTTATCAAATTTCTGATTCTAAGGATTTAAGGTGTGAAATCAATCATTCAACCATTTTTATTCAATAAATAAATCAAGTAATCCCATGGCAAAAGAATTTGATGTTTGCGTAATTGGATCAGGGCCCGGTGGATATGTGGCCGCGATCCGTGCTTCACAATTAGGTTTTAACACAGCAATTATAGAAAAACGTCACCTCGGCGGTGTTTGTTTGAATATTGGATGTATTCCTACCAAAGCGCTTTTGCGCTCTGCGGAAGTCTATGAAAGTATTGAGCATGCCGGTGATTATGGAGTGAATGTGGATGGGTTTTCTGCCGATTTTGGCGGTATGATTGACCGCAGCCGGAATGTAGCCAACAAAATGAGCAAGGGCGTTCAATTTCTCATGAAGGCCAATAAGATCGACGTCTTTGAAGGAAAAGGCGTTTTTGCTTCTAAAGATCAGGTGAACGTACTTGATGACAACGATGAAGTTATCGAAGAAATAAACGCAGATAATTTTATTATTGCTACGGGTGCAAGTCCGCGTGAGCTTCCGAACCTTCCTATCGATGGTGAAATGATCATTGATTCCGAGCGTGCTATGCAGCTCGAAGAACAGCCCGACAAAATGGTGGTTATTGGTGCTGGAGCTATCGGTGTTGAGTTTGCTTATTTTTACAATACTATTGGAACCGACGTGACGATTGTTGAGCTTCAGGATTCCCTGGTGCCGGTTGAAGACAAGGATATTGGTAAAGAGCTCGGCAAGATTTACAAGAAAAAGGGCATGGACATCCGCACCGGAAGTACCGTTGAGAAGGTTGAAAAAGACGGTGACGGCGTCAAGGTGACGATTAAATCCGGCGATGACGAAGAAGTGGTTAAGGTCGATGTAGTGCTTTCGGCCGTTGGCGTCGTTGGTAATGTCGAAGGTATTGGACTTGATGATATCGGTGTCGAATACGAAAAAGGTGCTATACAAGTTGATAAAGAGACCTATCAAACATCCGTTGAAGATATTTATGCTATCGGTGATGTGGCCGGTGGACCTTGGTTGGCCCACAAAGCCTCACACGAAGGTATTAACTGTGTTGAGAATCTGGCAGGCGAAGATCCGCAGTCAATGAACTACAATAATATTCCCGGCTGTACCTACTGTGAACCGCAGATTGCATCAGTGGGATATACCGAGGAGCAGGCCAAAGAGGAAGGTTACGATATAAAAGTCGGTAAATTTCCGTTCTCTGCGAGCGGGAAGGCAACCGGACTTGGCCACGAAGAAGGTTTCGTGAAGGTTATCTTCGATGAAAAATATGGTGAATGGTTGGGTTGCCACATGATCGGCTCCCACGTTACAGAGCTAATTGCCGAAGTAGTGGTAGCTCGTGATCTAGAAACAACCGGGCACGAAATTATCAGTGCCGTCCATCCGCACCCAACGATGTCAGAAGCGGTGATGGAAGCAGCCGCTGAAGCTTATGGCGAAGGCGTGCACTTAGGAAGTTAACTTCTTTGTTTGTGGAATCTTTCTGAAGGTAGGAGGGTTGTACTAAAAATTAGGAATGCAGAATTAGGAATTGAGAGCATATTACTCTTATTCCTAATTCTAAATTTTAATTCCTATTACGACGTGCTATGAAAACGGTTAGCTTTTATGATTTAGGTCATGCCCCCTACCGCCCAGTATGGGATCTGCAAACGGCTATTCAGCAGCGCCTGGTTGATGAAAAACTCCGTCGACGGAAAAAGCAGAAACTCTACAAGCCGGGTGACGAAAGCAATGATGTGCTTCTCTTCGTAGAACATCCCCACGTATATACTTTGGGCAAAAGCGGTGATAAAGAGCACTTGCTTAAGGGGATAGCCGAACTTTCAAATATCGACGCGGAATTTATCGAAATTGATCGCGGCGGAGATATCACCTACCACGGGCCCGGCCAAATTGTGGGTTACCCCATCTTGGATCTCGATCGCCATTTCACTGATATACACAAGTATTTGCGCTATCTTGAGGAAGTTATTATTAGAACGTGTTCCGAATATGATATAGAAGCGGGACGCATTGATGGGTTAACTGGTGTTTGGGTTGGCGATCAAAAGATATGTGCGATGGGCATTCGTTGCAGTCGATGGGTTACTATGCACGGTTTTGCTTTTAACGTAAACGCCGATCTTAGTTATTTTAATCATATTGTGCCCTGTGGTATTACGGACAAAGAAGTGACGAGCCTAGAAGACTTGTTAGGGCATAAGATTGATGTATCTGAGGTTAAAGAACATCTTCTTGATCATTTTCAGGAGGTATTTGAGGTAACCATAACAAAAGTGGATTCCCTGCCTGAACTGAACGATCAATTTTCGTATCTTAAAAATCTAATAAAAAAGTAGCATCGCAATAATCTTTTTGATTTAGTTAATCATGATTAAAGAACTCAACGTCGTAGATCGTAACGAAACCACCCAGCGTCGCCCGGATTGGCTGCGGGTAAAATTGCCATCCGGTGAAAAGTTTAAGGAGGTTTCGGAGACTGTTCGCAACAAATCACTCAATACCGTTTGCTCAGAGGCTCGTTGCCCGAATATGGGGGAATGCTGGGGGCGAGGTACGGCTACTTTTATGATTCTTGGGGATGTCTGCACGCGTTCTTGTTCATTCTGTGCAGTTAAAACAGGCCGACCGGTACAAGGGTTAGACTGGGATGAACCGCGACGGGTTACCGAAGCGGCCAAAGAGATGGGGCTTAAGCATGTGGTATTAACTTCTGTAAATCGTGATGAACGTGAGGACGGCGGTGCACCTATTTTTGCGGAGTGTCATAAACAACTTCGCGAAGCGATTGATGGAGTAACGATTGAATCTCTTATTCCCGACTTTCGAGGCGTATGGGAGGCTCTTCAGATTGTTATTGATACGCCACCTGACGTGTTGAGTCACAACTTGGAAACAGTACCCGATCTGTATCGCACCATCCGTCCACAGGCAAAATATGAGCGTTCGCTCGAATTGCTTCAGCGCGTGAAAGATCAGGGCATTCGTTCAAAGACCGGCATTATGGTTGGTTTTGGCGAAAAGCGTGAACAGGTTATTGAGCTGATGAAAGATTGCGTCGACCACGATGTTGATGTATTGACTATTGGACAATATATGCAGCCTACCAAGATGCATCAGCCGGTTGAGGAGTGGGTGCATCCCGATCAATTTGCAGAGTATAAAGAGATTGGTGAGGAACTTGGTATTGAGCATGTTGAAAGTGGTCCGCTGGTTCGATCATCATACCACGCTGAAGAGCACGTTTAAGAAAGTTGTTCCTGCTCGAGAAATTTCCTCGAGTTTATCATGCGATCTTTTATATTTCAACTGGTTAGCATTTCTCACTTAACAAAAAGGTATGATTGCACTTGGAGTTGTTTTGCTGTTGAGTTATTTGGTGGGCTCCATCCCTTCATCAATATGGGTTGGAAAAATTGTCAAGGGAGTTGACATTCGTAATCACGGCAGTGGAAATGCCGGGGCTACCAATACCTTTCGATTGTTGGGATGGCAGCCGGGTGTTGCTGTATTAGCGATTGACTTTTTTAAAGGCTTTGCCAGTTCGTATTGGATTAGCCAGTTCGCTTATCATATCGGGTCCGGACCGGTGAGTATGTTCGAATTCTGGAGTTTAGATCCTTTTCTGAGTATAACATGCGGTATTGCTGCAGTTGTGGGACACATGTTTCCTCTCTATGCCAACTTCGAAGGTGGAAAGGGGATGGCCACAGCTGCCGGGATGCTTTGCGGAATTGAGCCTGTGTCTGTAGGAATAACAGCTGCTGTATTTCTGATAGTATTGCTTAGTAGTCGATTCGTATCATTAGCATCGTTAGTTGCTGCTTTTGTTTATCCACTGGTACTTGTAGCTCTTCGGTACGGCTACAGCTGGGATATTGATGGGAGTATTCTGATTTTTGCTGCTATCATTGGCTTAGCCATTATTGTCAAACATAAAGGGAATATTAAGCGCTTGATAAATGGCACAGAAAATAAAATAAGTTCTTTTAGTCCAGCTGTAGGATGGCTTAACAAAGAAGAAAAACCCCAATCAGGTAGCTAACTGTTGTGAAGAAAATAACCATTGTTGGTGCAGGTAGTTTTGGAACGGCACTATCAATTGTATTAGCACGGGCTGGAAATAAAGTAAAGTTATGGGCTCGCGAAAAAGAGATTGCCTATAGTATTAATAAAAGGCATCGCAATCCCGCCTACATTTCTGATGTAACTCTGCCGGATTCCATAGAGTGTTCGACCGATCTGGAAGAGTGTTTTGATGATCCGGAAATGGTTGTTTTTGCCACCCCATCCCATGCTATGCGCGAAGTAGCTGGGAATATAAAGCCACATCTTAATGGGGATGAGATGGTGGTAAGCGTTGCCAAGGGTATCGAAAATGATACCTTTATGACGATGTCTCAAGTACTTAGCCAGGTGCTCGAAGGGACTATTGTAGATGACCATATCGGAGTGCTTTCGGGTCCCAGTCATGCCGAAGAGGTAAGTAAATTTAAGCCCACTACAGTCGTAGCAAGTGCCAATTCCAAACGCACTACGCAGATTATACAGGAGACTTTTTTAACTCCCATGTTTCGGGTATATCTCAACTACGATATAATTGGCGTTGAGATCGGCGGAGCCGTAAAAAATATAATGGCTATTGCCGCCGGCATAGTTGATGGGGCTGAGCTTGGTGATAATGCTAAGGCAGCGCTCATAACGCGCGGGCTGCATGAAATGAAACGACTTGGCATGCAGTTGGGGGCTTCACAGGATACCTTTTCGGGCCTGGCGGGCATGGGGGATCTGATTGTAACTTGTACTAGTGAGCACAGCCGCAATCGCTTTGTAGGGTATAATATCGGTCAAGGAAAGAGTCTGGATCAAGTTATTTCAAAAATGAATATGGTAGCTGAGGGAGTAAAGACAACGCGCTCAGTTTTTGATTGGAGTAATAAGCTTAATATTGAAATGCCTATTACCGGAGCGGTGTATCGGGTTCTTTTTGAACGGGAAGATCCAAAAGATATGCTTTACGACCTGATGACACGGAATCCAAAAGAGGAAATTGTTATTTAAAGTGCTAAAAGGATAGAATGCTGTAAGTTCGGGAAGTTCATTTGAACTTAATATTTTGTTCTTATATTCGTTTGTACTAAAAAAGATTGAGTGGCTATGTATTCTCAAAACCATAGTGCGGCCTCGCTTTCTGAGATGGATTACCTCGATGTGAAGAATCTGGCTCAGACCGGTGAGGGGATGTACCTGGAATTTAAGCGCACGATTCCATCAGCTTACAAGATCGCCCGAGAAATTGCCGCTTTTGCAAATACCAAAGGAGGTACCTTGCTGATTGGGGTAGATGATGATAAGTCGCTCGTGGGGGTAATGGGATATCAGGAAGAAGAGTATTTGCTTGATAAGGCCGCCCAAAAGCTATGTGAACCTGCTGTGGATATTAAGATTGAGATCGTGCACTTTGGCGATCGCGATCTTCTAGTTATAAAAGTGCCGGAAGTAGTGAATAAACCCGTTTATGTGAAAGGGGATGATGAACAGATTGTATTTATGCGGGAGAAGGATCAGAATAAAGTGGCTAGCAAGGAACTTATCGAAATTATAAAGAAACGAAATTCGGATGAAGGAGTGACCTTTGAATATGGACCGGATGAGCAAAAATTATTTCGATACTTGAATGAATATGGTGAAATAACCGTTAAAAAATTTGCACAGGTTGTGGATATATCCCGAGAAAAAGCTTCGACAACCTTGGTGAACCTGGTAGCAGCTGAAATATTAAATTTGACCCGAAAGGATAACACGGATTATTTTACGTATTCACAGAAAAGCGAACGTTAATCTTTAAGTATCTCTACAATGCCTGCAGAACCTGAAGACAATTTAGATAGTGTCATTGCTGATCTCGTTGATGATGACGATGATGAGAATATGGAACAGAATGGCTCTCCATTGGAAGAAATGCAGGCATCTGCTGAGGTGGAGTTCAGCGGTCCTGCCGTGCAGCTTACAGAACGTGGCGCTGATCAAGTACGGCATATTCGAGAGGATGAAGATCTGGATGAGGATCTTTGCTTGCGTGTAGCAGTTGAAGGCGGGGGTTGCTCGGGTTTGAGTTATAAACTTGGATTCGATTATGAATCTGAAGAAGATGAAGTAATCATCAGTCAGGGGATAAAAATAATTGTGGATCCGAAACACATGATGTATCTGAAGGGTATTTCTGTGGATTATCCTGACGGACTCGATGCCCGAGGATTTACTTTTGACAATCCCAATGCCAGCGAAACTTGCGGTTGCGGATCTTCTTTCGCAACCTGATTAATGTAATCCTTAACGTGTTTTGGGGTAGTTTTTGGGTCATCCTGGATTTGGTTCAGGATCTATTTCGCATCTCTACTATACTGTTCCATAATTTCTAATACCTTGCTCACCGGCAGTTCCTCAACGGTGTGTCCATCTCTGCCCGTCATTGTTTCAGCATGGAAAAGTGAGTTAATGATGGCTTCTTCGGTTGCTTCATTTACGGCCATAAAAAGAGGGGACATAGCACTATTGCGAAGAACGTGCTGGGATTTGATACTTTGATCAGAATGATACGGGATGCGGACCGATTCGGCTGTAGAAAATGCAATGACATAATCTCCGCTTCCGTTAGATGCAATACCACCTGTTTTTGCCAAGCCAAGCATGGCGCGCTTAGCCAGTCGTTTTAAATTACGTGCATCAAGGGGAGCGTCGGTAGCAACAACAATCATACATGAGCCGTCGGCCGTTTCGTTGAGTTCATCGCTGAGGTAATACTTTCCTAACTTTTTACCCACAGGTACGCCGGCAATCTGCAGTACGCCTCCAAAATTGGACTGTACTAAAACACCCACTGAGTACCCTCCTAAATTTTTAGACAGTTTGCGAGAAGATGTGCCAATGCCTCCTTTGAATCCAAAGGCAATCGTTCCGGTTCCGGCTCCCACATTACCCTGCTCAGCTTTGGCTGAGTTCGCTTTCTCAATAGCAGTGAGGACATCCTTTTTGGTTACATGTCGGCCGCGGATGTCATTTAAGTATCCGTCATTGGTTTCACCTACTACAGGATTTGCAGAATGAACGTCATCATTTTCTGCAAAACGGAATGTATAATCAATAAGTGCGTCAGCGGCTGTTGGTACACTCAATGTGTTGGTTAAAATGATGGGTGTCTCCAGGTTGCCAAGTTCTTCGATCTGAGTAGAGCCGGCCAGCTTTCCGAATCCATTGCCAACATATACAGCAGCCGGGACTTTCTGCTGAAAAATATTGCCATCGTGTGGCAGAATGGCAGTAACCCCGGTTCGGATATTATTTCCGTCAATGATGGTTTGGTGTCCGACTTTGACTCCTTGCACGTCAGTGATCGTGTTTTGTGTACCCGGTTGCAAGACCCCAATTTCAATTCCATAATTACGAATATTTTGATCTTGAGCAGAAAGGGAAAGTGGAGCAACAAGGAGGAATAAAAGAAGCAGCTGTGGAAATTTGTTCATAAGAGAAAATAAATTTGGTTACTGTAATTCTTGAGTTGAAGATAAGAGTGTGTAGTTGGAAAAGGTAATTAACACAAAAAGCCCTGCTATACTTTTAGGATATAACAGGGCTTAAAAAGTGAATTAGAAGTTAGAAAAATGTTAAGGAATAAGTTTCTCAGTTCATTTTTGCCTTTGTTTCCATCAACAATTCTTCGATTTTGTCTTTTCTGATATTATAGTGCTCATTGCAGTAATGGCATACGAGTTCTTGTCCCTCGTCGCTAATTTCCTTCAGATCTTCATAACCAAGCATAGCGAGAGCATCTTTGAAGCGTTTGCGGGTACAGCGACAGAAAAAGTCTACTGGCTGACGATCAAGCTCTTTTACCTCAATAGGATCCATTGCTTTTTCCATGATGTCATCAATATAGAGGTCATCGGCAAGCATTTGACTGATAGAGTCAAATTGAAGCATTTTTCCCTGTAGTTGATCGATGACGCCTTCCGGCGCATCCGGCATGCGTTGGATCATCAAGCCACCTGCTTCAGTGATTTCGCCGTTTTTGTCGATTCCGACATCCAGCAGAATGGCCGAGGGTATCTGTTCTGATTGTACCATATAATAGGCCAGATCATCTGTAATATTACCGTTGATGAGCTCAATGCTGCTGTTCCGGGGTTCTGCTTCGTTGTACAGCGTTTTGCTTACAGTCATAACACCTACCCCTAATCCTTCACCAATATTGGTATCGCCATCATAATTGATTTCTGCTTGGGGATTTTGAACATAGCCCCGAACTTCGCCTACACGATTAGCTTCGGCAACGAGTAGTTTTACAGGACCTTGTCCTTCTACTCGCATTTTAATGCGTTCTTCGCCTTTTAATTCTGATGCCATGAGCATAGTACCGGTAAGGGCACGCCCGAGTAAAACAGTATTTAGCAAAGATAGCCCATGTTTTTTTCGGGCCGCTTTAACCACATCCGTAGTTTTGACTACCGATATTTTAAGGGTTCCGTCCTTTGCAATGCCTTTTATAAGGCGATCTTTCGTAACAAAATCTTCTTTTGAAATCATAACCGTCTAAATTTTTACCTGATTGATCAAGGTATAACAAAAAAGGCGGCCCAAAGATTTGAGCCGCCTTAATATAAGATTTTAAATATTGGTTCTACAGGTTGGCATGTTTGTAAAGATCGCCAATGTGACCTGTAAAACTACTCTGAGAAGTATATATATTGTGGATTTTGCCTACATTGCCCATACGCTGTTCGGCAAGAATATTTGAGGCTGTAAAGGTTGGGGTGTCATTTTCCTCCGAATAATTCAGGATATCCAGAATGGTATCATAAATTTTTTCTGCCTGACCGTGAGCTCGTTCCTCGTTATATCCTTCAAGTTCGCTGGCAACGTTGATGAGTCCGCCGGCATTGATCACATAATCCGGAGCATACAAGATGCCTTTATCCAACAACATTTGCCCGTGCTTATCTTCTTCATCAAGTACGTTATTTGCAGCACCGGCAATAATATCGCAATTGAACTGATCCATGGTATCGTCGTTGATAATACCGCCAAGAGCACAGGGACTAAAGATGTCAACATCTAAGCCGTAAATATCATCCGGATCAACAACTTCAGCACCTACTTTATCGGCAAGAGCATTTACTTTGTCTTCATAGATGTCGCAGATAAATAGTTCAGCTCCTTCTTTTTCCAGGAATTCAGCAAGGTAAGTGCTGACGTGACCGGCTCCCTGAATCGAAATGCGTTTGCCTTCCAGCGAATCCGATCCGTAAGCTTTTTTGGCGCAGGCTTTCATTCCCTGATATACGCCATAAGCAGTCACGGGTGATGGGTCGCCGCTACCGCCAATTGCTTTTGGTAAACCGGTTACATATTTGGTTTCCATGCGAACCCATTCCATTGCTTGAACATCCGTACCCACGTCTTCAGCGGTAATATAACGTCCGCCAAGGCTGTCAACATAACGACCAAAAGCACGAAATAAGGCTTCACTTTTTTCTTTACGGGGATCACCAATAATTACGGCTTTGCCACCGCCAAGATTAAGTCCAGAAATGGCTGCTTTGTAGGTCATTCCGCGAGATAATCGAAGCACGTCGCGAATGGCTTCTTGTTCATTATTATAGGGCCACATACGTACGCCACCCAATGCCGGTCCCAAGGTTGTGTCATGAACTGCTAAAATAGCTTTTAGTCCCATCGTGGGTTCCGAACAGACGACAATTTGTTCATGCTCGTAGTTTTGTAGCTTGTCGAACAGTGGAAAGTCCTCACTTAGGTCGGCAGCTGTGTTTTTTTCTAAAGTTGTTGATTCCATGATTATATGGTTTAAATCATTAAAACTATTGTTCTAAAATCAGTTGTTTTGAAAACCCCAATAGCACAAATTTCTGGTTTCAGTATATTTCTCTTATTACGGCAGTGGATTGAATGTAAGCATTGAAATCTGAATAGTCGGTTTAAACAAAGTATTGGAAGGTACAAAAAATGGTACAAATTTAGTAGTATTTTGAGGATGATTAGGGTATCTGGCAGTCAATAATATGTTGTAATGTGCATAGTTTTCATGATGAATTTTACTTCGGATATTGTATTTTAATTAATAATCATTGAGAACCCCTTCGTTTTATGGAAGGGCAGTATGGCTATTCGGTTTGATCGCCGGTACGCTGTTTATGACAAAAAAGAAAAAAACAGATAACTATGTCTTTTCGCTGGGTCTTTACTACGCCAGAGAACGAAGAAGCTGTATCAGAGTTACAAGATCAGCTGGGAGTTCCTCAAAAAATAGCCCGCCTCCTAGTATTGCGGGGAGTTGATACATATGATAAAGCAGAAGCTTTTTTCCGTTCTGATTTGAGTCAACTCCATGATCCTTTTTTAATGAAGGACATGGATAAGGCTACCACCCGATTAGCAGAAGCAATTCGCAACAGAGAGCGAATTCTTATCTACGGAGATTACGATGTAGACGGTACTACTTCTACAGCTATTCTATACATTTTTCTTAAAGAGTTTGGCGTTGATGTAGATTTCTATATTCCTCATCGTTTTAAGGAGGGGTACGGAATCAATCAGGATGGCATACAGTATGCTATTGATAACAACGTTGACCTGATGGTTTCAGTGGATTGCGGAATAACAGCTGTTGAGGAAACAGAACAGGCCAAGGAGCAGGGTATTGATGTTATTATTTGTGATCATCATAATGTAGCTGATACTATTCCTGATGCGGTGGCAGTGCTCGATCCCAAGCGCAACGACTGCAACTATCCTTTTGAGGGCCTTTCAGGAGCTGGTGTTGGATTTAAGCTGATACAGGGTACGATAAAAAAACTTGGGTTGGCAGATCGCATTGCCTTTAAGTTATTGGATTTGGTAGCTATTTCTATCGCCTCGGATATTGTTCCTATTGAGGATGAAAATCGAATATTGATGCGCGAAGGACTTAAGCGTATTAACTCAGAGCCTCGCATAGGTATTAAGGCATTGCTGGATCTTATAAATTTAAGTGTCGGGTCAATTTCGACATCTAATATTGTATTTTCTATAGGTCCGAGAATAAATGCCGCCGGACGCATGGGAGATGCGACTAAAGCGGTGCAACTTCTTATTTCTGATACCCCTGCGGAAGCCAAATCGAGGGCTCATGAGTTGGAAAGCATTAATGTAGCTCGGCGGGACAAAGATTCAGAAACCATGGAAGAAGCCAAAGCCATGGTTGACAAAAATTATAACTTGGAGAAGATCTCATCAATGGTGTTACACCAGCCCGACTGGCACTTGGGGGTGATCGGAATTGTAGCATCTCGATTGGTGGATACTTATGGCCGTCCAGCGGTGATGTTGAGCACGGTGGATGGAAAAATTAAGGGCTCGGCGCGAAGTATCGATGGGTTTAATATTTACGAAGCGTTTAAGGAATGTGAAGATCTACTTGAACAGTTTGGCGGCCACGAATATGCTGCTGGATTGACAATTGCCAAGGAAAATCTCGAAGAGTTTCGCCAACGCATTAATGATATTGCCGCAGAACGACTTTCCGATGAGGATTTTAAACCCGAGCTAAAAATTGATTGTGAACTCGACCTCAGCAATGTGAATATGCGCTTTTGGAAGCTGTTAAGCCAGTTTGAGCCATTTGGCCCTGGGAACTTGCGTCCCATTTTTGTCAGTCGCGATGTTGAAGTGGTAGGGGTACCAACAATTGTGGGTAAGGGGCATCTTAAGATGAAGGTTAAGCAAAACGGTTCCGGTGCCTTTGATGTCATTGGATTTAACATGCACGAGTATCTGCCTGTAATTCGAAACGGAGATGACAACCAGCTGAATATTGCGTACTCGCTGGAGGAAAATGAATGGAATGGTCGTCGTACATTACAAATACGTTTGCGGGATGTTGAAGTAGAGTAAAAAATGGCAGAAAATCCCGGATATCCTCTTTGTATAAAGTTCAAAAGATTTTATATTTGGCAACTCTTATTCGAGTTGGGACTGTAGCTCAGTAGGTAGAGCACGCGACTGAAAATCGCGGTGTCGGCGGTTCGATTCCGCCCGGTCCCACGCAAAGCCCTGTATTCTTGATTCAAGGATGCAGGGCTTTTTGTTTTTACCCCACCAAATAGTTGAAGACATATTATATTGGCAAAGCGAAGGGCTGATAAAAACCGTTAGAATAAATTTGGCACTTACTGCTTGTAAGATTAAAAAAAATTAATTAGCTTATATTAAAGAAATTTAATATTCGTTAGAGCTTTTTTAAGTTATAAGGAGAAATTAGGAATTAGTATGAAAGACGGTCAAAAGGGTAGAGTACTTATTGTGGAGGATGATATGTTGCTTTCAATGGTTGAAGAGCGACTTATCAAACGGTTGGGCTTTGAAGTGATTGGCAAAGTTACAAAGGGAGCTGATGCAATTGAAAAGGAGGAAGAGCTTAATCCCGATATCATTGTGATGGATATTTCGCTGAAGGGAGATATGGATGGTATTGAGGCAATGGAAGCTATTCGTGAAAATTCAGATGTCCCTGTTATTTATTTATCCGGCAGTGGAGATCGCTATTCGTTAGAACGGGCAAAGAAAACAGGATTTACCGATTTCTTAACAAAGCCTGTTACTGGTGGTGATTTAAAAGAACCGCTCTATGCTGCAATGAATAGTCATAAAGAACAGTCAGAAAATAACAGTCAGGTATTGAAGTCTGCTTAATCAGTAAGATTGACAAGTACCCTGCCTACTTGCTGACCTTTCAGGATCCGATCGATTTCATTGTCCAGTTCTTGTAAAGAACATTCTCTGCTTAATTGCTCTAAGTTTTCTGGTTTCCATTCTCCCGCTAAGTTCTCCCATAATTTCCTTCGCAATTCCATTTCGCAATTTCCGCTGTCCATTCCTGCCAAATGAACTCCGCGTAAGATAAACGGATAAACATTGGTATGAAGTTCATGCCCCAATACATTGCCGCAGCAGGCAACAGTGCCGTTGTGTTCGGTTTCACGTAATGTGGTGTCTAACATGATGCCGCCTACGGTATCGATAGCTCCGGCCCACTTGCTGCTAAGCAGGGGGCGAGAGGTTTCATCCTGTACCTCATCTCGATGGATTACTCTTGAGGCCCCCATATCATGCAAAAAAGTTTTTTGATCCATTTTTCCAGTGGCGGCAGTAATCTTATATCCCAATTTAGACAAAATGGCAATAGCCATGATGCCTACTCCACCGGTAGCGCCGGTTACCAAAATGTCGCCGCTGTCTGGTTTAACATTATTGTGTTGCAGGTGATGTACGCCGATAGCAGCGGTAAAGCCGGCAGTGCCTATGATCATGCTTTTACGGAGCGATAACTGTTTTGGTAGGCGGACAATCCAGTCTGCGGGTACTCGAATATATTGGCTTAACCCACCCGACGTATTTTGTCCCAGATCGTAGCCGGTGACAACTACTTCATCACCGATTGAAAATTGAGAGTTACTACTTTCTGCAACTGTACCTGCTGCATCGATCCCGGGAATATGCGGATAGTTTTTCGTAACTCCTTTATTCCCTGTTGCAGAAAGTGCATCTTTGTAATTTAGGGATGAGTATTGAACTTCAATTAGTACTTCGTGATCGGGTAGTTTGTCTGTGCTCCACTCCCTGACAGCACGTTGAAATGAACCATCAGATTGTTCTTCAACGACCAGCGCTTTAAATGTATTCATAAGAGTTTAGTAAGCTTTTTTAACCACTTCAGTTTTCCTTTATAGGGTGGGTATCGCAATGAAATATCCATCCAGTTACCTTTTTTCATGATGCTTTTTGGATGAGTAAAAGTATCAAAACTTGTTTTCCCATGATACATTCCAAAGCCGCTTTTGCCCATCCCACCGAAAGGAAGATTGATATTTCCAAGGTGTGCAACCGTATCATTGATGCAACCCCCGCCGAATTGGAGCTTGTTCATAACTTTCTTCTGATTGTTGGTATCAGTAGAGAAAAGGTAAAGCGCCAGTGGCTTTGATTTTTTTTGCAGTAACGAAATGATTTCATCTAACTCACCAAATGACAAAATAGGAAGAATGGGACCAAATATTTCTTCCTGCATTACAGCGTCATCCCAGTTAACCTCGGTCATTATAGTAGGTTCTATATATCGGCTATTGGAGTTTGTATCGCCGCCGAAGAAAACTTTGTTATGGTCAATGAGATTAGTAAGTCTGTAAAAATGTTTGTCATTGATGATGCGTGCGTAATCTTTGCTTTGACTGGGATCATCTCCATAAAAGGAGCGAATTTCTTGTTGGATGAGACGACAGAGTTGCTTGTGCTGAGAGGTGTGGACATATACATAATCGGGGCTCACACAGGTTTGGCCGGCATTGATAAATTTGCCCCAGGCAATGCGCTTGGCCGCGAGCGATAAATCAGCAGATTGGTCTACGATGGTGGGAGATTTTCCGCCCAGTTCAAGTGTAAGGGGGGTAAGCTGCTTAGCTGCTGATTTCATAATAATTTTTCCAACATGTGTGCTCCCAGTAAAAAAGATATAATCCAATGGCTTGGAAAGGAGTGATTGCGTTGTTTCTGCATCACCTTCCTCCACATGCAAGAAACCGGAATCAAAATTGCGGTTGATTAATGTTGCAAGAAGTCCGGAGGTGTGCGGTGCGTGCTCGGATGGTTTAAGAATAACGGTATTACCGGCAGCAATAGCACCTACAGCTGGATTAAGCGCCAGCTGTACGGGATAGTTCCAGGGAGCAATGACAAGCGTAACGCCATAGGGTTGGGGCTTTATATAGCTCCTTGAAGGAAAGTTGATAAGAGAACTTTGTGCCTTTTTTGTTTTGGCCCACCGATCTATGTTTGCCAGCAGGTGGTCTATTTCTTGGTAGAGAATAAAAAGCTCAGTTGCATGGGATTCAAACGGCGGTTTTTGAAAATCTTCATCAAGGGCTTTATAAATTTCCTGCTCATGGTTTTGTAAGATATTCTTCAATTTCTGTAGCTGTTCCTTCCGGAAAAATATATCCAGCGTTTTTCCAGAATTGAAGAATTGACGCTGCTTTTTTACAACCTGTTCCATTTTGATTAACGTTAAATTTAAGTTCTTCCTTTAAACGTATCCATAGAGTGGTAAACCTGAAAAAGGCGGCCGGCTACAAAATCAAAAGCTCTGGTAGGTAATATCCCTTTTAGAAACGGTAAGATTTTGACCATAAATGGTTCCCGGAGGTGAATTTTATCCTTCTGTATAGCAGATATAATTTTTTTGGCGATATCTGCTGCATCTAACAATGGCGTAAGCAGAGGCGGACTCACGCCTTTAAAAAGACCAGTATTAATATAGCTGGGTTCTACAGTAGTAACATTAATATTGGAATTAGATTCGAGTTCCAATCGCAGAGACTCTGACCATCCAATAACTCCCCATTTACTGCCGGCATAAACTGACATCTTGGGGTTGGCCATACGCCCGGCTGCCGAAGCAATATTAACAATATGGCCTTGGTTTTGATTAATCATGGCATCTATAAAAGCTTGAGTGGTATGCATGCTACCCAAAAGATTTATCTTGATAAGGCGTTCGATATCACTACGACTGTGATCACTAAAATCACCTCCTACTACCGTGCCTGCGTTATTAATCAGGATATCAACATGACGGTGTTCATCCAATATTTGTTCGGCAGTCTGATAAACTTGATCAGGGTCAGATATGTCAACGCGATAGGTAAAAACCCGTTCGGAATAATCTGAAAGTGCATTCAGGCTCTTCTCAATATTGTTTTCATCAATGTCCCAGATAATTAGTTTTTTGGCATTATGCTTTAAAGCTTCTTTGCCCATAAGAAAGCCAATGCCACCGGCCCCACCCGTTACTAAAATATGCTTGTTGTTAAAAGTACTCATAGACTAATCATGAAATATGTGTAGGTATCGTTTTAAATATTAACTAAGGATAACAGTTATTATCGCATATAATCTAAACTATTTGAAAAAATATTCTCATGGCTAACTGAAATTCCAACATCAGATGTGTAATTAATGGTAGCTTAGCAATCATAAAAAAAAGTATTACTTTAAGGCCGATAAGTATTGGAAGTTATATTTAAATCAAACAGGCAAAAAATGAAGAAATTATTGATTACAGCTTTTGTTTTAGGCGCATTTGTAGGTTGTATGGATTCTCCTATTGATCAGGTAGCTGAAACCATCACCGAGAAAAGTTTGATGACGCCTATTACAAAACTTTCTTCGGATGAGTTCATGGGACGGGCAACCGGGACGATAGGTGAATTAAAAACAGTTGATTACTTGGTTAGCCAGTTGGAGGAGTACGGTTTACAGGGCGGAGCAGAAGATAGTGGATTCGTTCAGGAAGTTCCGCTTGTGGGGCAAAAGACAGGGCAGAATACTCAGGTAAGCATCCGCAAAAATGGAAATGTTGTTCATCAGTTTGATTACTATTCTGACTTTGTGGCCTGGCCGTCTAACCTGGAAGAAGAGGTTTCTATCGATGATGCCGAAATGGTGTATGTCGGATATGGTATTCAGGCTCCTGAAGAAGATTGGGATGATTTTAAAGGTACTGACGTAAAGGGTAAGATACTGGTCGTAAAGAACAATGATCCCAGTGACGATCCCAATCTGTTTGGTGGAGAAACGCGATTGTATTATGGTCGTTACGACTATAAATATGAAAAGGCACGAGAGTTGGGTGCTGCAGGTGTACTGATTGTGCATACGACTCCCTCGGCCGGATATGGATGGGAGGTCGTTGCCAACAGCTGGAGTCGAGAGCGGTTTTATCTCCGTGATAATGAGGCCATGGAAAATTCTCCAACCAAATTTAACGGGTGGCTTACAAAAGAGGCCAGCACTAATTTGTTTGAAAGTGCAGGACTGAATCTTGAAAATCAGCTTGAAGCAGCTGAAAGCAAAGATTTTAAACCGGTACCTTTGGAGGGATTGTCAATGAGTTTGGATCTGGAGGCTCAGTATCGTCAGCAGGATGCTAAAAATGTGCTTGGTGTTATTGAAGGAAGTAGCGAACGTTTGAAAGATGAATATTTAGTATTTACTGCTCATCATGATCACCTCGGTGTAACAAGTCCGGTGGAGGGCGACTCAATTAATAATGGGGCCCTTGACAACGCCGCGGGTGTGAGCGCCGTATTAAATATGGCCCGGGCATACAAGGAAATTCAGCCTCAGCTTAAGCGGAGTATATTATTTTTGTTTGTTGGGGCAGAGGAGGTAGGGCTGCTCGGATCACAGTACTGGGCTGAAAATCCTACCGTACATCCCGGAAAAGTGACGGCAAATATCAATCTTGATGGAATGAACGTATACGGTAAAACAAAGGATTTAGTGCTTATAGGCTACGATCGGAATAGCGTAAGCGATGTGATTGAAAAGGTCGCCGAAGAGCGGGGAAGAGTTGTGAAGCCTGATCCGCATCCGGATCGTGGCTACTTTTATCGATCGGATCATTTTTCACTGGCTAAAAAAGGAATACCGGCTATATTTCCAAACCGGGGAACCGAATTTGTTAACAAGCCGGAAGGATACTCTGCTATGGTTGACAGTTTGCAGGATGCCAATTACCATAATGTCAACGATGAAATAAATAAGCATTGGGATCTTTCAGGAATGAAAGCAGATGTCCGCCTGTTTTTTGATGCGGGATATCGCATTGCCAACGCTGAGGAAATGCAGACTTGGCGGCAGGGCAATGAATTCAAACAAACTCGATTGGATATGATTGAGAAAGCAGCATCTAATTAAAGTATAGTTTGTCATTTGTATTACTACAAGATTCAATTTGAAATAAATTTTAAATGTTTTACCCCTATTCAGATGAAGAAAGTATCTATTACCTGTGTATTAATTGCCGGATTAATTTTTGGGATGGGAGCATGGTCTCATACAACCGCACAAGAAAATTCGAGTGACCAGCCGATAACTATTGTTGAGTACAGTGATTATCAATGTCCGGCCTGCGCCTATTTTCATCCCATTGTTGAAAAATTAAAAGAAAAGTATGGTGATCAGCTCCAGGTTAAGATGAAATACTTTCCATTGAATTCCCACCAGTATGCGGCACTGGCGGCTCGAGCTGCGCAAGCGGCTAAAAATCAGGGTAAGTTTTATGAAATGCACAGCTTGCTGTTTGAGAATCAGAAGCGATGGTCGGGTTCGGGAAGTCCCAGTTCCATTTTTGTGAACTATGCTCGAGATCTGGATCTAGATATAGATAAGTTTAAAAACGATCTCAATGCTGCAGAAACCCAGAAAATTGTGATGGAGCAGCGACAAGAAGGGCGCAACGCTGGGGTTAATGCTACCCCTACCTTCTTCATTGAGGGGGAGAAGGTAGATCCGCTCCCGCGCAATTTTCAGGAATTCGATCAGCTGATACAGCAATATATTGAAGAATAAAGGGTAATGTGCGGATACTATGATTTACGAATTTCTTAACAAAAAGCCGGATTATCCCGATTCGGTATTTGTGGCCCCCAGCGCTGATATTGTCGGGGATGTTGCAGTTGGAGAAGAAAGCAGCATTTGGTTCAATGTTACTATTCGTGGAGACGTGAACTGGATCAAGATTGGTGAACGATCGAATATTCAGGACAATACGTGCATCCATGTGAGGAATCAGACCGGACCCACCCAAATCGGAAACGAAGTAACGATCGGCCATAATGCTATGATTCATGGATGCACGGTAAATAATCGGGTGCTTGTTGGTATTCATGCCACGGTACTTGATGACGTTGTTATAGAATCTGATGTGATTGTGGCCGCCGGAAGTTTGGTGCCGCCGGGCAAACGGCTGGAGTCGGGATATTTGTATATGGGGAGTCCTGTTGAGAAAAAGCGTAAACTGACAGATGAAGAGATCGCATCAATCAAAGAGCACTCTGATAATTACGTGAAATACGCTCGTGCTTATATGCAGAAAGATACCTATGAGAGTAATCCGTTTTACGATGTGAAGGAATGATTAGCACGAGGAATTAGGAATAAATTATATCTGTGTAATAATTTTAATTTGTAATTCCTAATTCAGATGTCCGGAATCTACCTCCATATCCCTTTTTGTAAGCAGGCCTGCTCTTACTGTGATTTCTATTTTGTGACGCGCACATCGGAGCGGGAGCATTTTGTACAGCGGTTGGTGGAGGATATAAAAAGTTATCGTGATACAAGGTTCTCTCGGGCAACGGTAGAGACGATCTATTTTGGAGGAGGAACGCCTTCGCTGTTGGAGCCAGCGCAATTGGAGCAAATTATGGGAGCACTTTATGATGTGTTTGACATCAATGCTCGTGAGATCACCTTAGAGATGAATCCTGATGATGTATCAGCCCAATTCTTGGCTGATTTAAAATCACTGGGTATAAGCCGGGCCAGCATGGGCGTACAAAGTTTTGAACCTGAATTGTTGGAGTTTATGCACCGTGCTCATTCCAGTGAGGAAGCGTTACAATGTTTGGAACTACTGAGTGCATCCGAATTTAATTCCTTTACCGTTGATCTAATTTACGGAAATCCCGGACAATCGGTAGAGCAACTCGAGAGGGATGTCAAGAAGCTTCTACAGTTTGATCCCCCACATATTTCGGCTTACTCTCTAACCATTGAGCCGAGGACTCGTTTGGGAAAACAGGTTGAACTGGGACGTATCGCACCACCCGAAGATGACAAGGTGGCTGAACATTTCGATATTATTAACCGGATGTTTAGCAATCAGGGGATAGAACGCTATGAAGTAAGTAATTATAGTCTGCCCGGGAAAGAGGCTGTTCACAATAGTCATTACTGGGAACACAAGAATTATTTAGGTTTAGGTCCCGGGGCACATTCGTTTTGGTGGGGTGATACCGCTGAACGATGGGAAAACGAACAGGATCTACGTAAGTATTTGCGCGATAAGGATCATCCTGATAGAGAAGAGCTTTCACTAAAACAGTTGGCAGAGGAACGATTGATGATGGGCCTGCGCACGAGAAAGGGAGTGGGTAAGGAAGAACTTTCTGAAGAGTATGACTATATCTTAAGTAGCCGACAACGGGATTATCTGAAAAGTCGTGAGGAGGAGGGTAAGGTTGAAGTTGATAAGAGAATTAACTTGACTGATGAAGGAATAAAAATTGCTGATGCGATAATTTTGGATTTAGTAACGTTGCATTAGATTGCTTATCTATAGCAAGTGAAACAAATGATTACCAACCGAATATCAGGCTGATGAAAGCAAGTTTTAAAGCATTTATGCGGGAGATTATTGATTATGCCGGGCTGTTTCCGCCGGCAGATCTTTCGCTTGATACCTCTCTTCATAAATATAACAAGTATCGGAAAAGTGATGACGCCTGGATGCTTTCTAGATATATCATTCCCGCCAGTCGATTAGTTGAACTAAAGCCCTACGACGAAACGCTTTTTTCTGAGGAGGATCCTTTTGTTTTTTCTGTGCTGGGAAAGAGAACGGAAACGATTTCGGACTACAGGGAACACCTGCAGGAGATTGCAGCTGCCTTGGAGCAGTTCCATGAAAATCATAAGGGTAGTGTTCAAACGGATGTATTGGAAATCAAACTCCCGAGAGAAGCTGTATTTGCGAGTGATGTTGACCTCCTTGCTGATATTTATGAAGAAACGGCCCGTCATTTTGGAAATGTGGATGTGTTTCCAAGCGATATTTTCTTTGAAGGAGTCTTTGATAAAAACTGGGAGAAAGAGATTGGGGTAATTTTAGAATCTATGAACCATTATAACGGTGGCTCATCATCGGATAATACAATAAGAACTGGCTTCAAATTACGATGCGGTGGGATAGAGACCTCGATGTTTCCATCCATAGAGCAGGTTGCTTTTACATTAAGTAAGGTGCGAGAGCAGGATCTAGCATTAAAATGTACAGCAGGGTTACACCATCCTATTCGCCATTATGATCATTCAGTTAATACGAAAATGCATGGATTTTTTAATGTATTCGGTGGTGCTATGCTTGGATATGCTCATGATTTTTCCAACGAGCAGATGCAGGAAGTTATTAAAGAAGAGGACAGCGATCACTTTTCCTTTACAGATACCGGTTTTCAATGGAGGGATTTTGAGGTAACAACAGAAATTATTGAAGAATTGCGAGAAGTGGCGCTTATTTCCTTTGGAAGCTGCAGCTTCGATGAACCGCGTGAAGACTTACAAAAAATTGATTTGCTATAATTTATGAGAATTAACTAACTCCTAATTTTTAATTCTAAATTCCAGTATGCATCCAACAAACGATCCCAACTTAGAATCATTTATCGAGGTAGATTCCAATTCGCATTTTCCCATCCAAAATTTGCCATATGGAGTCGCTCGTTCAAAGGATGATGGAGAAGTATTTATTTGTACAGCCATCGGTGATTATGTTGTCAACCTCACGGAACTCGATGCCGCCGGTGTTTTTGATGGTCCGGAGCTGGATGGCAAGCCTGTGTTTCGTGAACGGACTCTAAACAGTTTTATGGAACTTGGGAGGTCAGCTTGGGCTGAAGCGCGGTCATATATTAGCACATTATTGAGTGCGGATGAACCGGCGTTTCGTGATAATCAATCCCTTCGAGAACGTGTGCTTACGCCCATGAATGAGGTCGAGATGCTGCTCCCGGTAGATATTGGGGATTACACCGACTTTTATTCTTCTGAGCAGCACGCCACGAATGTGGGAAGTATGTTTCGGGATCCCGAAAATGCACTTAAACCTAACTGGAAACATCTGCCGGTGGGATACCACGGACGAGCGAGTTCGGTGGTCATAAGCGGTACTGATTTGCATCGTCCAAAGGGACAGATTTTACCGCCCGACAGTGATGATACGCCTATTTTTAGCGAATGTAAGCTTTGTGATTTCGAACTTGAGATGGGTTTCCTCGTTGGCCCCGGAAATGAACTTGGGAATCCTATTTCGATAACAGACGCTGAAGATCATATTTTTGGGCTGATGTTAGTGAACGACTGGAGCGCACGTGATATCCAGAAATGGGAATACCAACCACTTGGGCCATTTCTGGCAAAGAACTGGGCAACATCGGTTTCGCCCTGGATTGTTACGCTTGATGCGCTGGAGCCATTCCGTATAGAAGGACCTGACCAGGATCCTGAACCGCTCCCTTATTTGAAGTCAGAAGGCAATTGGACGTTTGATATTAATCTGGATGTATTTTTACAGAGCGATGAAATGGATAAGCCGCATAAAATTTGTGCATCCAACGCCAAAAACTTGTACTGGAATATCGCACAGCAGCTAGCTCATCAGACGATTACAGGTTGCAATGTGCGTCCCGGCGACTTGTATGCTTCAGGAACGATTAGCGGAAAAGAAAAATCCTCGTACGGAAGCATGCTGGAATTGAGTTGGAAAGGTACCGAGCCGATCGAACTGCCCAATGGGGAGACTCGAACATTTTTAGAAGATGGGGATGAGGTAACGATGACGGGTTATGCTGATACCGATAGTTATAGAATTGGATTCGGTGAAGTCACAGGCAAGATCTTGCCGGCTAAAGAGATAGGGTAGGCAAAAAGGAGAAGCAAGAAGAGATGAGATGTATTCTAACTTCTTGCTTCTCCTTTCTTATTTAACAAGCGTCATTTTCTTTGTAGTAACTTCACCATCAAGGATGATGCGATAGAAATAAATACCCGAAGCATAATTCTGCCCGTTAAATGTTTCTTTATAAATGCCTTCAGTTTGGGATTCATCAACAAGCGTAGCGACTTTCCGTCCCAATACATCAAATATTTCAAGTTGTACCTCTTTCTGCTCAGGTATGCTGTAGCGGATGGTCGTTTGTTTATTGAATGGATTGGGATAATTCTGTTCTACCCGTACGATCTGTGGATCAATGGACTGTATTGCCAAGGCGTATCTTGTTCGCTGGTGATAGGATCCATTCGTTGCGACAAGTCCAAGCTTTTCAATTTCATCCCATCTCCAGTTGGTTTCGAAAAAAACGGATTCTTGTTGGCCGCTATATATTATGAGGGGTTCAATACTGCCATCCTTAAAATAGGCCAGAACCCCTAATCCTGCTCTCGGGTTAAGCATTTCTGAAAGGGAAAAAGCAATGCCTCCGGGGAAGGGAGACTGAACACTTTCGAAATATTTTGCTGATAGTATATTTAGAGTATCTGCAGGTTGCGTAACATCTCCTCTGTAGTTTTCACTGATGCTTGGGGTTGGATAAAATGAGCGTTCTTCAAAGCCAAAGCCCTGTGTGGCATTGTCACCGGAAGCATAGTGCCAAAGTTGTGATTCGATATAATTTCTGTTGAACGAATCAGTCCCACCCAGCTGAGTGGTAATGGCACCAACCATTGAAATGAATGGATTATTTTTGATGGTTCCCCAGACATCCACCCAGAACTGAGAGCCAAACTTTTCTTCAAAAAAAAGGGCCCAAGTGATATCAGAATACGAGCCGGGATAGAAACTGCTCGAGGGATTGTTGAAAATAGAGTTGTCGGAGGCAATATAGTTGTAGTAATCGTTGACGTTATCGTATACAACTTCTTCCATGAGGGTGGCATCCATCTCCAGCCAGAGGCCCGTTTCGCCTTCCCATTCATTAGCTTCGTACTGTACGGCATGTTTAAATTCGTGGGCAACCGTTACCTTTATTGCACCAACTTGATTACCCTCGGGATCATCATTCGGAGGAAAGCCCTCAGCGAAATCATTTTCAATCTGGATATAGGTTTCACCTGTACCGGGGGCCACGGTCTGTCCGTAGAAGTCTTCCAGATTTCGAATTTCAATGTCATAGGTTTGGCCTTGGGGAATGGGGTCGGTATATCCAAGCTGATTTACTTCATGACGATAGGATGAGTCGGCTGCAGCGGCCACCTCTTCCACGTAATCAGGTACTCCATCGGTGTTACTATCTTCGGGTGGAACGGCGTGGTCTCCAGAAGTTTCGTAATGGATGGTAAAATATCCATCCGGAGATTGGTAGGTTTCGGAAGCCTGTAATGTGGGATGAGACAGGAATGATTCTATTTGATTAACAGTCGATGAGGAAAGTTCTGATTTATGTCGATGAAAGTCAGAGGTGGCAGGGGTACCACATTTAAGGGGGTGATCAAAATCTAAGGTCATATTGTTGGGTAGATCACCCTTGGCTTTGGAAGGAAAAAACTTGTAGAGTACTTTTTGATCCAGAGTTATATCTCCCTGCTGGTATGCGCGATCTATTTGCTGGAACGGATCGACCTTTTTAGGAGTAGGCTGCCCCTGAGATTGGGCAGTACTGATGCCGAGGCTAAATAATAATGAGCACAAAAAAAAGAGCTGAAGAGAATACTTCATCAACAGGACAATATTTTAAGATAAATGAGGTTCATTTCTTGGAAAATTACCCTTATTTTTGGCATCTGCAAATTATGAGAAAAGAAGAGCGACAAAATTCATTATGTACGAAGTAATTCTCTATTATAAATTCACCCCTATAGAAGAACCTGAAACGTTTTGTGAGGAGCACAAGCAATTCTGCAAGGATCTTGGAATTAAGGGACGTATCTACATCAACGAAGAAGGAATTAACGGAACTGTTGGAGGTACGCCCGAACAGGTTTCGCAATACAAAGAGCATCTGAGGAGCATTCCCGGTTTTGACGGTATTGATTTTAAGACTGATACCAGCGAGTATGTGCCTTTTCCGAAGCTAAAATGTAAAACCCGGGATGAGCTGGTGTCTATTCATAAAGAGGATGTTGATCCTGATGATGGAGGAAACTATCTGGAACCGCATGAATGGAAAAAAGTGCTCGAAAATGAAGACGACTACGTTCTGATTGATGTGCGAAATGATTACGAATCAAAGATTGGCCATTTTGAAGGTGCGATAACGCCCGATGTGGAGAATTTTTATAACTTTCCTGATTGGCTTGAGCAGGTCGAAAACGAAATCAGCAAGGACAAAAAAGTACTGATGTACTGTACGGGGGGGATTCGATGCGAAAAATTCTCGGTACTGATGAAAGAGAAAGGCTGGGATGATGTGAATCAGCTACACGGGGGGATTTTACGATATGCCAAAGAAGAAGGCGGTGAACACTACAAGGGCAAATGCTTTGTGTTTGATGACCGCTTGGTGGTTCCAGTAAATGAGGACAACTTGGAGCCCATCGCCCGTTGTGAGATTACGGGAAAACCGGCTGATACCTACATCAATTGTGCAAACATGGAGTGCAATAAGTTGTTTGTGTGCTCCGAAGAGGGGGCTCGCATGATGGAAGGGTGTTGCAGCGAAGAGTGTCGCCAGAGTGAATACAAGCGACCTTTCGATCCCGAAAATGCCTTTCGTCCATTCCGCAAGTGGTACAATTATTTTGACGAGGATTTTAAGGAGCGCCAGTTAGAAGAGGAGAAGTAGCGAACTTTGTGCGTCTTAGTGTTACCCCTCAAAAAAAGCTATGGCAATAGATGTAAAGTGAGAGGGGCGATCCAGGAATGGATAATGTCCCGCGTGATCTATAACCACCAGTTCTGCATGTTCTATGCCTTCTTCCATTCGTTTGGCCTGATAAAGCGGCGCGGCTTCGTCATGTTCGCCCCATAGTAACAGAACCTCATGTGGGATTTTGGGGAGGCAGGACTCTAGATATTCGGTCACGGTTTTAACAAACGTTTCGCGCATCACGCCTTCGAGTTTACTGTAGTCGCTGGAGCCCAGTGCTTTCCACAGAGAGGTGTTGCGCAACCAGCCGAGGGCTTTTCCCCGAAGGGAAAGGGGTAAGATCAGAAATGGAGCCTTAAGTAGTTTGGCCGTATATTTTCTTAGATAGTACTTCCATCCCCGCTTGGGTTTCATGCCCGCCCCACCGGTGATAAGAACTTTGTTAATATGTTGCTTGGCATTGGGGCGTGCACAAAGTTTGAGCGCAATGCGCCCCCCAAAAGAGTGGACAAGAAGATCGACAGAATCAAACTCTTGATTAGCTATAAATTCTTGGATCAGATCCGTATAATCATCCACACTCCACGGTTCATGAGGGATCGATGAGTTGCCGAATCCCGGCAGGTCAAAAACGTAGCAGTCTCGGATATCCGAAAGCTGTTTTGCCAGTGGCATCATTACTTGTTTATTGCTGCCCCAGCCGTGTAAGATAATCAGCGGCTTTTTATCCTGTACCCCCACCCGATTGTATGAGATGGAAAGATTGTTGTAGTGGTATATTTTTGTTGATTCTATCATCAGAAGCCAAACATCGAATTAATTTTGACTTCAAACAAGAGCGATTTTTGTAAGGATTGTTTGATTGAAGGGTCTTACTTGTAGGGGAACAATCAAGTAAAGAAGAAAGATCATGAAGAGAGGATTATTTTTCTGGCTGGAAAAATTGAAAATCGCACCTGGTGAGAGAAAGGCTATATCTGGATTGCTGGTACTGCTTGTTTTACTGGGCGGATTCAATCTGGCGTTATCGCCGTCGGTTCCGTTTGAAGATGGGGAGTATCTCGAACTTGAGCAACAGTTTGCCGAACGCACAGCATTGCTCAAAGCAGAGGAAGAAAAACTAATGGGGCAGTATTATCCTCCTTCCAAAAAACACATTGCCGAGACTCCTATGGATACGGTATCAGACGATTCGACTTCTAATAAAGAAGCAGGTGATACTGTTGAAGAGGTACGGGAAGCCGATCAGAATACAAATAAAGAGCGAATAAACGTTAATAAGGCCAATAAGGAAAGATTGGAAACCTTACCGGGCATCGGTCCTACTTATGCAAAACGGATTGTCAATTACCGCAATGAAAACGGAGCATTCAAGTCGTTCGAGGAGCTTAAAAATATTAAGGGCATTGCTCAAAAACGATTGGATAAATTGATGCCATTTATCAAACTTAAGGATTCAGAATAATGCAATTGAATCCTGATGGCTACACGTATTTTATGGGCGGATGATGAGATCGATCAGTTAAAGCCGCACATTATTTTTTTAGAGAATAAAGATTATGAGGTTACGCCCGTAACCAACGGCAAGGATGCTATTACCTTAATCCAGGAACAGTCTTTTGATATTGTTTTTCTGGATGAGCAGATGCCGGGCATGGATGGGTTGGCCACGCTCAATCGGATCAAAACTATTCAGGCGGGTTTGCCGGTGGTGATGATTACAAAGAGTGAGGAGGAGTCGATTATGGAGGATGCGATTGGCGGCAAAATTTCGGACTACCTGATTAAGCCGGTGAATCCGAGCCAAATTGTGCTGACTGTCAAGCGTATTCTGGAGCGCCATCGTATTCGCAGTGAAAAGTTTGCCCAGTCATATCTGCGAAATTTCAATGAAATATCCGGGCGCATACATGAAGAGACCGGCTGGGAAGAATGGATTGAAATTTATAAACAGCTTACCCAGTGGGATATCGATTTAGAGTCGGGCGATGAATCATTGCGACAGGTGTTGGCCGATCAATATCAGGAAGCCAATAAAATGTTTGGTCGATTTGTTGCGAGGAATTACAAGTCATGGCTCAATCAATCAACACCGCAACGACCGGCTCTTTCCACGGATATTGTTCGTGAATATGTTTTACCGCATGTTAAAAATGGGCAAACTACTCTTTTTTTAGTAATCGATTGCATGCGGTATGATCAATGGTTGTTGTTCCAACGCCTTTTGAATGAGGATTATGCTATTGACACTGATTTCTATTATTCCATCTTGCCAACGGCAACTCCGTATTCCCGGAATGCTATTTTCTCTGGTTTATTCCCACTCGAAATTGAAGATATCTATCCTCGGCTGTGGAGTCAGGGCGAAGATGAGAGTTCGTTGAATCAGTTTGAGGAGGAGTTGCTGAAAAAGCAGTTGAGCCGAAAAGGCATAGATAAAAAAGTGAAATATGAGAAGGTTTTACGAACAGATGAGGGGAGAAATGTTGCTGATAATATCCACAATTATCTGCAGGTTCCGTTGAGCACTTTCGTATATAATTTTGTGGATACATTGGTGCACTCAAGGTCCGATTCTGATATTCTTAAAGAGATAGCACCCGATGTGCCGGCTTTCCGCTCCTTGACTAAAACCTGGTTTCAGCACTCTACATTGTATGAAATCTTTAAGCTGTTGGCTGAGGAAGAGGTAGTCATTGTGGTTACCAGTGACCACGGCGCAGTGCGTGCGCTTCGTGATACGAAGGTATACGGTGATCGGGAGACATCAACGAGTTTACGGTACAAATACGGCCGAAACTTATCGGCCAATGATGACGCAGCACTGATCATTGAAGATCCAGCTGAATATAAATTGCCCACTCCAGGGCATTCCAATAACTATATTATTGCCAAAGAAGACTATTATTTTGTGTATCCCACCAACTATCATCGTTATCAAAACAGGTATCGGGATACCTTTTTGCACGGTGGAACCAGCATGGAAGAGATGATTCTTCCAATTTCTACATTGCGACCCAAGTCAATGTTGTAATAGACTTCTCACCCAAGAGCTTGTATCTTCTTATTCTTTTTGATTAATAGGTATCTATGGAAAAAGAATTTACAACTACATCCCCTGATGAAACTATTACCAGAGGGGAGGGATTTGTTTCCTCTCTACAGGCTGGGGATATTGTTTGCCTTCAGGGTGGTTTGGGGGCAGGGAAAACACATTTTGTAAAGGGAATGGCGGAAGGGCTGGGTATTGAGAGCAGTGAAGTTAGTTCGCCCACTTTTACACTTATCAATGAGTATGATGGTGATAAATTACTCTATCATTTTGATTGCTATCGAATGGAATCGCCTCGCGAAGCCCTTGAGATAGGAGCTGAAGAATATTTTTACGGTGATGGGATTACGGTAATCGAATGGCCGGAGCGTATTGAGTCACTTATTCCGCCGGAGGCTATCTGGATTTTTATTGAAGCACCTGACAAGAATACCCGAAAATTTGTCATTAGAAAAAGGGAGTCGTAATCCCGTATATTATGCGACCATGGCAACGAAAAAAAGACTTCCATATCGCTTAGATCGACTGCCGGTTATATATCCGTATAACCGACGAGCAGATAATAATATTCAGCTTGGAGATCTGGTTTATTACGGACCTTGCCCCGAGTATTACGGGATCGGTGAGGTGGTTCGTTCCTTTGATGATTATTGTATTGTTGATTTTCGCCGAACCGGAGAGCTTAATATTGAGAAAGATGCCATGGCTATGAAGTACTTGATTCCTATCCACAAATTGAATTTAGGACACATCTTAAAAAGTACTTAATGCTTTTATAAGACTGATTCTCCATCATTGCTGTTGAATCAGATCAATTCAGCTTTATTCCAGCATCTTATCTTTTGCAAAATCTGTTTCTTCCATAATATCCCCATCTTCTTTCTTGCCGAATATCCAAAGTATAATACTTGCGGTTAGTCCTGGATAAAATGGCTCGATTCCCAGATAGGTATAATTGTACATGCCCTCGCTGGTGATAGTACCAAGAATAAGCCAAAGTAATGACACGCCAATACTGCCAATCATAGTGGGAAGTACCCATTCTTTTTTGAGTGTAAAAAAACGCAGGTAGACCCCCATTACGGGAATAAGAAGGCCTGGAATCATTACTGAGCCGATGACATACCACAAGTCTATTACGCTGGGATAGATGATGATCAACAAAATTCCTAACAGTGCGGCAGCCAACGTGCTGATCCGGGTGAGGGTGTTGTTTTTTGTATTGGGAAAGATCTTTACCAGCAGATCACGACCCAGTGTTTGGCCGGATAGAAATAGATAACTGTCGAGGGTTGACATAATGGTAGCTAATAGTGCGACAAAGAACAGACCTTTTAACCCGATGGGCAAAATCTCGTTGGCCAGGTAGGGATAAACCATGATAGGTTCGGCTAAGGAATCACCGAGTATAGCAAAGCCGTACATACCACTGAAAACAGTTAGGAAATCAAAAACTGACCATAATAATATTGAGATGAAGATCCCTTTTTTAGCAGTTTTAGGTGATTCTGCAGCCGCGGCACGCTGGTGAAAACTGGGATCTACAAACGTCCACAGCGCAATAAAAAACCAAACAAGAATATATTGGAGGTCTTGTCCGCCGGTAATATCTCTGAAGTCGGAAGGTACAAAAGCCCATAGCTCTCCAAAGCCACCGAACTCTATACCGGCAAAAATCATCAAGACGGTGAATCCACCGAACATAAGCGCAATTTGCAGCATATCGGTATGGACGACAGCATTGAATCCTCCAAAAATTACGTAGGCAACGGAAAATAGTGCTACGGCACTGGCGTACCACAAAAAGTGGCCGGCGCCACCGGTTAGATACTGAAAAATTAGTCCGAGCATCAGAATATAGGGGGCTGGACTCACGAGTATAAAAATGGGGATGGCAGAAAAGCGCCCGGCCGTATCCCCATAAAAATTACCAACAGCTTCGGGTAGTGACAGTGCTTTATTCATGCGTATTTTTCCGGCTAATAGCCAGGCAAAAAGGGCTGAAAATACGTAGAAAGGGAATCCTAAAATAAGCCAGGTAGAAATTCCATTTTGATAGCTGTATTCCCCAATACCAAGAATGCCGCCATACCAGGTGGATACAAGGGTAGCCACAAAAGCAGCCAGACTCATTTTGCGTCCTGATAGCAAAAACGACTCCTCATCCGTTTCTTCCCAGTCGCGTTGCCAGGTGAGGTAAACCAGTAGCGCAAAATAACATAGAATGAGTCCCCAGTCGAACAGCGTAAATTGTAGTTCAGTCAACGGTCAATGATTGTTTTAAAAATGGGTGAAAGATATTTGAATAAGGATAGGGGGTCAATCATTATTATGCTTTACAAACATCAATAGATCGCCCTGTTTATGAGTGATTTGAACCGGATTATCGATTACTTCGTTAGATGATCCGTCTCGCACACCATTTTTCAGGAACTCATTATTGAGCGGGTATTTTAATCCTTTGGTAGTAATGCCGGTTACTTTTCCCGAAAGGGGAAATAGCGAGAGTTGTGTTCCAATGGTAAAATCATCTGAAAAGGTAGGAGGCAGTAATCTCGTTTCACCAAAATTATCAGCCATTCGTATTTGGTCGAAGTTTGGAGAAAATTGCTTGAGGACAGAGAGATTTTTTAGCGTTTGATCCAGTCGGTGTCCGGTAGCACCCAAAATGTAAATATGTGTCCCCATCTCTTTTTGGGCATGTTGAAGGGCTTTTTCCAGGTCGTTGAGTTCTTGGCTTGGTCGAAAAATAATTTCGGCTGATTCTTTATCGGATCCTTCATAGCTGTCGAGATCACCAATAATTACATCGGGGATAGTGCCCAGCTTTAGCGCTATATTGGCCCCTCCATCAGCGGCAATAAGGTGGTCTGTTTTCGCTCGATATTTGTTGAATAATTGTTCTGATGGCGGACTGCCGTTACAGAGAATTAAAATCGAATTCATAAAAAGCCCTTTTAAATGATTTTAACGCTGTTTTGTTTGTAATAATACAGTAAAAAGAAGTAAGATTTTACTGATAAAAAAATATTGCTTTCTTCAAAGCTATATACCATTTTATTAAGCTTATTTTTCGCGCTATAAACAGCCATTATGTTTGAAGAACTCATCCAAAAACTGCAAGAATTTGACACCGTGGGTGTTTTTTCGCATATCCGTCCCGACGGTGATTGCATTGGTGCCCAAGTGGCGGCCTGTCTCTGGTTGGAAAAGAATGGAGTAAATGCTATTGGGTTTAATGATGATGACGTTCCACTAAATTTACAATGGCTTGCCGATTTCTATCCTATCCAAAAGCCGGATGAGAAATCCTTGAACAAATGCGATGCGTTCTTGGTGTTGGATGGCAATTCCCCAAAGCGTTTTGGCAGCTATTCTGATTATATCCAGGATTATCCCAAACCGTCATTTATGGTTGATCATCATCCTGATCCCCATGATGGTTTCGATTTAAGTATCTCGGTTGAGGAGGCCTCATCAACGTGTGAGCTTATCTTTCATCTCTTTTTACAAAATGACATATCTCAAGTAGATGAGAAAGTGGCGAAAGCCCTTTATACCGGTATTTTAACGGACACCGGGTCGTTGCAATACGACAGTGTTACCCCCGAGACCATGAATATTGCCTCGGAATTATTACGGCTTGGTGAGTTTCGTCCCAACGAGGTGGCCGAAAAGGTGTTTTCGACGAAAAGTCTCAACCAGCTGCATTTGCTTAGCAAGGCGATGAGTACGATTGAGCTATTTGAGGACAATCAGATAGCCATTATGTACGTTACTAAAGAAATGCTGGAAGAAACCAATACTACTAATGACGATTGCGAAGGTTTTGTTGCCTATCCACTGAGTGTTGCTGGCATAAAAGCCGCAATATTATTTAAGGCCTTGGGCGATGGCGTTAAAATGAGTCTTCGCTCCAAAAGTAATGATGTTGATGTCAACAAATGGGCACGCAAGGTAGGAGGCGGAGGCCATAAAAAGGCATCCGGTGCATGGCATCCGGGACCGCTCGAAAAAGCGATTGAAGATTTGGTAGAGATTGGAGCCGAACAGCTTGTTAGCGTAGATAAGTCGTAATAAATTTGGTTCATTTTTGATGATTAAGCAATCCGTTTTAAGTATAGCGGTAGTTCTGTCTGTTTTAGTGGCAGGATGTTTAGATAAACAAAGCCATTCACAGTCCGAAAACAACGCTCAAACGACAGAAGCTCTAGGAGCGAGCATGTCTACGATTATCGATGATTCTGTGGCTTCTTCTGGTACTACTACTCCTGTTCGGGATGAAAGTGGATATCAGGAACCTATAGAAAATAAGCAAAGCTCCGACGATCAAATAAGTACGAGTCGCCAAACAGCCATAACAAGAGCAGTTAAGAAAGTAAGTCCGGCTGTGGTGAGTATTACGGTTACGGAAATGGTGCAGGGCGGACGTCGGCTCGAGTTTAGCGAATACTACAATCGTTTTGTTCCGGTACCTATCGAGCGGGAGGTGAGTAGTATGGGGTCCGGGTTTATAATCAGTTCGGATGGCTTGGTAGTTACGAATCAGCACGTAGCTAATCGACAGGCTAAGCGAGTCGTTGTTTCTCTCCCGAATGGCTCGCAATATGAAGCTAAAGTGCTTGGAGAGGATGAGCTTGCCGACTTAGCACTGTTAAAGATTCAGGCCGATAAAACTTTTCCCACCGTAGAGTTTGGCGATTCTGACAGCGTGTTAGTAGGTGAATGGTCGCTGGCAGTGGGCAATCCGTTTGGGTTATTTGAGTCAGCCAAACCATCAGTAACGGTGGGCGTGGTTAGCGCGATAAATCGTGATTTTCGTCCGAACCCCAATGAGCCGCGTGTGTACATGGATATGATACAGACTGATGCTGCGATTAATCGTGGTAATTCAGGTGGGCCATTGGTAGACAGCGAAGGAAAAGTTATCGGGGTAAATACCTTTATTTTTACAGGCGGTACAAGCGGCGGCAATGTGGGGCTTGGCTTTGCTATTCCCAGCAACAGGGTACAAAAGATTATAAAACAGCTTTCTACCGCAGGAGAAGTTACTTTGTCATACGATCCCGGTTTTAGCACTATAGAAATGACGCGCCAATTGGTGTTGAAATATAATCTGCCGGCAACACGGGGATTGCTTGTTAATAGCGTGAATAAAGATGGTCCGGCATTTGAGGCAGGAATAGTGCCGGGTGATATTATTTTAAAAATCGGGGAAGAACGCATTCAAAGTAAGATGCATGCGCAGGCTCTTTTCCGGGAATATCAGGAAGGAGATTCGATGCGGGTAGAACTGTATCGCAAGGGGGATCGCTATGAAACCAAAATGTACTTGCGCAAGAAGGTGAAAGAATAGCGTTCTATAAAAGGCTATTTCCGATTTAAAAACTTTTCTACACGCTCTTCATGAAGGTCACTTTCCCAGAACTGAGCAAATGAATCGAGTTCAGCTTCGATAGCCTCCCATCGTGCGTGAGTGATACGCATGGCTCCCTCTTTGAGGTTTTTTATAAATGAGCGATCATTTTTTATAAGGTTTTGAGCCCGCTCCCAGATCTCATCTGTCCAATTGCTACTTCCTGTTATGTCGTCGATGAGATTATGTCGCTGAGCTGTTTGGGTATCTATTATTTTTGCCTCTGCCAGCCAGAGCAGGGCGGTAGAACGTCCTACTTTTTCCACAAGTCTTGTAAGTCCTCCCCAGCCCGGAGGTAAATAGAATTTACCTTGTGTAAAGCCAAATGTAGCGTGAGGGGCCGCCATTCGAAAATCGAAAGCGAGCATCATTTCACAGCCACCTCCATAGGCGGCCCCATTAATGGCTGCAATTGTCCAGCAGGGCAGTTGTTCAATACGTTTTAAAATGGCGAGCATGCGCCGGGCCATTGGCTTTGCTTCTTCTGCTGTTTTGATAGTGTGAAACTCCCGTAGGTCGCCACCCGAAATGAAGGTTTTTTGGCCCGATCCCGATAGAATAAAACAGCGAATGGCGGAATCTTGCTCGATCTTATCAAGCAGGGTTTCAAGTTCATCCATCACCGCAAAGTTGATGGCATTGTGTGATTCGGGCCGATTTATGATTGCCCGGCAAACATGATTTTTTTGTTCGATTTTTACAATGCTCACTGTTAGATTAAGGCTTGTTTAAAATTAGATACCAAAACGAAATCTATATGTATCTTGTCAATAAAGAAAAGATAAATCGGTCGCTTTCGGCAAAAATCGTTGATGCACGCGTGGCCCAGGTATTTAATACGTTTAAAGATGTACTTTTCACATCCTCTTTTGGTACCACTTCGGCTGTGTTGTTGCATCTGGTAAGTAGAATTAAGCCCGGTTGCCCGATTTACTTTATTGATACCGGATACCATTTTGAAGAGACTATAGCTTATAAGGAACGCTTAACGCGCCTGCTCGATTTAAATGTGATTGATTTGCGTCCCGATCCGGCCCAACATGCTCATACATTTAAAGAGGAGCTTTGGGAAGAAGACCCCGATAAGTGTTGTGATATTAACAAGGTTGAACCTTTAGATCGGATTAAGGGGGATTACAAGGTTTGGATGTCTGGACTTATTGGTTTTCAAAACAGACATCGCAATAGTTTGCCTATTATGGATGATGATAATGAACTCATAAAGTTCTATCCGCTTATTGACTGGAACTCATCCCTGGTAGAAGAATATATTGAAAGCCATGGTTTGCCCGAGCATCCGCTGAAAGAAAAAGGATTTCATTCAGTAGGATGTACGCACTGTACTTCTAAGGGAGAGGGACGTGAAGGGCGTTGGAGTGATCTCTCAAAAACCGAATGTGGGTTGCATCGCTGATGGATTAGAGATCTGATTAGACGTCTTCTACTTCATAATCTATTTCCTGTTTTTGGGAGTTTTTGAGTAGCCATTTTTGGTACTCTTTATTCCCTTCCTGCTCGGAAAGCTGTAACGAAATAATGCAGGGGCACTCATAGCTGTGCAGATCTTTGACGCGCTTGGTAAGATCTCTGACATTGTGATATGGAGTCTTTGCAATCAGTATAGCTTCGGTATCTTCAACAATCTCCCCTTCCCAGCGATAGATAGTTTCCATGCCATCAATAATATTGACACAAGCTGCCAGGTTTTCTTTTACAAGCTTTTTACCGATTGATTTAGCCTCTTGTTTATCTTTTGTAGTAATGTAAACCAAGCGAAGGTTATAAAACATGGTTCGTGTCGTCAGGATTGGTGTTTGGGTGTACAATTGAAAAGTACAAAATTGAGACTATGACTCATAGCCCCATTACTAAAAAATTGAGTATTATTAGTGTTGATATCAGAGGAAAAAAGCCATATTTTTCGAGACTCTCAAAATCTGGCAAATGTAAATATTTGCTGGTTTATTGAGCATTTGCGAGAGTGGCGGAATTGGTAGACGCGCTAGATTTAGGATCTAGTGCCTTTTAAGGCGTGGGGGTTCGAGTCCCCCCTCTCGTACATACATTTTTATATCACTTTACCGTTCTAATAAAATACTATTTGGAGTAGTCCTGTGGAAATAACAGTCAATGATATCACCTCGGTAGATAAAGAGTTAATTATTTCGGCCGATCGCGAAGATTTGGAGCCGAAGTTCAAAGAGGCTTATAAAAAATATAAAGGGCAGATTAATATGCCGGGATTTCGTCCTGGAAAGGTGCCTACAAAGATTATTCGCAAACGTTTTGGAGACGAAATAGAGCAAGAAGAGGTCAGTAAATATGTTCAGGAGGTTTTTGAGAATGAGGTAGTCCCTGAATACGACCCTGTTGGCGAAAGCCAGATGTTAGAGCTGAACTGGGAAAATGATGAGCTTGAGGCAAAGTTTAAGATAGGAGCTCGTCCTGAATTTGAACTGACTGATCTCAGTGAAATTGAAGTGGATCGTTTGGTCCACGACGTTACTGATGAAGAAGTAAAAGAAGAGCTCGATCGCCAGTTGAAGCAACAAGGTAACTGGGAAGAAGTAGAAGAGGAAATTACTGAAGACAATCGCGTTACCGTTGATGCTATTCCATTGGAAGATGGAGAGCCCGACGAAGAGAATAAAACCGAAGAGACTATTGACTTGACCAAAGAGGAATCAGAGCAGTTTCGCGATGATCTCCTTGGCCATGAAGTGGGAGATGAGGTTGATGTTGAGATCGGACATGATGACCATACGCACAGTTTTAAACTGATTGTCAAAAAGGTTGAAAAGCTCCACAAGGCTGATTTGACTGATGAGTTTGCCAAGCAGGCCTCTGATGGAGAAGCCAAGAATGTGGATGAGTTTAGGAGCCTGATTAAAAGCAAGATTCAGAACTATTACGATCAGTCAGCCGACGATCTGTTTAAGAACGATATTATTGACTCGCTTGTTGATAAACATGACTTTGACGTTCCGGAAGTGTTTAAGAAACAGGTGCAAAATCAATACGTTGAGCGTGTAAAGCAGCAGTCTCAGGGACAGTTACCTCCTGATTTTGATGAAGAGGAGTATAAGGAGAATATGGAAGATCGTGCGATCCGCGATGCTAAGTGGTTTTTCCTTAATGAGAAGCTGCAAGAAAAATTTGACGATATCGAGATAAAACCCGAAGATATAGACCAGCACTTAGAGGCTGAGGCTTCGCGTTATGGTATTGAGGTTGATCAGATGCGGAATATGTTTGCACAGAATCCTCAGCAGCTTGAGAGTTTGAGAAACAGTATTCGCGAAGACAAAGTGTTTGACAGGTTAAAAGATGAGGTTGAAATCAAAGAGATTGATAAAGAAACCTATCAAGAAAAACACGACGAAGATATTGAGGCATAGTGCCTAAAACACTAGTAATTGAACTAAACTATTATTTCTGATTCACTTATGGAAAAGCAACCATTATACGAAATGCCAAGCGATGCAGGGAACACAGATCGAATCCAGAATAACAATCTGGTGCCGATGGTCGTCGAAAAGACGGAACGCGGGGAGCGGGCTTTTGATATCTATTCACGCCTGCTTAAAGATCGTATTATCTTCTTGGGTACACCCGTAAATGATACAGTGGCAAGTTCTATTGTCGCACAAATGTTATTTCTTGAGTCAGAAGATCCCGAAAAGGATATCAATTTGTATATTAACAGTCCGGGAGGCGTTGTATCATCAGGTTTTGCCATCTATGATACTATGCAGTATGTTAAATGTGATGTTTCTACTACCTGTGTAGGCATGGCAGCATCCATGGGTGCTCTGCTGTTAGCAGGTGGAGCAGCAGGTAAGCGTAACCTATTACCGAATTCCCGTGTTATGATTCACCAGCCGTTAGGCGGGGTGCGGGGTCAAGCCAGTGATATCGAGATTGAGGCACAGGAGATTTTGCGTATCAAAAAACTGATCAGTGAAGTTCTTGCTGAACACAGTGGTAAATCAGTGGATCAGGTTATGGAAGATACTGACCGTAATAAATGGATGGCCGCTGAGGAAGCAAAAGAGTACGGTTTGATTGATAACATTATGAAGCGAAACAAAAAAGAAGAGTAAGTTTAAAGAATTCAGTTAGAGGACAATGAGCGACCAAGAAAATAACAACGAAAAAACAATTCACTGTTCGTTTTGTGGACGATCAAGCCATGAGGTAAACAGCATGGTCGCCGGCCCTAACGATGTATACATCTGTGATCGGTGTGTGGCGGATGCCTCCGGAATTGTTAAAAGTGATCTGGCTTCCATGTCGGAAAAGCGGGAAAAGAACTATAAGCCGCTGTTAAAGCCAGCCGAGATAAAATCCCGACTTGATGAGTATGTCATCGGGCAGGAAGAAGCAAAAAAAACACTTTCGGTAGCAGTCTATAATCACTATAAGCGTATCAGTTCGGAATTAGGTGATGATTTTGATGATACCGAAGTAGAAAAAAGCAATATTATGCTACTCGGCCCCACCGGTTGTGGGAAGACCCTATTAGCACGCACCATGGCCGATATTATCGATGTGCCCTTTACTATTGCTGATGCAACTGTACTTACCGAAGCGGGTTATGTGGGAGAAGATGTGGAAAGCATCCTATCAAGCCTGTTGCAGGCCTCTGATTATGACGTAGAGCAGGCTAAACGTGGTATTGTTTATATTGATGAAGTCGACAAGGTGGCCCGCAAAAGTGATAACCCATCGATAACGCGCGATGTTTCAGGTGAAGGAGTGCAACAGGCACTCCTTAAGATCTTAGAAGGAACAGTAGCAAATATTCCCCCCAAAGGTGGACGTAAGCATCCAGAGCAGAGTTTTATACAGGTTGATACTTCGAATATCTTGTTTATTTGCGGTGGTGCTTTTAGTGGACTGGAAGAGATTATAGCTAAGCGACTGTCGGTAAGTTCTCTTGGATTCCATTCTGAAGATCAGGTAACATTTGATAAGGATGATCCCGATATTTTTACCCATGTTGAAGCGCAAGATCTACAGCGTTATGGTTTGATCCCGGAGTTGATAGGTCGTTTGCCTGTAATTTCAGGGTTACACCAGCTGGATGAAGACGCGATGATTAAAATTCTGGTACAGCCCAAAAATGCACTCGTAAAGCAATATAAAAAGCTTTTCCAGATGGAAGGTGTTGAGCTCGTATTCGAAGAGGAAGCACTTGAAATTATTGTTGAAAAAGCTCTTGAACGCGGTACCGGTGCACGTGGGCTACGATCCATTATGGAGAAGTCCATGCTGGATATCATGTATACCCTGCCGTCTATGGATAATATTGAACGATGTGTTATTACACGCGAGACGGTTTTGGATGAGGCACCGCCGGTTTATGAAAAGCGAAAAGCTTCTGCTTAGAAAATAGATAAAAAAGTTTCTGAAGGCATCATCGATTCGGTGATGCCTTTTTTATTTTGTAAAATATACCTGTATGTATTTTATGAGGTTATATATTCTATCTTTATTGGTATGAGAATCCAACTTACATCCAACAGAATAAATATTGTTTTAGTGGGATTTCTTATTCTTCTTGGAATCGGTTCATTTGCTTATAATCAATATTTGGTCAATAGAATTCTTACCCAAGAGCGCTCAGGGATTGAGTTATGGGCAAAAGCTATAGAATATACTGGGAATCCCACCCAAGAAGAGATTAGTCAGAATCTATTGGCTGCTTCCAATTATCTTAGGACCAATGCGAGTGCTGCAGTCCCAGATAGTGTGATACAGATGATTGAAGAGGCTGAAGCCGATCGTACCTCCCAAACATTCGTTACGCAAGAAATTGTATTAAGTGAGGCGCGTTTTCAGGTTCCCCGTATTATTGTTGATGAACGGGGAGAGATTATTTTTGCCAACCATGTTGATGAACCCTTAAATCAGGATCTTATTGATCGATTTGCCGAGATTAATGATCCCATCGAAATTAAATTAGGTAATGATGAGTATTCTCAGACCCAGTATGTGTATTATGGCGAAAGTCCGACCGTGCGGTATCTTCGATACTTTCCGTATATACAACTTAGTTTATTAGCGGTATTGCTCGGTATTGGCTATGTCAGTTATCGTGCGATTGCACGGTCGGAACAATCAAACCTATGGGTGGGAATGACTAAGGAGGCTGCTCATCAATTGGGGACGCCTCTGTCCAGTTTATATGGATGGGTGGAGTTGCTTCGCGAAGAAAAGAATGATGATTTCACACAGCGAATATGTGGTGAGCTTGAAAATGACATCAGTCGATTACGGGGGGTAGCCGAACGATTTAATAAAATTGGCTCGGAGCCAGAGTTAAATACTGAAAAGCTGAATCCAATTTTGGAAGAAGTTGTCAATTATATGGAGCAGCGGCTACCCCAATTGGGTAAAAATGTTGATGTAGTTCGCCATCTGGATTCCAGTGTTCGTGCTAAGGTTAATCCGGACCTCTTCCAATGGGCGCTTGAAAACCTGATTAAAAATGCGATGGATGCTATCAAAACGAATACTACAAAGTCGTATGTCTCAGTGAAGCTGGAGCGGGTAGAAAATGAGGTGTTTATTGATATTACTGACTCGGGGGTAGGTATTGAAAAGAAATACCAAGGGGAGGTTTTCAAACCGGGATATAGCACTAAAAAACGGGGTTGGGGATTAGGACTAAGTCTGACAAAACGAATTATTGAGGAATATCACAACGGGAAACTGATTATCCATAAGTCAGAGTTGGGAGAGGGAACTACGATGCGTATTATATTAAAGGCAGTTGAAAAGCCGGTATCGTCAGAAGATGACGAAAAAGTGGCGAGAGCATAGCGGATAAATGGTATTAGTCCTCTTTATAGCCCCGTTTTTCGGCGTATTCCTTGAGTTGAGCCTTCAGAAGGTTTCGTCCGCGGTGTAGACGTGATCGGATGGTACCGATGGGAACATCCAGCATATTGGCAATTTCTTCGTACGTAAAGCCTTCTACATCACATAGTAATACTACAGTTCGAAAATCTTCTGGCAGCTCTTCCAGTGCCTGAGAAATATCATCGTCAACGAGTTCACGAAACATTTTATCCTCAAGATCAGAGGTGTCAGTGCGGTCGGCCCGGATTGTTTCATAAAACTCCGAAACTTCGTCATAATCAACCTGGTTGGGCTGCTTCGACTGTTTTCGGTAATTGTTTATATAGGAGTTTTTGAGGATACGGAATAACCATGCCTTGGCATTCGTACCCTTTTCGTAGCTACTAAAAAAGCGAAACGCTTTTACAATAGTATCTTGTACAAGATCCTCAGCATCACTTGGGTCAGAAGTGAGGCGAAGGGCAAAGTTATACATAGCATCCAGATGAGGAACAATTTCTTCCTCAAAATCCTCCTGTTTTTGGATCTCCTCTTTTGTAAGTTCGGCCATCCCGATAGCTTAACTGTTGATGGTTAAGTCAGTATTATTCAAATAATGTAACAAGTCAGTGTTACTTAAGAGTAACACACTCAAATTAGTAGCACTTTCCTTTAAATTGAAATATAACAAATCTTATGATATCAATTATGGTTTTAAAACGTTAATTGTTTTAGCTGATATACCTTATAGATAGTTTGTATAAATGTTCTTATGGTCTATCAGTTAAACACAGATGTTTTTTACTTTTAGTTTCTTACGAAATAAAGTTACTAATAGACGATAACCATTAGATCATAGATGGCGTGTGTCCATGCTGCCATGCCAAATCCACGCCATAGATAGATAGCGTTTAACGCCAGTCCAAACAAGAAACGAAATAAAAATGAACCCAATGTAAAGGGATCACCGAAAGCGCCCACATAGTGAACTAAACTGAAAATTACGGCGGCTAAAAGTATTGCAGAGGCAAAAGCAACGGATTTTTTGGAAAAAATTTTATTAAAAATAAAAAGCAGGATCGATACTAATATGACCCGAAAAAATAATTCCTCGTATAAACCTGCTCCCAGTGAGAGAGCTAACTGTTGTAACATAGTTAATTTATCGATGGGAGATGATTGAACTATTTGCAACAATCCACTTACCGTAGTATTAATTAAAAGAGCCAGAAAAAAAGCATAAAAAGAGGCTTCGATAAGCATGGTGAAGAAGTAGCCCATCTTCAACGAAGATAACTTTTTCCGTTCGCGATAGAGGACAAAAATACCAGCGAGTGCTACTAGAATAAGGGTAATTGAGAGTACGTCTTGACCAATGTATGAGAATAGTGTTTTTATCCATACATCAACAGATATACGAATGACTTGTTCTGAATCAGGTTGTGCTAAAAAGATGAGCACTTCGTACAGTAGAAGCAATGGAAGGCTGATTAAATAGCTGTACAGAAGCGTATTTGTGGATGAAAAGTAATGTTTGATTGACTGTCGTATGTTGCTCATTGATTTTGATAAATAGTGACGGTAGGTAGATTGCTACTAAAGTTCAGCGTTCTCCAGGCTGCAGATGATAACTTGAGGCCATTCCCCGAATGTCGGTCATTAATACGAACATACGCGCCCTGATTATTGTCGTTATTTTCAATATAAATAATTGATCCGAGCGAAATATTTGAATGTGCTGCTGTTAAATCATTTGGGTTGTAAAGCTCTCCATTCGTAGTAGGATTACCACGCTCACTTTTACCGTATTGGGATACTGGTGTAGACCCTAAATCCTGCATACTTGAACTTTTCAAGTATGGATTTTTGTATGTTCTGGTTGGAGGAGCTAAAACGGTGACCTCATTTCCTTTTTCGAAACGGTTTTTTTTAACTGAGGGGTTTAATGCCCGAAATTCCTGTTCATCCATACGGAATTTGTTGAGTAAGTCTTGCAGTGATTTTGTATTTCCGCTTACGGTATGAACCATGAATTTACCCTGCGGGGATGATTCAATATCATTGTCAGCAACAGAGGGTGGTGGCGCTGGTTTGCTACGAACGGTTAGTTGTTGTCCCACCCGGATGGTATTGGAAGTCAGATTATTAAGAGATTTAAGTCCTTCAACAGTCATATCATGCTGTTTGGCAATCTTATAAAGGGAATCTCCGCTTTTAACGGTATAATAGCTGTTGCGCTGCGCTTCCTTTTTTACGACCAGTGACTGTTGTTCTTCTTGGTTGTTAGATTCAGACGGGTAGATCGTTAATTCCTGTCCCACCTGAAGATTATTATTTGAAAGATTGTTCCAACTTTTGATTTCGGCAATACTTACATTGTACTGCTTGGATATGGAAAAAAGGGTTTCTTGTCGCTGTACAGTATGAGTGATGGCAGAATCAGATGAAGGGGTGCTAACAAGAAGTGTTTGCCCGACTGATAGCTCATTACCGCGCAGATTATTCCATTCCCTTATTTGCTCTACTTCAATATCGTATTGTTGAGCAATACTGAATAGTGTTTCGCCTTGCTTTACAGTATGTGTTTGACTTTGAGCAACGGTGATTGTTGTAAGCCCAACCAATAAAATAAAAAGGAATACTAATATTTTATACGGTTTGATCATCCTCATCAGCTCGATTGTTCTTCTATTTCTATTTCAAGTTGTTGCAGTGCTTCTCTCAATTCTTTTTTTGTGCGTTGTTCATCCTGTTCATCAGCAATTATTATCCCTTTTTGATACAGGTTTTGGGCATCATCCAGTCGATCTAGAGATTCATATAGTTTGCCCAGATGATAATAAACACCAACATAGTCGGGATCGCTCGACAGAATATCTTCGAATAAGATACGTGCCTTTTTAAACTCTCCCTCTTTGCGGAACTCCAGTGCTAGGGCGAACTTTGAAAAAGAATCACCGGGATTATTTTTTATCTGCCGGGCCAGCTGTTTAATTTTTGACTGTTGGTTAGAACTCATAACGTATTACGCTAACGTTAAAGTTGTACGAGGTATTTTATGTTCCGGTAAAAAGATACAGAAATTGGGAGAAGATCTGTTACTAAACATATAGATTCTCCACTAATATTTATTGATTATGTTTCTGATATTGTTCTTCGATTTCCTCAATCGAATCGCCACCGAACTTTCTTAAAAATGCATTTGCAAGTACAGGGGCAATCACGCTTTCCATTACTACAATAGCCCGCGGGAGAGCACACACATCTGAGCGTTCGTAGCGAGTATCTTTCTTTTCTTTTGATTGTATATCAACGGTGTCGATGGGTGTAAGCATCGTAGGGATGGGTTTCATTACACCACGAATGATTAACGGCATACCTGTGGTGACCCCACCCTCGAGTCCGCCCATACGGTTGCTCTTTCGTTTATAAGAATCATCTTCATAGATAATTTCGTCGTGCACAACCTGACCATGTCGTCGTCCGGATTCAAACCCTTGGCCAATTTCTACTCCTTTCATTGCTTGTGTTCCCATAACGGCTTGTGCAATCTGACCACCAAGCTTGCGATCCCAGTGTACAAAACTGCCAAGTCCTTCTGGTAGACCAGTAACAACTACTTCCCAGTGTCCGCCAAGCGAGCTTCCTTCTTTGCGACGCTTGATAATAAGATCGCGCATCTGTTGCGTTAGTTCTTCGTCAAGGCATCGAACGGGGGATTCATCCGACTCTTCAAAAATTGTTTCCGCTCCTTGTTCGATAAGGGGATCAACGATATTGCGTACGTCTTCCCAAGAGTTTTCATAACCTACACTGCCTATGCGAGTTACATGTCCGCCAATTTCAATGCCAAAATGCTTAAGAAATTTTCGAGCAATAGAACTGCAAGCCACGCGCATAGCGGTTTCACGGGCACTGGATCGTTCAATAGCGGGACGTATATCGTCATATCTATACTTTTGCACGCCTGTTAAATCGGCATGGCCGGGCCGGGGAACGGTAATTTTTTCAACATCATCGCCGTCGCCTTCTTTTGCCAACACTTTGGGCCAATTAGAGTCGTCTTTTTCATGGGCTCGGTTAGGCATTTGCAGTGCGATGGGTGCGCCTGTTGTTTTACCGAATCGTACGCCTGATGAAATTTCGGCACGATCCTTTTCAAATGCCATGCGTCCGCCTCGGCCATATCCTTTCTGGCGCCGTGCCAAGTGCAGTGCAATTTCGTCTTCGGTGATAGGAAGTCCGGCAGGTACGCCTTCGACAATGCCTGTTAATTGTGGACCATGCGATTCTCCGGCCGTTAAATATCGTATCATGCAGATTGAGTATTGTTTTTAGATGGATTCATATTCTGAATGAAATCGTAATTGGAAACTCTTTCTTCAAGCGTTCGAAAATCTTCGCATCCTTCTTCGCGAAGGTGCTTGATACGTTCAATATCGCCGAGAACGATGAGCGAGTCTCCAACTGATATTTTATCATCGCTACCGGGATTGAAGCGGATATTTTGTTTGTCCTCGGGAATAATGGCAATTATAACTACAAAATACTTTTGGCGAATTTGTGCTTCGGCCAGGGTTTTATTGGCAAGCTCGGAGCCTTCGAAAATCTTCACTTCATCAAATACGTGATCTTGTGTGGTGCCTCCCAATATTTGATCCATAAATTGATCAACGTTAGGGCGTAGGATAACATTCGCCATTCGGTCGGCTCCGATTTCGTAGGGAGAGATAACTTTATCGGCCCCGGCGCGCTTAATCTTTTTGGTATTATGATGATGATTTGTTCGCACAAGAATAAAGAGTTCAGGATTTAATTCTCGAGCTATAAGGGTTGTAAATACGTTATCCTGATCGCGGGAAAGCGTACAGACTAGCCCCTTTGCTCTTTCAATGCCGGCTTCTTTTAATATTTCTTCATCCTGAGCATCACCATCAACGTATAATAGTTTGTCATCTTTAATTCGTTCAATACTACTTTCCCTGTTGTCAATTACTACTATGGAGATATTAGCATCTTGAAGTACCTCTGCTATGCGATGACCTATGCGCCCATAGCCGGCAATAATATAATGCTGATCCATTTTTTGCAGTTGCTTTTTCATAGCACGTAACCTAAAAATTTCGCTTTCAAAAATAAGTTGTGTCGTTTGAGAGGCAATATATGAGATGACCCCAATACCCATCACAAAAAGAGCCATTGTTAAAATACGCCCGCCTTGTGAGAGGTTTGTTAGTTCTGCAAATCCGATAGTAGTTATTGTGATAAAGGTCATATAAAAACCATCAAAGAATTGCATGCCCTCAATAAAGTGGTAGCCAAACGAACCAATTATAAATACAACCACCAGAATGCTAATAGCTATAGCTATTCGAACCACTATAATATTGTCAATAATATCGTTGTAAAAACGGAACATATAATGGTTCTTGTTATGATTGATTTATTGTAGGTTAATATAGTTGAAAAATTAAAGCGTATGAAATGACAACGACGTATAAATTTAATAGTTTCCAACGTTCTTTTAGCACAACTTGATTTATGGAAGCATTAGAAAAATTAGGAAAATATAGCCTGCTGTTATACAGGTCGCTGCGCTCGTTATACGAGGTGGATACATATAAGAAAAACCTTGTTAATGAGCTGTTAAAAATTGGTTACGAATCGGTACCTATCGTATTACTGACGGGAGTTTTTACCGGTGCAGTAATGACTATCCAAACAGCATACCAGCTCGAAATTGCCTTTATTCCTATTTCGGTTATTGGGGCCATTACGTCTGAATCTCTACTTATTGAGCTTGCAGCCGTGATAACGAGTTTGGTATTAGCCGGAAAGGTGGGGGCCCGTATTGCCACAGAGTTGGGAACCATGCGCGTGAGCGAACAGATTGATGCTCTGGAATCCATGGGGTTTAATTCAGTGTCATTTTTGGTGCTACCCCGTGTTCTGGCAGGACTCATTATGTTCCCCATGTTGTATATTTTTGCCAGTATTTCGGGAATAGTCGGGGGAATCGTAGCAGGAGCTATGTCGGGAGCAATTCCGCCTGCCGAGTTTATACAGGGCGCACGAGAATTTTTCTATCCATGGGATGTTACCTTCGGTATTCTTAAGGCTTTTGTGTTTGGCTATGTGATTACTTCCGTTTCATGTTTTAAAGGATATTATGCCTCCGGAGGAGCTGAAGGGGTGGGAACTAGTACGACACAGGCTACAGTTTTAAGTTGTATTTACGTATTATTAGCCGATTTCGTACTAGCCGCAGTATTTTTATAAGTTTCGAAAAAGTAAGATGATAGAGATACGCAATCTTAAAAAAAGTTTTGGCTCCAACCTGGTTTGGGAGGATGTTTCGTTTGATATTGACGATGGGGAAACAGTGGCTATCATTGGTCGATCGGGCTGCGGTAAATCAGTGCTCGTCAAGCATTTAAATGCGTTAATCTATCCTGATTCCGGAGAAGTGATTATTGACGGGGAAAATGTGTTTGAGCTGGAGTATGTTGCTTTGCGAAAAATGCGCCAGCGATTTGGGGTGTTATTTCAGGGGTCAGCGCTTTTTGATTCGCTCAACACTTTTGAAAATATTGCATTTCCGTTGCGTTACTTTACAGATTTTTCTGAAGGAGAGATTAGGAATAAAGTAGAGGAAGCGCTTAGTCTGGTAAATCTTGAGGGAACCGGAGAAAAATCACCGGCAGAATTGTCTGGAGGTATGCAGAGGCGTGTTGCTCTGGCCAGAGCAACTATTTTGGAACCTGACTTTCTAATATATGATGAACCAACATCCGGACTTGACCCCCAAACATCTTCTGAGATTAATAAGCTTATAATATCGATGGCCGAAAACTTAAATATTACATCTATTGTTGTTACTCACGATATTCACAGTGTACTCGAAATTGCCGAAAAGGTAGTATTTCTTGAAAATCAAGGGTTATGCTGGTACGGTACAGTTGATGAAATGCGTAGAAGTGACAATGAAGAACTTATGGACTTTATTACAGCAAGCGAGTATCAAATAAGAAATTAACAGGAGTTATTTTGAAGATTAGCAACGAATTAAAAGTAGCAATAACAATTTTAGCAGCCATTGTATTGGGCTTCATCGGATATCGTATGATGAGTGATTTGCCCATATTTCGGCAGTCACAGGTTATCCACTCTACCTTTGAGCGCACCGACGGACTATCTCCCGGCAACTATATATACATTAATGGTGTTAAGGTAGGGTCTGTTAAAAAAATGGAACTGACCGAAGATGACAGCGTAGCCGTAACGTTTAGTTTTGAGCTTGGAGTAGATATTCCTCGTAATTCGATAGCATATCTGCAATCATCGGGATTGTTGGATGAGAAAGCTATCGTTGTAGAGCGAGGTGACTCACCCGAGATGCTTGAATATGGAGATACAATTAAGGGTAAATACCGCGAAGGTATGATGGAAACCCTAAAAGGAGAAGGACAAGAGCTCAGCGAAGATGTATCGGAGTCATTCGAAAAATTAAATCGTTTTCTTGCCCGGCTCAATGAAGTACTTGATGAGGATACGAAAGGGCGCATAGACAGTGTTTTCCAAAACCTCAATAAAACGTCTGATGACATTGCTACTATTTTTGATAACAAGCGCACCGAGATAGAATCAAGCATCAGACATGCTGAGCGATTTTTGGCCAATGTGGATACGATAAGTTCCAATAATAAATCAAAGGTTGATTCAGTGCTAACAGGCTTGGATAAATCGTTGAAAGAGCTTGAGCTTCTTAGTAAAGATCTGAATAAAACGAATAGCGAGCTGCAGGAAATTCTAACCAAAATTAATAATGGAGAAGGAAGTCTTGGGAAGATGGTCAACGATCCGGCGCTGTATGATAACTTGGAAAGTATGACCCGTGAGATGGACTCCTTAATTAAAAATATAAACGAGAATCCCCGGGAATACCTTAAGCACATGCGGCTTATCGAGGTATTTTAATATTTCTGATCGGTGCTAAGCAGTAATCTTTCCTATCCAAACTGTTTCTAATAATTTCTGGGTTTGTCAGATTGCTCTTAGTACTGCCTTCTTGTATATTTGGAAGCTTGTGAACAGCATAAAGAATGTCATTTTTGAACCAATTAAGACGTAGATAAGAGGATTTTATGGGAGTAATGGACAAAATGAGAAAAAGTACCGGGGCAATTCTCTGGATACTTATTTTCTCATTCGGAGTGTTATGGATGCTCGCTGATACGAACATGTTTGATGTTATTCAGCAGGGACCGCGTACACTTGGATCGGTAAATGGTGAATCAATTTCGTTGGAAGAATACAATAATCGTCTGCAGTATTATACCCAGCAGTACTCTCAGCAAACGGGTAATTCGATGACCCCTGAAGTTCGAGCGCAATATGAGCAACAGGCATGGAACGACTTGGTAAATAGCAGGTTGTTGCAAGATAAGATGGATGATTTGGGTATCCATGTAACGGATCAGGAAGTAGTAAATATGATTACTGGTCCCAATCCCGATCCGCTTATCAGGCAGAATTTTTCTAAAGAAGATGGAACTATTGATCGTGTAGCCCTGCAATCCTGGGCAGAAGCTCCCGAGAATAAACAGTTGCTTATTTCTATTGAGCAGCAGATGCGTCAAAAGCGACAGCAGCAGAAAATGAGTAATTATCTGCAGTCATCAATGGATATAAGTGATTATGAGATTGAACAGTATTACATCCGCAATAACACATATGCCGATGTGTCTTTTGTGCGGTTCCCTTATGCTGATGTCGGTGACAGTGAGATTTCTGTATCCGAAGATGAATTGCGTGAGTATTACAATAATAATCAGGATGATTATAAGCGTAAAGAATCCTACCGCATAAACTATGTGAGTTTCGATAAAACTCCTACCAAACAGGATACGGCTCGGACCTTTGAAGAAATGAATCGACTGCAGTCTGATTTTGCAACTGCGGAAAATGATTCGCTCTTTTTTAATCGCTATCAGTCATCTACGCAATACAGTGTAGAAACGATTGCAAAAGATGAAATCCGCGATCTTTATCAGCCGGTACTGGATGTAGAAGAGGGAGAAGTCACGGATGTAATACAGGATGGCGGACGACTATTTTTGCTTAAGAAGCTGGATGAAACGTCCAATGATGTTACGTTTACGGTCTTTAGTCGTGATATTACCGCTGATCCGATTGCAACGATTGATGCCCGTGCCGAAACGGCTGATGACTTTAGCTTTTATGCACAGGAAGATGGTTTTGAGGCAGAAGCTGAGCGGCGCGATCTTGAAATCAGGGAAGGATTTGCCACCAAGGGCAATAACTTTGTATCAGGTATTGGTCAAAGCCGGCAGATTATGCGCTTTTTGGAAACGGCACATGAAGGCCAAATATCTGATCCTTTAGAGCTCAATGAACAATTTGTGGTTATTAAGGTAAGCGAAATTACGGAGGCCGGAACGGAACCTTTTGAAGAAGTTAAAGGTCAAATAGAAACGGTTGTAACAAATAATAAGCGTAAACAGCAGGTTGTCTCTAATGTTGAAGATCTTATCGGTCAAAATAACGATCTGCAAGGTATTGCAGAGGCAGCAGGCAAAGAGGTAATGACTGTTGAATCTTTGGCTAAAAGTGCAGCTACTATTGAGGGGGCCGGAAGAGAACCTAAAGTTGTGGGAGCTATTTTTGGTTTGGATGATGGCGAACAATCTTCTGCCATTGAAGGGACTTCAGCAGCTTTTGTTGTTCGGTTGGATGAACTGTATGAGGCGGATTTAGATGGTCTTACATCTGATGTGCGTCAGCGGATTCGTCAGCAATTGCGTCAACAAAAAAATCAGGCCTTTATGAATACCTGGATTGATCAGCTTAAGGAAGAAGCAGATATTGATGATAACCGAGCCCAATTGCTGCGCGGCTAAGTAGCAAAAATATAAGTTATACTTTTAGGGCAAGGAGGAACGCTTCTTGCCCTTTTTTGTTTTAAGGATATCTGGCGATTGCAGCAATTTGATTAGTGATCATATTATGAGCAAATCGGATAAAAAATGGATGAAGCTGGCGCTCGAGATTGCCGAGCGTGGGGCGGGCTATGTATCACCTAATCCCATGGTGGGATGCGTGATTGTATCTGTTGATGGCAAAAAGATTGGTCAGGGATATCACGAGCGATACGGTCAGCCGCATGCCGAAAAAAATGCGGTTGATTCCATTAACAATCCTGATTTGCTTAAAGATGCTACCGTGTATGTTACACTTGAGCCGTGTGCCCATCACGGGAATACACCGCCTTGTTGTGAGCTGCTTGCCGACCTGCCGATCAGCAGAGTAGTGGTAGCGATGGAAGATCCTACTCCCAAAGTAGCCGGTAAAGGTATTCAGCACTTACGCGACCATGATATTAAGGTTGATGTGGGTGTGATGGAGGAAGAGGCAGAGCAATTGAATGAGTTTTTTCTGCACTATCAAACCCATAATCGTCCGTTTATAACGCTCAAAATTGCACAGACACTTGATGGATATATTGCTGCTCCAGATGGCGATTCGGAATGGATAAGCGGTCCTGAATCTCGTGCCTTCGTTCATAAGTGGCGCAGCCAATACGATGCCGTAATGGTGGGGCGAAACACGGCTTTACTTGATAATCCTCGGCTTACGGTGCGTCATGTTGAGGGCCGGCAACCCAAGCGTATTGTTATTGATGGTCCGTTGGACTTGCCGCGCGATTTAAATTTGTTTACGGATCAATATGAAGAAAAGACTATTGTGTTGACTCATAACAAAGAGAAGTTCGAAAACGAAGCCGATCCGATGTTGAATATGCTGCAGTCGGATTATTTTCGTGGGCAGACATTACTGGTGGATGAAAAAGACGGCCATACTGATCTGGATGAAGCAATGCGTGAATTGGCGCATGTGCCGGTGACTTCTATTTTGGTTGAAGCCGGACAGAACTTAGCTTCTGCGTTATTACGTCAGCGGCTGGTTGACAAAGTGGAGTGCTTTATTGCTCCCAAAATGTTAGGCGGTGGCACAAAATCGGTGATGGGAGTTGGGATCAACAGGATGTCGGAAATTATGGAGTTCCGTGATGTGCAATGGCGACAAGTAGGCCAAGACTTGCTCTTTACGGGTTATCTTTAACTATAATCATGAAAGGTTGGAAACGTGTTTACAGGAATTATAAAATCTGTTGGTACCATTGCAAATATTACTTCCTTAGATGACGGTAAAGAAATCAGCATTGCCAGTGATTTTGCGGATGAAGTAAATATCGATCAAAGTATAAGCATTAATGGCGTTTGCCATACCGTTACGGCCTGTGATGTTAATACCTTTACAGTGCAAAGTGTTGCAGAGACGCTTCGGAAAACAAATATCGGTGATTTGCAAAAGAATGATCTGGTTAATCTGGAGCGTTCACTTCGTCCGGATCAATTGCTTGACGGACATATCGTGCAGGGCCATGTAGATGCTACAGGATATATCAAAAAGATAGAACAAGAGGGTACTGATTGGTTGTTTACAGTTGAATATCCCAGAGAGTACAGGAATTTAATTGTTGGACGTGGAAGTATTGCCATTGATGGTATTAGCCTTACGGTGGCCAATGAACAGGATAATACCTTTACAGTGGCTATTATTCCCTATACGTATGAGCACACCAATCTCAATGCAAAAGAAGTGGGGGATACTTTGAACCTGGAGTTTGATGTGCTGGGGAAATATGTGGTAAAGTATTTGGAAAATCGAGAGAAGTAGAGTCCTTATACTTCTATACACTAATGGCTTGGTGCCTTTAGGCGTGGATTTATGTCGTATCGAATACTTCGCAGATGAACCCTTCTGAAGAAGTGTTGGTCATTAGTTGTTAATATAATTAAGTAACAAATGCTATTTCAGGAGTTTTGTCTTTCCCCTTTTGTTTGATAAGGACATAATTATTTTAAATAATTTTCCAGTCATTCAGGTGATCGTATTCATCAAGAGTTAAGAATGAGCTCACATAATTGACATATATCAAGAGTATTTCCTGTCATATGTCAATGGAAGATAAGGTTGCGAGCAGTATGTTAAGCATGAACAAACTGTTTAACATCAAAGTAATAATACAATGACTACTGCAACGAAAACCTTATGGAAGATTGATCCGACACATTCGGAAGTACAATTTAAAGTAAAGCACTTGGTAATTTCGACTGTTACCGGAAGTTTCGGCTCTTACAATGGAAAAATTGAAGCTGATGGCGACGATTTTGAAAATGCCAAAGCAACGTTTACGGCTGATATCGACAGCATTTCAACCAACAACGAGGATCGTGACCAGCATTTGAAGTCTGATGACTTTTTTAATGCGGAAGAGTATCCGCAACTGAAATTTGAATCCACAAACTTTGAGAAAGTTGGGGACGGAGAATACAAAGTCACCGGGGATTTAACTATCCGCGACGTCACCAAAGAAATTGAACTGGGTGTCGTACACGGTGGTACTGTTACCGACCAATATGGTCAGACTAAAGCCGGATTTGAAGTTGAAGGAAGTATTAACCGAAAAGAATTTGACCTAACATGGAGTGCCGTAACTGAAGCCGGAAACGTAGTTGTGGGTGATGAAATTAAACTGCAGCTAAACGTACAGTTTATTAAAAATTGATTTTGACAGCTAACGTCCCATATACCTATAGCGGGTATTCTCTTCCGGAGGATATCCGCTTTTTTATTTGCTGATAATTCCCTGTACATTTTTAGATATCTTAGATTAGCAAATTTGCATAAAAAAACGGCGGCAACTGCTAAAGCTGACAACGAATGTATAAGGTCCTAAAAGAAAGTTTTGAGGAGCATGTTTCGTTCTCCGACGAGGAATGGGAGATGTGCAAAAATAACTTCCGTCCCAAGCGAATGCTCAAACGCCAGTTTCTGCTTCAAGAAGGTGATGTATGCCGTGAATTAGCTTTTGTAGAGAAGGGTGCGCTCTATTCTTATACGGTAGATTCAAAAGGCAACCAGCATGTTATACGTTTCGCCTTTGACGGCTGGTGGATTGCAGATCTGCAAAGTTTTTTTACGAATAATCCGTCTACATTTAATATCGAAGTGCTGGAAGACAGTGAACTGTTAATGCTTGACCGCAAGAATCACGAAAAGCTTTTGGAAGAGATTCCGGGTTATGAACGTTACCATCGCATCATTGTACAAAATGCCTATGTAGCTCTCCAACAACGGGTGGAAAACGGGTTGGGTCTTACGGCTGAAGAAAAATATGCCCGGCTAATAGAGCAAAATCCACAATTCATGAATCGGGTGCCATTGAACCTTGTGGCTTCTTACCTGGGGATGAGTCCCGAAACATTGAGCCGAGTCCGCAGTAATTTTAGCGGTTAATTCAATACATCTTGGAGCGACTCATTCCGTTCAATAACTGATTTGGCAAACGGACAAAGTGGAATTACCGTCAATTCATTTTCACGAGCATAATTCACCGCATGCTCGACTAAGGCTTTACCTACTCCCTCACCGCGCAATGAATCCGAAACTTCGGTGTGATCGATGATAATTTTGCTGTTCCCTGCTTTTGAATAGGTGATTTCTGCTTTTGCTTTTCCATTCTTTTCTACAAAAAAGGATCCCTTGTTGTCTTCATCTTTGTGCTGAATATCCATATCGATGTATAAAGTTGATAGCATAGTGCTAATTTGCACCATAATACTACGTAAACCTTATCATAATTAACAATAGTAACTTTCCTGGAAAGCTTTTTTGATATATGTCAAGAGAATTTCTTAGCACATATCAATGAGAAGGGCTTAGTGGCGAGTTATGTTTGCAGTAACAAAATGAAATTGTAAACAGAATAAGCTTTATGGCTGTTACCAAACAAACAATCGCAATCATCGGGGCCGCTGGTAATATGGGTTCTGCAATTGCAAAAAGTATAGCGGACGGTAACTACCGACTCCTGCTTTTTGACAGAACCAGCGAAAAGTTGGACTGGCTAATCGATGATATTCAAACGAACTATTCGGATGCAGAGCTTAGATCTATGGATTGTGCTTATGACTGCAGCTGGGAAGCAGATATAATTATTTTCGCAGTCCCTCATAGAGCCGAAAAAGAAATTGCTGACAAGATACGGGAAGTAGCTACCCAAAAAATTGTGATTAGCACTGCCAATCCCGTAGATCAAGATTTGAGCAAATTGAATGGAGAGCAGCCCCCCAGTGCAGCCGAAGAGTTACAGCGCTGGTTACCGAATTCAAAGGTCGTTAAAGCGTTCAATACTACCTTTGCCGATGACTTTGAAAACCTGGTCATTGCCGGCAAGAGGTTGGACGCTTTTATTGCAGGAGATGATGAAGAAGCTCTTCAAACCGTCTCGGAACTTGTGAAAACAGCTGGGTTCAACCCTATTATTGCCGGGGATCTGACGGTTAGCAGTACATTGGAACGAATGCAGCTGCTGTTTAAATAGTTCGACGGTTCGGCTAAAAAAATGGAATTAACTCAACCTTTAAACTCTAATAATCAACATTATGATACTTATCACAGGAGCAAACGGACACTTAGGATCGAAAACCATTGACTTTCTATTGAAGAACAATTCGGATATGGATGTTGCCGGGCTTGTCCGGAGTGCAGAAAAGGGCGCTGAGCTGAAAGAAAAAGGCGTTGAAATTAGAATTGGAGACTACACCGATTATCCATCGATCGAAAAAGCTGTTCAGGACATTGATACCTTGTTATTGATTTCCTCGAGCACGTTAAAAGGACGAACTGATCAACACAATAATGTGATTCAAGCTGCTAAAGAAGCCGGTGTCGAGCAGGTTTTCTACACCAGTATAGTAGAGGCGGAGAAGGAGTTAAGCCCACTTTCGCCGGATCATGCTGCTACGGAGAAGCTTATTAAAAATTCTGGTATCTCCTATACTATTTACCGAAATGCATTTTATATGGAGTTTCTACCGCTCTTCTTGGGCGATGCATTAGAAACGGGTCATTGGGCCTTTCCATCTGATGGCAATGCGATCAATTTGGCACTGCGCTCGGAAATGGCCGAAGCCTTGGCAACCGGCCTTGCGAATGCCGAAAAACACAAGAATAGCATCTATGAAATAACTTCAGCTCAGGCCTATTCGCTCGAAGAAATTGCTGATATGCTGAGTGAAGCCTCTGGAAAAGAGATCAGCTACAGCGATATTCCTGTTTCTGAGTTTGAGCAGGCGTTGACCGAAGCCGGGCTTCCCGAAGAGCAGATTGCCATGAGTGTGATGACCGCTACAACTTTCGTTAATGGCGCGCTTGACTTTACCTATGATGATATGCAGAAGTTGCTCGGTCGCAAGCCTACCGGACTGGAAACCTATATATCAGAATTTGCAAATCAATAATTATTCACTACTACTTAATCTAACCAACCATAAATCAATAAAACCAATGAAAAAACTAATCTTTATTCTATCACTCTTCATTCTTCCCGCCAGCGTCTTTGCACAAGATACCTGGGTAGAAGATCCGGCGCATTCCAAGCTCGGATTTACCGTTACTCACTTGGGCATCGCTGACGTGCCTGGATATTTTGGAGACTATGATGTCACCATTGAAGCATCAGAAGAGGATTTTAGCGACGCAAAAGTCGAGCTGACCGTTCAGACGGCTTCTATTGATACGCGCGTTGAAAAGCGAAATAATCATCTTAAAAGCCCCGACTTCTTTAACGTAGAAAAGTATCCGACGATGACTTTCGAAAGTACGGGTATCAAGGAAATGGGCGATGGCAAGTATGAACTTACAGGTGACCTGACGCTTCATGGTATTACGAAGCCAGTGACCGTTACCATGTTGTATCGTGGAAATATCCAAAACAAAATGACTCAGGGTAACCTTAAGGCTGGTATTCAAATTACCGGTATGATTGACCGCTCTAAGTTTGATCTCGGAGGTAATTTCCCACCGCCCATGATCAGCAATGATGTACGTATCAAGGCTGATGGTGAGTTTATACTACAAAAGTAACACGTCTTTCATGGCGATGTATGAGACTCCGATTGTTGCTCGGGGTCTTGTAGATCTCCACCAAAGAAATCTTAAAACGAATAACTGATTACTATGGGAACCAATTATACGACACCGCCGGAAACCCATATCGGACACGTGCATTTAAAAGTGTCTGATCTGGATCAGGCCCTTGAATTTTACCGTGATCTACTGGGCTTTGAACTAACTACTATGTATGGTGAGAATGCGGCCTTTCTATCGGCCGGAGGATATCACCATCACATTGGACTCAATACCTGGCATAGCAAAGGAGGTCCGCCTGCGCCACGCAACAGTACCGGACTATACCACACCGCATTTCTATATCCCACGCGAAAAGATCTGGCTGAAATTCTACAGCACCTCATTAATGAGGATTACCCAATTGATGGAGCCAGCGATCACGGCGTGTCAGAGGCGATCTACCTAAAAGATCCTGACGGCAATGGTGTGGAGCTGTACCGCGATCGTCCTCGTGAGGAATGGGAATACACTAAGGACGGCTCCGTCAAGATGGTTACTCAACCGCTTGATGTGCAGGATTTACTGAAAGAGTTGAGTTAAAAAACACTTTGAATATGAACTCAACAACAACTAATCGTAACAGAAATATCTTTTAAAACAATGAATAAATTGAAAATAACATACTGGATTACTACTGGGATTTTCAGTGCTATGATGCTATTTAGTGCCACGATGTACTTCATAAGTCCCGACATGGCCCAGACTTTTGAGCATTTAGGATTCCCTGATTACTTCCGAATAGAACTGGGCATAGCCAAAATAATAGGGGTGCTATTATTGCTCGCTCCTTTTACAGGACGTCTTAAAGAATGGGTTTATGCCGGCTTTACCATCAATATGATTTCAGGCAGTATTGCGCACGCAGCAACGGGCGATCCCATATCTGCTGTTCTTACTCCCCTTGTATTGTTGGGAGTTTTAGCGGTCTCTTACGTAACGCTCCAAAAGTTGGATGACGAGATCGAGCCTGCTTTTGTAACACAGCTTATTAGTTCAATTTCGTAGACGGAAAATACTAATGATACACATCGCTAGGTCAAACAAACGACACAAAGTAAGTCGGGGACCATTTACTTCTCGGTTTCTTTCCTTGGGCCGAACCATACCGGACGCCAGTGATCATGGTATTGCTCAAATCGGGCGGCTGGAACACGCAACACTCGAAGGCGGGGCACTGGTACCGATGCACCTGCATCAGAACGAGGAGATTCTCTCCTACCTGCGCAAGGGCACCATGCATCACAAGGATAGTGACGGCAATGACATACCCATTCACAATAAAAATCTAATGTTGATGAATGCAGGGAGTGGTATAAAGCATGAAGAGGGCGTTCGAGAGGGTGATGAAACCGTGGAGATGCTGCAGATTTTTATCCGTCCCAAAGTGGACGGGCTAAAGCCGAAGGTACAATTCTATGAGTTGGATAAAATAGAAAGCCTGAATCAATGGCGACTGCTTGCCGGACACGAGCGATCCGAAGCCCCGATGCTATTTAGAAGCGAGGTGCTGTTTTATGATCTATATCTGAAAAATAAAAACTCCATACAGATCCCCAACCTGCATGGACTTACCGGCTTTATGTACCTGTTCAGCGGAAGTGTGACTATTGAGGGTCACACCGAAGTGGCTGGGGAAGGTGATCAAGTAGTTATCAAGGATGAACAGTTGACTCTCAAAGCCAATGAGGATTCGGATCTGGTCTTTTTTGTGTTGGATGAATCTGCATCCTATAGCCGGAATGGGCTTTATGCAAAGTGAGTGGGCAACACTTTAAGCGGTTAGACTGTATGTCTAAGAACCGAAAAATGTCCTCTGCCATAGCCTTGCATCATCCAATAATTAAAATCCACGTGGTCGCCGTCCGCTGTTGCTGGAGGACCGTTCTAAGTTGTTAAGCCCGGGTAGTTTTTGGAATATACTTTGCAGCTGTCCCGCATTCACACGCAAGGAAAAGAAGTAGTATTGGTTATCCCCAAAGGGATTCATCGTAAAGGACAGATCCCAGCAGTGCAGGTTGCGGTTCAGTGAAAACTGGGAAGGAGTAAGCTCTTTTGCGACAAGATCATAACCGATCTGGGTCCGAAAATCCCATTTAGGAGTGAGTTTTAAGTTGATGTTACGTGCGTTGATCGTGGCTGATTTATTATTATCTGTATTCGGGGCCGGACTTAAGTTCCAGCGATAGCTGAAATCAATAGAAAAAGAGAGTGGAGAATTAAAGTCCCGTACCGGTTGTCTGTTGAAATGCGGATCAACCGGGTGAAAAATACTCTGGTTTAATGGATTATACTGCTGCGGATAATGTGGTTTGTTATTCGCTTGTAAGCCGCCTTCGCCCCACTCCACGGAATAGCTGGTACTGGTGGAAAAGGAGGTGAGTTCAAAGGGTTTATTGTCTGTTTGAATCAAAAAATCGTCAATGCGAGTGCCTTGTTTATCACGGTCATAGAAGTTGAAGTTGGCGTTGGCGCGAATGCTTAACCCCGGCAAAATTTTTGCTCTTAAACTGGTATTTAAATTACTGAGTTTAAGACTGTCTGCAGCAAAGTTATAGCCCGAACTTAGACTTAGTTGCTCAATTAGATTAATGATTCTCTCCTTTTTTTCTCCGGTGGAATCTCGCTCTACTTTTTTGGCTTCAAAGGTATTACCAAGGCTAAAATTGATTGAACGTTGTTCTCTGCCGGTCGGGCCACGAAAGACTTCATTTTCAAATATAGAATACTGTCGGGTAGGAATAGATCCATCTGCACGTGCTGAATCAGTCTGTACTGTACGATAGTATCCCCAAAAGTCGCTTTGGAAATTAGGGCTATAGTTCAATGAGATAGAAGGAGTAAGAACATGGCGGACACTCTGGAAGTTGCCAATGTTCAGGTTCATTAATCCGTAAAGCTTGGTACTGAAATTCAGATTTGCACTAAATTCTCGGGCTGAGGTAAATCCCCGGACTTGCTCTTCTTCAACGCGAACCGAATCGGGATTGAATGTTTTTCGAGTTGAAGTGGGATACCAATATTCGGTGAAGTCGCCCCCCAGACTAACATTAAGATATTGACTGGGAATAAGTTGATTCATTCGCATATCAACCTGCTGGCGAAATCCATAATTGTAATGGTCATCATTGCCAGTGGCTTCACGGTATTTGGCAGGATCAAGGAGTGCCTCAAACCAATCGACGTTGGCAGAGTCACCAGCTGTTGGTTGAAACTCGAAATCGGAGCTGAAGCTATTTCGATAATTTACCGTAAGGCTTTCATACCATTTTGAATCCCTTCCGCCAGTTTGCTGATCTCCCGCAAAAGGGGTAAATCGTTTGGGATTAAAGGTGATTTCAGGTCCCGAAAGGGTGGTTACATTGGTGGCGAAATTCTGGTTATGCCGGATGGATGCGTTAAAATTGTAGTCCCCTTCGGGATGTCGATATCGATAATTAAGATTAGAGCGGGTGCTTGTTTCGGCACGTTCATCCGGATCGTACGAGTTGCGTTGATAGTAATCCTGTGTACGCAGGTTAATATTAGCATCGAGATTGGCATAGGGAGAAAAGTCCTGACTGTGATTAATACTTAAGGATTTTTGGACATTCGTACTAAAGTCAGGATCAGTAGGTTCGAGTCCGCTATTCTCTTTTGAATACCCAATTTCGATACCACCATTTAACTTGTTGCGGATACGGTAGTTGGACTGTGCATTAAAGTAATAGGAGCCGGAGGTAAAAATATCGACAGATGCCTGTCCCGTAATGTAATCATTAAAATACTGGAACCATCCGAAGTTTTGCAGCCCTATGCCCCGACTCTGCCGCTGTTGATAAGCATAGGTGGGTTCCAGCAGTCCCGATTGTTTTTGATCAATTTTGCCGGGCAGGTAACCGAATGGGAAAATAAGCGGATAAGGTATGTCCAGAATGTATAGTCGAGCCCGCTCAAAGAAAATTTCTTCTTCGTCCACTACCTTCATTTTAGCGGCTTGTATGTAATAGTGCGGATGATCGAGTTGACAGGTAGAATAGATGGCATCCTCGAGATAAACGACATGGGGACTTTCATTTTTTACCTTTGTACCGATCAGGTTACCATCTTGTACGTTAACACGGGCAACTTCGAAACGTCCTTTCTCCGTTTTGTAGTTAAAGTCTATCCTGTTGCTGCGCACGCGGTCGCCGTCACGGATCAGAACGGGTTGTGAGAGCGTATCCTGTGGTGTTTGGGTGTTTGCACTTACCAGGTTGCTATCGAGGTTCATAGCTACTTTTCCGGCTTTTAATTCGCCCGAGCTGTGGACAACATTGGCCGAACCAAATAGGGTGGCAATACGTTGCTTTTCAAAATCGAAAGTTAGCGAATCGCTGGCTTGAAAATTAACTTGTCCCTCTTGTTTGGGCTGGCTTGCCGATTGCTGACCTTGTTGGGCGCCCGGCCGTCCTTCCGGAATCATTTGCTCTTGCAGGGTGTCCTGAACGGCCGTAGTATCTTGTCCCCAAACGGTTTGGGGTATCCCCAAGAATAGAAGCAGCATCAATCCCCAATATCCGCAAAAATATTTGAACGATGTATTCATGCGATTGATGCCGGTCGTGCGTTAAGCAATGTTAGGATGTTAAGAAGAATGTAAGCTTATATAGTATAAGGCAGAAGTGAAAAGAAACGAAGTTTTACAAGAGGCCTGGTTATTCAACTTCTTTGATTTTATAAACTGTTTCTCCTTCTTTTTTCATGCCATATTCTTCACGGGCGATGCGTTCCAGCAGAAAAGGGTCAGTTTCAAGGTTTTCAATTTTCTGTTTAAGAACCTGTGTTTCCTTTTTTAGCTGTTCCTTCTTTTCTTTGAGCTCGGTTTTGCGCTGGCTGAGTTCGACGCGTGCCCAAATGCTATAGGTATCGATAAAGGTAAACCATACCACAATAATGCCTCCCAGGATAAGGGCCAGAAAAGATTTGCGCCACCGCAAGGGATTTAATAGTTGGTAATTCATCAGCTTGGTTGCTTTAGGCAGTAGTAATGGCGAACATTAGGGTCGAAAATACCACAATTTATAGATCAAACACAACCAAATGAAGGGCAGGCTTTTTCTATTATATGGATTCTTACTTTTGTTGCCGTATCATCTGCAGGCAAAAGGGGGCGTTCAGGATACGAGTTCGACAGAATGGATAAAGGTATATTTTAATCAGCCTGCCGATCATTCGGTTGCATTGCCCGGGAATATGAGTAAAAGTAACGCCGATCTGATAGGTACGCTCGAATCGCTTATCGAAGAGGCGAACTGCAGTGTAGATTTAGCTATTTACGACCTGGAGCACCCGCGAATTGGTAGAGCACTGGCGGAAGCGGCGAAGCGGGATGTAAGGGTAAGAGTGGTGACCGATAATTATAACCGAACTGATGCCGGGAAAATTGATTCTGCCATGTGGGCCATGCTCCGGGGAGCCGGTATAATTTCTATTGATGATGACGGTGATGTATATGAGCCTGACGGTAATATCGCTGACAACGATTTGGTTAATGCAGGGGCCGATATGCATCACAAGTTTGCAGTTATTGATGGTTTAAGTTCCACCCCTAATGATGACAAGGTTTGGACGGGATCGACCAACCTGACTTATACCGGAGCTTATAATACTAACAACACCATCATTATTAAGGACAGTGAGATTGCTTCGGCTTATCTTCATGAGTTTGAGCAGATGTGGGGAGATGATGACGAAACACCGAATCCGGCAGCATCAAGGTATCATAAAGATAAATCGTATGTGGGTGAGAACGTGTATTTTGTGGATGATACGAAGGTGGAGGTCTATTTTTCGCCTATCAACAGGTCGGGTAGTAAACCCAGCGTCATGAATCGATTGGTAGAGGTGATTCGTGCAGAAGCTCAGCATGATGTGGGATTTCAGGCGTTTGCGATTACGCCGAGTATTCCGCTCAGCAGAACGATCTGGCAGATGTCGGCCACCGGAGATATCGAACTTAATGGAGTTATTGACCCAATGTTTTATTATCGGTATAAGAATAACGGTGATATTTGGGCAACGCCGGAAGCAAATGTACGTAACCGGATGATTTTGCCGGCGAATGAAATGCGAAAACTACACCATAAAGTTATGTTGGTAGATGCCAACCATCCGGACCCATCTGATCAAGGGGTGACCATTGCCGGTTCATACAACTTCTCAAAAAATGCTGAAGTAAATAATGATGAAAATCTGCTGATTATTTATTCCGATCGTATTACCAATCAATTTTATCAAGATTTTCGTGGAGTGGTTCGGCGTGCCCAGCGAGATGCTGATATACCCGCTCCTATTATCAATCCAGATCGATGGTATTCAGTTGAGGAGGTTTCAGAAGGTAGCCAATTTACCATAGAGGTGCTTCCGGGTTTTGAGTATGGGGTAGAGTTCTTGGGGGTAAACGTTCCACGAATTCATGTGGGGCAGGACTCTTCAGACTATTATGCTAATGAAGCGGCAGAGTATCTTAGAAACCTGATATCGGGCGGTGAGGTAAGGTTGCAGGGCGCGTCGGGAGATCGACCGGATGCGGGTTATGGAGCATTCCAGGCATATGTGACGCTGAAAACAGAGAAGGAGCAAATGATAGCCCTGAACAAGCACTTGCTACAACAGGGTTTTGGACAGTACGAGCATTATTACGCGCAGCATCCCGACTCGGTGTTTGCGTACAAGCAATATGCCGAAAAGGCCAGACAGCGAAAAGTAGGGATGTGGCAACATTCGGAAAAAGTGGGAGAGAAGGTTCCGCGCGAGGAGGTGGGAGGAGTTGCTGAGCCGTCAGAAGCTTTTCCAATTAATATTAATACGGCTGGTGCTGCGTTATTAAGGTTGTTGCCCGGTATTGGACCGGCATATGCTCAGCGTATCATTGCGTATCGTGAGCGTAATGGATTGTTTTCCGATGTTGAACAGCTCAAAAATATAAGGGGTATTGGGCCCAAGACGATGGAGAAGCTGCGTCCTAATGTAGTTGTGGAGCGGGAATAACTGAGAAATGCACAAATTTTTATTTTATTAATAGGCGGTTTTGGATGAGTAGACAACGTTTGTAATGATGGCAGATCGAGACTTTAATTTGATGAACTATGAATGAATCTATTGATGCCTTACGCTTGAATTTAGGTGAGGGGGGATTGCTGGTGATGAACATATCGCTGGCTGTAATAATGTTCGGCGTGGCACTGGAGTTGTCAGTTAACGACTTTAAGCGTGTTGTTAAAGATCCAAAATCCACTATCGTAGGTATCCTGTCGCAGTTTTTCTTACTTCCGGCGATAACATTTCTGTTGGTGTTCTTTTTTGAACCTCATCCGAGTATGGCTTTGGGTATGTTTATGGTTGCGGCTTGTCCGGGTGGTAATGTTTCAAACTTCTTTTCGTTGCTGGCCAAAGGCAATGCAGCACTGTCGGTAAGTATGACGGCTATTGTAACCACCTCGGCCATCATTATGACGCCCTTTAACTTTACCCTCTGGGCCAGTTTGTATGAGCCTACGAGTATAATTTTAAGAGATATACATATAAATTTATGGGAAGTTTTTAAGATAATTGGTTTAATTCTGGGGATACCTCTTATTTTGGGAATGAGCCTCCGCCATTATCAGGAAACCTTGGCCCAAAGAATATCAAGTTGGATTAAGGGCTTTGGAATCGTCTTTTTTGCGGGATTTGTGCTCGTAGCTTTTGGTATGAATTTCGAAAATTTCTTGAGTTACGTTCATTTGGTTATCGGGCTCGTATTTTTTCACAATGCTTTTGCTCTCTCGGGCGGATATTCACTGGCATCCATATTTAATCTTCCCTACAAAGATCGAAAATCCATTGCCATCGAAACCGGTATCCAAAATTCCGGATTGGGACTGCTGCTTATCTTCAACTTTTTCGAGGGCTTGGGTGGTATGGCACTTGTTGCTGCCTGGTGGGGAATTTGGCATATTGTCACCGGTTTGGGCATTGGATGGTATTGGTCAATAGGAAAATCAGCATTACAACAAGTATTTAGCAATGCGTAAGAATTATCTGTGGTATCAATTTTGGCGGTACGGTATTATTCGTCCGGCATTGAGTCTTTTCTATTCGGACATGAATGTGATTAGGAGGGAGAATATACCGGAAAATAAACCGGTTATGTTTATCGGAAATCATCAGAATTCTTTTTTGGATGCCTTGCATGTCGTTAACAATACAGAGCATTTTGTTCATTTTCTTACCCGCGCCGAGGCGTATGGAAATCCCCTGTTGGATCGCTTTTTCCATTCGCTGAATATGCTTCCGGTTTATCGCGCCAGAGATGGTTTCGGAACCATTAAACGCAATGAGCAAATTTTCGAAGAGTGTTATGAGCGTCTTGCCCAAAATGATGCCCTGCTGGTGTTTGCTGAGGCAAGCCACGTTATGGAGCGGCGAATTCGTCCGCTTAGTAAAGGATTTACCCGCATTGTTTTTGGCGCGGAGGAGAAATATAACTGGGATATGGATCTTCAGATCGTACCGGTAGGTATCAGCTATGGCAGTCACCGGAAGTCTAGGACTCCGGTTCGCATAGAGTTTGGAGAGGCGGTTCCAGCGTTGCAATACAGGCAAGAATATCAGAATGATGAGCGCGATGCGGCACAAAAGCTGAAGATGAATATTGCCTCCCGGTTACAAAATCTTACGTTGCATATTCCCAATAAAAAATATTACGCTTTATACCAGCTGATGCTGGATGAGTTGGAGCCTAATCGCCAAGAGCTGCTGGAACCTGAACTGGTGAATCGTCGTGCAAAAACGATTAGTAATCAACTCAATGGTGAGCTGATTGAGGAATCAGAAATTTTATTGCAAAAAGCTGACCAACACGATATTACCGTTCAAGAGATTACAAATCCTGTTTCCATTGAGTTGAAGGATATTATGTTGAGTCCTCTTTATGCTTTTTCATTACTTAATAATACACCGCCTTATCAGCTTATTCGATGGTTGGTGAACAGCTATTTGGAGGATGAGGCATTTGAGGCTTCTGTGAAGTTTTTGGTGGGATTAATGTTGCCGCTCTATTACCTGGTTATTGCGCTTATCTTATCTTCTGTAGGATTGAGCATGCCCTGGATCGGCGTCTACATTTTGGGAAGTCTGGTAACAGCTCCCTTATTTGTGCGGGGCAAAGATTTGTTGGTATCCAAACTGTTTGATAATAAGAAACGCTCAATATTATTAGATAATGAGAGTTTTGCTGAGCAGTTAGACAAGTTTAAAAACTTGAGGTCCCAACTGTTTAATGAAAAGAAAGATTGAGGGAAGAGTTAACGCCCTTGTGTAAAAGCATTCTCAAAATGCTTAATGTCCGGAGCTTCGTTATTTTTCTGGAGGATTGAAATAATATCGAAACGTACTGGGACGCCATCCATTTTACGTTCATAGATCCAGGCTTCAGCTGCTTTGTAGACGTTCTGAATTTTTTCTTCATCTACAAACTCTTCGGGTTCACCAAAGGTGTTTGAAGAGCGTGTTTTTACTTCTGCAAAAACAATACAGGTTTCATTGTCATAGGCTACGATATCGACCTCAGCCCGTTCAAAATGGTAGTTCCGCTCTAGAATGGTATAGCCTTTCGATTCAAGATATGCTGTTGCCAGCTCTTCGCCCTCATCGCCAATTTCGCGTGTCGTTTTGTTACTCATGATGTTGAGGTGATGACGTAGAATCTGATTTTGTGCCTGTAATGGTGTGTTTCATTTCGGCCAGTTTAACCAGATGCTTCAGGAATTTTAAGTTTTTCTTGTTGATGTATGGCAACAGTGCTTCCGTAAATCGTTCGAACATCTCCAGGAACTCAGTAAACTTTTCGATTCTTTCCCGGAAATCTTGCTCTTCTTCAGAGAGAGTTTCTTGCTCTTCAAAAAGATCAAGCGTTTTGTTCAGGTTTTGTCGAATAGGCGCTACCTCCCGTTGCTGCCGCTCCCTGATAATCGTCGAAACAATAGTCCAGACGTCCTTCTCGGCAGTATAAAAATCCTTGCGGTTGCCCTTGAAATGTACTTTGTGGATTAGTTGCCACTGCAGTAAGTTGCGCAAGTTCATGTTCGCATTGCCGCGAGAAATATCAAGCTGATCCATGATAGCGTCGGTATCCAGAGGATCAGACTGAGCATACAAAAGGGCATGGATTTGAGCCATCGTTTTGTTGATGCCCCAGGCCGATGCCATCTCTCCCCAAAGCAAAATAAATTGCTCTAATGCTTCTTCATGTGTTTGGGAGCGAGATTCATTCACACGCTTGGGATTGGATTAGTTGGCCTTTTCGGTTTTTGAGGCAGTTCCGTTCGAACTGCTTGAAGATCCGTTGGCTTGTGCCTTTTCTTTGGCCCGCTTTTCCTTGCGGTCACTGTCTTTATAATCCGTAACATAAAAGCCATCGCCTTTATATACAACGCCGCCACCGCCTGAAATGACGCGCTTCACTTTTTGTCCGGTATCGGGACACTCGTCAAGGGCGTCATCTTTAATACTTTGCTTGATTTCAAATGTAGTTCCGTCTTCACGCTTGTATTTATATGTTGGCATAGTTAATAATTTTTTTATTTAGTTCTGATAGCAGTAAATAATAGCATAAAATGTGCCAAACTCGTTAGTCCGTACAAATTTACAGTTATGCTATGTTAGTTCTTGCAGGCCCGTTTGTAATCGATTGATTGCTTCCTGCAGGTCTTCCATAGATGAAGCATAACTGAGTCTCATGCCGTTGGGTTCCCCGAATGCATCGCCGGGTACAGTTGCAAGTCCGTGTTCCTCGATCAGGTACATGCATAAATCGGTACTCGATTCAATGGATTCTCCACTTGCAGATGTAGTACCGAGATAGTGAGAGATGTCGGGGAATACATAAAATGCACCGGACGGTTTAAAGCATTTGAGTCCGTCTATTTTTGATAAGGCCTCAACAATATAGTCACGACGTTTTTTAAACGAACTGCGCATATTATGGACAGCATCAAGGCTACCACGATAAGCTGCTTCGCCCGCTTTTTGTGAAATGCTGGATGGGGCAGAGGTTTCCTGGCTTTGAATTTTAGCAACGGCATCGGCAAATGATTTGGGTGCAGCCAAGTATCCCAGCCGCCAGCCTGTCATTGCAAATCCCTTTGAAAACCCGTTAATAAGTACCGTACGTTCTTTAAGTTCCGGTGCGATATTGAGGATACTTACATGATCATCTTCAAATACGATATATTCATAAATTTCGTCCGAGATAATATTTACCCGGGGATGATCAGCAAGCACATCTGCTAAAGCTTTAAGTTCATCGGCGCTGTAACACGTCCCCGTAGGATTAGAGGGCGAACAAAGCATCACCGCTTTGGTATTTTCGGTGATGGCACCTTCGAGCTGCTCCGGGGTCATACGGTAGTTATTTTCGAATGAGGTGCGTACGGTTACCGGAGTGCCGCCCGCTACATTGACCATTTGGGGATACGAAACCCAGTAAGGCGTGGGGATGATAACCTCATCACCTTCGTCGACCATGGCCAGCATACTAAAGCCCAGAGCCTGCTTTGCTCCGTTGGTGCAAACGATTTGAGCGGGATCATAATCGAGCTGATTGTCGCGCTGCAGCTTGTCGGCAATACTTTGACGCAGCTCAGGGGTCCCGGTATTCATCGTGTAGCCGTGGAAGCCATCATTGATGGCCTTAATGGCAGCGTCGCAAATATGTTGCGGTGTTTTAAAGTCAGGTTCCCCGGCACTTAGGGAGACGACAGATTTGCCCTGACGTGTTAATTCTTTTGCTTTGGCAGAGATAGCCAATGTTTCGGAGGGAGAAACAGCTTGCGCTCGTTTTGATATCATAACGCTATCCAATCAGTTGCTTGAGGTCAGTTTCAGAAAGAACTGAAAATAGGAAAAAGAGCGCTCTATTTCTATGCGTATATAAGATGGACTTTGCGTAATGGATACGGGAAGAAATTAATTGATGACTTCAATGCTTTAAAGTTAAGGTCAGATTGGTCTGAATTACTTCTCTTTGTCCTTGAACTTTTCCCGCAGCGCCTCCGCCACGTGTTCGGGCACAAAGGAGGATAGGTCGCCATCCCAATACGCAATTTCTCTGACGAGCGAGGCAGATATAAAGGTAAGCTGTTCGTTGGGCATCAGAAAAACGGTATCTACTTCGGGGGCAAGGCGGCGGTTGGTTAGGGCCATGCGGAATTCATATTCAAAATCCGAGACCTGTCGGACGCCGCGCACCAGCGTTTGTGCATCCCGTTCTTTGGCAAAATCGACCAAGAGGCCGGTAAACTGTTGAATCTCAACGCGGTCAGCCCATGGTTTGTTTGTCAGACATTCCTCAATGAGGGCTTCGCGTTCATCCCCGGAAAAGACCGTTTCTTTCTTGTTGTTCACGGCAATGGTAATGATAACTTCATCAAAAAGTTCGGTGGCGCGCTCAAGAATATCCAGATGTCCGTAGGTGATAGGATCGAATGATCCGGGATACAATGCCAGCGTTTCCATAAATAGTAGGTTTAGAATTCAATTCCAGGTTGATCAAGAAAAATACTTACATGGGTACGTCCATATTCTTTGTAGTAGGCACAGTGTGGGTGATCAGTAAAATTATGCCGCTTATCATGCTCCAGGATGAGCCATCCGCCTTCTGCAAGCCAGCCGTCAGTAGTAATAGTTTCGATCATCTCGTGCATATAGGCGTAATCGTAGGGCGGATCAGAGAAAATGATATCGTAGGGAAGCGGCATACCTTCCAGAAATTTTTCTACCGGCGATGTCACTGTTCTAATTTGATCACTTACATCAAACTCGCGCCCCACACTTTCGATATGTTTGATATTTCTACGATCACTGTCGACAAATAGTACTTTTGAGGCTCCTCGCGAGATAGCCTCAAAGCCCAAGTTGCCCGACCCGGCAAAAAGGTCTAATATGTTGGCGTTACGGATATACTTTCGGGCATCAAGTATCGAGAAAAGTCCTTCTTTTGTACGAGCTGCTGTGGGACGTACGTTTAAGGTGTTTGGAATATTTATCTGTCGGCCTTTTAGAGTGCCGGTTATGATACGCATGTGCTGCTGTTTCTGTTTTTGAAAACCTTATTTAGATGCAAAGGTACAAAAAATAATACTGACTGAGATAATTGCCCAATTACTTGGGTATCAATCGTAATTGAGTGCTAACATAATCGCTGGAAAAGCCGATTCGAGGTTAAAGCCATAGGTTTTCTCATCAGCTTCAATTTGTATTTTGTCCAGGGTATCCATTTTGGTGATGGTACCGGCGTCATCCCAAAAAGGCTCCAGAATTTCAATAACTTGAAAAGCGTTTTCACCATAGACGTAAATCTCTTCGTGCAGGCCGCCCATCCAGTTAAGCTGTTGCGTATGCTGCAACCACAAATAGGGAAGGTCTTGAGCTTCATCATAGGTTATATACGTAGCACCGCGTAGCTTGCCGAGTATAAATGAAGCGATAGAAATACAGTTTTGGTAACAGCATACCGTCATAAACGATCCACCGGGATTTGCATGTTGTACCCAACGAAGCCCTAGTTCAAAATCACTGATCAAATCAGTTGTAGAAGCATTTCCGGCTAATTTTTGAAAACCTTCGAATGACTGGTTATTACGTAGCAGAAGAAACTTATAATCTTGATTGCTCAATGTGTACCAAGTGGGCTGGATGTTTTTGCGGTCAACCCCGCTCATCAAGATGTTGATATGCTTTTCGCGTTCGTCGGAATCGTCATAAACGATTTTGGGAACCGAGGTCCAGCATTCTTGAGTAGGCAGTGAAAGAATACGTAAATGCCGTATTCCGTATTCTTCCTTGAATTGATCAATGGTTTGTTTGATACCCCGAAAATGCTGCTCGGAATTTCCAAGCAGCGTTTCGGTAATATCGAAGTTAAAGTCATAACATCCTATACGCGCCAGCTTTTGCGGACTTGATGGATCGTTGACAGCATAAAAGAGCTGGTCTTTAAAAAAGCAAAGTCCTAAGCAAGGATGTTGTTCCTCCATCTTTCATTATTCCCAACTGGCAGCGTTAAGTTCGGTCGTATTTTCAAGCGATCCGATGCGATCTTCCGTATCGGGATCTTCGAGCAGATAAATTTCGGGACGAAGGGTATCGTTGAGCGTATACTCAAACTTTTTGTGGGGTGGACGCGGTGAATAAATCAGCGAGTCTGGTTTATAGCTTTTATTTGGCTCTAAGGGCGCAAAAAGAGAGTCCCCATTAGCAACCATAAGCGAATCCGTTTTCAGGTAACTTACAAGCGTGTCAAGACCACCATCAGTGGGGGGGAAGGTATCTTTATCTTGTTCATATTGAACCAAGGCATCGCGGACAAGCCCCATCCGATGACGCACTTTCTCCGTCATCTGTTCGCGTTCAATAACTTCTTCGTAAGGATCAATAATTGAGTGGTACAGCCAATACCCTAATACAACAATGACTATTCCCAGTACAATACTTAATATTCTATTACGCTTTTCAATATCCATGTGCAGATACGTATATAATTAAAGTGGTTTTTGAAAATATGACTTTGAAAATACATGCCGACTTGCTGATATGCAACTGCAAGTCTAAAATTGAAAATTTTCCCCAATATTAATTTTAATACCTAATGCATGTTTTTATCCACTATTTGATGGTGTCAGGTGAAAAACCTTTTCTGTCAGAAAAGAAGATAGTCCTCGTCGCTTAAATTTCTGCAGCTCTTCAAGCTTTGATTGTTCGTGTATGCATTTAAGTTTAAACCGATGCCCAAACAGTTTTTTAAGCTCTTGTTCATCCACCGAAAAGGGAGGTCCACTCATCTCACTTTGATTATATTCAAAAGTCTGTATTAACAGTTGGGTATCAGAATTACTGAGTTCAATAGTCTTATTTGCATGCCGTGAGCGTTTTTCAGCAGGTAGAGCGATGATGGATGCCTTATCGTAGATGAGATCCTGTGAGGGGATTTGGTCAGCAGGAAGCTTAGCATAGTCCCCCTGCCACAACACCAGCGAGTCGGAACGGTAGATTGAAAAACCGTGACTATAATCCTGAGCAAATGATTCATTGTGTTCCTGCATTACATACTGAAGAGCTTTTTGGGATATCTCTACGCCGGTAACTGTATCACAGTGATCGGCAAGCCACAGCAGATCAAGGGATTTGCCACAGAGCGGGACAAGAACTTGTGCCTCAGCGTTCATTCCGAGATGGTTCCACAAGTTAGGAAGCGGCGGATAAACGGTGTCCATATGCCAACCGGTATTTCCTTTTTCCCATCGGCTTTGCCAGTAACTTATTTCCACATTGAATGGTATTTTCGTTATTTTTTTCTCAATCTTATCCTTTTAGCAAAATAAAAAAGATTTTTATGGAATTTGATTTCGTTTGGATCCCAATTGCAGAAGTTGTTTATGCAATGTTTTTGGGTGGCCTGATGGGGTTAGAGCGGGAGTTGGCCCAGAAGCCGGCAGGATTGCGTACTCATATGCTTGTTGCCGGTGCGGCTTCGCTTTTGGTAGTACTCGGAGATTTTATGATCCAAAATTATAGCGGGAGTTCATTTGTAAAAACTATTCAGGCCGATCCCATTCGTATTATGGAAGCTATTATTACCGGGATCAGTTTTCTTGGAGCAGGAACAATTATTTTTAGAAATCAGGACGAAACTGTAGAGGGCTTAACAACAGCAGCGTCGATCTTATTTGCTGCAGCTATTGGTATAGCAGTAGCGTTGCAGCAGTATATATTGGGGACAATTCTTACTATTATTGCTATCGTAATTTTGTTTGTATTGGGTTATGTTGAACGGTTTATTAAGCGTTTGGCTAATCGAGTGCCGGGCGATAAATCCAACGATTAAAAATCACATTTCTTAGGCGGTTGAACCGAAAAGTTCTCAATCTTGCGATTCCTAATATTATCAGCAACCTCTCGGTACCCTTGCTGGGAGCTGTTGACACAGCACTGGTAGGTCATCTTGAGGAAGCCTATTATCTGGGAGCCATTGCTGTAGGAAGCATGATTTTCAACTTTATTTTTTGGGGATTCGGGTTTTTGCGGATGGGCACAACCGGAATCACAGCACAGGCATTTGGGGAGAAAAATAAGACTGAGAGTGTAATGACGCTGGCCAGGGCGTTAGCTGTGGCCATTGTGTTTGGCATTTTAATTGTACTGTTGCAGGCATGGATTGCCGACTTTAGCTTTTGGCTGGTAGAAGCATCTCCCGAAGTGGAGCGTTATACCCGCATTTATTTTGAGATACGAATTTTTACTGCTCCGGCAACGCTGTCGCTGTACGCTATTAATGGATGGTTTCTGGGGATGCAGAATGCCCGCTACCCAATGATTGTCACGATATTTTTGAACAGCCTTAATATTGGCCTTGATGTGCTGTTTGTCTACGGCATGGGCATGACGGTAGATGGTGTTGCACTGGGGACGCTCATTGCTCGCTATGCCGGGATAGCGCTGGCAGTGATTCTGCTTATCTATAAATACCGAAGCTGGTTAAGCGGTTATGTGCATGACCTTTTGCTTGAGCTGGAAGCCATCAAAAACTTCTTTTCGGTGAATCGTGATATTTTTATCCGTACGCTCTGCCTCATTTTTACCTTTTCTTTTTTTACGGCAAAGTCTGCTGAGTTTGGAAATGTAGTGTTGGCCGCCAATTCGATACTCTTGCAGCTCTGGATGATGGTGTCCTACGGTATTGATGGATTTGCTTATGCCGCTGAAAGTCTGATTGGTCGCTATACCGGGTCCAATCAGCAAAAGCGGGTGAAGCTGGCTGTAAAATACTGTTTTATTTGGGGGACAGGTATTGGTGTGGCGGCATCACTGACATATGCGATTTTTGATGTACAAATACTGCAGATTTTTACCAATCAGCAGGATGTGATCGATACAGCCATGGTTTATTTTCTTTGGACGATTGCGGGGCCTACGGTGAGCAGTTTTTCATATATCTGGGATGGCATTTTTATAGGAGCTACGGCGACAGGACCGATGCGTGATTCTATGATCATAGCTACGCTGGTAGTATTTCTGCCTGCATATGCTATTGGCGTACATTATTTTGGAAATCACGCTCTTTGGTTGGGAATGACGCTCTTTATGTTGGCTCGCGGTGCCACGCTCACCTTTTTTGCCCCCAAGCACATTCTTAAAATAAATTTATTCTCGAAAGCGTAATTAGCTAATAGGTTTTAAGTTGTTTATAAACAAAAGTAGTCGAAGATTATGAAAACGGTACTATTGATGCGCCATGCAAAATCGTCACATGGAGCTGGGAAGCACAAGGACTTTGATCGCCCGCTAGCCAAGCAGGGAGGTATTGATGCTTCGCAGATGGGATTATTTATCAGGAAAACAGAAGTCTATCCCGGTCATATTGAAGGATCTACTGCTAAGCGGGCTAAAGAAACTGTGGACCTTCTTGTTAAGGCTGCTGATTTAAAGGCTGATATCATCAGTTGGAATGAAGATCTGTATTATGGCGGGGCCCGAGATTATTTTTCGGTGGTACATAAGGCGTCTGAGGATACAGATCGGATCATGATTGTGGGACATAATCCACTCCTCGAAGAAATGGCCTCTCTTTTATGTAATGGTGAAGGAGAATATGTGGTGCGAATTCCTTCGGGCGGGTTGGTTTGCATTGAACATCCTGCAGTAGAATGGAAGCAGATAAAACCTGGTACGGCTCGTTTTCGATGGATGATGATACCCAAGCTGTTACAAAAAATGGATTAACTTTTAGCCAGTCACATCTTCATAATCAGCCAGACGAGAGCTTTCGTCCTCCTCATCAATGAGTTCGAGTATGTGGGAAACGGCTTCGTGAGGATCGCGATAAAAATGATCTTTGCCCACAAATTCACGTAATCCTGATTTGTCGATTACATCACGTATCGGCCCTTTAAGTCCGGTAATGTAAAGTTCAATATCCCAATTTTTAAGGGTGCCCACCATCGTTTTTATTTGTTCAACAGCTGTAGTATCGAGGGTATTTATAGTACTGCCATCAATAATGACATAGCGTGTTGACTTATTTCGCTCCCGGCTTTTTTTGATGATATAATCCCGGAAAAAGTCAGCGTTAACGAAAGAAAATGAGGCGTCTACACGAAGAATCATTAGCCTATTAATGGGTTTGGCCTCGGGATTGCGTTCTAAATCTTTAAACAAGCGCGTACCTGGAATAATCCCAAGCTCTGCTACGTTGGGTCGGCTGTATTTGTATAGCATGTGAATCATGGAGGCGACAACTCCAAGTAGAATACCTTCTTGTATGCCTATTAAAAGAGTACATGCAGCCGTAAAAATTGCAATGAATCCCTCGCTTCGCTTGGTTTTATAGAGAAATTTAAATTCGCCAATATCAATGAGGTTGAGGGCCGATACAATAATAATGGCCGCTAGTATTGGCATGGGCAGGAAGTAGAAAATAGGAGTCAAAAACAGAAGCGTGGCGATGATAACGACAGAGGTTATAATATTGGCCAGTGGTGTTTGGACGTTAGCCTGCTCTGATGCCGCTGATCTCGAAAAACTGCCAGAAACGGGAATGGATTTAAAAAAGCTGCCAAAGAAGTTAGAGGCGCCAATGGCTACCAGCTCGTGGTTGGCATCGATAATATAATTGTGGCGTTTGGCAAATGTTTGCCCCAGCGAAGCTACACTCATAAACTGGACGAGCGCCAAGGTAAGAGCCGTAGGCAAAAGCTCCCGCATATTATTAAAATTTATTGCTGGCAGAGAAAGTGCGGGCAATCCTGTTGGAATATCACCCACTAATTGGATTCCGAGCTGATTAGCTCCTAATATCCACGATAAAAGAATACTGAGGGTTAAGATAACCACCGAAATGGGGAATATGGGTTTCACATATCGAACAATTGCCATTATAACGATAGCGATGAGCCCCCAGGAAAATGTTTGCCAGTGTATCTGATCAAACTCCCAGGTTAGTTCTTCAATAAGAACAAAAATGTACTGGGTTTGGGAAAGCTCGATTCCCAATAAATTATTGACTTGGCTAAATGCAATAATGATGGGAGCTGCAAGTGTAAAGCCGGCAATAACCGGCCGTGAGAAAATATTGAGTACAGATCCCAACCGCATTGATCCCATTAAGAGCTGCATACCCCCGGCCATCATTGTAAGTAAGATGGTAAGCGTGATGTAGCGATCAGTATTGGGTTCGGCAAGAAGGCTAACCCCCGCAGCTACAATCAGCATGTCGATGGCTACGGGACCGATAGAAAGGTTTTTGGAGGTACCCAATAGTGGATAGATAAGTAATGGGATAACACCGGCATATAATCCGTAGATGGGTGGGACGCCTGCGATAACGGCATAAGCCATCCCCTGGGGGATAAACATGACACCCGTCGTAAGGCCGGCTGTAAGATCGCCACCAAACTTTTGGCTGTCATAGTTGGGCAGCCACTCGGCAATTCTAAATGTTTTTCGTAGCCATTCTTTCATTTATAAATAAGATCCCAATAAGGTGAATTGAACCCGGAAAATAATAGTTATAAAATTTCCTTGTCTATTGATAATTAGATTATAGCTCGTAATATAGATTTTATAAAGGCCAGATAATAGGAATAAAGATGGTAGCAAGAATCCAGAAAAGGAGATTTAGAGGAAGCCCTACCTTTGTAAAGTCGGTAAATTTATATTGCCCTGCCCCATAAATAAGGGTATTGGCATGATGCCCGAACGGAGTGATAAACGTAAGACAAGCGGCATAGCTGACTGCTAAAACCATAGGTTGAGCATTGACCCCAATCTGATTGGCTACTTGAATGGCAATGGGAGCCAGTAATGCTACAGATGCATTGGTCGAAATTACAGCTGTTATTGACATGGTGAGCAGATAAAGTCCGGACAAGACCGTTATCGGTCCGAAATCATATAATACTGAGATTACGGATTCTGCAATAAGGGCTGCCGCTCCTGTTTTGTCCATGGCCGTTCCCAACGGAAGTACGCCCACAAGAAGCATAATCACTTTCCAGTTGATGGCATTATATGCTTCTTCTGTAGTAATGCAGCCGGTCAGAATCATTAGGATGACCCCGGCTGGCGCACTGACTACTATAGGGGCAAGGTTAAAGGCCGCAGTTCCCACAACGCCCGCTAATATGGCTAGAGCGATATAGGTTTTGTCCGTGCGGGGTCGCATGATATCTACTTCGGATGATATGACAAATGAGGGGTCGTTGCTGATATCTTGCAAACGATCACTACTCAGGCTGAGCAGAAGTGTATCGCCACCGGAAATATGAACTTCTTTCAAGTCTTCCTGTTTAAGCTCTCCGTGATGGCGAATGGCCAACGGGATAGCCCCAAATCGTTCGTAGAAGTCAATATCCTTAAGTTTACGTCCCTCAAGTGTTGATTCGGGAGCCACGGCGGCTTCGACCAGGGCATCACGTCCGTGTTTAAGGTCTACGTCCACCCATTCTGAGCTGGGTACTAGTGAAAGGTCTTCGCGCCTGAGAAGCTTGTCAATTTCTGAGGCTCTGCCCCTTACCCGAAGAATGTCACCGGCTTCAATCTTCGTTTTTGTACGTGTAGCAGAGGAGTCGCTGGCTGTTTTAAAAATGCGAAGAATATCTAAATCAAGCTCCTCAGTAAGGTTTTCTTCATCTAAAAATTCGCCGACCAAATGAGATTCTGGTTCAACGAGTAAGTCAGTCAGGTAGCCCTGGATTTGAAAGTCTGTTGTCAGCTCATCGTCTTTCCGACGAGCAGGAATAAGATTATATCCCGCCAGGTACATGTAGAGAAATCCCCCGGTAAGTAAAATGAGCCCCATCGGCGCAAAATCAAACATTGTGAAGGCTTGGCCACCTCGTTTCTGGACTATGGAGCTGACAAGCAGATTTGTAGAGGTACCGATAAGCGTGTTGATTCCGCCCATTATGCCTGCAAAGGCCAAGGGCATTAACAACTTAGAAGCACTGACGCCTATTCTTGCTGCTATATCAATCACCACCGGGATAAATATCATTATTACGGCGGTGTTGTTCATAAATGAGGAGGCAAAACTGACAAACAGCAGCATGATAAAAAGCCACAGCCAGTAATTTTTCTCCATCTTATCACAAAAAAAGTTGCCGGCTTTATTTAAAAGCCCGGTTCTTCGCACTCCTTCGCTGATGACAAACATTGCAGCGATGGTAATGGTGGCCGGGTTACTGACTCCAGCAAAACCTTCTTGTGGGGTAAGAATCCCTGATGCTAAAAGACAAACCACCAGGATGATAGAAGCAACATCAAAGGAGACATAATCGGTTGCAAATAAGAATAGGGCAACCCCCAGAAGAGCAAAAATAAAGAGTATTTCGAATGACATTTACGAAAGTCTTTTATATGCGGTCCGTTTTCGGGATCATTTTTCTCTTAAAATCTGCATTTCTCTTAACAAGCTTGAGTCGTTATACATTTCCGTAATTTGGGAGATAATATGTCGAATATCGAGGTTGACTGTATGGGATAATTCGGGCATATAAAGAAGGTCATTGACCATGCTTGCAGAGTTTCTTTTTACGATGATGCCAACCAGCTTCCCATTGTTATTTAGGACCGGGCTCCCCAAGCTTCCTCCCGTCATATCATTGGTTGTAACAAAACTTTTTATTCCGAGATTACCATCAGTTGATATCGCTGTAGATTTGTTGAGCCCTCTTTCTTGTAGGTTTTTAACCCGGCCCATACTTAGGCGAAGCGTCCCGTTCGCATCGGGATAGGTAATCGAATCGTTGCGAAACTCAAGCAATCCTTGTACATAAAGTTCTTGCGCCGGTTGCAAGTAGGGTAGATGCTGAGAATAGTTCTGACGACTGAATTGGTAACTGTTCAGTAGTTCTTCATAAAGTGTTATTAATTCATCTTTGGGATGATTTCGGATACTGTCTGCCTGAAGATTTAGAAACTGATCGGCGCGCTGAAGATCAAAAATGATTGATCCTGATTGCTGTTTTTGCAGGTAGGCTTGAATACTTTGTTTTAGTTTCGCGTCCCGGGTATCGTCGAAAAGTTCTATGAGATGAAAGGGGACTTTTCCCTCAGGCAAAGAAGCCAACGTATAAAGCATATCCTCGAGTATCATAGTTTGGGCTTCGATATTTATTTCATCCAGAATATTTTGATGCCGTTGTAAAAGCGCTCGCTTCTTGGCGCTGTTGACTTTGGTATTTGTTGTATCGCGAATATGCTGATAGTACGATTGGTACAGTCCGGCTATTTGCAGGAGCTTACTGTTATTAATGGTATTGATTAAGGCAAAGAGAAGATCGCCGGTTTGGGAGGCTATGCTATAAGATTGATCAAGCTGACTTAGCACACGACGGTACTTAAGGTTGCGAAGGGAATCTTTTTTAATCCACTTCTTAAATGCTTCTTCCTCTGCTTGTTTTTTGGTAATGATGTTGTGTTTATCAATCCCCTGTTGTAATGCTTGGTAATAAGTAAGATTGTGATTGAGTGAGGAGCGAATCGGGGCGTTTTCGATGGCTTTTGTTGAATCCTGCCCGGCTGCGTATTTGTTTGCATTGAGAATAGTTTTATAGGTATCAATAAGTACTGGATTTCGAATTTCCTCATAGAATTTGACTGCGAAACTGCTTTCATAACGCTGCGTTTTACCGGGGAAGCCAAGGCTTAGCGTAACGTCTTGAGGGTTGGGTCCGTTATCAGCTATTTCGATATGTTTCTGAGGTCTGAAAGGAACATTGGTTTTGTTATATGGTTTGCTTTGTCCATTCGGGCTTACATATCCTCTCAAAAAGGCGTAACTGGCTATGTTTTCGATGTTGGGATTTGGTGGAGCATGGACCAGTCGGACATCTCGAATTAATTTATAAACTGACATAAATTGTCGGTTACCGCCCCAGGTATCGTTGATTTTCACCACCAAGTTATTGCTGTGGGATTGCCGCTTAGCAATCATTTCCTCTTTAATCTGCTGAATTTGCTTTTTCTGCCGGCGATAGGTTGGGGAGTCAGGGAGCTGTCGGTTTATCTGGTCAGTTACCTCTTTCTGTTCAATAGTGATAAGCAGGTTATAGTCTTCGAGCGGTATTTCTTGTTCTCGAGATTCCGCAGAAAACCCATTGTGTAGATAGTTTTGGTTAATATTACTGTTTTGTGTAATACCCTTGATGGCGGTACTGTAATTGGTAAGAATAAGTCCATTTTGGGATACAAATGACCCGGTTCCTGCTTGATTGTCACCGATTTTTATCTTTGCTACGGCTTGGTTAAGGGAGGGGTTGTCAGAGCTATACAATTCTTTTTGTGAAAGGGTAACACCTTGCGATTGAACTTCTTTGTAGAGTGATCCGTGGATTTGCGGGAGCAGCCACAACCCTGAAAGGTCCGAGGTTTTATCGGCAGAAACTGTTGGGTGCTCGCTTGCAGTATTGGTGGAATCAGATTGTTGGACATTTGCAGGAGAGGAACATCCTCCTCCAAAAAGAAGGAGTAGCAGGATTACTGAGAATGAGCTTCGTAATATGTTGAGGGCGGCTTGCTGCATGAAAGCGTGTGTTGAATAAAATTTTGTGGATGAAGAATTACGAAGGTGCGAAGATTTTTTCTTACATTAAAGCGGTTTGAATGTTATTGGTATTAAAATTGACTAAGATTTTGGATTATGAATTACAAGCACAAGTTTTTTTATCTCTGTAAAACGCCACTTAGCGCTGAAGGTCCCGAGGATGTTGAAGTTATTGACCGGGCTGAAAGCAGTGATGAATTCCCTGAGCTATTTAAGGAGTATGAGGAACTGCGATCTCATGCGTTTAATGAAGATAAGCTTTACAGCATTATCCGTGCTGATGACGTGTATGAGATTTTGCGTACGGGCACCGAGCAAGAGGCCAAGGATATGGCTTTTGACAAGGCTCAGCAGGAGATTATTACGAACTTGCAGCATAGGGTGATGCAGAAAGATGATAAAGAGGCGAAAGCCATTCTTAAAGAAGTGCATGATGTTGAATCGTAGTTGATTTGATATTATCTGCAGTTTCGGACCCGGTTTGTAATGGCTAAAAAAAGACCTTTCTACATTGTTAAGCAGGACAAAGATATTTTTGTCGTCGACAAGCCGGCCGGATTGCTCGCGGTTCCTATCCCCGATAGTAACGTCAAGAACTTATACGACCTTGTAGCCGATCACCTTGCCAAGCACGGGGTTCGTGTGGGTGTGGTGCATCGTATTGATCGTTATACCAGCGGGCTGATGGTGTTTGCCAAAAATGAAAGAGCCTATGATGACTTGGTTGAAAAGTTTCGCAACCATGAGCCCGAGCGGACATACTTGGCGATTGTAAGGGGGGTCGTTGAACAGGACGAGGGAGTCTTGGAGCACCATCTGAAATTGATTAAGGAAGGATTTCGCAATATTGTTGTTGATCCCAATGAGGAAGGGGCTACGCCGGCGCGACTATCATATAAGGTCAAGGAGCGATTTCTGGAGAATACATTGGTAGAAGTACAACTTGATACGGGATTGAAAAACCAGATTCGCGTGCAGTTTGAACATATTGGTCATCAGCTGGTGGGCGATCAGCATTATGCTCCTGAGGAAGAGGGAGAGCCGCTTATTAATAGACAGGCGCTGCATGCATGGCGATTGGCATTTAAACACCCCCGACATGGTAAAAGGGTCAACTTTGAGGCCAAGATTCCTGCCGATATGATGCGCCTGATTGATCGATTTCGATGGAAAAAGGAGGCCGAAACTTGATGAAGCTTATTAGCTGATATGGAACAGCTGCTATAGTTTTGGCTTAATAAATACCTCATTGTCAAATAATTAACCTCATTAAATACTATTATCATGGTTATGAGAGTTGGTGCTCCGGGATTTTTTAAGTTGATATTATTGACGGGACTTTTTGTCTTTGCCGGGATGTCGGTACAGGCCCAGGATCAATCATCATCTGATTTTGAGAAGTTCCGGGACCAGTTTAAAAAAGAATATTTTTCTGTTGGGGGATTGCTCCAAACGGTAGGTGATTATCAGTTTGAGCGTATAGCCGGCGAAAATGGGTTTTCGGTAGGCAATGCACGGTTAAAGGTGTATGGTGAGTTCGACAATAAGTTTGGTTATCAGTTGCAGACAAACTTTGTGAGTAGTAATGCTCTTCTTGATGCCAATATGTATTATAATCTGACACCCAATTTTTCGATCAAGGCGGGATTGTTTAAGACTCCTTTTAGTTATGAGTATTTAACCGGGGCTGCTGCAACTGATTTTGTAAATCGATCATCGGCGGTTAACCAGCTTGCTCCCAAACGTCAGGTAGGGTTTCAGCTGCAGGGAGATGTTGTGGATGGCAAACTGAAATATAGTGCCGGGATGTTTAATGGCAATGGTTTTGGGAGTAATCAAAATGATGATGACCGATTCTTGTATACTGCGCGTATTGAGGCAAATTCCGGGGTAGGGTCTGGGCTACAGGATGGTTTTATGATGGGGCTGAACGCTACCTATGAGCAAAGTGAAAGTGCTACAACAGGAGCGGGACTGCTATCACAGGTTGCAGGGGAACAGTTATTGGTAGGCGCCGATACGCGTATCAGCTATAATAAAATGATGTTGGCCGGAGAATTTATTTATTCAACGATTAATGCTGACGCAGGTGCAGAATATAACCCCTTTGGTTACTATGTAACGGGCGGTTACTTTATAACTCCGGAAGCGCAGATTCTTGCCCGCTGGGATTATTTTGATGGAGATTTTATCGGTGTCAGTTCAGAGTCTGTTGTGGGCGGCATTAATATTTTTCCATCGGATTTTTTCGAAGTGCAACTCAACTATATTTATCCCCTCGATCTTGATGCTGAATTCTCTCAGATATTAGTAAACCTCCAGATTGCATTATAGGTATTTCCTACTTTGTTATTCCTAATCTATCAGGGAATATCTATATTGGTTATAAGTACCTTTTATTGGTTTCTTGGAATGATTACCCCCATATTCCTGTATTGATAATGTGATAAAATCAAAAACAGAGAAACATGTTCTTACAGGATTTAAAAGAGTTTTTTTGCGAACTCTTAAAAGAGTATTTCAAGAGCAAAAATAAACATTATTACTGCAGCGTAAACTGTAACTGTAGAAATAATTAGAATAAAAAAGTATTAAGGTGTTCAACTATGAGTACCATGACAAAGGGAGATAAAGCAATGGAAATTAATATTGGAATAAGTGAAGAAAACCGTAAAGAAATTGCCGATGCACTTTCCAAGGTGTTGGCCGATTCATACATGTTGTATTTGAAAACGCATAATTATCATTGGAATGTAACTGGTGAGCTGTTCCATTCGCTCCATGAACAATTCGAAGAGCAGTACACCGAGCTGGCAGATGCGATTGATGAAATTGCCGAACGCATTCGGGCGCTTGGATATAGGGCACCCGGAACATTTAAGGAGTTTAATGAATTAACCTCTATTGGTGAACAGCAGGATGAGCCGGAAGCAATGGAGATGGTTCGGCGTTTAGCTGTCGGTAATGAGCAGGTGCTTAGAACTGCGCGAGAGGCACTCGAACCGGCAAACAACGCTGAAGATGAGGCCACGATCGATCTCTTAACAGAGCGCTTACACGTGCACTCGAAAACAGCCTGGATGCTTCGAAGCCATCTGGAATAAATTAGATTAACTCCTAACTCAAAAACAATATTATTATGGCATCACGAGAAGAGTACATAGATAAATTAGAGAAGCAGCTCAGAGAATGGAATACTCAGATTGATGAGCTTCAAAAGCGTGTTAATGAGGAGTCTCAGGATCTGAAAGCCAAACTCGACGAGCGAATGGATGAGTTGAGAGAAAAACGTTCTCGTCTGCGTTCAAAATTGGACAAGATCAAAGACTCAGGCGATGATGTTTTTGAAGATATAAAAGCGGATAGTGAAAAACTTTGGAAAGATGTTAAGAAGGGCTTTTCGGAGATTCGCGAGATCGTAAAAGAATAATTATTAAGTAATTAATATGAAGGGTAGCCCGTCAGGGCTGCCCTTCTTTTTTTGAATAAATACTAATGTTAAGGGAATAGGGTATGGAAAATATTAATTCAATTGTTGAAAGTATTGTACCAATATTAGTTCAATACGGGCTTAAGGTATTGGCTGCTGTTTTTGTGCTAATTGTTGGATGGAGTGTAGCCGGTTGGTTAAGTAAGAAAGTTCGCAGGCAGTGCGAGAAATCAGAAACAATTGATGCTACCCTGACTCCGTTGCTGGCCAAGATTACCAAAATAGTTGGGCTTACTGTTGTAGTAATTTTTGTGTTGAATATGGTAGGTATCCAAACGGCCAGCCTGGTAGCTGTTCTTGGGGCAGCCGGTTTAGCTGTTGGTTTAGCTTGGCAAGGTACGCTTGCGGATGTTGCAGCAGGAGTGATGCTATTAGTGATGCGTCCTTTTAATGTGGGAGACTCTGTTGATATTGCCGGTGTTTCGGGCACAGTGAAAGAAATTGGGCTTGTTACGACCAAGATGAATACGTTTGATAATGTGGCCATGATATTACCCAACTCGAATGTATGGGGGACCAATATTAAAAATATGTCTGAGAATGATATCCGACGGTTGGATATGGTTATCGGTTTTGGATATGATGACAATATCGACCATGCTATGGAAACGATTAAGGATGTTTTAGATGGAGAGGATCGCATTTTGGATGATCCGGCGCCACAAATTGCTGTTTCGGAGCTTGGAGGAAGTTCGGTAAATCTTATTGTAAGGCCATGGACCACAAAAGAGGATTACTGGTCGCTGAAATTTGATTTAACCAAGCGAATAAAAGAGCGATTTGACGAAGAGGGTATTAACTTCCCCTATCCTTCTCACGATGTATATATCCATAATGAGAATTAGTTTCTGTCTTTAGAATTGAGGCGATAACTACAAGGCCGACCCATTTGGGTCGGCCTTTTTTGTTTACGGATGTTTTGATATCTCAGATGGATTGTAATAAGTTCCACAGAAATATTATCTTAGTTACTTACACTCTTGAGGAGCTAAGAGTTTAGAAGCAAAATTTCGAATCGCCAAGCGTTAGAATAGAGGTACCTGTGAACACTACTATGGAAGAGAACAAGGAAACATCCCAACATGTGTATGAGGATGAATACGTAATTTTAACTTCTAATAATGAGCTTTTCCTTAAAGGGGACGATCAAGAAGATCGCGAGAAGCTTTGTGAGGTAAGTCCTGATGATCTTGAGGATAAACTTACGGAGCTAAAGAAGGCCTTTTCGGAGCTTCAATCGAAGGTGGAAGAAACGCTTGCCGGCGATGTGACACTTGAGGATCTGACTTCACTTGAAGATGAGATTAATAGCAGTAAAGCCATAGGAGACTACGACGAATTGAAAGAGCAGGTCGAAAAGAAAAAGTCGGAGCTTGCTGAAGGCGAAGCTGATGACGCATCAGGAGAGGAGGAAAACGGAGAAGAAGTTTCTGAGACAGCAGAAGAGGACGAATCTCCTGCGCCAGAGGCTTCGGAGACTAAAATGGAAGAAGCCGAAGCTGGGAAAGAGCAGGACGATGGGGATACTGCTGAGAGTGAGGAGGAAGAACAGCAAGAAGTGGTGGCCGAAGATGAGGCTGATGAAGAGTCCTCAGAAGAAGAAAGTCCGCTGGATTATTACAAGGAAATCGTAAGCAAGGCGCAAGAGTTAGCCAAGCAGAATGATTGGTCATATGTATCAGTAGAGCTCGATAATTTAAGTCACCGATGGGCCGAAGGTCCGGATGCGGATGATGAGCAGATGAAAAAGCTTTACAAAAAGTTCAATGATATTGTTGATGATTTCGAAGAGCGTAAAGAGCAGCATTATGAGGAGCTTGAAAAGAAAAAGAAGGAGAATCTCGAAACCAAGAAAGAACTTCTAAAAGAATTTGAGGGTATTGTATCTAATGAGACCTGGACAGCCACTCGTCGGGTAAATCAGATGAAAGGACAATGGAACAGTACGGGTCCGTTGCCCAATGGAAAAGGAGAGGAGCTTGATAAGCGATTTGAAGAGCTGCTCGATACCTTTAACGATCATAAGGTAGATCGCTTAGTTCAGAAGCGTCAGAAAGAGGAAGATAACCTGATGCTCAAGTTGACGGTTCTTGAGAAGATGGAAAATGTCGCTGAGTCGATGACGCACGAGACCGAAAACTGGGATGATATTGAGGAGCAATTTGAAGATCTGACTAAGCAATGGAAGAAAATTGGCCGGGTTCCAAAAGAAAAATCAAACGAGGTGTGGGATCGGTATAAAAACGCACAGGATGAATATTATGATCGAAAGTATAAGTACGATCCCGACCACCAGAGCAAGGTAGACAAGTTCACTCATAAGAAGGAAAAGATTATTGAAGAAGCAGAAGCATTGCTGGAAGAGGATGATCTGGCAACAGCTGCTCGGAAAATCAACAAGCTTCACCGGCGGTGGAAGAAGGTGGGTAACCTGCCACAGCGTGCCGAGGACAAATTATGGTCGCGATTTAAGTCGGCTACGGATGCCTTTAATGAGCGCAAGGCGAATAATCAGGATAAGATTCGTGAGCAGGAAGAGGAACATTACCAGCAGAAGCTGGAGCTTATTGATAAAGCCAATGAAGTGAAGCATACCGATGATTTTGAGAAGGGTCATTCGCAGATGCAGAGTTTCATGGACCGGTGGAAGAAAATTGGTCCGGTGCCGCGTGATAAGTCAGAAAAGATATGGAAGCAGTTTAAAGGGGCGATGGATGAATTTTATGATCGCCGTCGTGAGCACTTCAAGGAGGTTAAAGAGGAGCGTAAAGAGAACCTGGAAAAGAAGAAAGAAATCCTTGAAAAGCTACGCGAGCTGGGTAAACATGACGATCCTATCAAGGCGGTAGATATTGCCAAGGATCTGCAGGAGGAGTTTAAAAATGCAGGCTATGTTCCTATTAAACACAAGAACAAGATGTGGAAGGAGTACCGGGAGGCCTGTGATGTGATTTATGATCGCATGCGTGCGGCTAAATCAGGTGATAAATTTGATCAAGAATTGGCTAAGGCAGATTTGGACCCTGAGGACCGAAATGAAATCCAAAAACTGCGCAAAGAGTATAACAAGATTAAAAAAGAAGCCAAGCAGTTAGAAAAAGAAGTTCTGCAGTACAAAGAGAAAAAAACCTATTTTAAACCTTCCAGCGGTGGAAATAGTTTGCTCGATGAGGTCGAAAACAGGATTGAGGAAGTAGAGCAAAAGTTGGAGAGCAAGCAGGAAAAGATGGAATCAATTACGGAAAAGATGGATCAAATTCGAGAAGAATCAGGGGGTTAAATACCTTGTTTCCTTTTTGGTTCATTCTGCCGGCTGTAATATGAATTAGTATCTATATCGCTGTGGTGGGGATCGAATAGCAAATGATGATGTTACAGCAAATAAAAATGATAATCTACAGCGGTCAAATATTTCATATAATGATACGGGTTCATGGGCGAAACTAAGCAAGAGATAGCCGTAACTTTTTGGGGCGTTCGTGGTTCTACTCCCTGTGCAAATAAAGAAAATATGGAGTATGGGGGGAATACTACCTGCTTGGAAATTAACGTGCCGGGGACCGATGAAATATTAATTCTGGATAGCGGGACGGGTATACGTAATTTGGGAAATAATATTATAGATCGCCCGGGACAAATTCAGGGACGAATTTTTATTACCCATCCCCACTGGGATCATATTCAGGGCTTCCCCTTTTTTAAACCTATCTATGGATCCAAAAATCACTTTAGTATTCATATGCCCGACCAGGGTGAGGAGGGAGGCTGCAAAGATATTTTGGATGGGCATCTTACCAAAACCTTTTTCCCTGTAACACTGGATATGATTGATGCCAATCTCGAGTATGTGACTCAGCCACAGGAGCGGATAGATTATGATCACTATGAAATAGAGTTTATGCTGGCCAACCACCCCGTTCAAACGGCCGTGTATAAAATACATATTGGCGATAAACAGATCGTTTTTTGTCCGGATAATGAGTTGGGGGCCTTGGAAGATCCGGAATCTCCCTTTCAAGATCGTATAAAAGAGTTTGTGCAAGGGGTGGATTTGCTTATTCATGACGGGCAGTACAATCGCAAATCCTATAAGGAGAAAAGGGGATGGGGGCATTCGGCTTGGGAACACGTAGTTGACTTTGCAAAAGCAACGGATGTGCAACGTCTTTTTATTACTCACCATGATCCCGATTCCGATGATGAGAAGCTTCTGGCACTCGACGAATACCTGCAAGTGGAATACGGGGAGTTGTTTATAGAGGTGGGATTAGCCAAAGAAGGTAAGGAAGTACAGGTTTAGCCCAATAAGAAGAGGGATGCCTGAAAACACAAGCATCCCTTTTGGTAGTAAATAATTATTTACTCCTATCTAAAGATAAAATCGAACACCCAGCGTACCATCAATATCAAAATCAGTTGATGGCGCGACATTGAGAATGGGTGCTGCCTCCAGAAATAGGCCTATCGGGGCATCCTCAAAAAGATAGTTAATGCCTACCGGTATTCTGGCTCCGATATAGGAGTCGTTTTCGCCAAGCACCAGTCGCCCGCCGATCCCATAGTATAGAGGCAAGCTTCCCTCATCAACTTCGCTGAATATGTTGTAATTGTGCCAGAGATAGTCGGCCTGTAGGGTGATGGCATCATACCGTCCAAACGACCAGGCTACGCCTACATCAATAGCATTACCGTTGCCTGTCCATGATTTGGCAGTCAGGCCTGTGGGTTCCCCCACCATAAAGCCAATACCAAGGTCTTTGTCTGCGTCTTGCGCATGACTAATAGTATTCAATGATAGTGTTATAAAAACCGCTAATAGTGTAACGGATAGTATCTTTTTCATATATGAATTAATTACTTGAGATTTATTCAAAATGCAATCCACCTTATTTAAAAGGAAAATGCGAGAGATAGTTCCGAGAAAAGTTTATCGAGTGATTTGTATACGCACAATGCTGAAACAAAAATGAGTTGAAGGTATCGCTTTATGCCTTTAAAAACATCTTAGCCCATTTATGGTTGCAGGACGAACTAAAGACTTAACATTATGCTAATCTTAAGATTTGTATACTCATATTCGCAAGACAAGAGTATAATAAGTCGCTCAAGTTTTTTATATTAGCGAGCGATTGAGGGTGGCAAGGTTAAGTTATATTGTCTTCTGTTCTCAACGGTCTGTTATTTTATGTTTTGCTCAAAATCACGTGCTTTCCAAAGGCACAACTCTAATCACTAATCAAAACGAACATATCTATCTGATTATGAAACGTTACTTAACTTTACTGGCAGCAATCTTTTTGCTACCGGCTATTATGTTCGCTCAGGGTACTACCTCGGGTTCCATCGAAGGAACTGTTGTAGATTCTCAGGGTGAATCACTACCGGGCGCAAATGTTGTAGCTATACATCAACCTACTGGTACCCGATATGGTACCGCAACTCGACCCAACGGTCGTTATTCATTTAAGAGCGTTCGCGTTGGCGGCCCTTATGAAATACAAGTTACATTTGTAGGGTTTAATGCCAATAAGAAAGAAATTTCTGAAGTTCAGCTTGGTGAAACCGTTGAGGTCAATTTCACCCTGGAAGAAGGTGAGATGACACTGGACGAAATTTCGGTAGTTGCACAAGCTGATGAAACTTTTAACCGTGACAGAACAGGTGCAGGTACGAATATCAGCAGTGAAGAAATTAGTGAAACACCTACGCTGTCGCGTTCCCTTGGTGATTATACTCGATTAACACCGCAAGCTACCGGTGGGGGGAGTTTTGGCGGTGATAACGATCGCTATAATAACTTGCTCGTTGACGGTGCTACCTTGAATGATGTGTTCGGCTTGGGTGAAGGTACGCCGGGAAGCCAGGCAGGCGTTAGCTCTCCTATTAGTATTGATGCTATTGAAGAGTTTAACGTAGATATTGCCCCCTTTGAAGTTACCAATAACAACTTTACCGGTGGACAGATTAACGCGGTTACAAAGAGTGGGACCAACACTTTTACCGGTTCTGCTTATTACCAGCTTCGCAATGAAAGCTTTGTTGGGAACTATGTAACAGAAGAAGGCGAAACCTCAGATGATGTTTCTTCATTTGATGAAAAATATCTTGGTATTACATTAGGTGGTCCCATTATTGAAGATGAGCTTTTCTTCTTTGTGAGCGGCGAGTTTAAGCGAGAAACAGCACCTATTACCGGTGGTATTTTAGGAAGTGGACAGGATAACAGTTTTGAAGTACCTGCTTCTACTTTTTCTCAGATTCAAAATTTTGCCCAGAATCAGTATGGGTACAATCCCGGTACGTTTGGCAATACGCTCGATCAATCACAGGACAACAATAAACTTCTTGCCAAGCTTGACTGGAACATTAACCAGGATCACAAGCTGACGTTCCGTTACAACTTTGTTGATGCAACGGATGAAGAGGGCATTAGTCGCGGGTCATCTTCTTATAGTTTCTCTAACCGCCAGTACAACTTTAACAGTTCTCAAAATTCTATTGTTGCTGAGCTGAACAGTAGTTTTGGCAATAATATGTCCAATACGTTCCGGGCGGTGTATACTCGGATTAGAGATTCTCGTGATGTAGTTGCACAACCTTTTCCTGAAGTAAATATTAGTGTTGCAGATGCGAATGATGATTTTGCCAGTATTTATATGGGAATTGATCGATTTTCCCAGGCAAATGCGTTGGATCAGGATCTCATAGAGATTACGGATAACTTCACCTATATTCGTGGAGATCACGAATTTACGATTGGGACCAGTAACCAGATCTTTAAGTTCCGAAACCTCTTTGTACAGGATGATTTCGGTACTTATGAGTTTAGATCTATTGGAGATCAAGGTGATCCTGGTTATAGGACTCCTATGGAAGCTTTTCGAGATGGTAATCCCTACTCTTACAATTACAGCTATCTATTGCCAGGCGGAAACCGTGCTGCCGAATTTAGTGCTATTCAGTTAGGCGGTTATATTCAGGATAAGTGGACGGTACAGCCGAACTTGAAGCTGACATTTGGCTTGCGCGTGGATGTGCCTATTATGCCGGATGATCCTACAGCAAATCCTGATGTAGCGGATGCCTTCCCTGAATATCGAACAGATCGTGTAGCCAGTGGAAATATTCTCTGGTCACCACGATTCGGTTTTAACTGGGCGCCAGAAACGGGAGAATATACCACACAAATTCGCGGTGGGGCGGGAATATTTTCCGGAACACCTCCCTTTGTATGGATTTCCAACCAGTACAGCAATACCGGTGCTGATTATGGTCGAATCGATGTTAATGACTTTGACGTGAATCTTGGGGATGGATTCTTTAGTCCTGACCCCGACAATCAGCCTACACCGGGCGGTGGAACAAATCTACCTACTGTAGCAACAACAGAGGTTAACCTGATTGAGCAGGATTTTAAATATCCACAAGCAGCCAAGTTTAATCTTGCTGTAGACCAGGATCTGCCTTACGGAATTACGGCAACCTTAGAAGGTATTTATTCCAAGTCTATTAATGCGGTAACCTATCGTAATATCAACTTGGGACAAACTGGAAGTTCAGCGTATGGTCGACCATTGTATGGAGATATTTATTACAATTCCTTCTTTGGTACGGCATCCGGTAATCCAAATCGATTGGATAATCGTTTCACTAATGCGTTAGTCTTGGACAATACCGATAAAGGATACAACTACAGTATCACAGCTGAGTTGAACAAGCGTTTTGATTGGGGTTTACGGGCAAATCTTTCGTATACCTATAATCGCGCTGAAAGCGTGAACAATGGGACCTCCAGTCGCGCAATATCCAACTGGCAGTACAACGAAAACAAAGACGTCAATAATCCTCGAATCGGTACAGCTGACTTTGAGCGACGTCATCGTATCTTGGCTAATGTTGGCTATACCTTCTCATGGGCCGAACGTATGCGTACGACTATCTCGGTTATCTTTGATGGCCGATCCGGAACACCATTTAGTTGGATTTATGATGGTAATGCCAACGGAGATACTCGATATGACAATGACTTGATGTATGTACCTGCTTCGCAAGACGAAGTAATACTTACTAGTGGAAACTGGAATGAGTTAAATGACTGGATTGCCAGTGAGTCTTCACTGAATGAGTATCGCGGCGAAGTGGTACCTCGTGGTACCGCACGTGAACCATGGACCAATTTCCTTGACTTACGCATTAACCAGGAAATTGAAACATTCAGTGGTCAAAAGCTTGAAATCACAATGAGCATGTTTAACGTGCTAAACTTCCTGAATGAGGAGTGGGGTCTGCGTGAAAGCGTAAGCTTTAATAACTATCGAGCTGTTCAGTTTGAACAGTATGTAGACCAAGACTTCATTAACGGTCGTGGTTCCGGACTTGCAACCAGTGAAGATATTGGAAAGCCGGTATTGAACTTTGATCCTCAAAATGTTACAGAGGATGAAATGTTTAATACAAATGATCTCAGCTCAAGATGGCAGATGCAGATAGGTCTTCGTTATTCGTTCTAACGAATTGCCTATAGATTAGTTTTCAAAGGGCTCCGAGCAATCGGAGCCTTTTTTTATTTAAACAATTTTATAAAACAGGGCTGTAAAGCCTTTTATAATACGTTATCTTTATGGCTTGTGTTGACTACGTGAGAATTTGAAAACATCAATGAAACTGGTTATGCCGTTTATGAAACGAAGAGCGATTACGATTTTATTGTTGATAGTATGTGTTGGGTTTATCGGATGTAAGAGCCAGCAGCAAACTGTTCCCACAAAAAAGACACTATTAGTTTCCTTTGACGGTTTTAAATACAATTATTTACAGAAGACCGATACCCCTCATTTTGATTCCCTTGTTGCCGAAGGGGTTCAGGCCGAGGGATTGATTCCCGTTTTCCCAAGTAAAACGTTCCCGAATCACTACTCTATCGCAACGGGATTGTATCCTGAAAATAGTGGGTTTGTAAATAATACCATGTACGATCCCAAGTGGGATGAGTGGTATCGCATTCGTGATAGGGAGGCGGTAGAAAATGGCAAATGGTACGGGGGCGAGCCGATCTGGAATACGCTGGAAAAGCAGGGCATTAAAACCGGAACTATGTTCTGGGTGGGTTCCGAGGCTGATATCCAGGGTATGCGTCCAACTCACTGGAAAACGTATGACGACGATATGCCCGGTAAAGCACGAATCGATACGGTGATAAGGTGGATGACGGATTCTGGTGAACAGACCGTAGATTTTGCTACGCTTTATTATAGCGATGTGGATACAAAGGGACATCGCTATGGAACGGACTCAGATTCGGTAAAGCAGGCCATTGAGCGGGCCGATCGGCTTATGGGATATCTGAAAAAACAAATGAAAGGAGAGAACCTTTGGGATAAGACCAACATTATTGTTCTTTCTGATCACGGTATGGTGAATCAGTCGGCCGATAAGTTAATTCGATTGGATAACATTATTGATCTGGATGATACTAAACGCGTAATCTGGGGACCGGCAACCATGATTCAGCCCACAGAGGGTAAAAAAGAGGAGGTGTACCAGGCATTAAAATCTGCTGAAGAAAACTATCGCGTCTATAAAAAGGAAGAGCTGCCCGAACGCTATCACCTGAAAAATCACCGACGCGTGGAGGATATCGTTATGATAGCTGATTTGGGGTATACCATTCTGGATGAGGATTATCAGGATGATTTTATAGCATCACTGCCCCGTGCAACTCATGGATATGATAACAACCAAAAGGCAATGCAGGCGTTCTTTATTGCTCATGGACCTGCGTTTAAAAAGGGAGCAAAGGTTGATCCGTTTCAGAATATTCATGTTTACGAGCTTATTAACCATCTGATGGAGACGAAACCCGCATCCAATGATGGGTCGCTTGATAGTGTAAAGGTGCTACTTAATGAAATACCAACGGATAGATAACTCTAATAGGTTTATTAGTCCCTATTAGGATTTTCACACTGAAAGGCTAAAATTAAGAGTCCATCTAAATTAGTCTTTGTGCATATAAAACGTTGCATCTATCCGCTGAAGCCGTGATATTTAGTCCAATTTGTAAACATCAAAGAATTTTTTAAACCCAATGGCATACGTAGTAACAGAACCATGCATCAACTGTAAATATACCAACTGTGCGGCGGTTTGTCCGGTTGATGCTTTTCGGGAAGGGCCAAATTTTCTTACTATTGATCCCATCGAATGTATTGATTGCGATGCTTGTGTAGCAGAATGTCCTGTCGAAGCCATCTATCCCGATGATGAAGTGCCCATGGAGTGGGAGCACTATATTGATCTTAACGAGCGACTGGCTGAAGAATGGGCTGATCACGTCATTAATCAGACCAAAGAGGATTTACCCGATGCCGATGAGTGGGCAGAGGTTGAAGATAAGCTGGAGCATCTTGAGGAAACCTGGGACTGATTTTGTTAATGGTTGTTAGTTATTTGTTAGTGACATACAATAACCATTAACAAATAACTGGAAACATTTTGTCATAAACTGCATAACTTTGTCTCACCAGATCAAAACAAGAGATAAAACGCTCGATCTTACTACTCCCAAAATAATGGGCATTCTCAACGCTACGCCCGATTCTTTCTCCGACGGGGGCAATTTTAATGAAGTGGAAGCAGCGTTGGGTCGCATTGGGCTTATGATTTCCCAGGGGGCTCATATTATAGATATAGGGGGTGAATCAACCCGCCCGGGTTCCGAGCCCGTCACCGAGCAGGAAGAATTTGATCGCGTGTTGCCAATCCTTGAACAAGCCCTATCACAATTTCCTGATACTTTTTTTTCGATTGATACTACGAAATATCGGGTGGCCGAGGAGGCCCTTAAACTCGGGACTCATTTTGTCAATGATGTGAGTGGACTCCAAAAAGAGCCCCGTTTTGTGGATTTATGTATGCAGCATAATGCAACATATGTGATGATGCATTCGCAGGATGATCCCAAAACGATGCAACAAGATCCCAGTTACGATGAAGTGGTTGCTGATATCAAACAGTTTTTAAAAGTGAAAATTGATGAGGCTAAAGAAAAGGGGTTAACAAATATTATTATTGATCCCGGTATTGGTTTTGGAAAGACCCTGGAACATAATGTAAAGTTAATTGCCCATCTCGATGAATTTCAGAATTTGGGGTGCCCTGTATTAGTGGGGGCTTCCCGAAAATCAATGATAGGTGACATACTCAATGATCGATCTGTTGATGATCGCCTTACAGGCACCATAGCTGTCCATTATCATGCGATGATGAACGGTGCTAACATCATTCGAGTACATGACGTCAAAGAAGCTCACGATTCCCTTCAGGTATTTAATGCTATTTCATCAGTGGAATAGGCAACGTTGTTTCAGAGTTAGCGAATATTTGCAAAGTAGGTTCTTATAGGGTTGAAGCTGAAAAACATCCCCATACAAAACTTCGCCAAATAATACTTATATTCCGCTAAACAATATCCAGAAAACCGAGGTGCACCGTTGATCCCCATTGGCTTCCTTGAATTTGGCATTCGGGACTTCGTCGAAGTCCTGATTATTACCATGGTACTGTTCTACCTGTACCGGTGGATCCGTGGGACATTTGCTATTCAAGCCGCTGTTGGGCTCGTCTTTATCATCATCGTGAATGCGGCTGTAAGTGCCCTTGGGCTAACCACCATCAATTTTATACTTCGTGGTATTTTGGATGTGGGGATTTTAGCGGTATTTATCATTTTCCAGCCCGAGATACGTAAGCTGCTCTATAGCCTGGGACAGAATACGAATCTCGACCGCTTTTTCGTGCGCTCAAATCCCAATACGATTATCGATGAAGTAGTTGATGCCGCCCGCGATATGTCCCATACCAAAACAGGTGCCCTGATTGTGTTTGCGCGCACTTCAACGCTACAGGACTTGGTCGATGTTGGGGTAAAACTGGATGCAAAAGTAAACAGCGAACTGCTGAAAACTATTTTCAATAAACACACTCCGCTGCATGATGGAGCTGTAGTGATTCGGAACAACCGGATCGTCGCTGCAAGTTGCTATCTTCCGATCTCACAGAATCAAAATATCTCGTCCGTATTTGGAACGCGTCATCGCGCTGCCGTAGGTATTACGGAAACCAACAATGTTTTTGTGGTGGTTGTATCCGAAGAAACGGGACGGATCTCTATTGCAAAAACCGGTTCGCTTACCAGCGGCTTGACCATTCAGAAACTTCGCAGCGAAATGCAAGAAGCGCTTGGCGAACAAGATATTGATGAAGAGGACGTTGCTTTTTCTTCTGCGCAAAGTGAACTGAAGCTTAGCTAATAGCTTCTGTTGCTATAACAATTCGGCTTATCTTACGTACGATGGTTTCCTATTTTTAATAAAGCTATTCCTATATGAAATTTTCTGTTTCAATAATGATTACAGTGTTGTTATTGCTGGGAGCACTGTCTGTAAAAGCGCAAAATAACGAATATAAGTTAGATCAGGATTATGGTATCGCTGCGGACGGAACGGTCTTTTTGGAAAGCGATGATGCCGAGGTTAACATCATTGCCAGCAATCGTTTTGACGTCAATGTTAATGTGTATCATCGTATTGATGTCGATGGTATTGAGTGGGGATCTGACGGTGATTTCAAGATGAATGTAAGACAACGGGATGGTGATCTTTACATTGAGGAAGCCGAGCGTAACAACAATAACTTTCATATAGGACATGTTGACAGGGAGTATCGAATTACTGTTAGGATCCCGCGAGGAGTATCCATAGATGTAAAAGGAGATGATGGAACTTATGAAATATCTGATGTCGGGGGAGGAATTAGTATGGTTGCAGATGATTCTGATATCAATATAGAAAATGCTACCGGAGAGAGCTTTTCTTTTAAAATTGATGATGGAGTCATCCGAATGGACAAAGGGCAGGGAAAGCTCACAGCTACGCTTGATGATGGAGAGCTTCGAGTAAAAGATGGGAGTTTTAATGAGATTGATGTCCGTGGAGATGATGCCGAGCTATATTTCGCCACAGGATTATCAGATGCCGGCCAATATTATTTTGGTATAGATGACGGTGATCTGGAGCTGGATATTTCAGGTGGAGGCGGAAGCATTGATATTACTCATGATGATACAAATATCAATACTATTGGTGCATTTTCTAAAATAAGGGATGAGGACCAACGAACCGTTTATAAAGTGAAGGGTGGGAATGCCAGTGTTGAGATTGAAAGTGAAGATGGGAAAATTGTATTACGTTATAGCGAGTAGTGTTTTGAGGTCAATTGAAGTTGCATAGTTCTACTTTTGGACCTCCCTAAAATATAGATCCAGCAGCTTTTGAGCAGCTTTGAAAGAACTCATCTCCCCGTTTAAAACTTGTTGTTCAATGTGCTTCTGTTTCTTTTTTACAGCGGGATGTTCATAAAAATGCTCAGTCAGACGATTGGTAATGGTGTCGTACATCCAGTGCTTGGCCTGGCGGTTCCGGTTGTTTTCGAAATAACCGTTCTTTTTTGTCAATTGTATATACTCTTGTATGATTTCCCAGATATCGGGAATACCTTTATCTGTCAGGGCTGAACAAGTAGTAACTTTAGGATCCCAGCCTGATTTTGTTTCGGGATAGAGATGCAGTGCATTTTTGTATTCCCGAACAGCCTGACTGACTGCCTTTTCACCGGCTTCGTCAACTTTGTTGATCGCAATGGTATCGGCCATCTCCATGATACCACGCTTGATTCCCTGCAGTTCATCGCCGGCACCGGCCAACATCAGCAGCAGGAAGAAATCAACCATTGAATGTACGGCTGTTTCTGATTGTCCGACGCCCACGGTTTCAATAAAGATGGTATCGTAGCCGGCGGCTTCACAAAGATAAATAGTTTCGCGTGTTTTGCGGGCAACGCCACCCAGCGAACCACCCGTAGGGGATGGGCGAATAAAAGCCTGATCATTGTTGGCAAGTGTTTCCATCCGTGTTTTGTCCCCAAGAATACTTCCCTTGGTGCGTGTGCTGCTGGGATCGATGGCTAATACCGCCAATTTATTTCCCTGATCAATAATGTGGTTACCCAGCGATTCGATAAAGGTACTTTTTCCTACACCCGGAACACCGGTAATGCCTATTCGTATGGATTTACCGGTCTCAGGCAAACATTGCTCGATTATATCCTGTGCCAGCTCTCGGTGCTCTGTCTTGGTGCTTTCGATAAGCGTTATAGCACGGCTTAGAACGGTTCGGCTGCCTGACTTTATACCATTGACATACTCTTCCAGTGAAAGCGATGAGCCTTTGTTTTTGAAGCGCTCCAATCCTTTAGTATTGATTGCGCTGCTTTGTTCAACGCCCTCACTTACCGAAAGGGAGGAGTCGTTATTTTGTTTTTTGTCAGGCAAATTAGAAAACGGTTAAAATCCTGCAAGTTTTGGAAACCGACAAGATCTAATGAAAATGAATTATTTCTGGCTGTCAATCAGTATTTCTAAAATCTGTTGGGCGGCCAGAGAAATAACTGTGCCCGGCCCAAAGATACCGACGACCCCTTTGTCGTATAAATACTCATAATCCTGTTCCGGCACTACACCGCCGACAATTACCATAATATCATCGCGGCCTAGTTTTTCAAGCTCATCAAGAACTTGAGGTACCAGTGTTTTATGTCCACCGGCCAGACTTGATACGCCCAGGATATGGACATCATTTTCGACAGCTTGTCGCGCAGCTTCTTCTGGGGTCTGGAATAACGGACCGATATCTACGTCGAAGCCGAGATCGGCGAAGCTGGTGGAGATTACTTTAGCACCCCGATCATGACCGTCCTGTCCCATTTTGGCTACCATAATACGGGGTCTTCGTCCGGCAAGCTCGGCAAATTCATCCGCCAGCTGTTGGGCCTTTTTAAAGTTTTCGTCTTTATCTATTTCTGAAGAATACACACCTGATACTGATCTAACGGTTGCAGTATAACGCCCGAACGCTTTCTCCATAGCATCAGAGATCTCACCCAGTGTCGCTCGCTTACGAGCTGCTTTGACTGCCACGTCAAGCAGATTGCCGTCTCCCGATTCTGCTACTTTTGTAATGGCATCAAGCGCTGATTGTACTTCCTCTTCGTTGCGTTCTGCCCGCAGTTTTTTAAGCCGGTCTAACTGAGCTTTTCGGACTTTTTCATTATCAACTTCAAGAATATCAATCGGCTCTTCTTTGTCAAGCTGATATTTGTTGACTCCAACAATGGTTTCCTTGCCGGAGTCGATGCGCGCCTGCTTTTTAGCAGCGGCTTCTTCAATCCGCATTTTGGGGACTCCTGTTTCAATTGCTTTAGCCATACCGCCCAGATCTTCTACTTCTTCAATCAATTCCCAAGCGCGGCGAGCAATGCGATCCGTAAGGTATTCTACATAGTACGAGCCTGCCCAAGGGTCAACGGCTTTGGTAATGCCCGTCTCTTCCTGCAGGTAGGTCTGTGTATTTCGGGCAATGCGTGAGGAAAAGTCTGAAGGAAGGGCAATCGCTTCGTCGAGTGCATTTGTGTGCATCGATTGGGTGTGCCCGAGTGCGGCTGCCATAGCTTCAATAGTGGTTCGTGCCACGTTGTTATAGGGATCTTGTTTGGTCAGGCTCCAGCCTGATGTTTGGCTGTGTGTGCGCAGGGACATCGACTTGGAATTTTTAGGATCAAATTGCTTAACCAGCTTGGCCCAGAGCATGCGGCCGGCGCGCATTTTGGCGATCTCCATAAAGTGATTCATCCCGATAGCCCAGAAAAATGAAATGCGCGGAGCAAAATCATCAACATCAAGGCCGGCTTCGATACCGGTTCGCAAGTATTCAAGTCCGTCAGCCAAGGTATAAGCCAGCTCAATATCACAGGTAGCACCGGCCTCCTGCATGTGATAACCCGATACCGATATGGAGTTAAACTTCGGCATATATTGTGATGTGTATTCAAAGATATCACCTACAATGCGCATTGATGGTTTGGGGGGATAGATATAGGTGTTGCGCACCATAAATTCTTTGAGAATATCATTTTGGATAGTACCTGCAAGCTTATCTTTGGATACGCCCTGCTCCTCGGCTGTAACAATATAAAATGCCATAATGGGGATGACAGCCCCGTTCATTGTCATGGATACCGACATTTCATCCAGCGGAATCTGGTCGAAAAGCACTTTCATATCAAGGATAGAGTCGATAGCTACCCCTGCTTTGCCGACATCACCGGATACCCGTGGATGATCGGAGTCATAGCCCCGGTGGGTAGCTAAGTCAAAGGCGACAGAAAGTCCCTTTTGTCCCTGGGCTAGTGCCTTGCGATAAAATTCATTGGATTCCTCGGCGGTTGAAAATCCTGCATATTGACGTATAGTCCATGGGCGAAAGCAGTACATGGTGGAATAGGGGCCTCGCAGGTACGGAGGAATGCCGGCGGCATAATCGAGATGCTCAAGGTTCTCAATATCCGACTGTTCAAACTGTGGTTTTACCGGAATTTGTTCAGCGGTATTCCATGGTTCTTCGCTTTTTGCTTTGTGATCAGCAGAAATCGAAGAATTAAATGCTATATCAGAAAAATCAGGTCTCATATTACTTGCTTTTGTGTCATCCTGAACTTTTTTCAGGGTCTATTAATTTTCGTAAAATTGATTGCAGTAGATGCCGAAACAAGTTCGGCATGACACCTTGGTTATTTAATTCTTAATTACATTAAGCTTTTTTTGAAATCGTGTTAAGGTGTTAAGTACATTGCATTTCGAGTAAATAAATTCATCAACACCGGCCTCTTTGTAAGTTTCTACATCCTCTTCGGGGTAACCGGCAAGTACTAAGATCGGGGGATTATCCAGATTCGAAACGGCATCTGCTATAGCCGGAACGAGATCTTTGTATTCCTTATCTGAACTGCAAATTACAGCAATATCCGGTTGCTGATCTTTAATGGCATCAATGGCTTCTTCAACATTTGCATAGCCAATGGGATCTTCAATATCATAACCGGCACAGCCGAAAAAGTTGGCTGAAAAGGTTGCACGCCCCTTACGCCATTTCTTGTTTCCTAATGGAAGGTTTAAAACCTTGGGTGTATTTTGATGTTTTTCGGTTGCCAGACGCAGTTCTTCAAATGCCTGGGGACCTCGATACGGAGCCACCGTTCGGTATTGTTGTCTTTGAAAATCAAAGAGTCTTTCAGTTATATCGGCCATAGTGGCTCCCTGTGAGAAAGCGTCAGATAGATATTTTACGAGGCTTTGAGCATTACTTTCAATGCTAATTTCATCCGATTCACGAAGGGCTACCGTTTGATTGGTTTCCCCAATATCATCGCTCATATTTTCATCTGCATTCGTGTACTGGTTTGTCCCTACAAATGTGCGTCCTCGTTTGGCAATGGTCTGGTTGCGCTGTTCCTGCGATTTCTGGATAGCTGATTGAACCGTTCCATTTTCAATAGCCTTAAAAAGACCGCCTTCTGATTCTACATCCTGAAATATATTCCAGGCTTTTTCAGCGATTTCTTCTGTTAAATTTTCGAGATAATATGATCCCGCGGCCGGGTCTTCGACCTTATTGAAATAGGCTTCTTCACTAAGAATGAGCTGTTGGTTGCGGGCAATACGCTGCGAAAATGCATTAGGCTGACGAAAGTGTTCATCAAATGGCAACACCGTTAAAGAATCACAGCCCGCAATAGCGCCAGACATGCTTTCGGTGGATGTACGTAGCATATTCGTGTATGGATCGTAGAGCGTTTTATTCCACCGTGAAGTTTCCCCGTGCAAATAAGCAGCGTTTTTTTTCGAATCTATTCCATAAGCTTCAATAAGGTTTTTCCAAAGCAGTCGGGCAGCGCGGAATTTGGCAATTTCCAAAAAGTAGTTTGAGCCTATTGAAAAGCTAAAGAATAGTGACGGTACGGCATTTGCAATGTCAAGGTTATTGTCGGTTAGTATCGCCAAATATTCTGAGGCGGAAGCCATCGCATATCCCAGTTCCTGTACGATAGTGGCTCCGCTATTGTGATAAAATCGTCCGTCGACACCAATCGGTCGAACTGAAGGCAGGTTTTTAGCCGCGAATTGCCCAAGGTCACTGATATCCCGTTCAATATGTTCTTTGTTTTTTGAATAGTGTCCATGCTTAAGCAGATAGATAAAAGGATCATAGCCAAAGGTTGCCTGAACTTTTTTCGAATCAATATTTTGCCTTTGAATTTCATCCCAAAGCATTGCCAGTAGGGCGGGGGAAGCCAAGCCTGTATCAAAGTGGAGAGGAGTGCCTTCCAAGGAAATTCCTTCTAACAGTGATGAAAAGTCAGATTGGCTTTGAATGGGTAATCCCTGGATATCACCATCCAGCATTCCTTCGGTACGACGGACAGTCAGCTGAAATTGTAAGGCATCCGCACCCCGATCGAGCGCGTTTATGGCCGCTTCATTGGCCTTGGGGATACTATGCTCGAAAATAGGTTCGCGCATTTCCCAACTGTTGGCCTCAGTATCTTCATAAGATTTTGGAATTGGTGTTGTGCGGTCGAGATCGGACAAATTCTCACGCCGGTAAAAGGGTAATGGTTCGACACCTTCCCCGGTTTTCCAACGGAGCTTTTTTTTATAGTCAGCTCCTTTTAAATCCTGTTTTATAACTTCTTCCCATTCCTCAGTGGAGATAGGAGGAAATTCTTCAAAAAGAGAATCTTTTTTATAATCAGCGTTACTCATAGTAGGAATTTCGTCTTAGTTATCATTCCTGAAAATAATGAGCTTGCCGTTACTTTACTAACATTGTATTTGAGTATAAGATTTGGGATTACTTTTAGGCCGATATTTTGATTTTGAATCACTATATTAAGAGCGAAATTTAGAACCCAATTGAATACTAAAAGGCTATTCCATGGATAATGTAACCCAACAAATGCCCGCATTGACTACGCTAACCGAAGATGAAAAGATGTTGCAGGAGGCGGCTCGGGATTTTGCAGAAAGCGCAATAAAGCCCAAAGTACATGAGATGGATGAAAAGGCTAAGCTTGATCCCGACCTTGTTCAGCAGTTTTTTGATATGGGATTGATGGGTATTGAAATTCCCGAGAGTTACAGCGGGGGTGGCGGATCATTTTTTATGTCTATTGTGGCGATTGAGCAAATATCCCGCGTGGATGCTTCAGCCGGAGTGTTTATGGATGTGCAAAATACGCTGGTGAACAATGCTTTTCTGAATTTTGGTAGTGATGATATTAAGGAGCGCTATCTTCCTCAGCTGGCAACTGAAAAGGTGGGTGCTTACTGTCTGTCGGAAGCCGGCTCGGGCAGTGATGCTTTTGCGCTGAAAACGTCAGCTAAAGAAGAGGGTGACCATTATGTATTGAATGGCTCCAAAATGTGGATCACAAATGCCAATGAAGCTGATATCTTTTTAGTATTTGCAACAGTAGATCGAGATGCGGGATATAAGGGCATTACGGCATTTATTGTTGAACGTGATTTTGAGGGCTTTTCGGTATCCAAAAAAGAAAATAAGATGGGAATTCGAGCGAGCTCTACTTGTGAAATTCTGCTGGAAGACTGCAAGGTGCCCAAAGAAAATGTATTGGGTGAAGTAGGAAAAGGCTACAAGGTTGCCATGGAAACACTAAACGAAGGCCGGATCGGTATTGGAGCACAGATGATAGGTATTGCCCAGGGAGCACTTGATGCTACGTTGGAGTATACCCAAGAGCGCGAGCAGTTCGGACAAGCCATTTCAGATTTTCAGGGTGTTCAGTTCCAGCTGGCAAAGATGGCCACAGATATTGAGACTGCACGATTACTGGTATATAATGCTGCACGGATGAAAGAAAATGACGACAATTTTCTGAAAGAGGCGGCCATGGCTAAGTATCATGCCTCCGAAGTTGCGGAAAATGTAACTTCTCAGGCAGTTGATCTATTTGGTGGATATGGCTACGTAAAAGAGTATCCTGTTGAAAAGTATTACCGTGATGCAAAGATCGGTAAGATTTATGAGGGGACTTCCAATATGCAGCTTAATACTATTGCTAAACTGCTATTGAAGTAACCATGATATTTGTGTAGAACTGTCAGACCTTGGGAAGCCAATTGCTTCCTAAGGTTTTTTTATGATCAGGGGCAAACCCGATTTATTTTAATGTTAAACTACTTTTTACCTAAATTTTTTTAAGAAAAATTGGATTTGTCGGAATGATTGGGATTTGTATTGTTGTTGATAAGAAGTATTAAAAGCAAGGTTGGCACATAAATCGCCTATAATCATCTATTAACCCAGGACTAAGTAACTTTTTAATATGGAATCACCAGATATTGATGCACTAAAAAAATGGTGCAAAGATGAAGAATCATTCAAAGAGGTTAAATCATTTGTAGAAAGTATTGTCGAAGAAGGTAATGAGTTAGAGAAACGATTAAAACTTCTTGAATCGGCAATACGCAGCGACTACGATTCCATATTAATTACTGAGTTGACCCTTGAAAAGCCCGGACCCAGGATTGTATATGTTAATGATGGTTTTTGTGAGATGACGGGGTATTCCAAGGAAGAAGTTATTGGTAAAACCCCACGGATTCTGCAGGGCCCTAAAACCGACCGAGAAGTGTTGGATAAATTGAAAAACAGATTGAAAGAGGGCCAATCCTTCTTTGGTCAAGCAATTAACTATCGAAAAGATGGTTCGGAGTTTGTCAACCAGTGGGATATTCATCCGCTTACTGACAAAGAAGGTAATGTAACACACTGGGTTTCCTATCAGCATGATATAACAGAGCGCAAACGTGCCGAAGAGCAACTTGTTGATCAAAAAGTTGAATTTGATGGATTGCGTGAGGAATCGAAGCGTACGGTTGTAGATGTTGATGTACAGGGTAACATCGTGATGGCAAACAAGGCATTTCGCGAACTTGTTGGATATGGGAAGGATGAGCTAAAACAGATTAAGATTTGGGATCTTTTTCCTGATAAATATATGAGCTCAATTAAAGGTCGTTTCGATAAAGAAGATGAGGAAGCCTATTTCAACAACGAAGAATTTAAGGGTATTATCAATCATAAAAATGGATTTCCGATCCAAGTTAAAGGGGAAACGTCCATTTTAGACCTCAAGGATCAAAAGCTAATTCGTGCTGAGATCGAAAATATTTCGCTTAAAAAGCGTATTATGGATACGCTTAGAAAACGGAATAAAGACTTTGGTCGGGTTGTACGCAGGGCCTCGGAATTTTCCTATAAAGTAGAACAAAAAGATGATCAACCTGTCTTTAAAACGGTTTCCGAAGAGTTTTCGGAGATAACGGGCCTTTCAGCTGATGCTGTTATCGGAAAGGCTGATGCCGATAACTTTATTCACAAAGACGATCTCGATAAATTTAAGTCGCACCTGCAGAAGATTTTTGAGGGCAAAGACTCCACCTGCGAATATCGCATCAAAAATAAACAGGGAGAATTTGTTGAGGTCTTGGATTATGGCGAGCCCGAATGGGATGAAGACCAGAAAAATGTAGTGACCGTTTGTTGTGCAGTATCGGTTGATCCGGCCTATGAGAAGACAAAAGTATAACCTTATATTCTATGAAGTTATTTGTATTTTAATGGTGTTGCAGATAACTATAAACATTGAATAATGGCTGATATTCACGAAGTACAGCGGCAAATTATTAACGAGTTTAAAGCCCTAAGCGACTGGACCGAACGTTATAAGCATATCATAAAACAGGGCCAAGAATTAGGCCCGTTGGATGAGGAGCATAAGGTTGAGGAAAACTTGGTGCGTGGATGTCAATCCCAGGTATGGCTGCATACTCGTCTTGAGGATGACAAAGTTATTTTTGAAGCTGATAGCGATGCGGCCATTACGAAAGGTCTTGTGGCGCTGATGGTTCGTTTTTATTCCGGTCAGACACCTGAAACCATTATAGATACTGATCCCACTTTTATTAAAAAGATCGGTATGGAGCAGCATTTGTCCCCCACTCGATCAAATGGCTTGGCCTCGATGGTTAAGCAGATGAAGATATATGCCATGGCTTATAAGACCAAGATGCAAAAAGAGCAGGCAAAGGCTTAAGCCCTATCTTTTATTAGTTTCTTTTAATATCATTCGATAGCTATATTCGTTTTATTATTGTTAAGTGTGCGTCTATTGGATTATCTATAAATAGCTATTACACCGAATGTCTTCATTATCAAGTATTAAAAAGATAGCCTTTGCCAGAGATCTGGTACAAGACAAAATTGAGCAGATTAACAGGACCGGCATTATTGTAATGCATCATGTGTCGTTTTCACTCGCGGCAGTAGCTATCCTGTTTTTGATTGCCTTTCGTCTGAACGAGTCTATTTCGTTGTCGTGGTTTTTTATGAGCATTAGCGTGGCTTTTATGCTTATTCCTGTTTTGGCACGCAAAGGGTTTGAGAATACGGCCAAGTTTCTGCTGTTAGCCTATATAAATGTCTGTATCCTTATTCTGAGTTCAGTATTTGGCAAAGAAATGTTAATTCAGGCTTTTTATCTCCCGGCCTGTGGATTGGCTATTCTGCTATTCGACAAGGACCATCAGCAACTGCGTAATATTGGGATAGGTATGGCCGTAGCATGCTATGTTGTGCTTGATTATGTGATTTTTGATCAGATTTATTTAACTGCTGATGAAGGTATTATTATAAAATGGAGTATTCTGGCCGCGGCATTTATAACGACATGGCTTACATTTAACAAGTTTTCTGAATCAAAGGAACTGGCTGAGGAGGAAACACAAAAACTGCTTAACAAAACACAGTCCCTTAATAAGGAACTGTTAGAAAAGAAGAAGCAGTTAGAAGAAAATGTAGAAGAGCTTGAAAAGGCGAAGCAAAAGGTAGAGGAGGGGTCAAAGGCCAAGTCTGAGTTTTTATCGACGATGAGCCACGAAATTCGTACTCCTATGAACGCAATTATTGGAATGACGAATTTATTAGTGAAGGATAATCCGCGTGAAGATCAGCTTGAGCAGCTTGAGATCCTTGATTTCTCTGCTAAAACCTTGCTTTCGCTTATTAATGACGTGCTTGATTTCTCAAAAATTGAATCAGGAAAAATTGAGTTTGAGAACGTTGCGTTTAATTTGGAGAATCTATTAAACGGCGTTTTGGAAAGCTTCCGATTTACGGCTGAAAAGAAAGATGTCCCGTTATACCTGGATTTTGATGAAGATTTACCCAAAACTATTGCCGGTGATCCTAACCGACTGACTCAAATTTTAAATAATCTTGTTAGCAATGCAGTAAAGTTTACTGAAGAAGGCAGTGTCGGAATTATTGTGGATCTCGAAGAACGTAGTGATGATCAGCTGAAAATTCTGTTTACTATAACCGATACCGGTATTGGAATATCAGAAGATAAACAGGAGGAAATTTTCAAAAGCTTTACTCAAGAGCGTAATGAAACCTCCCGGGTTTTTGGTGGAACAGGACTGGGCTTAACGATCAGTAAAAAATTAATCGACCTCCAAGGGGGTTCAATTGATTTGGACAGTGAGAAAGGGAAGGGAAGTACGTTTTATGTAGAGCTACCCTTTAAAACTGAAGAACATGCTGATGAACAGCGAGCCACCTTACGTAAGAATGACGAGGAGTCGCCGGATTCCTTACGGGGCACAAAAGTAATGTTGGTAGAAGATAATGCCATTAATCAAAAGGTGATGATGCGATTCCTGGAAAAATGGAATATAGAAGTAATCATTGCCGAGAATGGGAGTGAGGCAGTTAAAAAGATGAAGGAAACAAAGTCTGTCAATTTAGTATTGATGGATCTTCAAATGCCGGAAATGGATGGGTATGAGGCTACACGGCAAATTCGAGAGCTGGAAGATAAGTATAAATCTGATGTACCGATCATTGCCCTTACGGCAGCAGCCTTAAAGGAGGTTAAGGAAAATGTTTTTGCTTCTGGTATGAATGATTTCCTAACGAAGCCCTTTAACCCCCCTGAACTTCAGAAAAAGCTGGAGTTCTATATTTTAGATAAAACGTAAGCTATCCTTTTAGCGTAAAGCCGACTTTAATAACAACCTGCCACTGTGAGACAGTGCCATCTTCGATAGAACCTCTTGTTTCAATAACTTCAAACCAGCGCATGTCGTCTACGGTGTTTGAAGCCTTTTCTATTGCATTTTCAATAGCTGCCTCAAGGGATTTATCAGAGGTGCCTGTTAGTTCAATTTTTTTGTAGGTATGGTTTTCCATGGGAATACTCTTTTGTGGCGGTTGATTACTTACAATATAATGGGAACCGTAAGCAATAAAAAAAGCGCTGCCTTGATAACAGCGCTTTTAAAATAATGATATCTAAATAATCATATTACAAGGGAATCACCTCTTGTGCTTGTAATCCTTTTTCGCCTTCTGCAACAGTGAATTCTACTTCTTGGCCTTCTTCTAATTTTTTATAGCCTTCCATTTCGATTTCACTGAAATGAACGAAAATATCTTCGCCTTCTTCTCTGGTTATGAATCCGTAACCTTTGCCATTATGGAACCATTTAACAGTTCCTACTTCACGTTCTGCCATGATAAATCTCCGAAAATTTTTACTTCTTGTGCTACTTAAATGTTTGATAACGCCTTGCTAACGCAATAAATAGCGCTTAAGAGCCTAAGTATAGTATATTTTTTGGGGATTCCCTACTATATGTAAAATTTTGTGTCTTAATTTTTAATATTTTTTTAAATAAGCTTTGAACCGCCGAATGCAAGATCAAAAATGACAGGGCAACAACGGTTATTTGAACATTACAATCCCATCGAAAGGAGGGTGGGAGAATCGTTTTTCGAGAAGCTTTCCACCGAGCCGGGGATATACAAAATGTATGGACGATCAGAGGAGTTGTTATATGTGGGAAAGGCAAAAAATCTAAGGAATCGACTGTTTACTTACCGTCGCGCTAAGATGGGCACCGCCTCACGCAAAACGATTCGCTTAATACGGATGACGCGTGACATTGAAACACAGATTTGTAGTTCAGAAAAGGAGGCACTGTTACTGGAAAACGAGCTTATCCGCAAACATCAGCCCAAATTTAATCACGCCAAAAAGCACCCGGAAACGTATTATTTTATTGGGATAAATCAAGAAGACCAATGTCTTGGATTTAATCTTGTGATGCAACGGCCGGAAGCTGATTATACGTTTGGAGCTTTTAAAGGACATCGGCTCGTACGCAAATCAATGGGTGGCATAATTCGAATACTCTACATTTTAGAACATGAAACCTCGTCTGCATTTCGGTTGCCCAGCCCATTGACTCAGAAATTAACGCCTATGCAGTATAATTTGCCTATTGATCGAGAAGGGGAATTAATGAGTACTCTATGGATACCCCTATTGGAGTTTCTAAAAGGTCAGAACACCTGTTTTATCGATCAGGTTATCCAGATATCCAAAGATCGTGGATTGTTGGAGTCATTTGTGGGATCTATGATTTTGGATGATATGGATTCTATAAAATGGTTTTATGAGCGGTGTTCATCGAGAAATTATCAAATGAGTAAGCAGCTGGAATTAGAGTCGCATCTGATACCGCAGGAAAAGTTGGATGATTACCTGATTGAGTGGGTTTTTGACAGAGGAAATGATTAATCGAATATGGGAGGTTCTAAGAGTAAGAGAGAAAATAGGGCAAGCCGGTCTAATGTTTCTTCTAAGAAGATCTTTTCGTGATAGGCGTGTGCACCTTCACCAACTGCTCCCAGACCGTCAATAGTGGGAGAATATAAATTTGAAAAATTACCATCAGAGGCTCCGCCAGACATTCCTTCCTGCAATTCGAGATCAAGTTCTTTTCCAAGCTTTTTAGTAATATTCCAGAGCTTTTGGTTGGCTTCTTTTTTTTCCAGCGGCGGTCGATTAATATCCCCGGATACTGTTAGCTCAACACCCTCAATTTCAGGTTGAAGATTGTATATTTTTTCTTTTATCCGTTTCCCATCTTTCTGTGTTGGTATTCGTACATCGACAACAGCTTTACTTTTTGCTGCTACAACATTAGACCGTTCACCTCCTTCTATAGTTCCAACATTGACAGTAATACCATTGGCCGGATCGTTTAAACGAAAGAGCTGTTGTACGATATGAGAGAGACCTAAGATGGCACTTACTCCTTCTTCGGGAGCTAATCCTGCGTGGGACGGTTTCCCATTAATTGATATTTCAAAATCGCCTACACCTTTACGCCTGGTTTTAATTTTGCCCTCATTACCCAATGAAGGTTCAAGTACAAATGTGCGTTCTGCTAACTTAGCTTGCTCAACGATGCGATCTTGGGACTCATGACTGCCAATTTCTTCATCCGAATTAATAAGGAATATGGGCTGAACTTTTGGAGTTTTATCAAGATAGTGAATAGCCTGTATTCCAAAAACCATCATGGCAATTCCTGCTTTCATATCATATACTCCCGGGCCAGCCACCATATTATCTTCAATATTGAAGGGCATCTCGTCAAGGGTTCCTACATCCCAAACGGTATCACAATGGCCGAGGATCAGTTGTGCGGGCTTGGAAGGATCAAAATCCTCAGGCTTGCAAAGCAACTGTCCGGCAGTGTCATTTCCCTCAAAATGTGTAACCGAATAATTTAGGTTTTTGAACTGTTCTGATAAGAGTTCCCAAACCACAGAAAATGTTTCTGGCTGATCGGAGGGGGTTTCAATTTCAACCAGCGATTGAAGAAGAGATAGAAAATCTGCTTTATGCTCGCTAATGTAGTTACGTATCGGTCGCACTCGGTCGGTCATGTTTTTTTAGCGTTTGAACTCTTTTGGAAATGGGAAAACGTTACTTTCTTTAATGACGCTGAATCGGTTGGGATGCAAATAAGCCAATAAAGGATTGTCGTAAATTAATTGCCCTTCGCCAACACCATCACCAACTTTTCTACTCATCTTTTTATTGATCCTTGCAGCAACAATTTCACCGACAATCAGTTCCCATTCTCCGAACTTGCCCAGACACTCCGTTAGCTTACATTCTAACTGAAAATAAGAGTCCCTTACAAAATATCCGTCAATTTCTTGTGCAGGAGTGGTGGGTATCTGATCGAGAATAGGTTTGGAATCGTCATCTTCGCGTTGGGTAGCGGCTAAACTCGAGACCGTAAGTTGACTTGGCTTGGGATAGCTTACCGTAAATACTTTTTCGCGCTGTATATTTCGGTATGTACTTTTCCGAGGTGTTCCAATAAATCCAAAGTGATTGCTAAAACCCATGGGCATAGCCATGTGTTTGGGGGCAAAATTGTAGTTCCCGTCTTCTTCTTTACTGCCAATAATGAGCAGGGAATATACGGTATACGTTCGATCCCAAACATCCTGCTCAACATCAAGTTCAATCATTTCATTACTGTTTTCTTCGCTCATAGTAATACCTAATCTGTATTTATAACATTGGGTTGCCAGCTATTGTCAAGTTCCAGAATCTCAAGTAATTCGAAAAATACTTCTGGGGGGTTTATTAAATGTAGTTCTTTTCCCTCTTTTTGCCATTGGTGCAAAAAAATAATGCCTTCGCTGTCGATGATCTTGCACTCGGTGAGATCAATTTTAAGAAGATTTGTGTTTTTATTTATATGATTTAGAATCATGTTTTTAATCCACAAGTTAAAACCACCTTGCATCTTAATGTACAGCGTGGATCCGTCTTTATGTATGTTCGGAATACTCATCGGTGATAAAAGATTTTATTTGTTGACCAAATTCTGAGTGAACATCAACAAGATCAAAGTTAAAGGGGATACAAATTTTTTGCAGTCGCAGGTAATCCGATTCATTATGAAAATAAGGAGCCAGCCCACAGTAAATAAAACCTAAGCCGTCAAGTTTACCTAGCTGTGCCGGGGTGGCCGAATTTTCGAGTGGTAAGTCCAAGTAAATAGCGTTGGGATTTTCCTGCTTGATTAGACTATTTAACATTTCTTGTAGTACCGAACGGAAATCAGGACCGTATTTTTTTACAATAATGAGTGCTGTCGAATCCGCATAGTTAATTGCCAGCTCGGCATCCGACTTTTCAGCCATCTCGTAATATTCGGGCTGCTTGGGAGTAATGGGGATGTCAAGCAAATTATATGTTTCCAGCAGGATATCGTGATATTTTTTGGGAAGAAAGATTTTTTTTGAGGTTATTTGCTTGAGTGGTAATACGTCAATCACCACAGAAACAGGTTGCGGGTAATTTTCATCAAATCCTTTAAACACGACATTTTTTGTTTCCAGGAGCATTAGCCCCGTTGATATAAACCCGAACTTTTGATTTACCCGTTGACTTACCGGATGGATAGTTACTGCTTTGCCGAAAAGTGCATCGAAATGATGTTCGCGTGCCACTTTTATAAGGTGTTCCATCATGCCGCTCATGATCCCCTGCTTCCGGTAGGCGGGCGAAACAACCGCTTCTCCTACTTCAGCAATATTAGAGTCACTTTTCTTTAATATTGCAAAGTATCCTAATGCTTCTCCTTCATCACTGCGAGTGATAACCCCAAGTTTTTCTTTGCCCGTTAGTGTCTGTTCTATTTTTTTGGGAAAATAGAGTTCCTCTTTTGTATAGGAGTATTCATATGTACGATAGACAAGCTTGGCAATGTCTTCGGCATCGCCCGGAGTAATTTGCCTGATACTGTATGGTACTTTAGATGCTTGATCTTCAGGTTCTCTTGGTTTTTCGGATCTGGATAACTCCAAAAGTTCGTCAATTTCATGAACATCAATCGATTTTTGTAACCTAAATTCCTTTCCCTCTTTGCCACGATTAATGAATAGAAAATCGTCCGTAAATCGACGGATAATTCGCAGTCCGGCCCCTTCGAAATTATCGTTTTGTATAGCCTCTTGGGCATTATATCGGTGTTTGTCCGGATCGAAAGGTTCGCCAACCTCACTGGCAATAAGTTCAATATCTGAAAGTGTTTGCCTAAACGTTAGGTCAAAAAAACCTTGACTCTTATCAGGATAGGCAAATAAAATGATATCAGTAATAAGTTCGCTGACGGCAATAGTAAACTTAGTGGCTTCCTGTTCAGGCAAACCACAATTGAGGCACCAACTATAGGTAAAGTCGCAAATCGGACTTATAGCTTGTTCATCAGTTGATATATGAAATTGTATATCCATTGATGTGCGCTTTTATGAATCTTTATTTAATGTAGCATTTCTCCCGCTATTATGCCTCTGATAATAAGATAAATGCCAAAAGTTGCTGCCAAATAGGGTATAAATTTGTTAATGCGCTGACGCCATTCAAGGCTCACAAAACCGGGTGCCAGCGACATCACCATCATAGCAGGTATGGTACCAATCCCAAAGAGCATCATAAACAGGCTGCCCTGCACGATCGAACCAGTTGTGACTGATCCCGCCAATCCCACATAGACAAACCCGCAGGGCAAAAGTCCATTTAAAATTCCAATAAAAAATAATGTGAGGGTACCGCCCTTTTTAAATTGAGAGAGCATAAGTTGTTCAAGGCGATTGAATAATATGTTAATACCAATCTTTGCTTTCCATTTTTGTAAGAATGAAAACTGAAATAGTGCACCGACAAGTATCAAAGCACCCAGTAGTATTGATACTGATTGTTGAATTCCGGCAAGAGCTATGGAATGACCGATAATGCCAAAAATGACCCCCAGAAAGGTATAAGTAAGAACTCTGCCTATATTATAGAGCAGTCGTCCCCAGACAAGTGAGAAGGTGGATTTATTTTTCCCGGGCAGGGCTAACGCAATAGGACCACACATACCAATACAATGGAAGCTACCGAAAAAACCAATTGCGAGAGCAGACCAAATTTCCATAAAGCTTATTTCAAGTAATTGATTAGATATGAAGCCATTACCAGATTCGTAATATGTTAATTATTTTATTCCACGAACATTAATTATAGTCGTGTGTTTTTTACTTTATATTTTAGCTGTTGTTTGATGTTTTAATGATTTATTTTTGGACAGCTTTTAATATTACAGTTTACTTAAAGGGGATCTGTAACAATCATTTTATAGTAGATTTTTCTTAGAAACAATGTTGATTAATCTGCGCTCAAAGAAGTGGTGAGCTCACGAATTTTTAACAGGGGTTTTAGAGACTACTAAATCCGATCTTTTATATATGTTATTATCAAATGCTTGTGTTTATGGGTTAAGAGCTTCAGTTTATTTGGCTGCGGTTTCGGACGACTCTTATGTATCTATAAAAAAAATTAGTGATGATCTCGATATTTCGCATCATTTTTTAACGAAAGTTTTGCAACAGCTTACTAATGCAAACCTGATGGAGTCTATGAAAGGGCCAAAGGGAGGGGTTCGATTGATACACTCTACTGAAGATGTTACGCTGCTTGAGATTGTTGCTGCCATCGACGGAATGGATATTTTGACCGAATGTGCATTAGGCTTGCCGGGCTGTGGAACAGCGAAGCCTTGTCCGATCCACGATAAATGGGCTGATACGCGTGATGAAATTCGTAAAATGTTATCCGATACATCACTGCAAGATCTGGTAAATGAGGGCAAGTCAGGTAATTTGCGTATTACGGCGGATGGTAATTTTAAATGGGTGTAATGATAACTTAGGAGTCATTGCACTTCTATTTGTTCGCACATCTTCATATTCCATTCAAAGTAGCGGCCTACCATTGGATATGAAATTGAATTAGATATTTCTACCATTTGAGTACATGATTTTTATTGATAACGAAGGTATTACAGATCCGCATATAAATTTAGCGCTTGAAGAATATGCGCTCCGTAATTTTGATTACGATCACGATTACCTGCTTTTCTATATAAACGAACCCTCTATTATCATTGGGCGGAACCAAAATACGCTTGAAGAAATCAACCACGAATATGTAGAGGAAAAAGGAATCCACGTGGTGCGGCGAATATCGGGTGGTGGAGCTGTATATCACGATACCGGAAACCTGAATTTCAGTTTTATTACCGATTACGATAAGAAGAGTCTTAATAACTTTGAAAAGTTTACAGCCCCGATTGTGCGTGTCCTAAACACCATGGGAGTTGATGCCGAGCTTAGCGGGCGTAATGATCTTCAGGTTAATGACCGCAAGATATCGGGGAATGCGCAGTTTTCGAGCGTAGATCGTATGTTTAGCCACGGAACGCTCCTTTTTGACAGTAATCTGGATGAGGTGACAAATGCGCTGGATGTCAAGATGAGTAAAATTGAATCGAAGGGGCATAAATCAGTTCGTAGTCGCGTGGCAAATATTAGTGAGTTTATGGAAGGCTCAATGGAAACAGCTACGTTCCGACAAAAGTTGTTAGAGGGATTGTATGAGGATCGTGATGAGTTTGACACGTATCATCTAACGGAAGCCGAATGGAAAGAAGTGCATAATCTCAAGAATGAGAAGTACGGACAGTGGGACTGGAATTTCGGAAAGTCACCCGACTTCAATATACAGCGAACACGGCGATTCGATGCCGGAGAAATTGATCTGCGACTGGATGTTGCAAACGGTCACATCGATAATATTAAGATTTACGGTGACTTCTTTGGCAGCGAACCGGTGAAGCAGCTCGAAAATTATTTAGAGGGTGCGCGGTATGATCGAACAGAAATTGAAAATCGGATTGAGCCTATAAATATAGAGCAATATTTTGGGGCAGTACCCAAACACGAATTTATTGAGCTGGTATACGGAGCGGATGAATAACTAAAGTCAGATAGCCAATGGAATCTGTTTTTGAAGAGTTAACCGTGGTCGAACTCGCGGGGGTGCTTGCCGGTCCCGCCGTTGGAAATTTCTTCTCCGAGCTTGGAGCAAAAGTTATCAAGGTTGAGAATAAACGAAGTGGCGGTGATGTGACCCGCCAATGGCGTCAGCCTGGTGAGTCATCCGAAGGGCCGTCGGCTTATTTTTCATCCGTCAACTGGAATAAGAATTCTCTGCTCTTAGATCTGGGTGATACGGAGGATAAACACAAAGTTAATGAGCTCATCGAAGAAGCAGATATTGTTATCACCAATTTTAAAAAAGGGGACGATAAAAAGTTTGGGCTGACCTTTGATGATTTAAAAGCAATAAATCCTACAATAATACAAGGACATATTTCCGGTTTTGGAAGGGAAAGTGACCGCCTTGCCTATGATATGATTTTACAGGCCGAAACGGGATTTATGTCGATGAATGGACAGCCCGATAGCCCACCCACAAAGTTACCGCTGGCCCTCATAGATGTGCTGGCGGCGCACCAGCTGAAAGAGGGCATTTTGTGTGCAATGCTCAAGCAAAAGGAAACCCCGGGGCAAGCTTTTCGGGTAGACGTAAGTCTTTATGACAGTGCCATTTCCTCCCTTATTAACCAAGCTACAAACTGGCTGATGAATGGCAATGTACCCCAACGAATAGGGTCGCTGCATCCCAATATTGCACCGTATGGCGAAATATTTACCACTGCTGATGACCGTCTGATAACGTTGGCCATCGGCAGTGACAGGCAGTTTCGGGACTTATGTAAGATTCTGGGGGCTGATGAATTATCCAATCAGTCTGAGTATCGACATAACGAAGCAAGAGTTGAGAACCGAAAAGCATTATCAGACATTTTGGGTGAGCATATCGGCAAGTTTGAGGCTGATCTGTTTTTAGAGCAATGCCAAGATAACTTTGTGCCTGCAGCAGAGATTAAGAACCTGCAACAGGTTTTTGAATCTGAAAAATCCCGGCAGCTATTATTAAAAGAAGAGAAAGAGGGACGGCAGACCATCCGACCAAAAACGACCGTATTTAGCATCCAGCCGTAAGATAGGTTTAGATAAAAAACATATTGGGAGGGTTGGTTATATATTTAGGATAATATACTCTTTTTATTTGTTATATTTCGGTTACTACTTAATTCATTAGTAGCGAATTATGAAGACCTCAACCGATTTAACGTCTCTTACCTCTGCTCTGGAAGAAAATATGGATCTGTCGGACTTGGGAATAACCAAACATTTTAAACCCGGCGATACCATTGTAACAGAGGATGCCCCCGTACGATCCATACCGATAGTTACCTCCGGGAGCATAAAGGTAATGCAATCTGATGATACCTATAGGGAGATGGTTTTATATTACTTGCGGCCCGGGGAAACCTGTATTATGTCGTTTTTGGCTGGATTATATCATGATACCAGTAAGGTGAAGGCCGTTGCAGAGGAGGAGTCAAAAGTTCTATTTATTCCCGTCAATAAAATTCACGAGCTAATTCGAGAACATCCCCAATGGCTAAACTATATTTTTCAAATCTATCATAAACGGTTTGAGGAATTATTGGAGGTTGTGGATGCAGTGGCATTTAAAAAGATGGATGAGCGTCTTCTGCAGTTTTTACAGAAACGATGTGAGGTGATGGAAACCGATACGTTGACAATGACGCATGATCAGCTGGCACAAGAACTGGGAACGGCGCGTGAGGTCATCTCTCGATTGCTGAAAAAGATGGAGGCTGAAGGATTTGTCGAACTGGGAAGAAATAAGATTACACTTATGTGATAAAAGTCACTGACATTGGATGAACAGTCAACTATAATAGCGTTCAATTTGAAAATCGAGATATTTAACAATGAATGAGTCGACGAAATACACCTTGCTAAATAACTGGCATCCAATGCGCTGGGTTGCTCTGGGCGTGGGAGTACTATTTGTCGGTATGGGTGCTTGGCATGCAGATATTCTATCGGTTTTGCTGGGTGGATTTTTCCTGTACCAGGCAGTAACGAATACCGGATGTCTGTGTGGAAATTGTGCAGTACCCGCACGGGCAACGACGAAATCCGGAAGTGGTAATATTGAAGAGGTGGAATTCACCGAAATTAACGAGGACTGATATGGCTAAGACGAAAAAAAAGAAAACGACATTTAACGAAGTTATTAACGGAGAAAAGCCAGTGCTGGTCGATTTTTATGCCGATTGGTGTGGACCTTGTAAAATGATGAACCCTATATTGAAAGATTTAAAAAAGAGTATGGAGGATGCCATCAATATTATCAAAGTGGATGCCGAAAAGAATGCTGATGCAGCAATTAAGTATAACGTCCGTGGGGTGCCAACACTGATCCTTTTTAAAGGTGGTCAGATACTTTGGCAGCAATCCGGGGTAGTACAAGCCAAACAACTGGAACAGATTATTAATCAAAAATTAGGACAGAAATGAGCGACAAAAAACACGAGTACCACGTAGATTTAGATTGGAAAGAGGGGCGTATCGGGTCCCTAAGTTCTCCTGAACTTGAGGATAAAATTGAGGTGGCGACACCACCGCAATTCGACGGTGGCGTGGAGGGTACTTGGTCACCCGAACACCTTTTTGTTTCGTCGGTAAGCAGTTGTTTTATGACTACATTTGTAGCTATTGCCGAGTATTCAAAGCTTAATTTTGAAAACCTTAGTGTGAATGCCACTGGCAAGCTTAGCAAAGAAGATGGAAAATTTGTGGTGTCAGAAATAACAATGAATCCTGAGCTTACAATAGCTGACGAAAAGTTTGCTGACAAGGCTAAGCGTATTATGGAAAAGGCTGAAGAGGCTTGCCTGATCACCCGATCAATCAAGACCACAATTCACTTTGAACCTAAAGTGACTATTGCAGCCCTTAAGTAATTTTTGAGCAAATTGTTTCAAAATCAGAACAACATAAATACATTCTATTTAATCTAAGAACACATACTTATGAGTGATTTAAATCAAATCGGCTTGGATAAAGCCAAATCAAAAGAGTTGGCAGACAAACTGAATGAGCTTCTGGCAAACTATTCAGTATTCTACCAAAATACGCGCGGATATCATTGGAATATTAAAGGTGATGACTTTTTTGAGCTTCACGTGAAGTTTGAAGAGTTGTATGATGATTTGCTGGTAAAAATCGATGAGGTGGCAGAGCGAATTTTAACGCTCAACCATTCTCCAAATCATCGATACTCCGGTTATATTGAGAAGTCTGCAATTGAAGAAAGTAACCATGTATCGGATGGCAAAACAGCGGTTCGTGAGATTTTAGATGCATTTAAAACAATCATCACGCTGCAACGAGACATCTTGGAGCTGTCTGATGATGTGGGTGATGAGGGAACCAATGCCTTGATGAGTGATTACATCCGCGAGCAGGAAAAAGAAGTTTGGATGTATTCCTCATATGTTGATGAGAATTAATGGATGGAACGCAGTTTTTAGTAAAGGCCTTTATGTTAATTCATGAAGGCCTTTATTATTGGTAAGTTATTTCTGTAAAAGGTAATTAATAAACTATTAAGCCCAATTAGCATATGTCATATTACTACAGCAAAACATTAGATGATTCTTTTGAGGATGCAATCGAAAAAACAACGGAAGCCCTCAAAGAGGAAGGGTTTGGCGTTCTTACTGAAATTGATATTAAGGCAACCCTGAAAAAGAAGCTGGATGTTGATTTTAAGAAGTATCAGATTTTAGGGGCCTGCAATCCTCCGTTGGCTCATAAAGCGCTATCATCTGAGGATCACATTGGATTAATGCTGCCCTGCAATGTCATTGTACAGGAGCATGAAAACGGAGAGGTTGAAGTTTCTGCCGTGGATCCCATTGCTTCTATGCAGGCCGTCGAGAACGACGAACTCGGGGGAATAGCCCAAGAGGTTCGTGACTTGCTAAAAAAGGTGATAGATAATTTGTGATCCAGCCGGTTGGCTAAGGTGTTTCATAAACCACTGAGTTGATATTCATGCCTGCCCCAACGGATGATAGAACGATCACATCGCCGGAATGTATGTGATGGTCGTCCATCTTTCCGCCCAAAATCAGATCAAGTAAGGTAGGCACAGTAGCAACGGAGGTGTTACCAAGCCACGAGATAGTCATGGGCATAAGGTCATCGGGCACATCCTCTTTGCCGTATAATTTGCCAAGTCGTTGTATAATGGCTTCATCCATTTTAGCATTAGCCTGGTGGATGAGCACTTTATGGACATCCTCGAAATCGAGGTCGGCTTTATCCAGGCTCGACTTTACAAGGTCGGGCACATTAGTTAGCGCATACTGATACAGTTTACGCCCGTTCATATGCATGTAAAGTGGGGCATCCGCCATTTTTGGATCAAAAGGCGGTTCCATCCGTAAAAAGTAGGCTTCTTCTTTGGCATCTGTACGTGCAGCATGACTTAAAATGCCAATTTCTTTATCTGTTTTTTTTGATTCCAAGACGGTAGCTCCGGCCCCATCGGCGTAAATCATGCTGTCCCGGTCATTGGGATCGCAAATGCGCGAAAGTGTTTCAGTGCCAATCACCAGGCAGCTGGAGGCGTCTCCGCTTTGCAGGTAATAATTTGACTGTATTATACCTTGCGTCCAGCCCGGACATCCGAAAGGAAGATCATAGGCCACACAATTCGGGCTTTCGATTTCCAACTTTTGTTTGACCCGCGAAGCAAGACTGGGGACCATGTCGGTTACGGGATTGTCAGCACGAACATCCCCAAAGTTATGTGCCACGATGATATAGTCAAGTTCTTCAGGATCAAGTTCTGCATCTTGAAGTGCATTTCCACCAGCTTCAGCAGCCATATCAGAAGCAAGTATATCATCTGCTGCATACCGTCGTTCTTTAATACCAGTAATTTCCTCAAACTTCTGGATAATCTCCTCGTTTGTTTTGTCAAAGGGAGAGCCATCAGCATTTAAAAAAGTACGATTCAAGAAGTCATTGTTGGTAACTTTTTTCGGCGGAATATATGATCCCGTACCGGTTATTATTGAGCGATAGGAATGAGCCATAATTATCAATTACAGTAGTAAAGTATTGAAAATGTCCTATTATTTGATGCTGTATTGTGGTTATATTTTTGGCGAACTGCAAAAAGAAAAGTCAGCATATATAAAATTCGTATTTAAAGGTCTTTTTTTCTGCAGTCTTCATATTCCATACATATTAAAGTGATTATTTCGAGCTGATTTTAAGAGTTTTTACCTTGTGGTACGCGTTGATACCCTTGTATATAAAAGAGATTTGAAATCACTTTATTGATAACAATTTAACTACTTTAAGAACCCCATTTTTATGTCCTATAAAGATAAGTACACCACTGCAGAAGAAGCCGTAAAGCTAATTAATTCGGGAGACCGCGTCTTTATCCATAGTGTGGCAGCAGCGCCCCAGCCACTTATTGATGCTATGACGAATCGTGCTCCCGAGCTTGAGAATGTTGAAATTGTTCACTTGCATACCGAAGGAGACGCACCGTATGTAAAGCCGGAATACAGCGATACTTTTCATACCGACGCCTTTTTTGTGGGTGCCAATGTTCGAAAGGCTGTGAACGAGGGAAGCGCCGATTATTTGCCAATTTTTCTCAGTGAGGTTCCGGGTTTGTTCCGACAGAATATTATGCCGATTGATATTGCACTTGTTCAGGTTTCACCACCGGATAAGCACGGCTACTGCTCCTTGGGTGTTTCTGTGGATGCTACTCGTGCTGCTTTGCAAGAGGCAAAACGAGCCATTGCTTTGGTCAATCCTAACATGCCGCGTACACACGGAGACGGTATTTTTCATGCCAGCCGATTTAATGCGTTGGTAGAGGGAGAGGGATCATTGCACGAATTAAATATCCCGGAGCCCAATGAGGTGGAAAGAAAAATAGGTCAAAACTGTGCTGATCTCGTCGATAATGGCGCTACGCTGCAGATGGGCATTGGCGCTATTCCCAATGCGGTATTAGAAGCGCTTGACGGACATAAAAATTTGGGAATCCATACGGAGATGTTTTCTGACGGTGTTATGGATCTCGTTGAAAAAGGGGTCATTAATGGGAAGGAGAAGGCAACACACCCCGAAAAAATTGTTGCAAGTTTTGTGATGGGAAGCCGCGAGCTCTACGATTTCATGGATGATAATCCAATGATAGCCATGCTGGATGTGGAGTACGTAAATGATACTGCGGTAATCCGGAGAAATCCCAAAGTGACGGCTATAAACAGTGCGGTAGAAGTTGATATTACCGGCCAGGTTTGTGCTGATTCTATTGGTACTTATCACTATTCGGGTGTTGGAGGACAGATGGACTTTATCCGTGGGGCATCACTCAGCGAAGGCGGTAAGCCAATTATTGCGCTTCCATCAACGACCAGAAAAGGACAAAGCAAAATTGTGCCGTATCTAAAGCAGGGGGCCGGCGTGGTAACGACGCGTGCCCACGTACATTATGTTGTAACGGAGTATGGCGTAGCCAACCTCTATGGCAAAAATATGCGTGATCGTGCTAAAGCACTTATTGATATTGCACATCCCGATCATCGCGAAGAGCTGAATAAAGCCGTACGGGAACGGTTTAAGCACGTCTGATAAAAGTTTGATCAAAACTGTTATTATTCTTCTATGGCCCCACCGGTATTTGGGTGGGGCATTTTAATGCAAAGAAAAAGATAGTTTCTGGGACCCGATTTAGCGGAGCTATTATTATCCCGATAATCCGGGATGTTCATATCTAAAAGCTTTTGAGCTTGTACTTCATTTTTGAGTATTGAATATTTGAGAATGCACTCATTGCAGCTAATCGTTGAGCGAAAATCATTCACGCCTCATATATTTTTTCAACTCCTTTTATCAGAAGATGATATTAAATAAGAATTTGTGTCTTTGAATTTGTACCATATGTGGTAATCCGAAATAAGTAGCCCTGGCACACATTATGAAAGAACATAAAGGGATGCGTCCGCAGGATGTGGTTATTCTCCTGAAGATTATTGCGATGGGAGATCAGAAGTGGTATCTGAAAGATCTGGCTGCTCAACTTAATATTAGTAACTCAGAAGTGAGTGAGTCTTTGCACAGATCGGTAATTGGCGGACTGGTAGAAAGCGACAAAAAAGCGGTTAAAAAACAGAAATTGCTGGATTTTTTGGTATATGGCGTGAGGCATGTATTTCCTGCTATTGAGGGAAGGTTAGCCCGGGGGATGCCTACTGCTTTTTCGGCTTCTGTATTAAGTGGAGAGTTTGTGGTTGAGAATCCGTATATATGGCCAACTCAAGGATATCGAACAAAAGGCATTTCTATTGCGCCACTGTATCATACGGTGCCTCAAGCCTGTAAGAATGATGCGTTACTCTATGACTTGTTAGCATTAACTGATGCCCTTAGAATGGGGGCTAAAAGTGATGTTTTGATCAAGCTTTTATCCCAGCGAATGGGCATCAGTTAAGCTAATTGTGACTATAGATTAAAATCCTACCTGAAGGATGGCAAAGAAGTTTGATTGATCAAAACCATCATTGGTTGGGAATGAATAGGTGAATTTCAGCTTGGTGAATTTGTTAGGACTGTGGTTGAACCCAACGAGAATCTGTTCGGTATCCTGCGCTAAATTGTCCCCTTCAAAAGCATCCCATCGGGCCAAGAGGCGACTGTTCTCCGTAACAAAATATCCGGCTGTAACATAATAACCGTATGGGTTACTGTCGGCTCCCAACTCTGGGTTTCTCCATGCGTTAATAAACTCCCCATCGAGTAATAGCTTCCCTTGCGTGGTACTGATATAGGTGGTCAAGAGGGTTTGATGTCCCACATATCCGGTTGAGAGATTTCCGCTTCCCGGTGTATCTTTAGTTTCATTAGCCAAACTTACACCCAGTTTTGTTTGGCTGGCTCCATCACCAAAATAGCTTTCAACACGGCCTATGTACAGAAATTTGTTGTCATCGTTACTGTTGCCGTTATAACCATTGCCATTAAAAACACCGCCGGTAAAACGGAATGTTTTTCCAGAAGTATAGGTATCTATCTGCAGCCCTAACTGTCGTTTGAGACCCAGCCGATTGACAACGGTAGAACGTCCTGCAAACAAGACCGATCCTGCTCCTGTCAAGTATTCATGAGAAAAAGGAGACTTAAAAAGTCCTGCTTTTACTTCAACTTTTGAAGATGGTCGATAATAAGCATTAGCATCTAACACCGATGGACTTTTAAGCATAGTGGCCTGCAGTTTATAGCCGAACTTACCATTGAATGTCCCGCCCATCTTAAATCTTCCTTTTGATGCGTGGAAACCATTGCCGGCATTTCTTTCCAGTTGAAAGTCGGCTTGTCCCTGAAGCAAAATTCCAAAAGAAAAGTAGTCGTTTTTTAAATGCTCTTGAAGGTTTTCGACTTGCTGTTCAAAATTTACTGATTCCTGTGCAAAAGTGTTTGTACTCATAGACAGCCAAATAACTGCGGTGAGTATAGAAGTAATTAGATTGATACTATATTTCATACTGAATCCCAATTAGGTTTATAGGTTATACCGTTAGGATCAGTTATCGTAGAACTGGAAATTTTCTTAAGTAAAAAGGAGGGCTTATAGGTGATTTGATATCCAACCTATAGGGAAGGCTGGGGCAATAATATATTAACTGCTGAAAAGATAGTTGTCAGTGGGAGTTTTGTTTAAAACAGGAGGAAATAGTGCTTACCAATATATCGTAGCTGCCATAATTTTTCTTGACGATACCATTTGCGTGAGAAAGAAGCGTACTGCGTTCTACATCGCTTAGTTTCTTTCCGGTATATACTATTTTGGGAATTGAAGAAAATCGCTCATCATTATTTACTTGCTTTAAAAAATCTAAGCTATCTGTATCACGGATAATATAATCGCTAACAATACAATCAATATGGTGATCTTCAAGAACCTGATGCGCTTTTTCTATGGTATTTACCGCTATACAGTTGGCAAAAGTGTAGGTTAGATATTCTTTGACAGCTAAATTATGAACTTCACTGTCATCAATGACAAGGATTGTTTTGTTTCTATGATTCAGTTGCTTGTTATTGTTAAAACCGAATTGGTCAGTGTTCGTTTCTGCTGTTGATATACTCTCTGATAGTTTTTTGTATGCGGGCAGATAAAGGGTAAACGCAGATCCTTTTCCAACCTCACTTTTAACTTGGAGCGCACCCCCTATTTTTTTAGTTAATTTCTGAGAAATATCTAATCCAAGTCCTGTACCTTCTTTTGAGTTTTTTGTGCGTTTATAGCGACCAAAAATGGTATCTAATTGGTCTTTGGGGATTCCAATTCCCGTGTCCTCAACTCTAAATGCTACAGCATTGTCACTATCAATTTGCATGTTGGTAAGTTCTTGATTTGTAGCCGAGGAAATCTCAAGAGTTACACTACCTTCATTCGTGAATTTGAAGGCGTTTGAAAGTAGATTCTTTAAAATACGTTTAACGTATGTTTGATTAGTCGAGATATAGGACTGCTGAAGAGAAGAAGTTCCGTAATTAAAATCAATCCCATTCCGTTGTGCAATCGGTTTAAATACTAAGTAGAGCTTTTGTGCAAACGAATCCAGGTCTAACGAGTCAGATAAGATATCTTTAGATGTTTCATCGTTATTACTCGGATCAAAAAATTCATTTATATAGTTAAGAAGATGTTTCCCCGAAAAGTGAATGGCTTGCTGAAATTTGCCAAATCCTTTTTGAAAGTCTCCGGGCTGTTTATCGAAAAGCAATTTGTTGGATAGAATAATAGACTGCAAACTGGTGCGCATATCATGCGCTGCGTTTACCAGTAGCTCTTCTTTCTGTTGGTGCTTGGAAAGGTATTGCGCTGCAATTTTTCGCTGTCTTTGAAGCTTGCGAACCTTATACCATGAGCCGCTTATATCTTTGTTTATCGCTAAAATAAATGGTTTGCCGTCATGTGAGATTTTATTTAAATGGATTTCAGCAGGAAAAACGACCCCCATCCCTCGAACGATATTGGTGCAGAGAGAAATTGATTCTTGTTGTTCTTCTAAAAGGGGTTGAACTAACTTCTTAAACGATTTTGTGGTGTATTCGGAGAAAATATCCGAGGGGGTGATCTCCTCAAGATCTATATTTCTGTTTTTGAAATTATTTGCCGCTGTCTTGTTAATGTAATGACATCTAAGCGTCTCTGCATCAAAGACGAAAATGCTTTCAGAGCTTAGATTTAGTATATCGGAAAAAAGTTCTGAAGAGTTAGCTATTATTTCTTTTTGAGGTGCTGATTTGCCTGTCGATAATTCGCGTTTTAATATGGTGGGGAGCCGGTATAGGTGTTTAAGTGATATACAATCCGTGGCTCCCTTATTGGTCAGTTCATGAAATACGTCTTTGGTAAGATTCTCAGTAAAAAAAATTACAGGACTATTGGGAAAGTTTTTTGCAACGACAGGTAACAGGTTAAAGGAAGACGAAGATTCTTCAGAAAGAATGACGACATCCCAGTAGTTATTATCAATTGCCCTCTGGCTAACATCTTCTGGATGCTCCATTTTCAAATAATCGACATTGATACCTTCCGTTTCAATGCATTCAATTATCTGAGAACAGTAATCTTCAGAAACATTAATAAGTAGTAGGTGTAGCTTCACTTTTGTCAATAGTCCTATTATAAGCCGTGTAGAGCCAAATTATCCGCTGGTTGGTAGAGGAGAAAAATGTATTATTTCTAAATGTATTCCTTATAACCAAATACCAATAAAAAGCCTCGCAACATCATATTCAAGAGGTAATTAATTTTTTTTAATATTAATTTTTTTTAATAAATTCATTTCGGAAATGACTTCCCAAAAAAGAGGGTATTTCCGGGGTACAGAATTACATTTAGGACTATTAGAATTACATGTTGGCTTATGAACAAGGATGATACTAATGACGAAAGTAGTGACGAACCGTCTGAATCAAAATCCGGGAAGATGCTTCGAAGCTATTTTACCGGAGAGTTTCAATCTGTTTACATAAACAAGAATAATATTCGGTACGAACAGGTTAAGACGACTTTAGAACTTCAAGAAGAAATTGTTTGCGATAAAATGCACAAGGCCATGTCGCCCATAAGCGCGATATCAGGGTACTTGGAGTTGATGAAGATTATGCTTGAAAATGACAAAGACAAAGAATCTATTGAACGTTATAGAAGTAAGGTTGAAGAGGGCATAGGAGAACTCGGAGAAATTGTTGAGGAACTATATGATGCTTTTGATGAAGGCATACAAAAGAATAGGTCTAAATTCTCTACAGAAATAAGTTTCGATAACAATACTACCCAGGCAAATTAGTATGTGCTACCAAAGCGTGTCGTACTGTTGACCCTTGGGATTTTGAAAGATGTTGACTTGCAAATCATAGAGGTGCTGTCGCAAGATGTGAATTTCTTGAGCATCAAAATTAGATATCAAGGTATTCGGATTGAAGTCTCTTGCAAGTAATATCTTGGATTGTAATAAAGTTAAATTTTTATGTTCAGCAATAAAAAACTGTTGAAATAGATCACTAAAATCTTTCTCCGGTAACAACTGAAGAAAGTCTGATTCGCTTTCATCATTTCCTCCCGCAGTTATTTGATGCGATTCTTCATGATCAGCATGGCCTTCCTCTCTTTCTTCATCAATATCAGGAAAATCCTTAACAGGCTTTGATTGTAAATCAGCAACGTATTCCTGAGTTGGATGTACCCCTTCCAGAGCCGGTATATTAGAGGAAAAACTTGTCTTTGATGATCGAGGAAGCATGATCGACTCTAATTAGGAAGTCATGTTTTTTGTTAAGGTTTATTTTTAGGGTTATCGGTGATATTAGGCTTTTCTTTAAGAATTTTAGAGCAGGGCGCCAGCGAAATAAAAAATATCATCAACGGAGTATGAATCATTGTACAGTTATTTATTTCGTTTTTGGTAAAAAAATTTAAGTGATGCCGCCTACCGACGATAACGGAATATGAATAGCTAAAACTATTTGTTCCCGGTTGATGATAAGGTCTGCCGAGGTCAAATCTGTAGTAATATTTTTACCTAAAAGTACTGGAGTTAATAATGAGTAAAATAAAAGCACTCGTAGTAGACGATTCAAAAATTATGAGAAGTGCTGTAAAGCGTGCTCTCAATAATCTTATGTTAGCTGATTTTGAATACGTGGAAGCCAAGGATGGTGAAGATGCACTTGAAAAATTTAATAAAGAAATTGAAATCATGTTCGTTGACTGGAACATGCCTAATATGACAGGAGTTGAGTTTGCCCAGGCCATCCGGGAGCAGGGTAACGACCACATTCCCATTATCATGGTGACAGCCGAAAAGTCTATGGGTAAGGTTGACAAGGCTTTAAATGAAGGCGGAGCGAATGAGTATGTAACAAAGCCATTTACGGCAGATAAAATGCATAAAGCCATCAGCGATTACTTTGACGAAGAGGGGAATATTGCCGGTGGCGGTGATGATGAGGAAGAAGACAAAAGTTTTTTCAAAGGCATACTAAACTCTTAAACAAGCAGGTAGCAAATAGATGAAATTAGCAGAGATTGAAGAATTAGAGCAGATCCCGGAAGAGCTGGTGGAAAAGGTTGAGGAGTCTGTTTTGAACACATTTGGTTCAATAATTGGCGAAGAGCTGGAGTACATAGAGTACGAAAACGGAGATAAGCCTTTGAATGGGATAATTGGAAATATTGCGGTTTTTAATACGGATCATACGCTTTCGTTGATGTTGGCCATTCCCAAAGATACGGCCTTATACTTTTCAAAAGTATTTATCGGGATGGAATTACCCTTTGAAAGTGATGACATGGGAGACCTGGTTGGAGAAATTTCAAACATTTTAGCCGGTGATGTTGCTGCAAATGTAGAAAAGGTTGGGTTTCGAGGGCAGTCTTCATTACCTACGGCAACACGAGGCAGTGATTTAACCCTCTTTATGCCGAACAAGCCTCCTACTAAAAAAATGAAGTTTATTAGCGAGAATACAGAATTTTTGCTGACGATGGTATTAAGTGAATCTAACTAAACAGTATTGGGATGAGTAGCATAAATCAACAGCGGATAGAAGATCTTGGAAATATAATGCGTGCGCTGGCCGACGTATGGCCGGCCGATCGCGATAATGTGGCCGTTGCCGGAGCCCAGTTTGAGGAATTTATTTCCACCTTTGATGAGGATCCCGGGCAGTTGCAGCGACTTATAGATATGGCCTGGAAAGGGTTAAAGTATCTTTTCCAGGAGGATGATTATTTTATAAGTGTTAAGACAGCCACCATGCAGGCTGTTAATACGATTCGCGAGTATTTGGTTAATGAAGGTAATATTGAAGTCGAAGTTTTTGAGAAGGCTTATGATGATCTTGTTGATGCATTAGAGGGTGAAAAGGAATCTGCTGATGAACTGATAGAGCTTGAAGAGGAATCTTCTAAATCTGTTGAGTCAGATACGCCAAGTGAAACGGAAGTTGATGAGCCTAAAACTCTGAACGATTTGGCCTCTTATATAATGGGGTTGGAAGAAGACGATGCGTCGGGCGAATATATAGAAAGCTTGAATGCTATTACGGTAGCAGTAATGTCTAATGCCCGCCCGGATATTGCAGAAGTTTTGGAAGGGGCTAAACTACATCTTGATAAGGTTCGTACGGATGGTCCGGAAAAGCATGAAGGTTGGTTGCAAAAGATTGCATCTATTACTGAGAAAGCTATTGAGATTGAAGAGGCTCAAGAGTGGGATGAAAGTCAGCAAATAGAGACTGAGGAAGATTCGGCTTCAGATGTCACGAATAAAGAGAATCTTTCTGAGGAGTTGCCTTCACTATCCGAGGAGTTTTATATTCCCGATGATATTGATACCGCTATGGTGGGGGAATTTATTACGGAGTGTACGGAGCTTTTGGAGATGGCCGAAGGTGCGCTCCTGGATTTGGAGGAGAATCCGAATGACAGTGAACTTGTCAATAAGGTATTTCGCGCGTTTCATACTATTAAGGGTACCTCTGCTTTTATGGGGCTGGACCCCATATCAGAATTTACGCACCATCTTGAAACAGTGCTTAGTATGGTGCGGGATGGGGAAATCAATTTCGATGTGGCATGTGCCGACATCTCCCTGGAAGCTATCGACGTTATTACCAAGATGCTTGACGTTGTTGAAGGTGCGGAAGCGGGAGATCATTTGCCTAAACCCCTGAATTTTGAACGATTGACCAAGGTTCTGCACCGTGTGGAGGATGAAAAATTGGCTCCCAAGAAGGCCCTCGAAGAAGCGGGAGGGATTCAATATGAGAATTCGCCCACTACTGAAGAGTTGTTGGCAGACAGTGGGGGACAAAAAACAAATGGAACGTCTAAAGAGGGTTCTGATGACAGCCAAACAGAATCATCGGTACGTGTAAATGTCAGTAGGCTCGATCAGCTTATTGATATGGTGGGTGAGTTGGTTATTGCTCATTCGGTAGTAGCACAAGATGAAAGCATTCCCGATCATTCTGAGCTGCAGAAGAAGATCAATCATACCAGTAAGATTCTTCGGGAACTACAGGATACAAGTTTAGCACTGCGGATGGTACCCCTGAAGGCCACCTTCCATAAAATGAATCGCCTGGTCCGGGATCTGTCGCGAAAGGCCGACAAGTCAGTAAAGCTTTCGACCTTTGGTGAGGACACTGAAATTGATCGCAACATGGTGGACATTATTAACGAACCGCTTGTACATATGGTTCGTAATGCTATTGACCATGGTATTGAAACACCAGAAGAGCGAGCGAAATCCGGAAAGCCGGAGGAAGCGCAAGTATGGCTGCGAGCTTCGCAGGAAGGAGGCAAGGTTGTAATAGAGATTGAAGATGACGGTAGGGGAATTAATAAAGATAAAGTTTTAGAAAAGGCTATTTCCAAGGGTCTTGTTGAGCCCAACCAAAAAATGACGGACAAAGAGATCTATAATCTCATTTTCTTGCCAGGATTTTCTTCTACTGATGAGGTGACCGACTTATCGGGACGGGGTGTTGGAATGGATGTAGTTCGTAAATCGATTGAGGACCTCAAAGGAAAGGTTGATATAGAATCGGAAGAGGGTAAAGGAACCAAAATTATTATTGAGTTACCATTTACTCTTGCTATTACCGATGGAATGCTCGTCCGTGTTGGATCACAGCGATTTATAGTGCCAATCCTGAACATTGATCAAGCGTTCAGGGCACAGCGTAACGATTTATTTACAGTAATGGGTAAGTCGGAAAAAGTTTCTATACGCGGTGAAACGGTACCAGTTATTCGATTGCATGATCATTTCAATATCAGTGATGGAATAGAAGATCTAACGGATGGCACCTTGTTGGCGATACGAAATGCCAATAAAAAGTATGCTTTATTGGTAGACGAAGTGATAGGACAGCAGCAACTTGTGGGTAAGTCTATCAATATGGCTGCACAGATGGATCATATTTCAGGAGGCGCTATTTTGGGTGATGGTACGGTCGGGCTCATACTGGATACCGCTGCATTGATACAGAATTAGAGTCTACAATAGTATCATTATCGGCTTACGGCCGATATGAAGATTGAAATAAATTAGTAACAAGGTGCCTAAGGTAGGATTCGAGCATCTACTCTTTAAAGTGTTGAAGAATGAATTTAAAACCGGCAGAATTCAAAAAAATACAAACCAAGATTTATGACTATTGCGGGATAAATCTACATGAAGGAAAACAGGCTCTCGTCCGGTCGAGAGTTATGAAACGCATTCGAAAGTTGGGGCTACAAAACTTTGCCCATTATCTGGATTATCTTGAACGTGATTCTTCGGGCGAAGAGTTTCTGGCGTTGGTTGATGTATTAACAACAAACAAAACCAGCTTTTTTCGGGAAAACCAGCATTTCAAGTTTATACGTGATAATGTATTGCCCCAGATAAACGGCAGGCAGGTAAAGTGGTGGTCAGCCGGTTGTTCAACAGGAGAAGAGGCGGTAAGCTGCTCAATTATTATCCGCGAAAATATCAATCCCAAGTCAGTCAAACTTTTGGGTACTGATATCTCTCGTGATGTGATAAAGACAGCTAAAAGAGGAGTATATCCGGCAAAGTCTGTGGACGGAGTATCACCAAAATTGATCAGCAAATATTTTCGAAAGGCAAGCGAGGATCAGTATCAGATTGCAGAAAATATTCGAAAGATGATTACATACGGTCGATTGAATCTTAAGAAGAAATGGCCGTTAAATGGTCCTTTTCAAGTAATCATGTGCCGTAACGTAATGATCTATTTTAATCGAGAAACACAGCAAGAGTTAGTTGCTCGGTTTCGGGAAATTTTAGAGCCCGGAGGATATCTCTTTTTAGGGCACTCCGAGAGTATAGCAAGTGCAGACAGAAGCTTTGAAAATATAAGTCCGGCCGTATATCGGAAGAAATAATCCATTGGCATGAAAACAGTAGTAGGTGTAAGTGATTTAAGAGTCTCCGGGAATACCGATGAGACTATTATTACATATGCGCTGGGTAGTTGTTTGGGAATTGCTGCATACGATCCCACTATAAATGTCGGCGGTTTGTTACATGTAATGCTCCCATTGTCGAAAGCTGATCCCGAAAAGGCGAAACTGAAACCGGAAATGTATGTTGATACCGGTTTTCAGCTTTTGTTAGATGGACTCTACGATTTGGGAGCCAAAAAGCGAAATATCAAAATTACCGTGGCAGGTGGGGCAAGTATGAGATCGAAAGACAGAGACGATTACTTCAAAATTGGAAAACGAAATATCACTGTTCTTCGAAAGCTGCTCTGGAAAAATAGATTTATGATATCCAGCGGGGATGTAGGCGGGAATATTTCACGTACGATGGCTTTGCGGATTGCTGACGGATATATCACTATTAACAAAAAGCCCATTGGTGTAAATAAATAAGATGGAATATTAAATTCTTCTAATTTTTGAGCTTTGGTGTCAATTTGATTGAACTCTGCAGCATTTGGTTCGATAACATAGAGAGCTGTTGTTTGTGGATAATGATCAAAAACACTCATTCCAACAATCATTTTGGCGATGAATATATTAGTTGTAGAAAATAATAGAACAAGAGGTACAGGAATTGTTCATGTAATTCGCAAAATAAATTTAAAGCTGGAAAACTTATATCAGGCTCATGATGTCAGCAATGGATTGGAAATTTTGAAAACCCGTTTGGTAGATTTGATGCTGGTTGATATCGATATGTCAGTAATAGATGGTTTGGAAGTGCTGGGTAAAATGCGCTCTTGTACTGACGGTTCTGAAGTACCAACAATAGTAGTATCTTCGCGAAGAGATATGAAATTATTCAATGCTGTTACAAGCAGTGGGCTTGGGTATCTTCACAGACCATTTAGCTGGAGAATGTTGCGACAAAAGATATTAAAGTTCAAAAATGGCGATGTCACGTATGTCATATAAAAAAGAAATATATAAAGCTGCTGCGAAAACATTTGAGATAACATGTTTTCTGTTTCCTCTGGAGGAAGAGGAGGTGAACAATGAATCTCAAGAGCAGTTATCGCTTTCACATATGAAGTCAGTGGTCGAGTTTAGCGGTGCAATTGATGGAATGGTGGTTATCACTCCGTCAAAAGCATTACTAAGTGCAATGGCAGGAAATATGTTGGGAATTGATGAACCCAATGACGATGAAAAGGAAGAAGCGTTATGTGAAGTGGCAAATATTATAAGTGGCAATATAGCTCCTATTTTCAGCCAAAAGGGAGATATATGTTATATAAGTCCTCCACAGCTTTTTGACAGTAGAAAAAAGTTGACAAAAAAGATTAAGGATTCGTTGAAAGAAACCGTTCGGATATTTCTGGACGAAGGGGCCGCCGATATCGAAGTTCACTATCAAGATCAGGAGAAATTATGATAAAAGTATTAGTAATTGACGACTCGGCATTAGTTCGGAAACTGCTTACCAAAGAGCTGGATAAGGAGTCAGATATCATGGTCGTAGGTACAGCAATGAATCCCTATGTGGCGCGGAAAAAGATTGCCGAGTTCAAGCCTGATGTCTTAACACTTGATCTTGAGATGCCACGGATGGATGGCCTTTCTTTTTTGTCAAAGCTTATGAAGCATCATCCCATGCCGGTAGTGGTCGTAAGTTCATTAACTCCTGCCAATAGTGAAAATGCGCTAACAGCACTCCGGTTGGGAGCTGTTGATGTAATTTGTAAGCCCGGATCGGCTTATTCTACGAAAGAGATTTCAAGAAAAATTATCAAATCGGTGCGTACTGCTTCGGTGGCAAGTGTGAAAAAATCAACTACGCAGCTGACCCAGAAAAAACAGGTTGGAAATGCAAATAGTTTACCCAAGGCTCGATTAAAGACAACGACAAAAAAGTTGATTGCTATAGGATCCTCAACAGGAGGAACAAAAGCTCTTGAAGAGATCTTGCCGGCCTTACCGCCCCGTTTGCCGGGTACGGTGATTGTGCAACATATGCCTCCTGTTTTTACGAAGAGTTTTGCCGAACGATTAAATGAGGTTTGCAGAGTAAATGTTAAAGAGGCTGAAGACGGCGATTGGATTCAGCCCGGACAAGTGCTCATTGCCCCTGGAAATTATCATATGCTTGTGCAAAAGAAGGGGGCCAAATACTATACAAAGATTAAACAGGGTCCTCCCGTGCATCATCATCGTCCCAGTGTGGATGTGATGTTTAATTCGGTAGCTGAGGCTGCGGGTATCAACGCAACGGGTGTTATTTTAACGGGTATGGGGTCCGACGGAGCGAAAGGTCTAAAAAAGATGCGAGATCAGGGAGCACATACAATCGGCCAAAACGAAAAAACCTGTGTAGTGTATGGAATGCCCAAGGTAGCCCAGGAAGTGGGTGCTGTTGCCGAAGTCTTACCGCTATCAGAAATTGCTGAGGCTATTGTCACCCGAACCAAGGAAAAGGTTGTGTAATGCAGGTACTATTTTTACTCAAATATTGTAGCTATGGATATTAAGATTTTGGTGGTGGATGATAGTCCAATAATGCGAAAAGTAATTGAGCGGACTTTTAATATCTGTGGTTATGAAAGCACATCGATATTTGAGGCCAGCAATGGTAAGGAGGGGCTTGAAATTTTAGAGCAGCACCCCATTGATCTGCTTATCGTGGATATTAATATGCCTATTATGGATGGTGTGCAGATGCTAAAAGAGGTTAAGAAAGAAGATCAAACCAAAGAAATTCCTGTCCTGATTATTTCAGCGGAGAGTAATGAAGAGAGAATAGAAAAGTTGAGCCGTTTTGGGGCAACTTTCATCCACAAACCATTTACGCCGGAAAAACTGATGGCAAAAATGGAGCAGCTTATCTGAGGTTAAAGAAATTCCTTTCAAAAATTATTTAAGAAGTTTGACAGCGAGACGATAAGAGTACTGTAATTTAGGAGTGGAACAACTACTTGTCTGATTGAATGAAGTTCAATTAGATCGTCACAAATTTCTTAATAGAACATTTTTGTTATGAGTGAAGCAATAGCTAAAGAAAAAGAAGTGGATAGCCAATCTAATGTGGATATCGACGGCGGCAAGTTCTTGACTTTCTTTCTTGGAGAAGAGGAGTATGCCATCGAGATTCTGAAAGTACAAGAAATTATCGGGTTGATGACTATAACACCGGTTCCCAAGATGCCTGATTATATAAGGGGGGTGCTAAATTTACGCGGTAAAATTGTGCCCGTGATGAACTTGCGTACCCGTTTTGGTCTCGAAGAAATCGAGGATACCGATGAGACTTGTATTATCGTTATTCAGAATAAAGAATACCTGATGGGAGTTTTGGTCGACAAGGTTTCGGAAGTCGTTGATATAGCGACCGCCCAAATTGAGGATGTTCCTTCGGTTGGCACGGGAGAACAAAGTGAATATTTAGCCGGTATCGGGAAAGCAGAGGATTCGGTAAAAATGCTTTTGGAAGTAGATAAAGTGCTTTTTGATGTGCCTGAAAAGGTGTTGGATACCTCTGAAGAAGAATAAATAAGCCAATAGTGTTTAGTAACAAATAAAATAGATAGGATAACAGTATGAATTTATTTAAGAAACTAACAGGCGGTTTGGGTTCATCCGCTGGAAATACCGATTGGACCATTGGAAAAAGGATTATGAGTTTAACGGCTGGTGCTGTTACTATTACTCTTCTCCTCGGTGCCCTTGCGATATATGCCTTCAATATTATTGATGGATATGCAGCAGAACTTGATACAGTAAATTTGCCGGAATGGGGAAGCTCCCAGGCCTTGGACCAGGCTGTACGAGATGCTAATACAAATTATTTGAAATACAGTCAATCCGGAGATCTTGATAATTATGAAAAGGCGATAGGTCGTTTCGATAAAATAAATGGTGAAATTCAAGAATTACAGGTTCTTGCAGACAATAATGAAATGCCGGTTTTGGAAGAAGAAATTCCCACTCTTAAGAAAGAAGCCTCTATTTTTCAAAAAAATATCGAAAACTATAAAGAGGCGGCTGAATCCATGAGAGCTAACAGAGTTGAAATAGAAAAAGCATCGAAAGATGTTATTTCCTCTTTGACGAGTTATGTGGAAGATCCTGAGGCAACAGATATTTTAGATGTTGCTATTCTTAGAATGGTAATTGTTGATAATAACCGAAAGATTTGGAAAGCAGAGGCAGAAAATATTCAAGCTAACTGGGGAGAGATTAGTAATACCTATACGGATGTCCGTAAGCAACTAACTACGTTGCGTAGTGGGATTGAGAGTGGAACCAGCAGAAGGGCGGCGATTAGCAATGCGTTGTCAGCACTAGAACAGAATATTGAAGCTGCTGAAGTCATGCGGCAAGCCAATAAAGATTTAAAAACAGCTGAATCAAATACAACTACAGCTTTTAATGATTTAACAACAGATGTTTTGAAAGTTGCCGAAGCGGCTGAAAATAATGCGCGCGAAAAGGCTACTCTAGTGGCGGGAACTTCTGCTCAATATATATGGATTATAGGTATTGGAGCTGTACTTGCAGTACTTGGTGCTCTGTTGTTTGGATTATATATAGGAAGAACTATTAATTCTGCCCTGAAGAGTATGATTGTACGACTTAGCGGGGGGGCAAACCAGGTGGATGCTTCGGCTGACCAGTTGTCACAATCCAGCCAGGAGTTAGCAGAAAGTGCGAGTGAGCAGGCGGCGAGTCTGGAGGAGACGACCTCATCTCTTGAAGAGATTTCCTCGCAGCTGAAGCAGACCGATCAAAACTCAGCTGAAGCTGAGACTGCTATGAATGAAGCTAAACCTATGGTAGAGCAGGGGGTTGAGGCAATGAATCGAATGAAGGACGCGATGGAAGATATCAAAGAGTCTTCTGATCAAACCTCAAAGATTATTGATACGATTGATGATATTGCTTTCCAGACCAATTTATTAGCGTTGAACGCAGCGGTTGAAGCGGCTCGTGCCGGAGAAGCCGGAAAGGGATTTGCCGTGGTGGCCGAGGAAGTACGAAATTTGGCGCAACGCAGTGCTGAAGCGGCACAGAATACATCAGAACTTATTGAAAGTTCACAGGAAAGTTCTAAGCGCGGTGCTAAGGTAGCTGATGAGGTTTCTGAAAATCTGGAGAAGATTCAAGAAAGCGTGAATAATGTAAGTACGCTCGTGGTGGAAATTTCAGCAGCTTCCCAAGAACAATCGAGCGGGGTACAACAGATTAACTCTGCGATGTCCGAGATGGATGAAGCTGTTCAAAGCAATGCATCGGCATCTGAAGAGTCAGCGAGTTCGGCTGAAGAGCTTTCCTCACAGGCTAAAGAACTAAATCATATTATGAATGAGCTTTCAGATTTAGTGGGAGGCATCGATGGAACCCACGGTAAGCACCAAACGGATGGTTGGAAAGCAGAGTCGAATGGTCATTCAAATGGAATGAGTTCGAATGGCAACAATAGTTCACAAAAGATAAATAAGCAAAATAGAAATGAGCATTCTGATAACTCGGAATATCATAATGGGTCACAACACCCCAGCAAAGATGATGGGCGTGAGCTGATCCCATTTGACGAAGATGAGGACGACTTCAGTGGATTTTAAGAAGTAAAAATCACTCGAAGAAAAACGAATATTCCTTATAACCTAATAGTCCTCAAAGTGTTACCCTTGATAGGGGTAGCACTTTTTTATTTGCAGATCAAAAGCTTAAAAAGATTTCTGAATTTTATTTAAGAAAGAGATTTGCCCGCCGATAAAATATTGACAAGGAAGTAATAAGACTGGTTAAGGTTAATTAAAACGTGGATTTGAAATAGTCCCGCTAATGTGACGGGCAAATCTACATCACAGTTTAAATGCTATTTATGGGTTTTATTCGAAAGGTACTACGAAAGTTGGCGTCAAGATATGGAAATGAGCAACGTACGATCGGTAAGCGTATTTTATTTATAGTGCTGGGAGGGTCTATAATGACCCTGATAGTAGGGGCCGTAGCAATTTACTCCCTGAATACTATCGATAGTAATACCAATGAGTTGGTAGATGTAAATATTCCAGAGTGGAATATTGCCAATTCCATTGAAAATAATATGTGGGAATCAGGTTATAACCTGTCCCGGTACAATTATACTCATCGAGATACGCTTTATAAAAAGGCCGTTGCTAAATTAGATAGCGTAGATAAAAGGATCGAAGAGGGTAAACGTATTGCTAAAGCGTATGATGTTCCGAACTTTGAAAAAACAATTGTTCAAATTGATGAGTCCTTTGCTGCTTATAAAGCATCAGTAGATTCTTCACATAAGGCCGTTCAGGAACTTGATCAATATCGTGGGAATATGGCTTCGGCAACGGGTGAGTTTGTCGATATTATGAATGAGTATACAGCTGTTACCAATCAGAGTATACAGTCCCTTACTGATGCCGCAGAGATTCAGGCCGTTCAGGAAGAGCTTGCTTCAGCTGATGACATCACGAAAAACTTCTTACACAGTGTGAGTAAGTTGTGGCAGTCTGAGGCTTTGCGCAACACGGAAGATCTCATGGAGTTGGAGGATGAGTTTAATGAAATGCGTTCTCAGATGGGAGAATTATATGAAGGCACCACCGATCCGGAAAGAGATATGCAATTAAGTATTGCCCTGGCCATTCTCAACGACAATGTGGGTGCCGTAAAGGCTATGATTGCTGCACGTAACACAGTAAACAAACAGGAACAGATTCGTATTGAAGCCTATGAAAATATCGTAGGCAACGCTGCCAGTCTTGCCAGTTCTTCTCAGCAATGGGCTACCCAGCAGGGTCAACTGACAAATGCAACAGTAGCGAACACAATTTGGATATTGATTGTATCGGTGGTTATAGCAGTGGTTGGTGCAATTTTATTCGGTCTGTTTATGAATGAGTCTATTTTACAAGTACTCAGTAATATTATTGATCGTTTGTCGGCCGGAGCAAGACAGGTTAATGATTCTGCAACGCAGATGAGTGGTACCAGTCAGGAACTTGCCGAGAGTTCAAGCCAGCAGGCTGCGGGACTGCAGCAAACCACCGCCTCTCTTGAAGAGATGTCAGCCCAATCCAAGCAGACGGCACAGAATGCCAAAGAGGCCGAAGTCGCTATGAAAGAAGCGAAGCCCAAGGTTTCGCAAGGAGTTGAAGCTATGGAGCGCATGAATGAGGCCATGGATGAGATTAAGGAAGCTTCCATGGAAACGTCGAAGATTATTAAAACCATTGATGACATTGCTTTTCAGACTAATTTGTTAGCGTTGAATGCCGCGGTTGAGGCGGCCCGTGCCGGAGAAGCCGGTAAGGGATTTGCCGTGGTGGCCGAAGAAGTGCGGAACCTTGCACAACGAAGCGCAGAGGCGGCAAAAAATACTTCAGAATTGATTGAGAGTTCCCAGGAAAGTTCACAGCGGGGTGCTAATGTTGCTGAGGAAGTGTCCGAGAATTTACAAGAAATCCAGGATAGCGTGGAGAGTGTCAACACCCTTGTTGTTGAGATTTCTGCAGCCTCATCCGAGCAGCAAAACGGTATCGAGGAAATGAATTCCGTGATGAGAGAACTGGATGAGAATGTCCAAAGCAATGCCTCCAGCTCAGAGGAGTCGGCAAGTTCGGCTGAAGAGTTGTCCTCTCAAGCTAAAGAGTTGACAAACATTGTTGACTCGTTGATTGATCTGGCAGGGGTGGAGGAAGAGGCCGATCAAACAACAGCAAATACCAATGGCGGACAGGGTGCAGCTGAAAATGGACATGATGATCAGTTTGAGTCTGGCAGAGGTTCGAAAAATGGTCATACCCAAAACCAAAGTGCCGAAAATGGCCATCATGCTCAATTTGAAAGCAACAATTTTAATGGGTTTTAATGTACTTCAATTCCATACGTATATAGTGTGCGTACAAACGAAATTAGGTAAGATTTAACCAGTAACAAAAACATAACGTAGTCATGAACAGTACAAAATATCTAAAAAAAGTAATTTCACTTGTATCCGTTTTAGCATTTACCATTATTGTTTTTGGGATTAATCCAACAGCAACAATGGCACAAGATTCTGAAAAAGTTCATACAGTAGTAGACGAGATGCCGGAAATCATCGGGGGGTTGCCCGCTCTGTATAAAGAAATTGATTATCCGAGAGAGGCTGTAAAGAAAAATATATCCGGACGTGTTTATTTACAGGTTATCGTAAATACAGACGGTAAAGCTGAAAATCCCAAGGTTATAAGGGATATTGGCGGCGGATGTGGTGAAGCAGCTGCAGAAGGTATTACGAAAGTGGATTTTAAACCTGGCAAGCAAGACGGAAAAAAAGTAAAGGTTAAATATTCACTGCCGGTAACTTTTAGAATAGATAAATAATAATAACGACAATTGGTTGGGCTGCATAGAAATATTTAGACAGTTTATCACCAATATAAGAAGGGTGGTACAAATGGATGAGATACCTACGGATTTAGAGATTCTTGAAGATATCTATTTTCGATATCACGATGATTTTCGCAAGTACGCCAAAAAGGAACCCGACCGCATTGCACGCATAAGGGTGCCTATAGATGTAGAAGTGGTTGCCGAGGCTTGTGGGGTGGAAAAGGATATGATTTTTGGTCGTATATTCTATCACTTTAATAAAAAGTACAGCTATACCGACACTGATGGTGAGGTGACCACCTTTTTTATAACGGAAAAATTTGAGGGATTAAGCGTGAATTTTCCTTTGGTGGCTTCCGTTCTTGCAGATAAATATGCCGAAAAAAAGCAACGCGAAAGCTTCTTATTCATTGCCGGGACGGCCGTCGTTCTTTCAATTGTATCGCTGCTGGTTTCTTTTTTTGTATAGTACAAGGTTCTAAAAAATAATTATCTAAGGTTGGAGTAATATGAAAATTAATGTATTGATTGTCGAAGATGACGCTGCGATGCGGGTCGTGCTCAAAAATACGGTACAATCGGTTGAGATGGATATCGAAATCGGAGCGATATATGAGGCTAACAATGGGAAGGAAGGAATTAAAGCACTAAAAGATAATGATCAGATAGATCTGATGCTGGTGGATATTTATATGCCGGTTATGGATGGGCTTGATATGCTCGACTATGTCCATGACCATCCGGATTTCCAGCATATTCCGGCTATAGTTGTTTCTACTGAAAATGATGAGGAACGTATTGATGCTATTCTTCGCCAGGGCTTGGGCTTCGTCCCGAAACCATTGACGCACGTACTGTTAAAAGATCAAATTGTAAGTATGATTGGCGAAAATGTAGGTGAGAAGTAATTAGGCTCAGTGTCTCAGTAAGGAGACATTAGGTTTATTCAAATTAGTGATTGGAGCACCCTGTTCTGCAGGGTGTTTTTTTATGGATAACGTTTTATTGCTTGCTGTATGTCTCTTTATCAATGGTGGTTTGATCACATCATTGACCATTGAGTATACCTCTGATGTATACCCATTACCATAAGTATACTAGAAAGAATATCTTTAGACAGGAGAATCGAAGAAATGCTGATAGCAAAAATAGGAATGCGAAAGTTAACAGCGTATCCCCAATGATTCAGAGACTATGTAGCAAGTCTTGGAATTATAAAAGTGAAGGTGATTGATAATCCTTAGATGGCGGTAGACAAAAGAGAAATGACGTTTCTCTGAATGGATTATTGTCAGTAAGAAAGATTGACCCATAGTAACGTTTGGCATAGAGCAAAGCCATCGTTAATCCAATCCCTAACTTCCTTGCTTTCGTGGTAACAAAAGGATAGAAGAGTTGTTTGGAAATCGATTCTGGAATAGGATTCCCGGTATGAGAAATCTTGATGGAATTTGGGGAAGGTTGAGAAATCGTAATTGGCTGTTCATCAGCCGGAGCATATTCCACCGCATTATCAATTAAAAAAGAAAGGATGCGGCGCATATCTCCCGAATTACATTGCAAAGGAATAGAATATTCTGCTTCCTCGAGAATAATGTTTTTTTGTATTTCAGCGGGATATTCAGAAATGACATCGCTAATTATTTTTGCTGGATCTGCTGAAAAGTTATTTAAATCTATTCGATCAAGGGAAATCTTTTCTAAATCATCTAAATCAGCAAGTAGCTCAAAGAGTTCATCAACACCGTCAGTAATTTTGTTAAGATATTTTTGGGACTCTTCAATATCACTGTTGTCTTCAATCAATTCGGCATATCCCTGAATACCTGTAAGCGGGGAGCGTACTCGATGCAGTAAGAATCCAATCATATTCTTAAGGGATTGCATTACTTCAAAGTCAGGAACTCCTTCGCGACGTTCGAGCCGTACCTTTAAGTGCTGGCTGCCCTCCCAAAGAAGTGTTTCCTGCTTAAGGGTGAACCACTCTTCATCAAAATATACAGGGGTAATGTTTGGACCTGCATTTGGTACGATGTGTGCTATTTCTCTGAGCTCTTTACCAATCGGGTTTTGATTGGCATGTCCTGCAATGGCTGCATCATTGACTTCACAAATTTTTTTGCTTCCCATCTTTATGATAAAGGTGGGGTCAGCACTGTTAAATGGTATCATCCCTACTGAATTCCCGATGGCATTTTTTATTTGAAACATCATAATTAAATGTATTGAGACTAACAAAGGAGTGACTCTATAAAAATAGAGCTGTTGTTCCTTCTATTGACCAAGTTATCAGCAGAGTTTTTACTTACTTAAATATCGAATGATTTGGAATTCATTTAGCGTGTCAGGAAAAAATTACCTTCGGAACGGTTATTTATGCAGTTGTGCTGCTTAAGAAAGAAATCTTACATGTATTAAACCCGCCGGTGCTATGAATTTCTGTATCTGGCATAGCAATTGCCTGTAGTATTAACGCACGTTGATACTTAAGTAAAAACATTTTGTTCCGAGATTAGGAAAAATTGGTAAGAAAACGTCAGCCAATCGGCGCAAAATGTGCAAACATAAATGAAATTTGTTGCTATGCAGATAATAGATAGTGGCCATAGTCAGCTTATGGCAAAAGCGATGGATAGCTATTCATTGCGCCAGGAGATCTCCTCATCCAATATTGCAAATATTGATACTCCGGGATATAACCGCCACAGTGTAGAATTTGAAAGTGCATTACAAGAAGCGCGGGAAACCGGAAAAGCTATGCATGAGGTTAATCCAAGTATTAGGGAAACCGGAGATGAAGTAGTTCTTGAAAATGAGCTCTTGGAGATGGCAGATACACAGATGAGAGTGCAACTTGTAACCCGCGCGCTGCGCCATCATTTTGATACTCTGCAAACCGGTATTACAAGTACAACTCGATAATTTTTAAATCATTACGTTATGATTCCTGATAGACTTTCTTCCGCTTTTCAAACTGCTGCAAAGGGATTGGCGGTACAGCGAGAACGTATTAATGTAGCTTCACGAAATATTGCGAATGTTAATACAAGTTCTGTTGAGGGCAGTAAGCAAGGGTATCGTCCCCAATCCGTACAGTCGGGAGCACCACAGCCCACGAGCTTTCAGCGGGTATTAACACAAAGCATGGGAGGGTTGAGTAAAACGCGTGAACAGCATTTATCTCCAAGAATGCCGGTTAATAACAACTTCGATCGTCAATCGCTTGGCCCCAACTACACTATTGCTGAAAAGGATAGTTTTCGCTACGAATATGAGCCCAATCATCCCGATGCTAATGAGGAAGGCATGGTGCGGTATCCGGATATCGACATGGTTGAGGAGATGACCAATATTGTAAGTGCTAACCGAATGTATGAGGCTAATCTCAGTAGCATTGAAGCGGAAAAGGAAATTATGAAGCGATCACTGCAGATATAATCCCTGATTGACATTTAGCAACACTATCAATGACAAATTCGACAGATAAACAGATCTACCCATTATGATTGAAGGAATAGAAGCAAGCGGCCTCTTGCAGCAGGTGAATGATATTGAGCAAACGTCGCCCCAGCGTGAAATTGTAACTGAAAAAGAAAATCAGCAATCCTTTTCAGATGTGCTATCAGATGCTATTAACGGTATTGATCAGACAATGAAAACGTCTGATTTAAAAGTACAGGAGTTTGTGGCCGGTGAAACCGACAATGTGCATGATGTCATGATATCGATGCAACGAGCAAAACTCAGCTTTGATTTGATGGTAGAAGTCCGAAACAAAGTTGTGGAGACCTACCAAGAAGTTAGCCGTATGCAAATATAGGATAGATAAATGAGTTCATTTGTAGAAAAGTTTAAAGAATTTCTTGAACCGCTGTCCGCAGCACAGCGTACGCTGTTTTTCGGCTTAATTGGGGCAATCCTCATTTTTGCCGGAACGGTTTTCTATTGGGCATTAAGTCCCAGCTATACGCTGTTATTTGGATCCCTTGAACAAGATGCAGCCCAGCAGATTGTTACAGAGCTGGACGAGCGCGGGGTGAATTATGAATTGGATAATGGCGGAAAGTCGATTTACGTGCCCGGCGAACGTGTGGATCAACTTCGACTTGAACTAGCCCCGTTGGGAGCGCCGCAATCTGATATGAAAGGATATGAGCTTTTCGACAATAATTCGCTTGGAATGACTGATTATATGCAGCAGCTCAATAACAAGCGAGCACTGGAGGGTGAACTTTCCCGATCAGTGAATAGCCTGCAACAGGTGAAGTCGTCACGAATACATCTGGTATTACCGGAGCGATCACCTTTTCAAGAGACTACAGTCAAAGCTTCGGCCTCTGTGCTCCTAACTCTTAAACGAGGAGAACGTCTTGATAAGACTAGGGTAGAGGGCATTACTTCGCTGATAGCGGGTAGTGTTGAAGGATTAGAAGCCAAGGATGTGACAGTTGTAGACCATGCGGGTAATCGATTGACAGATGATAAGCAGGGTAATAGTGGCTTTGCCTCTGAAGAGTCTTGGATGAAGTCGGAACAGAAGGCTGAAAACTATTTAACACATCGCGGACAAACTATGCTGGATCGAGTTCTGGGTCCGGGGAATAGTATTGTTCGTGTTTCAGTCGATCAAAATTTTGACAGTTTGGTTCGCGAATCTAATAAGATTGATCCTGAAAGCAGGACCCTGATTTCGGAGCAGCGCGATGAGCAGGTGCAAACCCAGGAAGGATCGGAATTGGTACCTATGGATGAGTTTACTCCTGTTAATGATCGCGGAGAAACTTCAGTTATATCATCAAGTGAAAATGAGAGCAGTTCGCGAACTAGAAATTATGAAGTTAGTGAAACCAAAGAGGTATACAAGAAAGCACAAGGCGAAATCACCAATATTTCAGCCTCGGTATTGATAAATCACAAGCAGATTGAATCGGTAAATGAAGAAGGGGAAACCGTGTATGAAACGGAGCCCTATAGTGATGAAGAGTTGCAGGAATTTCGGGAAGTGATTACCTCAGCATTGGGGATTCAAGCCAAACGAGGCGATAAGATCACCATACGGCAAGTTGAGTTCTGGGAGCCGGGACAGCAAACACCAAGAGGACAATTTGTTGATGGGGCTTGGCCTTGGTCACGGGTTCTGCGATGGGCTGTGATTTTTGTAACACTTGGATTAATTGCTTGGCTGTTATTTGGTATCCGTCGCCAGATGAGTGGACAGCAGGGATTGGCATTGCAGTCGCCATTTGGTGGAGATAGTCAAGAAGTATTTACGGATGGAAAGATGGATCCTGAACTGCAAGGTATGAATAAAGAAGAGCTTATGGGAGAAGAGGAAAACGAAGAAATGCGGGCCTTGGAAGGTAAGAAGTATGATATGGAAGAGATTGTAAATATGGTTGATATGAAGCCCGAAAAGGCAGCGAAGATTGTACGTGCAATGTTAATTTCAACAGACGAGGAATAGAGTGGTATGGCACAGCAGAATAAGAAGCGAGTCATCAGTAAAGTAGATCAGCTAACCGGGGCTGAGAAGGCAGCAATTTTCATTACCAATTTGGGTACGAAGAATGCCACACCGCTATTTAGATATATGAAAGAAAAAGAAATTGAGGCTGTTACTCTTGCTATCGCAGGCATGGATAATATAAAGCCCAATGTAGTAGACTCAGTAATGAGTGAATATTACCGGATGATGTCGAACGACCAGCTGCTGCTGGAGGGGGGGCAGGAGTATGCAAATCAGTTGCTGGAAGAGCTGGGTGATGATATAGATTCTGAGAAGGTACGCCAAAAGCTGAAGGCAAATTCTGAAAATACGGCCTTTGCCGATTTTCAGGAAAGCAAAATAACCCAGATTACTAATTTCTTGAAAAATGAACATCCACAGGTAATTGCCCTCATTTTTTCTCAATTGGATGAAAAGCGTACGGCCGAAATATTAGGGCATCTTGACGGTGATTTACAGGCAGAAGTAATTTATCGTCTTACGACCATGGAGAAAATTTCCACCGATGTAATAGAAGAAATAGAAGAGGTTATTAAAGAACAGATGGGGGGTATGTACACCGTGGGTGATCGTATTAAAAGTGGAACAGGCGCTGTGGCGCAGATCCTTAATGAAGCTGAAATTGCAGTTGAACGCCATATTTTGGGCAAAATTCAAGAGCGCGATGCACAGCTTGCTGATGACATCAAGCAACAAATGTTCCTCTTCGAAGATATTCTATACTTCAACGATCGAACGGTACAAACGATCATTAACGAGATGGAAAAAACCGATCTTGTTATGGGTCTGAAAGGTGTGGACGAGGATGTAAAAAAGAAATTCTTGGACAATATGTCGGATCGTGCCGGGGCCATGCTGCAGGAAGACATGGACGCTCTTGGACCTGTACCGTTGAAAGATGTGAAAGAGGCTCAGTCACGAATCATTCGAAAAATTAAGCAGCTCGAAGAAGAAGGACAGATTACTACCCGCAAGATGGGCGAAGAAGAAATTGTTGAATAGCGTACCATGGAAGATCAGAAGATTTTACATACCGAAGAGATTAATTGGTACGAGGAGGATGATCATCCGCTCGACTATGAAATGGCGTTTGACGGCAAGGGGTACAAAAAGTCTAAAAAGAGCAAGAGTCCAGAACCCCCTTCAGAGAAGAAGGTGGATGTCAAACAGCTTATTGAGAAGCGCGATGCCAAGTGGAAAAAGCGATTGGCAAAAGCCCGAAAAGAAGCATTCGAAAAAGGTCGTGAGCAGGGATATCAGGAGGGCTTTGAAGAAGCTGAACAACAAGTTGAGGATAAGATTGATCGTTTGGAACACCTGGTTGGAAAGGCACACCGGGAGTGGGAAGAGCAGCACGAATTGTTAAATCCGGGCTTGCTGGATCTGGTGTTTGATATGGTTGAAAAGATTGTGGGTCTCCCCGTAGAAAATCCGGCTATACGTGAACAGCTCGAAGAGGAGTTGTCAGGCCTGCTGCATGAGACAGAAGGTAATATCAAGCCTCAGCTTTGGGTGAGTGAGGAGGACTACCGATATGTAGAAGAGTTGGTTGAAAAATATGCGCCCGAACTGTCGCTTTCTATCCGGATAAATGAGGACTGCAACCCCGGAGAATTTGAGTTTGAGACCCAGAAGGAAACGGTAGTCTATCGATTTAGGGAAAAACTTGCCGATCTGAAAGAAAATATGACCCTGCCTTCATGGAAATGACAGAAACTACAGATCTCCAAACGCATATCGAGCAGATAAGGCGTCATCTTGATGGCTTTACAAATGGCAGCAAGAGGTATGGAAAGGTTGCATCCATTGTAGGTACCATTATTAAATGTACAGGATTGCAGGCAAGTGTCGGTGAAGTCTATGGTATCGAAAATATTATGGACAATGTAATACCCGCCGAAGTGGTTGGGCTCGAAGATCAGTATGCATTGCTGATGCCGTATGAAAGTATCAAAGGGATGCAGTCAGGGTGTAAGGTTGAGTATATGGGACAGTCGCTGACGATTTCTGTCGGGCCTGAGATGTTGGGACGCGTTGTCGATGCTAACGGAGATCCCATTGACCAAAAAGGTCCGATTTTAAGTGGACATCAAGAACCGGTACATAACGATCCTCCATCCCCTGTTGAGCGTGAGCCCATCGACGATATCATGAGTACCGGCATTCGAGCTATTGATGCCTTGAATACGATTGGAAAGGGCCAGCGTGTTGGATTATTTGCCGGATCGGGAGTTGGAAAAAGTGTTTTACTGGGGATGATTGCCCGCCATTCTGATGCCGATATTAATGTTATTGCGCTTATTGGTGAGCGTGGACGCGAAGTACAGGAATTTATTGATGATATACTTGATGAGGAGCTGCTGGAACGGTCGATTATTGTGGCAGAAACATCGGATAAATCTGCGATGAGTAGAATTAAAGCGGCGTATACGGCAACCTCTATAGCAGAATATTTCCGTGACAGAGGAAAAAATGTCCTTTTAATGATGGATTCGGTGACGCGTGTGGCTATGGCCCAACGGGAAGTAGGGTTGGCTACCGGTGAGCCTCCAACGACCAAAGGATATACGCCCAGTGTCTTTTCTATGCTTCCTAAATTTCTCGAACGGGTAGGCAAAACATCGAGTGGAAGCATCACAGGAATTTACACGGTATTGGTTGACAGTGATGATATGAATGAGCCCATTGCTGATGCTGTACGATCCATTTTGGACGGTCATATTGTGCTCTCAAGGCGATTGGCCCATAAAAATCATTATCCTGCTATTGATGTCCCCGAAAGTATTTCGAGGGTTATGCCCAATATTGTGACCCAGGAACAAAGGGAATTGGCGGGAAAGGTTCGGGATATGATAACCACCTATCGCGAAGCTGAAAACCTAATCAATATCGGGGCTTATGTGGAAGGTTCTAATCCCCAGATTGATAAGGCAGTGGAAAAACGTGAGGATTTGGAATCATTTTTGATACAAGATATTAACGAAGCGGACTTCGACAGTAATCTGTGGGATGCGCTTAAAAAAATAATTGAATAGAAAGGACTAAAGCACTATGAAGTTTGAGTTTTCGTTGGAGTCAGTTTTAAAAGTGCGAGAGCATGAGGAAAAAGTTCAGAAGCAGAAACTTGCAGAAAAGTTGAATAAGAAGAAGCATTTAAATGCTCTTAAAGAAAAATTGAAGCGAGAGCTTGAAAGCCACATAAATGAAGATGGGAATAGCACCTATGAAAATTTGCACGATTTACAGCGCAAGCAGCAGTACATCAATGATTTGCATAATAAGGTAAAGAAAGTGAATAGCAGTCTCGAATCGGTAAAAAAAGCAGTTGATCAGCAGCGAGATAAGTTAGCTGATGTTCATAAAAAGCGACATATCATGGAAAAAGTTAAAGAGGGAGAACGGGAAATATTTTTGGAGGAGATGTCGAAGCAACAGCGAAAGGTAATGGACGAGGTTGCAACGCAAACGTTTAGCAGATAACAATTATGTCAATTAAAAAAGTTCTTAAAATTCTGGGATACATTTTTGTGCCATTGCTCCCGATGGTTATAGCTATCTACTTTTTATTCCCATACGTCAACGAGGAGAAACATAAGGAGGTGGCGGAAAAGTATAGCGATGATTTTGTCATTGGCGATTCAACAGATGTAACGATGTCGACTTTTCGTCCTACAGCCGCGAGAGGTGATACTATTGAGGATCTTGGAGAAGATTATGCATCGATGGAGGGAAAGGTGAGCCGATTCCAAAAGGATATTCAAGAATTGAAAATGAAAGTAGATTCATTGACGATAGTTAATGATTCACTTACTCAACAGCTTGGCCAAAGAGATTCTTTAGCGAATGACGTTTTAACAGCTGATACAGAGATATCTGAAGAAGAGTTTTCAGAGAATATTAAAAGTTTGCTTGACCTGGATATCGAGAGTTTGTCTCCGATATTGAACAAAATGAGTGATGAACAGTTAGTGAAAATTTTTAAAGCGGGATCTGGATTGCAGCGAAAAAAACTATTGCAATCTCTTGAGTCTGATCGTGCAGCAAAATTGATGTCTGAGGTGCTATAATGTTAAGTAAGTTATTATCAAATATTAGTGGCGGAAATGTTACTTCCGGAGAAGAGGTATTGGGAGGTAATAATGAGGGAGGAGAGAATTCTTCTAAAGCGGTTTTTAAATCACTGCTACTCTCTTTGCAAGATGAGAGTTCATCAGGCAAAGTAAGACAACAGCTGTTGGGCTTGTCTGATACTTCCTCAGAATCGGCAGAACTTGTTGAAGAAGAGGCTATCCAGAAAAATGTTCTTGGCGGATCCTTCACAGCCATGGGAGAAGCAGATGCTGAGAATCTACAACAGGTTGACCATACTATTCTCAAAGAACTGCAGAAGGAGTTCCAGAATATAAAAAATCAGCTTACGGGTGATACGAGTGAGACTCCGTCTGAAGATGAAACAAAGGTTCAGGGTCAAAAGGGAAAAACTGAGTCGAGTGATGGGCAGTTGGTTGAGGAGTCAAAAGTTGATACAAAAGAGAATACAAATGACAGCAATGGATCTAAGACTCCAATGTCTAAGGATTTGGGTAGTAACATGGTAGAGGGTTCCGGAAAGCAGGTAGAAGAAAACGGGAAGCTGAAGAAGACTTCGAATCAGAAAACTTCTGCCAAACAAGAGTCCGGTGCAAAAGGTATTATTGATAAGCCCGATACGGAGAGTTTGAAAGGGATAAAAAATGAGAAAGCAGAGTCTGTTAACAAAGAAGTTGTAACAGATATTGATGGTTCAGATGAGAATGTGGAGGGGAATGAGGGTAATTCCCAGAATAATAAAGAGAGAACAGAATCAGCTGTAAGTAACAAAAAGACTGAGCTTGCCTCGGAGAAGAAAGAAGTGTTTTCAAACCCCAATGGGTCATTCGATAAAAAGGAAGGGGGACAGCAAAATTCTGTGCCTAACCTCGGGGATGTGCAAGTAACAGGAAAGGAGAAAGCAGAATCAGCAGAGCGATCTTCACAAAAGAAAGGCAATGACCTCCCAAAAGGGACTATAGATAGTCGGGGTACATCGTTTGAGAAAGCTCAAGGTTTTGCTGGTCGCCCGATGCAACCGGATGCTATGAAACAGACTAATGAAGGGCAGAAGGTAAAAGGTCAAAGTGCGAAGCCTGGGAAAATTCAGGCAGGCGTACAGCTTGAGGGCGGTCAAACGGCAAAGACTGAATTAACAGAGCAGCAGAAGAAAGTAGTCGATCCGTTCTTCCAGAAAAATAATGCCTCGACAATTTCTACTAAGGGGTTGGAAATGAAGAGTGTACAGCAAGAAAAAGGAAAGAACACAAAGGGAAAGAACGAAGCAGAAAATAGCAAGCAGGGATTAGGAAAGGAATCATCAGAAGGAAGGAATAAGCTGCTAAGCCGTTTGGGAATTTCGAGCGTTAATGCTCAAAAGCAAGCCAAGCCTCTTGATGTGCAGAACTTTTCGGGTATTTCGGTTGGCGAAGCAAATCCAAGTTTAGAAGAGCAGAAAATAAACTGGGAAGAACAGCTTTCGAAAACAATGGACTCGTCCTCCGACAAGGAATCAAAAGCCAGTTCGGTGCGACTGGGACAGATGCCCATAACAAATGCATCATTGCGAAAAAGGATACTGCCCGGCTTAACGCAACGTATTCAACAGGCGGCCTCTTCTTCTAAAGGAGATAGTAGTAATTGGCAGAAGCATAACTTTACGCTGGATGATGGAAAAAATATTCAGCTTTCGGTTCGAGAGTCGAAAGGCGTGCTACAGGTCAAAATGGGTTCGATGAACCTTGACTTGAGCAAGCTTTTGCAGCAGAACTTACAGCAGATTCGTGAGCATTTGAGGCAGGAGTTTGGTTCTGAAGTGGACCTGCAATTTGAAAGTCAGCAGCAGGGAGAAGAGTCACAGTTTTCAGAAGATACAGAGTCATCTGATCGTAAACGGAACTACAGAAATAATTTTGGAACAAAAGGTGTAACAGTAGAAACAGCAGAAGAAATACGTACAAAAACAGTCCGCAATTTTGGATATAACCAAATGGAATGGACCGCATAAATTAATGAATATCATAGTGTTATGGATATAGGACAGGTTAATGCACAGTCACAATTAGCATCGCAAAATGATAAGCCCCTAACGGGGAGTAATAAGCTGGGACAAGATCAGTTTTTGCAGCTTCTGGTAGCACAGATGCAGAATCAGGATCCAATTAATCCCATGGATGGCAAAGAGTTTGCCTCGCAGTTGGCCCAGTTTAATTCAGTTGAGCAGCTTATAGGGGTTAATAATGGATTGTCAGAGTTGAGTCAAAGTCAGCAGTTAATGCGTGCAGAGTTGACGAACTCGATGGCATCGTCACTGACGGGCAAGGAGGTGCGGGCATTGAGTAGCAAAGTGAATTTGCAAGCCGGCCAAGATGCCAATATCAACTATGATTTGAATAATTCTGCAAGTGAAGTGGAAATTGTTATTCGTGATTCTTCAGGAAATGAAGTGCGTCGCGAAACAATTGATGGTGCTACAGAAGGAGACAATAGCTGGAGTTGGGACGGTAAAAGTAATGACGGCGTAGATGTACCTGACGGACAGTACAATGTGGAAATTAACGCCACCAACGGTGATGACAGTGTCAAAGCACGAATGTTTATAGAAGGAACCGCCAATAAGGTACGGTTTACCGGCAATGGGGTCAGGGTTTCAATTGACGGCGTAGAAGTGCCAATCGGTGATATAGAAACAGTAGCAGCAAGTAAACAATAATCAGGAATACAAACGAATCAGTTTAACAACAATCAGACAGTGAATATTAGTAGTAGAAAGCTGTAATTATAAAATAAGGAATAAGTTATGTCTTTAATTAAATCGCTAAATTCAGGTGTAAGTGGATTAAAGAGTTTCCAAACAAAGATGGATGCTATTGGAAACAATATTTCGAATGTGGATACTACCGGATTTAAATCTTCGAGAGTTACCTTTTCGGAATTAATGAATGAAAATATTGGTGGTTCGGGAGGCGGAGAGTCGGCTCCTTCACTGAGTAATCAGGTCGGGCTGGGGGTTCGCGTAGCTTCTGTAGATCGTGATTTTAGTCAGGGTACCATCGAGAACACCGGGAAAACGACTGATCTTGCTATCGAAGGAGATGGATATTTTGTGGTGAATAACGGGTCGCAGGACCTCATGACACGAGCAGGAAATTTCACCTTTAATAAAGATGGTAACCTGGTAGATCAAACGGGTAACTACGTGCAGGGATATAATGCCAACGACTCTGGAAATATTCTTGGCGGGGGAGCAACTGACAATATCAGGGTAGATTTTGAAAATGTGTTAGAACCTCAAAGAACCAGCGAGGTAAACGTAGGCGGTAATTTGAATTCGAATACAAGTACTGCACAGATCGTTCAGGCTCAGAGTTCATTCACTGATGGGAGTGGCAACATCGCATCATCAACAACCGAGCTCAATAACTTGAGTCAAACTACTACCAACTTCGATGGCAGTGAAACGATTACCGTCAATTATGTAGATGGTGATGGAAATACGCAAACAGCTGATTACAACTTGACGGGTGCCAATGATACTCTCGGAGATGTCGTTACCGGCTTAAATGGAAATATCAGTGAAGGAGAATTAACGCTGGTCGACGGTATGCTGAAGTTAAAGTCTAATTCGCTGGGTGACAGTGAGCTTGATGTAGATTCAATTACTATAAGCGGCGGAACCGGTGATATGAATACTCCGGGTTTCCAGATAACCCAAGAAGGTCAAACGGGTGCTAAAACAATGAGTACTACCGTATATGACGACCTCGGTCAAGAGCACTCACTATTGGTTGACTTTACGCAAACTGGTCCCAATGAATGGGATTATGAAGCCACCTTTGCTGATGGAGAAGAAATTACGGGTGGAGCAGCAACTGGTACCGTGACCTTTGATGAGCTGGGACAGATTGATTCCGGGGATACATTTAATATTGAATTTAATCCCGGTAATGGTGCAAGTACCTCCAGCTTTGAGGTAAATCTTGGAGGTGCTGAGGGGACCGATTTTACGCAATATGCAGGTGCTAATACCGCGAAGGTATTAAGTCAGGATGGCTATACCCAGGGAGCCCTTGTAGATGTGCGCATCGATGGTGACGGACGCGTGCAAGGAGTGTACGATAATGGGCAAAATCAGAATTTAGCTCAACTGGCTCTCGGAAATGTCCAGAATGAAGATGGATTGGAGATGGTTGGCGGAGGTCTTTTTAGGGCTACATCCGCAGCCGGTGAAGTGTTTGTAGATACCGCTGATAACGTAGCAAACAGCAGTATTCAGTCGGGATCTCTGGAGGGCTCAAACGTTGATTTGGCCCAGGAGTTTACCGAGATGATTACCTCGCAGCGGGCCTATCAGTCAAGTGCACGTGTTATCAGTACTTCTGATGAGATGCTCACTGAGGCGGTAAATCTCAAGCGGTAATAATGTAAGAAGCTGATTTTATAATTGGCAGGTAGCTAACGCCCCGGGTTTGTATTGGGAGATACAGACTCGGGGTTTTTTATATTCGGTCATATTTCATGTAATAAAATCATTAAATAGCATATCTATACGCAAGAATTTGATGAACCTTAAGTGCCAATTCCGGGTATCGTCCTCCTTTTCCATTTTTCTTATTAAGAAAAGAGTTAATTAGACGATAACCTTACCTATGTTAGATAGATCAACCATCATAGGATTTGTATCAGGGTTCACGTTAATTTTGCTGGCAATTGTTCTACAGGGAAACCTGATGATATTTGTTAGTATTTCATCAGTCCTGATTGTTGTCGGCGGTGTTTTAGCTGCCACACTGGTAAACTATAGCTACGAAAATATTAAGTATAGTTTTAAGGTGATTAGCAAAATGATGGGAGCTAAGTCGGTTGATTTGCGGACCGACATGGAATTGATGCGTATGTTTGCCAAGAAGGTAAGAACCGACGGCATCCTTACGCTTGACGATGAAATAGGCAGTATCGAAAATGACTTCTTGAAGAATGCGCTTCAGCTGGCTGTTGATGGGTACAGTAAAGACAGTTTGGGAAACATCCTTGATGATGAAATTCAAAGTCAAGAGCGCCAATTATCAATATCGGTGAAAGTATTGGATTCAATGTCGGAATATGCGCCTGCATTTGGAATGATTGGAACATTAATCGGCATGATCTTGATGCTTCAAAATATTGATGATCCCAAGTCACTGGGAGCCGGCTTGGCAGTTGCTCTCATTACCACCCTTTACGGGACGATATTTGCGAACATGGTTTTAGGACCGCTGGCCGGAAAATTGGAGTATTTGAGCAAGTTGGATTTAAATAGAAAGGAGATGTTTCGTGTGGGTGTTCTTTCGATGGTTGAAGAAGAAAACCCGCGTATTATGGAAAATAAGATGCTCATATATCTTGAGCCCAAAAAACGAGCAGAATACAAGAAATATCACGAAAAACTATCATATGGCACAGACCGTGTAGATCGACTTTACCAAAAATGGCCTAAATATCAGACTGAAGAATGGGAGAAATTGAACGAGAATCTGGAACTGGAAACTGGCTAACAACATACAGCGACATGGTTACGCTGTTGTTAGTCTTTTTTGTACTGCTGTATGTTATGACTCCTGGTATTGATGAGTCTACATTCAACGATATCATGTCCTACTTTCAATCTTCCACCAGCGTTGTCTTTGATAAAGAGGCAGCCAGCAAAAAGCAGGATGATGGACAAATGAGAGAAGAATGGCAGGAAGTGCAAAAGTTCTTGGAAGAGCAGGGATATTCTGAGGAAGCAAATATTGAAAAAACAGATGAAGGAGTAAAGATAACGCTCAATGATTCATTGACCTTCAATAGTGGTTCTGCAAAGCTCTTAGCGCGTTCAGAAACGGTATTGGGTCGGATTGCAGAAGCTATTGGTCCCGATGTTCGGGAAGTTAAGACGCACGGTCATACAGACAATGTCCCTATATCAGAGAATTCTATTTATCGTACCAATTGGCACTTGGGTGCGGCGCGAGCCGTTTCAGTAGTATTGTTCTTAAGCGATGCGGCAGATCTTTCTTCAGACAAGTTTGAGGCAAGCAGCTATGGCGAATATCGGCCGGTAGATACGAATGAAACCTCCGAGGGACGCCGACGAAACAGGCGGGTAGAGATATATATCAATTATGAACAGAAGGGACAGCCAATAAAAGTTGATATGACCAAATTGAATGTCGATTCGCTTCGCAAGGTTGTGATGAAACAAATGAATTAAGAGGTAATTTTCTATGGCAAATAAGAAAACTTCAATAAAAGATAAGAAGAAATCCAAGCAGTCAATTTTTCGACGATTTGGAAAATATTTCCTGATTTTGTTTCTGGTTTTGGGTCAAGTATTTGTCGCTTATTCCATTGTGAATAAAAATTATGATGCTATTTATGACTATACGCAAAGTTTAGTGCCGGTAGAACGCGGTAAAGCAGAGCTCAATGAGATCATCATAAATCCTGCAAATACCAATGGCCAGCGCTATTTGTTGGTGCAATTATCCCTTGAACTGGACAGTATAGAGGATCAGGCGGTGATTGAAGAGCACCGATCCAAGATTCGGAATAACATCATAAAGTACCTGTCTGCCAAAACAGTAACTGAGCTGCAGGGCATTAAGGACAAAGAAGATCTGCGTGTAGAGCTTATACAAATAATTAATGACGCAATAGATTCCCGTTCGGTACGCAATTTGTACTACTCTAAATATGTAATGCAATGATGGAATTAATATCCGAACGAAACAAAATTTATGGAATCGCCAGAGTCTGGGCAGCAGCTTGCAGATGTTAAATATGTAGAGACCTACGACTTTAAACAGCCAAAGCTGTTTAGTAAGGAGATTATGCGAAATCTCCGTTCGTTGCACGATATTTTTGCCCGTAGTGTAAGCCGTATTTTTAGCAGTGCTTTGCGTGCAAAAGTGGATGTGAGTTTGGAGAAAATCGAACAGATTTCCTCAAGCAAATTCATCAATAAGATTAAAAGCCCGAGTGTAATTTATTTGTTGTCTGTTGATGACTCTTCGGGCAATATTATTATGGTGATGCCTCCGGGATTCTGTATTCATCTTGTGGAGCGACAGAGCGGTGGATATGGAGGAGACCTTTCGGAACGTCGTACGCTTACCATAATTGAAGAGAAGATTATTTCCCGTATCGTACGGAATATTAATGATGAAATTATGAAGGCTTGGGAACCCTATATGGAGTTCGAAATTAAGTCTTCAACATATGAGAGCAAGCCCGAGAATATTCATTTGGCTTCGGTTGATCCCACTATTGTTGTAGGAATTTCGGTGACTTTTGGTGACCGTAAGGTCAATTTTCACCTTTCTTACCCCTATAGTCTTTTAAAAGAGGCGATGAATAATTCGGTGCTAAAGAAGGGAAAAAAGACCGAAACGGTAGAGCTTTCCGAAGAGCAGCTGGAATCATATAAATATACTCTTTCGAATGCCGGCGTTAGCATTAAGCCACTTCTGGGGGAAACCACTCTCTCTGTACAGAATATTCTGGACCTTAAAGAAGGAGATGTAATACCGCTTGAGCAGCGTACCGATCAACCGTTGAAGGTGAAGGTAAATAATGTTCACAAGATGTCGGCCTATCCGGGAGTTTTACGCGGACGCCGAGCTGTCAAAATTTATGACATGATAGAAGAGATTAACGAACAGGAAGTTATATAAAGTTTAATTATGGATATCCTAAAAGAAACCTTAGAGCAATATGTGCCAACAATAGAGGAGTTTTTGACCTCTATTTTGCTTGAAGAAACCGATATAGAAGTAGATGCTTTTCAAGAAGTAAAAAATGATATTGCCTTAGAGCATCTCAATAATACCGATGTATATCTGTATGCCCGGGAGCAGAATATTAGCTCTGATGTAATTATCGTACTTGACCAAGAATGGTTTGGGCTGCTATCAAGTATTATGCTGGGAATTGAAGAGAAAGAGAAAAATGAGCAAACCATCGGATTGCTTGGAGACTTTGCCGATGACCTTGCCGCCGCTATTAAAGAAGAAGCTGCATCAAACGGGTTGGAGTTTGATTTTAGTGATGTAAAGGTGTTGTCGAAAGTAGAGATGCAGGAAGAGCTGTGTCATGAAAAGTATATTTGGACGAAGCTTGATATCGAAGGCATTGCTGATGAGGTGGTTCGGGCCGAATTTCTGCTGGGTGATCCGGAAACAGAGATAGAAAAAGAAGAGGAAGAACCTGTTGAAGATGAGCAGGATGAATCTGAAGAGGAAGCAATCAGTGAACTGAGCTCGCTTGAAGAAAGTGATGATGAGGAATTTTCTACCATCAATACAAGAGCCGAGCCCAAAGAGCGGAAGAAAGAGAAGGTGATATCGGCGCGTCATATCGAATTTGCAGAATTTGCCGAAGAGAATGGAAACGGCAATGGAGAAGTTCACAGCATGGATCTGTTAAAGGATGTGGATCTTGACGTGTCTGTTGAGCTGGGTCGTATTGAACTGCCGTTGGGCAAGGTGCTGGAGTTGGCCAAAGGTTCTGTGATTGAACTTGAAAAGCTGGCCGGTGAACCGGTTGATATTTTGGTAAATGGCAACCGCATTGCGCTGGGCGAAGTGGTGGTAATTGATGAGCACTTTGGAGTTCGTATATCGAGCTTGGTAACTACAAAGAAACGTTTAGCAAAGATTAAGAATGGACCTGAGGGATAAGCTTTCTTCGCTTGATGTTGCACCCGGCAAAATTCTAAAAATTGTTCTTGGATTGGCGGTCATACTTTTGCTGATGTGGTTGTTTACCTTATCGCATGTTGATTACAACCAAGGTCCGGGAGCCGAAGAGTATATTGCGTCGCAAGCCCAGACTGATTCAGCCGAGGTTATCTCAACCAAAGGGCAAGAGGAGCAGGCAAAAGAGATTCAATCTTATGAACAGTCATCAGGGGTATTTACCAATGGCCTCATCACCTTTTTAGTGCTGCTTGTTGTGTTAATCATGGTTTGGTTCTGGGTTGATCGCAAACAGTCGGGACATACAAAGAACAGGGGCCGCGAACTGGATAGCCGAGTGCTTGGTGAAGGGGCTAAACTCAAAATTATCCAGATAAATGAAGAGATATGGGTAGTAGGGGTTACAGCAAATACAGTGAATTTGTTGCACCGTTATACGCAGGAAGAATGGAAGGAAGAAACGCATGAGCAGAATTCAGAAAATAAGGACTTGTTTGGGAAGCTTTTTAAGAGTCAGATGTCGTAATATGAATATCTTTGGTACTATTTCGTGGAAAAAGATTGGGATTATCACCGGTCTATTGGTGGTCATTCTACCGACCAGCGGATGGGCAAGTTCGCTCTCGTATGCAGGCTTTAATGTGACGGCATTTTTGCAGGCAACACCTCCTATCGATTTAGGGATGGAGGGCGAAGATCTTTCAGTCGCCATCCAGGCATTAATTCTGGTCACCATTTTGTCGTTTGGGTCTGCATTTATTACGATGATGACCAGTTTTACCCGTATTGTTGTGGTGTTTTTCTTTCTACGGATGGGACTGGGTACCCAGCAGTCGCCGCCTAATAAAGTATTAATAGGGTTGGCACTGTTTCTTACCATTTTTATCATGATGCCTACTTTTGAGCAAGTCAATGAACAAGCAGTGCAGCCTTATCTAAATGAGGAAATAACTCAGATGGAAGCGTTGGGAGAGGCTTCAACGCCCCTCAAGGAGTTTATGGTTAAGCAGACGCGCGAAAAGGAACTGCTCTTTTTTATGGACATGGTGGATATGGAATCAGTAAGCAGCACAGAAGAAATCCCCTTTTATATTGTGGTTCCTTCTTTTGTGATGAGTGAGCTACGAGTGGCTTTCCAGATCGGCTTTATGATATACCTGCCGTTCGTAGTAATTGATTTGGTTGTAGCTGCGGTGTTGCTCTCTATGGGTATCATGTTCTTGCCCCCGGTGTTGGTGTCACTGCCGTTTAAAATACTGGTGTTTGTACTTACAGACGGATGGTATCTGCTTGTACAATCCCTGGTACAAAGTTTTAATTAATAAGGAATAAAAGATTATGAATACAGAAACGGCATTATTTTGGTTACAAGAGATGTTAACAGCGGTAGTGGCTTTGTCTGCACCGCCGTTGATAGCAGCAGTAGTAGTTGGTTTAGCCGTTGCTATTTTTCAGGCGGCAACTTCTATCCAGGAGCTTACCCTTAGTTATGTGCCTAAGATGGCGATAGTTGCTATTATTCTATTCCTTTCATTTGGCTTTATGTTGCAATATGCCATCGGATTTACAGAACGTATTTTTGAGATAATCCCTGAGTTGGTTAATTAGAATGCTATCCGGTAAGAAGATAACGGTGGTATTATGACGCTGCTGTCGTCCAACTTTGTATTAGCACTGTTCCTGATATTTGTCCGCATAAGCAGCCTCATCATGACGGCGCCTTATTTTAATTCTGCTGCTTTTCCACGCAGGGTTAAGCTTTTTTTTGCACTGATACTTACCTTTATTATTTCTTTTGTTATCCCGGAAGAAAGTGTGTTGGGACCATTACAGCCAACGCTTCCCTTTGTTGTAACGGCAATTGTTTTGGAGTTGCTGGTGGGGGTTGCCCTAGGATTAGTGGGACAGCTGATCTTTGCGGGTATCGAGATGGCGGGACGGCTTATTAGTCTTAAGATCACCTTAAGCTTTGCCCAGATTGTAGATGCAATGTCTCAGCAGAAGACTGATATCGTGGGTAATCTATTTACGATGCTTGCCGTTTTGGTTTTCTTGTCGATGGATGGAGACAAGATTTTTATCAATGGGTTAGTGAAAAGCTTTGAGGTTATTCCTCTTAACCAGGCAGAGCTAAAGCAGGCAGGTCCGTTTATGCTTGAGGTGGCCAACTATCTCTTTGTGATAGCTGTTCAGATTGCAGCTCCATTCTTGGTTGTGCTTTTTATTTTAGACCTCTCTCTGGCTATTTTTGCACGTATTATGCCGCAGGCAAATATTCTCTTTATTGCCATTCCTATTAAGTTATTGCTGGGCTTTACGCTGCTTTCTTGGATGTTTCCTTATATGCCGGACGCCTTTGGGAAGATGTTCGATAGGCTGTTCCAGTACCTGGTGAACCTGTTGGGTACTATGGCCTGATAATTTGCATAAATACACTTCTTGATATTATATGTAACCGGTAATTGGGGTGATTTGAATTAGCTATTACGAAAGAAGAAATTTTAAATCAAGAGACTGAGAATGGACGAGGTGCGTCCGAGAAAAGCATTGGTTAGGTGGTCATTCTATTGAGGTTAAAGGCTTCGGAAACATTATCTTTATAGGTCCTGCCAACTGGGATTTCCTTTTCTTTAACAACGATCTCATCTAAGTTAAAAGCCTTACATAAATCAGGATTTACAATATAGGAACGATGGACTCGTACAAAATAAGGTAACTTTTTAACTAACTTTTTGAGTGTTATGCGGGTAATTATTTTTTCATTTGCCAAATGAATATGGGCATAGTCTCCAAAACTCTCGATGAAATAAATATTGTTGCATGGGATTCGATGTGTTTTACCCTCACTTTTAACCTCTATGAATTCTTCTTTTCTATCTTGCTGAAGTTGTTTTACTTCTTTTTGTTTCTTTGTCCAATTGCGCAACGTTTCATAGATAATTGCTGGGAGTGCAAAAAGGATTGTAGAGGTCATCAAATAGAATGTATCCCAGTGTACAAAAGCTACTCCTGCTGCAATATTCTCAGCTAAGAAAATACGTTGCATTAAAACACAAACTATCTGAATATTTAAAACACCCAGAAATATAGTAGCAGTAAGCAGAATGAATAATGTATACCATTCTTTAAAAAGCAGATAAGGAACTGCCCAGTAAACAAAGAGATAGGTTATGCCCATAATCATCGGCAGACTAATACTGGCATAAATTACTCCTTGTAATATTGAATCAATGAAAGAGTAGAGTAGGATGAAACAGAGGAATGCTGTTACCCAATAGGTGCTATGAATTAGAGCTTGTCCTCGTTGCAAAAGCTATTGTTTATTAGTTTTTAGCAAAGGTCGTCGTACTAATACATTTTTTCAAATGTGATGCAAAATAAACAGCAACTGTTTATCGCATTTAATGTGTTATTCATCGAAAACCTGTTTCAATGCAACTAGAAACCATTATAATACTGACAGAGCTGAAAACCGAAGTATTAAAGAAATTGAACTATGTGGTTTGAATATTTTATAGATTCGTTTGTGGAACAATTCCCAGTATTCATGATCGCAATAACTATTTCTGGTTTGGCAGGTATTGTTAAAATAACCAGGACCAACTCTACTCAACAGACACGAAAAGATAGGAGTTATATACTGGGTACAGGTCTTTTTGCTCTATTTGTTGGACTTCTTGTATTTCCAATCCAATCATTCCAAATGCTTGAGGCCGTAAAAGCCACGGGCGGTCAACAACCATCTATTGTTATGGGAGGATTTTATATCACTTTTGTACCTATGTTTTATGGGCTATTCTGGTTTCTTATCTCTTTGGTAGGATGGCTCTATTATAAAAGAAAGGTAACTACAGATTAGTTTGTACTGGTCACATATCCTTTACAGATTATGAAAATAGTACTTTAGTTATTCCGAAGATTTGGGAGAGTATTAAAACCTTTCAAAAGAATACGAAGGCGAGGCTTTTAAGGAAACCGGTTATCCTTAGGTGGGCTATATAGGGAGTGCAGTATAATAGTGTACCACCAGCCGATGGAGATAAGGGCTATAAGCTGAGGGCGTTGTCTGTAAGGTGGATAAAAAGATAAAGATGTACAATAGCCCCAACCCAAAAGGGGAATATACCTCGGCGAATATGCTCGCTAAAGCAAAAGGCTTATTCTACCGTTACTTTTTCTTTTATTAAATCTCCTTTGAGCTGAACAAGAATCTGGCCGATCAGCTGGGATATTCGAGCTTCGGATAGTTCAAGTAGTAGGGCCACTTCCTGCATGGTCATATCCTCGTAGTAGTAGAGTGTGAGGATGAGACGATCGCGTTCCCCGAGCTGGCCAATCTTTTCTTTAAGGATTTGAGCCCGCTCTTTATTAACCAGATCCTGGTCGGGCATTTCTACATCGGTGTTTTCATGTACCTCGTAAAATGAATTCGAGTCGTCGTTGTTAAAGCTGCTGTCGAGCGACAGGGCGTTACGCGTTTGTACGTTAGATAACAATTGACGATAATCTTCGATATCCATGTCGAGTTCGCGAGCTACCTCTCCGTCGCTGGGCTGACGACCAAGCTGTTGTGATAGCTCTTTAATTACTTTCTTGACGGTGCCGTAATCTTTGCGTTTTTGGCGTGGTAACTGATCAATTTTGCGAAGATAGTCGATGATATTACCGCGGATGCGATAGTAGACAAAAGTATTAAACTTAATGTTTCTGCTGCAGTCATATGAATCCATTGCTTGAATGAGTCCGCTTATGCCGGCACTTTCAATATCTTCTTGTTGTGTTAGCGGTTGGTCAGGTATGTTGATTTTGCCAATGATACTGCGGATAAGCGGCATAGACTTACTAATAATGGCATTTCGCAAACCATCAGATGGGTTTTCGCAGTGTAGCTCGGCAAGTTCCTGTAGTGATTTGTTGCTCATCATGATTCTCCACTCTTATTCTGTGATTTATTGCCTTCAGTTGCGGCTGATCCCTTAGACATCGCGTTGGTGTTTTCCTGTACAATATTCAGTAAGAACATCGAGATGTACACCAGCGAGAATAAAATAAGGAATACCAGTAGCCCACGATACAGGGCGATGTTAATGCTTTCGCCTGATACCATGAGCAATAGAAACTGGATAAGAGAGATAACCGCTATAATTCGTAATAACATGGTGCTTGTGTTTTGTTAGTCCTGCAATTTGTTGTTTTAGTCTTTTATACAATGCTTTTTATTAGGCTCGTAATAACTTGCGAGCAAATTTCTCTGGTTTAAATGGCAATAAGTCACTCAAAATTGATGGACCGCTACTGATATATCGGAGCTTGTAGTCGGTATTGGCCAAAAGCTGTACGGTTTTACCCCATTTCAGCGACTGGTCAATGTGTGTGAGTGCGATATGATCGGCTTCTATATCTTTTGCCAGGGGATCGTTAAAAGCCGTGCCGCTGATGGAGGTGTTCACCAAGTAATGGGTTTCAATATTTGTTTGCCCATGTAATTCCTTAATAGAGTTGATGTCATCAACGAGTGATTGTTCATCCATTTCAAGCGGGGGCGTATCGATTAATACGTGATCATAATCCTGCCACTTTTGGATGGTGCCTCTTGCCTTTTCGATGCTTTGAATACGATAAAAATCAATTCCGTGATCGCTGCAAAATGGTGCAAGAATACTGTATCGGTTTTTGGCACTTCCATTAATTGGGGTAAAAGATGCAATAGCTATCTCTTTATTTGATCCAAAGAATGACTGTGCTGCCAGTTTCATGATCAAGTGAGTTTTGCCCGAACCCGACCGGCCGGCAAATAATATAGTTTTGTTGGGGCGTTGAGCTTTCGATTGTTGCAGTAGCTCATCAATGCGTTGCAACAATTTGGAATAGAACAGTTCGGGTTGTTGGATCGGTTGAATACCTTGTTCAATGACACTTTCGAACCAATCGCGAATTAATTTTTGAGATACTCCTTTGTGCAGTAGTTTATGAAATAGGGGATGTTCAGAATAGGCAGTATCCGGGGTAGAAAGCGCCAAGTGTATAAGCGATTCCAACCTGTCTAATCGTTTGTGGAGATCGTCAGAATTTTTTTCTTCTGTTTTATCTTTCCTATTGGCAACTGGAGTTACTCCATTAGGCAGTTCTTCAACAAATTTGTCGTATAACGGTTCCGATTCATATTCTGATGGGGGTTCCATATTATTTAAAGTTACCGTATCAAATTCTTGATTGGGACTCTTTTTATCAGTAGAAGATTTCTGTTGCCTGATATCTTTTCTGCTATAGACGTTGTTTAGAGATTGTTCAGTTGTTGATCCCTTTTTGTCTGTTTTGCTGGATGGTTCAGCATCAGCAGAAGCATCTGATTTATCAAAGGTTTCTCTGGTATTTTCCTCAGCCTGTTGTGCAGCATACTTGCGGATAGATTCCAGCTTCTTTTCCAATTTTTTATCGGGGGAATGTTTGCTGTCCCGTTTTGTATTAGCAGATCGCTCAAACACTACGCCGCGAGTTGTTTTCCGGTCCATCGGGTGGTTTTTGTTTGCGGTTTCATGTTGCTTCCTTTTGCGCTTGTCGGAAGGATTATTTTCATCATTTTCTTCCTCTTCGGGCATCACATTCATTAACTTTGAATAGTCATCCCCATAGATTTGCAACGCGCTTTTTTTAGCAGCTTTGAAGGTGTTGTTTATAAATTTGCTAAGTATCATACTGTTGCAGCTTCATTTAATTCCGCTTGTTCGATGTGCAGTCGGTCAAATGTTTGGAACTGCACATTTTGGCTGATGTCGTTATACGACAGTACATTTATATCAGGCAAAATTGGTGCCAAAAACTCGAAAAGAGTGTGTCGCAATACCGGTGAAGTCAGTAGAATCGGGTCATAGCCCTTGTGAATCATATCTTCAAAAGTGCTGGAGGCATTCTTATAGAGTTGCTCTACAAGATGGGGTTCAAGCCCAAGAGTATTAGCATTAAGTCCGCCCTGCTGTGCTTGCTGGATGAGTCGTGACTCCAGGTTAGAAGCCATCATTACAACTACAATTTCATTGTCTTCTCCAACAAAACGTTTGGTTATAATTTCTGAAAGTGATGCCCGACAATATTCTGTTAGAATATCGGTGTTCTGCGTTTGCTGGCAGTGATCAGCAAGTGTTTCCAGGATTGTAACTAAGTTATTAATAGGAATACGCTCACGCAGCAATCGCTTGAGTACTTTCTGTATTTCACCAATGCGCATACCTTCGGGTACGAGCTCTTCAACGAGTGCAGGAGACTGTTCTTCAATATTATCAACCAGCCGTTTAACCATTTGACGGTCGATAAGCTTGTGAGCATTTTTCTTAAGAACTTCCATCAGGTGAGTCGTAATAACGGCCCCGGCCTCAATTACTGAAAGACCAAATTTTTCCGCTTCCGACTTATTTTTTCCGCTTACCCATATAGCGTCCATTCCAAAAGTGGGGTCTTTAGTTTCAATTCCCTGGATATTTGCATCAAAATCGGAAGGAACAAGGGCCAGATGATAATCTGGTAACAGTTCGCCGTCACCTTGTTCAATGCCGCGCATTTTAATGATGTAACGGTTGGCGTCGAGCTGAACATTATCGCGGATGCGAACTGAAGGTATGATAATCCCCAGCTCCGAAGCCAATTGCTTACGCAGTGACGTAATGCGGTCGAGAAGATCACCACCCTGCTGTTCTTCAACCATAGAGATAAGACTATAGCCAATTTCAAGCTCAAGGGTATCAAGCAGCAGATAATCTTCTACGCTATCGGTTTCGCCTTCAGGCAGTTCTTGCTCTTGTTGGGCTTCGGCTGTCTTTTCTTGTTCTTCGTCCTCATGTCGTTTATAGGCTAGAACAATGAAGAGTCCGCCCATAAACGCAAAGGGGATAAAAGGCATACCCGGCATAATACCGAGGAAAAGTACAAAGCAGGCGCCCAGCATTAGCGTTTTGGGATCGCCCAAAAGTTGAGTGATCAGTTCCTCACTTAAATTTCCTTCTGAAGCGGCGCGCGAAACAATGAGGCCGGCTGCGGTAGAAATGAGCAGGGCGGGAATCTGTGACACCAATCCATCCCCGATCGTCAATAGCGTATAAAGCTTGGCAGCTTCTGCTATTTCCATCCCGTTTTGTACTGTTCCAATGACAAGGCCGCCAATAATATTGATACAAGTAATGAGCAGTCCGGCAATAACATCACCACGCACAAACTTACTGGCACCATCCATGGCACCATAGAAATCAGCTTCGCGGGCAATCTCTTCACGTCGTTTTTTGGCCTCCTGATCGGTGATAAGTCCTGCACTCAGGTCGGCATCGATAGACATCTGTTTTCCCGGCATCGCATCCAAGGTAAAACGTGCTCCAACCTCAGCAATTCGGGTGGCCCCTTTTGTGATAACCACAAAGTTGATAATGATTAGTACGGCAAAGATGATAATACCTATCACATAGTTGCCTTGGACAATAAAGCCCCCGAACGATTCAATGATAGATCCTGCATATCCTTCACTGAGTATAAGTCGGGTCGAAGCAATATTCAGAGAGAGCCGAAAGAGCGTTAAAATAAGCAGCATGCCCGGGAATACAGCAAACTCAAGCGGCTTGAGTGTGTAAAAGGCCACCAGCATTACAATGATAGACAGTGACACGTTGAGTGCCAGGAAGAAGTCCATCAGCATCGGGGGAAAGGGGATAATCATTATCAGCAAAATGATAATGATGCTCGATGAAATTAGAACGTCGGTTTGTAGAAACCGGCTCTTGAGTTTGCTTGTTGAAATATTTGTGAAAGCCATGCTTACCGTTAAATATTGTGTTTGTTTTTAAGCTTATAGACGTAGGCCAGTATTTCGGCGACAGCCCGATAGAGATCTTCGGGAATGTGTTGGTCCACCTCGGCCGAAGCAAAAAGGGCTTGTGCAACTGGTTTGTTTTCTACTATGGGGATATCAAATTCTTTGGCATATTCTTTAATTTTTTGGGCTCGCAGCCGCTGTCCCTTGGCCATCACCAATGGGGCATTATTTTTTTCGGGATCATATTGCAGAGCGATGGCATAGTGGGTAGGGTTAGTGACAACCACATCCGAGTCCATCACTGCATGATCCAGTCGCTTTTGCATAAAGGATCGCCCCATCTGTTTTCGCTTGTTTTTCATTTCAGGGTTTCCTTCGGATTCTTTATGCTCGTCCTTCACTTCTTTCTTGCTCATCTTAAGATCTTCTTTATGCTGATACTGCTGATAAATCGCATCAATAATGGCAAGGATGGTAAGGGCTACAAACGTTCTGGTTAAAAAAAGGAGCACATAGCTTCCTGCCTCGCTAATATTGTATTCCAACGGCATCACAGAAAAGGAAACAAAGTGTTCCATGTTGGGAAAGACCGTGAAATAAACGATGAATCCCATAATTAGTAACTTGAAAAGCCCTTTGACCAACTCCATGAGCCCTTTCTTCGAAAAAATGTTTTGAATACCGGTAATGGGATTTAGCTTTTCGGGTTTTGGCTTAATTGCTTTAAGGGAAAAAGCGCCCTTGGTTTGAAGAAGATTTACTACCAACGCAGTAGCAATAAGGGCAATCAGAATGGGCGTCATTGCTTCAATCCCATGTTGAAAAGCAATTCCCACGAAAATCATCGCGTTATTTTGGTTCTCAAGCGCCAGCTGGGCATTCAGAAAGAAGGTTTCGAAGAGTGCTTCAAAACGGCCATACATAAAATCGCCCATGCCCACGAACGTCATTACTGAAACCACCATTATCATAACCGAGGAAATTTCGGTGCTGATAGCGACTTGCCCTTCTTCCCGTGCTTTCTCAAGCCGCTTCTGCGTGGGGTCTTCTGTTTTTTCTTGATCTGATTGTTTATCGGACATAACGTATTGTTATATCAAATACGGTACCATTATTTGGAACAATTGATTTAAGTCTCATGAGGATGGGATTTGCTGGGGTGAGGGAGAAATAATCCACTTTGACGGAAAACATTTCCATTTCAGCGGTGTTTTTAACCGTTACTGCTATCTCGGCACAAATTGCTTTTAGTTAAGCTCATCAGGCTAAATAAAAGAGAGGCTAATCCATCATTATATATAAAGAGGAGCAATTACTGTTGTAGCTGCCCGGCAAAAAAGAAGTGCTATAAGCCGGTCAAAAATATTGGTGGCATAGAATTTGAAAGTCTTACACCTCAGCCGGGACGACCGGACTTTTAAACAACGAAATAATGAAGCATTCAAAGACATCATGATTGATCGATTACAGGCTCAAATGCAGGCGATGCAGATGCTGACTAAGATGCAGGATGTTACAGCTAATAACCTTGCAAATATTAATACGCCGGGTTTTAAGGGAAGTAACGTTTTCCAAAAAATGGTGCAACAACGTATTGACGGGCAGATGGTAACGAAAGCTGTGCCTCAGCAACAGGTTGATATGCAGCAGGGCGTGCTTGAACCTACCGGAAATCCCCTGGATTTTGGTATAAAGGGGAAAGGCTTTTTTGTGGTAGAAAATTCAGAGGGTGCTCAGCTGACACGGGACGGTCGCATGCATTTCAACAGCAATGGATTTCTCGTAGATGAAAATGGATCGCGCGTAATGGGCGACTCCGGACCTATTCATATGCCTGAGTATCTAAAAGCAACGGGACGGGGAGGAGATGAGGCTAACTTGGAGGTTGCCGATGATGGAACTATTCGACTTGATGGAGAGGTGTTTGATCAACTTCGCATTGTTCAGGTCGAAGATACTTCCCAGTTGCAACGTAGAGGAAGTAACTATTTAAGTGCGCCTGAAGGGGCAATGAATGACGATCCTTCGAGCAAAATTATGCAGGGCTATTACGAATCTTCGAATGTAGATCCGTTGAACGAAATGGTGGATATGATGAAGACCACTAAGATGTTTGAGTCGCAGCAGCGAGCTATGACGACGACCGATCAAATGATGGGTAGAGCTACACAGCAATTAGGAAAATTTTAATTCAATAAACGAATAACACTATGCCTTTTAGAGCTTTAACAACGGCCTCGCTCGGAATGAGCGCACAGCAAAAATCGGTAGATAACATTGCCAATAACCTGTCAAACGTAAGCACAACCGGATTTAAAAAAAGCAATATTGCTTTTCAGGATCTTTTTTATGAGGATATTGCTGTTTCAAAAGCTGGGGCGTCGGCCAATCGAATTTCCAATGACAGTCCGCGATTGCAGCTTGGGCATGGTTCACAGGCAGTGTCTACAATCAGGAATTTTACGCAGGGGTCCATCTCTGAAACCGGAAATCCTTTGGATATGGCGATTAGCGGTGATGGGTTTTTCCGCGTTGAGAAGCCTGATGGTTCAATTGGCTATACGCGTGACGGAAACTTTACCCGTGACTCTTCGGGAATGTTAGTTAACAGTTCCGGTTTGCCTCTGGCAGAACAAATTGAAGTACCTATGGAGGCTAAGGCGGTGGATATCTCACAAGATGGGACCGTTACGGCCCTGATGGGAGGAGACAATCGTGAAATTGAATTGGGGCAGATTGAGTTGGCTCGATTTTCGAATCCTGCAGGACTCAAGGCTGAGGGCGGTAATCTATTCAGTGAAACACAGGCTTCGGGAATGCCCTTTGTAGATCATCCCGGATCAGAAGGATTTGGGAATGTTCGGCAGGGCTATCTTGAAGGATCCAATGTAGATGTGGTGACCGAAATGGTTCAGCTTATCGAAGCCCAGCGGGCCTATGAGACTAATTCTAAGATGGTACAATCGGCCGAAGATATGATGTCGGTTACCAATTCTATTAAGCGATAAATCCAATGATTTTGTTTGCTCGACTAACCGTTATTAGCCTGCTTGTCTTTATCGGCCTGGGCGTTATACCTGCCCGGGCAGATATTGACATTACCGGGGATGACGAGATGAAGTCATTTATCATAAAGAAGGCTCATAAACAGTTAGAGCAACATTTCACAACCGGAGAATATCGGTTCGATATTCAACCGCGATGGATGCCCAATCAATTATTACAACAATCGCCGGCACAAGTTCTCAGTGTTCAGCTTAGCGGGCAAATTCGACGTTATACGAACTTTGAGGTGGTCTATGATCAACACGGGAGCCGTGAGCGAGCAGAGATTCAACTCAAGATTATGGCAGAGCAGAAGTTGCCCGTCGTTACCGATCGTATCCGAAGGGGAGCAAAGCTGCAAGAAAAACATCTTGTCTATCAATGGGTTTCAGTAGCACAAAACGGGGAGTCATACATTGCCAGTATTGAAAAACTAATTGGAAAGACGCTCCGCCGAACCCTTTTGTCGGGCCAACCTGTACGCAAGTCGTATGTAAGCCGAGATTTAATTATCAAAGCCGGTGACGAAGTCCAGATTTTTATTAAACGAAAAGGAATACAAGTACAAGTATCCGGCGTGGCGCGTGAGGATGGAGCCAAGGGGGACCGAATCAAAATTTTTAGCAACGAAACAAATCACAAATATGTGGGCGAAGTTCTTCGTCCGGGAGTAATACAATGGAAAAGTACACTTTAGTCGGGAAATATTTTATAGCCCTGTTATTAATTGTAGGAATTTCAAGTACAACCTATGGGCAACGGTCGCTATACAAAGATAACAAAGCGGTTCAGGTCGGCGATGTATTAACAATCATCCTGCAGGAAAATATATCCGGCAGTACCAGTTCGGATGCACAGAATGCCTCAAATGCGGGGGCAGGGGCAGGCGGATCAATGTCCGGCAATTTTATGCCTTTCCAACCTACTTTTGGTGCTGATGCCGAAGTGAATTATGAGTCAGGTGAGCAGGTCTCTACTAATCAGGGACAGTTGCTGGAAGGGTATATGAGTGTAGAGGTCACAGATATGACCTCCTCTGGGAATTTAATTGTATCAGGTACCAGAACGACAGAAATAAACGGTGAGAAACACCAGATAGATTTAAGTGGGACCGTACGCCCCAAGGATATAAATGGACGAAACCAGGTGTTATCGTATCGACTGGCAAATGCTCAGATAAACTATGAAAAAGAAGGTGGTTTAAAACGCATTACCAAAAAGGAAGGATTTATTAAACGAGCGGCCTTAACGGTAGCCGGAGTGGCGTTAAGTGCTGTGGCAGTGTTAAAGGCAATGGAATAGAAATACTGTTATATCATTATTTATAAACTCATGAAACAACAAATACTCATATCAATAGTGGTGACTGTTCTTGTAGCAATGGTCACAGTTGAAAGTAGTGCCCAAACGCCATTGAGCCGATTACTAAAAGTAAAAGGGGCTAATACTACCAAGGTGGTGGGATATGGATTGGTGGTAGGATTAGATCGATCCGGAGATCGAACGATAAGCAGGCGCGGTGCCCAGTTTACGGTTCGCTCCATTGCAAATATGCTTAACAATTTTGGAATAAATGTTGATTCGGAGCGGCTCCGAACCCGAAATGTTGCTGCTGTAATTGTAACGGCTGATATCGGACCGTATCACGCATCCGGCAGTGAAATTAATGTCACGATATCGTCGATGGGGGATGCGAGTTCTCTTGAAGGGGGCGTACTTTTAGAAACCCCGTTGTTAAATCCTGAAACAAAAGAAATATATGCCCTGGCCCAAGGACCGTTGATAGTGGGCGGTATCAATGAAGAAGTAGGTAGTTCTCGTTTTTCTCGTAATAGTTCCTTAACCGGAACCATTCCCGGAGGAGGTATCGTAGAATATGATAATAATTTTCAGCTGAATGCCGATCAACCGCTGCAGTTGGTAATGTCTGAGCCGGGTTATACGAATGCGCGTCAGGTTGTCGAAGTAATTAATGAGAGTTTTGATGAGGAGTTAGCCTCGGTCTATAATCCCGGTGTTATCCAGGTAGAGTGGCCGGATGCTTTTCAGGAGCCCGGGATGCGCAATATGTTTATCAGTACCATCATGGACCAGCAGGTTGAGCTTACAAAGCCTGCTCGTGTAGTTATTAATGAACGTACCGGTACCATTGTAGCGGGTGGTGGTGTTACGATCGATAATGCCATGGTTTCGCATGGCAGCGTACAAGTACGAACGCAAGTTACGCCTTTCATTAGTCAGCCGCCTCCGTTTAGCGGCGGTGATACAGAAGTAGTTCCTGTTCCGCAGGTAGGAATTAGTGAAGAGTCAGCACAAAATGTAGTGTTGGAACCTGATACGAATGTTCAGCAACTAGCGAATGCCTTGGATTCGCTGGGACTAAGTCCGCGGGATATCATTTCCATTTTCCAGGCACTTAATCGTGCCGGTGCGCTACAGGGCGAACTTATTGTAATGTAGTATTAGATGAATTAGAAACAGCATAACTATTAAACAGGATTATAATGGATATAAGCAGTTTAGCACAATCAATGCCAATGGGATTGGATAAACAAGATCTGGCCCAGAAGAAGAAGGAAGAAGTTGCCATGGAATTTGAAAAAATGTTCGCTCGGCAGCTGGTTAACGAGATGACTAAAGATTCCTTTAAAATGGGCGATAAAAATGGTGTTGCAGGACAGGCCAACAACATGTATCGACATCACATCACAGATACACTTGCTACAGAAATTGCAGAACAGAGGAAATTAGGAATGGCTGATATGATCTCGGAATATCACAAAGTGTGATAGCCTGATATTAATAATAAAGGACTAAGGAAGGATAGGTATGGAATCAGAAAAAGCGTTTAAGGAATTTGAACAAATTATTGACCGGCTCGGCAGGCTGTCTGATGATCTGGTAGAAGTAATTGATAAACAGATTTCGGCCGTAGTGTCATCCAATGGGGAAGATGTTGAGCAATATGTGGAGGAATACACTCATTTGCGGGGTGTGTTTAAGGAGGAGGAACACAAGTTTATAGATCACTTGCAGATGATGTTAAACAACGCAGGGGTCAAGAGTATCGAAATACGGTTGGAGAACTTGAAGGAGGCCTATCCCGAAACAGCAAATAGAATATCTGATTGGCAGGAAGAGCTTGAAAAGCAGATGGAAAAGCTGAAAGCAAAGCATCAGAAATTAAATAATCTGTTGGAATTTGCTGTTGAGAAAAATATGCAGCTTATGCACTCAATTTACAGTCTGCACAACAAAAAGAATACACGATACAGTGCGGGAGGCAGTAAAGAGGAAATTTCTTCCGGAATTGCACTCAATAAAGAAGCTTAAAAAATGAAAACACTATTTGAAATAGCGAAGAGTGGTCTTCGTGGATCAGAGCGATCCATGTCGGTTACATCCAATAACATTGTTAACGCGGATACCCCGGGCTACAGTCGGCAGCGTGTTGAGAAGTCGCCCAATGGTATGCAGATGGATAGTTATCATGTGGGATTAGGGGTAAACATTGATGACGTAAGCCGATTGCGTGACAAAATGAATGACCAGCTTTTGAATAAAAAGCAGCAGGATATGGGGTATCTGCAAAAGAAAGCCGATATCTATGAAAAGCTTGAGTCATCCATGGTTTCCGATTATGGAGATAACCTAGACAGTCAAGTTGGAGGGTTGTTTGATAACTTTTCGGATTTGGCCAGTAACCCACAGGATCTAAGCGTTCGTAATAACCTGATTAGTGAGACGCAGCAATTTACGAGTAAACTGCGTGAAACCAGCCGAAATGTGGACCAAAATAGTGAGTTGGTCAAGAATTTTGCCGGCAAAACACTGGATTCTATTAATAGCATATTGAGTGATATTAATGAGCTCAACAGTTCTATTAAACAAGCTCAAGCCAAGGGTGATCCTGATTTTGCCAGTCTTGACAGACGTGTGGCTAAGATGAGTGAACTCTCGGAGTTGGTTGAATTTGAAAGCCAGGAGACGAGTACCGGTGCTGTTGAGATTCAGATTGATGGACACAGCGTGGTTGACGAAAATCGAGCGTATAATATTACGTCGGAAGTAGATGATACCAATAAAAAATTCCGCCTCCGTCTCGAGAATGGTCACATTATTGCCCCGGAGGGTGGACAAATTGGTGCAGAGATTGAGATGTATGAAGAGGGTATCCCGGATATTAAGGAGCGTCTCGATAAAATTGCTTCTACTATTGTAGCCGAAGTGAATAATATCCACAGCAATGGGTATGGCCTGGAAGACAGTATTCAGCGCAACTTTTTTGATCCTTCCGGAATTACGGCTGAAAGTATTTCGATCAATCAGGATTTAGTTGAAAATTCAAAATTGGTTGCTGCTTCCGATACGGATGGTGAAGCCGGAAACGGAGAAATCGCATCGCAGATTGCAGAATTGCGTAATGAGAAAGTCATTGGTAATACAACACAGAATCAGTCATTGACAGATTTTACGATTGGTACCATTAGCGAGCCTGGTATTCAGTTGGATGCGGCTAATAATCGTATTGATGCCCGCGATTCGGAGATTCAGATGCTCAAAACACAGCAGGAGGAAGAGGCTGGCGTAAATATTGATGAAGAACTTAGTCAGATGATCAAATATCAGAATGCCTATCAAGGAGCAGCAAGGGTAATGAGCAGTGCCCAACAAATGTATGACACCTTAATTAGTATAGTGAGGTAATTTTTATGCGCGTAACACAGAAAATTATTTTTGACAATTTCATGAGGGATGTGAATAAAAACCGTAGAGAGATGGCTGAAATTCAGTCCGATCTTTCAAGCGGCAAGAAAGTTCGCATGCCCTCCCAAAGTCCGGTAGATTTTCAAAGTAGCCGAATTTTGGAAGCCGACCTGAATAAAATAGAGCAGTTCCAGAATAATATTAGCAGCGGTTTGCGTCAGGGGAGGTTGGCCCAGGACACTATGAACGGGGTTCTCGACAGCCTGATTAATATTAAGAACTCAATGGTACAGGGATCTTCTGACTCTATTGGAGAAGATGAACGGGTGAATTTAGCTGATGAAGTCTCGGGGATTCGCAAGCAAATTGTCGACAGTTTAAATATTCAATACGGTGAGCGGTACCTGTTTGCCGGGACTAACAGCGGTGAGAAGCCTTTTGAGCTGGCCGCGGGAGTGGTAACGAATAACAGTAATAACAAGCCACCTCATGTAGTTGCGGCAGATGGCGTAGAAATTGATATCAGTATTACAGGCGAAGAGGTCGCAGATAGTCCGGCCGGTGATATGTTCCAGTTTATTGGGGACGTGGAAGATGCTTTACGGAATAATGATAATCAGCAACTTAACAATTTGCTTACGGATGCTGATCAGGTAATAAATCATGTTACGGACCTCACGTCCAAGCTGGGAGATAACATCAATCGCATGGATTTCATGTTTGAGCAGTACGAATCTACTAAGATTACACAAGAATCAGATATAAGTGAATTAGTCGATACCAACTATGCCAAGGCATTTTCTGATATGCAGCGCAACCAGGTAGCTTATGAATCGGCGATGGCGGTACATGGTAAAATGTTCGAAAACACCTTACTGAATTACATCTAACCACAAAGGACAGCTTTGTTAAATAAATGAGGATATTATGGAAGCGGGACTTAAACCAATATCAAATACAAATAGGGAGAACAAGAGTTTAAATTGGCTGACAGGCGTTCTATTTCTATCTGACGCAAAATTTTATGATGTAGAAAAGGTAAAACTTTGGGCTACCTATTTCTCGGAACTGATTGTTGCAGGAATAGGGAGAAAGCCCGAAAGCTTTCCTGATAATGTACATTGGCATGCATATGAGGATGCCAGTCGATCAGAAGTATGGAATGCCATCAACAAAAAGGTGAGTAATTCCTGGGTACTCTTCTTAGAAGATGATGAACAGCCTCGGTTTAGTAGTTTTCCCAATGCTCAGAGCTTGGAAAAAATGAAGTGGTCACCGGCTATTATAAATATTCAGAAGCAAAGTACTACGCATCATTTTTATCAGATGCGTTTGGTAAATGTATCGATCAATGAGGATGATATTTTCAGAGGGTATCATTTAACTGATGCTACTGAGTTTGTGCGTTCCCTTGGAGTTGACTTAAGCAGCAAGCCAATTATTATTGAACGGGAAAGCAGTGTTTATTCTCATATCGATATTGATAAGGAGCTGTCACTTAAAAAGCAGGCCCCCAAACTATATTTAGTACAAGGGAATCGATATTTACAGGATAAAAAATACATTCGCGCAGCCGCCCAGTTCCGTCAATTGTTAAAAAAAGAAAGGTTGTTACCTTTTGATCGTTTGGCTGCCGTTAATGGGTTGGCCAGCTGCTTGGCTGAACAGCATAAGTGGGAGAAAGCACTGTCTTTAACAAAGCAATCGCTAGAGGCAGAATCATTACAGCGGTTACCTTATTTAATACAATTTCGTATTCATGAGTTGCGCAAGGAATGGCAAAAAGCGTTTGATGTATTAAGGCAATATTATGATAGACTATCATTATTTTCATCTGCCAGTTTTGACCGTAAGATTGATGAGGAGAAAAGTTTAATAAACCTTGCCAATATCGCGTTAAAAGCAGGACATCGTGCGAAAGCGACCGACTATTTTGATCGGCTGTTTTCATTCAAGAGAGGCAATGCTGATGAAGCAATGTTAGAAAAAGCATTGTTGCTTTCGATTGAATTGAATGATCTTGAGCGATCGGTTTATTTGTTTGAGCGAATGTATAACATTCATTTGCCGCCGAACAAGATGAATGGCGAGTCGAAGAAACAGATAGATGAAATTATGACGATGTTTATGAAGAAGGACTGGTACGACTATGTCTCAAATATTTATAAGAAGTTACATGAGGCTTATCCGGAAGATCAGGAATATAAGCGAAAACTAATTGTGACGCTCACCAAGACAAATAGATTAGACCAAGCCAAAAGGATGGTCGCAAATATTTTGTGAATTCAACATTCAGGGCGGCAAGAGCTGTTTCCCGCAGGAGTGATATTATTATTCGGAGGGGAGGTTACGAGTTTAGCTTTTAAAGCTTATTTAAAAAAGCTATTCGTTGTCCTCATCGTTTTCCGAAGCCTTTCTAATTTTATTTCGGATGGTACGGTCCGTAATCCCTAAAATCTTAGCGGCCTCTTTTTGATTTCCCTGCGTATGCTCCAATGCTTTTTTGATGAGTTGAAGCTCCATATCTTCAATCGACATCAAGGGCATATCAGAAAGTACTTCTTTACTGACTTCCAGATCTACTTTTGAAAAAAGATTTCGCTCAATGTGATCGAGTGTGATCGTATCATTTTTGCTTGACAGTATAACGCCCCGATGGATTTTGTTCTCGAGTTCACGCACGTTGCCCTTCCACTTTTTATTAACCAAGTGCTGCATCAACTCATCAGACACTTCCTTTGGTTCCAGTCCGTATTGCTTGGTATAGCGATCAACAAAAAAGTTAACCAATAATGGGATATCATCCCGGCGCTCACGGAGTGGAGGGATCGAAATAGGGAAGACATTTAGGCGATAATACAGATCTTCGCGGAACTGCCCGTCCGTAATAGCCTCTGCGATGTTGCGATTTGATGTGGCCAGCACCCTCACATCACATTGAATTGATTTTTGGCTACCTACTCGATTAAATTCGTTCTCCTGGAGAACGCGCAACAGCTTAGCCTGGATGTTAATATCAATCTCAGTAATTTCATCCAGTAAAATAGTGCCGCCGTTTGCTTCTTCAAAAGCACCTTTTTTGTCGGAGATAGCGCCCGTAAAAGCTCCTTTTACGTGACCAAAGAGAGTGCTTTCGACCAGCTCTTTAGGTAAATTCGCGCAATTTATCTTGACATAAGGTTGATCAGAGCGATTGCTGTTTTCATGGATAAGATTTGCAAAAACCTCTTTTCCAGTTCCGCTTTCTCCCTGTATCATTACCGGTGCGGTACTTTCTGCTATTTGAGGAAGAATTTCCATCAGTTTTTTAATCTGCTCATCTTCTCCGATAAATCTTTTCTCGCGCGGTTGTATTATTTCTCCATCATTTTGTTGAGAAGAGGACTGCTGGTTTGTTTTATCGGTTGTTCCAGAAAGTGCTTTAATCTTATGGTCTTTATGAAAGTCGATCTTATCGGACTCGAAAAAGCGGTTGACTCGAAACGTAATTTCTTTGGCCTTAAATGGCTTGGTGATATAGTCAAAAGCTCCTTTTTGTAGTGCCCGGACAGCGTGCGTAATATTGCCAAAGCTGGTCATCATTATAACACCGGTTTCAGGATAGTGTTCTTTGATATGAGCTAATACTTCATCACCAGTCATGTCATCCATTTTGACATCTGTAAGAACCAAGTGTACATCGTTATCTTTCAAAAAGTCGATGGCGTCAAGTGGTTGGTCAAAAGCTTCGACTTCGTAACCGTTCATGCTCAAATTTTCGACCAAAAATTCGAGCAGCATTTTGTCATCTTCAACTATTAAAACACGCTCTTTCATATCAGTGATATTGAGAATGGTTATTTACAAAAGAAATGGGAGTAAATACGCCGAGGTTTCTAATATTTGTACCCCGTAAATTGACTAAATATAAAAAGCTTTTCTGGTGAAAACTTCAATGAAAAGTTGGGTTGAGGAAAGAGTTGATCTCGATGCTTGGAAGTTATTAGGACTCAAGAGGTTATGTCAAAGAATATAACCCTAAATAACATTTTGTTAACTATATTTAATCTTATTTAAGGATCTTTGAGGCAATATCTCCCCAGACTTCCGGATCATTTACTTTCTGACCCAGCTCTGTTTCTTGAGCAGCTTCAGCGGAATGCTCCGAAGCATTAAGAAACTCAGAAACCTGAGCTTTCATTTCCTTAAACTGTTGTGATGAAGATTCGTTTAGTTTTTCCAATTCGAGTTTGGCAAAAAGTTGATCGTTATTTCGAAACTGATAATCGCCAAGCGAAACTTTGTCTTTAGGAGTATCTGCAGAAGATTTTGACGTCGTCTTCTCTGAAGCAGCTCCTTCTGAAGTTTCGTTCGTCTTATTTATGTTATTACCGTTTATGCTATTTAACTTACTAATATCCATAGTCCTATAATTTAGTTCCTGATAATTTATGAAACTTTGCTATCGTTTTAAAAGCTGATAGCTTTTTTCGGCCTTATTCCTTTTTATTGCATCGTTTAGCCGCTCTTTTGACTCCTCTAAAATGTAACTAAGTGCTTCTTGTATTTTTTGTTGTTGTCGCTTGAATCTATTAAAAAGTTTTTCCAGTGATTCTTTCTCTTTCTTCGTGAATGTTGTTGTATCAACTTCCGAAGTTATTTTTATAAACTCATTTGTATGGTTGCCCCGTTCCTCAAATCGTTTTTGCAATAAGTTGATATCCGCATCATCTTTGTGGAGTTGGTTAAGAATCTTTCTATTAACCTTGATCAACTTTTTGAGTTGGCTGGCAACGTCATTCATGCTGTTAGAATCCTAATGTGGATTGTTGATTCATAATTTGATTAAACTGTTGTTGAGCTTGTTGTTGCATCTGGTTGATCTCAGCAAAAATTTCCCGTTGACGTTCCTCATAACTTTCCAGGTATTTTTCTTCCGATTCAATACGGTTATCCAGAAAATCTATTTTTTGATCCAGACCGCTTTCCAAGGATGAAATAGTACCACCTGTTTCAGTAAACGTTTTCGCGCGTTCATACATCTTGGTAACAGGAGAATCATCATTGGAGAATAAGTTTTTAACTTCGTTGGGTCGATCGGTTAAGGCTTTACTCAACTTATCCGCGTCATCAACCTTCATTTTTCCGTTATTTTCGAAGGTGATACCAATTTCAGATAGGTTGTCAAGTTCTCCGGCTCCTGCAGAACCCATATCCGTAAGCGCCATCTGACGCATATTTATAGTTAAATTGCGTACAGAGCGCATATCTTGCAATGGCCCTTTATTCCCTGTTTCACCATTTATAAAGGTTTGATTGCGAATTTTCTTATTCATTTCATTGTACTTGGAAATGAAATCATCAATATTTTCGCGGGCCTTTTCCGTATCTTTTGAGACTGTAATTTGTTCTTGCTGAGTCGTTGAATTCAGTAATGTAAAGGTCATGCCCGAGATGGCATCATCAACGGTATTTTTTCCGCGGCTGAATGTAATACCATCCACCGTGAACTCAGCATCGAGCTTTGTCGTGTCTGCCTGTTGATGCGACATATTACTGGTGATGTCAGCCAGTGCTCCGGTCGCGTTGGCAAACTGGACGCGCTCATCATAGCCGGTTTGAGCACTTTTTATCGACAACTGTACATTGCCATTGTTATCCACTTCAAAAACATCGCTGTCAGACTCTTCGCCCATTAAATCATTGACAGCCTTAGAAAACGATTCTAAAATTTCTTTGTTTGTCTTGTCAGTACCGTCATCATTGGTACTTAGAATACTGATCGTTTCTGTTTTATCACCAATGGTAATATCCACAGAGCCATCTCCGCTGGCTGCCAGACCTGTCGCTGTCCCATCCATTACGTTCGACAGCATAATATCTTTTGTGGCTTTTCGGTTTACCGAAATGTCATAAGTATTGGGATCTTTTAGCCCGGATATAGAATCAACTCGTATGGCATCTTCATTACTTATTGTAGCTTTTAAGGGATTAAAGCTGTTTGAGGTGGTACTGGTAAGTTCATCAACCTGGGAAGTAAAGTCGGAAATTACGGAACTTACTGTGCTAAGAGCAGACTGCTTGTCGCTGAGCTGACTTTTCTGGTCTTCGAGCCGAAACTTTTTTTGGCTCTCGATCAGCACTAGCTGGTCAACAAATTGTGAATAGGGATTGGTTTGTTGTAATAGGTTACCGATAGAATTCATAATATTATCTTTATCGGGTTAATCAGTTGCTGGTTCTTCTGTTTGCCCCTTTGAGGCTTGTTCCCAGGCATCACGCAGCGGTTCAAGAATGTCCCGAATTTCCTCGTAATTCTCATCACGGGCTAAATCCTGACAATATTGATAAAGTTGGAAAAGCTCCTCAGCAGGTTCATGATCGAAATTCAGACTTTCCGTCAACGTGTTTAGCACATCACGTACCCTATCTTGATCTTTCCGATAGGTTGCCTGTAGTAGCAGGTCGTATAGCTTTACGACCAGTTGTAATGGCGATGCGTTCATAATCGCTTGTTGCTGATAAACCTGTTGTGGATTCTGCATGGTACTTAAATTTCAGTATTAGTTTGGTCTTGGGTACCAGTCATTATCGACTATTTTGAAAATTACTTAAGGCTGTCAAGATTAGAACCCTCTAATCTCATTAACCCATGTTCGTTATTATATATGCAAACAATATGCCATTGGGGTATTTTTGGCGATCTGTAATGAATTACTCTTAATATGTGACGGCCATGGCCATCTCCGGATCTTGAATAAAAAGAAAAGTTTTAGGTGTAGAAGCACGAATAGCGTTTCTGTTGCTATAATCAGGGTTGTGCTGTTGTTGATACTCCAATGTGACGAATAACTCTCTGGTTTTAGCGAAATATTCCCCTTCAAAGAAAAAAATTCCGTTAACAGGAAGCGAATACCAGCTTTAGGTCGCTTTAAGTACAAGAGAAGTAATTAGTTGGGCTTGGCATTTTATTTGTGAATACATCTGATGTAGTTCAATACCAAAGCCAACGAATTCTCTCGACTGTGCAGAAAAAGATCAAACAAGCCCAAAAATACTTGGAGTGGGAAAAACCCAATCAGGCCATTGCCGAACTGAAACCCACTTTAGAAAGCAAGCAGATACAACAAGAGTATAAGTGGGTGCCCCACCATATGATGGGCATTGCTTTATCGCTCAAAGGTGAGCATGAGGCTTCGGCAGGATATTTGGAAAAAGCGGTGAAGTATGGCTCGGAGCAGCCTGAAACCTACCATATGCTTTCGGTAAACTATTTTAACCTTGCACGGTTTGACGAGGCTGAGAAGTATGGCAAGGAAACAGTAGGTCGAAAGAATGACTTCTTAAAAGCGTGGTTGAATTTGGGGTCGGTGTACCGGGCGCAGGCAAAGTTGGATGAGGCGTTGGAATGTTATCAAAAAGCGAATCAAATTGATCCTACTAATGCTGGCGTAGCTTTCCGGATAGGTGAAATTTACCGCGATCAGGGTGATTTGGAGCAGGCCATGAAATTGTTTGACATCACTTTGAAGATAGAAGAAAATCATATCCGTGCGATGCTTGAGAAGGCGGATATCTATAAAAAGAAAGGAGATTTGGATGAGGCGATTCAGAATCTTGAACAAGCAGAGGCAGTTCACGGAGATCAAACCCCCATTGAAGTAAGTAAGGCCGAAATTTATAAGTCCCGCGGAAAATATGATGATGCTATTGCCCTATATGAACGGTTGCTTGAGAAGCACCCTGATAGCGGAGCATTGCGCGTAAACTATGCATTGTGTTTACAAGAGGTGAGCCGCTTTGACCAATGTGAAAAGAACTATCGGCGCGCTATTCAGGATATGGAGGATCCCGGGAGTGCTATTTCAAATTATTTGATGTGTTTGCACTATAATCCACGAAATAGCAAAGAGCATATATATAATGAGCACGTTAGACTTGGCAAGACTTTTACCCCTTCAAATGGAGCAGATCGTGCAGTACCAACGGATGTGAGCCTGAATAAAAGGCTGAAGATAGGTTTTGTATCTGCAGGATTTCGTCGTCACCCAGTAGGTTGGATGATTGCCGGGGCCTTAGAGCAACTGCCCGAAAAAGATTTTAAGGTATACTGTTATACAACGAACAATAAGTTCGATTTTGTAACCCGTCGGATTCATGAAAATATAGATACCTGGCGATCGGTTGTGGGATACAGTTCTGAAGTCATTGAGAATATTATCCGGGATGACGAACTGGATATTTTGGTGGATTTGTCGGGGCATTCTGCTGATAATTGTCTTAAAGTGATGGCGAATGAGCCAGCACCTGTTATTGTAAAATGGGTAGGTGGGCTGTTTAATACTACCGGTCTCGAAGCCTTTGATTATTTAATTACTGATGAGTATGAGAGTCCATTGGGAGAGGAGCAGTTCTATACAGAAAAGCTGGTGCGAATGCCTGATGACTATATTTCATTTGCGCCTCCTGCCTATGCCTCGGATGTAAACTCTCTTCCGACAAAAGAGAAAGGATACATAACGTTCGGATGTTTTAATAACCCCACCAAAGTGAATGATGTAGTCCTGAAAAAATGGGCTGAAATCATGCGCCGGGTATCGAATAGCAGACTTTACCTGAAGAGCAAGCAGTATGATACCGACTCGTTCCGAGAGCAGATACTGAAAGTTATGGAGGAGGAAGATATAGCTGAAGATCGCATCGAGTTTGAGGGACATACTTCCCACGATGATCACTTAGATGCATATAATAAAGTGGATATTGCACTTGATCCGTGGCCGTATTCAGGAGGTTTAACGACATGTGAAGCACTTTTTATGGGGGTGCCGGTTATTACGATGGCCGGGCCTACCTTTGCCGGACGACATTCAACAACGCACCTCATAAATGCCGGATTGGAACAGTGGATTACAGATAGTTGGGGAGCATATACTGAGAAAACAGTTACTCTGGCGAACAATTGGGATGAATTGCAGAAATGGCGATCGACCTTGCGTGAGCAGTTGCTTAATTCTCCGGTTTGTAATGGTAAGCGTTTTGGAGCTCATCTTTCTGTTGCTTTTCGGGAAATGTGGAAGCAACGGGTGGAAGGGTATCAGAATGGTGTTGAGGAATGGCAGGATCATATTACGATAAATCCTCTCTCGGAGGAGGAAGTGCAGGTGTTGACCGACGGTCCGGAGACTACTCCATTTATTACTGTCAACGGTACGAGAAGTGTTGAGGCCAATGACAGAACGAAGAATGAGGATATTCAAAATAAAACAATGGAAGAATCAATGATTGACACCAAGGAGATCGTAAAAGAGGTAACACAAAATGGGAATGGGCAGCCTAAGAAGAATGGTACGACTGGGGCACATGTCAATTCACCTGATAATGACCAAGAAGATTATGTTATAGAAACAAAAGATGGAATCACTATTTGTACTCCTGCTGATTTGGATGTATTGACAACCCATGTGATGCTCGAGCAGGAAGAATGGTTTGAGCCTGAACTGGATTTTATTCGTGACTATCTAAAGCCCGGCATACAAGTAGTTGATGTGGGAGCTTCTTTTGGCGCGTATGCCTTGCCGATGGCCAAAAAGGTGGGAAGTGAAGGGAAAGTGATTGCTTTTGAGCCGTCTGTAAGCTGTCGATCCTATCTCGAGAGAAGTAAGGTGGAAAACAGGGTGGATCAGCTGGAAATAATAAGCCGAGGGTTATCAAACAAAGTCGGGAAAGCAACATTCGTTGAAGCTGAAACGCCGGAATTTGATACCGTTTCAGAGGAAGGGGATACAGAAATATCTGTTACTACGCTAAATGCCTGGTGGGATTTTGCCGGACAGCCGGAACTGGATCTAATTAAAATTGACGTCAATGGTATGGAGGCAAAGGTTTTAGAAGGGGCAACCGATGTTCTTGATCAAGTGTCCCCAGTTATTCTTGTGTCCATTGGCGAAAAGGAAGATAGCTTTCATACACTCCGAGATACATTGCAGGAGCTTAATTATCGATTGTTTGAATACATTCCGGGACCGGGAGTACTAGCCGAGCATGATCCTGAGGGGGGAGTTGACCCCTATTTGATGAATGTGATTGCTATTCCTGCAAATAGGATAGAAGAGTTTAAGGAAAACGGCTGGGTTTTTGATGAATATGCAGATGTGGAGCCTGTGGATGTACATGAATGGAAGAGTGTGTTGAAAAAAATGCCCTGGGCTGATTCTCAGTTTGAAAAGTGGGAAAGGCAAGTAGGTTCACAAGAACATAATGAATACCTGCAGGCATTGAGCTTGGCAGTGGCCGCTGAAAAGATGAAGGTTGTCAACAGGGCCCGTACCCAAAAGGGAGCGCGATTGTTAGAGGCTGCTCAAAAACTGATCGCTTTATTTAATAATGGCAATGCCGGTATTGCTGCTGCAATGACATACGTACGCGTGATGAGTCAGCTGGGTAAGCGCCGCCAAGCGGTGGAGATGATGAAGCAGCTGATGGAAACAGTAAGTTCCGGCAACGATATTTCAGTTGGGTTGCCTTTTCTCCTTCCGCTTCAAGAGCAGGATGAGACCGAAATACAGACCGATTTTTCCAAATGGCTGATGGTACGGACAGTAGAAGGATGGATTTCGTTGAAGAATCCTACGACCTACATGGCTGATGAGAAAGATCGGCAGATGTTGGAGGCGCTGGAAGGCAATCCGGAATGTAATGGTAAACTTCGGAGGTACATTAAATTACAAGATGAAGGAAGTAAAGAGGTCGTAGATACAAAACTGAATCAGTGGTTTTGGAAGGAAGGTGATAGTAAAAGGGGATTGACAATTTCCACTTCTTCAAATGGTCACTCTGCTATTGGAAGAAATCTTAAGCACCTATATTTAGGATATCCGGGCAAGAAGGGGGGCGCACATGGAATTCATGAGATCAGGACCCAGAAAATAGCACAAGAAATCGAGAAGAAGGGAATTGGAACAAGTATGATTTCTTCTTCAGGCCCCGAATTCTTAGATGCTCTATCCAACGTAAAAAATAATGATGGCTATGCCTGTTATTCCGGAGTAATGGGATATGATCTGAAGGTGCATGCTGATATGGGGATTTCCGGTAATATTTTTGATCTGCTGGATCTGCCCGTCTTTGCTTTTTTGGGTGATCACCCATATACCGATTTCATGTGGGGAAGAATCGTAAATAGTGCAGAAAAAACCGTTTTTCTTACGTCAATTCCTTCACTAAAGGAGGAGATGGAACAGATTTTCCCTAATACTTCTGTAAGACAGATAGGAAATCTCTTTCCGTTGTCAATGCAAAATGGTGGTTTTAAATCAATAGATAGCCGACCTGTTGATGTGCTTATTCCGTGGGGCATCCATAAGTTTTTTGCAAATCAAAAATCCCTCACGCAACAGTTACAAGAAATTGGATCAAGGCAAAAAGACCTTGGAATGGCATTATATGATGAGGCCGTTGGGAACTATCGCAAGTCTATTCTAACTATTTTTTACGAGCTTTATGAAGGGGAGTTCGGAAGCCAATATCAGTTCAGGAACACCAAGACGAAAGAAGACTTTCGCTGGCTTAAAGTATTGAGCTTAGTTGACTGGATGATCCGCAAAGATCGTCGTGTTAAAATGTTGAGAGAGCAGATTAGTTCTCTGCCTGAAAAATATCATGTTGTTATAACAGCAAATGAGAAGTTGGTAGAAGTAATTCCCGAGCTAAAAGGAAAAAGTAATATCGAATGGATCGGGCAAATTAGTAAGAAAGGGCTCAACCAACTTTATCGTAATTCTAAGATTACATTCAATTGCAATCCTACATACTTGGATAATGTACATCCCAGGGTATATGAAGGTATCAGCAATGGTTCCTTTGTGGTATCAGATTTTAATGAGGCATTGGAAACGACCCTTTTCGGTCAAGATGCTATAGGGATTGTCGGTCAACAATCTAACCAGAAAAACCTGGCGGATTATTTGGAAGAAGATTGGAAAGACCTTCAGGAAAAAGTGAATCGAGGGCGTGAAATTATAGGATCAGAGTTTACGGCCGAAAATCATGCTCAGAGTGTAATTGAAGTGATAACCGAAGAAATAAAATAAGATGAAAGGGATCATACTTGCCGGCGGAAGCGGCACTCGTTTATATCCATTGACAAAAGCGGTATCAAAACAATTGATGCCGGTTTATGATAAGCCGATGATATACTACCCGCTGTCGGTATTAATGCTGGCTGATATTCGCGAAATATTGATTATTACGACGCCGGAAGACCAAGAAAGCTTTAAAAATTTGTTGGGAAATGGTTCGAACTGGGGCATTGATCTTCAATATGCAGTTCAGCCAGAGCCCAAAGGGTTGGCACAGGCATTTACCATTGGTGAAGACTTTATTGGAAATGACAATGTGAGTCTGATTTTAGGGGATAATATTTTCTACGGTCAGGGATTCCAGCCTAAACTGCAAAAGACCGTTCAGAGTAAGAGTGGCGCCACGGTTTTTGGGTATTGGGTAAGTGATCCTGAACGGTTTGGAGTGGTAGAATTTGATGAACATCGAAAGGTCAAATCCATAGAGGAAAAGCCGGATATCCCCAAGAGTAATTATGCGGTTACCGGGCTGTACTTTTATGACAATAGGGTGGTTGATGTGGCTAAAACATTAGAGCCATCGGACCGTGGCGAACTGGAAATCACCGATATCAACAAGCAGTATTTAGCGTGGGGAGATATCAATGTTGAGCTGTTGGGCAGAGGGTTTGCCTGGCTCGATACGGGAACCCATAAGGCGATGAGTGAGGCATCGCAATTTGTAGAAACTATTGAGCGACGTCAAGGTCTCAAGATAGCCTGTCCCGAAGAAATTGCCTGGCGAAAAGGATGGATTGGATCAGCAGATTTAGCCCAGATGGCTTATGTGCTGCGCAAAAGTGGATACGGCCGATACCTACAACAACTTATTCAAAAGGAAGAACATGCCTATGTCTGAAGTTGAAATTATAGCATTGCCGAAGGAGAAAGACCCCAGGGGCAATCTCACTTTTTTTGAAGATGAAAACCAAATCCCATTTGATATTCAGCGGATTTTCTGGACGTATGATGTGCCGGGGGGACAATATCGCGGCGGACATGCCTACTATGAGCAACAGGAGTTTATTGTTGCCTTGAGCGGTAGTTTTGACGTAGTCGTCACACACCCGGATGGCAAGGAAGTACGACATCGTCTTAATCGGTCTTACTATGGACTGTATCTGCCGCCTCAAAAATGGCGCCATCTTGATAATTTTTCAACGAATGCGCTCTCACTGCATGCTTCTGATATGAAATTTACGGAAGGTGATTATATCAGAGAATTTGATGAATACAGGGGGTTATATGCAAAATAGCAGCGTTTACGATTCTACGCTTGTTAAACTGCCGAAAGTATTCAACGAAAAAGGAAATATTACGGCCATAAATAACAGCGAGGGAATTATACCCTTTACTATTGATAGAGTCTATTACCTATATGATATCCCGGGAGGGGAGGGTCGCGGCGGCCACGCACATAAAGAGCTTGAACAATTGATAGTGGCTGGCAGTGGTAGTTTTGACCTGATGTTAAGTGACGGTACGACCAATAAGACATTTAATTTATCGCGTCCCTATTACGGAGTGTATATGCCACCCGGACTTTGGCGTGAATTACACAACTTTTCTTCCGGAGCAATCTGTCTGGTACTTGCTTCAGAAAAATATGACGAGGCGGATTACATCCGTGATAAAGAAGAATTTAACCGATACAAAAAAAATAAAAATGTACTTAAAGAAATTAGTTAGAAAACTAAGGAATTACCGAATATTTGAGCCGCTATTTTATATAGGGAAAAGTGAAAATGTGAAACGTTATCGTGAGATAAGAAAACGATTAGAGAAAAAAGATAAAGCCTATACAAAAGATCATCCTGAGTTAATTCCGCTGCATGAAAAGCTAAATAGACTTAAAAAGAAACAAATGGAGGGGTGGGAATCCATTGTATATTGTGATGGATACTTTTATCAGGGATACAAGCGAATAGGAATCAATGGAATTAAGCCAACAGAAGAGAGAATAGAAAAGTATGGGATTAAAGAATTCTTTAGTAAGGATAGTGTGGCTTTAGACATTGGCAGTAATGCGGGTTTTTTGACCTGCTATTTATCAGATTTCTTTGAGAAGGTTGATGGCATAGAACTTAATCCCTATTTGATTGAAATGGGTGAGGTAACTAAGAAATTTTTAGAAAGAGAAAATATAGAATTTATCAGCGATGATTTTATAGGTCATCAGTTTAAAAGTGAATATGACGTAGTTTTCTCATTGTCGAATCACCATACCATTGATGGTAACTTAGAGATGGGCTTTGAATCATATATCAAAAAGATATATGAGATCTTAGGAGAGGATGGGATACTATTTTTTGAAAGCCATGACATCGATGGAGGTGATGCTGATTTAGAAGAAAAATTTAAGATAGCATCAAAATATTTTGAGCTGGTAGATCACAAGATGGTTAGAGCTTTTTTTGATGTCGATATTGACAAGCTGTTTGCAATATTTAGAAGGAAAAATGAAAAATCTGGAACAGCATTGCTTGACTTTTCTTTAGACGAGGCCCGAAGTAAATATCATTATTAATAATGGGAGAATTCAGTAAAACATATTACGCCCATCCCTTATCAGATATCCACACTGAGGATATTGGGAAAGATACCCATATCTGGCAATATGTAGTTGTTCTCCAAGATGCCCAGATCGGTCGGAAGTGCAATATTAGTTGCCATGTTTTTATTGAAAACGATGTACGGGTGGGAGATGAGGTAACCATCAAAAGTGGAGTACAGCTATGGGATGGACTACGCGTTGAGGATCATGTCTTTATTGGACCCAATGTGACATTTACTAATGACAAGAATCCGAGATCCAAACAGTATCCGGAGGATTTTCAGCAGATACATATTCATCATCATGCCTCAATTGGAGCGGGTGCGATTATTTTAGGCGGCAGTGAGATTGGGCCGTATGCCATGGTTGGGGCGGGGACACTGGTGACTAAAAATGTACCGGAAAGGGCGTTGGTCATTGGACAACCGGCCCAGATTGTTGGTTGGGTTAATGATGATGGTACAAAGATGGAAGAACGCAACGGTTTTTGGATTGACAGCGAGAAACAGAAATGGATAGAAGACAATAAAAAGCTGATTAAGGCATGAAGAATGTACCATTTCTAAATCTCAAAGAGTATAACAAGAGGTACGAAGATGATATTCAGGCTTCCCTGAATAGGGTCATTAGTTCGGGGTGGTACCTTTTGGGGGATGAGAAAGAGTCTTTTGAACAGGAGTTTTCTGATTTTATCGGAGTTGATTACACGATTGGGGTTGGTAGTGGATTAGATGCTCTAAAAATTATTTTGAAAGCCTATCAGCTAATGGGTCATTTTGAAGAAGGAGATGAAGTAATTGTGCCTGCCAATACGTTTATTGCTACTATTTTGGCTATTGTAGATTCAGATTTAAAACCTGTATTGGTTGAACCCGACGAAGCGACGTTCAACATTGATCCCCATTCAATTGAGGAGAAAATTACTCCTCGAACTAAGGCAATTATGATCGTACACCTATATGGTCAAAATGCCTATTCGAAACTTATTGAGAAGTTATGTGATAAATATGATCTAAAATTAATAGAGGATGCTGCCCAAGCCCATGGGGCACGTTTTGATGGACAACGGGTTGGTTCATTAGGGGGTGCCGCCGCTTTTAGCTTTTATCCCGGAAAAAACTTGGGAGCCATGGGCGATGCTGGCGCAATATGTACGGATAACCAAGAGATCGCTAAATGTTGTCGGATGCTTGGAAATTATGGAGCCGCTTCGAAGTATCGGTATAAGTATAAAGGGTTGAACAGCCGGATGGATGAGTTGCAGGCAGGGGTGCTCCGCGTCAAATTACAGGGACTGGATGAGGATAACCAGCGGCGCCGGAAAGTGGCTAATTTTTATCTGGAGAATATCAGTAATGAAAAGATAGAGCTTCCCAGACAGCAAGATGCCACTACAGTTCTGCAAGACGAATCGCATGTCTGGCATTTGTTTGTCGTCCGGGTAAAAAATCGGGCTAAATTTATTAATCACTTAAAAGACCATGGTGTGGAAGCATCTATACATTATCCCATCGCTCCGAATAAACAGGCAGGTTATCCCAAACTGCAGAATTTGTCACTACCGATTACCGAGCGGTTACACCGTGAAGTGGTAAGCTTGCCCATGAGTCCAGTATTAAAACGCGAAGATCTGCAACAAGTAGTGCAGGCGGTAGAAAGTTATTAGAAGTTATGGACAATATATCCACTGCAAAAAGAAAAGATACTGATATATCGATTGCGGATCAGATTCGGCAATATCGACAGCGGTATACTCGGGTCTTAAAGAGGTTAAAAAATAAGTCCGTTATCACTGTGGCATTTCAGGTGATTCACCGATCCATATGGAAGTATGATCGTATCTATCATCTTATGGATCAGGATCCATTTTTTGATCCTGTTGTTTTTGTATGTCCCTATCTGCGGGAAGGAAAAAAGCAGATGTTGGAAGAAATGAATGCTACTTGTGAGTTAATGAGCTCAAAGGGCTATAAGGTTATCAAGACGTATGATGAACGTAATAATTCCTGGATTGATGTAAGAGAACAGGTTCAGCCTGATATTGTCTTTTTTTCGGTGCCGTTTGACTATACCAAAGATCAATATCGGATCCATCACTTTACAGATTCTTTATCATGTTATGTGCCATACTTTTTTACGACCAATGGTAAGGAGGGAGGAAACTACGACGGTCCGTTTCACAATTTGGTATGGTGCAATTTTTATGAAACGGATATTCACAAGCGGTATGCTCAAAAGTATGCGCGAAATAATGCAGAGAATGTGGTTGTCAGCGGCTATCCTCAGCTGGATGATTTCTTATATGAATCTGCCGATTCTGTCTCGGATCCTTGGCCATTAAAAGACCATAAAAAAATTATCTGGGCTCCGCATCATACCATCGATGGACAGGGACAAGGACTCAATTATTCTACCTTCAAGCGGTATCACGCTGTATTTAAAGAAATAGCTCGTGAGTATGCCGATCATATTCAAGTAGCTTTTAAGCCGCATCCGATGTTGAAGGAAAAGCTTTATAAAGATGAGGAATGGGGAAAAGGGCGAACTGATTATTACTACCAGTTTTGGGATGACGTGGAGAATGGGTTGTTGGAGCAATCGGACTATACGGATCTGTTTTTGACTTCTGATGCTTTGATTCATGATTGCTCGTCGTTTATGGCCGAGTATTTATCCACATCAAAGCCGGCTTTATATCTGTTGCATGATGATAATGTGGATAGCCGATTGCATGAATTTGGCAAGATGGCGCTGGAGAATCATTATCACGCCAGGGATGTCGAAGATATTCACGCATTTGTTGAAAGCCAGGTGTTGAAAGGACGTGATCCCATGCAAAAAGAACGCTTTCAATTTATAGACCAGCACTTGAAAGCAGGCAATGGCAAGCCAGCTTCTAAAAATATTGTCAATTATATTAAAGCGATGATTAAGGGGTGAAATTTATGGTCGAAGTAATGGACATAATAAGCCCGGTACAGATGAGTGACAGTTCTGAATTGTGTGTGTTTGAGAAGCTTATGCGAAGATTTGAATTAGATAAAAAAATATTTTTCAGCTACGATGATGAGATAAAAAATCCAGCGGAAACGAAAGAGTTAACCCGAGATGAGTACTGTCAATTGGCGATCTGTTTTTGCCTGCAAGCAGTAAAACAAGAAGATATCCGCTTTTATAATACGGCCTTAAAAATAGGGGATTTGGCAGATATAGAGTTGCCTGAAATCAAATTGTAATACAATGGATAAGAAATTAGACGACGTTTTGTTATTGGCCACGGCACATAATATCACGAAGGCATATATCCATAAATTAAGCAACCTGGGGCTGTGTCCATCAAGAATAGTACGATTGAACTGGCGCAATAGCAGTTATTCGAATAAGATAGAAGGACTGTCCGATAAGAAGTTTTTGAACCTGATCAGCGGGATAAACAATAATTTGAAAGCAGGAGAAGTATTTACGGGCGATCTTACGCTTTCTACGGATAGAATTTTGGATGATTTGGGATGGGAAAGCCAAAATATTTCTATCGACCATATCAATGATGAATCCCTAATTGCCTTTTTAAGGGATTTGGTGACAGAAAAACATATCATTTTTTGTGGGGGCGGCATACTGCGGGAACCAATTTTGAACTGCGGTAAAAAGTTTATCCATGTCCATCCCGGTCTTGTTCCGGATATGCGTGGAGCTGATTGCCTGCTTTGGAGTGCACTGGTACAAAACCAGATTGGAATAAGTGCTTTCTTTATGAATGCAGGGATTGATACCGGGGATGTGATTGGGCAGCGTAGCTATCCATTACCACATTTTGATATTGATAGCAGGCAACTTGGACCACATGTTACAAGAGACCTTCTTGTAAACTATGTGGATCCACATTACAGGGCTAACCTGCTTGGTAACCTTTTTAATAAAGCTCTAAATCCCGACAATTGGCCTACAACCAGCCAGAGTTCCTCAAAAGGTAAGTCATACTACTTTATGCATGATGCTTTAATACCTCAGGCTATTAACAAATTTTGTCAATCAGAAATGAAAATGGTGAGCTGATATGCAGGTTTTTATATTCGGCGCGGCACATACCCAAAGTACATTGGCAGGTCCGGAGGATCAGCTAGTGCTCGAAAAGCTCATCAAGGGGCAGCGAGTACTTGACTGGACTATCAACGGTTTGAAACAGGTTGGTATTGAAAATAATGAAATATCTTTCGTTGGAGGATATAAAATTGAGGAAGTAATCGAAGCGTACCCGGAATTACATTATACCGTAAATCCTCAATGGGCCACCACACATGTTATCGGTTCTCTTCGATATGCAATGGAATCGTGGAAGGGGGGTGATGTATTACTAACATACGCGGATACTATTTTCCGCCCCCAGGTTTTTAATGATTTGTTGCAGTATAACAATCCGGTGACAATAGGGATTGATACGGAATGGAGAAAGCGGATTCAGCAGGGGTATTTGCAAGCGCAGGCCGAAAAGGTACAGCTCGAAGGTTATCAGCTAAAAAATATTGGCCGCCAAGGGATTGACCCTCGACAGGCAGATGCCCAATTTTCAGGATTGGTACTGCTCAAAAAACAGATTGTCCATAAGTTATATATGGAGTTGGTGGAGGGTAGTAGTGGGACGCTCTCTGATAATGACAGTTTATCCGATTTATTGCAGTTGCTATATCGCCAATGGGATATTCCGATAACTACTTATGATCATCAGGGGTTATGGGCAGAGCTCGATTCTGAGGAGGATTTGGCTCAGTTTGTGTTTGGAACGAAAGCAGAAACACTTGAGCGAATACAACCATTTGTTAACAAGTCGCAAGTGTGTGACCAAATACATTTTCCCCTGAAACAATGGGAGAAAGAGAGTGATACGCTGCTGCATGAAATTCAAAGGCAGTTTGCAGATGAGGAACTTATTATACGCAGCAGTTCACTTGAAGAGGATTCATGGGAAGCGTCGCAGGCAGGAGCATTTTTAAGTGTAGCCGGTATTCAGGGAACCGATACCCATGCCCTGGAGGAAGGGATTAATGATGTGATTACAGGATTCCAACAGAACGGATCGGGCCAATACAATGCCGAGAACCAGGTACTTGTACAGCCCTTTATTACTGATGTTGCGATGAGCGGGGTAGCATTTTCAAGGCATCTCGAAAACGCGACTCCTTATTATGTAATTAACTATGATGATGAAAGCAGCCGTACGGATACTGTTACTTCAGGGACATCAGCTAATACAAAGTCGATCTTCATATATAAAAATGGTGATTATAAGCTCAAGGATGAACGTATCGTCAAAGTAGTTGATGCTATTGAGGAATTGGAAAGAATTACGGGATACCGGTCATTGGATATTGAGTTTGTACTGACCCGCAATAACGAGTTATATATTGTACAGGTACGCCCGATCACTATTCATGATAATCAATCCAATGACCAGCACTTTTCAGAGATGCTGGAAGGGGCCAGGAAGAAAGTGGAATCAAGGCTTAAAAACTATCCGCACCTCTCAGGGGATACAACAATATTGGCTGATATGCCCGATTGGAATCCCGCCGAAATGATCGGGGTTCGTCCAAGACCGTTAGCCCTTTCGTTGTATCAGTATTTGATTACAGATACTACGTGGCGCAATGCCCGTGCTCAAATGGGGTATAGAAATCCCGTTCCTGCTAAACTTATGTATTGTATTGGGGGCCATCCCTATATCGATGTGCGGAATAGTTTTAATAATTTAATTCCTGATGGGTTAAGGAATGATACGGCAGAAAAGTTGGTGAATCATTATTTGCAGCGTCTCAACAAACATCCTGAGCTGCATGACAAGGTTGAATTTGAGATCGCAATCACCTGTTATAGCCCGGATATTGAACACCATTTGGATCGCCTGAGGGAGGATAAATTTAACGACTCAGAGATTGATGAGTTAAAAGATCATCTACGGGTATTGACGGAAAATGCAGTGACGAGGAATCATGGCCTTTCGGTACAAGAACTTGTTTCCGAAACCGAAGCCTTGGATCCGTTTCGAGAGAATTTACTCAAGGACGGGTTTACTCATCATGAAATTCCCGGACTCATAAATACCCTCCTGGATGATTGTAAGGAACGTGGGACACGTCCGTTTTCAATTCTGGCACGTTATGGATTTATCGCCTCATCGATGATGCGTGGATTTGTGCAGCGAGGATTTATTACCGAACAGGAGCGATTGAAGTTTTTAAATTCCATAGAAACAGTGGCGGGTCATTTTGTAGAAGCAATGGAAAAGGTGCAGAATGGGACAATTTCACAGGAAGATTTCCTCAACGACTACGGTCATTTGCGTCCGGGCACTTACGACATAACCTCTTACAGCTATGATGAAAATCCAGAACAGTATTTCCCATCGGCTGTAGGTTCTACCTCGGCTGATAAGAGTAAGGTCATCAATAAGGTGAACTCCGGTTTTACTTTTGACAAAGAGACAATAGAAGCCATAGATGATGAAATAAAAAATATGGGCATGGGATTTAACGCCTTTGAATTGTTGGATTTTGTTAGAGAAGCAACTGCCGCTCGTGAATATGCCAAGTTTCAGTTCACAAAAAACTTGAGTACAGCTCTTAAATTATTGACTAAATGGGGCGGGGAATTAGGTTTCGACAGAAATGAACTTTCGTATTTATTTATTGAGGATCTGTTGAGGCTCAATACGCTGAGCATGGAAAAACGTCCTAAACTATATATTAAACAGAAAGTACAGGAGGGGAAAAGGTGGTACAAGGAGACGAATAAAGTTGAGACTCCGCATATCATTACTACACCCAGTGATCTTGATATTATCGAACATCGCAGATCACAACCTAATTATGTTACTGAGAAGGTTATTACGGCACCGATTTGTAAACTGTCGGAAATTGAAGACAAAAAGGATTTAAAGGATAAAATTGTAATGACGGAGGGTGCTGATCCAGGATATGATTGGATATTTCTACACTCTATTAAGGGTTTAATTACGAAATATGGCGGGGCGGCATCACATATGACAATCCGATGTGCCGAATTTGGGTTACCCGCTGCTATTGGTTGTGGTGACCAGTTGTTTGGACAGTTAGAACGAGCACGAAATGTGGAGCTCAATTGTACCAACAAACAAATTAAGGTATTGGGATGAAGAAAAAAGTCGGAATAACGCAGCGTGTCGTTTATCATGAAAACATTGATGAGCGGCGGGATGTTTTGGATCAGCGGTGGTATGATTTTGCCGGGGAAATAGGAGTCCTTTTGATACCTGTTCCCAATAATTTGTCAGCGCCGATAGAATATATAACCTCATTAGGTATTGAGGGGATCATATTTTCTGGCGGAAATAATATAGGCATATCAGGTAAAGAGTTACTGTCGGATAAAACAATCCGGGAAGATGATGTTGCTCTTGAACGGGATAGAACCGAAATAAAGCTACTCGAATGGGCCACAAGCAATCAAAAGCCGGTTATTGGTGTTTGCAGGGGGTGCCAGTTCCTAAATGCGTATTACGGGGGAACACAATCAAGGGTAGATTCGAATAAACATGTAGCCACCAGTCATAAAGTTGATATCATAGAAAAAGAATGGCAGCACATCTTTGGTCCCTCGATGAGTGTAAACTCCTATCATAATTGGGGGATATTGAAAGATAACTTGGCAGGTTCGTTTATCCCCACCGTTACATGTTATAGCTATATCGAAGGATTTCGAAATAAAAACGAAAATCTAACTGGAATCATGTGGCATCCAGAGCGTTATAACAAGTTCAGAAGTAACGACATCGAATTTTTTAAAAAAATATTAAATAGACAATGAACAACGATTACACAGCAATTATTCTTGCAGCTGGTAAAGGAACCCGTCTACGTCCGTTGACGAATGATACGCCTAAATGTATGGTCACTATAGGTGGCAAATCCCTGTTGGAACGACAACTCGATCTATTGACTCAGGTTGGAATTGAAAAGATTATAGTGGTAACAGGCTATCTGGAAGAGAAAATTTCTGACCCCCGAATAACAAAAGTCCATAATGCAGAATATGATACCACAAATATGGTCTATAGCCTCTTATGTGCTGAGGAGTACCTGAAGGGAGATGTAATTGTCGCTTATGGCGATATCGTTTATTCGGAGCAAGCCTTACAAAAGCTTTTGCAGAGCAACAAATATATGGTCATAGCTTCTGATGAGAAATGGTTGTCCTATTGGCAAAAGCGTTGCGAAGATCCACTTTCGGATGCAGAAACATTTGTGAAGGGACCGGATAATCACGTAGAATCATTGGGACAAGCTCCTTCATCCGTTGATGATATTGAAGGACAGTTTATAGGATTAATGAAGTTTTCGGAACATGGTTGCCGGCGTCTAAAAGAAGAATATAATACTGCTAAGAAATCTAATGCTTGGGAGAGCGGCCGAACATTACAAAATGCATACATGACAGATATCCTCAACTACTTTGCTGTTAACGGGGAGTTGCAGTATGTGTCTATACAGCGGGGATGGTTCGAAGTAGATACCCCCTCAGATCTTGAATTAGCAAGTAGAAAATTGTCAACACATCAATAATAAATAACACCACCAACTTAATCGTAATGAGCACTTTACATTTGCATATAGGTTCCGGCAAAACCGGGACGACCTCAATACAAGAAGTATTTCACGCCAACAGGAAACAGCTTAAAGAGCATGGTTTTGTATATCCGGGTCCTAACCCTGATCATCATCTGCTGTTTTTTGCATCCGATGCTCCTCCAAAGGATTGGGCGCGGACGTATAAGGGGTTGGAACAACAAAAGCTTCAGGCCGTTCTCAATAATTATTTTTCTAAGTTGCGCCAAGATTTGAAAAGTGACGATGATCAGATTATTTCTACCGAATATCTGTTTTTCAGTAATCCGGAATATGTACAAAATATCGCCAGCTTCTTAAAAGACTATTTTGATCAGATCATCGTCTATGTTTTTGTCCGTGAGCCCGTATCCTTTTATCGTTCTCATCAGCAACAGATCCTTAAAGCTCGGTCATATATATCTTCACCATTTGAATATAAATATGATTTTAAAGGTACGATTGAGGCGTGGGCTAAGTATTTTGAAGTGAAGTTGATCAAGTATGAAAAGGGGCAAAATTCATGTAAAACTTTGTGTGATCTCATTGGTATTGACTTTGATGTTCTTCAACAAAAGGATAAAAGAACAAAAAAATCTGTATCTATTGAGCAGATGGCTCTATTAGAAAAAATTCAACGTCATTATTATACTCAAATTGATGATCAACTTAACGGTAAGATCCATTTGAAGACCTTGGTTCATATTACAGCTCCTTTTACTCATAAAGCTAAGCTGAAGGACTGGGTTAAAAGCACTATTTATAGTAATCATCAAGAGGATCTTCATTGGCTCAAAGAAAAATCTGGCATCGATTTTCTTAGTGACTATCCAGCGGTAGATGAGTTTTCAGATCTTCCCACCTTTGAAAATGGCAAAGCTACGGTGCGTGATATATATGAAGTAGAAGATGAGCAATCAGTAGAAAAATATGAAGCTCTGGTAGTGGATGCACTTCTCAAAAAGTTGGTACAGGGAAATCGCAATTGATAGAGCAGGAATATCTTTTGTTTGATTTGAAGTTTATTTTCAATACCTCGAATTATATAAATCGCTACAAGAAAAACATTAGTTGGTTGGGCTGGGAGAAAAGATGTATTTCCCTTTATCCCATTTAAGTCCCCTCAATCAACGGTATGATTATTAATTGAGATAGAGTGTAAGACAATGTTTTAGTTCCATTTGAGTTAGTGATAAATTAAATTGCAAAAAAAATATTTAAGTCGGCTTGTGGGGCTCCGATAACTCATACTGCAAGCAGGAAGTAACATATTTATTACTAACAAAAACAGAGGAGCCTTATGGCAAGTTTTGGAGATTTAAACAGAGTAA